>Ga0315275_10000009_pt1 | contig 197792 bp, 245 predicted proteins | sample YL17G03_0_MG_FD_205557 | JGI IMG/M metagenome (GOLD analysis project Ga0315275, IMG submission 205557) | Sediment microbial communities from Yellowstone Lake, YNP, Wyoming, USA - YL17G03_0 | ecosystem: Environmental > Aquatic > Freshwater > Lake > Sediment | place: USA: Wyoming | collected... | reverse complement strand
CTTCCCGAATACGTGTCCGCAGCACCGGCAACGGATACTCCGGTGCCCAGACGGTGCGATTACCTTGTTCGTCCGGGTCCTTGCTCAGGTAGTGGAGTCCGGTGCGAATACCCTTGAGGTTCGGCCGTTGAGCATCCGCGAACAAGCTGTACAACTTCAGCTGATGAGCATGTCGATCGACTGGCAACGGCAGCCCGGTCTTGTGGTCGAGGATGACCGCGATGGGGTGTCGCGTGTAAATGAGAAGGTCGATGCGACCGCGTACCAGGGCGTCAGGCGACTTGTAGCCCGTGAGCGTGAAGTCGTCCTTCAACGCAATCTCGGCTTCGAACAACATCTCCTGAGTCCCGTGAACTTGGTTGAAACGCTCCACCCAGGCGATGAAGTCCTTCACGGCGTTCCGGAAGGTACGCACCCGCAATGCCATCTCGTGCGTCAGTTCGTAGGAGTCCAAGGCTTGCTGCAGAGCTCGATCGACGCTCACCTTTCCCTGCAATGCCCACTCGAGGATGTGGTGCACCGCCGAGCCCACCGTCATCGCCTCGGAGGACGCCACCAATTCTTTCTCATGCAGGACGTACTTCTGGCGAAAAGCGAAAGGACAGTCCAGCGCCAAGTCGAGCATCGACGGTGACCAGGGCGCCAACTTTCGCGCGGCAGCAGACACAGACATGACGGCCTCCACAGGAGTACATACACCGGTGGACGTCGTGCCGAGTCGCGAGCAGCAAGGCACGACGTCCACCGGCTCCGGAGCTAGAAGCCCTTCGTCACGTCGGGATTGTCACCGCCCGGGATGCTCGGGCTGCTGATGCCCAGCCCGGCCATGTCGACGTTCTCGTCGACTGCCGAGGCCTGGGGACCACGGTTCATGGTGGTCTGCCAGTGCTGCTTGAGGAACGCCTGACGCTCGCCGCGGAGCATCTGGTAGAGCGCCGCCGCCGATTCGCGGATGTGCGTGGGCGACGGTTGGTTCGCGGACGACACGGCGAAGATGTGGTAGTCCGGCCCCTTGTCGGAGCGCTGCACGGACGTCTCCAGGCTCAGCCAGCGGTCCCAGATGGCGTCGCCCTCGCTGGCCAGCTGGTTCACGCGGCTACCGGCCTTGCGACTCGACTTGGCGAACTCGAGCTTGTACAGCCGCAGGTTCTGCGCGAGGACGATGTACGTCAGGACGTTGTCGCAGTCCGTCTTCTTCCCGGTGTTGTTCTTGCCCATCGGCAGGTACTGGCACTTCATGCAGTCCCCGAACATGGTGCCGAGCTTCGCGTCGAACGCGACGCACACCGGGCGGCCGAGCGTACCGTCCTGCGGGAACATCCGGTTCATCTCGAACCCGTAGAGCGGCACGAAGCGGAAGGGCTTGTCCACCTTCGAACCGAACGAGGTGTAGAGGTCCCCGTTCTGGCAGCCCTCGGGACGCTGCTTCGAGACCGCCTGGAGAATCCACACGGTCGGGACCACGAACCCCTTGGCCATCTCCTCCAACCCCTCCTTCATGGGATTGACGGAGCGCAGCAGGGAGTGGATCTGCTCCTGCTCGGCACCGCTGTACTTCGCGGCAATCGCCTGCAGCTGCGCCATCGCGGTGTCCTTCGCCGCAGTGAACGCTTCCATGTAGACGTCCTTGGACGGTGCGACGACCAGCGCCTGGTCACCGCTGCTGCCGGCGACCGGCGCCGGTGTGGCTGACACCTCAGCGACTGGCACGTCGATCGGCGGTGAAGTTGCGGACTGCGGAGTTGACGTCGTGTCTTTGGACTTTGGCATCTTGAGTCTCCTTGTTGAGAAGGACCTCACGTTACTGTTGTGGCACCAGAAGCGTCAAGCAGATACTCTTTACGGGAAGAGGACTTCTCACGGCCGTAAAGCCGTGATACGCTTGAACAACGCCATGCAGACTGAAGACCGTACCTGCGAACAGTACTTCCAGGAAGTCGGCCGCACCCAGATGCCGCGTAACGCCGAAGAGGAGCGCCTCCTCTTCGAGCGTTACTTGAACTCACAAGACGCGGAAGCGCGGCGGCGTTTAGTCGAGGGTGGACTCCGGTTCGTCATCAAGACTGCCCGGCAGTACTGCCACGGTGACGCCGAGTTCTTGAAGACGCTCATCCAGGCCGGCAACGTCGGCTTGCTGATTGCAGTCGATCGCTACCGGCCCTGGGTGATCCGCTGCCACCACTGCAACAAGCAATGCTATGTTGCCGCCCCCCAGGGACAAAGTTGTACCGGCTGTGGCCGGGCGCTCCGTGCCCGCGAAGCTCAGCACTACACGACCCGCTTCCTCACCTATGCCGCATGGTGGATCTCAGAATCCATCCGTGCTGAGCTCTACAGTGCCAGCACCGTTTACGTGCCGCCCTACAAGCAGAAAGCGCATCACCGTGCACGCCAAGCCGGTCAGGAAGCGGGCTTCGTCTACGTTCCCTACGATGTCAGCGATGACCACACCCGTGCAGTAGCCGCGCAAGAAGACGACGAAGCCGTCATCACGAACAACGACGCTCGCCAACTCATCTACGCCCAGCTGTGCAGCTTGCCCGATCGACAAGCGTTCGTCCTCATCGCCTACTTCGGTCTGCGGGAGGATGCCAAGACGCTGCGAGAAATCTCGCGGCGCCTTGGCGTATCCTCGGAACGAGTACGACAGATCAAGGTGAAGGCGCTGGAGGATTTGCGGGATCGACTGGAGCAGCGGCGGCTCCACGCTACCGACGACGCGTTGCTGAACTAGAACTCGTCGCGGAAGCCGGCCATCCACTCGAGCGTCGAAGTGACGCCCTTGAGGTACTGCCGGCGCTCTTCGGACTGCGCGCGGTCGTAGCGTTCGTAGGCCAGCTCGAGCCCCTCGCGCACTTCGCGACTGCCCTTGACCTCGAGCTTCTTGACGCTGCGCAGCCGTTCGAGCGCCTTGTCGAGACCCTGGCGCACGACGTTGGGCGACTCGCTGGAATCAGCGGCCGCCGGCCGACCGAGCGGCTTGCCGCTCTTCGCCTGCCGCCGCTCGTGCCGCGACTTCTCGGCCGTCCGGGCGATGTCCTTGCGGTCCACTTCGCCCTTGAGGAAGGCATGGAACTTCTCCAGCTGCTTCTTCGGGTCGTTGATGTCGAGCAGCTCGCGGGCATCGGTGAACTTGAGCTTGCCCTGGCGGAGTGCCTCCTGGATGGGCGCCGGCAAGTTGAGCAAGTCGAGCCGCTGGCTGATGTAGCCCTCGGTCACGTGCCAGCGCTGCGCCAGCACCTTGCCGTTGATGACGGTGTCGACACGCTCACCGGGGAAGCGCACGCTCTTGCCGAGGAGGCTCTTGATGACTTCCGCCTCTTCCATCGGGTTGAGCCGCTCCGCCTGCCGGTTCTCGTCCGCCCGCACGAAGAGGATGGTCGTCTCGTCGTTGTTGAAGACCTTCACGGGCACCGTGGCGAGACCCCCCAGCTTGGCGGCACGCAGCCGGCGCTCACCGGCGATCAGATGGTACTTGCCGTCCACGGTCTTGTACACCGACAGCGGGTTGATGATGCCGATGTGCTTGAGGCTGCCCGACAGCGACGCCAGGCGCTCACGGTTGAAGTCCTGCCGCGGATTCCGCCCGCCATCGACGACGATGTCGCCGACCTTCACCTGGATCTGCGTGCCGATCTCGGAGGTGTCGAGCTTCTGCGTCGGCGGCTTCTTCTCCTCGGGCTTCTTCTCGTCGAGCTTCTTCTCGTCGGACTTCTTGGGCTCGGGCTTCTTGCCGTCGGACTTCGCTTCGGACTTGCCGTTGCCGCCGACGGTGGCGCCATCCGGCATTTCGATGGAGATGGTCTTCCTGGGAGCATCGGGCTTTTCGGTCGTTGGCATGTTGAGTCTCCTTGTTAGGGGTGCTGCGCACTGTAACGCAAACAAAAGGGCGCAAGCAACCTCAACGCGCTGATTGCTGGGACGAGGGTATAGCCGGTTCGGTGACTGGGGGTACGACCCGGAGATCCGGTGGACCTTCCGTCGGTGACGCCGGCGTTTCTGCGGCGGCAACCGGGGACAGCTGGTGCTGGACCTCCGTCGACGTTCGCTGCAGCGCCGCCAACAGGTTGGCCACGATGGCCAACCCCTTCAGTTGCGGCACCGCCGCCGACACGCCGGTCACCAGCGCTGTACCGATGCCGAAGATCGACACCAGCCGATCACGGTCGAGATGCCAGCGCGGCTTGGTCATCCGCGCCAACGCTACCGAGAAGTTGTGGACAGCGTCGAGGATGCGCTCGAAGCGCGTCATGGACATGCAAACCTCCTCGAAGGCGGTTAGGGGTGGGAGCTCGATGAACGAAAAGCGGTCAGCGGGCTCGCAGAAAAGCTTCAACGCGGGCGAGATCGATGTACTTCAACCCGGTGCGACGCAGAGGCTTACCCTCCAGCACGTCACCGATGAGGAAGAAGAACTCGGTGGCGATCTCCTGTACGTCGACGTCCAGTCGGTTGTAGCAGCAGGCGTGCACGGCGTTGATGAGCCGATAGCGCTGAATCAGCTCATGAGTGAGCTTGTCGGGTAGCCGCTCACGCGGCGTTCGACTCCGGGACCGGACGCGCGCCATGTCAGTCCAACGGACGAACAGTGCCGGGCTCGAACGGCTTGGTGCCGTGCACCGGACACTGCGCAACGTTGGTCTCAGCTTCCGACACCAACGCGCCACCGCACCACGGACAGAGGCGTGGTTCCGTCACCAGTGCCACCCGAGCCGGATCTTCCTCGACGCCTAGCTTTTCCATGGGCTCCGCCTCCGTACTGAAGAACAGTTCACGTTGCCGACTTGGGGCACGTCCCAGTAGATGATACCGGAAGACGCCCCGGCTGGCGTCCTCGCAGGTGCACAGGATGCGCCAGCCCAGATCGCGGAGGTCGGAGATCCGTGAGGTGTACTTCAGCGCGATGCAGGCCAACTCAGCGTTGGTGACGCCAAGACCTGCTCGGTGCCGCAACAACCACAGGATCTTCCGGCACTGCGCGTCGGTGCGCCGCCCGATGGCCGCCGCTACTTCTTCGGAGCCCCCTTGGGCTTGTCGCCAGTCCGATGCGTGGTCGCCGCGGGAGTCTCGCTCGACGTCGTCCCCTCGTGGGACGTCTCCGCCGGCGTGCGCGTCTTCCGCGGCGCACGTTTGGAAGGGTCGATGTCCCGGAAGGCGGCGTCGAGCGTGTGCTCGATGGTCGCCTTGCAGTTGGCATCGCAGACGTGGTTGGTGGTGCGGATGGTGCCCTTGAAGATGACGATGAGGTCGGGCAGCGCCTGTACGCTGCTCTCGATCATCTTCTTGAGGTTGTCGAAGTTCGCCTGCCGCTGCTGCTCTGCGGCCTGCAACGGTTCGACGTCCGTGTGCTCGATCTCCTTGGGGGCCTCCCGCTTGCAGCGGTCGCACCGGTCCGTGATGATGACCTTCATGTGGTGGTCTCCTTCCTGCTGGTGTGGTGCCTTTACCTGGTAAAGCTACTCGATGGCCCGACAGTTCGGACAAAACAACCGGGGTCGTCCATCACCATCGTAAATCATGTTCTCCCGTGTTGCGACGTCCCACGCGAAGTGCCAGCCACACTGGCACACCGCTTCCCCGAAACCGCCTTCATCGAAGATGAGGCGCAGCGGTGAAGGGCGCTGATGTAGCTCCCGCGTGTACGACACGGATACGTACGGTGCTGGCGACATGTAGAGCGCGTTCTCATACCACAGATCAGCCGCGTTGTGTTTGCGCAGCTTCGATGAACTCGTTCATGTAGGGCAAGCAGCGGATGTGCGCGCAGATGCCGTAGGCCCCGGACCACTCCAGCATGCGGTGATCGTGGCGATCGTAGTACATCTTGAGCGCCGACTCGTAGTTGAAGACGTAGCCAGCCCGCTGCAAGTAGCTCTCCGGCAACTGCAGCTTCATGTGGCGCAACAGGGGCACGCCTTCGTAGACCTTGCCTGTGCGTTCCTCGACATACGCATGCTTACCGCGGTAGCACACGCCCATGTCGTTGAGCTTGAAGAGCACGCTCGGCTCGATGTCCTCGTCAGCGAAGTCCGCCGGCACCAGCTCGCGACTGCCGAGCTTGTGCATCGTCGAACAGCTGTTGCGCACTGTGCTGACCTTGTACGTGTCGAGTTCCTGCCACAGGCACCGCGGGATGGTGACGGTCCACCAGACGTAGATCTCACGCAGGAACTTGCGGTGCGCACCCCCGCCCTTGATGAGATTGCAGGCGAGCTTCAGATCCGCGGGACCGATGAACGGCAGCTCTGGCACCCGGAGTTGCATGTGGTCCCACGGGGGGAACTCCTGTATGTAGCCCGCCTCGCTGACGTGATACGGCGAGAGGCTGTAGAACTTCGAGTCGCTCAGGTCCCAGCTCTCCTTCGGGTTGCGCATGTCGATCAGCGCAGGTTCGAAGCCGAAGACCTTGATGTTGGTGATGGACATTCCCGTGCTCATCGTTTCCTCCCGCGGCAGAGGTGCCAGAAGCCGCACCACTTCTCGCTGCACACCCAGGCTGATGGGTCACACGGCGGGAAGACGCCGGCGCTGATGGCCTCGGCGACGCCCCGCACGATCTCCTCCAGCCAAAGGTAGTCCTGCGGCGTCCGCAGCGCGCTGATGCGCTTGAGGGTCGGGGTCTTCTGCCGCAGCAGCTGGTCGAACCGGACCGCCGGAATCTTCTCGGCATAGGAGTAGATGGTCAGTTGCAACGACCCGTCGACGTCGCCCTGCGAGAAACTCTTGGCCTTGGTCTTGAAGTCGACGATGACGGTACGCATCGCCTCGGGGATGGTCACGCCTTTCTGCCGCATGACGACCACTTCGCTGGGCGAAGACACGATGGTGGGGTCATTGGTGTCGATCAGGTCGACGAACCCGATGACCGGTACTCCGGCGATGAGAATGCTGAACTGCTTCTCGATGCCCCGTACTTCGCCGTTCACCGTCTTGATGATCTGCGGCCGGACCAGCGGTGCGAACTTGAGGTTGTACAGCCGCACGAGCGCCAGGCCGGCGTCCTTTACTGCTCCGGGCGTAGATGCGTCCTTCTCCCATTCTTCCTTGGGAACTTCCGCCACGGCCTTGTCGAAAGAGTCGGAGAAAGCCGCCGTGACTATTGACTCAGACGCCGGGACACCGGTATCGACGATGGCGTGGTGGGTCGTCTCCAGCGCCTTGTGCGTACCCTTGCCCAAGGTAAGCGCCACGCCCGGCGGTCGAACGGTATCCTTGATGTAGCGGAAGTAGTACTGGCGCGGACAGCGCAGATACATATCGATCTGCGTCGCGGAGAGCGCCTTCTTGGGGAGGTGTAGCGGCTTCGGCAACGCCGCTGCCGCCTGGGTGAAGGCGTCGAGCTGCGCCAACATCGCTGGCGTGGGCTCGAAGTCCTCGACGAGGGGGTTGTCGGAATCGGCCATGGTACTCCTCTTGTACCAGCATCACCGCCGTGGTTTGCCCGTCGGTGGTCGCTGGTTCCGTTCATGGGCCAGCTGCGCTTCCAGTTGCCGGCTAGCCGCGACCAGACTGGACATACCTTCCGCTTCGGTGCGAGAGTTGGCACCCCGAGCGTGGCTCTCGACTTCTCCAGGCGGGTCCATTGACTCACCCAGATCCGGGTCGAGCGGTGGCACCGGCGTCAAGGCGGTGACATTCGGTGAAGGTTGTGCCGCCGGTGGCGGATCGTACAGACCCGCCGACACCGGCGCTAACACGGGTCCTTGGCCCAAACGCACACCGCACTGGGGACAATGATCCGGCAAGTCCGTCGACTCGCACTCGATGTGCGCCTCGAATTCACCGGGGTGACCCTTGCGCGACTTGAAGACGATCGGAGAGGCCGGCTTGACCCCGCGCATAGCCAGCAACTTCGTGGCGTACTCGACGATGTCGGTGTGTCGCAGAATGAGGATGTGGTCCATGGGGCGTCTCCTTCTCAGGTGAGCGGTGAGGCTTTCGCTATCGGACGAGCCAACCCGCGAGGATAGATGCACTCGTCGTCGAATGGCATGATGTCGCGCACCAGACAGGATGCGGCGTGCTCACAGGCCGGGCAGGTGATAGCCGCGATGAGCGCCTCCGAAACATCGTGCTTGGTGCGCAGTGCCCGGAGTACCGCTTCGTCAATGGTACCGGCGGCGATCAAGCGAAAGATGGTCGTGTCGCGTTCCTGGCCTAGGCGGTGATTGCGGTCCTTCGACTGCTCGTAGTCGCCTAGCTTCCAGGGCGACGTATAGTAGACCATGTAGTTGGCGGCGTTCAGCGTGATGCCGACGCCCGTCGAGACCTGCCCGAGGTAGACCCGACACGTCGGATCCGTGTTGAACTTCTCGGCCAGCGCCGCCGTTCCACCACCGGTACTACCATCGACACGAACATGACCGAGGTGCTGATCCTCCAGCAGCTTCTCGATCAGGTCGAGCTCGGCCGCGTACTGCCCCCAGATGATGACCTTGTTAGCGGTGTCTTCGAGAATCTCCTCGAGAAGTTCCCGTAGCGCATCGAGCTTGGCGTTCTCCGGGAAGAACTCAACCAGCCGCGGGGAGGGCGACGGATGCTTCACGCAGCGACTGGTATGTGGCTTGATGTTGTCCTGCACACAGGTGTGCAGGTATTCGCAGTCATCGCAGGCCCGGGCCTCAGCCTCGGAGCGTACGTAGACGAAACCCGCCGCGATCTGCAGCAACTTGTTGAGCAGCGTTGCCACGTGCGGAATGTCGAGTAGCCGCCCCGCTCCGATGAGCAGCTGCTTCTGGATCTGCGAAAGCAGATCCTGGTACTCCGTGGACAGCGTCAGTTCGCGGTAGAGCGTCCGTGCGCGCCCGTACAACTGCACCGTCCGGTCGATGGTCACCTGCTTCGGCAGATCGAGGCAAGCTTCCTTGGTGCGCCGCAGTGCTACCAGGCTGGTACGGGCGTGCAGCCCGTCGAGGTTCTTGTAGCCCACCACGATGTGCTTGTTCGACTTGGCTGTGACACAGTAGGTCTGCTTGAACTTCCAGAACTCTTCCGCAGCGTAGGCCGGCGAGAGGAGGCGCAGCTGCGACCACATGTCGCGCGGGTCGCCCATCGACGGTGTCCCCGACATGATCACGCGCCGCGCCGCCTTCTGTGACAGCTCCAGCATCGTCAAGGTGCGGGTAGCTTCATGGGACTTAACGTAGTGCGACTCGTCGGCCACCATCGCCGTGTAGGGCAGCTTCGCAATCACTTCCGGGAAACGCACCAAGGTGTCGTAGGACAGCACGACACCCTGGTAGCCTGACGTCTTGAGCAGCTGTTGCTCACGCTCGACCAGCGTCTCCGCGTCGATGATGCAGAACTCCTGGTTGATACCGTGAACCTGCAGCTCGCGTGCCCAGACCGAGACGACAATCTTGGGGCAGACCACCAGCGGCCAGCACCGCACCGCGCGCTGCCAATCGATGACGATCTTGGTCTTGCCCAAGCCACAGGCGTAGAACAGCGCCGCCCGCCAGTAGTAGATGAGGTGAGTCAACCCATCCAGCTGGTGCTGGTAGGGCTTCGTCTTGAACGTGAAGCCGTCTGGCAGCACCTGATCTTCGTGTTGCTTTCGCAACTGTTGTAGCGTCGTGATGGCTTGCTGTGCCGCTGGCGAGAAGACCACCGGTAGCTTCAAGGCGCGCATGTCCTTGAGGACGATCTCGGCGGCGGGCAGGAACGCCGGGTAGTACCACATCTGATTCTGCCACAGCGCCCCGAACACTTTCATGAAGCGGATGTCTGCCGCAGCCACCACGAAGACCGGCGTTCCTCCGAGCGACGTAATCTTTACCTCGTAAACTGGTCCCGGCATCGTGTTTATCTCCCCGACAGCCTACGAGATGATACGCTTGAGATCAAGCCCGCAGAAGTTGCACCAGATGCGGTACTCCTGGTTCATGATGTGCTGCTTGGCGTGGAAGATGCTCTCGACGTGGAGGTCGTAGTTACGCGCGAAACCCCCGGTGATGTTGTTGCAGCGGGGACACCGCACCATCATGCTCTTGTCACCGTCGTCGATCGAGATCGGTTCCACCGGGATGAAGTCGTCGTGATGCTCGAGCAGCTGCCACGCCAACATGCACAACGTACTCATCGGCGGCGCCGTGTGCCACTCCCGTGCCCGGGCTTCACACTTGGGGGTGTTGAACACCGGCGTTCCCGCGCAAGTCAAACTCTCCGGGCAGTGCATACAGTCGACGACCGTACGTAGTCGTAGACATTCGTCGGCGACGCTGCACAGCAAACAGACATCACGGTTGTACTCTTGGGTCACGTGGCTTATCCTCCGAGCATGAGCTTCGCTGGCGATCCCTACTCGAGTGACGTCGAAGCGCTCTTCAGGCACAATACAACTCATCCCAACCCAATGTTCGACTTCCTGACGGGCTTCGTGCCCCGACGGTTGCGCGACCTCTTCATCTGGATGGAGTACCTCTACTACAACTCCGCTCAGATCTTCGCCGGCCTCAAGAAGTTCTGCGAGTACCCCATCACCGACTTCACCTACGACACCACCAACGAGAACCTGAAGGACCGCGTCAAGCACCTCGTCGAACAGACGCTGCGCCTGAAGGAATTCCTGATGGTCGTCGGGCGCGACTACTGGATCTACGGCAACGCCTTCGTTTCCGTGTACCAGCCCTTCGCGCGGTTCCTCAAGTGCCCCGAGTGCGGCAAGATGGTGGGCATCGAGCACGTCAACTACCGCTTCCGCTTCATGAAGCTCGGCTTCGAGTACACCTGCCGTCAGTGCAAGAACACCGTCGAGGGCCGCGTCATCGACCGCCGCCTGACCGATCCCAACCGCATCAACCTGGTGCGCTGGGACCCGAAGCAGATGGACGTCGACTTCAACCCAGTCAGCGGCGAGGCCGTCTACTACCACTCGGTTCCCGCCGAGATCAAGGACCGCATCCGCAAGGGCAACAAGCTGCTGCTCAACTCGCTGCCGTTGGCCTACATCAAGGCCGCCCGCGACAATAAGATGTTCCGCTTCGCCGACGACTACATCTTCCACATGAAGGTGCCGCCGCCGGCCGGCATCACCCAGCAGTGGGGTTTCCCGCCCCTCACCAGCGCCATCAAGCTCTTCTTCTACGCCGCGGTGCTGCGCAAGGCCAACGAAGCCATCGCCCTCGATCACCTGGTGCCGTTCCGCGTCGTGTCCCCGGCCCAGGCGACCAGCGGCGCCGACCCCATCATGACCATCTCGCTGGCCAACATGTTCGAGCAGTTCAAGGGCGGCATCCGTCGTTGGCGCCGTGACCCGCTCACCATCATGTTCGCGCCAGTGCCCGTTCAGCTCACCCAGATGGGTGGTGATGGCCGTGCCTTGCTCACGCTTGGCGAAGTGCAGCAGGTCGAAGACAACATCATCGCCGCCATGGGCATCCCGCGCGAGTTCATCTACGGCGGCATGAGCTTCACGGGCTCGGCCATCACGCTGCGCATGCTCGAGAACCAGCTCCTCACCTATACCGGTGCGCTGGACGAACTGGCGCAGTGGATCACCGACCGCTGCTGTCGCATCCTCGGCTGGGGCAAGGTCGACCTCGAGCTGCAGGAGTTCAAGCTCATCGACGACGTGCAGCAGAAGCAGCTCATCATGCAGCTCAACCAGGGCGGCCAGCAGATCATCTCGAACACCACCATCGCCGAGATGAACGACTTCGACCTCGACAAGGAACGCGAACGGCGCATGGAGGAAGCCCTCGACGAGGTGCGCTTCCAGCAGACGCTGCAACTCAAGGTGCAGAAGCTGCAGCAATCCCTGGCACAGAAGACCCAGCAAGAAGCGCTGCGCAGTGGTCCCGGCATGAACTACGATCAGCAGCAAGTCATCGCCCAGGCCGACCAGCTGGTGGAACAACTCCTGGGACTCGATCCGGGTACCCGCAAGAGCCAGCTGCATGCTCTCCAGGTCGAAGACTTCGTCCTCTACTCCGTCGTGGTCCAGCGGTTGGAAGAACGGCAATTGGCCGCCGCCCAGCAGGGCAAGACTCAAGCACGCGGCGGCTGACGCTTTACCGCGTAAAGAAGGCGGAGGAACATCATCATGGCACGTAGCAGCGACAACGAAAGCGTCGCCTCCACAATGCGGCGCGCGCAGGAGCTGCCAGACGACACTGGCGGCGCCAGCGTCCCCCTCACCGGATTGTTCCAGAACTTCCCGGTGCCGCCGGACGAACCGACGGTGGGTGATACACCAACGCGGCAGCCCCGAGGTCAGACCGAAGACCTGCTCCCGGGGCTGCCGAAGTACGACAAGATGCGTACCCACCTGCGCCGCTTCATCATCGGGCAGCGCCTGGTGGGCGACGATGAACGCGGCCGACCCAACTACGTCGACCAGGACGATTCCCAGGCCTACGAGACCTTGATGGACGACATCCTGCAAGCCAAGGCCGCGTTGCGCTGGGAGGAGAAACAGCACTTGAAGGACGGCACGCTGGTCATCTCAGTCTGCTACTTCACGCAGCAGAACCCACCAGCACCCGCGCCGTCTGACGATGAGCCGCCGCTGGCCGGCGTCTCGGCGACCTAAGTAGCTCCCGTCCGCTCAGACGAGGAGCAACAGCAACATCACGATCGCCATATGTCCTTTCTCGCCCGGGTTCACGCCTCGAGCGTCTCGGCGGGAACGGTGACCACCTGCTGCGTCGGCGTCGGCACGGAGGTCGGTTCCATGACCGGCTCCGGCGTCGGCGCCGGCGTCACCGGCGGCTTCGCCAGCGCCGCCTGCAACTTCTCGCGCATGCTGCCGCCCCGGAAGGGCCGACGCGCGCTGCCACGTCCGTGGCTGTTCGTGTGTGGCTGGTCGGTCATCGCCGGCGCCGTCCGGCCCAGCGTGCGGCAGTTCACGCAGCGCTGGTGCGGCGTGAACGTCTTGCCGGACCAGAGCTGCCCGGCGATCGGCAGCAACTCGTACTTGAGGATCGACGTCGCCGCCTGCTCGACGTTGGTGCGCGCCGCGCGACCACACGCCGGATTGATGCAGATGCGGCTGCACACCGGCTGCTGCCGCTCGGCCCGGAGCAGGTCTGCGTAGACCTGCTCGCGCGTGTAGTCGAGCTTGCCCGCGGCCTGGAGCTGCTCCTGCAGCACCTCGCCCCGGTAGATGCGCATGAGGTTGCGCAAGTCACACAGCGTCTGGTAGGGGATGAACACCTTGATCAGCGCGTTGCGCACCACCATCGGCACGCGGTGCGGGTCGTATGCCTCCGTCCTCAGCTCGGGGTCGAACGGGAAAGCCGCGGACTCGGACCACTGGTGCTCCATCGCCGTGGCCACCGCGAGCACCGTGTCCGTGGAGATGCTGACGCCTTCGCGCGCCAGCTCGGTGACGAACTCGGGGATCTCGGTGTGGGCGCGCGCCCCGTAGGCGCGCAGGCACTGGTTGACGGAGAGCATCTTGCCATTCGCGTCCCGTGCGTTGGTCTGCAGGAAGACATTGTCCGCCGACAGCAAGCCCATGGTGACGAGGTCTCTCTTCTCGAACATGTGGGTCCCCTTTCGTTGCGTAGCGCTAGGAAAAATGAGACAGGATTGACGACCGTCGCGAGCCTCCCCGAATGATCGGGGAGGTCAAAAGGGAGGGGTTCAACACCTTCTTATACCGGGCTCTGAGTTCTTTTCGGGAAGCCGCTGGTCTATACTTGCTGCGCGATGGCTCTGACCCCAATTCTCATCGATGCCGCCACACGTCGCACCCAGATCCACGAAAAAGCGACCGACGGTGTCCGTCGCGTCTTTCCGCTCGCTCTCCGGGATCACCGCATCGAAGTCGAAGACCTACACGTAGTCTCGAAGGAATACTCCTCCCGCGAACAGAAAGACGCGCTGCTGCAGGGACACACGCTGCAGGAACCCCTCAAGGGATCCCTGGTCCTCAAAGACGCTGCGGGAAAGACCGTCCAGCGCAAGGACGACATCACGTTGGCCCAGCTGCCGTGGTTCACGCCCCGACACACGTTCATCGTGGATGGCAACGAGTACTCGGTAGCGAACCAACGCCGGGTCCGCCCCGGCGTGTACACCCGCGTGCGGGGCAACGAAGAACTCGAAGCCGCCTTCAACCTGGGCCGCGGTGACAACTTCCGTCTCAGCATGGACCCCGCCAAGGGTCACCTCTACATGCAATACGGGACGACCAACATCCCGCTCTACCCCATCCTGCGCAAGCTCGGCGTCCCCGAAACCGAGCTCAACCGCGCCTGGGGCAGCGGGGTCGTCGCCCAGAATCGCAGCATGTTCTCTGGTACGCCGGCGAAGGCCGACAAAGCGATGGATAAGCTCTACGAGCGCCTGGTGCCGGAGTACCGCCGCACCCACCATACCCAGGAAGCCAAGGCCGACGCCATCCACGAGAGCTACAACAACACCGTGCTGGACCCCGATGTCACGTCACGAACCCTGGGGACACCTTTCACCCACGTGACCCCGGCGGCCCTAGTTAAAGCTTCGAAGAAGCTGCTCGACGTTCACCGTGAAGGCGTCGACACCGACGACCGCGACAGCCTCGCCTTCCAACAACTGCTGAGCGCCGACGACTTCGTGCGGGAACGCATCATGCTGGAGGGGCGCAACCTGGCCAAGAAGGCGCGTATGAAGGCGTCTTCGGGCAACCTCGACCTCGATCGCATCGTCCCGCCCTCACCGTTTACGCGAACCCTCCGCAGCTTCATCACCAACAGCACGTTGTCTTCGATCCCGACGCAGATCAATCCCGTCGAGATTCTCGACAGTGCAGCCAAGGTCACGACGCTAGGCGAAGGCGGCATCGAATCCGAACGTGCTATCCCCAACGAGGCGCGCAGCCTCCACCACACGCACTTCGGTTTCATCGACCCGGCGCGTACCCCCGAGAGCTTCCATGCCGGCGTCGACCTGCGCGCCGCGCTCTGGCTCAAGCGTGACGAGCAGGGCCGGATGCACACGTTGTTGCGCAACGCCAAAACCGGCAAACTCCAAGACATCGCCGTTCAGGACGTCGAGAACGCCACGGTAGCGTTGCCGTGGCAACGTGACCAGCAACGCGGAGTCTCGGCCCTGCGCGCCGGGCAGCCGGTTTCGGTCGGCCGCGGCGAGATCGACTACGATCTGCCCCATCCATCCTTTATGTTCTCGCTGTCGAGCAACACCATCCCGATGCCGGAGAGCGTCGAAGGTTTCCGTCTACTGATGGGCGCCAAGCACGTCGGCCAGGCCCTTCCGCTGGTGCACCGTGAAGCTCCGTTGGTGCAGGTCGCGTCGTTCAATCCCCGCCGTACGATGGAGCAGGAGATCGCGCGCTTCATTGTGCCGCACGCCCCGGTGGCCGGCACCATCACCAAGGTCGATCAGGACTACATCTACCTGCGACCCGAGAGCAAGAAGAAGGCCGAAGCGGCGAGCGAGTGGCCGCAGATGGCGCCCGTCGAGCATGTCTATCTCGCCGAAGACGGTGAGAAGACCGCCGCCGCGCCGATCATCAAGATCCCTTACGACGACCACTTCCCGCTGTCGTCCAAGACCTTCCTGCACAACAACGTCACGGTGAAGGCCGGCGACGAAGTTGACGCCGAACAACTCCTCACCGACTCGAACGTCACCATGGACGGCCGGCTAGCGTTGGGCACGAATCTCCGCGTGGGCTATTTGCCCCACTACGGCGCCAACACCAACGACGCCGTGGTCATCTCACAAGCAGCCGCCGAGAAGTTGACCAGCGAGCATATGTACAAGGAAGTGCTCCAGCTCGACCTGGACACGGTGCTCGAGCGCGACAAGCACCGCGCCATGTTCGGCAGCCGCTGGACCGCCGTCCAGTACGCTCACCTCGACAGCCGCGGCGTCGCTCGTTCCGGGGAGACGCTGCAGCCCGGCGACCCACTCATCCTCGGGTTGCACAAGGCGCTGCCCACCGCCGAACAGCGCATGCTCGGCAAGCTCCACCGCACGTTGAACACGCCCTTCCGTGAAATCGCGTTGACGTGGGAACACCGCTGTCCCGGTGAAATCGTCGACGTCGTCGCGACCCCGTCGCGCATCCTGCTCACGGTCCGCACCAGTGAACCCGCGGCGATTGGCGACAAGATCTCGAACCGCTACGGCGGCAAAGGCGTCGTCTCTCAGGTACTGCCAATCGCCCAGATGCCGCACACCCTGGATGGGCGTCCGTTGGACTTGCTCATGCCGCCCACCGGAGTGCATGGCCGCATCAATCCCGCACAGATCCTGGAAACTGCAGTCGCCAAAGTCGCCGAGAAGACTGGCAAGCCCATCGTCATCGAGTCGTTCAGCGGCAAGAACAACGTGAAGTGGGCACGTGGACTCCTCAAAGAACACGGCCTCACCGACAAGGAAATCCTCGACAACCCGATGACCGGGAAGACCATCAAAGGACCCGATGGCAAGGGTGTGATGGTCGGACCGCAGTACATCTACAAGCTCTTCAAGAGCACCGAGACGAACTACAGCGCGCGCGGCGTCGAAGATTATGACGCCAACCTGCAGCCCGCCAAAGGCGGTGCGACCGGCGCGAAAGCCCTCGGACGCATGGAGATCAACGCCCTGCTGGCGCACAACGCCCGCAACGTGCTGCGCGAATCCATGACCCTCAAGTCGTCACGCAACGACGAGTTCTGGCGCGCCTACCAGCTGGGCCTGCCGTTGCCGCCGGCCCGCACTTCGTTCACCAGTGAAAAGTTCCTGGAGATGCTGCGCGGCGCCGGCATCAAGGTCGACAAGGGCAACGAACAGATGACGCTCGGTCCGTTGACCGATGCCGACGTGAAGAAGCTCTCCGCCGGCGCCATCGCCCGACCGCTCATGGTGAAGGAGAAAGACCTCTCCCCGGAGAAGGGCGGACTCTTCGATCCGGTGGTCACCGGCGGCACCAACGGCACCCGCTGGTCACACGTCGACCTGCATGAACCGTTGGTGAACCCGACGTTCGAAGAACCGGTACGCCGCCTGCTGGGACTCACCGTCGCACAGTTCCGCGACTTGCTGGAGCGTGAAGGCGGCGCCGGTGTCCGCCGCCGTCTGGCAACCATCAACCTCGATCAGCGCGAGCGCGAACTGCGTGGTGAAGTGCGTGATGCCACTGGCGCCCGCCTCGATGGTGCCCTGAAACAGCTGAAGAACGTCCTGGCGCTGCAACGGGAGAAGCTCTCACCGGACCAGGCCTACATCATCTCGAAGCTGGGCGTCGTGCCCCCGGTGGTGCGCCCGATCCTACCGGCGTCACACGGACGCAAGGACCTGCTAGTCTCCGACGCGAATTACCTGTACCGCGACGCGATGCTCGCCAACGAGAACCTGGCCGCAGCCAAGCACTCGCTGCCACCCGAAGAAGTGGCCAAGGCGCGGCTGCATCTCTACGACGCCACCAAGGCGGTCTTCGGTCTCGGTGACCCGATGAGCCCACAGCTGCAGGGTCGCGGCGCCAAGGGATTCATCACGACGATCGCCGGCCAAGGCAGCCCCAAAGGCGGCTTCTTCCACGGCAAGGTCCTTTACCGCCCGCAGGACGTCAGTGGTCGCGGTACCGCGGTCCCCGACCTCAACCTCAACATGGACGAGGTCGGCATTCCCGAAGACATGATGTGGACGATGTACGGTCCACACGTCATCCGGCGCTTGGTGCAGAACGGCTACCACGCGGTCGATGCACAGAAGGCGCTCGAAGACCACATGCCGGTGGCCCGTGAAGCGCTGCTGCGTGAAGCCCAGGAGCGTCCCCTCATCGTCAATCGTGCCCCCACGCTGCACCGCTACGGCATGATCGGCGCCTACCCGGTACCCGTGCCCGGCAAGACGCTACGCGTCAACCCGTTCATCGAGAAGGGCCTCAACCTCGACTACGACGGCGACACGCTGACCGTCCACGTCCCGGTCATGCCCGGCGCCGTCAAAGACGTGAAAGCGATGCTGCTGTCCAACCTGCTCTTCGGCGACAAGACCAAGAGCGACCTGCTGGTCTTCCCGCAGCACGAAGCCATCGTCGGCGTGCATCTGGCCAGCAACGCCAAGGACGGCAAGAAGTACCGCTTCAAGACCAAGGCCGAAGCGCTCGCCGCGTATCGTCGTGGTGAGATCGCGCTCAACGCCGAGATAGAGATCGGTTGAGCAATCGTCCATCGATGACCTATACTTGCGGTTGCACAGGGAGGTCTCCGTGAGCCATCTCGATACCGCGTTCAAGCTGGGCGCTGCCCAGGCGCAACACGACTTCCAGGCCGAGCTGCACAAGTCCGGCCAGTTCGGCGACCTGGTGCCGTCATCGCGCGGGCAAGACCCGGGGCAGACCATCGGCCAACCCGCACTGACGCGGAGTGGTCCTTCGCCCATGGGCGGTGGCCTCGGTGGCAGAAGCGCCGGAACTCCCCCAACCTCAACGGCCGTCGCCGGCGTCCAGCGTCCCGGCACCACGCAACCGTCCAACGCTCTCGCCAGCATGGGCATGGGTCAGCGTGGCCAAGTCGCGAACACGCCCACCGGACGTGGTGCACCGCAGGCCAGTCCCGCCGTCGCCGCTGGTCCCATCAACTACCCCGGCGCTGGTGGTGGCGGTGGTGGTACGGCCGTTGCGCGGGCTCCCGCCGCAGCTCCCGCTGCTGGTGGCACCCCGAACTTCTCGGGCATGTCGCAGTTCTTCAGTGGGGCCAAGCCGGCCGCGCCCGCCGGGCTACGTCCCGCCGCTGGCACCGCGGCACCCGCCGGACTCAAGAGACCCAGTTGGGCGTAGCGTTTCACCCAACTACAAGGAGAGACCATGTCGCACCTGGATACCGCATTCAAGATCGGCGCCGCACAGGCGCAGTACGACTTCGAGACGGAGCTCAACAAGGTGGCCGTGGGGGAAGATCGACCGCCCATCCCCACGCCCGACGTTAAGCCCGGTCGCCCAGGACCCGGAATCGTGCCGCGGCCAACGCCGCCGAAGCTACCCACCGATCTCCCGGGTACCCGCCTCCCCGGGCGTTCCCCGGGCGGACCGCCGTAGTTCCGCCCGAACCCGGCACCAACATGCCGGACAATTTGGCGTTCCTCCGGGATCCTGGCGCGGCGCGTGTCGTCTGAGGAGTCAGCATGAGCAACCGGCATCTCGACTTGGCCTTTCGCATCGGTGCTGAGGCGGCACTGCAGCACTTCGGCGTACAGGTCAAGACGAGCGCCACGCCCGCGATCACGACGGGCGGACCGACGCCTTCGGCCATAGCCGCCCAGCCCCCGACGAACACGGCCGCCCCTGCGCCCCCGATGGGTTCACCGATGGCCCCCGTCTCGAGCACGAAGCTCGGCGCACGTACCCGCGCCGCGGCGGACTTTGCCCGCGACATGCAGGACGCCGAGTACGACAACCCCACGGCGCCACCACCGAAGTTCGCCGGTTTCGAAGTCGACACCGATGGCATCGTACGGCGCACCCTCGAAAAGCTGGGTGGCCCTCGTGGTCGAAACGGACGGCCCAGCAGCGCACGTGAATCCGCGTCACGTACTCCAGTAGGTGTCGGTGGCCGCTTCCAGGCGCTGAAGCGCAAGATGTCCCACAAGAAGAAAATGACCACCGCCAAGCGCATCGGCCACACTACCGCGAAGGGTCGCAAGGGATAGGCGAGGCACTGTGTGGCCGCGGTCTACACCATCGGAGGTCGCCTCGCCGCGCTGGCGGACCTCGGTCTACTGAAGACCGCCCAGGCAGCCCTGCCCGGTGAGTTCGCCCCGGGCATCCCCAAGGGTAAGCCGGTCTCCCCACTCCCGACGATCAACGCCGATACGCTCAACCGCTGGACGCTCGCCGTACAGCACCACGAAACTGCGCGCTCAGGCGGCCGCGCGCACTTCGACCTGCGTCTGGTTGATCCTGACGCGGGGAAAGCTCACTCGTGGGCGATCCCGAAAGCTCGTCTACCAGAACCCGGCGAGCGCCTGCTCGCCGTCCAAACGTTCACGCACACCCCCGACTACGCACTCCACTTCGGCGAGAAGGGTGAGCAGACGATCGGTTCAGGATACGGCGCCGGCAAGGTCCGTATGGCACTCAAGGAACCGGTCGACGTAGTCGAAGCGAACCGCGACAAGGTACGCTTCAACGTTTATCAGGGGAAGGACATCAACGAGTACGTCCTGCACCGCACCCACGGTGACAAGTGGCTGCTGCAGAACGTGACCATCACCAAAGAGAAGCGCCCCGACATTCCCCAGAGCAAGCCCGACTACAAGGAGACGACCCCCGACAAGGTCGACGTCACCAATGATCAGCAACTCATGGCCGCAAAGGTCGACGGCGCACACAACACATTCGTTCTTGATGCGGGTCATCCCGTACGGGTTTTCAGTTACCGTCCTACCGAACGCGACACCGGGGTCATCGAGCACAGCCACCGATTCCTGCCGGGATACACGACCCGCGTGCCTGATCATCTCGACCAACTGGTGCTCCGGGGGGAACTCGTCGCCGCCGACCCTCACACCGGAAGAGCTCGCGGAACTCAAGATACGGGCGCCGTCCTCAACTCCGGCGTATGGAAGAGCCGCGATCTGCAAACTCACACGCCGCTGCGAGCGATCATCTTCGATGTCGCGCGGCGCCACGGGAAAGACCTGGAGTCACTCCCCTACGAGAAGAAACTGTCCATCCTTGGGGAGGTCCACAAGTCGCTACCGTTCCTCGAACTCCCGCCGATGGCGCGGACGCCGAAAGAGAAGATCGACCTGCTGAACCGGATTCGCACCGGGCAGGAACCCATCACCAGCGAAGGCGTCGTGCTCTGGCCCCTCGCCGGTGGCCCGCCCACCAAGGCCAAGTTCCGACCAGACCACGACGTTTACGTGCGTGAGGTCTACCCAGAGACGGGGGCGCGTACCGAGTTGGCCGGCGGCTTCCGCTACTCCTGGACCCCCGAGGGCAAGATCGTCGGCAACGTCGGCACCGGACTCGACCATGCGCTCAAGCGCGACATGCTGTCGAACCCGGCGAAGTACATCGGCCGCGTCGCCAAGGTGCAGGCCCTTGGGCTCTACCACGACAAGGAGCATCCGAAGAAGCCCGGAGCACTGCGTGCGCCGGCCTTCAAGGACTGGCACCTCGACAAGAATCTGGGCCTGCTGCCGTCAGAAGAGAAAACGTCGCAACACATCCGCGACGCCACCGCAGAAGATCTTGCGCGATTCCACATCCGCGACATCGATCTACGTACGTCAGAGTTCGGAACACCACATCAGGTCAAACTTGATGTCACGCCAGAAGGGAAGTTTCGTGGACTCGTCGCAGCCGAACCTGGAACCGGGCGCTTAACTGGCCTTTATGTGTCGCCACCACACCGGCGTCAAGGTGTTGCCACACAGCTGCTGAAGAGTCTCCCAACACCCGCGACGTCCCTTCAACGTATCTCGAAGAACCGCGGTGCGAAACGATTCTACGAAAGCCTCGGCTTTCATGACGCCGCCCTTCTCAATGATCCACGTGTCGGCAAAGTCAGCGTGATGGAACGAAAGCAGCCGACGCGTAAGGAGCAGTGACATGCCCTTCAAGAGCCAAGCGCAACGCGGCAAGTTCTACGCCATGGCTGACCGTGGTGAGATCTCGAAGACCACCGTCAAGCACTGGGAGGACACCACGCCCAAGGGCAAGAAGCTCCCCGAGCGCGTCGGTCGCAAGAAGGAGAGCCGGTTCTTCGGGCACGGCGTGGCGCAAGCGCTACTCGACACTGGGCTTGTGCCTCGAGGTTGATCATGGCCTACGCACTCCCCGGCGGCATCCCCGGCGGCAACGCCGAAAAAGAGGGCAAGAAGCCGTCCGACTTCTCTGCCGCCGAAGTTGCCGCCGGTCAGAAGATCGAACATGAGCACACGGACGATCCAGCGAAGCAGACGGACATCGCCATCGATCACCTGACCGAGATTCCCGACTACTATCGCCGCCTCAAGGCGATGGAAGCAGAAGCGAAGCAAGAAAAGGCCAGCGCCGCGGCTGACGACTTCATCCGCACCAAGCTCCGCGGCGATGCGCTGCCGCCAATCTCCGCGCAGCGCTACGCGAAGCTGCCGTACGACGACCAGCCACAGCCACATGACCAGCCCGTGATGTACCAGACCGACCCCGATCTCAACATCGTGAAGCAGGCGTCCATACCTTATACTAGGGGTATCGTCACCGCGCTTTACGCGGTAAACCTTCGCTGACAGGAGCCCTCATGTCGATTCGTCCGTGGCTCAAGATGCGCAACGTCCTCGACCAGATGCGGAATGACGAGATTCACCATCTGACCTGGCGCATCCGCGTGCTGGGGGCATTCCTCGTCCTGGCGCTCCTGCTCATGGTCGTACCGCCGCTGATCGCCGTAGCGGCGCCCGCCACGCAGCCGATCATCGCCGCCACGCAACCCGCGACCCCCGTCGTGAAGGCCGCTGCGAACGTGCAGCAGTGGTGGATGCCGCTGCTCTCGCCGGTACTCACGGCCATCGGCACCCTTCTGGCCGCGTTCGTCACCGTGCTTCTCGGCAAGCTCATCAAGCTGCTCGAAGCGAAGTACAATCTCGACGTCCCCGCCGAAGTCGAGAAGCTGCTCACCGACAAGGCCAAGCAACTTGTCGCCGCCGCCGAAGAAGAAGCCGAACGTCGCATCCTGCACGGTGACGGTCAAGCCACACCTGGTGCCGAGAAGAGCAAGCAGGTCGTCAAGGGATTGATGGAGTTCGCCGATTCACTCGGCTACGGCAAGCAGTACCAGGAAGAACAGGCGAAGCGCCTCGCCGACGCGGTGCTCCATCTCAGTCGCGTCGGCAGCGAAGACGTCATCGGCAGCAACGGGGAGCGCGCCAAGCTGCTGGCGCGTGCCCAGCGTGAAGGCACCAGCGGCCGCTGAACGGAGCTACCATGGGTGACGAGTTCTTCAGTCGCGGTGCCGGTGAAGCCCTGAAAGCTTTGGGGCTCATGAGCGACGACATCGCCTACGCGCTGGCACGGCGCCAGGCGCGCAAGACCGCCGCCCCGATGCCGCCAAACGAAGGTGGTGATCAGCACGGCACGCCCTTTCCCGAGAAGAGCATGAACATCGGCGCCGAACGCTTTGCGCGCCTGCTGCGCGACATGGATGACGAAGGGATCAAGGGGAGGAGTAACCCCGACAACGCCAACTACGCCTACACCAACAACCTCGACCGACTCACGACCTGGGGTGGATCGACGCACGTCGAAGAGGGGCGTTCCTCGGGTGGCCTGATGGTACCTGCCAATCCTCGCGGTTGATCTTCTCCGATGCCGACCAAGCGCAAACCAGCGACGACCACCATCGGTCGACTGCTGTTGAACGAAGCCCTGCCCGCGTCGCATCACGTCACTCAACCACTGGCGCGGCACGAGCTCAATGCGTTGATGTCAGATCTGGCGCGTAACGACGCCCCACGCTATGTGCAGGCCATCTCCGACATCAAGCGTATCGGGGATGCCGTCGCTACCGACGAAGGCGTCACCGTCGGGTTAGACGACATCGAACCCGAATACGCCGTGCGTGACCCGCTGCTCGAACCTGTGCTGGCGCAGGTGAAGCGCACCCACGATCTCCAGGCCCGCATCAAGCTCATCGAAGACCTGCAACCCAAGATCATCGAAATCACCAAGCATCACCCCGGCCAGGCCGCGATGATGGTCCGCAGTGGTGCTCGCGGCAGCATGCCCCAGGTCATGCGCACCGTGACGTCACCGGTGGCAGTTACCGATGACCGCGGGCGCACCGTACCGTGGATCATCAGCAAGAGCTACGCCGAGGGGCTCAAACCCATCGACGCCTGGATCGCCTTGGGTGAAGCTCGCCGCAACGCCGTTGAATCGAATACCTCCGTTTCCGCACCGGGCGAAATCAGCAAGCTGCTCATCGGCAACATGGGTGACCAGCTCATCACGGTGCCGGACTGCGGCACCACCAACGGCCTGGCGATGCTCGCCGATGACCCGCAAGCCCGAGACCGTTATCTCGCCAAGTCCAGTGAAGGTATCCCCGCCGGCACGTTGCTCACGGGTCAACTGGCGAGTCGACTCCATAGTAAGACGGTAGTGCTGCGTTCACCGATGACCTGTGAAGCCCCGCACGGTGTCTGCCAGCGCTGCTACGGCTTGAACAACCGCGGCCAGAACGCACGCATCGGCGACAACGTCGGCATGATCGCGGCGCACGCCATGGGTGAACCCCTCACCCAGATGGCACTCAACGCGAAACACGCCGCCCGTACCACCGCCTCACGGAAAGTTGTGCTGAGTGGCCTGTCGGGCCTCAAGCAGCTCACTGAGATTCCGCAGAGCTTCTTCAACCGCGCCGTGCTCTCAGAACAGCCTGGCACCGTGACGGCAGTCGCCGCAGCACCACAGGGTGGTCACTACGTCACGGTCGATCAAGAACAGCACTACGTACCGCCGATCCTAGATGTGACCGTGCGTCGAGGTGACAAGATCGAAGCCGGCGACGCGCTCTCCGATGGCATCCCCCGTCCCGACGATGTCGTACGTCATAAAGGACTAGGGGTAGGCCGCCAGTACCTCGTCGATCAGCTGCAAGGCATCTACAAACGACACGGTCTCGACCTGGACCGCCGCCACCTCGAGCTGCTGGCGAAGACCGATCTGAACTACGTCAAGATCATGGACCGAGACGCGGAACAACTCGGGCTCCTGCGCGGCGACGTCATCGACTACAACCGGTTCCGCAACCTGGTCGCTGAGCACACCAAGGTGATGTCGGTGACCGACGCCCTGGGCGAGACCCTTGGCAACAACGTGCTCCACTACACCGCCGGCACGCGTGTGACCCCCGCGGTAGCCTTGGACCTGCGCCGCGTCGGCATCAAAACGGTGCCCATCGCCCCGCGCATTCCGTTGCACGAACCCCTCATGAAGCCCATCAGCCGCGCCCCGTTGCTGCGGCCAGACTGGCTAGCCCGGCTGGCCCATCGCAACCTCAAAGACTCCATTCTCGAGGGTGCCGCCTTCGGTGAAACGGCTGAGCTGCACGGTACGCACCCCGTTCCCGCGCTCGTCATGGGCGAGTCGTTCGGCACCGGGCCTCCCGAACGCTACTGAGGTATCCGAAGCCGGTGGTAAACCTTGTGAAAGCCGAGAGTACGTCCTATCATTGGACAGCCTTTCGCCAAGCAACCGCTGCGGCCCGCCGTGGAGGAGAGAACGATGTCACTGTTCAAGCGCGCATACGTCCGAGGAGTCAACGACGAGCTCGTGCGTCTGGGGCTCATCCGCTACCCCGTCAAGGAGGCCGCTGACGAGATCGCCGATGCCGTCGGTGACCAGCTGCCCGCCGAACCCGCCGGTGAACCGGTGTCCCCGGAGACCGCCGCCGACGTCGCAGCCACGCTCGTCGACGCGGCCACCAAGCTGGTGTCCGAGACGCAGGGCGAAGGTCTGGCCCCCGAGGGTGCCCCACCGATGCCCGAGGAAGCCGCCCTCAAGACCTCCGCGGCACAGGACCTCGACACACGCGCCGGCACCCAGGCCTACGCCTGCATGATGAAGGCCGCGGAAGAGGTCAAGCACGCCGAGGGTTCGACCATCGAAGGTGGCGACAAGGGCAACTCGCCGACGGGCACCGCCCAGGCCGAAGCCCAGATGGAGAACAAGAACCGGCCCGAGCAGTACGCCAACATGGGCGTCTCCGGCGTCGGCGGCACCGCCTCGGGTGCCGGGCGCGGCACGGGCATCATCGGCAACGAGCAGCCCCAGCCCGCCGCCCCGAAGGAGAGCCCGAGCGGCTCCAACAGCGTCATCCAGCAATCGAAGATGGGCAGCCTGCGCGAGATCATCCAGCGCGTCGCCCTGCAGAAGCAGGCCGAAGGCTCGACCATCGAAGGTGGCGACAAGGGCAACACGATGGCCGAAGCGCCGGCCGCCGAGACCCAGATGGAAGCGCGGAATCGGCCCGAGGGCTACGCGCACCTCGGCCGTCCCGGCATGGGCGAGACCGACCTGACGGTGCCGACCGGCGCCAACGTCGGCGTCGAGCAAGCCCATCCGAACGCGCCCGCCGAGTCGCCGCCCGGCGCCCTGCCGCCCAGCAGCGCCAACTCGATCGTCGAGAACTCCAAGACCAGCGAGACCGACCCCTTCCTGACGCTCTTCAAGAAGACCGCCGAAGAGGTCGCAGCCTTCCTGCCCAAGACCCTCGCCGACGAGGACAAGATCGCCCATGTGCGGCGCATGATCGGCATGAACGACGTGGAGCGGACCGAGTACCTTGGCGTGATCGCCAAGGAAGCCGGGGCCACGAACGACCAGGCCTTCGCGATCGCCGAGAAGCACGCGTCGGTCTCCAGCCGGCGGCGCTACCAGGGCAACTCCGGCCGCCAGGATCGTACCCGGTCCAACCAGAAGCAGGCCGGCGAGCTGCCCCCCGCCCTTCAAGCCGTGATCGACGCCAAGAAGAACGGCGACAACGGCGACAAGAAGGACGAGAAGCACGAGGAGCACGAGAAGAAGGAGAAGGAAGAGGAGAAGAAGGAAGGCTCCGACCTGCTCTCCCGCATCCGCGCCATCCGGCACACGGCGTAGCCGCGAACGGATCCTGCCCGGCACGGCAGCCCCCCGTACGCGGCCTGCGCCGGACACAGGCTCGGCCAGGAAGGGAAAGGCGCCGTGAGATTCCCCATCGACGCGTTCAAGATCGCCGCCCAGCTGATCGAGCAGCAGCTCGGCCAGCCCACTCAAGGTCCGTCGGCTGAACCCGCCGATCTTCCCGCGCGTCAACCTCTCCAGCGCTCCGTGTTGAGTCTACTGGAGAGCCACGGCGCTGACGATCGCGCCACGGCCACGGAACAATCCTCCCGCGTACTCACGCATCCCCGCCAAGAAGCGTGGACCGGATCATGATCCTGGCGGACCTCACAACGCCCGCCGGTATCGAAAAACTGGTGCAGGTCACCGGCGGCACGCAGAGTTACTACAACCACCCGGAGCGCGCTGACGGCATCGCTACCGTCGTGCAACAGGCCATCACCGCCAACCCCAACCTGGCGCACGTCAAGGTGCGGCTCATGCCGAACTTGCCGAACGCCTTCTACAACTACGACCGAGGTGAGATAATCCTAGGGGTGGTGAACCCCGATGCGCTCGCCCATGAACTCGGTCACGCGAACAACCTGCGGCAAGAGGGGCTGTACCGCAAGATCCTCAACGCCGCCAACGGGGTCGCGCGCATCAACAACGTGGTCGCGTTGCCGGCCATGCTGGCGTTGCGCATGTTCGTACAGGACCCGGAACGCCGCGACGACATTCTCAAGTCACTGTCGGCGGTCTCCGCTGCCATTGCCGCCCCGGGGCTACTCGAAGAACTCAGTGCCAGCACCACGGCATTCCAGCACGCCCCCAACAAGCTGCGCGCCGTTGGCACCCTGGGGCCAGCTTTCATGGCGCACATGGCGACCAGCATGATGCCCAGCGCGATCTATCAGGCCGGGAGGCCCTAGCCCGTGAGGAGCCCGACGATGCACCCGCAGATGAACAAGACCGCCCAGCCCATGTCCCCCCGGACGCAGGCCTTCCAGTCGGCCGCACCCTCGGGCGATGAAGAACAGCACCTCTTCGAAGAGGGGCTGAGCCAGATGGCCTACAACATCCTGGTGAGCAAGTTCCCGGACTTGATCCAGGACGTCGTGACCTTCCGCATCCTCGACACGAACATCGAGGACGGCGCCGGCATCGGCACGTTCGTCGTACAACGTGGCGGCGAGGCCATCTACATCCCCGTCGTCATGGCCGACAACCAGATCAAGCCGCTGGACTTGTTCTACCACAAGGGCCTCAACGTCTTCTTGCCGCTCACCAGCGACTGGCTTGACGAAGTCGACAAGCTCACCATCGACGAGATGGGCGAAGCCGTCAAGCAGCCGCAGTCACTGCGTCGCGACGTCGACACGCGCAACATCCTCATCCCACCGACCACCGGCCGCTACGCCTACGCCGCCGCCCGGCAACCACTGACGACCGACATCATCAACGAAGATCTGCGCCAGATGCTGCTCAAGCTGGAACCCCGCGACTTCGAGAAGAGCGCTGACCAGCGCCCCGCAGCGCTCCTGGAATTCCTCGGCCGCATGCCCACCGCCGCCAAGCTGGCGTTCGCCAACGTCCTCACGGCGCGCCCGAAGCTCGCCGCATCCGTGACCCAGCTCTACGGACTCGATCCGCTCTGCACCGCGCTCGCAAAGCGCGCCGCTACCGAGGGCGAGACCACCGTCACCGAAGAGGGCGAGCTCAACGTCGCTGATCGTTCGACGACCAGCAGCAAATTCAAGCAGGTGTTCGGCGCCGGCGCCCCGGAAGCCTTCCAAGGCATGTTGACGAAGGGCTACGCCGCCAGCGACACACGCCGCGGGCTCAGCCACGCCGTCCAGCTGCAGGAACCGAAGGACCTCATTCGTCCCGACAAGAGCGGCTTCTACCGGGTCTTCACGACCGACGGCAAGACGCTGCCGGCGTTCATCGCCGTCGATCCCCGCGGCATCCTCAACGCGAAGAACGAACATCCCGACACGCCCGAAGGTCCCAAGGGCGTACGCCACGGCGGACGGCCGCCGCGGGGCAAGCACCACGCCGGCTGTGAGTGCGGCCAGTACGACGAGTTCCTGGTCGTGCTCAAGGACGGGCGTTGGCTGCGCACCAAGCAGCTCATCGCCGAACCGGCCTGGGGCTACGCCCACTACGATCCCGGTGAAGACGACGCCGCGCGCTTCAAGCAAGTCCTCGGACAGGACGGTGACGCCCAGCCGAAGGCCGGCGACATGGGTGTGTTCATCAAGCGCACCGGACAGACGTTCGTCGCCACTGAGCCGTTCCACGTGCGCCGTGTCGCCACGGACGCCCAGGGGATTCGTCGCATCACCTGCGACGACTACGACCAGACGGTGCTGGTGACCGACCCGAAAGCCGCCAAGGCCGGACTCCATCAACCCAAGGGTCAGCCGCTCGTCTACATCCCGGTGGACGCGCGCTACCTCAAGCTGCGCAGCGAAGATCAGGATCGTCTGGGACCATTCCTGCTGTCGAAGAGCGACGTCGGCGACAAGGAGAAGAAGGACGACGACGCGAACTACGGCATCCGCCTCCTCAGCAACCCCAAGGACGTCCTCAAGTGGTTCACGCAGCAGGTTGAAGCCACCGGTGCCGCGCGCGCCAGTGTGAAGAACGCCGCGGCGGGTCAGTTCTCCATCGACGGTGAACCCGCGCTGCCGAAGTTGGCAGCGATGGAACGCCTGGCCCGCAAGTACCGTGTCCCCTTCGCGGCCGCCGAGAACCTGGTGAAGCAAGCCGCAGCACTGCCGAACGGCCAGGCGACCGCCTGGATCGTCACTGCCCCCCAGCTGATCAAGCTGGCGCAGCTGCCGATGATGGATCCGTCGTCGTCCGCACCGCAGTCGGGTACACCACCCCAGCCCGGCATGGAGGCCCAGCAAGCACCACCGCCCCCACCGCCGTCGCCACTCGACATCGCCATGGGCGAAGCCCAGTCGCAGCTGCAGCAGCAGTCGGCGGGGCTGCAGCAAGCGCAGCAGCAGATCACGGACACCACCGCCGTGTTGCAACAGGTGCAACAGCGCGCACAGGAAATCGCCAGTGGCGGCGCCCAGGCTGTCCAACAAGGCGCCCCACCGATCATGCCGGGCGCGGCCGGCGCCTCCGCGGCACCCCCCACCGCGCCGCCGGCCGCTGCCCCGGCACCTACAGGCGGTATGCCCCAGCCCGCCCCGCAGTTGCCAGCGGGGGGCATGGGCGCCGTGATGCAGACCGAGAGTCCCTCGGCCACCGAGATCCAACAGCAGGTCAACCCGCAGTTCCTCGAGCAGGCGGGTCAGCTGCAGGACCAAGGCGTCTTCGATGCCGCGGCCATCGCCTCCATCGGCCAGTCGCCCAGCTTCCGCGACACGGTCGTGGACTACGTGCCCACGATGGAACGTGCCCTCGACAACCTCGGCCGTACCATGCTGACGCTGTGGCTGCAGGAAGGTGAGCTCAAGCAGCAATTCGGCGAGGAGGAGTTCTCGAAGATCGAGGACAACCTCCGCGCCGTGCACGAAGGTCTGGGTGAACTGGTGCTGCAGCTGAACCGCAACGCCACGGTGATGCCGACGTCCGCGAACGCGTAGCCACCATGGCCCGCCAAGACCCACATCACCGCGTCACCGTGGCTCAGCAGGCCATCACTGCCGGGGCGGTGCCGATCGATCTAGCCACCCGCGCCCTCGCCGAAGTGATCCAAGGTGTCTCGAAGAACGACGCACTCAAGTACGCCTGGGACAAGTACCAGGTGCACTTCGAACGCAACGTCATCGAGAGTTACTTGATCGCCGATACGACCGTCGAAGAGATGGGTCGCGCCACCGGCGTCAGCACCGCCGCTCTCGCCGCTTACCGAGACCACATCTTCGACATCGGCGTCTTCCGTGACCGACTCGAACGCATCAGCTACGTTGCCCGCTGCCGCGCCCTACTGCCGCGCGACCAGCAGGCCTACCTCGAAGCCGCCCTGGTGCAGGGTACGGAGTACATCAACTGGCTGATCAACCGTCAGTCGACGGTCCCGCCACGTAAAGTGCTCGAAGCCGCCATGACCGAGGGTCTCTACATGGGCCTCGCGCACCGCGGTACCGACCCCACGTCAGAGCGTTCCAAGCAAGCACAACACTGGCTGCAGAGTGGTACCCAAGCCGCCACCACGCTGCTACGGCTCGACCCGCATGATGACGAAGACGCCCTGGAGCATCTGCGCATCGCCCTGATGCACAAGAACCACGTCACGACGCCGCAGATGGCCGGTGCGCCGCTGCCGGAAGACATCGTGCATTGACCTCTGCTGCGTGAGGGATGATCATGCCACTCATGGACGAGAACCTGCTGCAGAAGTTGGCCGCTGACGTCGTCACGCGTTTCCAGCGCGAGAAGATCGCGCTCACGGACGGCGTGACCGATGCGGCCCAGCAGAACAACCTGAGCCCCGAACAGATCCGGCGACTGGTCGAAACGACCAACAACATGGCCTTCCAGCAGCGCTTCGAAGGCGCGCCGGATCGCGTGGCCGCTTCCGAGTTCGAACCCGCCGACGCCAACGCCGCCCTGCAACGCCTCGTCGCCGCGGCGCAAGACGTCATGGACACCATGGAACCCGTCGGCGGCACCGCCGGTGGTGACGCCATTGCCCAGAGCCTCAGCGGTGATCTCACGGCACCCCTGCCCGCCACGCATCCCGGCGCACCAGCTCCATTGCCACCCGCGGCGCCCGAGCAGATGATGGAACCGAAGGTGAGCAGCGCCGTCACCGTCATGCGACTACGCAAGACCGCCGAACGGCTGCGGGACCTGGGCTACCAAGCCCGCAGCGCGTTCACCGACGAGTTCCAGAAGCTGGCCACGGTGTTCACGCACGTCAGCGGTCCGCGCTTCGAGGACTTCGAAGCCGACGCCCTCTACAAGTGGGGCCGCGCCGCCGCGCCCCATCTCGGTGCTCTGCGCCAAGCGCTGCGCAAGCCCCCGGCGGAGTACGACGTCGACATCAGCACCAAGGTAGCTCGGGTGATCGACTCCCGCACGCCGGAGCTGCAAACCTTCAGTCGGATGCTGGAGCGCTACGACGACATCAAGCAAGCCCAGGCCGGCGAAGCCAAGACCCAAGAATACCTCAAGTGCGCCGAGGCCACGCTGCGATGACCGACGTCCGCCAATACCCGGTGCCGACGATGAACCCGCTGGGGTTGATACCCCCGGTGCGAGATCTCGTGTTCCTGGGTTCACTCGCCGCCGGCAAACCGTACCCCTACCTGCCGATGATGGACCGCGTCGAGAAGGCGCGCTTCGATCGCTACCACGCCGCCGTCCAGGGCGCCCGCTACAAGGAGCCAGGAGCCGCCATGATCGCCACTGCCAGCGCCCACGACGGCGTCACCAACTTCCTCGAGAAGCGCGCGGCGTTGCAACGCACCCCGATGCCCGGCGCGGCGATGCAGAAGACCGCACAAGCACCGGTTACGTCATCCATCATGGGCGTCTTAAAGGGGCTGCCATTGCGCCTCTTCAAGAGCCTCGAAGCCAACCCTGGAAAAGCGGCGCTCATCGGTGGCGGTCTCATCGGCCTCGACTTGCTCGGCAAACCACTCATCGAACGCATCGGCTACAAGGCGCGTGAATCAGCGTTTCCTGGCGTCAAGGGCATGCCGGAACGTCTCCGCATGGACGAACTGGCCGCCGAAGAGTTCGCCAAGTCCGTCGGCAAGCAGACCGGCATTGGCATGGTCGGGCTGCTTGGCGACATGCTCTCCAAGGCCGTAGCAGCACCGGCCGCGTTGGTAGCCGGGAAGCGGAGCCAGAACGTCTTCGATCTGCTGAAAGCCGAAGACGACGTCCTGTCGCGCGCCGACCCCGAGCAATTGACTGAGGCGTACCACACGATGGCGCGCTTCGCCCCGACGCTGGCCACCGACAAGAACGCGGTGAAAGCCTTCCTGCGGGAGAGCGTGCTCTACGGCACCGGGCCAAATCCCATGGCCATCAAGCAACTGGCGGAAGCCGAGACGGCCGTGAACCCGCCGCCGAAGAAGTAAGGAGATCGTGATGAACATCATCCGCAACATGTCGGAGCAGGCGCGCACGAACCTGCGCAGCAACCTCCACAAGGTCGCCACCGTCATGGCCCGCCAGGAAGGTCACGCCCTGGTCAACGACGCGCTCACCATCAAGGACGCGGCCTATCTCGTCGGCGTCAACTTCTGGCGCAACTGGCTCGAGAAGCGCGCCATGCTCGACGGCGCTTTGAGCCTGCGGCGGCTCGTCACCAAGCGAGTCGGGTGATCCATGCACGACGAGGCGTTCTACCGCGACATCGTCGGCGCCCTGCACCGTTCCGCGCAGTTCGAGAAGCGCGCCGCGGCCGGTGATCTGACGGCGCTGCAAACCAAGGCCATTCACGATCTCGACCTGCTGGGTCGACTCAAAGAAGCGGTCGACGTCGCCCCGCTCATGAGCGCCGCGAAGCGCGGTCTCATGTTCGGCGGCGCCGCCACCATCCCGGCGGTCGCCGGAGGCAGCTATCTGCTCCACAAGGCGCACAAGGAACGCGAGCAGACCGTCGAAGACATCCGCAACAAGGCCCTGCAGGTCGCGTTGGGCGTCGGGGGCATCGGCGCCGGGCTGATGGGTCTGCACCACGCCTTGGGGAGTCGTGGCCAAGCAAACGCCGGTGCCCCACCCCCAGCCGCTGCGCCGGCCACGCCCACGAACGGTGCCATGGCGGGACTGAAGCCAGCCCCGAGCGGCGCGCCTAGCCAACTGACGCCCGAAGAGATGGACGGGTTGCAGATGCAAGCACTGTCACCCGAGGACATGTACGCGCTGCAGTCGCTCTCGCCCGAAGAACTGCAGATGCTCTTCAAGCAGAGCAGCGTCGACGCTGGCCCGACGCTGAAGAAGCTGGCCACGGTCGCCTACCTCGACGTACTGCTCGAAGGCACGGAGCAGCACGAGAAGACGGCCAGCGTGCAGCGCGACATGCACGCCCTCCGACTGCTCAACGCCGAACACGGCGCGCAGTTGCTGCGGGAGCTGCTCGGTGTCGCGTAGCAAGATCATCCTCCTCGATGATCGCTTCGAGAAGACCGGCGAACCGACGGTCCAGACCGTCCTGCTGTGGTCCCCTTTACGCGGTAAACCGTCCTGGGAACGGCTCACCAAGGAAGCCTGTGCCAGCCCTGCGCTGGAGTACATCAAGAGCATCAAACCCACGCCCGGGCGTACCGTGGTGCTCGTCATCGGACTCGGCAGCTACGAGTTCTACGGCCTGAACCGTAACGCCGACGGCTTCAACGAAGTCCCCTACAAGCCCGGTCGATCGAACGGCCCCGGTCGTGACTCCTGGGTGATGGAACCAGAGTGCATCCAGCACCACTTCCACAGCTACGAGCAGGGTCACGTCTTTCGCCACCACGTCAATCGTGACCCGGTCCGCGCCGTCGGCAACGTCCTCAAGGCTTTCTGGAACCCGTTCATGCACCGGGTCGAAGTCCTCGAAGACATCGACAACGCCAAGGCGCCCGACCTCGTCGAACAGATCGCCGACAACGAGTTCCCGGCGAAGAGCATGGGCTGCCGAATCCAGTTCGACGTCTGCACTGAGTGCGGCAACATGGCGCCCACACGGAAGCACTACTGCGACCACCTCAAGTTCCAGCTGAACTGGCTCAACCCCCAGACCGGGGTCCGCTACGGTGCCCTCAATCCGAGCCCCCGTTTCTTCGACAGCTCCTGGGTCACTCGTCCCGCGGATCGTACCGGTTACTTGCTGCAGAAGGTCGCCGAACGCACCTACGAACTGCGCTCCTCGAGCGAACTAGGTGAGCTGGTCGATTCGTTGGAAGCCAAGAGTGCCGCTGCGAAGAAACTCGCCGTCATCGACAAGGTCGTGCGCGGTTATCCGGCGAGCGTCGTCAGCACGGGTACCCTGCCCGAAGCCTCACTGATCCAGCAGTACCGCGACACCTCGCTGCCGGACGTCGTCGATCGTACTCCCGAACTGGGATCAGCCGACATCAGCACGCTGGCCCAGCATCGGCTACCAGATGCTCTCGCCGCCCTGGCGCGCAGCGGCGTCATGCTGACGACGCCCGAGTTCCTGCGCCTGTTCCTCGCCAAGGCCGCGCCCGGCGTGCAGATCCCGACCGGAGTACTTGACCGCGCCGCCGCATTGCAAGCCGAAGTCTTCGAGCTCCTGGGACAGCACCCTTCGCTCGTCGATGACATGGCGCCGGCATTGACGGACGCCCAGCCCGAAGCAGTCGCAAAGATCAGCGCCCAGCTCGCGCCCATCCTCGAGAAACGCGCCACGGTCGGCGATTACCTGTGGCGGCGCATCCGGCCGCGCGCACTCATCCCCCACGACGCACCACCGACGACCGACTTGCTCGACGTGGAGGACCCTACCACCGGCGTCACTTACCAGACGACCGGTGGTGCCGCGTTCCACGCGCAGAATGCACTCGATGAGGCGCATTTGAAACGGCTACTCGGAGCCGGTGCCCTCATGGCCGGTGCGGGCAAGGTACTCACGTCCGTTCCCGGTCCCAGCAAGGCCCTGGCGTTGCCCCTCGCTGGTGCCGGCTTGTACCTGGGACAGACTGGCCTACAGGAACCGGCGAGCTACACGACCACCAGTGGGCGACGCGTTCCCGTCATCACCGAGTTCGCCGAGAAGCAAAGCAGCGTCATGGCGCTCGTGGATACCCTCGGTATCGAACATCAACTCACGAAGCAGGGATCACAACGCGTGCGGCGTGCCCTCCGCGACACGAGCATGGAACATCCGGCGCACCTCTTCCTGCAGAAGCAGGCGCAACTCGGGCTGCAGTACACCCATCTGACGTTGGCCGACGTCTTGGCGGCACAAGACAAGCTCGCGTCGGACGGCATCACCGAAGAGAAAATCGATCTGGACAAGGCCGCAGCGCTCATGGGAGCGTTGCTGTGGCCGACGCCATAGCACGGCTTGTTTTACGGGAACAGGCGTCCTATCATTGGGATGCCGCGAACGGAGAGGGCCACGATGGAACTCGCACAGATCATGCACCGTCTCGACCAGAGCACGCAGACGTCGTCGTCCGGCGTGAAGACCGCCGCCGCCGGCACGAACGGTACGGGCACGGCACCCGAAGCTCTGCGCGACGTGTTGCGCACGGTCATGACCCAAGAGAAGACGGCGTCCGCCGTGGCGCCCGCCAACGCGCCGGTCGGTGACCTGCTGAAGATCGCCGAAGACCTCAGCAACGCCGAGCACGAGCGCCTCATCAAGCTGTCGGAGGTCTACGGCGCGGCCATCTGCGACGGCTTCATGGCGAAGTTCGCGGAGTACGAAGCCGCCGCGCTCCAGGTCGCGCCGCCCCAGGTGAAGACCGCCGCCGCGCACGCCGCCGCCGCTGCGCAGCCTCAGTACGTCGACCAGGCCGTCGAGCAGATCAAGACCGCCGCGGAAGACCCCGCGTTCGTCAAGTTCGCCGAGGCGAACCCCGAGCTGGTGAAGGAGGCCTACTCCCTCGGCTACCAGCGTCAGTGGGAAGGGCTCGAGAAGCAAGCGCAGGACGACTTCGCGCGCGGCTACAACGAGACCATGACCGAGGTCCACAAGCTGGCCGCCGACTGCTACAAGGCCGGCGCGGTGACCATCAACGACGTCCTGCGGCAGCAAGCCGCGCAGGGGCGGCGCTAGGAACGCGTGACGTACCGCCCTGACATACTCGCCCTTTACGGCGACCTCTTCCGCGACGCGCAAGCGACGCTCGAAAAGCAAGGCGCACTCCCGGCGTTCATGGGCCGCGCCGCACGCGCCGTCGGGAACTTCTTCACGAAGAGCCCGCTGGCCCAAGCCGCGGAACAAGCCGGGGGGCGTGGTGCAGCCGCCGCCGCTCCCGCGGCCGCAGCCGCCGCGCGACCAGCCGCCGCAACCCGCGGTGCGTGGTCCGCCGTGCCGACAAGTTCAGCCACACCCGCAGCAGAATCGGCCGCCGCTCGTGTCAGTGGCAAAGGCTACGCCCCACCGGCCGCGCCACCGGTAGAAACGATGGAAAGTTCTGCGGCCAACGAACTGGTACGTGCTGCTAAGCGTCGCGCCGCTGAACGTGGCGTCGCCGCCGGTCGTGGCATGGCCGAACGCGAAGGTGGCCGTCGCCTGCGCACCCTCGGTACCGCCGCCGCCATCGGCGTCCCCGCGGCGGCCGGCGGCGGCTACCTGATGGGCCGACCTTCAGAAGAAGAACTCCACGCGGCCCAGACCAAGAACCGCAACGTCGCCTTCGGCGCCGGGGCCGCGACTGGACTAGCAGCACCGTACGTCATCCGTGGTCTGGGACAACTGGCCGGCAGCGGTGGCCCCGGTCTCATGCCCGGCATGTACCCGTCCCTCGTTCCCGGGCAGGGCTACTAACAGAGGACCAACGGGATGGCACGCATCGAATACCCCTCGATCAAGGACGCGGCGGCGGAAGTGCTCCGTACCGTCGCCGCCGAGGGCATGATCAAGCACGCCGAACGGCAGCTGTTGCAGGCCGCCATTCAGCCCAGCAGTGACGTTACCGACGGTCTCCGCAAACTGGCGACCGAACTTCGGAACGTGGACGACGACCCGGAGATCACCTACGCTGATCTCCACGCCTTCGTGACGCGATGCCACAGCTGACCACCCCCCAGGCGGACCTCCGCAAGCTGGCCGCCGAACTGCGCCAGAAGGCGGATGAGCACGACCAGGCCAAGCTCGTCAAGAGCGCGCTGTGGGTGCGGAGCATCGTCGGGCTGACGCTGATGAAGCGGAAGCTCGGGAGGAATGGCTGATGTCCAGCGAGCTGATGCGGCGAACCGCCGCAGTTCTCGAGAAGACCGCCGACTACCTCGACACTGAGGATCGCCGTCAGCAAGACACGATCCGCAGCGAACGGCGCCAGGTGGCCCAGACCCTGAGCGAGAAGTACGCCGCTGCCACCGGTGAAGAACTGCCGCCGGGCAGCGTCGAGAAGCTCGCCGCGTCCGACAAGGACCTGCTCGCCATCTTCGAGAAGATCGCTGCCAAGACGACCGGCACTTCCGGTGGCGCTCCCGATGACATGGGCACGCCGAGCGATCGCAACGACCGCAACGACCGCAGCACCCCGGCGCCCACGGCCGGCAAGTACCGCGATGGTCAAGAGAAGCGCGCGGCGGTCGAAGATGCCGACGAGCGCTTCGTCGACTGGATCAACAGCTGACAAGCTGAAACGGAGGGTCGCCCCCTCGTTCGACAAGGAGAAAGATCGACATGTCGCTGCTCAACTCGAAGTTCGACATCCTCCGCGGCTACCCGAACGGCAGTGCTCTGACGTGGCCGTTCCCCATCAAGACCGGCGGCTCGCCGCCCGTTCCGGTGGCCCTGCCCGGGGGCACCATCGTCACCCAGGAGCTGCAAGCCGGGCAGACGGTGGTCGACAAGGCCACCAGCCCGAACATCACCTCGGCGAACCCGAAGGAGCCGTGGCTGGTGGTCGAGGGCAACGACGACTTCTCCGGCCAGTTCGTCGGGAAGTGCGCCGCCGCCAAGCTGGGCACCGGCATCATCTTCGAGACCGATCAGTACGACACGGGCACCTACACGCCCGGCGTGCCGGTCACGATGAACGCTGGCAAGATCGCCTCGCTGGCCACCCCCGACGCCACGAAGCAGATCATCGGCTTCGTGCTCGAGGACCGCACGGCGACCAAGGGCACCGTAGTGGTGTCCGCCTAGCGGACGCGAGGGCGACCCAATTCGTGTTGTACGCTGAACCACAAGAAGGCGCCGGGGAACCGGTGCTAAGGCTTCGGAGGAAACCATGCCCGCTTACATGACCGAGACCAAAGAGGTCGCGGCCCAGCTCATCAACTCGAACTTCGTCCGGAAGCTCGAAGAGGGCCGGGTCAAGGAAGCACAGGATGAGGGGTCGGCCTTCATCCGCACGAAGGTCCGTCAGGAGTCCTTCGCCCGCGAGATCATCAACCCGATTCTCCTCGCGGACGACGAGATCGACCGTGACGAGAACACGGACCAGCCCAAGAAGATCGTCGAGAAGGAGCCCGATTCCGTGGCCACCTTCGTGACCTTCCAGGGCGCCGGCCCCCGCACCTGGTTCCGCGGCCCCCGCTACGCCGTGAAGTTCGGCAAGACGGAGAGCCAGCGGTTCACCAAGAACAAGTGGGAGCTGATGACGTACCAGAACGACATCCGCAAGATCCTCTCCGACAACTCGGTGAAGGATATGGCGGACCAGGAGGACAAGAAGTTCGTCGAGACGATCGACGCCCTGGTCGCGCTGAACGCGGCGGTCCAGCTGACCGCGGCCCCCGCCTTCAACAGCACCGCCTTCCGCACCTGCTTCCAGGCGATGCTCGCGCGGCGGCAGCCGGTCGGCAAGATCCTGATGACCAAGCAGCTCTACTACGAGTCCCTCGACCTGCCGGCGACCATGGTCGGCGACGACATCGCGTCGCGCCACTACGACCAGGGCATCGAGGCCGAAGAGAAGCTCTGGGGCATGCCGGTCGTCTCGACGATGAAGTCGGACATCCTCAACCCGAAGAAGTTCTACGTCTTCGCGCCGGAGAACTTCCTGGGGAACTTCTTCCTGCTGCAGGACGCCACGCTGTACATCAAGCAGGAAGCCGACGTCATCGAGTTCTGGTCGTACGCGGCCCCGGGCATCGGCATCGGCAACACGATCGCGTTCCAGGTCGGCGCGCTCCCCGGCGCGTAGACCAGCGCGAGCATCACGTACCCGACGCAGCCCTGCGCCTCGGCACCGGGCTGTCGTCGCGTACCGGAGGCCGACATGGTCAAGTACCGCCTGACGTGGCAGGGCACTGGTGCCCTCGACCTATCCCAGGTCGCGGATGAGATCGGCATGCCGGTGCTCTTCACCCGGCCCGGCGACAGCGTCATCGTCACCGCCGGGACGTTCCAGCACCCCTTGGTGCAGAACTACATCGGCAATGGCCTCGGTGCTGAACGTCTCGGAGCCGTAGTCGACGCGAGCCCAGTCAGCCCCATGGTCACCGCGCCGCCGCCTCCGCCACCGCTGCCGCCACCGCTGCCACCACCGCCGGAACCGCTGCTGGTCGCGCCCCCAGCTCCTCCGACTGAGGTCGCTGTACCAACACCGGAACCCAAAGCCGCGACACCGGAGTCCGAAGTCTCGACACCAGAGCTCGAAGCACCGGCGCCAGAGTCCGAAGCCGCGGTGCCATCCGCCGAAGTCAGTGAGGAACCGACGAGAGGACGCGGTGGCCGCGTTCCACGTGGACGCGCCCGCTGAGGCTTTGTCGCCAGTCGCCACCGAGGGCGCGTGCGGGCCATTGAGCTCCACGCGCCTTTTTCTTTACGCCGTAAAGCATGACCATCAACATGGACACGACATGCAAGAAATCACGGACATCAACCTGGCCACCTTCATCAAGGTCGTGAAAGGCATCCCGCTCGCCGGGCATCGCTTCAACGGCCACCAGTTGTGCCTCCAGTTCGAAATCGACGCCGAGAATCTGAAGCTGTACGAACGCGAGTACATGAACTCGACGTACGCCGACTACGACGCTACGAAACGGAACCTCGTCCGCCTGCTCAAGCGCGGGAAGTGATACGCTGTGACGGAGACGGACGATGCGGCTGCAGGCCTCCAAGTCAAACACAGCGTCCGCAGCAATCAGAGCCTTCTGCATGCTCACTGACCAAGTCGGCGACCTGGTGGCAGTCCGCAGCACTTCCAGCGATGTCTACCGTGTCTGGCGTGCTGACCCCGCGCTACGTAGTCGAATGCCCGCCATCGGCATCATCATCAAGAAGTGGGGCACCACCGACTGCATCGTACAGCTCTCGGGTCCAGTGTTGGGCGTCTATACCGGGCTGGTGCCGCAGAGAACCTATACCGTCGGTGACAACGGTCGTCCCGTGAATCCGATCCCTACGCCAAGTGCGCCGGGTGAAATTCGCTACGTACAGCAGATCGGCACACCGCTAAGCCCTACAGTACTCGATCTGCTTCCCTGCCTACAAATAGGCGTACGCACGTTCTAGCGACTACGAAAGTCGACGCGGATCTCCTATACTTAAAGCGCAGAGAAATCACAGACCCAGCACTGACCACCTAACACCACAGAGGACACCATGGCCAGAATGAAGACCCCGAAGTGCAGCGCTCCGAAGTGTCGCAAGCCCGCCATTCGTGACGGATGGTGCGAAAAGCATGCACAGGAGGCCACCACCACCCCTGACGGGCCGGTCAACCCTCAAGATGGCGTATTGAAGGTAGACGAGCTCGAGGCGGCTCGCTTCGCCGCCCTCGATGCCGAGCTGCGGAACCACCTCCAGAGCATCCGCATCATCGAGCTGGAGTTCGGCAAGGCCGAGCAGGACATGAAGGAGTACGTCACCAAGTTCCAGCACGAGCAGACGCAGCGCTCGGGTCAGCGGAAGTACTACCAGGACCTGGTCACGGTCAAGAAGGCCGAGTACCAGGACTTCGTGCAGAGCCTGGGCAAGAAGTACGGACTCGACCCGACGCAGATGTCCATCGAACCTGAGTCCCGGACGATCCGGGATCTTCGGAAGGATTCCCCGAGCTAGCCTCCCCCGAGCAAGGACAGGGGCAAAGCTCATGACCAACGAGAGGAGATAGAAGATGGGTCAACCACGCAAGCCCCTGTTCATGGATTCAGCTGAAGGCTTCCACGAGGAGATGGGGCATACCGACGAGATGACTCTCGGTAAGCTCTCGATCGATTCCGTCGGCGGTACCGGAATCGACATGAACTCCCACAAGATCACGGAGCTGTCGCCCGGTACGACCACCGGGGACGCACTGGCCTATGGCCAGAACAACGTGCTCCTGGGGACGACCGAGTTCTCTGGCGACGTGGACATGGGGCACAACCAGATCAACAACCTGGCGACCCCGACCGAGCCCGATGATGCGGTCACCAAGTCCTACGTCGATGCCCTCGCCCAGGGCCTCGACCCCCACGCCGGGGTCTACGCCAAGGTCGTCAGCGGCCTCGGCACCAACGCCAAGCTGGCTGGGGCGGGCGCCGGTGGTGTCGCCCTGCCGATGGCTGGTGAGAAGTTCGACTTCAAGGTCCACGACCCCTACAGCACCACCATCGTCACCGTGACGTTCGTCGCCGAGGCCAGCCTGGCGGCGGTCGCGACCACCATCAACAACGCGATGCAGGCGGCATACGGTCCCGGCGACACCTTCCTCTACGCCCGGGTCAACCTCGCCGGCACCAACATCGACCTCTACGACAAGTGGACCGGCGCCAAGTCGCGGGTCCTCGTGGCCAACGTCGTCGAGACCACTCCCGGCGATCTCGTGGGCAAGACGGGCATCGCGGTCGCGGCTCCGGCCACGGGCACCGGCTTCGCCTTCACCAGTGGTGGCGGTCCGGGTGGGACGAACTCGACCCTCGAAGCCCCGACCGACAGCGTCGCCTACAACACCATCGACGGCCACACCTTCGCGGCGACGGGTGTGGGCCAGCGCGTGCTGGTGGCCTCCGAGTACGGTGACGAGGTCACCCCCGCCCCCTACAACGGCATCTACACCGTCACCACCCTGGGTGACGGTGCCGGAGCGAAGTTCAAGCTGACCCGCGCCACCGACTGCGACATCCAGAGCGCCACCGAGTTCCACACCGGCGTCTACGTCTTCGTCGTGGACGGCACCAAGTTCAAGGACACCGGCTGGAGCTGCATCACGGCCGACCCGATCAACCCCGACACCACGCCCAACGCCTGGGCGCAGTTCTCGGGCAGCCCGTCCTACACCTACGACCAGGGCCTCATCAAGCTGGTCACCTCGATCCAGGTCCACCTGGACGACGGCGCAGACGCCCAGGGCGCCGGCGCTCCGACGGCTTCGCGCATCTCGGGCCTGGAGTTCGACGCCAACGCCGCCGGTGGCAAGCTCCGCGTGGCGGTGGCCCCCAACGGCGGTCTCCAGCGCAAGCAGTCCAGCACCTTCGGTCTGGAGATCAAGCTCCAGGGCACGACCCTTCAGCTCGACGGTACCGGCGCGGGCCTCAGCGTCAAGGGCGTGCCCAACCTGTTCGAGATCGGTGGTTCGGCCACCAGCCAGACCCCTGGTGGTCTCGGAGGCGGCGCCGTCACGGCAGCCAACCTCAACCTCCTGACGAACGGTGCGGCCAGCAACTGCGACACCCTCCACACCCACAGCAGCCTGATCGCCACCTCGGCGCCCAAGGTCGAGCTGCCGCTGAACGGCACGGGCGGCACCGTTGCCGCCTTCGATCCGGTCTACATCACCAGCACCGCCAACCGGATCGACAAGGCCAACACCACGCCCGATGCCCAGAGCCGGGTCATCGGCGTGGCTCGCAGTGTGACCACGATCACGGCCATCCCGGTGGTCGTGACCGGCGTCATCATCGGCGCCGTCACGGGCGTCACCGGCGCCGGCCCTGGCGTCCCGGTCTACCTCAAGAACGGTGGCGGCCTGACCACCGACGTCACCACAGGGTACGGCGGCAAGCGCATCATCCAGGTCGGCATCTGCCTCAGCGCCGACGATCTCTTCGTCCGCATCGTGGACTACGGCAAGAAGGCCGCGTAGTCCAGCAGTAGTCTGAAGCCCAACGGGCGGGGCGGGTTCGCACTCGCCTCGCCCGTTTTCTTAGGAGGCTGGTGTGGCCCTCGACCGAGTCAAGCCGCTGAAGCTCGAATCCATCGAGTCCGGTGGCGATGAAGACGACGAGGTCCCCACCGGGCTCAACCCCGAAGAAGACCACATCGAGTGCGCTGGTATCGTGCTGGATGACCCTGGGCTCATCGACGAGTCCACGGTCATCTGGCGCGACATCAACGACATGATGTTCAAGGACGCCAACAACCCGAGCGGCTACACCCTCACCCAGCTCGCGGCCGTTGGCGACCTCATCAACCTGTACCTGGAGTGCGAACCGCCAACACCCTCGACGGACTACACCAACACCTACACCGGCAACCGGGTCGACCAGGAACAGTGGAAGCGGCACAGCGACGCTTCCTTGCTCAAGCAAGTGGACTACACGTACACTGGGGCTCGCGTCACGCAGGAAGTCCGCAAGGTCTTCGCGGCCAACGGAGTCACGGTGCTGGGGCAGATCACCATCGTCTACAGCTACACCGGCCAGCACCTGACGGGCGAAGCCATCACGAGGGACGTGTAGCATGCCGCTGACGATCACACAGGTCCAAGGTGGCCAGCTCGCCCTCTGCGACGAGGGCGGCAACATCATAGGCGTCATCGACGACGCGGGCAGCAAGCTGCTCAAGGTTGCCACCCGCCTCCACGACGGCTCGGCGTTCTACACCGGGGCCAAGGAGACCGGCGGCAACCTGGCCGACATCAAGACCAAGACGGACAACATCCCCAGCGACCCGGCCAAGGAGAGTGGCAAACTCACCGACATCGACTCGGTACTGGACACCATCTACACCCGCCAGGCCGACGGCAACCAGAAGGTCAAGGCGGTCCTCTACGATGCTAGTGGGAACCCGGTTAGCGTAGTCCTCGACGGCTCGGTCTACCGGCTCCAGGAGCAGGCGAAGCTCATCAACGCCAGTGGGAGCTACATCAACCCGGCGACCGAAGACACGCTCGCCCTCATCAAGAACACGGATGGCGTCAAGAAGATCACTGACGCGCTGCCGACGGGCGACAACCGCATCGGCCGGGTCAAGATCACTGACGACACCAACGTTGCGGGAGTGGACGCACAGAACCACCAGTATGTGGCGGGCAAGTCAGCGACCGGGGTAGCGCCAAGCTCCAACCCGGTTTCGATCTCGGGCGTTGATGGGGGCGGGCTCAAGCGGATCATCCTGCTGGACACGGCAGGTCGGCCACAGGAGAACATCGCCCAGTGGATCGGGAGCACCGCTCCGACGGTGGGCCAGAAGGGGATGGCCTCGTCCATCCCCGTGACCATGGCCAACGACCAGACTGCCATCCCGGTCAACATCGTTGGTTCATCGGACGTCGCCAACCTGGCCACCGACTACCTGAAGACCTCCGGAGGCTCCTACAACATGAAGGTGAACGGCTCAGTCACGCCGGTCGTCTTCTCCTACAACGCCGACGCTTCCAAGGACATTGAGGTCTACGAGCTGCGCTTCGTGTTCTCGGCGGGCAGCTTCAACTGGTCGGGCATCGGCTTTGGCAAGAATGCCGCTGCCGGACTTACCACGGGCATCTTGGTCGAGATGCGGATCAACAACGGTACGAACATCACGCTGAACAACATCAAGATCAACGAGGACTTCCTGCGGACGTTTGGTGAAGTCCCGGTCGTAGACTCGGCGGGTAGCACAGTGGTCATGGTGTCCTCATACCGCTTCGCACCGGGCTCGCTCTATCTCAAGACTGGGACCACAGACTTCGTGAAGGTCACCATTCGTGATGACCTTACACTAGGTGCGATGGGCGTGAACTATCTGGCCGCCACCTTCTTCGGGGACAAGGCGATCTGATGCCGGGCACAACCTACAGCTTCGAGTGGGCCGCAGCGCTGGGCATGATGCAGGATCACATCGCCAACCAGCGGGGCGGCTACGTCGGTACTTCTGGCACAGGCGGCGTCGCCATCAGAGCGACTGCCTACACACCCCAGGGGACCAACGCCCAGCGGTCCATCAAGTCCAGCAACGTCAACGACACGGCCGCTGGAACTGGAGCGCGGCAGGTACGGATCACCTACCTCAACACCAGCTACGAGCTGAAGACCGAAGACATCACCCTCAACGGCACCACGGCCGTCAACACCGTAGCCACCGACATCGCCTTCCTGGAGAAGATGGAGGTCATCGTCACCGGCAACCAGGGTGGTGGCAACGCGGGTACGATCTCCATCTACACCCAGACCGGTGGCGGGGGCTCGGTGTGGGGTAGCATCGCCACCTCCGACAACATGACGTATTGGGCACACCACTACGTCCCGTCGGGCAAGACCTGCTACCTGCTGTGCATCACTTCGGGGGGCTCAGTCGTAGGCGGCGCCGCCACCTTCAACCACTCGGGCGACCCACTGGATACCCACTCGCCACAGAAGGGCTTGGGAGCGACGTTCGTACATTCCGCTGCCAACTACTGCGACCACGAGTTCAAGATCCCGCTGGCGCTCCCTGGTCCCGACTTCGTGTGGCTGGTGGAGCGCCCCTTCGCGGCGACCGCCTCAACTGCCTACGGTTTCTTCGAGTACGTGGAGTTCTGATGATCAACTTCGGCGCGAACACCACGGTCGTCTCGATCCGCTGGGCTGACCTCAAGGCGGTCTGGAACCTCAAGCGCATGGTCATGCAGTGCGATCGGGAGGCTGACGCCATCAAGGTGTTCGGCTTCGATGGTCCCAACCTGTGCTACGAGACTACCCTCTGGACCGGCGAGGTTCCCTGGACCGTCGTTGCAGCAGGATATACCCAGGAGCAGAACGACACGGACAAGGCCGACTTCGAGGACCACTACGAAGACCTCTGCAACTGGTCGGTGACCCCCAAGGGTACAGACGGGACGCCCGCTTCGCTGCCCTGCTTGTTCCCCAACGGCGTCTACCTGTACCTGGCAGGCTCTGGAGACAGCGCCACGGTGCGTGGTGCGGGGACGCCCTTCGCACTCAGCAGCGACGTCGCTGGTGACACGACGATGGAGTGGTCCTACCTGGATTGGGTGCTCATCGCCGGCGGCGGCATGAGCTGCAAGGGGGCCGAGGCGGGGGACTACGCCACGATGGAGGTCTACGCTCCGGCCACCCCGGTGGTCCCCAACGCCGGCGGGACCGGGAACTGCAACCTTGTGGACCCCGGCATCGGCGCGGCCATCCTCATCGTCCCGGCCGCCGGCAACGGCGCCTTCGATGTGGACCTGGCCACAGCCATCCCCGTGCCGGCCTGGAACCCGGTGACCGGCGCCTGCTCAGGCTTCTTCGAGTGGAACAAGCCCAACACCGGGAAGGGCACGATCTCAATCGGCACACCGCAGGCGTCGCACTTCAACCTGTTCGCCATCGACATCCCGCTCATCCGGTTCGCCAACAAGCTCCCACTCCTCGGAGATGGGGTGCTCGACTTCAACATCCCGGCGGTCGAGCCCAAGACCATCATGCCCCACTGGAAGGGCAAGGTCACCCTGCACAACTCCGGGCACTCTGGCCTGCACGGGGCGTGGTACATGACCACCGCCCGGATGCAGACGGTCTGAGGACATGATGCAGGTCTACAACCGCACCCGAGGTCCGGTTCGCTTGCTGGGCAAGTCCTTGCCCCGCTCGACTTCCCTGGAGCTGGACGAGAAGCTGCTCACCGAGAACGAGCTGACTGAGCTGCGGGCAGCCGAGGCCGACCGGGAGATTCACTGCTCCCCGAGCCTGCTGGTGCGACCGGCGCCTCCCGCCCCCCTTCCGCAGCAAAAGGTGGTCTTGCAGACCAAGATCCAACCCCCAGAGAAGGTAGGAACGAATGGCCAAAGACGAGAAGCCCGAGGATCTGTTCTCGGACGTGGAGGAGCAGTCCGATCCGGAGATTCTGGTCGGTCCAACTCTCGATGAGAAGTTGGACCAGATCATCGATCTACTCAAGAAGAACGAGAAGGAGCACCGGGAGATCCGTGACGAGTTGCAAGAGATCAAGACCGACGTGAGCCTGCTACGGGCCGGCTACCAGCAGCATGGCAAGCAGTTAGGTGAACTCACGGTCGCCGTCAACGGCCACTTCGGAGAACACCCATGAGCTGGCTCTGGCCAATCAAAACCGGGCAGACGTTCTTCGACACCTGGACGCTCTGCCACCTCTGCTTCTGGGTGGTGATCGGCTTCAACTGGGGCGCGCTGGCGCTAAAGAACAAGGCCATGCACTCCTGGTGGCTGCCCTATGTGGTGGTGCTCGCCGGCGCCCTACTGTGGGAGGTCTTCGAATGGCAGGTGCTAGAGAAGCTCGGGGTGGTCCGCCATCCAGAGGTCTGGTTCAATCGATGGCTCAGCGACCCACTCATCGGTCTCGCCGGTGTGGCACTTGGCCTGTGGTTGGTGAGGCAGCAGTGAACGACCGCATTGGCTTCTCCACTACCAAGGCCTGGCTCTCGCGAATCATCCGCTGGTTCACGAAGGCTCCGGTAAGCCACGCCTGGATCTTGTACTACGACCTGGACTTTGCCCAGGAGATGGTGCTCGAGGCCACGCTCGAAGGTGTCCGCATCGTCCCCTACGAGGTCTTCAAGCAGCACAACAGTGTCGTGCGCGTCTTCATCCCCAGTCACAGCCTCAAGCAAGGCTTCGCCAAGGTCGGCGAGACGCTCGGGTCCACCTACGACTTCGGGGGCCTCTTCGGCATGTTGTGGGTCCTGCTCGGCCGCTGGTGCCGGCAGAAGCTCAAGAACCCGTGGAACAAGGCTCAGGCCATGTTCTGTTCCGAGTTCGTCGCCCAAGTGTTGCGCTGGTCCTACTACCCGGGGACGGAGTACTGGGTGCCGGAGAACATGACGCCGGCCGACCTGTACACGTTCCTGCTGCGCGAAGATAGTCGCCCTCGGTGACGCATCTTTACGCGGTAAACCGTCGAGCTTTCGCTCGTCTCCCAACAAGCCTAGAATAGTAGGCAGTCGCCGCGCGAGGAGCCGCTGATGTCGAACTTCGTTTACGATCTCACGACGCTTCCCGGCAGCAAGACCGACCTCGTTCCAACGCCGCCGGGCGCCGACCTCAGCAAGTACCTCCCCGCGGCCCACTGGAACGAACACATCCAAGCCTCGTACGACGTACGTGCCGCGCTGCGCACTGGCGTCTTTCAAGGACTCGCCGAACAGGCTAGTGACCCGGCGCCCAGCGATGCTGACGCCTACTGGTGGCTGCAGAACACCGGCGTCATGCGCCTGGTTGGACCGACCGCGTTTCACTTCGGCGGCACCATCACCGCGGCTGAACCCACGCTCTCCACGCACCTCGCCACTCGCAACTACGTCGACACGCACGCCAGCATCAGCCCCCTGACCGCCAAGGGTGACCTCTACACCCGCACCGCCACTGTCGACGCCCGTTTCCCCGTCGGCACCGCCGGACAGTTGCTGTCGGTCAACCTCTCCACAACTACGGGCCTCGAGTGGATTGCACCCCCGACTACCGTCAAGACGCTGCAGGGCGCCTACACCGATGGTGGTGCCGGCCCGCAGGTCATCGCCCTCAGTGCCTCGGGCAAGGGCATCCTGATCCGCGACACGCTGGCTGGCCTTGGTGAGGCCCTCTTCGCGGTGCAGAACAGCACCGGGATCACGTCCCACTTCGCCGTCAACAGCGATGGCACGGTCACCATGGCCGGCGCGCTCACGGTGACGGGGGTCGTCATCGGCGCCACGCCCACGCTCTCGACGCACCTCACCACCAAGGGCTACGTCGACGGGCTGCTCACCGGCCTCAGCTGGAAGGCGATGGTGAAGTACGCCTCCACCGTCGCCGGCGGCAACGTCACGCTGAGTGGGGACCAGGCCATCGACGGCTTCACTACCACCGAGCTGGACCGCGTCCTCCTCAAGAACCAGACGAACCACGTCGAGAACGGCATCTGGGTGGCGCACACCGGCGCCGCCTGGACCCGCGCCATTGACCTGCCGGCTGGCGCGGACGCGGCCACCACTGCCTGCTTCGTCGACCTCGGCACGCTCAACCAGGACACTTCCTGGTTCTGCTACACCGACAAGCCCCTCGACATCGTCGGCACCGACGCCATCGACTTCCAGGTCTTCTCCAACACCATCTCGATGCACAACGCGCTCACCGGGCTGGATGGCGGGACGAGCGGGCAGTACTACCATCTGACGTCGGCAGAGCATGTAGGGCTGCACAACATCGCCACGGGTGGGGTGACCTTCGCCAGCGCGACGGGAGTGCTGGCGACCGATGCCAGCAACTTCTTCTGGGACAACAGCAACAAGCGGTTGGGCATCGGCACTGCGACTCCCAGCTGCCAGCTTGACGTGGTCAGCGCAACCGCCGGAGCCACCAACGGCATTGTTACCAAGAATACGAACTCCACCGGTTCTTCTTCTGTGGTTTGCCTTCAGCATGATGGCCTTGCTGGCTGCTCTTTCGGGATCGGCAACAGCGGCTACTCGGCTGATACTGTGCTCCAGAATCGCGGGTTCATCATCACCACAAACACCAAGGACTTCGTCATCGCGAAAAGCACCGCTGGTGTGGCGTCACTGATCGGCATCTTCAAAGGCAGTACGAGTAGATTCGGACTGGGCACTGATGCGCCGGATACCTTGCTAGATGTACGTGGCGATGTCCAAATCAAGACCACCACGATCTCCAACATGGTCCTCACCTCTACCGGGAACGGCTCGACCGGGCGTGCCTTGCTTCAGCTACTCCGTAACTCTGGAACAGAGGTAGGTTGGGACTTTGGCACCAATGTCGATCTGAGCGGCAACGACAAATTCACCATTCGTGACGTCACCGGCCCAGTGTCCCGTCTAACCATTCAACACGATGGCAAGATCATCCTCAACGGTGACCTTAACATCACAGGAGCACTGGGCTACTACTCCTACACCGCTGGCGAGACCCTGGCCCAGTACGACGTCGTCTACGCCTACTGCGAGGGCGGCACCTCGGGCCGGCTCAAGAAGGCCACCAACGCCGCCGAGAGTACGTCTCGTGTGGTCGGCGTCGTCGTCACCGGCAACACCGCCGGCAATGCAGCCACCATCGTCATGGCGGGGGTCTACAAGATGACCTTCACCGGCACCGCCCCGGCCATCGCCGACTTCGGCAAGCCGGTGTACCTGAGTGCGACGGCCGGAGCCGTGACCCTGACGGCGCCAGGAGCCGGCACGGTCCTACTGCGGGTGGGCTATCTGGTGGGCATCGGCGCCACGGCCGAGGTCAGCATCCACGTCGGCGACGAGTTCCAGCAGTAGGACGCCATGGGTCAGTACGACGGCCTCGTCATCAAGTCCGGCATCCCGACCATCATCGGGGTGGACACCTTGCGTGCTGATCGGGGGGCGCCGGCCGGGCTGACGACTACCGGCCTGGCCTCGGGCGATGCCTGCCAGGTCTCCGGGGCGCTCACGCTCCAGAAGGCGGTGAACACCAGCACGAGTCCGGTCATCGGCATCTACGACGGGGTGACGGGCTCGGTGGTGCGAGAGGGTGTGGTCGTTGCGACGTTCAAGAGCGGCCCAACCACCGCTGGCGAGGCCGTCTACTTGTCGAGCACGGCAGGGCAGTTGACCAACGTGAAGCCGACGAAGGACATGATCCACGAAGTCGGTGTCGTCGTCGATGTTCCTTCGAAGAAAGTGCTGCTGCAACAGAAGCCCGTGATCGCGCTGCCGGCATCTCCGCCAGCGTCAATCTACCAGTCCGGTTTCTCAAGGACAGTACTCAAGACCAAGCTCTCCGATGGCACCCCGACTTGGTACACCATCCCCGCCTCGGGTAGCGGTGGCAACGACTATAGTCCGGGTTGGTTTGATGGCACGTACATCTGGTTCGCCTATGGTGATTTTTCGACGGGTAGTAAGGTCTGCAAGATCAACTGCGAAACGGGAGCGATCACCGAGTACAGCACCTCGCTCGGCCTTCCCACCATCAGCTTCGACGGAACGTACATCTGGGTCGCCAACGAGTTGAACGCTGGAGAGATTCAGAAGTGGGACCTCAACGGCAACGTACTGGACTCCTGGGGTTCGGGCCACCCCGGCATGACCGCGATCTTCTCCGACCGTACCGGCTACCTGTGGGTCGCGGTCACGAGCTACGGTTACCAGAAGGTGCAGCGCATCCGCATCTCCGATCACGCAGTGATGAGCACCTGGGAGCCGCTGCTCTCGGCACCCGCAGGGTTCTGCTTGGCTGGAGCGAACCTGTGGATCGGGTGTGACTCGCACGTCTACAAGGTGCGCGTCTCCGACGGAACACAGCTAGGCAACTGGTCGAATGGTCGCAACCGAGGTTACTGGCCTACGTTCGACGGCACGCGCATCTGGCAGCCCAGCACCCGTGGGTTCCTGCACCGCTGGACCGAGGCAGACGGCACCGACCTCGGCGAGATCGGGGTCTCGTCGTGGGACTACGGCCCCAAGAGCGTAGCCTACGTCGATCCGTACCTCTGGTTCTACGTCGGCAACAGCGCCCACAACCCCTACGCGACGCTGTACTACACGCTCGGCGGTGCCTACGTCGGGGGCTACAATGGGTCCAGCCAAGCCTACTGGACCTGTGCCAACAAGCCTTTGGTGATCTGATGGCGAACCAGTACGACCCCATCGCGATCAAGTCCGGCATCTTGACGGTCCTCGGCACCGACTCCCTACGGGCCGACCGTCTGGCCGCCGCTGGCTTGACCATCACCGGCCCGGCCTCCGGTGATGCCTGCCAGGTGTCGGGAGCGCTGACGCTAGGCAAGGCGGTGAACACCTCGACCTCGCCCATCGTCGGCATCTTCGACGGGGAGACGAACTCGGTGGTGCGGAAGGGGGTCGTCGTCGCCACCATGAAGGCCGGCGTGACCCTCGCCAATGGGGACACGGTGTGGCTGTCTTCAACGGCCGGTGCCCTGACGAACGTCAAGCCGACCATGGACATGCTCCACGAGGTGGGCGTGGTGGTTGATGCAGCATCGGCCAAGATTCTGCTCCAGCAGAAGCCAGTCCTAGCGCTACCCGTAACACCTCCGGTCTACCTCTTTACGGCAGGTTCTGGTCGAACGCTGCACAAGCGGCGTGTCATCGACGCCGTCTACATCGATCAGGTCACTCTTCCCAGTCAAGGTTTTGGCGAGTCCCTCGTGTGGCCGACGTACGACGGCACCTCCATCTGGCTCTCATCGACCTCTGACCCGGGCTTCCTATGGAAGATCAACGCCACCACGTTGGCGTACTCCGGCCCCTACTACGGCAACTTCAGGTACGGCGGCTGTACCTTCGACGGCACGTACATCTGGACGGCGAGCAGTTTCGTCAACAACCACAACGTCTACAAGGTCAACATCGCCGACGGTACCGTCGCAGCCACGTACTCCTACGGTGGTGACCACTACGTTGGCGGCATCCTCTGCTACGACGGTGTCGGCAGCGTGTGGATGCAATCCACCTACTCCTACACCCTCTACAAGATGCGCATCTCAGACGGTGTAATCACGGCCAGTGTTGGCCTTGGCGTAGAGCTTACCGGCATGTGCTCCACCAAGACCCATCTCTGGGGAGGCTACGATGGCGGCGTCAAGAAGATTCTCTTGTCCACCGCTGCGGTAGTGGGGACGTACACCAACGGTTGGACCTGGGGAGGTACGCCAGCCTATGACGGCACCCGCATCTACCAAGCTGTGGGCGTCGACTACATGCGCGTCTGGAATGAAGCTGATGGTTCTTTCGTCGCTGATGTAGAGGCTGGCAGTGCCACTAGCGGCAACGTATCAGTCGTGTTCGATGGCACCTGGCTCTGGATGCAACACGCATTCAGTCTGGGGCCAAACTACGGCTGGCACAAGTGGCTCGCGTCTGATCGTAGCTACATTGGCACGTACATTCAGGACGCTTCCGCCAACGGCCACAAGCACGGTTGCTCCACGGCCAACATCTTGCCCAATCTACCAGGGACCTAATGGCTCAGTACGACCCACTCGTCATCAAGTCCGGCCTCGCGGGAGTCCTCGGCACCGACACGCTCCGGGCCGATGTGATCGCCCATGCCGGCCTGACGACCACGGGCCTGGCCGCTGGCGATGTGGTTCAGGTCACGGCGAACCTGACCCTCTCCAAGGCGGTGAACACCAGCACCAGCCCCATCGTGGGGGTCTTCGCGGAGACCGGATCTGTGGTGCGCGAAGGCGTGGTCGTTGCAACGTTCAAGATTGCGCCGACGGCGAACGGTGATGCCGTCTATCTCTCCAGCACCGCCGGCCAACTCACGACTACGAAGCCGACGATGGACATGGTGCACGAGGTCGGTGTGGTAGTGGACTTCGCCAACCGGAAGGTGCTGTTGCAGCAGAAGCCAGTCATCGCGTTGCCGGCGACACCGCCTCCGTACTTGTGGATGACGAACAGCCCCACCAGCAACCACGGTTTCTCTCAACTCTTGGTGAGCAGTGGTGCGCTCACTCGCCAAGTACAGCCGGGACTGAACTACAACGACTACGGGTGTAGTCTCCTCAACGACGGCAAGGGCAACGTCTGGGGATCCTACTACGCTCAGGGTACGGACACCATCATCAAGCTCGATGCCGTTACTGGAGCCCGCCTCGGGGGAATGGATCGAGGCGCTTCTGCTGGCGGTCAAGCAGGTCAAATCGCTTTCGACGGAATCAACTACTGGTACTCGACAAACGTCACCGATTCTCAACTACGTTGCATCGACATCAACCTGAGTCCAGTGCGGAGTGTCTCATTGCCCCACGGGGCCTCAAACATAATCTACGACGGCGTAGGAAACATCTGGGTTAGCTCGTACACATACTTGGTCAAGGTTCGCGTTTCTGATGGCGCCGTTTTGGGTAGTGTTGAACCTGATTATAGCTATGGCTCCTACCCCCTGGTGTCCGACAAGACCAACATCTGGGTCGTCAAGTACAACTGGAATGGGGGCGGGGTCAACGTCAGCTACTACGTTCGCAAGGTACGCATCTCCGACTTCGCCGTCACCACGTATGGTTCCTACCAAGGCGGACCCCAACAAGGACAAGCCGCCTGGGATGGGACGTACCTGTGGCTCACTGCTAATATGGACACAGACCACTCTGGTTGGGTTCGGCTCGACAAGATCCGACTCTCCGACATGGTTCGTGTAGACCGATACACCGTGCCAGACAGTTCGTCTGGTGTGTTCTTTGACGGCACTAACCTGTGGCTCAAGTGGAGTACTCGCTTTCGCAAGATGACCACCGGAGGTGCCACTATTGGGGACTACCCTGGTGCGGATCAGAGTGGCGGAGGTGCGTGGTTGCCTGCCTTCACCAACATCGTGATGCCAGGCGATTGGTAGGACACTGACATGGCGAACCGGCGTGCTTCCAGAGAGGTGAACTGATGGCGACCGCATATCCAGTCTACTCCCCCGCTTCGGCTCCGGGCCTGGCGCAGTTCCTCGACGCCGACACCTGCAAGGTCGGCATCCTCCAGACGGTCGGCGACGCCTACGTCGGCGGCAAGCTGGGGGTAGGGACGCTCACGCCAGCTACGCTGGGCCACTTCGCCTCGGGAGCCACGGGCGGCACCATCCTGACGCTGGAGCAAGCGTACGGTGACACCGATGCGCCCGACCTGACCATCAAGAAGGCTCGGGGCACCCTCGCCGCGCCGACCGTCATCACGACCGCTGATGACCTGGGCATGATCAGCTTCGCCGGCTACTCGGGGGCGGGTGGCTACGTGGTGGGCGCGGCCATCAAGGCGACCTCAGAAGGCACTGTGGCCACGACCCGCGTACCAGGGCGCCTCACCTTCTGGACGGGGACCGATGCGGCACCGACGGTGCTCACTGAGAGGATGCGGATCACCTCTGACGGCAAGGTCGGCATCGGCACGGCCAGCCCCGCAGCCCGGTTGTCAGTCAAAGGTGTCAGCACCGATGATGTGCAGCAGTGGATCGACGCCAGCGGAAACCTCCTTGCGCTGGTGTCGTCAACCGGCGTGTTCTCTTTCCGTAGCGACATCGCCAACGTGTCGTTTGCAATGAAGCCGTTGACTGGTTCCAACAAGAACCGGATCTTCGACTTCTTCGCCAACAACGATAGTGGCAACAGCCCGATGTTCTCCTGCGGCATAGCCCCGACGATAGGTTGGGTTCACAACACGCTGCCGGGGGCGTTCATCGGCTCCGTGAAGAACGGATCAGCTACGGCACTCCCGTTGTACTTCCTCGTGAGCGATGGAATACCGGCCGATGCTGTGCCTGCCATGACTATCCTCACGACGAGCAAGGTCGGCATCGGCTGCATCGACCCCGTCCGCACCCTGGAAGTGCGCAACGACAGCTACCCCGCCATCCAAGGCACCCGCACCAGTGCCGTGACGAACTCAGTAGCCACTGGCATCGGGATTGAACACCGCACCTCCGGGGACATGGTCAGCGGATTCGGCTCCAGCCTGACGTTCCTCGTCCGGGACAGCGCCGGAGTGTCCAACGCAGTGGTCTCACTCCAGGGTATTCGTACCAGTACTGACGACACCGGCGACTTCGCAGTCCACACGATTGCTGCGGGTGTCGGCACGGAGAAGATGCGGGTCACCTCCGATGGCAAGGTCGGCATCGGCTGTATCGACCCAGGAGCCGCGCTGGAAGTTCGTAGCTCTGGCGTCCCTGTGATCCAAGGGACACGGACCAGTTCTTCGACCAATCTCTGCCTCACCGGGCTCCACGCGGTGCACCGAACCACCGCCGACATGGTGGATGGATTCGGCGCGGGCCTCGGGTTCGCAATCCGAGACTCGGCCGGAGACCTGAACCTCATCGCGAGTATCCAGGCTCTCCGTGCCGGAGCAGACAACACCGGCGACTTGACCTTCTCCACCTGCACGGCAGGGAGTGAAATTACGAAGATGTGGATCAAGTCTACGGGCTTGGTCGGCATCGGCACGAATAGTCCCAACCAGGAGCTTGAGGTTCTTGGCACCATTCGCTCTTCCGCCATCTCGAATACCGACAACATCTTCTTCCAGGGCTTCAACTACGCCTCGGGGGGCACGCGGATCGAGGTAGCTCGTATCTCCGAGCCAAGTACCGCAGGAGCCGGCGGACTGTTGTTCTCGGGTACGCGCACCGGCTCGGGTGGGAACGGCACTCAGTTCAGCAGCTACAATCCCTCTAGTGGCTCCTCGGCCTTCGAGTATCGCGCCCACGGCGGTACGATGGACACCCCAGCGGCCTGGCCTTCTGGCCCCAACGTGGCGGTGTTCTCGAAGTGGAACGGGTCTAGCGTAGATCCGCTGGTGACCATCGACAACGCGGGCAAGGTCGGCATCGGCCTCACCAGCCCCACTGCCGTCCTGCACCTCAAGGCCGGCACCACCGCTGCCAGCACCGCGCCGCTGAAGCTCACCTCCGGCGACCTGATGACCGCGCCCGAAGCGGGAGCCATCGAGTTCCTCTCCGACAAGTTCTACGGGACCATCACCACGGGCACCGTCCGCAGCGCCTTCGTCTTCGAGACGCGCTCGGTCTCGACCGGCACCGGGCTCTCGGGTGGCGGTGATCTCTCGGCCAATCGCACCCTCACGCTCGACCAGGCCGTCATCCCGACCTGGACCGGCGCCCACACCTTCACCGGCGGCGTCACCTTCAAGAACCACTCGGCCTTCGCCGGCAGCGGCTTCATCCCCGAGACTCGGGCCATCCAGACCACGACGGTCACTCCGGCGGTGCTCTGGTCCAAGACCCTGGCCGACGATACCCTGTACTGGGTCGAGGTCCGCGTCATCGGCCGTGACACCGCCGGCGTCGAGCGGGCCTACTACGGACGGACGTTCTACGTCTACCGGCAGAATCCGGGTGGTGCCGTACTCGGCAACGTCATCGAGCTGTTCTCGGAAGAGACCGACGCCGACTGGGACGTGGGCGTCAACGTCAACACCAACGACGTCGAGGTCAAGGTCACCGGCAAGAGCAGCGTCACCATCAACTGGGCCGGCACCGTCACGATGCAGGCCGTCTCAGGCAACGCCTAGAGGAGATCACCATGAAGACCGTCCTTCTTGGAGTCATCACCGAGCTCGGGACCGACATCGGCAACGGGGTGCTCAAGCGCAACAGCGGGAACACCGACTGGGAGCAGGTGCTCCCCAAGGACATCCTGGCTGCGGCGTCGGGGGACATCTCCGTCAATGATCAGAAGCTCATCGACGTAGCCGACGTCACACTGGTCTCGGGCGCCAATCGGGTTCTCAAGATCGAGAACAACGACAGCCTCCGGAGCCTGACCATCAAGACCGGAGACGCCTCGGGATCTTCGGGGCTGGGTTCAGGGGATCTCAACCTCGACGTCGGCGCCAAAGATGGAGCCGGGGTCTACGGCAAGGTCAACATCGGGGCAGCGGCGGCCGAGGTGAACCTGGGCAAGTCGGGCGGCAAGCTCGGCTTCTTGGGAGCCACCGCTGTCGTGCAGGCGGGTGCCTACACCCAGACCTACTCCACGGCGGCCCGGACGCAGAGCAACCTGACCTCGGCCACACTCACGGACAGCTCCGGGGGCACGCCGGGAACCACGCTGGCGGCGATCACGGGTGGCGGGTCCGGCTGCGAGAACGCGACCAAGGACGCCGTGGCATCCCTCGGCGCCCAGGTCAACGCGCTGCGGGCTGACCTCGAGAACGTGAAGCAAGTCGTCAACGCCCTCATCGACGACGAGCAGGGCTACGGCCTCGCGTCGTAACGCTTGCATTCCACGTTGTCGGTCAGATAAACTCCTTCCGTGACGTTCACCAAACGACTTAGCAATCACATGCACAGAGGAGGCCGACTCATGCCGCTCAAGTACATCACCATCCCCGCCGCCATCACCCTGCTCGAGCCCACCACCAAGGACCCGCTGAAAGACGAGAAGGGCATCGTCAAGCCCGTCGTCTTCTACGACTTCATCGGCAAGCTCCTCTTCAACCCGAAGTGGGCCGAGAACTACAAGGCCATCAAAGCGGCCAAGGCCATCGACCGGGCCTTCGAGAAGACGCAACCCGGAGCCGTGGTCCAGCTCGCCGAAGAAGACTGGAAGCGGCTGCACGACCTGGTCGAGAACCCCAGCGGCCAGTATGGCTACCACGCCGCGGTCATGCCCCAGCTGCTGCCGTTCCTCGACGCCATCATGGAAGCCAGCGACAAGGAACCTACACCACCCACCACGTAGTTCCAGCTTCCACCTTCCATAGATGCACCCGCGCAGCCTATACTGAAGGGAGAGGCATGTGCTGCACCACCCCTACCCACGTGCGAGTGCTGCGCTATGGAATCCTTCTTCCTTTACCTGGTAAAGCAGTTCGCCGACAAGATTGGTCCCGTCGGTGGACTCATCGCGGCGCTCCTCCTGGTGCTCTACTACTTCGAACGCAAGGCCCGCGAGAAACTCACGGATCGAGCTTTCGATCTCTTCACCGACATGACCAAGGCGATGACCGAGTTCAACCGTACCCTCGAAGGCATCGAACACAACCTCGACGATGTCGAACGCGACCTGGCTGGCATCAAACGAAAAGAGGGGTAGGAGGTGCTGCGTGATAGACCCAGCAGACGACCCCACTTCGATCGGTTGCATCCTCGTCACCACTGGTGTGATCACCGCGCAACAACTCAAGGCCGCCATCCAGGAACGTCAACAAGTCTCACCTGACGAACTACTGGGCCTCTTCATGGTGGGCAAGCAAATCCTCGATCCTGAAGTCCTGAAGCAAGCCCTGTTGACACAGAAGCAGTTGCGGGGCAACGGCAAGACCGCCCGCGCACTGGCCCAAGCTGAAATCGCCAGCGCCGCCGTCAAGACGGCTACGGCCGCTGCCGCCCGCGTCTACGACCGGATCCGTCATCGTCACGGCAACAACGGCGCGAACACTGCCGGGAAGTAGTAGAATGGGCGCATGTACGGCGGTGAGTCCGTCAATCTGCCGTTTGGCGAGACCGAACCCGTCGAGGTACAGATCTTCGGCCTCGATGGACTACCCCTGATCGGCAAGACCAGTATCAAGCTCCGTGTTCGCCGCATCAATGACGACCTCTATCTCGACTGGGCTGACAACAGCTTCAAGGCGGGTGGCGCCGTCGGCCAGTTGCTACTGCCGCTGATCGAAGTCGACCCGATCTACAGCCCCGGCATCTATGAGCTCAACACAGCACCTCACGTGAAGGGGCTCAACACCGGCGCCATCGTCAACGCCGTCGCCACCGACATCTACGAAGTCGTGGTTCTGCAAGACGTCGAGAGCGACGCTCCCGGTTTGCCCGTCGGCTTTGAAATTCGCCTCGGCTGGCTCGCCGACAAGATCAAGGCCTTGCCCGGTAGCGTCGCCGCCGCTGTCTGGGATGAAACGCAACTCGCGCACGTCATCGCCGGATCTTTTGGTGATGCGGTGCGGCGCATTCTGGCCTTGCAGAAAGAGAACTACTTCATCGACGAGATGACCTACAACACCCGCGGCCTCATGATCAGCGGCCGCGTCCGCATCTTCCCCGACAAAGCCACCGCGTTGGCCGCCACAGCCGGCGGTACCGGTGAAGGCGAACTAGCCGTCTACGCATTCATGACCACTGAGATCCCCGGTCACATCGAACGTGCAGCCACCGCGCGTTCGGTACGTGACGCATGACCATCTCCCTCATCACCGATGGCATGCTGGGGTACATCAACCTCCAAGAAATCCGCGCCCCAGACGACCCTGAAGGGCACTACGGACCTCTGCCGCACCGCCCCTGCGCCCCAGAAGGCATCGCCGAACCGGTGCCGCCGCACGTCCCCATTGGCATGGAAGCCAGCGGCGCCGGACCTCCGCACGTACCTTGTGGTCCGACGGGGATCGACACTACAATTGAACCGCCGACTGTGCCGCATGGTACAGAAGGAAGCGAAGTCGTCGGCACCGAACCGCCGGCAACCCCGCGTGATCCTCGAGGTGATGCGTCGTGAGCATCCGACTGACCTGGCTGCCGAACACCGAGTCGGACATCTCCCGCTACGACTGGCAGCGGGCACCGGACGTTGCTGGTGTACCCGGCACCTGGACCGACCTGGTCAGCATTGCGCACGTCATTCCAGGACCGGACTACGACCCAACCTCGAACCGCTTCTTCTACGTCGATGCCACCGGCAGCACCACGCTGTGGTATCGCGAACGCGCCGTCGACACCGACGGCAATCCGAGCGGCTGGTCAGATCCGTTTCAACCTTCCGAGTCGACCACGCCACCGCCATTTCCCAACACCGTCGTCCTCAACCAGGACTACGGCGGGGTAAACGAACTGCAGCCGATCGACCCCGACAATCACCCACTGGTCGGAGTTCAGATCCGCATCTGGAAGAAAATCGACTTCGACCTCGGCAACTACGCAGCCGCCGTCGGTACCACGTCGACCGGTACTGACGGACGCTGGAATCAACCCATCACAGTCGAAGCGGGCTTCACCTACGTGATCCAGTTTTTCAAACCGGGGGCCTTCGGTCCCAACACGCAGCAGGTGATCGTCCCCTAGGACGGAGAAGACTCATGGAGTTCAAGAAAGACGCTGTCGAGATCCAGACTGTCGCCACCTGCCTCGAACAGCGCATCAAGGCGGGCTCCCAGTTCACCGGCGAAGCCCCGTCACTGGCTGGCGTCGCATTCGCACCCTACTTCGATACCGAAGACTGCGTCGCCCGCTACAAACAAGCGAACGACGTCACGAAGATCGCCGGCGACAAGGGCGGTCTCTTCGAGTGGCAGCAGACCTTCCCCGTCTGCGTCGAAGGCATCGCAGCCAACTTCGGCAGCGCCGTGACCTGGACCGTCTCCATCGTCACCCGTACCGGCGATGTAATTCAAGTCGCCACGGGCAGCAGCAGCCAGTACATCATGCGAACGGAGTACGAACGCTTCTACCTGTTCCGCGGCGACAAGCTCAAGATCGTCACCAGCGGCGGTACTCTCGCCATGGTAGCACGCATCATTCTCAGCCTCGACTCGGGCATCACCTAGCGCTTTACGAGGTAAAGTCATGCCCGTCGTCCTGACTCCCGCTACGCCGTTCGTCGTCACGGAACAGAAGATCCGCATGTTCCTGCGCGACTACGCGCTGGACGTACTGCCCGGCGGGCAGGGCAACATCATCCTCGACACCGTCCAGTTCACCGACGAAGAGCTGGACAACTCCATCGAAATGGCCGTCTCCGCCTTCAATGGCATGACGCCCATCGGTAGCTACACCCGTGAGAACTTCCCCAACGAATATCTGCTACTCATCGGTGCGTCGCGCTTCCTGATGATGAGCGAAGGCTTCCATCAGCTGCGCAACCAGATCAGCGCCCAGGACGGTGACGTCTCACCGAGCGGCATCTACGAGAAGGCCAACGCCTATGTCGCGCTGGCCCAGGCGCTGCGTGACGAGTGGCAGCAGATGGCCCGCGCCATCAAGAACCAGATGAACATGGAGAGCGCGTACGGCTTCGTCGGCAGCGGCTACTCGTACATCGGCCGGCGCGGGAGGTACCTGTGAGCAACTTCCACGCGATCGGCTACCGCTGTGCACTGCATGCGGTGGGTCTCCTCAAACAGGCCGGCATCGCCGGCCTAGCCGTAAGTGACTCCGCCACGAATCTGGCCGACAAGTACGTCGATCTCACTGGCCAGCCCGTCGATCCTGGCCAAGCCCTGCTCAAACATCTCGGACTCGCTGACTTTCCGGACCTCGTCCGCCGTGACCAACTACCAGCAACGCCAACGGCTGAACAAGGCGCGCCGCCCGTTGGTCCCGCTACCCCGGTACTCTCGAAGCAGAGTGCCATGAGCGGTCCCCCGGAGGACCTCCAGCGTGAAGCCCCGGAGTGGCGTCTACCCCCGGCGCCGCACTCTTCACGCCGCCGTCGTGGCTTGCTCGAGGGGAACCTGCAGTCGAGTGAGAACGGCGAAGTCACCCGGCACGAACAGATTCCGGGCGACAACGAGCCTCAAGTCGGCGCTGGCAGTGGTGGCGGTGGCTCACTGTCGCACGCTGGCGCCGAGGTCTCGGTACCCGACCAGACTCCCCAACGACAAGCGATGACCCTCTACGACGTCCCCAGCTCCGACGTCGGCAATATCTGGGAGCACTACGACCGCCGGTTGCAGAACCCCGCCACGAACTCCATCGTCCGCTTCGTCTCGGAGTGATCCGGTGGCCCTCGGCATCTGCATCTCCCAGCTAGTGCCCCTGCATCCACGACGCGTCTACCTGCAGTGGGACCTGCTGCAACCGACCGAACGCGGCAGTTACCTCTTCAAAGTCGAACGTTCGGGGTCATCCGCAGGACCGTGGGAAATCCTCACCGCCAGTCTGCAGAACGGCTACAACTACATCGACGACCTGACTGTGCAACCCGCGTTGCCCAGCGACGGTAAAGCTCACCTCTACTCCCTGCAGCGCCAGATCTACTACCAGGTGACGGTCATCCCACCTTCGGGATGTGCCAACAGTGCGCAGACCGAACCCCACGGTCTTTACCGCACCGACGCGACCCTGCTTCCCCACCAGCGCGGTTTGCGTCGTCGCCTGCTCTATGACGAACGCATCACGCTGACCCGCATCAACGGCGTCCAGCTCGCTGTCCTCAAACGCCGCCGCTGGGGCGAACGCTGCGATGTCTGCTACGACAAACTCACACGGGCCGTCACGCGTGAAGCCTGTCCCATCTGCTACGGTACCAGCTTCAAGGGCGGTTACTGGAACCCCGTCTTGACCGTGGGCCGGGTTTACCCGCCGCAGGCCGTCACCGCCGCCACCGGAACCCCCGGCAAAGTTGAATCGACCAAGCACAACATCCAGTTGCTCGACGTACCGCTGTTGCAGGATGACGATCTCCTGGTCGAGATCGCTACCGACAACCGTTACACCGTCGAGCGCCAAACCCAGACGGAAATCGTACGTAAACCTGTACACCAAGTGGTCACGACATCGTTGCTCGCCCGGGGCGCCGTCGAGTACACTATCCCTGTAGACCCGCGGACGATTCCGCCGCTGTTCTGACATGAGACGCGCCGTCGCTCCCCCCGGGTATCCGCCAGTCCGCGTCAGCGGACAGCAACAGTACATCGTTGACGGCTCGCCGCTGGCCATCATTGGCATGTACGTCAGCGTGTTGCGCGAACGGTTCTCGGAAACTGACAGCCCCCGCCGTGACACTTGGATCTGGCAAGAAGATCCGACGGCCAGCACCATCACGATCGAATCCGCGCTCGACGACAACTCCACGCTGCGCAACAAGCAACCCGCCATCTTCGTCGACAAGGACCAGAGCGTCTACGGCAAGTCGGTCGTCGGAGATCGCGCGCACCACCAGATGCGCAACAGTCAAGACGTGCAGTGGGCCTTGTCCACAGTGCCCGTGATCATCGAATGCGTCGCCACCCGGCGCGGCGAAAGTGCCATCCTCGGCGACATCGTACAGTGGACTCTGCACGCCTCGTCAGACATCATCCAGAAGACCTTCGGGCTGCATGATATGAGCCCCCCGACCCTGGGCCGCACCATTCCCTACGAGATGGACTCCGAGTGCTGGAACACGCCGATCAACTTCCAGGTCCAGTACAACGTCGTCTGGACCTATGTCCCCATCAAGCCCCTGCTCCAGCAGATCGCCGTTCGCATCAAAGCTGCCGGCACCACCGCGAACGACTACTTCACCGAAGTCGTCATGCGGCGCAAGCCCTGACCGGTCACGTTGTGGAACCCCCAGCCGCGACCTATAATTCGACCGGACCAGGCGCTGCGCCGCGTCGGCGCGGACACTGACGCAGGAGAAAACCGAGATGGCACGACCAGTTGTTCTCGTCTATCAAGAATACGCGTCCGTCACCGTCACGCCGGCCACGCCCGATCTGAACTGCCTGGTCGCTGGCCCCGCGTACTGGGTCAAGGACTACCTCGACGACAAGGGCGACATCCAAGCCGCCTCCAACTACGGGACGAAGGACACCGCCAACCCGTACGTGCCGCCGGCCGCGGCCACCGACGCCATCACCATCGCGGAACCACCGGGCAACAAGATCGGCGCGCTGCTCGATGCCAGCAGCGTCCAGATCTACTTCGACGCCTGCCGCGTGCGTATGGCCGAGGACAACAACACGCCCACCACCGGCGCCGTGGTAGCCACGGCTTCACCTTTCATCCCGCACAACAAGATCGACTGCAGTAGCTGCAGCACCGTCTTCAAGGCCCAAGTGACCAACATGCGGGCCGGGGACTACGTCATCATCGAGAACCCCGCCGGGGGCACGGGACTCGTCAAGCAGGTGCTGTCGGTCGACGCCACCAACTACTTCATCTACACGACGACCAACTTCGCCGCGGGTAGCGCCAGCAAGCTGAAGATCCGCGTCGAACGCGAAATCCACGACGTCGCCGTCGACTCGAACTTCGTGGTCATCACCAACAACCAGATCATCGTCCAGGGCGGCGTGACCACCGTCGTCACCACGCCCGCCCTGATCAGCACCGAAACCGGCGTCCCGGTGATTGTCCTCCCCAGTGAGACCAGTGTCCGCACGGTGTGCTACGCCGAGGTCTACGTCGAGTACCGATCCCTGCGACAGGATCTGCGTGCACTCGACACGGTCTCCTCGGAGACGGATGTCACCACCAAGATCGGCAAGAACGACGCGCGCAACCCGCTCGCCGGGTGCTGTATCGCCGCACTCAAGAACACGACTACGCCCATCCAGTTCTTCGGCGTCAAGTCGGACGACGCCACCGGCCACGGCGAGTGCCTCGAAGTCATCGAAGGTCGCAAGGACGTCTACGCCACGGTGCCCCTCACCGTGGACAAGAGCATCCTCGCCACCTACAAGGCGCAGTACGAACAGCTGGCCAGCGTCAGCTACTCCGAGACCACCGGCATCCCACAGAAGTTCCGCGTCGTTCTCGGCGCCCAGACCCTGCCGACCACGAAGGTCGTCAGTCCCAGCAACGCCGCCAGCTTCGCCAACGGTGCCCACGCCACCGTGGACGGTGCCATCACCGGTACGCCGATCGTCGCTGCCGACGCCATCAACGTCTTCTACGACGCCACCGGCACCTTCGTCACCGCCGGCGTACGCGCCGGCGACACGCTGGTCATCGTCGATGACACGGTCGCCACCCGGAAGGGCACCTACACCGTCGCTCAGGTGTACGACAACAAGCGCCTGCGCACCACGACCGCGTTCGCCAGCACCAACAAGCAGTCCGGCACGACGAAGTACTACATCATCCGCGGCACCGGCACGCCGGTCTCCGGCACCACCTGTATCGCCGGTGTCGCCACCACCGGACCGAACCTCTTCACCGCCGACGCCGGCATCGTCGGACTCGCCGCCCACGTCGGCAAGGTCCTGCGCATCACTGGTGGTCTCAGCGCCGCCGACAACGGTGACTGGCTGGTCACGACGTCGCCCGTAGTCACGCCCGCCCAGTGGACGCCCATCGCCTCCACGCAGAACCCCCCGGTCGGCGCCTGGACCGCAACGACCGCTCTGATCGGCAGCCTCTACGCGCCGCTCGTCTCCGTGCCGGCGGGCACCGCCATCGTCACGCGGCGCGTCTTCCGCATGATCCAGAGCCCCACGGCGACCTTCCTCACCGACATGGTGATCGCTGGTGACGCACTGGAGATCCCGAACCCCATCAGCGCCACGGTGTTCACGACGGTCTTCAGCCACCCCGTCGCCTACATCCCCAACGAGAACGCAATCGTGCTGGCGGCCGATGAGGATGCCGAAGCCACTGCGCCAGATGTCGGCGACAGCACCCTGCGCTTCCGCGTCAACCGCGCGCTGACCAAGGATGACCAGGTCACCGAACTGGTCACGATCGCGCAGAGCTTCAAGAGCCGGCGTACCGTGCTGGTGTGGCCAGACTCGGTGATGGTCAACGGGCTCGTCGACGGTTCGAAGTCCCGTACGGTGCCCTCGACCCCCGAAGCCGCCGACGCCCAGCCGGGCTACTACCTGGCCGCCGTCGTCGGCGGCCTGACCTCGGGCCTGCCGTCGCATCAGGGCTTCACCAACCTCGGCATCGCGGGCGTCGACCAGATCTACAACTCGACGCGCTACTTCAGCGACACGCAGCTGACCACGCTGTCGGACGGTGGCTGGTTCCTCTTCGTACAAGACACGCCCTCGGCGCTGCCCTACTGCCTCCACCAGCTCACCACCGACCCGAGCACGCTCGAGACCGGTGAGTACAGCATCGTCAAGAACTTCGACTTCATCTCAGTGTTCTTCCAGGACATCCTCGAGGACTTCCTCGGCCAGTACAACATCAGCGAGGAGACGCTCGGGCTGCTCAACCAATCGCTGGACACCGGCATCGACCTGCTGAAGCTGCGCAAGTACGCCAAGATCGGCGCCCCCCTGCTCTCAGCCAGCGTCACCTCCGTGGTCCAGAGCACCGCCGCGGCGGATCGCGCCGAGCTCTACATGGAAGTGCAGATGCCGAAGCCCCTCAACCGCATCGGCCTGCACCTCATCAGCTCCTAGCCCAAGGCTGCAGCACACGATGGCGGGGCACGACATCGCCGCAGCGCTCCTGGGTACAGTTGCATTGGCCCAGCTGGCCAACACTGCGCGCAAAGAGGGCATCCACGGTGCCCTCGCAGAACTCGGTCTCGCAGCCAAACCCACCACTTCTAAGACAGCAGGAATCATCGGCAGCGTCACCGGTGCACCCTTCGCCTGGGCTGGCAACAAGCTGGTTGGCCTGCTGGGTCGCGCCAAGACTCCGTGGATCGCTGGCCTCGCACCGAAGGCCCAAGAACTCGGCAAGGGTCTTGCCGGGCAGATGGGCAGCTGGGGTCTCTTGGGCGGTGGCATCGAAGCCGCGCTCTCTGAACCTGGAGACCGCCTCAAAGGCTTCGGTCGCGGCTTCGGTCTGGGTGCCTTGAGCGGTATGGGTTGGGGGGCCGGTGAACGTCTAGCCACCCGTGGTCTGGGTCGCGTGCTACCGGGCGGCGCCAATCGACTCGAAGAACTCACCAAAGGACGCGCGATCTTCACTCGCAGCGGCACCCTCGGTGAACGCGCCAAGATTCTTGGAGCCAAGGCCGTGCCGTTCGCCGGCGGTATGGTCGGTTCCGATCTCGCCATGAAGGCGATCGGCCAACCAGGCATGATCGACCTCGTGCGCGGAACTGCGAACAAGCCCAGCTACGCCATGCCGCAAGTCTACGGCCCGATGATGCAGGGCCTACCGCTCGACCCGCAGCAGTACTACGGCAACCCAACAAGTCTCCCCCCGGCTTCACAGTGGGAGTACAATCAGGGTTACGGATAGGAGTAGGACGATGCCCCAGATCGGGATCACTCGCGGACTGACCACCTGGGAATTCCAGGACCACTACGTCGAGCGCGTCATGGACAACTCGGCCTACACCGCCGCGCATCCGGATGACACGCTGGTGATGGCGGGTACGCCACGGTCTCCCGACACGCTGTCCGGTCCTGCCTCGGACAAGACCATCGACAGCAAGATGCTGGCCATCGGCCACCTGCAGCAGTTCCAGGTGACCCAGCAGAAGCCCACCCAGCCAGTCATGGCCATCGGCTCCGGCCGCGCCTTCTTCGTCAGCGGCAAGGCCCAGGGTCAGGTGACGCTCAGCCGCCTGTTCCTCAACGGCCGCAACCTGCTGCGCGTGCTGGCGCACAACGTGCGCCGATCCGGTCTGAAGGTCGGCGACTTCGATGACAAGCCCGCCCGTGATGCTGCCAACCAGTACTACGTCAACCTGGACTCCGAGCTCTACCTGATCCCGTTCGGCCTCGGCGCGCTGTTCCGCGACAAGGTTCACCACAACATCGGCGGCGTCTACGCCGAGCTGATGATGATCACCACCTACGCCATCGGTGTCACCGCCGGCCAGAACATGGTCATGGAGCAGGTCAACTGCGTCTTCGACCGACTCCTGCCCTTCTTCGAATCCAGCGTCATGGCCCCCTGGGCCAAAGTCGGCGCCACCTCGCTCAACAAGGTCATGGGCTGGGTCGACCAGACGGCCCTCGAGATGACCAACACGAACGACCTGCTGCCGAACGCGATGCCCCCCGTCTCCAGCTCGTAGTATCCTAGGGGCATGAACCGCCCCGGTAGTTTCCCGCCCAATCTCGACCCCATCCGCATCTCAGACGCCGACGGCTACCAGCGCGCACAGGAGCGCAAGCACACCTCGTTGTTCTCGGGGAAGATCCCCACCAAGAAACCGGCGCGCGGAGTCATCATCGGCGTCAATAGCCAAGACCACAGCTACCAAGTGCAAGAAAGCAACGCGACTCGCCCGATCACTGCGGGACGTATGCTGCAAGACCCTGGTGACGCAACGCTGCTACCCGTAGGTACCCACGTCGCGCTCACCCATGACTACGACCTGCCCCTGATCATCGGCGTCGTCCCTTTCACTGCCGGCCGCGGTACGCTGCCACCGCCCACCGCCACCAGCTCTGACGAAACCACCGAGCCCGCTGTTGCAGGTAGTGCCGGCGTCTACCGCCTGCCCCACATGCCCACCAACCTGCTACCAGGCGACAAGGCCATCCTTGGTCCTGACGGCAACATGATCGGCGCCTTGTCCGGCGGCTTGAACACGATGAAGTCGGGGTTCGCCGAGGTACGCACTCACCAGGTCAAAGACCTCGTCGAAGTCATCTGCCGCAACTTTCGCCAAATCTCAGACATGGGCATCAGCGAAATCACGAGCGAGAACGGAAGAACAAACTGGCGTTTCCGTGGTGGTGCCCATCAAGCCACTGAAGCCGGTGCCGACCAGGAGAACTGGTCGATTCGCGTCGACCTTGGTGCCGAAGGCGACATGTTTCGTTTCGCACTGACGATGCCCGACGGCACGCCGCTCTTCACGTTCAAGGTCGACGGTGAAGGCAAACTCGAGATCTACAGCGCCGACGCCATCGACGTCACCAGCTACAAAGACCATCGCGACATGACCCACAGCAATCGCGCGACGATCACCAGCGGCGACAACAACGAATCCGTGGGCGGCCGCGAAACCTGTCGCGTGGAAGGCAATCGACTGGCCACCGTCTCCAGCAGCGAAACGCGCATGGTCGGCAACGACCTCACCGAAACGGTCGTCCGTCACCGTACCGACAGCGTTGGCGGCAACATCCTCGAAACCACCACCGGTGGCAACCCTGCAACCGGCATCCCCAAGCAGGTCATCCGCAAGACCAAGGTCGTCAACGGCACCTGGGAGATTGCGATCGGCAACCCGCTCGACGGTGCCCTCAACCCCCTTCTGCTCGCCGGCTACAACCTGAGCACATTCACCGGCGACATCACGATGGCCGCGAAGATCCGCGGCAACGTTCTCTTCAGCACGATCCTCGGCAATGCCACGTTGCAAACCACGGCCGGACTCGCCACTCTGAAGACGTTGCTCGGCATCGCCAACGTCGATGGCACCCAGGTGACACTGGGTCCCAGTGCCGCAGCGCTCGCCAACCCCGTCGTGAAAGGCACCATCTATTCGACGGTCTTCAGCACCTACTGCGCCACCGCCATCGGCGCCTGCACCACCGCCATGATGGCCTGCACTGCCGCCACGGCCGCCGCCATGCCGGGAATCCCCGTCGATGGCAGCGTCCTGCTCGCCTTCGTCAGTACCTTGATGGGAGCTTTCTCGACGCTCAGCTCGGCGCTCTCGACGCTGCAAGCGGCGCTGCCCACCACCCTCTCCGCGAAGGTGTTCACTGCCTGACTTTACCCCGTAAAGTGACGAGCCCCGCGAGCACCGAAGTGCGGCGAGGCTCGTCGGGCTTGCGCCCTGCCCTCGAGGGGCTTGACCAGGTTCTCACGTCCCCGAACCACGCAACCGAACCTGGGTCGAACGGCTTACGCCGTCCTTCGGGGCCGGGCAGCTGCAGGAGCCGTTGACGACGAGCGTCTCAGGACATCCCCACGGCTTTCGTACGCCAACGCTGGAGTGTAACACCCTCAGCCCGCACCGTCGGACCCGGTAGTTCCGACTGCCTTTAGACTAGCGTCTTTCGCGCTCTGACGCAATGCCCTATACTTGCGGGGCAAGGAGAACGCGCATGCAACTGTCCGTTCAGAACCTGGGCATCGCGCCCTTCGTCTTCAAGGATCCCCAGGGCTACTCGCCCTTCGTCGGCGAGGTCGCCCCGCTCTCGACCAAGGTCTTCGAGATCTCTCCCGATGTCGTGTACCGCCTCGGACCCGCCCTGCAAGACGCGGTGGCGCATCCAGTGCTGGCGCCCAATCTCAGCGACTACTACCTCAAGATCGCCTACAAAGCGATCACCAGCGCGCAGGACATGTTCGAGTTCGCCTGCACCACCATCAACCGGCCGCTGGCCAACACCGTACCAGCCGGCACGGCTGTCTTCGTCACCGACGAAGGTGCGAACGGCGCGCCGCAGTGGTCGAACGGCACTGCCTGGGTCGACGCTGACGGCAACCTTTCGTAGACGAAGGAGACGACAATGCCACTGCTCGCGTACAACAAGACGACTTCGCCAGTGGCGCTCGCCGCTGGATCCCCCGTAGTCACGCTGCCCGCCAGTCTCATCCCCGGCGCCCGCGGCAAGGCTTTCGACGTCACCGCCGAACTGTGGCCCAACCTGACGGTCGATCCGGCCCATGGTCGAACCGGCGGACTCGCCGCGAGTGCTTTCACCGCGCTGCAAGTTCAGGTCGCCGCCGGCACTGTCGAGTACGCCTGGACGCACCAGCCGGAGTTCAGTCTTGGTACGCTCGTCGTCACTGGCCCGGCGCCCGGTGCACACGCCACGACGCACAAGACCGCCGGCGGCACCGACGTGCTGGCCGTAGCCAGTGCCGGCACGGGCGTCACCGCCACCGGTGCCGGAGCCTCTCACGCCCACTCAGTGGCCTCGGCCACACCGGGGATCACCGCCGACAAGATTCGGATGCAGCAGTTCATGGGAGCAGTCGAAGCTCCCGGCGAGGCCTACATCGCCAGCCCCTACGCCGGTGGCGCCATCATCGACGACGCCGTCGGTCCCTTCTACGTGTACAGCCCCAGCCGTACAGTACGGATCGTCGTCGGTGTCGGTGGCGTAGCCACGGTCTACACCATCGACGGGCTCGACCAGGACGGCGTCGCACTGCAGGACATCATCAACGCTTCGGGCGCTGGTACGTTCCAGGGCATCAAGGCGTTCGCCTCAATCACGCGGGTCCGCAGCAACGTAGACCCGGTGGGCACCACCGACGTCCAGACCGGCAACGGCTTCGGCCTGGGGGTCGCCGTTTCCGACGTCGACAGGGTCGGTCTGAACGGCGGCGCGGAGGGCTACAGCTCGATCCACACTGCCTCCGGCACCGTGATCCCGGGCACCACCCCCAACGGCACGCACGTCTACAACGTGCAGTACCGGGTGCTGCCCACGGCTGCACAAGCCGCGCACGACCACGGCGCTGCCACCGGTGGCGAAGCTACCCACACCCACAGCGTCAGCAGCGGCAGCCACGCTCACAACGTCACCTAGCCGCTTGTGAGCCGTCTCCTATCACCCTATAATTCCGACGATTCCTTCGAGAGGAGCGCGCGATGAAACTCCGCCTGCAGAACGTTGGCCTGGCCCGCGTCGTCGTCAAGGACCCCCAGGGCTACACCTACTTCGTCGCCGAGGTGGAAGGTGGCCACACCAGCGACTTCGATGTCTCCGTCGACCTCATGCAACGCCTGGCGCCCCAACTGCGCGCGCTGGAACAGCAGCCCGTCAAGGACGCCCTCGGGAACGTCCTCATCGGCCTGCGCTGGTCCGTCATCGCCGATGGCGCCGACGACCGTGCCCAGCCGGAAGGCGTGCAGGGCCTGCCCACGCTGAACGAGTTCCAGGCCGCGAACTACAGCACCGGCACCCCGGGCACCGGCAAGGTCGTCACCGGTACCAACCTGCTCGGCAACCAGGTGAAGGCCACCACTCAGATCCTGATCGGCGCAGCGCGTCTCGATCTCGAAGCCGTCGTCCCGGGCGCACCTGGCAACGGAATCTCCTGCCAGATCATCACGCCGTCCAGCACACTGGACGTGAGCATCTCTGGCAGCAAGGTCATCGTGCGTCCCGCCGTCGGTGGCTCAACCGTCGCCGACATCGTCAGCGCCATCAACGCTTACGCCGGCGCCAAGCTGCTGGTGCAGGCCACCACGGGCGTGGGCGGCACCATCAACGCCGCAGCCGCCGAGACCTTCCTGACCGGCGGAATCGGCCCGGGCGTGAGTCTCACCCTCGGCGGCACCGCCTGTGCCATCACCGAGCTGGTCACCGGTTCGGTCACCTTCGACCCCCCGGGCAGCGTCTCCGCCAACGGCCGCATCGTGCCGCTCGAGTACCGTTGTGGCCCGCACGTCTCCCGGCTCTCCGTCCCCGTCGTCACCTAGCCGCAGAACCGATCCATCAGCACCCAACGCTTCCCCCCGCACGCACTGCAGCGCTCTGTCTCGGGCACTTCACTCGGCTCGATGCGCCGTACCGGTTCACCCACGCTCTCAAAGGCCGACTTGCGGTGTATCTGTCCTGCCAGTACATCGGTGGGTTTCAGCCCACTGCCCTTGCACGTCGGACAGATGACCCGCACAACTTCGTTCGCCTGCAGCCGCAACGCCAGCACCGCGTTGTCGCGCTCCTGAACCAGGAACCGGTACATGGTCTGAGCATCTTCGAGTCGAGTACGGAGATCACTGCACCGCTGCTCGAAGTGCAGCACCAACTCTTCAGCCCGTTGTCGACGCTGCACCACGGCTTCAGCGGACAGCGTCACCAACTTATCCACCGCGAGGGGACGTAGATCAACCACCATCTCGGCCGTCATGGCCTTACGGTATCACAGCTAAAGAAAAGCGGCGGGCAGTGATGCCCCGCCGCCACCGGCTTATCGACTACACCGGCGCCATGTCGTCAGCAGCTGTCGCGCCCACTGCACCCTCCGCCGCCGCCGACGTCGACGGAACTCCGTTGTCCAGATTCGGCAAACGGAGTCCAACCTCCGCCAGGGCGCTTTCTGGCGCTTCCGTGAGCACGATCTTGTCGAGCACGAAAGTCGCATAACGACCTGCGCCATCGACCACGCCCACCATCTTCTCCTCGAGCCCCACCAGGCGCACTGCGTAGAGAGCCTTCCCGTAGTCCAACAGCACTGGTGCGTGTGACGCCACCATCTGCGCGAGCCGATCCGTGACCGGCTTCGCCTCTTTACCCCCGCCGATGATGGCGAGGGCCACTACCGTGAAGACGACAATCCCAATTACCCACATCGTCAGCTCCTTTCGTCGTAGTGAGGTCTCTATCTCTTATACCGGCGACCGTGCTACGATTCGCGTTGTGATCGGCGCCTGGCAATCCCCACAGGGCAAACCACCACTAGCTGCACGGATGGCGAACTTGGCGTTGCGTGCCCAGCGGCTGGTCATCCTGCGCCGCTTCGATCAACTCGAAGCGCTGATTCGCAGTCAAGCCCCAGAACTCCGTCGCGTACCTGGTGGCGGTAAGGCTATCGCTGAGGCTGAAGCGCAGCTAACCGCCGCGCGCACCCTGCTGCGCCAACCAATCAACCTGACCGATCCCGAGAAGACCCATGGCTGACGGCCAGTGGAAATCACTGAGCTTCGATCTAGGACCGATCAAGCCGCTCGCGGAAGGCGTTCAACGACTCACCGACACCCTGACGTTGGTGCTCACCATCGTCCAGACCGCCACGGACATCGTCGCCAAGCTGATCGTCGACATCCTCAGCGCCGAAGCCTTGCTCATCCAGACCGCGCTGCAAGCCATTGAAGACGTCCTCACGCAGTACATCGAAGGCGCCGCCAAGATTCATCTTCTGACAGTGCCGCCGCGCGTCGCCCTGCCGCCTGACGCCCAGGAGCTGCTGTCCCTGTCCCCGTACAACGACGGACTCACCACGAACCTGCGTCCGAACGATGTCTCGGACATGAGCTTCCAAGATAAGCTGAACGCCGTCTTCAACGTCGAAGGCGGCAATGCGTCCTACGGCCGCACCGTCATGGAATCCATCGCTGACGAACGCGACCTGAATCGACCTCAGTACAGCGACACAGACGCTTACTACGCCGTGGTCATCCTCGCCGGTGGCACCAGCATCCTCGAGCTCTTCGACTACGTCATCCGCCTGATGGCGGTCTTCGACGGTGCCCTCAAGAGTCGAAAGATGCTGCCCGCCGTAGTAGCGCGGACACCACAAGACCTGCGTGCCCGCACCATCGCCGCGCCCGGCACACCCCGCGTCGGCGTACACCTCAACTGGACGAATCCCCCGACGGACCAAGTCCTCACCGGTTTCGGGGAGAACACCCGCGTCAGCATCCAGGAAATCGCCATCCTGCGTTCGACTGACCCACGCACCATCGCCGCCAAGGGCTGGGACGGCTTCATGCTCGGCTATCAGCCCACCCCGCTCGGCGGCGAAGACCGTGAGCGTAGCAACGTCAAAACCTTCACCACGGGTAAAGGCCAGACCACGCTGCTGAAGCTCAAGCTCTTCGACGGTGCCCAGGATAGCTACGTCGATAACGACGCCACGCTCGCCAAAGGCCAAGACTACTACTACGCGCTCGCGTACCGTTATGGCCTCGCCGTTGCCGATCGGTCTGGCAAGTACACGACGTTCGTCTCGCAGCGCTACCAGCAGATCAGCAACACCGTGAAGGTCCGCGTCGACGCCGACAAGATCCCCTTCTCGTACGGTGGCACCCCGCCCGATTGGGACGCCACGCCCAGCGCCCTCGATCTCTTCCCCGACCTCAAGTACTTCCTGGCCCTGCTCCGTGACTACGTCGAGACGCTGAAGAGCCAGGTAGTCGGCGCCTCCAACGCCCTGCAGAGCTACCTGGCGTTCCTGAAGAGCGAGGTGGACCGCTACATCGCCTACGCCACCATGATCAACGAGCGGGTGAAATCGCTCATCGAGCTCATGCGGTTGCCCCAGAGTGGCATCTACGTGACGCTCATCTCCGGCAGCCGTGGTGGCACACAGGCGTTCGCCAGCGCTTTGACCCAGCGTCTCAGCGATGAGTCCGACATCACCGCACCCCCGTACTTCCGGCACGGCGTCACCGCCGGTGTCGTCCTCTTCGCGGGGGCGCCCAATCCAGCCAACCTGGCTTCGGTACAAGCCCTCATCAGCCTGCTGCTCGGGCTCTCCTCGGGACCAACGGCGTTCGAACAAGCTGTCGACAGCATCGACCAAGTACTGACCGTCGTTGAGCAAAAGACATTCACCGAAGCCATGTTGCCCGGTCCGGCACCCGAAGTGACCGAAGCGCAGCAGACCTTCGACGACACCATGGCCCCCGTCGCCGCTACCGACGACAGCGCTAACGTGCCGTTCGATCCTTGACGGCTACCGGGAACGTCGCGGAGAGCCTATAATTGGGCGAACCCGTCGAGGATCCCAGATGAAGACTGCCCAAGACGTGCCCGCGATGCCGGCCGGCACCTACGGTGAGTCGGGCTACAATCCCGGCATCGACGACCCCACACAACTGCCCCCGCAGTTCTACGCGCCGCCGCAGTGGGATCCGTACGCCTGGCCAAAATGGGCCTTGCCCACTGGGCTCATCGCTGGCGGCCTGCTGGCCGCGCTGGGGCTCCGTGGCCTCGGCAAGGGCTACCTGGCGCGCCGGGCCGCCGCAGCGGCCGCTGGTGCCCCCGCCGCAGCTGCCGCAGCCCCTGCGGCCGCTGCCGCAGCGCCCACCGCCGCCGCCCGAGTCGTGACGGCGTCCGCCATGTCGCCCCACCTCGCCCAGGTCGTACGGGGACTAGCCACAGCACTGAGGACAGCGTGATCCTGTACGGCACCAGCCCCACCCGGTTGCGCGAACTCGGCGTCCTGTGGAATGCGACACTGGACCGTTGGCGGGGACCCGCACCCCGCAGCCTGGGGTTGGCGCACATGGCCGCCGAGACCAACGGCAGCGCCGACCCGCCCACCCGTGACGCGACCCAGCGTACCGTCGGTATCATGCGCCTGCGCGTCGCCGAGGTCTCCCATCTGGGACAGACGGAAGTTGCGGCGCGTGACCCACAGCAGAATCTCTACCTCTGGTGCCAACTCGCAAACGACTACGGTCGTCAGCTCCACGCGCAGTACGCTACCTGGTGGACCCGCGCCGATCTGGATTTCTGGGCCGCCGTTCGCATCGTCTTCGTGCTCGGACTCAACTCAGCGGAGAAGCTGTTCACCACCGTCAACCAGGCGGGCGCCGCGTATCGATCGACGGCCGGCGTTCAACAGTGGATTCGCACTCTCGGGCAGGGCCACCGCTTTGGTCGCTTCGGGCCTTTCGAACTCCGCCAACTAGCGAAGCATCTTGACGACGTGATCGCCGGAATGGTCGCACTCGACGGGGCCAACTACATCGCCGCCCACTTCTACGCCACGGTGCCGCCGTTCAAGGCCAACCGGGGTGAGAACAACCGTCTGACCCAGGGCGTCACCAACGTCAACACTGGCGAAGTAATGAGCCAGTTTACGCCGTAAAGAGGAGCGATTTCCATGGCTCGTACCCTGACCTTCGCCGGCGAACTCACCTGGCCCCTCGAAGATGGCAAACAAGCCGCCAAGCACAACCTCGCCATCTCGCTGGCGTACACCGCCGCGCTGTACGTCGAGAAGCCGTTCAGCGTCACCGCCGTCGACGAAGTCATCGACCTGCCAGTTGCCAGCGCCAAGCTGCTGCTCATCGAAGCCAGCGGCGCCGACCTGCAGATCAAGCTCAACAACAGCACCATCGCGCTCACCGTGAAGACCGGTGCTGGCTTCATCCTCATCCACAACCCCGACGGCGCCATCACCGGCGTGAAGGTCAGCACCACTACGGTGCCCGCGACGCTGAAAATGTACGTCTTCGCGTAGGAGCCACCCATGTCGTACGCCAGTGAAGTCGTGCGTCAGCTCGTCAAGACCAGCGCTCGCAACGCCGAACAGGGCAGCATTGCCACGCCAGTCGTCGGTGCACTTGGTGGAGCTCTCGGGCCGCTTCCAGCATTCACCGGTGGTATGCTCACCGGTGGCCTCACCGGACCAGATCGGCACGCTGCCCAACGCGGACTCGCCAGTGGTGGTGGCGCCGCGCTCGGGAGCATCCTGGGCATGACCGGAGGCGCCTATCTCGGTGGTGCCCTTGGTCACCATTTCAGTGACAAGAACAAGGACACCACTATGCGCGCCGCGCTGCTCGGCGCAGTCCTTGGTGGCGCAGTCGGTGGTGGTACCGGTGCCCATCTCGGTCGCCGCTGGTCGATGTCACACGAGAAGCGCAGCGCCTACGACTTCGGCAAGATCGCCGCGCTGCAGGAACTGGGCTTCAACAACACCGCGCCCATCCTCGCCGCCTCGCAAAGGAATCTGCCGTGAACGAAGAGAAACGCGCAGGTGTGCCGCGTTACCTCAAGGACATGCTCCGCAGAGGGTCCCATCACTACGGTGGCCACCAACTCACGGAGATTGCTCGTCGTCCGATCGACGACCGACTGTTCGGTCTGCTGAAACAACATCAGCGCGGACGCGTGAACAGTATGCTCTTCAGCCCCGACACCGCCTGGGCATCGCCAGGACCTGGTTCAATCGACGCGCGTCGCTCGCGTATGATCGCGAACTTGCCGAAGCACAACGCACGCGAAGCACTCCGCAAGCCCGAAGAAATCACAAAGTCACCTGCGCGCAAGAAGGAGTCCGCCGTGAACGAGAATCGCTTCGTCCTGCAGGGCAAGATCGCCGCCGTCGAGAAGCTCGGCATCGGCCCTCTGCTCGGTCTCATCGGCCGCGGTGCTCTGGCCGGTGGCCTCGGTGGTGCCATCCCCGGCGCCATCAGCGGCGCCATCGCAGCACCGGAAGGCAGGGGTTGGAGCGGAGCTGCGCGTGGTGCTCTCGGCGGCGCTGCCGGAGGTGCACTGCTCGGCGGCGCTGCTGGAGGATTTGCTGGCCGTGGCTTGAGTGACGCCGGAAAGCGAACCCTCAGCGGCATCGTCAGTCCGGTACGCGCAGCCCGTGCCGGAGAAGAAGGAACTGCACGCGTTCAACAAATCCTCGCGCGACATCCACAACTCGAGCGACCTTTCACACGCGGTGGCGCTGGCGTCGCTGGCGGAAGTCTCATCGGTGGCATCACGGGTGGCGCCATGGCTGCACCCAGTGAACCACCATCGCGCGCACAGCAAGCCAGTGATTGGCTGACCAAGATGCGCGGATCGATGGCCGGCACAGGAATGCCCTTCCTGCAGTGAACCGTGACGCAGTTCTATGACAGCGGTGTTCACGACGCACTGTGCGAACTCGGCCTCCTCAAGGAAGCCAAGCACGCACCGCCGCTGCGCGCCCGTCAGCGTCCCGACCCGCTCACCTCGCTACATCGACGGATGAAGCGACTCTTCAAGCTGAAGCTCCCAAAGTTCGACTTCTCGAAGCTGATCAAACGACTGTTTCGTAATCCATTCCGGATCATCGGCAAGCAGTTGGCAGGGAAGTCGCCGCCGATCAGATTGTGACCCCATGACCCCCTACCTCTTCGGCAAACTTGCAGCCCTTGAGAAACTCGGACTCTCCGTGGGTGGAGTCCTACGCGCCGTGACCGAAGAAGGAGTCGAAAATCTACCCAAGATCCTCTCGAAAATGACACCGGACGAAGTCGAAGCACTGCGCCACTACGTCACCTCCGGCGCCGCCGGCGGCATTCGCGCCGACATCTGGAAGACCCAGCCAGATCTCGCGCAGCGTCTCGAAGCCGCATTGAAGAACGTCGCTGCGCCCTCCGACTTCGATCAACTCTACACAAAGTGGCGGCAACAAAACCCGGTCCATCCGGCCAGCAAAGAACAGGTCAGAGCCGCTTACGAGCGTGCACGTGGCCAGCGCACCAACCAGAGTACTTCACAGACGGCTCAACAACGCGCAGAAGAACACTGGAATCGAAATCCAGGCGCGTACGGACCAGCAGACGCACCGCCCCAATATCGGTCTGACTACAAACCTGGAGAAGGTCTCTCAAATGACTACACAGGCCTAGTCCCTGCCGTAGCAGCCACGGCACTCGCTGCTGGCCTTGTTGGCGGACCATCTGCTGCCTACAGCGGTTATGGTAGCGCACCCACCCGGTGGAACGTCGGTCGTGTCATCGGGCATGGAATGCTTGGTGGTCTAGGTGGCGGTCTTGCCGGCGGCACCCTAGGTACCCTCGCCAGCTTAGCGACGAGAGGAAGAGCCGCGGTACCCCTTATCCTTGGTGGTACCGCCGCTGGCACACTCGCAGGTAGTTACGTCGGCGGCCGAACTCAGCGACCCTGGTACAACCGATGAAGCTCGCCCAACACCGCCTCTCCCGGCGCCTGAAGTTTCGCGGCCTTGACGTCTCGATCGAGACGGACGAAGGAGAACTGCGTCACTGGACCGACGCCAGCACCGGCGAAGCGGGCAAGACGAAGATGTCGGTGCCCTACGGCTACATCCGCCGTACCGAAGGCGTCGATGGCGATCACGTGGACGTCTTCGTCGGCCCACACGAAGACGCCGAGAACGTCTACGTCATCCACCAGCGCAAGGCCCCCGACTTCAAGTCCTTCGACGAAGACAAGTGCATGCTCGGCTTCCACACCGCCGACGAAGCCAAGACCGCGTACAAGAACCACTACAACGACGACCGGTTCTTCGGCTCGATGAGCGTGCTACCATTCGAGAAATTCAAGACGAAGGTACTCGCGACCTTCGAGAGTCCAAGGAAGATTGCGATGCCACTGCCGCCCGACATGCCTTCGCCGCTGCCTTCGATGGAGCCCCTCCGTGCGGCTGGCGCCTCACTCCGCGAAGCCTACCGGGCTGCCGGCGTGCGACACGCCCTGCTGGCCGCTGGCATCCCGATGGCCGCGATGGGTCTTAGCGCCGGCATCGGACATCGTGCGGCCGGCGGTCGTGCTCGTCCCGACACCAGCCCCGCGCTGCGCGGCATGGGTGGTGGCGCCGCAGGTGGTGCTGTTGGTCTCGGCACAGGTGCAGGTCTCGCTGCGCTCCTGCGCCGCGTAGCTCCTGAATCGTTGGGCATGCGCCGCGGTTTGATGGGCGCTCTCGGCATTGGTGGGCTAGCCATAGGTGCTCACCTCGGTGGTCGTTCAGCACGCCGTGCTGATGGGGCTGAAGGCGCAGCACAACAACTGGGGCTCAAGACCAGCATGGCCCGTCCCAAGACGCTCTCTGAGAGCGTGCACGAGGCCGACACCATCTCCCGGCAGCTGCGCAGCTTCGCCCGGCGCACCCCCGACATGCTGGGCACCGAATCGTCGCACAACCTGGCCTCGAAGACGCTCGATGACCTGCCGACGAAAGCGGCTCACGCGGCCATCTACGAACGCCGCTGCAAGCGCGCCGCCGAGAAGCTCGGCTGGCCGTGGAGCAAGCCCACCCTCGGCACGCTGGGTCCTGAAGCCCAGAAGTCTCAGCGAGGCGCTGCAGTCGCCGCCGGCTATTCGGTTCCCGTCGACAAGACCCAACCGATGCGCTGGCCCCAGAAGCCAGTTAACGTGACCCAAGCGCAACCACCACCGCAACAACCGCCGCCCGCCGTCGCACAGAACCAGAAGCTGACGGCGTCGCGCGCGGCCTTCACCGACTGGAATCAAGCGGGCCGATGACCAGCACCGCCTACCAGCTCGGCGTTCAGCACGCACTCGCGCAGCTCATGAAGCGCGCAGCCGCGGACAACATCACCAGCACCAGCGCCGGGGCCAAGCCCGGCGGTGCGACGTTCGGCGACATCCCGGGCGCCTTCACCGGCAGCCTCATCGATGGGCGTCAGACGCCTGCCGCAGCCGCAGGCGCGCCGCGACTGGCCGCACCGCCCGGTGGCGCTCCCTTGACCGCAGCCAAGTCCAGCAGCAAGCCTACGCAGTAGGAGGATGACCATGGGTCTCAACGACGTCTCTCTGGCCTACAAGCTCGGCGCCCATGCCGCCGCGGCCATCTTCACGAAGCGCGCCGACCCGTCGCTGGGCGATCCGAACTACTGGCAGGGCGGCAGTGAACAGGCGCCACCGCAGCCCCAGGACGCAGAAGAAGCCATCGGTCTGCTGCCCGGTGGCACCTTCCAGGGCGCCAGCATCCGCATCACGCCCGAAGGCGAGAAGTCGACCAGCGTCAAGGTGTCGCCGGATGCGCTCATCGATCCCGCAGCGCTCCAAGCCATGTTCCAGGCTGACCCGACCGCGAAGATCGAGATGCAAGCGCCGGAAGGTGGTCCCGACGTCGCCGTCCAGGGCCAACAGCAACAGATGGCCAGCGGCGCGCCCGGTGCACCAGGCATGCCTGGCGCCGACGACGGCTCGATGGCGGGGATGGCACCGGAACAGGCGTGATGCTCACGCAAGCACAGCGCTGGGGGCAGCAACACGCACTGCAGGCGCTCGGTCTGCTCAAGCAAGCTGACTACAGCGCCGGGCAGCTCGAGACCATGCAGCAACACTGGCCTCAAGTCTTCACGGCCCGGCCACCTGCCGGCGTCACCGTGCCCGAGAACTGGGGCGCGATGACACCCACTGACCGCATGCAGACACTTATGCGCGCTCGCGCCACTGCAGCACCGGGACCAGAATTCTCGCGCGCTCTCGACGCCATCAATCAACAGCACCGTGCAATAGGTGTCGAACCCAGTCGAGGCGCACCGCGGATGGGCTGGTACGCGTCCGGTGGTCCTACCGGCGAAGCACCAGTATCAGTACGCGGCGGACCCGTCGCCGAAGAACCTTTCAGGTCACGTTTGAGCGAACGCGGAGAATTCCTGCAGCGGTTCACACAAGGTCCCGGTGAACCGTTGCCACCACCGGTCGAGCGCCTTGCACCGTTCCGTGCCGATCTCCCCAGTTCCAAGCCGCAGCCCTACCCTCGGCACGTCGGTCTCATGCCACTGGATCCAAGAACCACCGCCGAGCACCTCACCAACATCGGTACCGGAAACGTCCTCGAAGGAACTGGAGCAGCAGCAGCAACCAAAGCTGAAGAATTCGTAGCCCCTGCCACCAGTCGGCTCAAGTCGCTTGGCAAACTCGTAGCCCGAGGAATCCCCAAGTGACGCTGCAGACTAAAGAAGCGCGCCACCCCCGGAGGGGCAGCGCCGTACAGCAGCTACGCCGGCAAACCAACGATGTCAGCCGCGTTGCGCGCACAAGCCTCGAGCGTCTCACCCTGGAGCTCGTAGGTCTGCGTCTTGCCGTTCGGGAATGTGAGGTAGAGGCGACGAGGAGCCACCTGGGACTCATCGTACGAGACCGAGACGCCGTCGAGACCGACCACCGGCTTACGCACTGCGCCGCACATGCCAGACACGACGAAGGCCTTCATGATCGCCTTCATGGTTTCCTCCTTCGAGTGGGGGGCCATCACATCCTTATACCGGCCCTGACGGCGGTTTGCTGAGGGTACCATGGACGAGTTCATCCGCGGCATCGGGCAGATTCAGGCGCTACAAGCGATGGGCCTGTTGCCCGCCGGCAGCCTCGAGCAACTCGGCATGCAACCGTCAGGAGACGTGGGTCTGACCGCCGGGATCCCGTATCTACCGGAGCCAGAAGAACAACGCGACACTCAGCATGTCCTGCCCTTCATCCGCAAGTTCGGCCCGCTCGCCGGCGCCGCCATCGGCGTACCTCTCGAGCTCTCGATGCACACCGGACACGGCGCCCCCTACCGCGCCCTGCGTGGCTTCGTCGCCGGTGCTGGCATCGGCAGTATCCCCAACGTCATCGCCAGCGGCGTCGAAGCCGTCCGCAACCCCCAGCCACCGACGAAGTAGCGTTGACAAGCCCGCCTGAGCTGTGCTTATCTCATTAGCATAGCTCAGGAGCTCGCATGCCCTTAGTCCTCGACTCACCGCTACCGCTCAGCATCCACCTCGCCCGCCAGCAAGAAACCCCGCCCAAAGACTTGGTTCTCTACAACGGCCAGGTACTGAAGCGCATCACATCCTTCGAACTGCTGATCAGCCCTACCGGGATGACCACGCATTTCAACATCGCTGGCTGCTTCCCCATCCCTGGGCCGGCGCCCGATGACGCCAACAGCAACACCGCGTACCCGCTACGCATCCGCACGACGCACAACCCTGACGAAACCATGGTGACGCTGGGCAGTCGACCTCTCGGTGGACTGACGGCACTCCAGGTTCGATTGCACCATACCGAACCGCGCTTCGTCTTCATAACCTTCGCTGACAAGCGCTTCGCCCCGCTCGAGCTGCTCCAAGCGCTGGAAGAGCTGGGCGTGGTCTTCGAAGTCGAGGTCCGCTGATGCTGGTCTTCGACTACCAGTGCCCCGAGTGCAATCAGCGAGAAGAGAACGTCCTGGTTGACAGTGCGGAGAGCACCGTCGTCTGCCCCTGCGGTGCTGCTATGACGCGTCTCGACTCAGCGCCGCACGTCTTCTCCGTCATCGTGCCGACCTACCCCGGCGCCAAAGCCCGCAAGGCCGGCTACCAGCACATCGGCAAGCCTCAACCCGCCACGAAGACGCAGGTCGGCTACGGCGGCGGGCAATCACCGGAGAACCCCAAGGGAGGGAAGTGATGGGCGTGCTCATCTGGTGCGAAGGGATCATCGGCGCTGGCAAGACGACCTTCTCCCGTGAGGTTGCCAAGCGCCTCAACCTCCGCTGCATCGAAGAGCCGGTCGAGAGCAACCCCTACCTCAAGCCCTTCTACGAAGACCCCAAGCGCTACGCCTTCGGCATGCAGATCTTCCTGCTCCACAAGCGCTACGCCATGCAGCAACTCGCATCCTACGAAGCTACCGGTGTCGGTGGCTATGCCGGCGCCTTGCTCGATCGGTCCCTCTCCGGTGACCGGGTCTTCGCCAAGCTGCACCGCGACGCCGAGAACATCGACCAACTCGACTGGCAGACCTACGAGATGGCCTACAACATCATGTGCCGTTCGCTGCTGCCACCAACGCTGCTGGTGTTTCTCGACATCCAGCCCGAGACCGCCTACGCCCGCATGAAGAAGCGCAACCGCGGTGCTGAGGCCGGCGTACCCCTCGCCTACCTCATCACGCTACGCCAGGGCTACCAGGACCTCATCAACGAGGCGGAGCGCGGCCTACTGCCCTGGGCGCACGCCATCCGCGTCTGTCGCATCCCCTGGGACCCTGACACCATCAGCACCGAGCAGTGGGACGCGGTCGCCAGTACAGTCAAGGATGCTTGCCGCAGTCTCAGCTGATGCCCGCGCCCAAGGTACAAGACGGCCCCCGCATCAAGAAGGAGCCGACGAAGCTTCGTCAACCTATCGACGGGCACATCCTACTCGAGGAGAAGAGCCGCTACTGCCTCTACTTCGTGACAATGCCACCGACGGTGCGCCGGCACAGCTTGTGTCGCGGCTACGGTTCTTTCGCAGCGTGTCCTGACTTCCAGGTTTGCAACCGTCGAGAGAAGAAAGTAGCACCGCAAGGAGCATGACATGTACCGCATCAGCAAGGATCTCTCACTGCCCGCCGACGCGGTCACCCAGAAGTTCGGCTTCATGGGTCGCAGCGGCTCCGGGAAGACCTACGGCGCCGGCCGCTTCGTCGAAGAGATGCTGAAGCACCGTGCCCAAGTGGTCATCGTCGATCCGGTGGGCGTCTGGTGGGGGTTGCGACTCGCCAAGGACGGCAAGAACCAGGGACTCGAGATCCCCATCTTCGGCGGCTTCCGTGGCGACGTCCCCCTGGAAGCGACGGGTGGTACGCTGGTCGCCGACATCGTCGTCGAACATGACCAATCGCTGGTCATCGACGTCTCCAATTTCACCAAAGGGGAGACGCGCCGCTTCGTCGCCGACTTCGCCGCGCGCCTGCTCCAGCGCAAGAAGCAGGCCCGTTCACCGCTGATGGTCGTCTGGGACGAATGCCAGGAGTTCGTGCCGCAGCGGGTCGACCACAGCAACTCGGTGATGGTCGGTGCCATGGAGACCCTCATCAAGCAGGGCCGCAACTTCGGGCTCGGCACGACACTGATCAGCCAGCGACCGCAAGCCGTCAACAAAGACGTGCTCAGCCAGACGGAGATCCTGGTCTGCTTCCAGCTCACTGGCAAACGCGACCGAGACGCCATCGACGACTGGATCACCGACAAGGGACTCGACCACAATCTGCTCGAAGCGCTGCCACATCTACCCGTGGGCCACGCCTTCTTCTGGAGCCCGCAGTGGCTGAAGCTCCTGCGCGAGATCACCTTCGCCTCCAAGCACACCTACGACGCCTCGGCCACGCCGACGTTCGGCAAGCACGACAAGGCGCACAACCCGAAGGCCATCGATCTCAACCGCATCAAGAAGGCCATGGCCGCGACGGTGGAACGCGCCCAGGCCAACGACCCCGGGCATCTGCGCACCGAAGTACGGCGACTGCAGGGAGAACTGGCCAAGACGCAGCGCGCGCCGTCGCCGCGTCCCCAGACCGTCGAGAAGACCGTCGAGCGCATCGTGAAGACGTTCATCGAGGTCCCGGTGCTGGGCAAGCGGGACCGCAACCGGCTCGCCAAGCTGAGCAAGTGGGCCGAAGAGCTCGGGGACGATCTCAAGAAACTCACGCAAGAGCTCGCGGCTTGCAACGCCCGGCTCGCGCGCCCCGTCGTGCTGAGCCCCAAGGCTGCGCCGCCGCCACTGATGCCGACATCGAAGCACCTGTGGGCGCAGTTCGAGAAGCCCAACACGCCGCAAGCACCGGTACGCACCGAAACCGCCGATGAAGTGGGCCTCAGCCGCGGCCCGCTGTCATTGCTCATCGCGCTGCGCAGCCGCCACCCCCAGCCATTGACGAAAGTGCAGGTCGCCACCCTTGCTGGCTTCTCACACAAGAGCGGGACGTTCAACAGCTACATGGCCCGCATCAACGTGATGGGCGCCATCACCAAGGGTGACAAGTTCATCGCACTCACCGAGACCGGGCTGCACCTGACGGCCAGCTGTGACGCCCCCAAGACGCCTGAAGAGGTCGTCACGATGTGGTGCAACAACCTCGTCGGCAAAGCGGCCGAGATGTTGCGTTTCCTCTTTGAGCATCCGGATCAGTGGTACACCCGTGATGAGCTCGCCACCGCCGTCGGACTCAGTGCGACTAGCGGTACGTTCAACAGCTACCTGGCCCGACTCAACAGCAACGGACTCATCACCAAGCAGAGCGGGGCTCAGCGCATCAACCAGGACGTCTTCGCATGAAGCTGGGCTTCGAAGAACTCACGCCCAGCACCACTCTCGGGGCTTACCTTTCGGAGTCTGTGGGTGGACGGCACATCTTACTGCGGGGCAAGTACCGGGGCGCGTTCCTTGATACAATCCCGACGGGCTACATCAAGCGGTTCGTGCTGGTGAAGTTGCTCGAGGAACTGACGGACCGCGAACGGGAGCTCTTCAAAGCCTGCGTCCCCGAGGAGAACGATGCTCGACCTGCGGACCCGAGTGATGGTGGTGGGCGGTGACAACCGCGAGATGATGCGCGTCGTCGACCTCTTCCACACCATCGGCTACACTGACACCGACATGGCCAACAGCGCCCCCGTGGCCATCCAGCGCCTTCACAACGCTGACCGCTTCGGCAACAGCGCCTCTGGGCTGGTCTACCTCGACTGGGTGCTCCAGGGGCAGAAGAACGGCCAGGAGCTGCTGTCCATCATCCGCAGCGACTACAAGATCAAGCTCATCGCCATCCTGATGGCCGTCGACATGAACAGCGTCGGCTTCGCGCGCGAGATGCTGCGTGAGACCATCCTCGATAGCTGGGTGCTCAAGCCCCCGACGCAAGAGACGCTCGCCGCTGCCCTGGCGCCGATCGAAGCGCGGATGATCCCCCCGTTCAACGTCTGACCTAAAGAAGCGGAGACGGCGAGATTCGAACTCGCAGAGCCTTTCGGCCTGGCCGCTTTCAAGGCGACTGCTCGACCAACTGAGCGACGTCTCCAAAATAGCGACGGCGCCCCGTGTAGCGACACGGAGCGCCGTCTACCAGCACGACGATCACCAGAGATTTCATCCTACTACGACTCGAGCTCCACCGTCCAGTAGCATCGCCACTCGGGTGGAACATCGCACGTCTTCAGCCGAGGGTTGTAGTGCGGCACCCACGAGGGCCGTACCGGCGCGCGGAGGAGCCGCATGTCGGCCTGTTGAGGTAGCCGCCCACCCTTGGCATCGTTGCACGGCCAGCAAGCCATGACGATGTTCTCCCACTCGGTCTTGCCGCCGCGGCAGCGGGGCACGACGTGGTCGAACGTCAACTCCCGGGCCGAGAATTTCTGCCCACAGTACTGGCACCGGCAACGATCCCGCATCAGCACGTTGGCGCGGCTGAACTTCACCTTCTGCTTGCCGCGGCTGACGTTGTGCTTGAGGCGGACGACGGCCGGCATCTGAATCCACGGATGCACGAGCTGGTCGTACTCTTCGAGCACGTCCGCTGACCCCGTCAGCATCATGCCGACAGCACGATGCCAGGAGACGATGTTGATGGGTTGCATCGATTGGTCCAGTACTAAGGTCGTTTGCACGGGTCACCTCAAGCGTATCTTCCAGGTCATGGTACTCCCTAAGAATAGCCGACGTGGTCATCGTCAGTGCGAGCGGAGGGAGTCGAACCCTCATGTCCCGAAGGGCCACCGGGTTTGAGCCGGTGCTGTCTGCCAATTCCAAGCACGCTCGCGTAGTCAGGGCAGCGGGACTCGAACCCGCGTCCTCCAGTCCCCCAGACTGGCGCTCAACCATCCGAGCCCTACCCTGTTGGTTGCGGAGGAGGGAGTCGAACCCTCGTGCAAGCCGGCTTATGAGGCCGGGCCGGACAGCCGGTCCTCCCCGCAGTGGTGCGTGAGGCGAGACTCGAACTCGCACGCTCCGAAGAGCAGCCGCTTTTAAGGCAGCCGGGTCTGCCGGTTCCACCCACTCACGCGTCGGTGCGAGCGACAGGAGTTGAACCTGCACGTCTTGCGACACCGGAGCCTAAGTCCGGCGCGTCTGCCAGTTCCGCCACGCTCGCGTAGCCTCCTCCCCGAGATTCGAACTCGGAATGCTGGTTCCGTAGACCAGAGTGATGTCCGTTTCACTAGGAGGAGATGGTACCGTCGGAGGGAGTTGAACCCTCACACTTGCCTTCGGAGGGCGAGGCCAAGCCGCTTGGACGACGGTGCAGCGCCCCGCCCCAGAGTCGAACTGGGACTCGCGCCTTAGGAGTGCGCTGTGATCTCCGTTTCACTAGCGGGGCAGGTTTCAGCAGACGGTGAAACTGGAGCTCCGCCCGGGAGTCGAACCCGGAGTGCTGGGATTAGAAGGCCCGGCTGGCGCCGCACCGCGGAGCGTGGAGGTACCGGCGGGAGTTGAACCCGCGTTGCCGGTTTTGCAGACCGGAGCCTGGCCTCTTGGCGACGGTACCGTAGCGGGTCACCGAGGAATCGAACCTCGCCGCCAACCGGGTTTGGAGTCCAGTGCGCTGACCCAGAGCGTGACCCGTGGAGCCGACGGCCGGAGTCGAACCGGCTACCTCATCCTTACCAAGGATGCGCACTGCCAGATGTGCTACGTCGGCATGAAGTGGATGCGAAGGGATTCGAACCCTCTGCCTCAAGCTTGCAAAGCTCGCGCTCTCCCAAGTGAGCTACGCACCCATCAGTACGCGGTGCAGGGGTCGAACCTGCCTAGACCTGCGCGTCGAGCAGGTGCTCAGCCGCTGAGCCAACCGCGTGTGGTCCGGGATGAGGGAATCGAACCCCCTTAGAGCAGCTTGTAGGGCTGCCGTTCCGCCAGTGAACCAATCCCGGATGGTGCTCTCAGGGAGAGTTGAACTCCCGCCCCTGGAGTGAAAGTCCAGTATCCTGTCCGTTAGACCATGAGAGCGTCGGTGACCCCAGAGGGAGTTGAACCCTCGTTTCCGGGTTGAGAACCCAGTTGCCTTCCGTTAGCAGATGGGGCCGTTCTTTACCGCGTAAAGAGCGGAGCTGCGGCTCGGCTTCGAACCGAGAACCTTCTGATTACAAATCAGATGCACCGCCAATTGTGCTACCGCAGCGAATGGAGCCGCTGACTGGATTCGAACCAGCTTCCTCTCGGATACGAGCCGAGCGCTCTACCTGGTGAGCTTCAGCGGCGTGGTGCACAGGGAGGGACTCGAACCCTCACGGGCTTGCGCCCCCACGGTTCTGAGCCGTGGATGTCTACCAATTCCGAACCACCTGTGCATGGTGCCAAGGGCGGGACTCGAACCCGCACGGGCTTTCGCCCCTCCAGTTCTCAGCCGGAGATGTCTACCAATTCCGAACCACCTTGGCGTTGTCCGGGCGGCCAGGATCGAACTGGCGTGCTCCTGTTCCCGAAACAGGCGGGACAACCACTGCCCTACACCCGGATGGAGCGAGCTACGGGGCTCGAACCCGTCATGTCCAGCTTGGAAGGCTGGCGTCACGCCCGGTGACTTAGCTCGCGTTGTAGCGGAGAGGAAGCGAGTTGAACGCTCAGTACCTTTCGGTACACGTGCTTTCCAGACACGCGCTCGTCACCGATGCGAGTCGGCCTCTCCATGTTTCTTTCGTCGATATGCACGATCTGCTGCGATGTGCGCAGTGTGACAATCGGTGCATCGACAGCGGTATCGGTAACTGGTGTAGCGACTGTTCGTCCCGTGCTTTGGTTCTCGTGCGGTCGTACTGATTCTTTCATGGCACTGGTGACACGCTACGACGCACTTCGCGAGTTCTCTTTCGCGACGGGATTCTGACCATGACCACACGTTGTGTGTGACCTTCTTTGTTGGGTCACGGTGGTGTACTTCAAGACGTCGGGTGCTCTTGCAGTATATGCACGGTCCGTGTTCAGTGAGCCACGTACGCCGTCTTTGCTGACGCCAAGCTCGAATGTATGCTCGTTGTTGGTCAGGGTCTTTGTAGGGCACGGAAACAGTCTACTCTAACCCGAGACTTTTCGCAATTGGAGCGGCCACCGGGCTCTGCCCCCGGCACCTCCGACTTGGCAAGCCGGCGTTCTACTGAATGAACTATGGCCGCGAGAGCGGAAGCGACTCGAGTTGAACGAGCAGAGCCGTGAGGCTCACCGGTGTAGCGGACCGGCGTGGGGCACCGATGCCCACAGCGCTTCCAGATGAGCATCGTTCCGGCCCGGGTACCCACGGGACGCGTTCCGGTCTCCGATGCTCGGCGCCGCTGACGAGGATCGAACTCGCCGGTTCCCGCGTGACAGGCGGGCCTCACCACCAGGTGAGCTCAGCGGCATGCTGCGGAGAGTAGACGAGTTGAACGCCCAGCCCGGAGGCTGCCCGCGGGTTCGAGCCGCGTTGGGTCACCGTCCCCAGTACTCTCCATAACGAGGTTGTGCTCGCCAGGTTACACCACGAAGCACCATCGCTCGATGCCTCGGCGGGAATCGAACCCGCTCCTACCTCTCGTGGAGCCACGGGGAATTGAACCCCGATCTCTGGTCTGCCGAACCAGCATCTTCCCTTTGGACGATGGCCCCTCTGTGGATCGACGGAGAGTTGAACTCCGATCTGCGCCGTGCGAGAGCACTGTCCTCCCATTGGACGATCGACCCGCGGGGTGACCGGTGAGAATCGAACTCACATAACCGGGGCCACAACCCGGCGCTCAGCCATTGAGCCACGGCCACAGTGCAGCTCCCGAGATTCGGACTCGGCACCTCTCGCTTATCGGGCGAGTGCTCTACCAAATGAGCTAGAGCTGCGTGTTGCTCTGGCGGCAGGATTCGAACCTGCATAGGGCCGGTTAACAGCCGGCTGCCTTACCAGTAGGCGACGCCAGAATGGTCGGGGTGACTGGATTTGAACCAGCGACGTCCTGCTCCCAAAGCAGGCGCTCTACCAGGCTGAGCCACACCCCGTCAGTTCGGCCGGCACGATTCGAACGTGCAACTACTCGGGTCAAAGCCGAGTGTCCTACCGTTGGACGACGGCCGATCGTCGGTGCCTCGTCTCCGAATCGAACGGAGCCCTCTCGCTCTTCAGGCGAGCGCTCGACCTTACAAGCTCACGAGGCATGAAGTCCACCAGGAAGGAATCGAACCCTCACCTGCCGCTCATAAGGCAGCCGCTCGACCTTCGAGCCACTGGTGGACACTGACCACGACGACTATTCGGTTGTCACGGTGGTGATCAACCACCCTCGGTTCGGGACTCAGGATTCGAACCTGAAGCCGCACGGGTCAGAGCCGTGTGCACCACCAGTTGTGCTAGTCCCGATCATCGGTACGCGCCGTGGGGGTCGAACCCACACCCTCTCGGGTAAGAGCCGAGTGCTCAGCCAGTCGAGCTAGGCGCGTGTGTCGTCTCGTCAGTGCCTCCGGCAGGAGTCGAACCTGCAACTTTCGGGGTAAAAGCCCGCTACGCTACCAGTTGCGTCACGGAGGCGTGGGAACACAGGACACGCCTCGCGTTTCAATCGTCTGGTCATGGTGCACGTGGCTGGAGTCGAACCAACCTGGGCGCTGTGTCCAACCGGTTTACAGCCGGTCCCCGAGCCCTACGGGCCTACACGTGCGTGACTTCGTACCCCTGAAATGCGAAAAGGCCGCCGGGGTTCTTTCCCAGGCGGCCTCGCTCTTCTTCAGTTCCCCTCGAGCTTAGCCGCCTGGTGGCCTTTCGTGCCCGAGGGTATTGGCGTACGCGGTACCCTCGGGCTTTTGTGAGGTCGGGCGCACAAAGACGCACGCGTCCGACCATGGCCGAATGGCCTGGCTGGACAGCAACTGCGTCATTGTGGCTTTTCTGGTCACGGAAGATCTGCCTCTTCTCCACCTATGAGCGTATCTGAAACGCCTGTCAAGCTAAAAAAGTGGCCGAGGGAGGTATCCTCTCCCCCGGCCGGGTGCGTAGATATTCACCTTTCAAGGGTGACTCTTGCGCTGGAACGCATACGCCACCGACGGCATTTAAGCGAAGCGATAAGATCTGAGCGACGGCGCCTTTCCGCTGGGCTACAGGATCAAAGGGTGCAGCACTGCCTGGAGATCCCGGCGGGATTCGAACCCGCGTTTCCGTCGTGGTTTGCTTCGCGTTCGATTCGGTGTCGACGTTCCCAGTTTGAGCTTGGAGCAACAAGTTGAGCTTGAACGTTCGACCAGCGGCTGCGTCTGCCATTTCGCCAGACTCCCGAAAACGCTACGCAGTGGGAGCCGGAGGACTCGAACCTCCACGGGGGTATCCCCGACGCCGGTCTTCTCAGTTTGAGCTTGAGCTTGAGCTTGTGCTCCTGAACTCGTTGTACGCCTATCGCTAGGCGCTGGTCAAGTAGTCGAAGACCGCTTCGGTGCTGCGGTCGATCACCCCGGCGGTGTTCGCTTCGTCACGGGCGAACTTCACCGCATGGTGCAGCTTCTCGATGCGGATGAGCAGCCGCTCCTTGTCGGGCAGTGCCATCGCCCCCGAGAACTTCACGGTGCCCCAGTAGCCGATCGTCATGTCCTCGGTGATGAGCTGCGCCTGTCCCGGGTGCTTGTCGGTCGGCGCCAGCAGCACCAGGGACTTCTGCACCTTCTTGGTGCGGCCGGTCTCGACGGGCTGCGTCCGGTACAGCGACGCGTTCTTGTCGAACTCCCACTCCTCGGCCGGGTCGAGCACCGGCATCTTCGACATCGCGGTGTGGAGGTCCGTCAGCTGCTTCTCGAGGAACAGCAGGTAGGTGGCCGGGCAGTCCTTGAGGACGACCTTGTCGCCTACCACCACGTCGGCCTTCGCCATGCAGTTGGCGCTGTCCTTGATGAGGGTCACGTCGAAGAGTTCGCGCATGCACGCGAACAGCTCCTTGACGACGTCGATGCCCTTCACCTGCACCCGCTTGTCCTCGGGCGGGAACTGCTCGCCGTCCTCGGCGAGTGGGCGGTACTTCTTGTTGAAGCCGTCGAAGAGCGCCGGCTTCTGCACGGTGTGATACAGCTCCGTGATGCGCTCCGTGGTCTTGTTCCGGATGCCCTTCTCGACGGAGATGACCTGGTTCAGCCGCTGTGCCTTCATGATCGTGCTCCTGTCATGTTGAGTTTGAGGTGCCCAGCGAATGTATCACCCCGCCGGCGCCGCTGGGCGTTTACCATACGATTGACCGCGCGCCGGCGGGGCTTAGTTGGACCTGCCGGGAGTCGAACCCGGGTCCAGCAGTACTCCAGTAGAGCTTCTACGTGCGTAGCCTCTTGCGAGGCGTGCTGGCGTAGTTACCGGTATGGCCAGCCTCACCCGGTGCTACAGGGCGCCTTGCGGCGCCTCCACCATCCCTCTTTCTGTTGCCAGGAGCTCTGAGGGCTTCCCCGCTCCTCCCGCCTCGGCTAGGCCGCGGCGCGGAGGGGCTGGCGGACGATGTTGTCGTTCGCTTTTCGGTTTTGATCGGCTTTTAACGTGGCCCACCGATCAACCACGGCACGCTACTCTGCCTTCTGTACCCCTGTCGAAACCGTTTCAGGCCCTCGTGTCGCCCTTTCGAGGCAGCGGCCGGTGACTAGCCGGTGGGCGACGTCCGGTTGAATACCCCGATGGTCCCGGTGGGGCGCCTCTATCAGCAGAAGAACTCCATCACGTGAACTACCATGGTGAAGAACAGTAGCACTGGTCCTACGATACACCAACCAACGACGCGTAGCATCAGCCCTCGTCGCCGTACGCCGTGCGCGGACGCCCGCCGCCGTGGCCGCGGGGCTTGCCGCCGCCACTGTTGCTCTTGGGCCGCTGCCCGTTGCCGTTACCGCTGCGCGGTCGATCTTCGCTCTGGCGGTTGGCGAGATTCACGCGCAACGCCCGGCCCCCGAAGTCCTGGCCATCTTCGACCAGGGCCGCCTGGGCGTCGGCCGCCTGCGCGAACTCGACGAAACCGAAGCCGCGCGATCGGCTCGTCTCCTTGTCGGTGATGATGCGTACCCCACGGACTTCGCCGAACTGCGCAAAGCGCGCCGCCAGCTCTTCCTTGGTGATGTCCCAGGGCAGGTTGCCCACGTAGAGGTTCGTGTCGGGCATGTTCTCAGTCACTCCTTGGTCGTACTGCGAAAAGTGGCGCAGAAAGGAAAACCCCCGGCAAGGCGCCACCCGCCGGGGGTTTGCAAGCAATTCTTCCGCCTGGAGGAGGAAGAACACGAGGCTGAAGGGAGGCCACAACAAACCTGTAACTTTACGTAAGATAATCGGCCTACAAAGCGTCGTCAAGAGGCTTGATGCAATGGCGACTTAATTGGGGTAGTGAGAATCCGCTCCATCGACCAACCCCGGAGCAGGCGTGCGCGCAGCGTCTGCTTCGACATTCCGTACTCTTCGGCCCAAGCAGCTGCGCACTGAGTTCGACCCCAGACGGTGAATAGCCGATTACCTCTCTTGTTGCGTCCCTGCGCTTTCGAAGTTGCCCAGCAACAATTTCCAGGTTCGTAGTCTCCGTTGTTGTCCTTCCGTTCAAGACTCCACCGATGACTCGGACGCGGTTTCCGTCCCATGTCCGCCAGGAAGTTCTGAAAATCAGTCAACCAGCGCACACAAACTTTGATCCCACGAGCACCGTGCGTAGCATAGCTCTGCACCTTGGGGTTCGTACACCGCTGAATCATGTTGCACCACGCCAGGTACTCAACGGTCATTCGCGCACCCTGGGTATGACCGTGGCGAAGGCGTCCCATCACTCCTCCTCGAACAACTCATCTGTATCCCCGTCCCAGTCCACCCAGTCCTGCCGCACCTGCTGACTGCACCCCGCCTTGGGTTGCCGCCCGTCCATCACGAAGAATGCGTACTCCGAAGCATCGCTGCCACCCTCGTACTGGAAGCTCGGCCGCGGTCGAATGATCCAGGTCTCGAGCAAGTTGACCTGCTGCCACAGCTCACGTCGCTTCTTGGACCCGAGGATACCGACGCGCATGAGGTAGAACATCAACCCGCCCTGCGCGAGCAGTTCCTGGCTGTGCCGGATGAACTCTGCCGCCGGCGTGAACGGCGGGTTGGTAGCGATGAGGTCGGGCCGGAACTTGGGCTGCCATGCCAGGAAGTCCTGCGTCACGAGCTCGTACTTGAAGCGGTCCGGTGGCGGCGCATGCCGCTCGACGCCCACGACGCGGCACACGTTGGGCAAGTAGAGACGTGCCGCCTGGCAGAAGGGACCACGACCCGCACCGGGCTCCAGGAACGTCGTCATCTCCGTGAGGCGGCTGCCGTACCGCTGACAGAGCTTCTCGAAGCCGGCACGCGCCAAGCGCGGATCAGTGGGGTACTGGTCAAAGGCCTTGGCAGCCTGCTTGCGGTTCTTGGCGCTCATCCAGGTCCTTTACTTGGTAATGCGGCGTGGTGCCGCGCCAGCTCCTCGAGGACAGTAGCGAAATGCGCCATGACGTCCTCTTGTTCCATCGGCAAGAGGCACTCCCAGGCTTGTACGAGACCACGCACCTTGGCGCGCTGATCTTCGTCGAAGCAGCTGAGAATTCGCGCGTCACGGTACGCGAGATAGTGCCATAGGAGCGGCACCTGGGGCACGTCCAACTGTGACAGCACCAGGTGCATGTAGTCCCGGCACGCCCGGCGATCGAAGTATGCCATCGCCGACCTCCTCCGCTGCTGTGCCGATGATACTCCCGAACCCTACAGTTGCCTTGGGCATTCGGCGGGCGCCGAAAGCATGTCGGTTCCCAGTCGAGGCGACTGGGAGCTGACATGCGCCCTCGTCACCTCGAGTGGAGCTCCAGAGACGGCCGTAACGCCGTCGACGCTGTGGGACAGCGTACTAGGGTTCGTAGAAGCCTCACTTAGCTCGGTTGGCTGTGGGTGCTCGGCTTTCACCGCAGGGATGTCGACCGCCAGGAAAGCGCAGCGCAGCCTGGCGGGTCGACATCACGAGGTGAGCCACACTGCAGCTACCAGAGTAGCGTTGCACTACCAGCGCTGACAGACAGCGCACTGAGGCCTCAAAGCTCGTCTGCTTCGTTGCACGGTCTGTCGACGTCCCAGATCGGCGCAGCCGAGGCGGGACGTTAGACAGCCGCGCACATCGCTTCTCGTCTGCTACGTTTTCATGCTGATGACCTGGCGTCCGGGGGCACTTACCGCCGGACGCGGTGGTCATCAGCAGAGAACATTCTCGTCTGCTACGTTCGACAGCCGGGGGGCAGCGCGCGAAGAAGGGCATTCGTAGCCCTTCTTCGGGCGCAGCAGCCGGCTGACGACCCTCGTCTGCTATCGCTGGTTGCGGGGACCGGCACCAGGCCTGGTCCGAGCAACCGCATACCCGAGAACTCTCGTGCCCACGAGAATGCCGGCGTGACGCCGGCGGCAGCGATTCGTGATTCGCGACTCACGAACAGCCCTACACCAGACGAGCAAAATTCCGTTCACTTCGTTGTTGCGAATACGCCCAGCTCGAGGCGGGTGAGCTGGGACGAAGGAGGTAGACCACCGGAGGCCCGCGAAGCCGGCTCGAGCTGGGCGATGAGTTTCACTGCGGCGGCGCAACCACCTCTACCGTAGCCTCTTCTGTCGGTGTAGCACCGACGACGCGCGTTGGCACGTTCTGAACGGAAAGGGAAACCAGCGAATCTCAGCTTGTGGCAGAATCAAAGCATGGCCACTATGCCACGACCAAAGGCACCAGGCACCGCTGGCCCTACGTCCGTAGGGTCACAAGCGCAGGGCAAGCAACTCAAGCCCCAGGAGACCGTAGCCCGAGTCCGCGCGCTCTACCACGACTCACGGAAGCGGCGGCAGCTTCCGTAGCGGTGGCCGCGCTGATGGCGGTGCCTTCTTCGTCATCTTCACCTGCGACTTCAAGGTGAGGGTCTGCAGGATCTCCGCCGGCTGTGACGCCGGTGCCGGAGGAGCGGCGGTGGGCGGGTTGCTCTTCGTCACCGGCGGCAAGCGTACGGGTCGACGCACCGCCGGAGTCGCGCGCACCGAGAGCAGCTGCACCACCAACTGCAGCTGTTCGCGCACTGAGGTCACGTCTTTGCCCATCAGGGCCTCGACTCGAATACGGTCGTCGTGTTCCTTCTGCATGTCCGTCGAGAGTTGCTTGACGACCACGTCGACGGCCTGGTAGCCCTTCTTCGCTGTCGGCTCACCGCGCGTCAATGCGAAGATGCTGAGCACCACCGCCGCAACCGCTGTGATACCGCTGACGAGCCCCCCGACGCCTTTGCAGTAGTTGGCGAAGCGCTGTGACGCCGTCTCTTCGACCTTCACCAGTGGCGCATCGTCATCAGCCAATCCAGCTACGGCACCCGCCACCGCGCTCTCGATGATCCGGGAATCCGTAGTCTTCTCGTCGTCAGGTGTCATGTCCCCATGGTACCGCAACCACGCCGCCAGGTCACTCGTCGTCGAAAGAACTCAGGTCGTCTTCTCGTGCGAGGCGTTTCTGCTCTTCGACCTCTTCCTGCTCACGACGCTTGCGGTCCGCGTTGCTTTCACCGCGCACCGGCGTTTCAACTTCGGTGGCATCGAGCTGGCGCAGTGAAGCTTCGGGCATCGGCCAGACATGCCCACAGCGCAGGTGCAGTTGCAACAGCGGTCCCTGACGCCCAATGACCCGCGCTCGTTGACCAATGCGAGCACATTCGTGATGCTTGTCAGCGGTCACGACTTCAACTTCGTCACCGATGTCCATGCGCGCTCCCTAGCTAAAGAGGCAGGGGCGCACGCCTCCCAACGCGCGCCCCTTTGAAGCCGGAGTGTACTACGGACGAAGGTGTTACGTAGCGCTGGGCACCGCACCGGCGGCCGCAGCCGCGTGTGCCCGACCCGCCGCGAGGCCCGCCTCGAACTCCGCCTTCATGCGGGCGGCCTCCTCAGCGACGTGCTCGTCGTACGCCTGCAGGTTGTTGTACCCGTAGGCCAGCGCGGTCTGCGTGCGCGCCAGGCGCCGCAGGAGGTTCGCCAGACCGACGCACACCCCGGCGAGCCCACCCTGGGCATTCCGACCGACGAGGATCCAGGCGGCCATGCGGACCGGCCAGCTGGCGATGTGGAGGGCGACCACCGGCACATAGATGGCCGCGACGATGACGTAGAGAACGGTGACGCCGAACAGCCGAGCAGCTTTCATGGGAGCCTCCTGATGCGTGTGCCGTCATGCGTTCAGCTGAGAGACGCACGACGAGTGCCCGGCCGACCACCGATTACCCTTGGGAGAGAGGGTCGATGGTTCCGGGACACTTCCTTGTACCGCAGAGAGGCCCCCGTTTTGCGCCTAAAGAGAACCGGACTCGAGTCCCCGGTTCTCACAACAAACGGCGTCGGATGGGCGACGCCACGACTCAACCTATCCTTCCAGGTGGAACTCCCGCTTCCCAGCTTCACACCGGCTGGCGGCTGCGGTACGCCATCGAGGTCTGACCGGGCCTTGCCCGCGACCAGGACCATCTACTCCAGTTGGCGGGCAACGCCCGGCCAGACCGTAGTAGATGCACACTGCCCAGGGTTCATGGCGTCCTCCTCGAATCGGGAAATCCTACTCCACGCACCGAATAACCAGGTCTCACCCCAGGAGCCGTCGTCGACGGACTGGAGGTCACCGGGCGGGAAGTCGGTACCAGCCTCCTGCTAACTGTCTGGAGTCGCTGCTAAGCAGCGGACAGCTTCTCGTTGCCTGCAATCTCCTGACATGCGCGGTCGTGCGCGAAGTCGGAGACGCAGCCGTTCTCGTAGTACTCCTCGTTGGCCCCCCGCTGGGCCTCGTAGGAGGGCACCGGCTTGGCCAGCCGGTTGGCAAGCGCCCGCAGGGTGTCGCGCACCGCCGCCTCGGCGTTGCCGAAGACGTCGCACCACACCCGCGCAGAGGGCGGGATCGGGTGCTCCTGCGTCAGGAGCCAGCGACCACTGTCGCCGTCCTTCATCGCCGACCTCCACGTCGCCCCGTCGACCGCGATGTAGATGACGGCGCCGTCGAACGCGATGTTGACGCGCGCGTTGAGCGCGTCGAGGTCGCACCCGCACGCGCGAGCCATCGCCTGGAGAGGGAGTTCGGCGATGCACTCGTAGGCCATGAGGATGGCCATCAGAGCCGGGCCATACTCCGGGATTCCCTGCTTCTCGTCGCGCATGGACACCTTCCTTTCAAGTCCTTGTACCGAAAGAAAGAGCGCGTTTACGACGGTGGGAAGCGTAGTAGAATGGCCCCGTGAGCTTCGCCTACACCACACTGCGCACCGAGACCCCCGCCACCAACTACACCCGGACGTTCCGCTACTACAACTGCAGCGATGGTGGCACCGGAGTTGGTGGCGTCATCCTGAACGTGTTGACCACGGTGCTCTCGCAGAGCCGTACCCTGCGTGCCCAGGACCTCGAGCTCTTCATCGCCGGCGTTCAAGGCAGTGAACTCAGTGGCAGCTTCGTCACGCTGCTCACCGAGAACACCGACGGTGGCTTGCAGCGTGTGGTCCGTGCGATCGCGCGTTCACCGGCCGGTGTGCTCATCCACGACGCCACCACGCAGACGCTGACGATTCAAGGTGTCACGACCACGCGAATCATCCGCGAGAACTGCTACTACCTCCCGCTGGCCACGCTCTCGGGCACCGACATCATCGTGACCCCTTTGCCACCCTAGCCCCGCCGTCCAAACAGAGCAGCCGATCAAGAAGCCGCTCACTGGACCGCAGCGCCGCCTGGGTCGCCTGCTCCTTGTAGTACTGCATGTCGATCTCGTCGATGCGCTCGTACAGCACGACGCGATGCAGAGCGTAGACAAGCGCGTCGATGACTTCCCGGGTCTCCCGCGGCAGGTTCCCCTTGGGGTCCTGCAGCTGCACCTTCACGGTGTAGGCGTCTTCAGTGCTCTGCGCGGTGACTGCATCGAAGATACGCTGCCGATACTTGCAGACGCTCGAGAAGTAGTGGTAGCGCTGGCAGTAGGCAACCTCACCCAGCCGATGATCGAGCGGACCGCCCTGCAGCACGGCCTTGAGCAGCTCTTCGTTGCACCACGGACAACGCCCGGCGGCGACGCGCCAGCGACGCGTCGGCCAGGTGATGCCCATGAGCAAGCTACGCCATACGCTCATGTCGTCCTCTATTGAACCGGCGTGTCAGAAATGCGTTCAAGCTGCCACCGCTTGCGCCGGCAGTAGACCAGCACCGCCGTGAGTGGCCAGCCTTTCAGCCAATGAAGGATGGGCGCCGTATCGCGCACGTAGTGACCATGCACGACGAAACCAGCGCAGAAATGAGGAGCAGTGATGCGATAGAGCCGTTCGGTGACGCCTGCTTGTACCGTCAAAGCTCCGCTTCTTGTGGCAAGTCGAGCGAGCGCATCAGGCGTCTCCCGACAGTACCACCGGCCGCAGCTGCGGCTGAGTCTTCTGCGGCAGCTCAGACAACAGCGGAACTTCGAGCAGGTGCACCAGGTTCCCGTCCGGCAGTTGCAACCCATCGAGGTAAGTCGCACCGTCGGGAATCGGGTCACCGATGTTCGCCATGATGAACCGCCGTGGCGCTACCGGAGCTTGCGGGTCGAACAGGCACAGCATCACCGGCTTCAGATTGACGACGGTCTGACCGCTCTGCGGTCCCGGTTGCTGAATCATGCCCTTCTCGACCTGCACGCCGAACTTGAGGACCTTGGTACCTTCGGGCAGGGCCACCTTGCAGATCTTGGCCTGGGGGCCGAGCGGCAGAAAGACTTCAGCGAGCACGAGCATGGTCACTCCTCGGGATCGGGCCGCACCTTGTCGGCGTCATTGATGTGACAGACGCAACAGTCGCAGCACTCCCCGCACTCATCGCACAAGTCACAAAGCGGGAACTCTTCTTTGCACCCGGTGCAGTAGTCCGTTTCTTCTTCGGAGTCGTCAGGAGACTTCTCGGCGTCGGCATCAGGAAGCGGATGGTTGGGGTCCGTGTCCTCGTCGAGCGTCTCCAGCGGCACAAACTCCGGATCCGGGAACTCCTCAGCGTCGGGGTCCAGCTGATCCACGTCGGCGCCGTTCGGCTTCTTGGGCATTGTCCGTCTCCCCAGTGCAACCACAGGTTGAGCTGATGATAACACCGAGTGGCTTCATGGGGTGCTGATGATGCACGTAGGGCTGCCCACAGATCGAGCACAGCGGATCTGGCGCGAAGCAACCCATGCTCCCGTCGGGGATGTTCTGCGTCGACGTCTTGGACTTCTCGTAGCGCTCGCGCAAGATGCGCTGCAGCTCTGGATCAGCGGCTTCGTCTTCAGCCCGCGTCTTACGCCCATAGACCTGGAGACTGCTATCCAGATCGACGATGAGCAGATCCTTGAGCCCGTAGAGCATGTTGACCTGCTCCCAGGGCGACGCCGCATGGAACTGATCAACGAGGTCGTGATACCGCGTCACTTCCAGACCGAAGTTCCGTGGATTGATGCACGCCATCCAGAGCCGCAACGTCAGAAACGCCGGCGCCCCACGTGGCACATCCTGCAACCACGCCTGTACCTTCTGATGATCGTAGGCCACGACTACGCCTTGCGCAGCATCGACACGACGGGCCAGTACAGCTTCGGCCGCGCCTTGGCGGACTTCGCCGCCACCATGATCACGTAGCTCTCGTGGTTGCGCGCGCTGGTGCGGCTGTCGATGGGATCCGGGTTGAACTGAGTCTCATCGAACTTGCAGTGCGTCAGCGGCTGCATGCCGGGCGGCAACACCGCCACGACGGTACCGGTCTTCTCGAGAACGAAGCCGCCGGCCTGGCTGCCCCACTTGACCTGATCACCCTTCTGGAACGTCGGTCGCGTGACAATCTTGCTGCCCATGTGTCTGCTCCTTGCTGATGGTTTACGCCGTAAAGTTCAGCCACCAACGGCCTGGAACGCCGTCGCCAACAACGGCGGCAGCGGGTCGAGCAGTGCTTGCGACTGGCCCAGCAGCACTTCGTCGATGCGCACCGGTGCCAGGACATCGCCCACCAGGGCCTGAGCGCTATCGACCTGCGCCGGCGGATCACAGGCCGCGGCGAAGACACACAGCGGCGACGGATGTTCCGGGGCGAAGGGAATCGGCGAGTGAACCCGCGGGGCGATCTCGCTCATGCCGGTCAGCTGCCAGCGAACTGCGGGGATGGTCAGCCCAGTGACCTCACGAAAGAGCTGCTCGACGCACATCGCCACCCCGGCCGGGCTGGCCAGCGGGATGCGGCCTTCGATGCCAGAGAGAACATAGGTGGCTTCGTCACCACCACCGTAGGTGCTCCGTTCCCAGGACGGCCAGAGGCGCCGCTGCATGATGACGCGGCGGCCGGGCACATCGAAGGCGAACAGCATCGCCCGGATGACCCGCACCCCCTTCTGGCTGAGCTCGAGCAGCGTCATGCGGCCTTCTGGACCTGAGCTTCGACCAAGAGCCGCTGGAACAGCGCCATACGTTGCTCCAGTGTCAGCTCTTCGAGATGGAGGTGGTGCAGGGGAAAGAGACCGTGCTGGTACACGACACCTTCGTCAGTGTACTTCCCACAGTGCACACAGGCGCCTGTTTTCTGCACGACAACGGGCGTCTGAACGTGGAACTCGTAGGGCATCGAAACCTCTCACAGCGAGAGTAACACGATACTCGCCAGGGCTAGAACCCCGCCGGCAACGTGCACTGCCGAAAGACGCTCATGGAAAACCAGCAGACCTACCAGCACGCTGGCCAAGGTGAGCACGAGGTTCCACAGCAGCGCCATCTTCACCAGCTGCGGGTGGTGCTTCATGCCCAGGAACCAACCCGGCAGCGACAAGAGGTACATCGTCGTAGCCAGCAAGAGACCGCTGACTCCCAACGTCCCACTCGCCCAGCGCTTGCTGAAGTAGTCGCCCAGCGCCAGCAAGATGCCCGCGTAGCCGAAGTACAACATGACGAGAGAGATGCGCACTACGGCTTCTCCCCTGGGCAGTTGTGCGACATCGTCGCCCCGCACGCCGGACACGGCCCGTTGTTGCGCTCCCGGGCCGTCGGCGGGCAGTAGCCGCACATGCAGACGTAACCGCGTTCTTTATGCAAGAGACCGACGATCTCTTCGTGCGTCGAAGTCGTGGGTGTGAGGTAGTTGAGGCAGTACTCGAGCAGATCGAGCAGAGCGTTGCGATTATAGTTGATGTCGTCGTCGGGTACTGGCATTACCGGCAAGCGCTGCACCAACAGCGACTGCTGACCAGTGAGCCATGCCTTGGCGATGCGATGAAAACCATCTAGCACGCCACCCTGCGGCCCAAGAATGACGGGATGCTCCAGTCCCGCACGCAGGATGCGCCGAACCTCAGTCGTCGACAGCAGGGTCTCGATGGGCACTTCTTCGACTGGCAGGTCTTTCGCGGCCTGCCACAGCGTTTCCGCCTTCCAACGATTGGTGCCATCGCTGAAGTAGTTGCCAGAGTCGCTCATGTGCGCTTCTTACCACCAGCGCCAACGCTTCGAGGCGCACCCGCGCCAGGCTGCTGTCGTTCTCCCCGGGGAGAAAAGTCATCGTGCGTTCACCTTCTTGGCCCGCCGATTCTGGCACCGTTCACAATCGGCGAGCAGCTCATCCGAGTTGAGGTAGTAGTGGCGCGCTTCGTCCTGGAGCTCCACCAGGAGCGAATCGAGCACGTTGGTCGCGATGGTCGGCTTGCCCGCGACCAGCGTGCCCAGACGCACGTCGTCCAGCAAGCGCTTGATCCAGCGATGCAGCCGTTGATGAGTGACGCCGTTGCGGCGCCGAATCGCATCGCGCTCAGCTTCGATGGTGCTGAGATACGCGCTCAACGTGTAATGGCTGTCGAGCAGCTTGGCCTTCACCCGACGGTACTTCTTCTCGTAGGCGACGTGGGTCTTCATGACGGTTTCTTTCTCGACTCGATGGTGTTGAGCAGCCGCAGCACGACTTTCACCAGATCGGTCTCCATGTCGTGCGACTCCCAGTCATCCATGACCCACCGGCGGATCTGCTGCAGCTGCTTCTTGGTGTAGGGCTTCGTCGCTGGGCCACGTGCCAGCGTGCTGAGATTCGCTGCCATTTACTTCTCCTTGGACCCGAACTGTTGAACTTTGTACTTGGGATCAGGCAGGTAGCGGGTCACTCGGTGCTGCGTACCCTCACGCTCTTGATTGGCACGAGCATAGTTGAGCGCAGCTTTCTGGTTGTAGTCGTCGCCCACGGGGGACCAACCCCACTCCGCGCTCAGCTCCTCGATGATGTAGATCGGCTTGGACTTGACCATGCTACGGCTCCTCCTCATGCGTGATGACTCGCAGCCGCCCCTCCGCTTTGAGCGCCGCGATGACCCGCTGATTACGCGCACAGCGCCAGACGAGCAGGCTGTGGCTGGTCATCATGAGCACGCCGGCTGCGAGCATCCAACCGAACATGAACCACCGCAACGGCACACCAGCGAAGGCCCACAACAACAGCATGGGCACCAAACCCAACAGTGCGCCGGCACCGATTGCGATAAACGCCCGTAGCATAGAGATGCGTCCCAGCTCATGGAGACGCCAGACATGGAACGACGCCTCGTCGGCCGGCAGTGCCAATGGATGCTTCTTCCACACGGCTACGCCTCTTCGCGCCACTTCTTCAAGAACGCCTCGTTCACGTCGTCATCGAGGAGCACCAGCAGCTTGTGATTCGCCTCCCACGAGGTGACCTGGTTGGCGGGGTCAGCCGACCACTCGTCGAGGTGCTTCTGCAGCGCCTCGACGTTGACGCTCTCGACGGCGTCCTCGTGGTGCTCATCAAGGGCACTCTCGAGGATGCTATCGGCGTCCAGGCGTACGCCGGTGATGCTGGTGCAGGTGAAGACGTACTCCGGGAAGTCCGGCATCTCGTCGGGCTTCTTCGGGTCGTAGTGGAACTCGCACCACCACTCGCGCAGCTCATCGATGCCCTCGGGGAAGAAGTGATCTTCGCCTTCGAGGTAGACGACCGGGTCGAGGTCAGTGCGCTCGTTGAACTGCTGCTCAGTGAGCTTCTCGGCCGCATCGAAGCGCTGCTGGTAGCGGTCGAGGTTGCGCTGCTTGTCGCACGCTGAGCACAGCGTGCCCCAGCCCGGGTAGTTCTGCTCCGGGCCGGGCTTCTTGATGAGGCGCACACCGCACTTCTCGCAGTGGAAGATGCAGTGCTCCGCAGCGTGCTTGCGCGCCGCGGCGTCGATGTCGGGGTTGTCGTTCGCCGCCTGGATGACGTTGTGGCAGTCGGGACAGGCGTAGGCGACGGCACGGTCGGGGTCGGTCTTGAGGACGAGGATGAGGGGTTCAGGCATCGTCATCCATCCTTTCGCTCACCGCAGCTTCGATGGCTTGCTTGGCGGCGGTCACGTCATCGGTACGCGTACAGCTCAAGTTCCTACAACTGGTGGCCAGATAGAAGCGATTGGTCCACCGACGAATGCCGGTCTTCTTGTCCTTCACCGATCGAGGCCGCACCGGCGTGTGAAGTTGACGACACAAAGTGTTGGCACACTCGATTTCGATCTCCCGTATGCCATCGAGCAACGCCTGCGGTATATCGTTGCTGAGCTCAAGACGGTAGATAGGTTCCTTCGTCTTGAGAGCGTAATGAGACAATTTCTTGTAGACGTACGGCTGCAGTTTCGACCAAAACGGATGGTTGAGTATCGACATGTCGGTCTTTCTCCCTTCTACGGCTTCTCCGGTCCCGTCGTCTCCACATCTGTTGCGGCGATTGCCGTTGTTTCGATCGTATCTTCATCGACGATGTTCAACCGAGTCAAACCCTGCGTTTCCAACAAGCGGATCCACTCCCGCGTCACGCCACCAAACAGGACCGCTACTTCCCGAAGCGTCCGGTACACGAACTCGCCTTCAAGACCGAAGCGCAGTATCAACGCCTGATGCGCTTTCGGACGATCCGCCTTCAACGATGCCAATCGACCATCGCGTGACGCCGCCACGAGGTCAAGATAGATGTCCAAACGGGACAATGGAAAACCAGCGGGCAACGCCGTGACCCCGTGCGCACGCAACTGCGCATCCAGCGCCGCAACAGATGCTAACAGCGGGCGCAAACGTACCACGCGCAGGTAGAGATTCCGGGCTAGACGAACCGAAGCTTTTCCAGCTTGAATCGAAGAGTCAAGATAGTAGAACACAGCGTGAATGTGCGACGAAGCGCCAGAGATGCTTTCGAGACCGTGGTCGTCTGCGAGAACCCGTAGCGTGATAGGCGCTTCGCTTGCAAGACAATAATAGCGCGCTGCAAGCTGCGCCGCTTCGAACCCCATGACGAGCAGTTCCTGGAATTGCTCGTACTGGATTCCAGCTAAACCGCGCAAGAAGCGCTGGTAGTGACCATAGAGCGGAGTGTGTCGAATCTCGTCTTCCGCCCACGCCAGGTCAGGACGATGGTGTCCCGCTACAATCTGCACACCACGCGCGGCGCATAAAGTCCGAACGGTCTCTTTGCAGGCGCGTACCATTGACGGGATGACTTGAAGCCTGCGCAGATTCGGCGCCTGCGCCAACACAGCCTCGACGACCCACACGTAAGGGTGACCATGCAGGTGAACCACTTCAGTTTGCGTCGTGAGGTGTTCAACGGCGTGGACGTGTCCACAGAAGTGGGGACCAGCAACATGGACCAGAGCGTAACGACCGCCCAAGTACGGCGCTTCCAACGGTGGCGTACGTTCTCGTAGCACTCGACCTTGTTTCACCGTAACGTGGCGAGGCACACTGGCCGGAAGCGGTGCCGGTGTACAGACACTGCAGAACTCCGTCCGCATACCGTGCTTACAACGTACGGTCATGGCTTCTCCGGTCCCACCAGCTCCACGCCGCTCTGCAAGAACAGCTCCTTCGCCACTGCCCAGCTGGGATCCTCACGCGTCACGGTGAAGACCACGCGCTTGATGCCGCTGGTGATGATGGCCTTGGCGCACTCGTGGCAAGGGAAGAGCAGCGTGTAGATGCAGCAGCCGTGCAGGTCTTGCCCCGCCGCGACGACCGCATTCATCTCGGCGTGAGTCATCGCGAAGTATTTGTCGACGGAGTAGACATCATCGACCGCGTAGCTCTTGTTCGGGTCGTAGGTCGACGCCGCCGACTTGCCGGGGTGACCAGTGAAGCCGACCTTGGGCACCGCGACTTTCGTCGTGCGGTCCTTCGGCCAGAACGTGTCGTCCACGCCGGCGGGGAACGCATTGTAGCCCGTCGAGACCAGGCGCCGGTGCTCGTTGACGATGACCGCGCCGTTCTGCGTATCCTGGTCGATCGAGCGGGCCTTCACCGCATCGCAGATGGACAGGAAGTAGACGTCCCACGGCATGCGCAGCAGACCGTCTGTTGCCTGCTCGGCGATACAATCGAGGTAATACCGCGGGCAAGCGGTCTCGAACCACTGTGGTGGCGCCGACGGTATTGCTTCCGGCGTCATATAGACCCGCGAGTGTTCGAAGATGGAGCACTGGTGACAGAGAGCGTCGCTGGTCTCAACTGCGAAACTGCCACACTTGCGGCAAGGCATCGTTTCACCTCTTGGGTCGGTGCGCCGGTTGCGGATCACCGAACCCGCTTGCCAATATGCACCACTCCCCATCAAGGAAGACGTGGCAGGTTGCGGTGAAAGGCGGGTCATCTCCTTGCACCATACGTGCGTCGAAGTTCTCCGCCTGCGGCAGGTCTTCCACGTAGCGCACCGGCTCGCCCCAGTTCAGTCGCATCATCAGGTGGTCGAGATTTGGGAGAGACTTCACCGCTTCTTCTCCAAGAAGACGTCGCGCAGGTACGTGACGTCGTACACCTTGAGGATGCGGTGCACGACGCCACCGCGACCCTCACACTTCACCGCGGCACGCACGGCGGCCGTCGACGTCCGATGCTTTGAGCACACCGTGTCGCCGTAGATGGTCCAGAACTCCAACTTCGGCTTCATGAGCCAGCCCTTTCGATTCAGCGCACCCGCACCGTCACGCCCTTGTTCGTCACCGTATTGCCACTACAGACGACGACCTTCACCATCTGCCCCGCCGGATTGCGTGCCCACGCCTCGTAGGCGAATGAATCGCTACCGGCACAGCCATGGAAACCGACGAAGTACGGATGACGCTCGCCGAGACGCACTTCCGACCAGCCGAGCTGCTCAACCGAACGAATCACATCAGCATCGAGCGGCGCACACGCCACGGGCTTCAGCACCCAGGCAAGCACCATGACGACCAAGAGGAGAAAACTGAGAACACCGTACAAGCTGGGCGATTCACTTGTGGCCATTCGCGTCGCGCTCCCGTTCTCGTCGATGCGACGCCCGATTCGCTTCGCGCTCGACTTCAGCCTGACGTTCGACGTCTTCGTCGGTGTGCTGGTCGCAGACCGCAGCGTCGCCGAGCAGGCCAGAGAAGCGCCAGCCCGACTTCGGCTGCAGCTGGCCATCCTCACCGACGATGTGCACGACGCGAATGGCCGATGAGGTCATGCCGAAGATACCCGCCAAGCCGGGCGGCGATAGCACCACGAGGCACTGCGTGACCCGCTTGCAGCCGGGCATGTCGCAGCGCAAGACGCCTTCGACGCTGATCATGTGAGCTCCTTCGTCGCAGCTACGCTGGCACGGAGATCGGAGAGATCCGCGCGTGACTACCTCACCCCGTAGGGCTAGCGCTGTAGTAAACGTCGTCTGACTGAGACAACGCTGTCGACGTGACGCCGACGGTCATGCTGAGACACCTGCGACGACCTGCGCTACCACAGATGCAAGGGCTGATGCGCGCGCTCGCCCACGACGTTCAAGTGGCGAATCTCTTCGGGCACGTGATGACTCTCGCTCTCGACATGGCTGAAGCCGATGCCGTCGGGCGTGTCGATCTTGTAGCAGAGGACCGGTCCCTCGAGCGGCTTCTTGCAGAAGTAGCAGTGCGGCTTCTCGATGACGACGTGGCGCTTCTTCTTGTCCTTGTCAGCAGGCTTGCCCAATGTGTTTATCCCTCCGTCAAGTGATAAGCGTAGCCAGAGCTAACGACGTGAGTCAAGTCTTAACGAATAGCCCGACGACTCAGCGAAAGAAACGATAGGTGTAGGCGGGCAGCGGTTGACGTTCTCGCAGCTGTTCAACCGAAACCCGCTCACCAGTGCTGACGTCTTCGAAGACGCGACCGATCGACCAGTCCCACGGCCGGCAGAATGGGCACTGGGTCACACCTTCCGTCAACGGCTCGCGCTGGTACATGCTCGGTGAGCAGTGCGCCACGTAGTAGCGCGCCGGGTGGCACGACTCGTAGACTGCGAAGATGCTACGGTCACACGAGGAGCAATCGAGGCGCTCGTCGAAAGGAACCTCACCTGCCAAGCAGCGCAGGCTGAAGCAGCAGGTCTCGCAGGGCATCGACAGCCTTGTACCACGACAACACGTGACGTTACGTAGCGATGCACTACAACTCTACGACATAAAACTACAGGTAGGCAAGACCCGCCGCGCGCCCCCTCACCTGCACCGGCCCCCAGGTGTGCGAACAGTGGAGACTGACTGGCCCCTGACCTGCCGCGGTGAGCTCCGCTGCGATGAGCTTAGCTGCCTAGAATCACTGAACAACGACACTAACTCACACTGAGGCAATTTACCTACGTTTGCAGAGAATCAGCGTTCTCTTCGTTATTACTGTATGGTGTCTCCTACGAAGTCTTCAATCCTAATTGCACTGCTTCTTCTATATTCATCTCATTTCTTATACTTATCTCTTAGAAGTTATTGTATAGCTGAGCTGCGCGGTGGGGAGACCTCACACACACGCGACCCTTTGCTTCACTGTGTTCCATCGGTCAGATGCTATGATTCCTTATATTCACTTATCAATACAACCTCTTACTATCCCTTTGCTGTACGGTGTTCGGGCGGCGCGGTTGGTGAAAGTGGACGATACCTACACTGCGTACATTTACCTCTATCTCCTACTCCGCTATGTCTTCGATTTCTCGTTTATAGGTCCTTCTATATGTAGTCTCGCCACCGTTGAGCGCCCCCGAACGTCGTTTTTTACTCCTGTGACGTTGATTCTACTTTACTTTCGGTGTCCAATCGCTTTTAATGTTGGTGACCGCGATTCTCAACGTCCTCAGATTCGTTGTCCAAGGAGTCCAGATGCGTGATTATTCTCGCTTTCCCAGCGATACACTCACAAGTGTCTCCTCGCACACGCGTGCATTGTACGGACTACTTCAGCACGTGCGCAACGCCAGCTACGGTATTCCGCAGGCCGGGCCGTCTGGACGCTGGCTCTCTGCCGAGCGCAACCTGGGCCTCATCTACTGGCCCCACCTCCTCGAGAACCCGCGCAGCTGGCGCAAGCTCAGCGCGGCGCTCTACACGCCGGTCGAGATGGAGCGCGACCTGCTTCAGCAAGGCTTCCTGTTCGCGCCCACTGCCGCGCTGGCCGACGAAGCGCAGGCGTGGTGGCTCCAGCACCTCCGCAAGCGGGCTGAGGCGCTCCTGGGGCCGCTGCAGCTGCCGGGGAACGCGCCCGAGGCTATCAGTGCCATCCACACCTACTCCGTCCTGGACCCCGCGTTGCACGGCGACCCGGCGTTGCACGACCCGGACAACTACACCGTCTTCCGCCGCATCTCCGATCACCAGGAGAAATTCCTCCAGCGGGTCATCGTCCGGCCGCCGCTCGATCTCAGCGAGTTCCTGCCACACAGCGCGGCGCTGCCGGCGCCCCTGGTGGCGCTCTTCTACGCCTGGCACACCCTCTGCGAGCGGCACGTCTTGAACTTCGACCCGCACGAGATCGGCGTCGACTTCGTGCGCACCGGCTGCTTCATCGTCAACTGGCGGCGTTTCGCCGCATCGCCGTACTGGCCCCGCCACCTGCGGCAGCTCGATGCGCTCGAACGCAATGAGAGCGTCGAGATCGCTCGGCGCCGGCTGTACCAACGGCTGGGGTTGCGGGAAAGCCCGCTGCACCGGGGCCGCACCACGTCGTTCTTCACCGACTGTGTGCCGGCGCCGTCGGACGTTGATCGCATGCTCCGCGAGTTGCCGAAGTACTGCAGCATCGCTGCGGGGCTGCCGGCGCTCGATGTAGTGCAAGTGCGGCGCCTCTTCGGTCGCGAGTTGCCGTCTCCGGGTCTCGAGTTGGCTCTCGAAAGCCGCTTGCTCGACTTCAACGAGCATGGGCTGCCCCAGAACTGCACGCTTATCGATCCGCTGATGCTGTTGCGAGAACCAGGTCTCTTCAAAGGCGCCTGGCACCTCCAACATCTCCAGCTACAACAGCAGCGCGTGCGCCAGCGCATTCGCCGGCGGGTCGAGACCGAACAGCTCGGTCATCCCCCGACGCCCTCGCAGGTCCACGTGCGGGTGCTGCGCTTTCGCCCCGCGGATTGGCTCGATGACTTCGTCGAAGAGCCGTTGCGCACGCAGTTGAAGCTGCAACGCAATCAACCCGGCACGGACCGGGCGCCGTGTCCGTGGTGGTTCGACAACGACCACGTCGAGAACATCTACGCCGTGCGCAGCCGTGGGCAGTGGACCTTCACCCGCCCCCCGAGCTTGGCTGACGCCCCTGACTGTGAGCGCTTCGTCTGGCGCAAGGTGCTGCTCGAGCGCCACCTCTTCGAGAGCGAGCACCTCATGGCGGCGCTGGGCAGTGACGCGGAGCGCGTCGCCTACGTGCGCCAGATGGACCGCGCTGAAGTACTGCAAGAAGCCACTGACCAGCAGCTGCTGGCCTACGCCAAGGCGGGCGTGCGCAGCGCCTATGAGGTCACAGGTAAGATCAGCACGTATCAGCGTCGATTGCTGGGTAAGCAGCGCGCTGATGCGCACAACCGTGAGACCGGCATGGACGGCCGCATGTGGTACCACCACGGGGTCGTGCGAGCGCCGGAGCAGCAGATGCCCAACCCCAACGACTACCGGCGCATCGTCCACGTGGTCATCCCCGACGGCAAAGAACAGACCTCAGACCCGACCATCGAAGAACGCCACTTCTTCACCGAGCTGGCCATCGCCAGCTTCGAACAGCACGCCCGTTCTAGCATGCGGGCGTTGCAGGACACCGAAGCTGATGGACTCCCCAGCGCGGGTGACGCCGTCCAAGCTGCTGTGAACAGCACCGAGTCTGTGCATCGCGATGAAGATCGCGCCTATCGCGAGAACTATCAGGGCATGGCCGCCTACGTGCTGGCCTGGGCACGCTTCTGTCGCCACGTGCTGTGCTATCCCGAAACCGCTGATGAAGGCGGTGTCGGTCCGCTGGGAGTCTGGCCGTTGGCCGCAGCTACAGTGACGCCGGAGCCAGAATGCGTCGTTCTCGGTGACCTGCCGGCCATGCCCGATGAAGAAGTCGAGCGTCAGCGTTGGACACCATGGCAAGACCACACGCTGCTGACCAGCTACCAGCAGTTCCCGGCGCTGGACCCGACGATCCGCAGTAGTCTGGCGCGCTACCTGGGCCGCGATGACGATACCTGGACCCCGCGGCTGCGGACCTTGCGGCGCTACCTGGCACCGTTGTTCCCCCCGTCCCACGCGCTCATCGCCGGCCTGGAGCGTTGTCTCATCACCACCATCGGTGAAGTCCAGCACGTCGCCCACTCGCTGCCACTCGACGATGCCACGGCGCGCCGCTTGATTCTCAGCTACGGCCTCGCCCGGGCGCTGAAGCTGCACCAGCAGTTCGGCTTCAATCCGCGGGTGCCGCCCCCGCCGCTGCGCTTCGCGCGGCGACTACCCGACGCCGCTTTGCTCGCGATCGAGCTGCCCCGCGACTACACCCGCCGCTCCTGGCGGCCCATCGTCATCGCCCTCGCTAAGGCGGCGGCGAAGCTGCCAGCTAAACAAACGCCGGCGTCTCGTGAAGACGACGCCGACGCCGCCACCAACTGAAGCCCCGTCAGGCCGACGGCGTGTCGCGCGGCCGCACCGGGAACGGCCGCAGCTGCTCGAAGTGCTGGGCGCTCGAGCGCAGCACCTCGCCGTTGGCGTAGCGCACCAGCACATCCCCGCCAATGCACAACTCGGGCTCACCGCGGTCATCGACTTCGACGGTCTCTCCGTCGACGGTCATGACCTCGACGACCGCGGTGTCGCCGTCCCATTCTGTGATGCAATAGGTGCCGCCCTGTCTCACCAGCATCGCCGCTCCTTTCGTGAGCGTGGGGTTCGGGAACATCTTCTTATACCGAGACTGCGGCGCGCTTTACGACGTAAAGAACACGACGCTCACCGGGTGGTGAGCGCCGGAGCGTCAGCAGCCCTGGCAGCAGTTGCACCGCGGCCAGCCGTCGTACTCCTCATTGAAGCCGTCGGTGGCCCCACAGTAGCCACAGCCCTTCTCGCCGAAGAAGGCGACGCACACCTCGTCGAAGTGCTCGACGGGCATCACGTTGGGGTCGATGCCCGCCGCGTTGCAGTACTCGGCGTAGAACTCCCGCGCGTCGTTGGAGTACTCTGCCACCTCGGAGTGCGCGAACCAGTTGGCGAAGTTGGGCCGCAGCGGCACCTCGCGCAGCACCCACGCGGCGCCCATGAGCGTCTGGAACGCCTGGTACGCCTTCTCGAGATCGTCGGGAACCGACGTCGCCAGCGGGATCGAGTGTCCCCCGGCGGTGAAGAAGTGCTGCAACAGTCGCACCTTCATGACATTCTCCTTTCTCTTCCTGATACCTAAAAAGCCGCGCGTCTTCGGCCCTCTCGTTCCGACGGCGCGCGGCACCGCCACCCCGCGGTGAAAGGAGAAGCCCGCGGGGTGGCGGCCCTGCAACCGTTCCTGCGTTAGCGCGTAGCAGGAGCTCCTGCGGCCGGAAGCGGCAGCCCACTGGAGGCCGAAAAGGAGCTCCGCGCGGAGCGCTATAGGGCGCCCGACTCGAACCGCGGACCTCCACAGGAGGTCCGTAGGTTCGAGCCGGCGGACTTCAGCGCTGGCGGCGAAGCCAGAAGCTGCTGAAGTCCGAGCCCGGGCATGTCGTCAGGCAAGCGTGCAGCCGCCTGGTCGCTGTAGCAGCGACTGAGTGCGCACTTCAGGCACTCACGAACGGTGTGCGTTCCTACGTTTCCGACGGGTGACCCGGATGTAGAACGTGCTGCTCCTGCGTTGGTTGGCGCCCGTGAGACCGAGTCGGCGAGAGGCAGTACCCTCGCCGACTGGGTCTCGCAGGCAACCAGCCGGACTGGATCTTGGGGGTAGCGTAGCGGTCCCCCCAGATCGAGTCTGGACCAGGCATCACGGCGACGTCTTCGTCACCGCGTCGACGTGGCGTCGACACCGTCTTGGCGATGCTCGAGCAGCGTTGTCGTTGTCAGCGATGCCCATCGCCCACGCCCGCTCCGCGCTGCGTGGCCTGATGCCATCACCTCAGTAGCACGGGATAACGATCCGGCAGTAGCCGATCATAGTGCGCCGGATCACATTCGAGGCACCACCATTCCCGCAGCGTCGTGGGTCTCAGCGACTGCCACGGTCCGTCTTCAGGGCACTCAACGAAGTAGAACTTCGCCTGGCGCACGTCGCGCAGGTCTCCGATGGGGCAGAGGATCACGCGCCAGTGCTTACAACGAGCACAGTGCTCCGCGCTCGCCAGGGCGTAGCCACTGAAGCAGCTGAGCGACAGCGGGCACTGGTCACACGTCACTTGGCACCAGTGGGAGTCAACACCAGTGGCCATGGCAGTGGCTGTGACAATCGTCGTGGCAGAATGAGTCGTGGTCGTTGGCGTCGCTCTTCCTGCTGGTGAGCTTCCCGGCACGCCGTGCAGATCACGGCGATCTCACTGACGTCGGGCCACATGAGCGGCGGATCAAACCTGATCGGCATCAACTGCGGGACGCCGAAGAGACTGCTGTCCTTAAAGTAGCTGACCGGGTATTGCACGGCATCCAGGAACTGCAGCGGGTTATGGCAGCGGTGCGTGTCGATCTCGTGGCGCCGCGTGATCGTCTGCCCGGTGAGCATGGTGACGTTGAGAGCAGCCCCGACGAACATCACCACGCTGCCGCAGTGGAAGCACAACCCGACGCTGCGAGCTTCGAGGTGACCGCTGAAGCACTGCAACGATAGCGGACAGGTCGCGCAGGTGCTGGTCATAGTATTTTCTGTTCAGCCTCGAAGATCAAATCCAGCGTCGAGCGTCGGCCTTGAGCGCGGCACTCCTGACAGAGCACCGAGTACTCGTAGATTTCGTGCCGATCGATGTTCATGAGCGTGGTCGGCACGTAGGGACGCTGCAACGCGCGCTCCAGCTGCGCCAGATTGCCGCAGCCGTGCCGCGTCACTTGATTCCAGTTCTGGTCGTAGAGCACGACACTGCGACAGTGGTAGCAGATCCCGAGATCCTTGAGTGCCAGGTGACCACTGAAGCACGGCAGCGACAGGGGACATTCGGCGCAAGCCATAGCCTCAGTCCTCGCCCAACTCCGCTTTGAGCCGGGCCAGCTCCGCCCGCTGCGCGTCTTTCCGCCGTTGTTCGGCGGTGATGGCGCGTTCACCGAGAAAGTCGCGATACCAGCCCATGACCGGCGTCTCGATGAGCTCGAAGACCTTCAGCTCGGCGAGCTCTTTCTCGCCGGCGAGGCCGTACTCGTCGAACACCTGCTTGACGTCCGCCTCGAGCTCTTCCAGGCACGTAGCCTTGAGCCGGTAGATGGCCTGGGCACAGCCGATGGTGTAGTCGCAGCCTTCGCCCTTCTGTTGGGCGTAGAGGTAGTACGTCATCAGCACGGCTCCGGTGGGAGAACCCGCACCTGCTTGAGGGGCACCACGAACGTTCCCTGATCCGGACGCCAGTAGCCGGCGCAAGGGAAGTCGAGCAGCCAATGCGTGGCCCAGCGGTAGGAGACCGGGTCGCGATTCAAGTTCTCGCCGTTGACCGGGCCGGGCGCGCGGACCACCGCAGCGCCGGCGACCAACAGAATGTCCGCGACGAACGTCCCTTCGTGGCCGCAATAGCGCACGATGGCACCGACGGTGCCCTGCTTCAGCCGCGGGGAGAATTTGGGTGGCTTCTTGGTCTTCGCAGCAGTGCTCATAGGAACCTCGAGTGGTAGCCCCAGTCACCGGGTCGTGGCACCTGGTAGAGCAGTGTGGCGACGCCGTGGTCGTCGTACCCCCAGATGTCGTAGATCGGTCGTCCTGGCGCTGGGCCACACAGGTGACAACTGCTGTATTGAAGCTGAGCGTGGTGATCCTGCGGGTCTTCGGCGAAGTGGTAGTGCCGATGCTGGTGACGACGTTGTGTGCGGGGTTCACAATGCAGGGCGTAGGTACATTCACCGAAGGCGGTGAAGAAGCGCCAGCAGTGGAAGCACACCATGCCCGTCTGACCGTGCAGCGCGAGCTGGTTCCCGAGACAGAGCAGTGAAATCGGGCACTGGTCGCAGGTCATCCGCGGTTACTCCAGCACTTCGATATGGTTCTTCTCCCAGCCGAAGGTGCCGGGCTGACACAGGGGACAACCGGCCCCCAGTTGATTGACACTGCCGTGCTGCCGTAGAGTTTCGCAGCGCAGCACCAGGTAGTCACCGTAGGGTGGCTGAGCGCGCACCTGCTCGTGGAGTTGAATGACTACGCGTTCACAGCGAGGGCAGATGCTGTAGAGGTGCAGCCGGTCACCGAGGCAGCACAGGCTCACCGGACAGTGGTCACAGGTCACGGAGATCCTCGATGTCGGTTCGATCGACGTGGAGCAGCCACCTCTGCCGTACGTCCATGCAACGGTGGCAGCTTTCCCACGGTTGTCCCAGCTCAGCATCGCGTTCCGGTGGGCAACGCAGCAGCGTGACGCGACCACGACCAGTCTCGTGATTGTTCTCCAGCACCACCACCGTGCAACCGCAGACGCGGCACTTCCCCCGTGAGGTAGGCAGCTGGTCGCCCAAGCAGAGCAGCGCGACGGGGCAGCGGTCGCAGGTCACGACGCGGGGACGGCCGTGAACTCGTAGTTCGCGCCGCGGCCTTCCTTCTGGGCCATCGCCAGGAACTTGGTGAGGCAGGCGGGGCACAGGCTCATCGCGCCGCACTGCCCATCTTTCTCGCTGGATTTCAGCTCCTTGACGATGACGACCGGTGGGTCTTCGCAGCGCTCCATCTGTCGAGGTCCGAGAGTCATGAAAGACCCGCCGCGCCATTCGGCCTGGCAGCGCTTGGGGTCAGGCGGCGTCAGCTTGGCCTTCTTGATTTTGGTCATCGCTTCACTTTCGCTAAAGGGAAACGTCGGGCGCCCGTAGTAGGCGCCCGACGCTGGTTATGCGGGGGGCAGGAACTTCGTGATCAAGCTCTGCAGACGAGTGCTCATCCCGGCCAGCTGCGTGTGCAGCAGGTACTCGGACCAGTTGGCGTAACGCTTCAACCCACACGTCGTGCACGCCGAGCCCTGAGTATCGAGGTCCTCTCGCACTTCAGTGATTAGCTGCTGCGCCTGCGTCAACCGATCACGTCTTTCTGCAGTTGTCATCCACGTTGCCTTGCGCTCCGGCGCGACTGTACTGCAGCCACCATGCTGCCGACGGTCGGCTCGTTCTTCGCGTTGGAGTTGAATCCAGGGTATTCCCAGTGGTTGCCACCCCGGTTGTTGCGGCAGTGATTCGTCTGAATGTGGCCTTGTTCATCTCGCCAGCGAGTAACGAAGTAGTCGATTTGCTGGCGCTGGCACTGGAATTCGATGCTATCGATCCACGCTTTCTCGCAGGGACGAGCGTGGTCACCGAATTCGCAGCCCGTGATGACGTAATTCAGACGCGGATTGTCGAGACTCGTGGCGAGGTCCAGCGGCGCCAGCAGTGGCTGTAGCGAGAGGACGTATCCCGCGGCGGGAAGGGTGTACAACTGCGCGACTTGTTCTTCGAGAATCTCTTGGTTCTCCGCTGACGCTCCAAGCCACAGGTTCGGCAAGGCACCGAACCGGGTAACGAAGCGCTGAGCAACTTCGAGGCGCTTGGTCAGCGCTACGAACGTCACGTCGAGGCGCGACCCGAGCAGCTCGACGATCTCCGACCACCACAGTTCCCCGTCTTCGATGAAGAAGTCGCTGGTCGAGCACAGGAGGTAGAGGCCGTGGGGCTTGACGCGGTCCCGGTTGTGGATCTTCTGCCACTCCCACACCGTATTGCGGTAGACGACGCCCAATGGTATGCCGTGTTGCGTCAGTAGTCGACACGCTGGACAACCGGCGCAGCCGATGCGCTTTGGACGGCAACCATTGAAGAAGTCGATGGCCCCGTCGAAGGCAATCGACTGGCCACCACCCGCGCTCACGCGGCTTTCTCCACGTTCGCTACCACCCGCAGCGACCGGGCGTAGCCCGGCATCTTGCGCGTCATGCCGTGGCCGAAGGTGACCGCGATCTTGACTCGGCGCAGCAGGCCTCTCTCCGCCATGCTCTGCATCACGGTACGACAGGTTGCGGGGTCAATGTGAAGCAGACGCGCGACGGTGCCCGCCACGAACCCAGGCGAACCGTTGATGAGCTGCTCGATGTGGTTCTCGAGGTTCTGCTTCTCTTCGGGCGTCCAGTGCTTGCCGCCGCGGGTCGCCGTGCGGATGGTGATCGGCTTCGCGCTGGTCTTCCGGGTCTTGGTCTTGCTGCCGTGCAGCGCGTTCAGCTCCTGGACGAGCTGCACGCGTTCAAGCTCGAAAGCCGTCGCTTTGAGCTCGACTTCCTTGTGGCGCGTTTCGATCACTTTCGTCCACTCGATCACTTCTTTCTCGAGTGCGATCATGCGCAGTACGATCTGCTGGCTCAGCTGAGCTTTCTGACAAAGATCGGGCATGCTTGTCTCCTTGGCCGAGACATCGCTCGGTCGTCGAGTGCTGCGTCCACTTTCTTGTACCGTGAAAGAGAGGGGACTTCGATTACGCTCGTCGCGCGTCGCTTATCGATGTTTCTTGGGCTGCAACCGTCGCTGGCGCTGCGCCTGGTGTCGTTGATGGCGACGTTGTCCTCGACAGATGTGACACGGGACGTGCGTCAGGTGCAACTGCGCCGCCTCCTCGCGACAAGGGAAGCGTCGGTCGACGATGCTCAGGGGTTCGTTATGTCTGTGGGCGTAGTTGAAGCGGCGCACCACGACGCACTTGCAGACGTTACAGTAGGTCGCAGCGTGGCGGGAGATCGGACCCCCGAGACAGAGCAGTGAGATGGGGCACTGTTCGCACTTCATCACGGCTCCGGGGAGGGCGGTATCCGGGGCAAGTGGGCTCCGGTCTCGAACGCGTGCAGCTTCAACCGGGCGCCAGGCTTGCGGCGTTCGTAGAGCACGCGTTTGCCGTGTTCGTGGTCATAGAAGACGACCATCGACATGCTGCAATGCAGGCAGCTCTGCCGACGCTGCCGCGTGTGCTTGTACGCTTCGCGCAGCTGCAGTCGATCGCACCGGAAGTAGCTGCGCCGATTGCTTCCCAGCTCGAAGTTGATGCCGCGGCAAGCAGCGCAGCGGTAGATGATGTCGGGCGGAATCGACCCGCCGAAGCACAGCAGCGAGATGGGGCAACGATCGCAGGTCACTTCTTGTTGGTCGCCGCTTCGGCTTCGTGCATTAGCTGCACTGGGTCGTACCCGCACAGCTGGATGAGCCGCTCGAAGGAGTAGCAGATGGTGCGGCCATCTTCTTTCCCCAGGAGGGAGTACAAGAAGGCTTCGGTGTAGAACGGGGCTTTCTCGTCCCCCTTCGAGTAGAACGGTGAGGACTTGAAGCCGCGGGGCGCCGCGATCTGGATGCGCAGCATGCGCACCAACCACTGCCGCAGCTCTTCGTGGCAGACGTGCTCGATCTTCGCGTTGCAACGCGCACAGGTGATTTCGAACTCAGCCATGGTTCATGGCCTTTCGCAAGCAGTCGTGGCACGCGACGTACTCACAATCGCTACGGCGGTGCACCCGGCCGGCGGCGATGGCGCATTCCAGCTGCGCGGGGTTAGCACACGCGAAGATTGCGTTGGTGCTGTCACGGGCGTCGTACATGATGACCCGTTTGCAGTCGTCGCAGATAGCTACGTCGTTCTCGGTGACCAGTTCGCTGAAGCACAACAGCGACAGGGGACACTCGCCACAGGTCAATCGAGCACCTCGATCCGCGTCGGGCCATGTTGGGTTTCACCGCGACAGTGGAGACAACCCGTTGGCATGGTGCGCATCAAACGCCGCCCAGTCACCGGATCACGAAACCAGTCGGGCAGCTTGACGTCTTTGGCCTGGGGGTCAGACGCGACTGAAGGCACGCCCACGCGAATCGTGGCTCCGATGATGTAGGCGTCGGTGATCACCGCCGGCGAGCGGCGTTCGCAGTGGAAGATGTAGATGCCGCTGGACTCGTCAGGACGCGTCGAGAAACGCCCGCAGCGCGTGCACACGGACCCCACCATGCCGATCCACGCTTCGGAGTACTCGGTGAGGTGGTCGCTCAGGCACAGTAGCGACAGCGGACACGTAGCGCACTTCATGCCTTCTTCCCTCGGCGGAAGTACCGCCACTGCTTGTGCGTGAACGCCTGCGTCGCGACGTAGTGGACGACTTCGCGACGACAGGCGGGCGAGGGATCGAAGTTGTAGTTCTGCGGATAGCAGCGACAACAGAAGCTGGCTGGGGAAAAGCGCATCTGTGAGTGCTCGCGCACGTTGAAGGGACGAGTACCGTCGAGCAATGGTTCACACATCAGCGTCGCCAGTTCGATACGTCCGTGCTCGCGCGGGATCTGCACGATGAGGCAACGACAGGCCACACAGTACTGCTGGTATTGCGCGCCGCTGAGGCAGACCAGCGAGAACGGGCACTCGCTACAGATCACCGAGATCCTCGACGTCGGTATCGTCCCAGACGTGTCGGTCGTCTTCGTTGATGCGGTTCCCCAACGAAACGATGCAGTGAGGACACCAGCGGTACTCGGCTACCGGCGCCCGCCGTTCGTGGGGGCAGCGAAGCAACACTGCGTGTCCCTGGATCGTCTCGGGCACCATCTGGCCAATGGCCGTGAGCGTCTCGCCGCTCAGGTCGCGCACCCGCCATTCGTTGAAGTGGAACGTGGAGATGCTGAGGATCAGCATGGTGCGGCCGCAGCGCCCTTTGCAGCGCCGGCGCGGCTGGCCGCGGAGGCAGAGCAACGAGTAGGGGCAACGGTCACAGGTCACTGAGGTCCTCGATGGTGATGCCGACGTCCGTCCACAATGGGTCGGTGGGGCAGCACACGGCGCAGCCCATGGTGACGACCCCAGCGTGTTCGTACGCAGGTGAAGGACAGCGGATCAGCGCGAAGTGCCCCGGCCACTCTTCTTGGTCAACGTACTCACCACGCATCACGTCGAACATCTGAGGCGGTTCGATCATCACTACCACTCGACTGCAGTAGCGACACTGTTGTCGCTGCAGATCGTCCATGAGGCAACGCAGCGAGTAGGGACACTCCGCGCAGGTCACGCCTTGCCCACCGGCTTGTACAGCATCTCGAATGTAGGGGTGTTGCCGAGCCGCTTGGCGATCTCGACGGTCTCTTCAGCGATGGTGCGCAGCGTAGCTTCGCGAGCTTTGCTCTCCTCGAGCAGCTGCTTGTAGCTTTCGATGATCTGATTCGACGCCTCAGCGAGATCCTTGGCTTGGTTGAAATCCGCCATCTGCTGCTGCACGACGTTGATGAGGGTCTCGAGATCATCGGGGCTGAGCAGGATAGGCAGCTGGCGGATGCGGGCTTCACCGATGCGCTGGAAGAGCTCGCGAGTCCGTGCGTCGACGATCATGGCTCCACGCCGTCCTTGGTCATCATGACGGCCAGGGGCTCCCGCACTGCGCCCATGGCCGCACAGGCCGACGCTCCGCCCAGGTACTCGGCGCTGATCTGCAGCTCCCGGAGGAGCTGGAAGAACGTCTTCAGTGCGACTTCACGGGTCCGTGCCCGGACCCCGCGTCGAGCAACGACTATGAGATCCTCCATCTCCGCACGGAACGTGCCGGGGTCGAACTTCTGATGGGCCATCGTGTGCTCCTCTACGACGCGAAGACGTGCCCGGTCCAGGTGAACTGGGGGCAGTCGCACATCGTGGTGGCGTCTGCGGCGATGGCCATGGCGCACGAGCCGTGGCCGTAGGCCAGGGTATCGTAGTGCTCCGAACGCAGGTGGCCACAGGTGCACTTCTCGTCGATCGATACTTCTTCATGGCCCCCGACGCGTGCCTTGAGCGTCATGGGGAACGGGGAATCCTGCAGGTGCTGCAGCGGCATGGGAGGCCTCCTAGGCGCTGTGCAGATCGTGGTCATCCAGGTCGAAGTACACTGTCTTGATGATGGGTACGCCGCTGCGTAGGTGCTGCTGCGCATGCGGCCCACAGATGTCACAGCCGCGCGGACTGAAGAGCTGCGTCAGGCGATGTGCAAGGGCTGTAGACAGCTGCATCGGTGCCGCACAACGGAAGACGTTCATCCCCGGAAGCCAGACGCGGCCACAGATGAGGCACAATTTCAATCGCACCGACTCGTCGACGTTGCCACTGAGGCACATCAGCGACAGTTCACAGTGGTCGCAGGTCATAGGTGCTTGTACCTCCGTCCCGGACGATCTTGCTTCTTGGCTACACGACGTGGTGCTGAACGTTGTGCTTGGGTTCCCCACGCCAGTTCTTTCAAGCGCTGCTTTTCGACTTTATCTGCTTCTCGCTCGCGGCGCTGATGGGTCGCCTGGCGCGCCAACCGACTGCGCCACTTCTTGTGTCGCCGGCTGTCGGTACAGTCCCGGTTACGGACGACTGCCAAGCGGCCGGGTCGGTCGTCCCAATGCAGTGGGTCGCATTCGACACAGAGTCCGGCGATCCCGTCCGGTCGATGCTGCTCCGGACAGCGCCAGAAGTACCAGCGCCAGAAGTCTGGCAGCATGACGCCGGTCTGGCACTTGTGGCAAGCGTAGATCCGATTGTCGAGCTCTCCGGCGAAGCAGATCAACGAGAGCGGGCAGCGGTCACAGGTCATTTCGTGTGGTCCGTGAACTTCACACGGCGGTTGTTCGAGTTGCGCCACTCCTCGGGTTTGCAGTGAGGACAGCCCGCCGTGTGGCGCCGACGTCCGCATTGCTGGGGCGTCGGACACCAGACGACGTGAATCAGCGGGCGCAGATCGAAGTCCTCTTCCGCTTCGTACTTCTCATACGCCGGAAAATACTCTATGAAGCTCAGGCGGCCACAGGCGCACTCGTAGGCGTGAAAAGTACCCGCCCCGAAGCAGATGAGCGCAACGGGGCAGGTCTCACACGCCATCATCACTCCTTGCAGAGCACCTCGATCTTGCCGACGAGGATCTCGACGCCCGCCGTCACGAACGCGGCTTCGTTCTTCTCGCGCATCGCCTGCAGCAGCGCCGGCCAGTTCTCGATGATGAGCTGGTAGGTCAGTGAAGTGCCGTGCCGCTCCTTCTGGATGCGCATGAGTAGCTTGGTGATGAGACCGCCGCACAGGTTCACCGTGAGGTCGGTCTCGCCGCGGCCGCGCTTCTCCTGCAGCGTGATCGAGAAGTCGGTGTCATCGTCGACATTCGAATCGTCGATCAACGTGGTCAGGTCGGAGATCTTGGTGCTGCGCAGCCCCTTGATGGCGCCCTGATCGACCTTCAGGCGCTTGAGCCAGTCGACGAACTCCTTCTTGCCGCCGGTGCTGGCGGTGCACCAGTCACCGTTGCTGGACCAGTTGCCGCCGTGGCGACCGTAGTGATCCCCGCAGATCTCGTACTGCGGGTTGAGGGCACGCTGGAGTTCGACGCCCTCGGGGTAGTGCACGTCGGCGACCAGGTAGGTCATGCTGGTCGGCTCGAGCGCGGTGTACGCCCCGCCGGCGTACGACGCGTTGTCGTACCGGAAGACGCGCTTGAGACCAAGCTTCTGCAGCTCCTCGATGAAGTCGGTGAGGCTCTGAAAGGTGATGCGGATCACGGGGTTCATGCGGAGTCCTTTCGTGGTGCTTCGTTGATCTGCGTGATTCTCTTCTCGCTCCTGAGTTCGTTACGAGCAGGCGCCTCCGGCCTGACCTCGAGATGAGGCAGCCCACATCTCGAGGTTGGCCGGAGGTCGCCAGTGAGCCGACGAGGTGCGGCCCAGATGAGGCAGCCACCTCAGAATGAGGTGGCAGCCTCATCGGGTGAGCTTGTCCCACGGGGGCAAGCTCAAGCACCGTCGATTCCTCATCTGCGAGCGTGAGCCCGCCATAGCGACGTGACGTCGCCTGCGTGCGCACGCTGTGGGCACGCTCGAGCGAGTTCTTTACGGGGTAAAGCAGAGCCGCGACGCCCGTAGCCCATGCCCACCGCCCCTTCCTCCTCCGCGGTGAGCATGGACTACGCCGTCGTCCGTCACTTCACGGGAGCACAGCGCACTGTGCGCTGGCGCACACCCGACCGGGCTGCGACCAGTAGTTGTAGGCTTGGCACTGGCACCACGCTTTCTGCGCGGTGTTGGGCGGGTTCTCGAACCCGCTCTTGGTCAGCATGACGTTGCGGTAGTCGGAACCGCTGGGCGGGAAGACCACGCAGCTGCAACCGACCATCAGGTCAGCGGCGTTGAGGCACTGCAGGGTGATGGTGCCCGGACCAGTGCCACTGGCCGGGATGTCGACGCAGCCCCCGGTCAGCGGCGCGTGGTAGATGTCATCGCGCGAGAACCCCGGGCCAGTGAGACCGACGGGTCCTTGGGGACCCGTCGGTCCCAGCGGTCCCGTCGGTCCCTGTGATCCCTGGGCGCCGGTGACGCCGGTGGCGCCGGTGGCCCCGGCAGCGCCGGTGTCACCCTTGGGGCCTTGCACCCCCTGGGCACCCTGGGCGCCCTGGGCACCGGTGAGGCCGATGGGGCCTTGCGGTCCCTGAGCACCGGTGGCGCCCGTAGCCCCTGCGGGTCCTTGCAACCCTTGGGCGCCGGTAGCGCCGGTGGCGCCGTTGAGACCGACGGGTCCTTGGGGACCCGTCGGTCCCGTCGGTCCCGCCGGTCCTGCCGGTCCCGTCGGACCGGGGTCACCGACGCAGATGCAGTCGGTGTCGTTGCAGGTGACGACGCTGCCACCATCGCGGGTAGAGGTGCCCGCGTCGGTGTCGGGAGAGCCACCTGCGGTTTCGCCACCGCAGTTGGCGAAGAGGATGACCATGAGCAGCAGGACGTAGTTGTTGCGCATGTACGATTCTCCTTTCAACCAGTGCAGGTGAGACCGTGGCATGACGCCACGGTGGTCGGCGGGGAGACGTTCTTGGTGGGGATGGGCTCAGCCGCGCAGAACACGGCGGCCACGACCAGCACCCACAGCAGCATCAGGTAGGAGAGGCGCATCACTGCCCGTCCGGGTGCAGTAGCGTGTCGATGGCTCTCATCAACACCAATCCATCTGGCGCTGACCAACCGTGGTGCCGAGGAAACTCCATGATGTTGTAGTATTTGGCCCGAATGCCGCCACCATCATTGGCCTCAGACCAGTGGTCCAGTTTGATGGTAGCGGTGTAACCGGACGCGTTACGCACCGTCAACTGCGGTTCGTCACCCTGATCGGTCTTACAAACGAAGTCGAGCCGCGTTGCCACCTTCTCCAGCGTGACCCCACACGCCTCGAGAATGTTGCAGAGATGAACGACGCGCAGTTGGGGAAACATAACGGCGAGCGCCGCCAACATGTTGCTGAGTGCTGCGTCCATAGACCACTCCTTTCCGGTGGCGCGGGTTGGGAGAGAGGGCCGCGTCACACTTCCTGATACCGGAAAGGAGGAGCTAGTTGCGGTCGCGCTGGCGGGGGCTGCCCAGCGGCTGCATGACCTGCCGCAGGTACGGCAACTCGATCTCGTCGAGGGCGTGGGCGAAGATGCCGGTCACCACTTCACGGGGGATGTGATCGCTCTGGGCGATGCCCAGCGCCAGGTTGATCAACGCCTTGGCCACGAGGTAGCCCATCCAGTGGCTGCGCTTTACCCCGGCGCGCCGCAGCCGATTCGTGACGCCATCGGCCAGGAGCGCCAGTAAGGCGTTGCCGCCGCTATTGACGATTTCAGCTTCGAGTCCGCTGGGCGCCACCAGCTGCGCTGGAGCATCCGGCGCCGGGAGATGCCAGCACAGCGACAGCGCTTCGAGCTTCTCCGCCAGGCCGGCAAAGTCGTAGGAGGTCTTCACCTTTGCGGTACCCCGCCCAGAAACTGGCTGCTTCACGGCGCTGCGCGAGGCCGGGCGTTTCTTGGAAGTCACAGCCGACTTGCCAGCCGAGCCACTTCTCCGGGAGGCACGCCGGACAGCTGTACGCGAGACCTTCGATCGTGTCTTCATTGTGGAGTAGGTTCCGATCGTCGTAAGGGGGATAGTATACTGCACGGGCGGTGCCATCCATCAGGAAGACGCGCAGGCAGTTATGGCAGCGATTGAAGAGCAACCCGTCGCCGAGACAGAGCAGCGACCAGGGACAGGTGCCGCAGTCGTTCTTCGGCTCAGGTGCGGGCATCGATGACCTTCCAGCGCTGCCACGCGGGATTCGTGCTGCAGCAAGGACCCCAGACCCAGCGTCCTATCAGCGTTTGGCAGCACGCTTCTCGCACAAGCAGTACCGTGTCGCAGTAGGGGTCAATATGCACCCCGCAACCACACTGTTGACAGCTGGTGTGGATGTAGTCGCTTGCCAGGCACAACAACGCCGCCGGACAGGTGCCACAGTCGTTCATGGCGCCTCTACCGGCCGGGGCAGGTAGAAGCCCAGCGACGCTTCATCGCTGTCACGGTACAACCACCAGCGCTCGCGCTTGCACCACTTGGCGTGCGAGAAGCCCAAGACGCTGCCGTCACGCCCGTGGTGGTAGTGATCGACGCTGCGTGAGAATTCCGCGGTGTTTGCGTGACCAATGGGATCGCAGCGGATACAGCCGTCGAAGTTGGTCATCGCTGGCGCCGTCCGGCGAACTTTGTCGGGGTGTACGAGATGGTACTGCGTGCAGCGCACCGTCACGATGATGCGCAAGTATAGATTGACGCCACGTTCATCGTCGCTGGGGACGCCGCAGACCAGGCCTTTGCAGCGGGTGCAGTAGCGCACGTCGAGCGTGTCGGCGAAGCACAGCAGGGCGACTGGGCACTTCTCGCAGATCATGGTCCGCCGCAGCGAATGCCGCCGACGCCGGGCTCCGGCCGGCGGCCCCGGAAGCTGCCGGCGCGCACCGTGACTTCACGCTGGCAGGTGGGGCACTGGTAGACGTACACGGTGTACCAAGGCGGCTGGAAGCCCCGCCGCTTCTCGGAGCGGACGGGTCGTCGCAGGTCGATGACCGCTTCGCAGGGCATCAGCGGTCCTCTTCGTCGGGCTCGCGATCGAAGAACGTGCCGTCGTTGCCGATCTTGATGAGTGCCCGCCGCACGCAGCGCGGGTCGATGGTCTTCGACTCGATCAGCTCCTCCTCACCGATGAGGTCGCCACTCTGTGTCTCTTCGATGACACGGCTGAGGTTGGCTTGTCCCGAGATCTGCACGTTGCTGTAGACGGTGAACTTGTAGACCGTCTTCCAGACCGGTAGCTGCAGCGTGTCTTGGGCGCGTGGTCGACGTTTCTTCTTGGGCTTCGTCACGCTAGGGGTCTTCTTTGGCGTCGTCTTCGGCTTCTTCGGCATCGATCAGCTCCGCTTTCACGAGGCGCTGGCGCGCCTCACTGGCGTCGTCATGGCAGTACGGCTTGACACTCTCGACGAGGTCCCGCACACACGGGCCTTCCGGGTCGAAGAGGATGTCGTCGAACATGAGCTCGTACTCGCCGCTGGGCAATTTCACGGTCACGTAGAGGAACACCTGCTCGAAGACATCGTGGACGCCCAGCCCCACCGAAACGAAGGGACCGCCATCGGCGACCGGGACGTCGTAGAACTTGACGACGTCATCGTTGAACTCCTTGATGAACCGCTCGCAGCGGTTGCCACGGCTGATGCTACCCACGCTTCACCTTCGCCTTCTTCTTCCAGGGTTTGGGCTTGGGCACGATGATCTTGACGGGCTTGGTCAGGAACCCCGCGGCCTCGGCCAACCCGCTCTCGGCGAAGAGATTGAGGTCGTCGCACTCCTCGACAGAATCGCCCCAGCTGCCGTCAGCAGCGATGAGCAATGTCGTGGCGAGGCCGCGGCACTTGACCATCATGCGCAAGTTGTCGTTCCAACCCGCCACGGTGTTTTCGAGCGCTTTCTCGATGCGGTTGCGCGCATCTTGGGCTTCACAGTGTTCGTTGCCCGTAGCTATCTCGATGGCGTGTTGCAACGTTTCAGCGTCGAGCTTCTTCAGGACCGCGGCGGCCTTCTTGAAGTTCGGCTTCTTGTCGTGTTCGATCTCGACGAACGAGATCAGCATATCGCGTCCCATTACGTACGCTCCCTTCGCAGTTGGCGGCAATAGTGGTTGCCAGGCTTGAAGACGCGGCAGGCCCGCGGCCGCGCCGCGTAGACGCGGCAACGCCCTGTTGGCAGCAAGAACGGACACGCGATGCGGCTGATCTGGATGAACGTGCGCGGTCCATCTTGTCCCCAACCATCGATGATTCGGGTGAGCAAACTGAACGGGGTTTCATGCTCGAGGTAGCGGTGGTCGAAGACCCGCATCGACAACTTCAGGAACTTGGCCAGGCGCGACGCATCTCCAGGTGCGAGCACGATGGCGTCGAAAGCCTTGCAGCACAGCCCCGGGCAGCCCTGGCAGCGCACTACCCGCGCCATGTCAGTGGTCCTCGCGCGGATGGATGCCCCGCTTGATCAGCGCTTGGCCGATTTCGTCGACGGTGTCAGGGTTCCAGTCGTTGGCGGGAGGAATCCACAGCAGGTCGTAGATCTCACGCACGAGATCGTGCAGCTGGGGCCGCGACAGCTCAGCCATGACCTCGTACGGGTCGCGCCGGGTCGGGCTTCTGCGCAGGGTTGGTATGGAGCTCCCGCCGGAGGTCTTTGAAGATCTTCTCGAACTGCGGCCCGTTGTACCCTTTGAGGAGGTACTCGAGCTGCGCTTCGGGACCCGCGATGTTGACATTCTCGATCTCCACTTCGGCTCGTTCCTGCACCAGGGGCTCGAGGTACTCCGTCAGCCACTCCTCAGCGTCGTCGGGATCGAGCGCCGCGTGCACGCACTTGAGGATGTCGTGACGCAGATCGTCGATTTGAAGAAACGTCAGTGGCTTGCGTCGTTTGCGCCGCTTGGTCTTCATCGTGGCACCAGTTGAACGCTGAACTTCTCGCTCAATCCGTCGGCATGGTTGAAGGCACAGTAGCCCTTCTCGTCGAGGAAGAGCCGGTGTTCGATGTCGCCGTGGTGTTGCAGCGTGTAAGCGATGTCGTCCTTGCCGTACTGCTCTTCGAGCTCGCAGCGGGCGTAGGCAATCGCTTGGTCAGAGGTCCAAGCGTCAGGTACCGGGTGCACTAGCACGTCGGTTCCGGCGCTGTGGTTGAAGAGTAGGACGGCGAGCTTCATCTTCATCGCGACACCTTGGCTCTGGGATCGAAACGATGGGAGGCGCGTGAACCGCGCCTCCTTACGAGATTCACCAGCTGGCGAACTCGTTCTCTACCTATGTGTGCGACTGCGGCAATCTCCGCCAGCGTCGCTCCGTCCCGGCGCATCTGCGCCATCACGGTGGGAGGGAGGGTGCGCCTGAGCTTCATGAGACCTCCTCAGTCGTCGTAGACGTACGTGGCTGCGTGCGCTATCTCACCGCGCGAGGTGTAGCGGTACTTCCGGCGACACGCGCTACAGATGGTACCCATCTTATAGAACCTCGACGGGTCACCTTCTACTAGACTACGTGAAGCACCGACCGCGTCAGGGCAAGCGCGGACGTGGATGTGCCGGTGAGCTGCGATTACGCTCGCCGTGGTGCTACTGAGTCGGTCGGCGATCTTAGCCCACGGCTGATCGTAGGACGCCACTTCCCAGCGCTTGCAGTACCAGCACTGCCGTCGACGAAGTTGATTCTGCCAGCACAGAATGGTGTCGGGGCAGGTCTCGCAGGTCATGGCGGAGTGGCGGGCTCAGCTTCTCCTTCGAAGTCCGTGAGGTAGTGCAGCTTCACCGGGCGCTTACCGTCGAGGATGCGCTCGACGACGATCTTCAGCTCTGGGGCGAACTCGACGGTGTCCTGGTTGGTGTCGTTGTAGGCGTCGATGAAGTAGTGGATGCGCTCGAGCTTCTTCTCAGCGGTGCTCAGCGTCTCATCTTCGACGAAGAACATCTTGGTCTGCATGAGCTCGATGAGTTCGTAGTCGCTACGGAGTCTCGCCATGGTAGCTCCGATCGAGCTTGGGTCTGCGTTTCAGCATGGTGCAAGCCTTGAGGTACGCGGTGCCCAAATCACACCACTCTTCGTCGCCACGGGGACAGGTCAGTCCCTTACGGTCAATGAAGACACCGCCCGTGGCGTTGACAGTGTCGACGAATTCTTCGAGAGCTTCGAGTGCCCGTGCGTACTCCAGCAATGGCGCCAACTCGTGGGGCGGATCAGCAACGACTGCGGTGGTCCAGCGCGTGACCTCCGCCGGTGTTTCGTTGGTGATGAGGCCTTCGTCGAAGAGGTGTTTCGCGGCCGCTTCCAGTTCGGCGAGCATGTCGGCCGGCTTCAGGCCATTCAGTTCCACGTCGACATCGAGGGTGAGACGAAACGGCGTCGCTTTCTTCGGCTTCGGCATGTCACTCCTCCGGCGTCATGTCGTCAGCAGCATCACTAGGAGAATACTGGCTACTCCAGTAGTCCCACAGAGGTTGACGAGCAAGGAGCTTCGTCACGTCTGCTTCAGTAAGCTTTTCACTGAGATGACGGTGAACTTCTTCGAGCCATGTTTCGAAGGTTCGGCCGGCACGAATCCCAACGTAGCTCACAGGCATCGGGTCTTGCCCTTTCCACCGGTGCCGTTGCTGGGGTGCGCCCACTTCGGCATCGGGCGCCGCTTCTCCAGGACCGCGACACCCAGTCGGCGGCCGCGGAGGTACTCCTTGGCCAAGATCTGTCCTTGGCTGTCGAGCGTTACCGGGGGTTCGTCCTTGTCGAGGGTCTGATCGACCGTGTTGCCCGGCTTCTCCGTGCCTTCTCGGTAGCCGTGCACGAAGCCCGTCATGAAGGCCAACGGGTCGTGCGAGAAGCCACGCAGTTTGCCGAGGTCAATGTTGAATGCGATCATCGGGGGTTTCCTTCTCTAGGAGTGGGGTTTCTCTAGGTGGTTCTGATAGAGCTCGAAGCAGTTCTCGGCGTATATCCGACCGTCACTACGACGACCATGACACCGCTGCGTAGTGATGTACACGTGCTGCACCTCAGTGTTGCGCTGCCGAAAAACTCCGCAGATGTACGTCCGGTGGCCGACGTTGAAGAACATGGCGTGGCAGCTCATGCACTGGCGCAGTCGCGCTTCACGGCGCATCGATGGCGTCCACGCTTCACCGAGGCAGATCAGCGAGTAGGGGCAGTACTGGCAGTCAGCCGCGGTGCGGAGCGCGATCATCAGAACGTCGTCGGCATCGCCGGCGGCGAGGACGCCGGTGCCTTCTTCGATACCTTCGGGGCCGCGCCGCCGTGGAAGAAGCGATGCACGATGTCCGCCACGAGCGCGGTGACGCTGACCCCCCGCTGCTTGGCTTCACGTTGCAGGCGTTGGTATGTCTCACCTTTCACCGAGATGTCCTTCTTCATGCGTCCTCCAAGGCCGCCTGGGCGACTTCGTCGAGGTCGATATACTTGCCGTTCCAGCGCGCCACCCAGCCGCTGCAGATGACGCATTCACCGAGGACCAAGCCCATGGGCAACCGGTTGACGGGGTCCTCCGTCGTTCGAGGAATTATGTGCGCTTGTTGACGGGTTCGTGCCATCTCTTCGCGTTGCTTCTTCATCAGCTGCTGCCAGCGCCGATTCATAGCCCGGTCGAACGGACGCTGTTCGCACTTCAGGGCGTACCACAACCCACCAACGCCTTCATCAATCTCTCCGGCATCGGGGACTACTGCTACGACGAAGCGTTTACAACGCGGACACAGTTCTGGGCGGGCTCGAGTGACGCCGAGGTGGCCACTCCAGCACGCCAGGCTCAGCGGACACTCGGCGCAGCGCATGTCACGTGATCAGCTGGCACAGCGCTCCGCATGCGGGGCATTGTCCAGCGGGCATCGGTTCACCGGGGTGGACGCGCGTGTCGAGGTGCCGGATTTCTTCCAGGTTCTCCTCGGCGAAGACCCGCGTGCAGTCCTGGCAGCGTGCCAACGAGATGGTCTTGGTTTCACCCGCAATGACCCCGAGCCCATCGACATCAGCAGCGCCGAACTCCAACGTGCTGACTAGCCGATTGAGTGCGGCACCAATCTTCGCTAGGTTGATCCGCTTCGAGTCGTAGTGAACGTCGAGCATGAACGTCGTGGTGCACAGCTTGCTGCGCTTCTTCCGCATTGTACCTCTCTCCTCGATGGCGTGTTCGATGAACACGCAACTCTGCACTGTGATCCAGAGACGTCCGGGCGGCCCAGCGGCGCTTGTGCCGAGCTGGGTGGCCCGGAGCGTCTCGAGATCCCGGTGCCCGCAAGGTCGTCCTGCTGTGCTGGTGTGGCACCAGCGTGCGCGCGTAGCGGCACTCGAGAGAGGTGGCAGTCAGCGATCTACCCCTGACCACCGCCTATTCACTTAGACTTCGACGGATCTGGGATCAACGGTCCTTCGGGTTTACGCACCGCGGGAACGTACGGCAGGTCTGTCCGTCCGTGCGGGATCTGCAGCTGAGCATCGACGTGCGTCTTCTTGGTGGCCAACCACTCGCCGGCCTTCATCTGCGGAACGCCCCGGCGCATAAGGATGGCCATGGCCTCACCGGTGACCTCAGCTGGATCGGTGAAGATCGCGAAGCCGACCTGCTGTAACGCCTGGCGTTTGCGGTCTCCTAGAGGTAGGGGGCCACGTCGTACAAAGTGGCGGTAGTGAGCGTCACGATCGAAGCGATGCGACCACTCGCGCGGAATGACCAGACGAGGCAGCTTCCGGGCGTGGTCTTGTACCACCTGCTCCTGGATGGTCACCGTGTAGTACGGCCGGGGCAGGAACCGCTGGCGCGCCTTTTTCGAGGCCTTCTCGAACTGCAGCCGCTCGCGCAGCGGCGTCTTCTCCTGGCGCAGGACGATGGTTTGCTTGTCGTTGAGCGCAGCGACGAGCAAGGTAGCGATCCAGGGAATGTCGCAGTAATCGTACTCCGGTACCGCTGGGTTATCCTCGGGGCGAACGTTCCAGCCAGCGGGGCGCCGGAATGGAAGTGCAGCTACTTCGTAGTGCCGTGCATCTCCGACGAGGCGCCAACTGAATGCGATGAGGTCACCAGTTTCGGTCAGCAACCAACCGATGACGCGTTCGGTGGGATTCGTCTCGTCGACATAGCTGTAGCCCTGTCCCCAACCGACGTAGATAGACGGAAAGGGTAGAGGACTAGGCATCGGCATCTGCGGAATCAACAAGGCTGCTGCTCGCCGAATTTCGTTTATATGTTCCGCAGGTGGTCCGTCGATACCGGCTATTTGCGCCAAGTACTGCCAAGCCGGCTGCATGAGGCCCGGTGAAAGATCGGTCGACGTGAGCTCGTAGATGCGTGCCTCTTTCAAAGCGGCATAGATGTGGCGGTAGTCCTGCTGCGACACGAGACGATCCGGTGCCGCCGGCAGCGTGGTCGCGTAGTACATCGCATTCAACGTATCGAGATAACCCTCGACGACTGCGTCGTGATCGCTCTTCTTCGGCGCCGCGGGCTTCTCCTTGAACACCTCCGATGCTCCAAGCTCATCGGCGCAGTCCATGCACACGTTGCGCGTGTTACCACCGATCTTCACCGAGTAGTGGTAGCGCGGCCCATCTTTGCCACAGCGCTCGCAGGGCTGTTTGTCGCGCTTTTCCTTGATGACCTTGTCGGGCTTGGCAATGACCCGGTCGAACCGCGGCTTGCCCTGCGTAGCCCACATCGCGTCAGTGATGTCGGCTTGACGCAGCTCACCATCGAGAAACTTCCGGCGATCGACTACTACCTGCGTACCTGGTGGCGCTGACAACGTTGAGAGATGCGCCGGAAGCGGTCCGACGAGAGCTTCGTACTTCTCGATCTGTTCCGTCGCAACTTCGTCGCGCGCCTCGTCAGGTGGATACTGCAACGCCGCTGTCAGGTGCTGGTGCAACGCTTGCCGCGACAGGTTCAGGTCGTTGAGCGCAGTTTCGATGGATGATTGGAGCGGAAACACCTTGCCGCCGACCTGCATGATCTGGAAGTCCGAGAAGAACATCTGCTTCTGGCGATCGGACCAGACCAGCCGCATGAACCACCAGCCCCAGTGGTGAGTCAGGCGCCGAAAGGTCTCATGCGACGCCGGGTCGACCGGAGAGTCGCGCACGAAGACCTGCTGCTGCGTATGCGCATCGAGTACCTGATAGACCCCGCCCGGCCAGATGAGGCGCAGGTAGCGCGGCAGATACGCGATTGCCTCGGCCAGGGTGGGCTCCTTATGCTCGAGGCCGACGTAGAGCAGCGGTTCAAGTGGGATGTCACCACGATCTTTGGTCGTAGCTGTGAGCCAAGTGACGCCCATCACGTTCGGCGTGATTCGGTTCATGACCCGTTCTTCCGTACCTGTTCTTCGAGCTCTTCGATGGTGGACTTGGCGCCGGCGATGTAGCCCGCAGTGTAGGCGGCCTCCAAGCACTGGCGGGTGCGCTCGGACGTGGTCAAGCGCAGCACGGGCGTGAGGTCCCCGTGCTTGATCTTGTCGAGGTCCAGCACGTTGACGCCCCGCTCGCGGTAACGACTGCGGATGATCGCGATGACGTTCTCGCGCGCCTTGGCGGCAAGCTGGAGGAACTTCGCAATCAGTCCGAAGTCGCTCGGCGGGGCGGAGCGACGCGCCTGCGCGTCCATGTAACCCGCCGGCGGATCCATGAACTTCGATGCAGTTGGCGGCGGCACTGGCGCAGCAGTGGTATGTCGCTGCACTCCTGCGCGCATGGCCGCCAGGCGCTGTTTGTCAGCCTCGCTCAGCTCACCGAGCATCTCTCGTGCTGTCGCTTCGAAGTCCGCCGTGGACTCGGGGTTCGCCTCGGCGGCCATGCCGGCCGCCTCTTCGTCGGGTTCCGCAGTCGGAGCCGGGTGCGACAGTTCACCGATGACATCCGCCAGTCCGTAGAAGAGATCCGCGTTGGCCTGCCCCTTGCGGTTCCACTTCTGCAGCCCCGTCCAGATATTGCGGATGGCGGTGTCCATCTTCTCGGTGACGGTGGGGTACTGCGGCGTCTTCATGATGTACTCGAGGGTCGACTTGGTGCGGTCGTGCACCGAAGTGCCGTATTCCGCGGGCAGAATCTCGTCGAGCGCCTCGATGACCTCGATGGTGTTGCGGCAGGCACAGATGGCCTCGGCGCGGCTCATCGGCATCGTCGTCTTCCTTTCTTTACGCGGTAAAGCCTAGCCGGACTTGCGCCGTTTCTCCTTCACCTCCCGCTTGGTGATGCGGTCTTCGGTGAGGAGGTGTTCGTAGTACTCCTCGAAGTGCTTGAGACCGACGAGGTGGATGCCGGCGCGCTTGGCGATGTTGGCCAGCATGAGCGGGTTCCAGCGGCCGCTCAGGCGGATCTGCAGCCAGAAGTAGCTGGTGTGGACGTGATCCGGCATCCAGCACTCGGCTGAGCCGAGCAGCTCGCCGCGCTCGGCCTCGATGGGCTTGTAGCAGAAGCGCAGCTGGTTCTCGCCGAGCGAGAGGAACATGACAGCTTCGCCTTGCTTGAAGCCATCGACGAGATCGTTGTTGCCCTTGTTGGCGCGACGGAACTCTTCGAGCTGCGTGTGACAGCTCTTGTTGAACGACGCGGAGACGACTTGCTTCAGCCGAACGTCGATCATGGTGCCCTCCTAGGGCCACTTCTGGCGATGCCGCTCCACCAGGTCGTAGGTCAGCTCGACCTGGCCCGCCGCATCTTTGGTGATGGTGACGCGTACGAGCTCGTTGTGCAGAAGCCCCTGCATCTGCCCGAGGTACTCGGCGGTGAGCCGCTGGATGGAGGTGTAGGGGTGCAGCATCGGTGGCGCGGCGGCCGTCGCTTGCAGCGCGGCGTTGGCCCGTGCCGCGGTAGCCTTGGCATTCGGCGGCTGGGCACAGTCGTTTTTGCGGCGCCGCTTGCCCATCTTGCCCGGGTTACGCGGGGGCAGCTTGTAGAGCTGCGCGACTTCAGCGATGCGCGCCACGTTGCAGCCCAGCTCCTTCTTGATGGTCATGTAGGTATCGTTGAGCTGGTAGCGATTGGCGATGATCGCCTGGTCCTCCTCCGTCAACTTCCGGCCCTTCATCGGGAGCTGGACAGTCTTCGGGATCGCCAGGCGAAGGACTTCCTTCGACTTGGGCATGGGACTCCTCGTGCAACGGGGAATCAGTGCGTATTGCGGTAGGCACGTACGAAGCAGGAGAACGCCTGCAGCCAGATCACTACCGTAGCCACGACGCCCAGCACGTGCTGCCGAGCGGTGCACAGCGTTGAGAGAACGCTGCCGCCGAGTAGCAGCACAGCGACGCCGATGAGAATCCACAAGACGCAGCGAACCCGCCGCGGCTCCGGTGGTGAGAGCGTTTCAGAGGCTTCCAGCAGTGACGACTCTTCCCGGATGAGGTGTAACCTCACGTGAGATTCGCTTCCGTCGTGCAGGCAACCCATGGGCTTATCATAAGCTCTTCTCTGGTTCCGTCAGCGTCTCTTCGAGTGTCTTGACGACATCGACGCCATGGACGATGAGCGAGAAGTCCGCGCCGGCGATCTTGCGCAGCTGTGCCGCGATGCGCTGTAGGCGCTTGTCACTGAGGACTTTCCACCGACGTTCACGTGCTTCAGCTTCAGCGTCGGCCTTTTCTTGCTGCCGGAAGGCGCGCTCATCTTTGAGGTACAGCTTGAGTCCGTCGTCCATCATCTCTTTGATGTACGTGTCGAGCTTCTCAAGCTCTTCATCGGTGAGGTCTTCGTCGACGACGAACCAACCTCCGGACCGACCGGAGAAGCCGGAGTCGATCAGCGCACCGCCTTCGTCGAAGGGCTTGCGACCGATGATGGCGGGCAGCGCCTCGTAGCCGCCCTTGCGGCCATGCTTGTCGCGGATGTACTCCCCGAAGAAGAACCGGCGGGCGCCTTCGACCTCATCCTCGAAGCTGCCCTCTTCGCCCGCGAAACCCCAATCGTGGTACTTGCAGTTCCACTGGTAGCGACCATAGGACCGATAGCCGCCCTGGAAGTACGACGAGTGACCGGGGTCGCCCCGGATCTGCGACTCACCGTCGTTGCTGGTCATGACCTGGGTCACGGTGTCCTCGTTGCAGCCAGGCGTTCCTCGAGTCGCTTCTCGACGTACGTGACCAGCTTCTCGAGATACAGCGCGTAGGGCCGCAGCATCGGGTTGCGATGGATAGCTTCGCGGATGAGCTCGTGGAGTGCCAACAGCACCGCGACGCTCTCGAGCGTAGCGATGTGCAGCAGGGCACCCGAGAGCTGTTCGAAGATGGCGCGGGCACGCAGCTTGGCATCGTACTCACCGAAGCGCAGCTGCAGTACGCGCAGCACGTCCCGGGCAGACATGCTCATCGTGCCGTGCGACGTTCGTCGCTGCGGCAAGGGGTGCACCACGGCTGCAGGCGCACGACCGGAGCATTGCCCGGCCGGGCAGTCATGCTGCGCAGACCGAACTCTGAGATGGCCTTCTTGGCGCCGCAATGCGGACAGAGCCGCTTCAACTCCTGACCCTTGTCGTCCAGCAGCAGCAACTGAACCCCGTTGATGGACATGCCTCTGATGATGATCCTGGTCTTCACCGGGAACCCCCCTCTTTGCGGGTGCGCATGAACAGTACGGTGCCGACGAGCATGTCGCCTTCGAAGAGGCTGGTCTTTGCCAGCCGTGTGGCCTTGGCGTTGATGGGCTTGGCCTTCAGCTTGCCCTCTTCGTCGCACCAGACCTCGTTGTAGTTGACGCCGTTGTGCGTGACCTTCACGGGCACCATCTGCACCATGTCGGTTTCGATGAGCTGGTAGAGCTGAGGCAGCTCGAACTTGCCACCTTTGCTGGAGCCTTTCACTTCGCGTTCTTCGCCAGTGCTGGTGATGAGCAGAGCCATCACGCGCCTCCTTCGGTGAGGTGCTTCTCCAACCACAGCCCGAACCAGCGCAACTGCTTCACGCGGCTGTAGGTCATGTCGTCGTAGTCGTCGCCCCAGGTGCAGTCGCACCGATCAGGGATGAACTCGCGGAGACGTGCGTAGCACTCTTCTGCTTCGAGAGCGCTGTCGAGGATGTCGTACATCGTACTGAGACCTTCGGCGCAGTTCCGAATGGCAGAACCGACTTCGTCACCGAGGGCGCGCCAGGATTCAACATCCTGCTCGAGGGGCTTCAGTTCATCGGCGAGCTCAGCGGCACGATCCTCGCCCTCATGAGCTGCGTGGTCCTGCTTGAGTTGAGCGACGGACTTCTCGAGATCGCACGCGTTGGACTCGCAGAAAGCCGTGAAGTCGTCAGACGCACGCGCTGCCGTGAAGACCTGCTTCACACTGCCCTTCGACAGCAGGTAGTTGGTATCGCTGTGACCGAGCAGGTGAGCCATCGCCAGGCGTGAATTCTTGCCCCCGAAGTAGTAGGTGTCGTTGTCGCAATCACCGACGATGGTGACGGAACGGAGGGCCTCCGGACTCTCACCCAGGAGGATGGCCTCGAAGCGATAGAACCCATCGTCGGCCCGGCGGAACGCATAGGCTTCGATGTAGGGGCGGTAGACCCGAGGGAACCACCAGGTGGGCTTCTCGCCCTCTTGTACCAGGGGCTCGCCTTCCTTCTGCAGGAGCGCCGCATGCTGCTTGGCGACGTCATCGAGGTAGGACGGCAACTCAGGCGCCACGGGCGCAGTGGTTGCTTGCTTGGCCGCCCAGGCGGCGAACTCTTCGCTGGAGACGACACGGGGTTGAGTGATGGCCCAGCGCGCCGCCGCGTCAGCAATCTTGTGGATGTCCTGCAACAGCGCTTGCCCAGCCTTGGACCCGACGAACTTGCCGAGGTGATCTTCGCTCATGGTTCGAAATCCTTCCGCTCTGCGACGGTGGTCATCCAGTCGCGCATGCGCTCCGGAATGACGCCGGCGGTGATGGCCCCGTCGAGAACCTGCACCAACGTCTTCTCGTAGAGACGCTTGGCGTGCGGGTCATCTTCGTTCATCTTGGTGATGTCGCCGCCGTGCAAGAACAGAGCGTATGCCTTGGCGCCCATGCGCTGTGCCACGACTGCCTCGAGCGCCTTGAGCCGGTTGGCGAAGTCACAATCTTCGCAACGCTCGTTGATGATGTGCAGCTGCAGGTAGTGAAGCCGCTGGCGGGCGCCGGCAGGGTTATCATCGGTCTTCTGCGCAACCGCCACGGTCTGGCGGCAATAGCCGGCGTGCCAGATGTCGTTGATCTTCTCTTTGGTGAGGGGCACAGCAACTCCTTCAGGAGGTGGGGTACCACGGCGCGTCGTCGAAGTAGCTGCCGCGGCCGTGCTTACGGAAGAGCTTGATGAGCTCGTAGACGCGATCGCGCGAACCGATGTAGTTCTCGTCGTCGAGAGCTTCGAGGTACCACCGGATAGCGCGGCCTGTCGACACGGACCAGCCGTAGGTCGAGTGGTCGGTCACTAGCTGCGCCTTGATGTCCAGCTCGACACAACAGGTGCCGTGAAAATAGAAACGGATGCGCTTGGTCTCGCGCAAGCAGCGGTAGTACTCGAGTGGCTGGTTGTCGGGTGCTTCACGATCACGGCTCGATTGCCAGGGGGGTCCCGCCACGCCGCTGGAGTTGCACTTCAACAGCAGCTCACAGCCCTCGCACTTCTGCAGGTCGGGATAGCCCGGCACGGGTACGATGGGATCGTCGATTTCCGTACGGTGGTTGCCGTTCTTGCATTCGCCCTTGCGACTACGCAGGGCTTGGCGCAGGTCACGGGTACGTGGCGCGTCACGACGTACCCGGTACCCCGCTGCCGGCACGTAGCCGTAGCTGGTGACCATGGTGACTCCTGTTGTAGGGGAGGTGAACTAGGCTTCGAGAGCGCGGACGACGTGCAGTGCCATGTAGGCGTCGGCGAGGGCCGTGTGCGCCGCACCGAACTTCAGGTGCAGCTCATCGCGGGTAGCCGACGTCAAGACTTCGTCGGCGATGGCGCTGAGCTTGTAGCCTTTGCGGCTGCGCCCGGCGCGAACGTCGAGGTAGCGGCACACGCCGATGAGATCGATGATGTGGTAGTGCATGGGCCAGCCGTGGCCCTTCAGCGGATGGTCGCGCAACTGCGTCCATTTCTGGACGTTGAGCTTCAGCGACAACGTCATCAGATACTCGCACCACAGCCGTCGAAGAAAGCCTACGTCGAAGCCGACGTTCCAGCCCACCGGGATGATCTGCTTCGGAATCCCGTCTTCAGCGAAGTGCTGGGCGAGCCAGTCGAAGAAGTGCTTCCAGGCTTCATGGGGTTGCGGCGCGGCCAGGTAGGTCGCCGAAGTTGCGTCCACGGCCCAGCCGTGACCGTTGATCTGGATGGCGGTGCCGTCGATGATGGCGCTCGGCCCGGGGCGGATGTAGCTGTGAAAGACGGCCTCGGGCACCAGCTCGAACTTGTCGTCGAGGACTGCGGCTCCGATTTCGAGACAGGCGTGCCGGTTGGGGTCAAGCCCGGTGGTCTCCGTGTCGACGAGCAAGTAGCGCTGGGTCATGAAGGAGTCCTTTCTGTGTCAGTGCTCGAGGCCATCCAGCAGGTCGTGAATGACACCGCGCAAGTCTTCGAGGGTGCCGTTGTTGTCGATGATGCCGTCGACGGCGTCATCCGGGACGGTGCGCTGCTCCAGCTCGGACTGGTGATTGGGGATGCCGGGGGCCAGCACGGCCATGGCGTGCTTTCGCTTCACGCGGTAGACGCGCCCACCCGCGTCGTGGATACCGGCGATCTCGTTCTTCATGCGCACGTCGTTGATGACGACGTGGAGGGGCGCGTTGTCAAGTGATCGCCGTCGCCAGCGTTGATCCATGATCACCGGCGGCAACACGACTGCCAGCGGGTCGGCCAGTGTGGTGCGGTACTCCTGCACAGCTGCGGCGCGCTGCAGCGCAAACGCCACGTAGGCGTCGGCGCGGAAGCGGCGCGCCCAGTCGCCCAGGTGTTGCAGCACGTAGCGCGGCGAGACTGGAACCATGACCTGCTCGAATGGCGTCGCGGTCTTGCAGAAAGCGCAGACTCGCCAAGTCGCGGCACCGACGTCGACGCCATCTGGATCACGAATGCCTTCAGTACGACCACACGTAGGGCACTTCGGGAACTTGAAGCGCTCGTCGAGCTCGGCGCGCCGGGCACTGGCGCCCCACAGGACTTCAGGATCCCAGCCGAACATCCAGCGAGCGTAGATCTTCATCGGGTCGGCGAAGGCGACGATGTAGCTACGCCCCTCTTGTACCAGAATCCGGGCGACCTCATCCTTACCGGTACCCGCTTCGCCGAGGATGCCGAGCAGCACGGCTACTTCTTCCCCGTCTTCGTCTTCGTCGAGAGGTTCTCGGCGACGGGCTGACCGTCCTTGTCGTAGAGCTGGCCTTCGACGTCGAAGTTGACGATCACCTCCTCATCCTTGGTGAGCCCGAGGGGCATACCGGCCTTCATGCGCGCCTGGACGATGGCCAGTGCGCCAGCGTTCGAGAAGTCGTCGTTGTTGCTCTCGACTTCGTAGATCTCGATGCGATGCTTCACGACCTTCACGACCTTCACGATCTTCGTCATACGCGCCTCCCGCGTTCGGTGATTCGCCATTGATGACCGTCGTCGCTCCAGACCCGGTGCTGGCTCTTGAGCGTCATGAGCGTGCGATGAACCTCAGCGAGTCGCTGAGTCTCTCGCTGGAACGTGGCGTAGATCGGTGGCGGAAAGACGCGAGCGTAGACCCCGGCCGTACTGGCGGAACCGCCACTCGCCAGGGCTTGTAGCACCTTCCCCGTGAGATCTTCAGCCACGGTTGAAGTACTCCCCCGCCTGCTTCGCGTACTGATCGAAGGCGGCGGGACCACCATCCTCCGGTGGGAAGCAGACCCGCAGGTTGTGGAAGGTCCGTCCCAGTGCGTAGGACGTCTGCGGATTGCTGAGCCCGAGCTGGTGCTTCTTCATGGTCACGTAGCGCACGAAGACTTCAGCGAAGGGCGCGGCGGCGCGGATACTGGCGTCGTCGAGCCGAACGGTGGCGGTAGCTGCCACCACGGGTGCCACGACCGGCACCTTCTTCTTGGTCTCGATCTGCAGGTCTTCGCCACCCAGGTCCGCCAGTTCGTCGAACTGCTCTCCGCCGTTGGGGTACTCGCTGCGCAGGTTGAGAACGCCGAGAGCGACGCCGAAGGCCCGATGCGCCAGCGGCACGTCGACGTGCGCGCCGACGTAGTTGACGAGAATGTCGCCGAACTCGCAGGCCTCGTGCGCCAGCTCTTGTTCGTAGAGCGCCTGCTGACGTTCTGGATTGGCCGTCTGGCCCGCTATGACCTTCGCTTCTGAGTTCTTGTTGACCCCCAAGAAGTTCTTGGTCAGATCGTCCATCGTGGGCAGCTTCGTGGTCATGGAGTCCTCTTTGCGGCTTCACGCCGTTTCCACGCGTCTTGTACGCTCTGTTGAGCAGTATCCCAGTTGATGCCGCGCAGGAGATTGACGATGGGTTGGCAGCGCTTCACACACCGCCGCATGTAATGGACACACACGGAAGCGTAGCGGTGATCACCACGCTTAGCGCAGCTCACGGACGTACTCAAGGCGCGCAGCAGAGCATCTTCAGCGCGTTGTCGAACTTCAACGGACACTGCGAACGGTGCGTGGTAGGCGCAGTAGAACTTCAGCAGTCCCGTTTCAACTTCATGTAGACGCTGGTCCGTCGCGGCCGCTTCGCTAGCGTCATTGAACGGACGTTGATACTCGACCATTGCCGCCGGCAACCCGCAAGTCTCACAGTGCGGACTCAGGACTTCGAGTTCGAAGTCCGTCAAGGGACGCGCGGGGAAACGTAGCCCTACCCAGGTGTAGGCAGCTTCTGCTGGGTGCGCTTCCGCGCCACCAGGTCTTCGTTGGTCGGGCGAACGAACGAGCATGCGTTCACAACCTGTCCCTTCTTGACGATGAACGGCTTCGCCAGTGCCTTCGGCGCTACGCGTTCGACTCCCAGCGGAAAGACCTGCCCCGGTCCCTCCTGGAACGGATAGACCGAGCGTTTTGCACACCAGCCCATCTCGGTGTCCTTTCCATTGGAGCCCAGCAGCGGATCGTAGAAGGTACAACGGCCACACGGCGTGTTGTTCATCGAAGACTCCTTGGTTCAGTTGCATGATGGACGGCTCAGGTCACGGAAGCAACGGTCGCAGTCCTAGTTCGGCGAGCCGGTCTTTGAAGAGGCGGTCTCGTCGACATTCCTGGAGTAGGGCTTGCACCAAGCGGCGAAAACCATCGGCTGAACTCTGCGCCGTAGCGCACCACAGGACGCGTTCCGTATCCAACAGCACGAAGCCAAGTGGCCTGGCTTCAGCCCGCGTCGCCTGGGTGAAGCCGGCTTCGCGGAGCACCTGGTCAACCGCTGGATTCTGGGCCACGCGTAGCAACACGTGCACGGCGGCTTCAGTGTCGATGGCGTCAAGCACCAACAAGGTGTAGTCCTGCCCCGGCGCGCGCAGGACAAACGGCATCGCCTGCTTCAGGTCTTGGTCGAGGGGATGATCACTGGAAGGCGTGCCGATGACGCTTTCGTCAGTATCGACGGATTCTTCCTGAACGGGACGTCGCTTCCACGGGTCCTGTTGTCCCGGCGGAATTTTCAATTTCGCTTTCCGCGCCATGCTTACCCCGGGATGATGAGCTTCGCTGCTCGGCGACCTGTGAGCTGAGGGTCTTCGCAATCGACGTGAACGAACTCCAGGTCCGTTCCCAACATGATTCCGCGTTCGGTGATGCGATGCGGATTGTGAGCGTGGGGGTCGATCAGAATGTACGCTCCCATGACCCGGTCACCGATACGGAACTTGCGGCGACAGCGGGCACAGATGTCATCCGGAACGCGCTTCTGGACTAGCTGCTCTTCGGCGGGCGTCAGTCCCATTCCCAACCTCCTCCCACCGTCTTGCGGCGACAGGACAAGATGGCGGAGACCGGCCCGTAGCTGCGCCGATGATATGGCGTCACGCCGAAGCGACGCAAGGCCGTCAGGTGCGTCTCCGTGGGGTAGCCGTGATGCTTATCGAAGCCGTAGTTGGGAAACTCTTGATGCACCTGTCGAATAGCTTCGAGCTGAGCACTCTTGGCCAACACCGACGCGGCGCTGACTTGCCAGACGGTGATGTCAGCGCGTGGGATTGCGTCATACTCGAAGCCGCACCCGCCGAACCGAACGTGGCCATCGACGATGACCCGGTAGGTGACCGTAGCGCTGTACAAGAACCGTAGGCGCTCCAGTAAACGTTTGGTCACCATCTGCAACGCCTGGAACTTCGCCTGTTCTGGTCCCTGCTCATCGATGGTCGGGGCTGCGACGCGCTGGATTTCGTAGCCGCAGCAGACACCGGCCACCACCTGTGCCATGGGCGCGAGGAGCTCGTCCGACAGCTTCTTCGAATCTTTCACGGGTATCAGGCGCCCTTTGGGCGTAGTAACCGTCGGTCGTTCCTGACCGTCGCTGAAAGCTACGGCGGCGGCGACGAGCGGGCCAGCGATGCAACCATAGCCCGCTTCGTCGACGCCGATGATGAAGCGCGGCAGATCCACTACGCGCTCTTCCCCCGCTTCTTCGACACCGGCTTCTTCAGCGGCTTCTTCGCCGCCGCCGCCGGCTTCGCGGGGATCTTGTAGCTCCGCCCACAACAGCTGCGGCGGTCACCAGGCATGCCCACGAGGCGTGCGTGGCAGGAGTTGCAGACGATGACGCGGGAACCCTTCGGACGTGGCATTGCTCTCTCCTTGGCCAGACGGACTAGCACCGGCGGGAAGCGCACAGGTGCGATAGAAAGTAGTTTAGGAAGCGTCAGCTTGAACGCCAGCGCCAACTGGTAGAGCTGAGCGTAGGTCGCCAGGCTGTGGCCATACTCGATCGCCGCGTACTGCGACCGTGAGCAGATCATCTGTACGGCCACCTGTCGTTGACTCCAGCCCCGTTGCAGGCGGAGCTTGCGCAGACCTTTCGCCCAGAGGCGATAGGCTGCCCAAGCGGCATTCCAAGCGCGCTTCTTGTAGTCCATGCGTACCTATGCCGCTGCTCGCAGCATCTTGAAGTACTCGAACACCAACTCGCGTCGCGGCGACCAGTTGGGAAAGGGCAGCGACTTCACTAGCTGATAGCCGTAGCCGCGCCACAGCTTCTTCGTGCCGATGTCCTGTGGATCGATCTCACGGTTGCCCCCGACCCAGATGCGTACGTCGAGGATGGCCACTACGCCCCGGTCATCCCGGGTACGTATCAGCCGCCCCGCGGCTTGCTGGACGTCTTGCTGCATCTGCGGGTAGCTCCACCCGGCGAACCAGCCGCTCCCCAGTCGCTCACTCTTGGCCTTGGTCAGCGGGTCATCCGGCGAGGGGAACGGCAACTTGGGGATGATGACCAGGGACAGCTTCTCGCCCTGGACATCGATGCCCTCAAAGAACGACTTCGAACCGAAGAGCACCGCACGTTCAGTGTGCATGAATTCGTCGAAGACTTCCGGGGCACGGCGCCCATCACCTTGCGCGAGCAGCGGGTACTCGAGCTCGTACTCGGTGTCGACGATGCGGCGAATCTCCCGCAGATCGTTCATGGACGAGAAGAGCACCAAGGCGTTGCCCCCCGAGGCGCGTACCAGCTGTACGACTTCGTCAGCGATGGCGTTGTGCCACTTGGGGTCATCGGGCCGAGGCAGATGCTTCGGCAGGTACACCAGCGAGCGCTGGTAGGGGAACGGTGACGGTACGCTCAGCACGTGCCGGGGTTGCAGTCCCAGCTCCGCCGCTAGAGTCTCGGCACTGAGCGTGGCACTGGTGAACAGGACCTTGTTGATGCCGGCGAACTTGGGACCCGTGATCGGTGCCAGGTTCACCGGTTGCCGCAGGACGCGCTTGCGCCCGGTGTTCGTGTCTTCTTGCGAGAGGATGTAGTTGTCGTCAGTTTCGTAGGTATCGAGGATGGTCTGCCGCTTCTCGAGCAGCTTGTCGAGCTGCTTGGTAACGGCGTAGAAGTCCCGCAGCGGCGCTGCATTGCCCCGGTCACGCTCGTTGAGCAGTTCGAGTTGGATGGTTTCGAGGTCGACTTCACCATCCTCGGTTTCGTGACCCCAGCGCGAAGCTAGGTAGTCATGAACCTTGGCCTTCACCGTCTCCAGGTCGGTCACGGCGGCGTGTCCAGCCGCGCCCAGGACTCCGACCGGCAGCATCTTCGTCGTCGGTAGCTGGGCGAACAGCGCAGCCCAGCGGTCTTCGATGGCGTCACGGGCTGCATCGGTGAAGTGCAGGATGGCGTCGCGCTGCAGCCGGTTGATGTAGTGGCGCAGCCAGGTCTCGCTGAGATCCTGCGAGAAGGCGTTGCGGATGAAGCCGGGCGCGACGTGCGCTTCATCGACAATGAGGATGGTGAACGGACCGATGACGGTGGCGCCGTAGCGCAGCACGTAGCCGAGCAGGGCGTGGTTGATGATGACCACGTCGGCACCCGGCAGTTCAGCGCGCCGGCGCCGATAGCCGCATAGCCCCTTGTCCCCGTAGCTGCACTTCACGCACTCGTCTGCGGTGCAGGTCGACGCGGGGAACTCCAGCTGGCCTGGAAAGGTGTCCAGGTCACCGGCGTGTGTCGTATCCGCGGCCCACGTCGTCAAGGCAGCGTGCAACTTCATCTGCCCCTGTGCGCGGAAGAGTCCTTCGTTCTTCTCGAGCATCCAGCGACAAACGTAGTTGCTCTTCCCCTTCATGGTCACGAAGTGCTTGGGACGTCCGAAGACCTGCTGCATGAACGGCAGGTCCTTCTTGGCCAGCTGGTCCTGCAGGCTCTTCTTGCCCGTAGCGATGACGACACGCGTGGGGCGCAGCACGGCGGGCACGCCGTAGGCGAACGTCTTGCCGATGCCACAGCCCGCCTGGAACACGCCGCAGGCGTTGCCCGGGGTATCCAACATCTCGACGAACGCCCGGGCGTACTCGACCTGCCCGGCACGAATCTCTTCGACGAGACCGAGAGCTGGACAGCTAAGAAGTTCGATGGGATCAGGTTCGACAGGGCCACCACAACTGGCGCAGCGCCCTTCGTTCTGGGCTGCCAGCTCAGCGGGGGTTTCATAGCCGCAAGTACACTTCACGAGAAGCTCCTGGTGTTGTTTATGCCATGAGCAACGGGAGGAAATCAACTACGAAGAGTGAGATAGCACTTCCGCGCCACTTCGAGCCCATGCAGCAGGCTGCGCGCCGCCCAGGCGCCGTGCTGCGTGGCGTAGGTCGGATGGTAGGCCGAAACGACGGTGAAACCCTGGGTATGCACAAAGACGCGGTTCACTTCGTTCTTCACCCGCAGTTTCTTGGTGGTGTCCCAGGTGTAGCCCTTGAACCAGCCGATGCTGTACCGACCTAGAGCTACGACCACGAGCGGGGGATGTTCACGAAGACGCCGATCCAACCAGGGACAGGTCTTCGTCGCGAGCTCATCTGGTGGGAGAATCTTCTGCGAGTTGTCCGGGTCGCGACGAACGCACTGCACCGTGTTCATGATGAATGTCGCCGGCGGCGGAATCTGGGCCGCGATGAGCAGCGCATCCAGCAAGCGCCCCGGGCGCCCGACAAGTGCCAAGCCCTGTTCATCTTCATCTTTGCCGGGCGTCTCGCCGACGACCATGAATTGGCTCTGGACGTTGCCCCGACCGAGGGCGACGTGTTTGCGCTGCTCGTGCAAGGCGCAGAGGGTGCAGTAACGCAGCTCGTTCACAGATCGCGCGCCTTCGCACCGAGGGCGTCGAGAACGCGATCCAGCTCATCGCGGCCGTTGGCGATGGCGTGGATGGCCTGCGCGAGCTGGTTTTCGTCGGTGCCATCTTCATCGAAGGTCTCGATGATCTCAAAGGCGATGAAACGTGCCAGGCTGTCGCCGTGGTTCTTCTCGGGTTCGTTGAAGTACTGCCGCACGAAGTCATCGGGATAGGCCGCGTCGGCGATGTCGATGATCTCCTCGAGCTTCATTCGCCGTCCTCCTCTTTGAGCAGGTCGGGATTGTCGCGGGCCGCGGCGAGCGCATCAGCGTAGCCCTGCTTGTAGGCGCAGCCAGCGCAGACGTGCCGGAGTCGGCCTTTCTGGTTGGCCGGCAGAAACGTGATGGAACGTGGCACGTCGGTGTGCCGCTTGTCACAGATGGTGGTGACGCCGCGCTGGACTACCAACAGAGAGTCGTCAGAGACGTGCGCTACCAGGCGCGGACCTGGGCGAGAACCATTGGCCATGAGGAGCTCCTTCAGCTGTTCGGGGGGTTCTGCTGGGCAAGTAGACGAGAAGGACGCGTCGGTGGTAGCGATAGCGGCGGCAAACCACCGAGGGTACGAAATCGGTTCGTGTGTTGCGTCACCACCCTGACGAAGACGCGAACTCGAGCTTTGCAGTTGCCTGTATTGTAGGCGGAGAGCATGCGGTCTTCACCACAGGTGCGACGCAGATACGCGAGCAACTCTGCGGCCGCCGGGATCGCAGTCTCTGGATTGAGCGCGTCTTGCAACGTGAAAGATCGGCACAAGCCACGCATGCAGCGCACATTGCGGACACCGGTACGTCCACCCCCCGTCAGCTGAGCGATCCCCGCAGCACCGAGTCGGTTGATCTTCTGTGGCTTGAAGCCGGACTCAGCGAAGAGCAACCCCTTAAAGAGGAAGGGATCGATCTTCCATTCTTGCGCGGCGACTAGGATGAGCGGGTCGTAGCGATCGTTCTGGGTGAGGCGGAAGGCCCGTTGTTCGAGCGGTTCAGCCGGGATAGTTGCCGTCGGCAACGGTGCCCATAGGCGCAGCAGGATAAACAGCAGTTCGATGAGCTGTTGCATTCGTCCTCGGTCCCCCTTACCTTGTGGGGTGTAAGTGTCGTCTGTTGTTGCTATCGAAGACGGCTACTTTACGCCGTAAAGATACGAAGGACCGCGACACCTAAGCTCATACCACAAAACGGAGGACGCATACAAACATGACCACGTCAGAACCCACATCAGCACGTCCCAAGCTCGGCGACTTCGTGCGTCCCGGTGACAAGACCACCGCGGCAACGCCACCAACGCCACCTGCCGCCACCACCACTGCAACCACCGAGAAGACCACCGACGACACGACGCAGCTGCCGCCCGAGGCGGCGAAGCAGGAACAAGAAGCGAAGGGCCGCCTGTCGCTGTACGAGGACATGAGCCAGGCGCTGTTGCCGGTGCGGGACTACGCCAAGTTCCTCGAGGAGCAGAAGATTGAGCAGTCGAAAGCGGCGGAGATCATCGACGATCTGCTGATGAAGGGTTACCACGAGGAGGAGTACCCGCTGACGAAGCGGACCAGCGTGATCTTCCGCACCCGCGCGCATCTCGATACGTTGCGCCTCCACGCCGCTCTGCAGGCTCAGCAACCGATCTACCAGGACGTGCAGCAGGAGATCATCATCCGCTACAACGTCGCGGCTTCGCTCGCCGCCATCAACGGTCCCAACGGTCGGCGCTTCTCGTTCAGCACCGCTGACACGGAAGAGAAGGCCTCGCACAAGCTGTTCGACGAACGGCTGCACTACGTCGAACGCATGCCCAGCGCGCTCTTCGCCAAGATCAGTGTCAAGCTGGCCGAGTTCGATCGGCTCGTCTTGGCGATCATGCGTGAAGGAGTCGCCGAGCATTTCTAGCCCAGCCGCGGGGCTATGCACGGGCGTCCCTCCGCGCTCGGGGTCTCTCGCTGCCGCCTCGTGGCTCGGTCCAAGATCGCATCTTGCAGGAGACGCTCGAGCGTGAACGCATCGCGTCGTACTACACGACGGTGCACACCGGACGTATGCTCACTGGGCTGCTGCGCGGTGCCGGGGCCGCCTTTGTTAGCCGGTTGGAGGAGGAGCTCGCACTGGCCATCTTCGGGACCATCTTCAACCCGGAGGAGATCGAACGCCGCTTGCAAGACCTACAGCGCGAGTCGAAGCTGCGACGAGAAGTAGCGATGCGGGATGCGCGCCTGCTCGAGCGGGTTGCTTCCTTCAGTGAGGAGGAGGACAATACGGAACAGCAGCGACGTGCAGCAGTCTTCGAACAACGTCTTGCCGCACGCCGTACCGCCGCCCGCAAGGGGATCGACAAGCCCTGGCACAAGGATGAATAGACAGTGGCCGACGCGACCCAGAACCTGCGCGAGATCATCACCGGGTTCAACAGCATGGCCGCCCAGGTCGGGCTGCTGCCTACGTCCGGCGGTGCTCAAGGATTCGGCGGACCGGTAGCACAAGCTTTCCAGCAACCGCAGACCAAGCACCCGGGGCAGGTCGCCGCAGAGATGGCGGCGCAGATGCAGACCCAGGTACAGGCCGCCCACCAGCATAGCCAGGTCCAGAACCAGTTCGCCGTCGACTTCTCCCAGCGTCTACAGCAGATCCAGCAGAACTACCTGCCCGCACAGATCGCGCAGTACATGGCGCAGACCCAAGCGGGAGGCACACCTACCATGGGCCTACCGGGTCCCGGTGGTATTCCCAGCCCCATCTACCAGACCCCGGCGGCGATGGCGATGTACCGCCCCGGCTTACCGGCGAACCAGCTCTTTGCTCCGGGCGCGCTGATGCAGCCCCAGGTGCCACCCGTGGGCTTCAACGCGCCCATGCCGGCGCCGTTCATCCCGCAGCCGTACATGCCGCTCTTCCCCGGCGGACCCCAGCTGGGTGGCATGCTGCCACAGGTCTTCGGTGGTCCGGCACCAGGTGGTCGCTTCGGTGAACCATGGTTCCGTGAGCAGATGCAGCAGGAGACCATGGGGAACCGCGCCTTCGCCCAGGCGATGGCGGTGACCCCGACGTTGGCGGGGTCGGTTCCCGGCGCGCTGGGTGGTGCAGCTCTGGGCGCTCGTATGGGAGGTGCGCGCGGGGCCGCACTGGGATTCTTTGGCGGTGGCGTAGCCGGGGCACTCGGGGCTGAGCCGCTGGGTTTGACGCGCATCGGTGAAGCGGCGATTGACCCGATGGTTCGGCAACGCGCCTACGGCCAGCAACTCGAAGAGATGACCCGGCAGTTCGTGGTCACGGGTCCACAGTTGCACCCGCTGGGACGGGGCCTGACCCAGCGCGCCGCCGTGCAAACGGCGGGGCAGATGCAGAAGATGGTCGAAGGCGGCGAGATGAGCGAGTTCAACATGCGCGACGTGATGCGCATCACGAACATCGCTGGTCAACGCGGCATGATGGACATGGCGCAGTCGGGTGAGCAGATCTCCGGCCAGGTGCGCAACATCGCCCGGGCGGTACGCCAGTTCATGATGATCGTCGAGAGTCCCGACGTACAGCAGGCCATGCAATCGATGGCCAGCATGCGGGCGATGGGTCTTTCGGTTCCTGAGACCATGGTCGCGGCGCGCAACGCGCAGCTCTTCTCGCGCATGGCGGGCACCACCCCCCAGGCGCTGATGGAAACGGCGGGCCGGCACGGCGGCATGATGTTCCAGCAAGCGGGGCTCACCGCTGGGCTGGGAGCACAGGCCGGCATGGGCGCCTACGGCATGGCCCGGCAAGCTGAAGCCGTCGGCACCTACACCCCGCAGCAACTCGCGCTCGCCGGTGGTCGCCAGGGTCTGGCCCAGACGATGATGGAAGGCCAGGCGGCGATGCTCAACATGCGCTACCCGCTCATGTCGATGCTGACCCGCGGGGCTAAGGGTGAGTTGACGATCGATCAGGAACGCCTGGAAGACGTGCAGTCCGGCCGCGCTTCGCTGTCGCAACAAGCGTCCGGAGCCGCGACGAACATCTCGCGGCTGGCCCAGATGGGCGGAGTTTCACAAGAGCGCGTGATCTCAGAGTTCACCTCGCGGCAGCGGGAACTGGCCGACGAGATGGGACGCCGCCTGGGGCCGATGGGCATGCAGATGATGCTCATCCGGCAAGGCATGAACGTACAGCGCGAGTTTGGCGGCAACATCGGTCTCGGCAGTGCACTGCAACAGCTGGGGATGGGAGCGCAGCAGGCGCGCGACCTCGAGCTCATGGCGGGGAACCGCGATGTCTGGCGGGCGGCGGCCCAGCAAGTTCGTGCCGACATCCCCCGCATGCGCCAAGAGGAGATGGAACGGCGGCAGAACGTCATCGACGCCGGTGCCGCCGCGACCCGGCGCGAGATGTTCCGGCCCGTCTATGAAGCTGGGGAGAAACTCGGGCGTGTCGGTGGTGGCCTCGGGGAGATGTACCGCGGTCTGCGTACCGACGTCGCGTCGTGGTGGACGGGAAGTGATCGCACTACCACAGGTGCGCAGATTGTACGTCCCTCAGAGCGCTTGTCTGTCGAGAATCGCGAAACTCAACGCGTCCTTGAACGGAACATGCTCACCGACAAGGGTTGGGAACGTGCCCGCGGTGCTGCGGGAGGGCTGCGTCCGACCCGCGGTGACACGCCGCTTACGGCTTGGGAAGAACTGTCTTCGATGTACGGTGGCGCGAAAGACATTCTGCCGATGGCCTTTGGTGGTGGTTTAGGTAAAGCTGCGATGGTAGGCGTCGGTACGGCCATTCTTCCAGAAGCATCCGCAGCGCGCGAATCCAACGTTGCTCAGTGGGCGCGTGCCCGTGGTGGCACGTGGGGCCAAGTTGCCGAATACGCGCCCTGGGCCGCCAACATGTTTGGTGCCGGTGGTGCCGATCGCTTCATGATGGGCGGTGGCATCAGCACAGCGGGCAGGGCTATTGAAAAGATCAAGGGCGGTGAAACCTTTGCCCAACAGCTGCGGCGTGAAGCTGAGGATGTGACCAAGCTCGGTGCTGGCATCTCCAAGGGCATGGGCATGGGCGAAGGTGAAATGGCCCGCGCGCAACAAGCCCAGATCGAAGCTCTCAACGCGGCACAACGGGGTGGTGGTGGTGGTGGCGGTGAAGTGAACGCCGATACGATGCAATCCATCGTGGACCGCATGAGCGGTACGCTGGCGAAACGACAGGAGTTGGCGCAAGTTCAAGGCTTGGGCGCCGTCATTCCATTCGCGGGCCGCGCGAAGACCCTGAGTGACGAAGAAGCCAAGAAGCATTTCATCGCTGCAGCGAGTCGCGAAGGTGTCGATGCTGACGCCGCGGCGAAGCAATGGGATCAGGGTGCTCGTGAGGTCGTCATGGGGCGCCTGGGACACGAAGGCGGGGCTGCCGCCAAGGGGGCTCTGACTACGACGCAAGAAGCGTATACCGGCAAGCGAGCCCGCAATCTCGAGGAAGCTCAGAAACAAGCAGAAGAGCAGGCTGAAAAGACGCGCACATTCCTTGGTGAAACTGGTACGGCTACCGGTACCGGTGCCGTTGCCGGTCTCTTAGCTGCGGGACCTGTAGGCGCCGTCATCGGTGCTGTGATAGGACGGGCGACACGGATCTCAGAGAAGGGTGTGAAGGGCTTCGAAGAATTCGCCATCCGCACCGAGGATGACAACCTCATGCTACTGGCGTCCGCAGAGGCGCTCGACGCTAAAGGTGACAGCGAAAACGCGACGAAGCTTCGCGACGCCGTGAAAGCGCGTCTCGCCGGCAAACCGGGTGAGTACGACCGACTGCGGAAAGACGCGCGTAAACCGGAGAATAGACCCGGTGATCCTGAGATCCAACAAGCACTGCGCCAGTTCGGCCAGACGATGGCGGGACTGAGTAGCGAAGCGCAAGTTGCTGCGACCCAGAAGGTGAGAGGCGATAGTGAGGGCGTGCGCACTGCCATGGCGTTGCAGAAGGGTGCGGATGTCATCGCGGCAGAGACCGGCAACGATCGAGCCGCTATCGTAGAAGAAGCGGAGAAGGATCCGAAAAAACGCGCTGAGTTGGTTCGACGCGGATTCGAGGCCGGTGGCGAAGGTGTCGGTGGTAAGGGCGTTGGTGGAGCCGGTGAACGTGCGGCGCGCAAACAAGCCGACAAGCTGGAGAAGTTCGGCGATGAGGCGGGACGCGCAGCTGGTCTCAGTGGCCGTGACGTAAAGGAATTCCGCGCGGCGACGGAAGACCTCCGCAAGACTTCGGAGTACTTGCGCTCTTCAGCCGTAGCGCACACGGTGGGTCGAGCGACGAAGGATTGATGATGGCCAACCAACCGACTCGCCAGCTCACGATGCCGACGCCGCGGAGCTTGCTGCGCCTGGCCAACGACAACATCATGAACAACCTGCGGCGACGGCAAGACGCTGATCTCGCTTTGCCGTCGCTCTACAAGCTAGCGTTCGCCGTGGTCTACAACACCGGCGAGATAGTGATCGAGCTCGGCGACACGCCGCAGGAGCAGTAGGATGGGTCTTCCTGGCATCATCCCGGGTGGTTGGGATTTCGAAACCTTCGGGTCACCGCCTTACATCGATGAGAACGGCCCACAGACCGTCCTCGGAGTCTTCTCCGACTATCCGGGAGCTACCCCGAAGTACGCCATCAACAAGGGGCCGCGCGACGCTGAGTACCGCGAGACGATGGCGCGGCTCTACATCGACATCGGTACAGCTCAAGAACGCCTCAACTTCGTCAAGTCTTGCCCACCAGAATCGCGGCAGCTGGCGCAGGTGCTGTGTGGCGCGGCCAAAGGCGCCGCCGGTGGCACCGGTTTCATCGACTTTCTGCTGACGGACGTTCAGGAATCCTTTCAAGAGAAGGTCCAAGTCGTCGAGTCCCTCAGTGACAACTTCGTCGTCTACACCTTCGGGCAAAGGGCTCCGACGTTCTCCTACAGTGGCGTCCTCCTCAACACCTACCAAGATGACCAGCGCGTCTGGATGCTGCGGATGTACCGTGACATCCTGCGCAGCACGCAGTTGGCGCGCCGGCGCAAGCTGGCACGACTGCGCTACGACAGCGTCATCGTCTCGGGTGTGTTCATCATGCACAACCAGGGACTGAGTGCCCAGACGCAGATGATGGCGACGTTCCAGTTCCAGTTCATTCCGATGCAGTACGTCATCTACACGCCGGCGGCGGGTACGCCCTGCAAGCTGAAGACGCCGTTCACTGACGGTGGCCCCTACGGGTTGGCATCAGCTGCGACGCCGGACACCAAGAAGTTGCAGGTGGCGGCGCCGGCGCCCGAGAAGCCCGCCGCTCAACCCGCAGCAACATCAACGGCACCGACGCCGACGACATCAGCCGCGCCACCACCCACAACGCCGCAGAAAACGCTGCAGGAGCGCACTCAGCCACCTTTGAATCCCAGCACGACGATGGCACCACCGTCGGTACGTGGTGGAACTAGACCAATGGACAGGGGATGATACGTGCCTGCCGTGGTTTCCGATTACGATCCGGTACCTGACCACCTGACAGCACCGACGCAGGCCGTCAAGTTCACACTGACCGGCGCACCGCTCCTGTCGGCTGTGCTCATCAGCATCAATGACGTCGTCATCTACTTCGACGAAACAGCTCGCGGTGGCTATACGGTCATGCGGACGAGCTTGGGCGGTAGCAGCTACCGGTACGAGGTTTCGCCGCCGATAGCGTGGCCTTATGCGGCGCAGTTGACCTTCGGCGTCTTCAGTGACAGCGCCGCGCGCTGGACCTTGTGGGTTGACGAAGACCCGACTTGTTTCGTCGGTCCTCCCAACAGCTTCGAACAGTCGCTGCTGCTGCCCTACGATCACTGGGATTCAACGCTGCGCAGCACCGATCAGCTCCGTACCCTGCTGCTCGATCTAGCCATCGATCGACCCCAGGTGAACCGCGCCGTACGCTGGTTGTTCCTGCGCGCACACAGCAACGACTTGGCACCAGTACTGCGCACGTTGGTGCCAACACCCACGTCCATCGAGGCAGCTGTCCACCTGTGCCGGCAGCGTTCGAACCTCGTCATCGACACTGCTTTACGCGGTAAACCCGGTTTGTTGACGGCGGTCATCGGAGAGCTGCAAACGCTGGGGCTGCCCGCGATGCACGCCGATTTGCTCCGCCGCTACGACATCGATGACCCCAACCTGCGAGTACCGATGAGCTGCCTGGCCGTCTGTCTTGCGAAAGTGCTCGAGACCGGCGTGCTTGCGGGGTAGGCTAGGACCATGGCGGCCTTCCCCGGTCAAGAGAAGTACGACCCGCTCACCTATCGCAGCGGTAAGTCGGCGGGCATCCGCGCGGTCTTCTCCAGCAACATGCCGCACCGTGCACCGTTGCTCTTCTACATCGCGGGCATCGAGATCCCCATCACCTCAGCCACGGTGAGCTACGGCGTCTGGAAGATCCCCGAGTGCCGCGTCACTCTCTTCCCGGATCCTCTCCTGCAGCGCCTAGGCGCCGAAGACCGCGTTCCGGTGGTGCTCTTCTACCTGGACGAGTACCTCGAACCGGAGAAGCCCACCTGGCGCATGCTCTTCGAAGGGGAGATCGTCGGCTGGGGCTACAGTAACACCGCGCTCGGCCGGAGCATCGTCATTGATTGTGTGGCTGACATCGCACTCTACACGCAGCTCTTCCTCTACTACATGAGTACGGTGGCCGGCATCGTTGAAGGGGTGCAGGAGACCGGCAAAGACGGTTCGCTGATCACCCAAGCCGTGGCGACCTTCCCCTACGCACTCTTCTGCCGCGGGCTGCTCCCGGAAGTCGGCAACGACAAGACCGCGCAGGAACAGATCATCACGCGACCCTACGACCTGATCTACAACTTCATCCGGGCACTGACGTCACCGAAGATCCCTGACAAGCTGCGGTCACTGCCGGCGATCAACTTCTTCGTGCGCTGGATTCGCCGCAACCAGTTCCACAACAAGTTCGTGGCGCTGCCCTTCCTCGAAGAAGTCTGTGACACCGTCGGCAATCAGACGCCGACCCCCAAGTCAGTCCAACCGGTGGGCTTGGCACCCATCCTGCGCGCAGTGCGTTCGAACTTCGCGGTCAAGGCACTCCGCGATCAGATGGCGGCCGAGGCGTCCAAGGTGGCCATCTTTGGGATGATCAAGCAGATCCTCGACATCATGCAGCTGGAGTTGGCCATGCTGCCGACGCCGGCGTACGTCAAGACTGGCCTGAACGGAGAGATTCTAGGTCCTGGACCGACCCCGAAGAACTTCTTGGGACAACCACTCACTGGCGCCGCCGCTGCACAAGCCGCCAACTCGAAGGCACAGGGACTGCCCAACGCATTCTCCGCACCGTACTTCATGACCCCCATGGAGCCCGGGCGCTTGACCAACTACTTCGTCAAGCCGCAGTGTCTCTTCTCGCTGGCTCCGGTGTGCAACGTCATCTTTCCGTCGATGGTGCATCAGCTCTCCTACCAGGAGAGCTACGCGACTCAGCCGACGCGCCTCTACGTCGAAGACCACGAGCTGGCGGGGGTCGCTGGCGGAACCGATAAGCCGGAGAGTCTGTTGGTCAATGCGGTGACCGTCGGTTACCCGCCAGCGATCGACAAGCGGTTGCAGGCGCGCATCGTCAAGGATCCGTTCCTGACGGGGAAGAACATCCTGCTCTACCCCGAGGAGTTCTTCAAAGGACCAGTCACTGCAGTGGCCGCGGCGCCCCCGTGGCTCTTCTATTTCCAAGCGCAGATCCAGAATGAGCCGCTTGGCCCCGAGGGTCTAGGCACCCCTGATTCCAAGACTGTCACGCCGCCTAAAGGCGAGACGTCACTCACCGAGAAGGACCTCTACCGGTTGTACGCTCAGCACGAGTACTTCCGGCAGCGCTACGAGAAGCGGAACGGCGTCATCGAGATCAGCGGCTTTGATCCCTACCCCGTTCCCGGATTCCCGTTGGTGGCGTTCGACGATTTCCAATCGCGGCTGCATCTCGTGGGCTATCTCATGGCGGTCACCCACGCCATTTCGGCCGGGTCCGCAGCGACCTCGCTGAGCTTCAGCTACGGACGCACGATCTACGAGTTCCTGACGGACGTTGCCAACGAGATGGACCAACCGCAGAACCCGGACCGCAAAAATCTCGCCACGGCGGCTGCGCCACCCGAGCCTATTCCCGAAATCCGCGACATCCTGCAGCACGAGTGGCGCGCCGATCAGTTCTACCAGCGCTTGCTGTGGCGACGTACCGAGAGCAGCGCCGAAGGTTCACGCGCCCAGCCGGCGCCACGCGCCTACCCTTCGGTGTGCCGTATTCGTGACCTGCTGGCATTCGTCAAGCCGGACGGCACCATCGAGCCCATCAAGATCGAAGGCACGAATGAAGAGACGTTGCGTGAACAGCGCGCAGCACTGACCACGCAGAAAGCGGCGCTGGCGCCGTTGAACAATGATGTGACGCTCGAGGTGATGGCCAAGGCGCGCACCGGCAGTCTGCAGCTCGACCCAGAGAGCATCAAGAAGGCGTTCTCCGAGCTGCGCGGTCCACTGAACGCCCTGGATCAGATCGAGAAGATAGCGGCGTCGCTGTACCGTCCCGCACTGGGTCAAGCGGTCACGGACTTCTACGAAGCGTCGTCGCAAGGCTTCTTGACTCTCAAAGAAGCTGTGAAGACACTGATGGCCGAAGTCGATGCGGCCATCGTAGCGCCACCGCTGACGTTCCACAATCTGGCAGGGGCCGCGCAACGTGAGCTCACCCCTACACCCGGCCTCGAACCGCTCTTCGACAGCTTCGACGCGGGGATGAACTACGGTTCGCGTCCCATTTGTACGCTAGACGAGTACGTCTCTTTCATCGGCGGCGTGCGTGAAGGTGCCAATGACGAGTTCGCGTATCAGAACGGCGGTGGAATCCCCTCCGCGCGCTACTACACTCGCATCCGCTACCTCAAAGGAGCAACGCCGGCCGACGTAGCCACTGCCGCTCAGCAGAACCTGCCTCCGGATAGCCCGACCACGCCCATGGGTGGCGCCGGAACGTCCTCACAGACCGGTGAGAAGGTCCCGCCGGCGGGGGCTGTGGTCAAGAACGAGACTGCCGGCGAAGGCGTACCCCTCACGTTCCCGGTGCTCCGCGCCCAATGGGACGGCATCCTCCTGGCGCACCGGGCGAAGATCTACTCCACGTACAAGCTCTCCCGCTGACCCTTCAGTTGCAGTAAACTCGGAGCATGGACCTTGGCGAAGTGAGCGGCCGCAAGGCCGAAGACCTGCGCCTGTGGCAGCAGTGGCAGAAGAGCCGGTCTGGCGCCGACCTGCAAGCGGTGTTGAACCAGCTGCAGCCACTCATCGGTCAGCAGGTAGGGCGCTGGTCGGGGATGCTTTCCCGTGATCTACTGGAGACCCACGCCAAAGTACTCGCCGTCGAGGCGCTCCAGGACTACAACCCGCGCATGGGCACGGCGCTAGCGACCCACGTCACCAACCGTTTGCAGAAGCTGTCCCGCTTGACCTACAGCCATGCCCAGGCAGCACGCCTACCCGAGCACAAGGCCATCGGCATGGTGAGTTTCCACGCCGCGCAGGGGCGCTTGAAGGACGAGCTCGGGCGCGACCCGACCGCGTCGGAGCTCTCCGATCACCTGGGCTGGCCTGAGCAGCGCATCACGGAGTTCCAGCGGGCCTACGGTCGCCGTGAGCTGCTGGCCTCCGGCGAATTCAATCCCGCTACCTTCCCGGTCGCTGACACACAGAACCCGCTGGTCGGCTTCGTGTACCACGACATGTCACCGCATCAGCAGCGGCTCTTCGAACACATCACCGGCTACGGCGGCAAGGACGTCCTCTCGAACCAGGAGATCATGCAGAAGTTCGATCTCACGCAGGGGCAGCTGTCGTACCAGAAGCGCAAGTTGCTGACGCTCTTCCAGCAGGCACAACACTGAGATGTCGGCACCGCCGGTACCCATCACGAACTCCCCACCGTCAGCGACGACGGCCGTGCAGCAATATGCGAAGGAATACCAGAATTCCTTTCTGCAGAACCAAGTCGTTTACCGCAACATCGCGCTGACGACTAGCGATTCGTCGTTGTGGAAGCGTGCACAGTACGCGGCCAAGCTCATCGATCAGTACCGCGACTATGTTCCGTTCGGCTGTTGCATGGCGATTTGTCGTCGTGAGTCAGGTTTCCAAGCGGACCGCCAAGCCACCCGCCGCACCGGACCTGCGGGAGATGAGTACGACATCGGCATGTGGCAGATGAAGGCCAAGTGGGACAAGGGTGGCAAGTGGCACGGGTTGAACAAGAGCCAAGCCCTTGACCCGGTACAAGCGACTCCGGTCGTCATGTCGGAGTTCCGCGACGTCCATAAGTACCTGGTGATGGCCGACAAGAACGTGTTGAAGGACTTGGTCCTCTACACGTGGCTGCAATACGGCGCCCATGCGATGGGGCCGGGCACGATGAAGAACGTACAACGGTTCATTGAGACTGGAGATGATCGCGGCGAATCTCAGAAGAACGGTCTCGCAGGGACGATCATTCGCTGCTTGAAGAAATTCCAGGGCAAGATGACCTTGCCCAACCTCATGGCGCCAGGCGTCGCACGCATGGCGGCCTACGTAACAGTGGCCCCGTACGTAAACGCCGAAGGCAAGACTACCACCAAGAAGCAGATCCGAACCAATGAGCAAGGTGTCTGGTCATTAGCAGTACGTGGCCTCGATGCTTGTGTCTGGGAACGTCGTCGTGACGCCGTGTTGGCGGGCAAAGTACTCGTCTCTGAAACCCAAGCGATGATCGCGCAGGCCATCGCACAGGTGAACAACAGTGGCCAAGGCGCGATCCTCGAAGCTTTCAAGGCTCACGGTGCGGGTTGGTCACGGGCCGGTAACGCAGTTCAAGAGACGCGGCAGGACAAGTTCAAGGGCGCCGCACAAGCCGGTGTCGACGTCAAGAATCAGCAGATGCAACAGAACGCCAACACCATTCGGTTAGCCAACGCCGCGGAACTCACTGGTCTCCTCGCCCCCGGGGGGACTATCATGGTCTTCAACGAGAAGACTGGTCTCTGGGAGCCGTGACAATGGCGACCTACGACATCTATCTACAGGGGAAGGTCGAAGAACACATGACGGGCTTCTCGTCATTGGTCTTCGGCTTCAGCCGCACGATCGCGGTGCGCGGTCCCTACAAGCTGGTGATCCAGTGGCTGAAGCGCTTCCTCACGACGAAGGGCAGCGACCCACTGCGTCTCGATGACGGCACCAATTTTCCTAGCCTCATCGGGGCCAACGTCACTTCGATGACCGACGTACGCGACATCGTCATGCTCTCGATTCAGGACTGCAACGAACAGATCTTCGCCGTTCAACAACTGGCGCCGCCAGATCTCGATGAGCAACTGCTCACGGCAACGCTGGAGCGGTTCGAAGCGAATGGTGCTGACGGCTTTGATGCGTGGGTGCGCATCAGCAACGCCGCCGGCCAAGAGATGGTGATCCGGTTGCCGGACCTGGCCGACGCCGCCTAGAGGACTTCCATGTCGACGACGGTGAATGCACAGGATGTACGGGACGCGGAAACGTTCATCAAGGAGTACTTGGACGACGCCGTTCCCGAAGGCGACTACTCCGATGGCGCGGCATTGCGCGATCTGGCGGTGAAGGCGGTGGCCGGCACCGTAGCGTTGATGCGCGAGACGGGGCGGCAGATCGACATTCGCCAGAGCATCAAGACGATCCTCGAGGTCGACACTAGCGACGACCCGACGGCTACCGACGACGCCGTCGATGCGTGGGCCGCGAACTGGTTCATCGGGCGCCGGGGCGGTGGCTATGCGCGCATCATGAGCTACGGCCTTGCCACCCAGCGCGCTGATCTCACCATCAAGCGGACCACCCGGTTCTACAAGAGCTCAGACCTGCCGTTTCTCCTCGACAATGGGGGCGGGGACTTGAACATCCCCGCCGAGCAGCTGACGGCACTCTTCGATTCCAGCGGCATCGTCATCGGTTACCAGTTCAAAGTGCCACTCGTCGCACAGACCACCGGCACCGGGTTCAACATCGAACCGGGCCGCTTCTCGTCTTTCGACAACTTCAGCCCCTACGTCACGCAAATCGAGACGCTCACCCGCGCCACCGGGGGCAAGGACATCGAGACTACGGCGGATCTCATCGACCGTAGTGGCACGGTCATCGCAACGCGCAACCTGATCAACGCGCGGTCCTGTGACGTCGTCCTCAAGGACGAGTACGTCGAGATCACCGCGTTGTCGCTCATCGGCATGGGCGACGTCGAGATGATCCGTGACCGTGAACGCGAGGCCACGAACGGCATCGATGTCCACACCGGTGGTTGCCAGGACATCTTCGTTGCCACCAGCTTGATGGAGACGTCCTTCACCGGCACCGTCGGTGGCAAGTTTCAGCGTCCCGACAACGTCGCCAACATCTTCCGCGACCTCACCTACGCGCCCTACGACCCCGTCAACGACCCGACGGGGCACAAGTTCACCGACCCTGACCCGGTGACTGGCAAAACCATGACCGCGGGCATGGTGCTGCGGGTCTGGGCTGGGCTGCCCATCAGTGCTCGCGACTTCATCATCCGCGAAGTGCAAAACGCACAGATGCTCATCAGTGAACGGACCCCGTTCCCGGTGCCCACCGATGAGCAACTGAACTACGTGACCTGGTCAGTGGGACAGATGATGCCCGACTACCAGGATGTCGTCGGCCAACAATTGACTGGCGAGACGTCCCGGCGTTGGCAGGCCTCGGGGCGGGTCACGCTGCCGGGCGGGCCAGTCTACCGCATCAAGGATGTCGCCGTCCTGGATTCGACTGACCCCGATGCAGACCCCACCGATGGTCTAGTGCACCTGAACGTGCGTCTCAACGATACCCCGACGGAACAAGTGGCGCCGGACAATCAGTACAAGCTGATCGTTCACGAGCCCGCCAATCACCAGTCGGCCCGGAGCTTCATGGAAATCCTGGCGGGGCCAGTCGAAGACCTCGGCAAGTACGATGGCAAGAGCATCAAGGTCACCTACGACACGCTCGCCATCTTCGACACGCTCGACTACCGCGTGGTGAATCGACGGGAGAAGATCGCCGCGGCGTCGCCGTTGGTGAAGGGCTACCACCCGCTGTACTTGAAGTTCATCGTCGAGTTCTCCCGTCTCCGGAACGCAGATCCGAACGTCACCGTCGATGTCGTCGAGGCCAGTCGCGCACTGACGGAGTTCATCAATCGATTCCCGCCCACCGAAGTCATCGACGTCTCGGTCATCTCGACGCAACTGCGCGCGCTGTATCCCACCGTCATCGGACAGGTCTACCCCTTCACCATCGACTACGAAGTCTACGTTCCCGACGGTCGCGTGATCGTGTTCACGACGGCAGAGAAGGTCGAGCTTCCCAGCGACGTCACCAAGCTGCGGGCACTGCAAGCTGCCCCGGACGACCTGATCGAGGGGTTGTTGAATCCACTCGAGTATGGACTCAGTGACACCGTGGCCTGCTACTGCGCTGTCGAGGATGACATCGTTGTGCAGGAGCGCACCTGATGCCCACGTCGCTCGACGATCGTTCGACCTCGCTGCTGCGCGGACTCAGCGACTTCTGGACCCGTTTCTTCGCTGATACGCCGACGCTGGAAGGGTTGTTCAACGCCTCTGAGATTCAGCTGGCACAGGCGTACTTCGACATCCTGCAATCGTTCCTCGGCATCTCGGTACAAGACGTACCCCTCTTTCGCAAGGAGCTGTTCAAGCTCCTGACCATTCGCGAAGACCGTGTGACGTTTCGAGAAGCCACCAATCCCGGTGCTTCTCGCTACGTCTACGTACTGCCAGAAGCCATCACGGCAATTGCGGTGCTGCAGAACAAGGTCTTTGAGCCCACGGCCGCGTTGGTGCCCAGTACTGACTACGATCTTGACGCTGGGAACTACGAGCTGCAGCTAGCCGTGGATCCCACTGGCAGCGTCAGCCGCGTACTTGGGACTAGCACCGCAGCTTCGTTGTTGACCTACGGCACGGGTGCGCTGACACGCTGCTACGTGACCGAAGGTACCCCGTTCACCGACGCCAAGCCCGGTCACTGGGTACGCCTCCTCAACAGTGCCGTTGGCAACAACCAGACGTACCGGGTTGCTGAAGTCATCGACGCGCAAGCCGTGCTGTTGGCCGGCAACATCACGTTGCCAGACCCCAACACCGGGTTTCTGCAGGCGACGCTGCTCGACTCGGAATTCACCACTGTGCCGGGCTTCGCCAAGCGCGTTCTGACGGTCGCGATGGGTGGCAGCTTCGATGATGCCGCCCGCCGATTGCGCGATTCAGAGCAGGGTTCTTGGATCGCAGATTGGCCCATCGGCCTGGGTATACGCAAAGGCGACATTCTGCGGGTGCTCGACCAGAGTGCGGTGCCCACGACGCCTGTCGACTACAACATCGCCCTGGTACGACACGAACGCTGCTACCTGTCTGCGCAGACCCCGCTTTCCAGTGGCACCGGGCCGCAGCTGAGCGACGCCGGCCGAACAGCCACCGCAGACCCTCTCACCGATCGCGTTACACTCGCCACGCACGGTTTCTCTGTCGACACACGCGTGTTGTTGACCACGACGGGAACGATGCCGGGTGGGTTGATCGCCGGTCGCTACTACTACGTGCGCGAACTGACCGGCAGCGATTTCAAGTTGGCGGCCAATGCAGGTGGCGTCGCACTCGACATCACCAGCGCCGGCACCGGCACGCTCACCGTATACGGTACCCAGGACGGCATCACGCCCCGGTTGGTGCGGGACTACGTCATCTTGCGGCAGCCGGCCGAAGCCGACGTCGTTGAAGAACCGGTCCTCTTCACCGAAACCGGTACGCCCAAGATCGGAGCCACCGGTCAGCTGATCAACGACGTACTGTTGGGTCCATGTCTCTTCGATGCCGGCGCCGCGTTCGATCCCAGCAGTGACCGACAACGCTTCGTGACGATCTCCGGCGGGGCCACGATCACCTGTACTGCGGATCTGGGGTATGGCAATACGCTGACGCGCACGGCCGGGATGCAGCAACCGTTTGCACGCGCATCAGCTGGTGGTCAAGTGACCATCACCACCGGGACCCAGATGGGCACCTACTTCATTCAATCCATCGCCGCCGACGGCAACAGCGTCGTACTCGATGACAGTCCCTTCACGCCCGAAACGGGCGTAACCGTGCAAGTCAACGTTGTCACGAACAGCGGCACGTATCGCATCCGCAAGGTGGGTGGTTCGAATAGGCACTTGGTACTGGATCAACTGTTCGGGTACCCCGACGCCAACAACGGCACGCTCTCCTGGCGGGTTCACGACGGCTATCAGACCGCACTGGTGCACACCCGGGTGGTGCGTAGCAGTGTACGGTTGGCCGGCAGCGTCGGCGATGCCGACACGGGCGGAGTTCACGAACCGCGTCTTGGTGAAGACTACACCGTCGACTACGAAGCAGGAGTCTTGCTGCAGCTGGGGCGTCTCGCGGGTCTCTGGGGTCTCGATGCCACAGACAAGATCTGCACAGCGGACCCCACCACTGATCTCCTGACGGCCGCGGGGCACGGCTTCAGTGACACCAACGATGTCGTCTTCTGGACGCCGCGTGTCCTGCCGCAGGGGCTCACCGCAGGAACGAAATACGTGCGCGATGCGGCGCTCAACATGTTCCGCGTTGCTGAAACCGTCGGTGGTACTGCCATCGATCTGCTTGACGCCGGCAGTGGCACTCTGCATGTGCGGCGCGCCAACGGTCGTGCGCTCAACCTGGCGAGCTACGGTTGGCTGCAGGAAGTCGTCGCTGAAACTACATCAGCCACGGCGGCGTTGTACCCCGACGAAACCGAAGCTGACGTCGCTGAGATCGCTTTCTGGGTCCCCGACGCGCAGATAGATCTGTTCCGTCTCTACGACAATTTCGGCTATCTCATCGGCCGATTCCAAGCTTCGAGCGAAGCTTACCGGCAGTTCATCCGCGGCGTTTTCCAGCTCTACTTGCTGGGACCGACGCTCGAGCGCGTCGAATCGGCGCTCAACGTCATCTGCGCGTTGCCGGTAGCGCGTGACGACGACGAAACGCTGGTGTCCTACGAGGCCGCGGGAACGATTCTCGATGATCCCGCGCATGCACGCATCACCACGCACCGTCCCGACGGCAACCTGGCGCACTACCTGTTCCCTGCGGGAACGCCCATCCGTAGCGACATCAGTGCCTACGTGCCCGGCACCAGCTCCGCGATCTCCTTCTTGTCCTTCGAGGCTTTCACCGAGCTGTTCCAGGTTGTCGATTGGACGGAGGACGCCTTGTGGTGGGACAGCATCATCGTCCCACAGGCACTGATGCCGGGCGAATCCACAGCGCGCCGCACCACCGTGCCAGTGCTCTACGAGAACACCATCGGACAGATCGACGACCCACACATCGGTGATCCCGGGTTCTTCATCGGTGCCGATGATGATGGTGTAGTACCGCCCTGGGCCGTAGCGGGAGGGTGGTCTTCGGGCACGGCACTGGCGTTCCCATTCGCGCCTTCGCTTGGTGGCGTCGGTGTGTACGTCGCGGCACCGGCGCTGCGGCGCAAGATGGTCAACGTGGTCGTCGACAAGTACATCAAGCGAAACCTCTTCTACGTGTACTTCGACGCTGCGCTCTCGGTGCTCTTCCCGGCGGACTTCATCAACGACTTGCGTGACCTGGTGTTGATCGCCAAGCCCGGCTACACGCTGGTCTACGTCGAACCGGCTAGCCACTTTGTCGATGTCATGCAGATGAGCGAACAGGCATTAGTCCTTGCTGGTGACCTCGCATTGCTAGAACCAGCGCCCGTAGGTCCAGAGCGCCCGCTGCTCATCGGAGGCCAGTGGAACATCGGTGACAGTTTCCGCCACGAAACGGCACTGCTGAGCCAGGCCCTGTTGACCGCAGACGGCGCCACTGTTCCAGCGCCCGTAGCGCTCGTGCATGACCACCTGACGCTGCAACGCGTCGTCTGCCCCGGGGCGCCGATCCTGGAAGACACCGATTACACTGTGAACTATCTCACCGGAGTGGTCACTCCGATCACGGTCTGGCCCATTGGCGTCTACACCATCGACTACAGCTACTGGACCATCACACCGGCGGCCAGTGCCGATCCGGCCAACGGTGACACCCCCTACATGATCGGGGGTCAAGAGCTCTGGTTCGGTAACCTTGGAGCTGAGCTCTACGGTGACGTGAAGACGCCAGTGTTGACCGAGCAACCCCTACAGATCGCAGTAGTTCCAGCCCCATGATCTTCTGTGGTAGCATCCTCATCCAGGAGCGCTGACATGCGGACTCGTGCGCGTTCGCTGAACTTCCGGTCAAGCTTGAAGATCATCGGTACGCTGACCATCCACGCCATCGACGTCCGCACCGGCAACGTCGTCTGGACGTTCCACAAGCGGAACACCATCGTCTACGACGCCAGCAACATCGTGCGCTCGCTCTTGGCGCAGCGCACGCCGGCCGCAGACCCGGCGCCCGCGGAGTACTCCTGGGGTTCGATGCGGTTCGGTACCAGCGGCACGGTCCCAACGCGCTACGACACCGATCTGCTGGCTGAGGTTTCGACGGCACGCAAACAGTTGACCGACGACAAGAAGGTCAACGGCATCACCGGTGAGATCACACTACAAGCAACCCTCGGTAGCGGTGATGCCAACGGCTACACCCTGCGTGAGGCCGGTGTCTTCACGCAGAGCACCCTGTGGAGTGCCGACGTGGGTGGCACCCTCAAGATGTTCTCTCGCCAGGTGCATCCGGCGTACGAGAAGACCTCTGCGCTCCAGCTGGAGTACGGCTGGACGATGCAGTTTACCGCGTAAAGAAAAGGGCGAACAATGCTCTACAACGACATCGACTTCCGCAACAGCAGCGACACCGGTGAACCGGAAGCCACCGCCATTCAGCCCTACCTCGACGGCGAACCCGCGGGACAAGGCGTTCTTCGGCGGCCGGTAGAGAACACCCGCAGCCGCAGTGACCTGTTGCGGCAGACCTTGCGCGAGCACCTCGTCCTGCGCGACTTGCAGCAGGTCTTGCTGGTGGGCGGCGGAACGTTCACGTTCGGCGGGGCCAAGCCGACCTACACCGGCGTCTTCACAACCACGGCGGATCTCGAGGTCCGGCCGTTCGCCACGCCCGGTGCCGATGCGTCGCCCTACACCGTGTCGACGAAAGCCTCGGTGCTGATCGGTTCGGTCGACATCATCAAGTTCGAGTCGAAGTACAAGCAGTGGCAGGACCCGGGTGCGGATCCCGACATCGCTGCAGAAGCCGACATGATCTCGGTGGAGATCGTGCACACCGGCGCGCTCTCTGTCGCCGTGCAAGGTGCCGCCGGACAGCCGAACAATATCTACGTCACCATCAACTACGGCACCACGACCTGTCAGGAAGTCATCGACGCGGTCAACGGGCACACCAGCGCCAACAAGCTGGTCGTCGCGTCACTGGCCAGTGGCACCAACACGAACCCGGCGTCGAAGTTCAGCACCGCCGAGTGGGGCTCCGATTGGTCGGTGCGTTTCCTCCGCGGTGGCGCCCCAGGGCTCCTCCACGTCATCACTGCCGCGGTGTTCGCCACGTTCTTCGCTGCGCATGTGGACAATCCGTTGCGAAAGGGCGACACCCTCGCGATCTGGTACGACGATCTCATCGACCTGGCTACGCAGGGTGGTCGGCTGCAGAGCACCCCCGAGAACAGCAACTATCAGATCCCCGCCACATCGTTGTTCAACACGCGACGTGAGCCGGAGAAGATCCCGAACTGCGTGCCGATCTGCAAGTGCGTCGACGACAACACCATCATCTTCGTCGATGGTTCGCGCATCACCCGGACAACTGCTGCCACGCTGTGGTGGGACAGCGCCCACCTCGTCGGGGGCAGCAGCTCACTCATCAGCGTCGCGGGTTGGACGCGCCTGAACGCGGCGCCCGGCGCCCATGTACCACCGGCAACGGTGCAACAGGCGCTCGACAACATCGACGACATCTTCGAGGCCATCCTCAACGGCGGGCAAGCGTTCGTCGCCTCGACAGGGCACCGGGGCGTCACCGCGACGGGTGAAGGGGCGAACGAAGGCGTCAAGGGTACGGGTGGCCTCACGGGCGACGGTGTTCACGGTACGGGTGGTGCTACCTCTGGCCTCGGCGTTCTCGGTACGGGCACAGGGGGCGGCGCTGGCGTACGCGGTGTCGGTGGTGGTCCCAACGGCATGGGTGTTTCCGGCGAGGGCGCCGGGGCTGGTGTCGGTGTTCAAGGCACCGCGGCTTCGGGTGGGGGCGGCGGTGGTGTCTCTGGCGTGGGTGACGGAGTCGGCGTCGGTGTCTTCGGCCAAGGCGGCGATACCGGTCGCGGGGTCGTCGGCCAAGGCGGCGCCACCAGTGGCCGCGGCGTAGAAGGCAGCGGCGCGGGCAGTGACTTCGGAGTCTATGGGCTGGGTGGACCCACCAACGGTGGTGGCGTCTACGGTGGCGGTCAAGGCAACGGCAACGGCCTCGTCGGTCAAGGTGCAGGCAGCGGCAAGGGCGTCAACGGTACTGGTGGTGCAACCGCAGGTGCCATCGGCGTCAAGGGGACGGGTGGCTCGAGTGACGGCGTCGGCGTCGAAGGCCAAGGTGTCGGCACTGGTGCCGGAGTGCGAGGAATCTCAGCTACTGGTCCTGGTGTCACGGGCAAGAATTTCACGCTCGATGCCGACGAAGAAGTCGTCATTCCAATCCCGCTGCTGGCGGGTTACAGCGATGACTATCTGGCCAGCGGTGATTACGGCTGGCGCGCGTACTGGGCGACGGGTCCGACCTACGGAGTGTTGAATCCCTGGGGCAACATCGACGGACTGGTCGTCTGGAATGTCGAAGCTGTGCTGCCCAAGGGATTCAAGCTGACCGAGCTAGCGATGCGTTGGCGCTGTACCGACAGCTACCACATCCCGAGCTTCCCCTTCAACTTCCGCGCCTACAAGATCACGCACAACCACGGTGGTTCGCGCACAATCGTACAAATCGGCGCGACTACGGACTACCCTTCGGGGGGTCCATACGACACTGATCTCACCACGTTCCTGGGCGCTGGCGCCAATTTGCCGACTGTCTTCACCTACGATGTGTCGTACGGTGACACGCTACTTGTGATCATCTCTTCGTACGGTCGTGGTGACCACGTACTCTTCTCGTTGACCGCCAAGGGCAAGGTCAGCGCACCCGGCAACTTCCACGCATTCCGCAGCGCAACCTAGAGGTGAGACATGCAGGTCACACTACCTGGTGGATGGGTTCAACAGACCGACGCCGCCGTCTGTACACCTGAAGCCGACGGCGCCAAAGCTATCACGTTGCTTGGTGGCCTGCCCAACAACTTTCTCGTGCTGGTGGGCAGCGGTGGTCCGGGCTGTGGACGTATCTGGGCACGAGACGTCGACTACACCGTCGCCAACGGCGTCATCACCTTCACCACGGTGATGCCGTATACCTGTCGCTTGACGTTGATCGATCCTACGACGGGAGAGACGTTGTGGGTCTATTGCCCACGACGAGGTCAGATCTACCCTGAGTCTTAGACAGGCTGCGCCACGCTCTCGCCCCCGCCGCCCACTACCTGACAGCGGAACTCCACGAACTTCACTCGGCGTACGCCGAAGAAGAACTCAACGATTGTACCCCCGGCATACTCGCCGGGGATCGCCGGGTTCTCCATGAATTCGTAGAGCGGACGTACAACGACCCGATCGTAGTGGGGATGGTTCAGCGGGCGGTAGGTGCCGTAACCCAGGCAGAGGTAGTAGTGCGCGATGCGCAGGAAGGCGGGAGTCAATCCGAGACGCCGTGCAGCGGTGACTTTCATGCCACCTCGACAACCTGGCAGCCAGGCAGGTTCTCGAGGACGTACTGCCAGACCTGGTACATCCCCGGGTCGCACTTATTGTTGTCCTGGTGGTAGTGACCGCAGATGCCCTTGAAGCCGCCCACGTTCCACTTGTCGCCGGTCGGGGGGAAGTAGCTGTTGGCCACGCTCTTCCAGATCTCGGGTGGGCCGAAGTCCCCGAGCTTGCCCTTGTAGGCGGGGAGCCGCCTCGGCAACTTGGTGTAGTCGCAGACCCAGTCCAGCAGTTTAACCAGACCCTGGAGCTGAACCGGATAGAAGTCTAGGACCTCGTGCGTGTCACCGCGCACGAACATCTTAGTGAGCGGCCGCGGCGGCTGGCAGCGCTTGTTGCGCTCGGGTAGGACTGGGTTGGCGATCTCGACCCCCCAAGCGCGCCGGTTGACGCGACCGGCGTGCCAGCAGGTGGCGTGGCCAGGGTCGACCCCCTGCCAGATGGTGGCGTCGCAGTCCTCCATGAAGAGGACCGAGAGCTTCCGTGAGCGCAGGACGTCGAAGCACTGGTGCGAATCCATGCAGCCGTCCCAGTGCACCACGAACAGGTCGGGATCGAGCAGGGGGGCGTCGTAGAAGCCCTGGTCGAAGACGAGGGCGCCGGGCTCATCCGGGGTCACCACTCGGAGCCCTTCGCTGTCGACCTTGATGCCATTGATGAGGAAGTAGTCCTTGCCGGGCGGCGCCTCGAAAACGTCAGCCTTGATGGCTTGGTTGGTCTTTGGACCGCAGATGCCGTCTGGCTCGAACCCGGTGTTGGAGAGCTGCCACTGCCGGATGTCCTCGGCGAACTGCGCCGACTCGACTGAGAACTTCGAGACTTGGTCGCCGACCCAGTCATCTGCGAGGCTCTGCCACCAGTAGAGATTCTGGGTGGTGGCGGTGTTGAGCTGCTCCTGCGAAAGATCGGCGTCGTTCAGCAGCTCAGCCCGCTTGTGGGAGTCGGTGAGGTATGACGTATCGAGCCAGCTCATGTCACACGCCTGTCGCCATACGAACCGTCCAGAAGTCGTCGGCCAGCCAGGTCTCGACGTACTTGTACGGGAGGTAGCCGAAGCCCTTGTCGCCCCACGCCTGGCCCCAGCTGTTCTCGAACTTGAGGAGCTTGGTGGTGTCGCTGTAGCCGACGAAGAGGACGGCGTGACCACCGACGTAGCCCTCACCGGGCGCAGGGTACTTGACGATGCCGGTCCGGCTCGTCTCCTCGCTCTCGAGGCTCTCGGGGCAGGTGAAGCCCCCGAGCAGCGGGAAGCCCTGCGCCAGGCAGACCTTGATCGAGTACAGGCTGGGGCAGCGCCAGTACTGCGTGATGACGTGTTGCTTGGCTTCTGTGATCTGCTTGGGCTGTGGCGGCTTCTCGAAGTCCTCGACCTTGTACGGCCAGGTCGCCTCGTGGCAGACCCCGAACTTGGCCAGGGTCTTCACCACGTCGCGGTTCTGGGCGCCGACATCTCCACTCACCTTCTCGGTCCAGTGGCGGACGGCGTAGTAGAGGAAGAGGCGGCTGAGTTCGGTGACGGGCTTGCCCAGCTTGATGGCCACGTACTCCACCGCCGAGGTGCCGGCGTTACAGGTGCATGAGCCCAGGTTGCCCTGGTCCTCGATGCGGGGCAGCTTGCTCTTCGAGAGGTCAGCCTCTCGTGGCATGCCGAACCGAGCCATGAAGCCCGGCTTGAACTCCTGGTCGCGGAGGTCTCTCCGGTCCTTCTTCCAGCCCGTGAGGTTGTGCGTCATGGCCGTCCTCTACTTCTTGAACTCGATGCGGTAGAGCTTCTTGCCGTCGACGCTCTTGACCTCGCTGAGGTACTTGTTGATGCGGGCTTGGGCATCAGTCGGCGTAGTCTTCATCTTGATGAGGTAGTGGGTGTCGACGGCGCCGGGCTTGGCGCTCAGATTCTGGACTTCTTGGCCGGTCTGCTGCAGAGCGCACGCCAGGGCATCGATGCCCATTCCCTTGAGCGTGTCGAGCAGCACCATCCAGTTGGTGCCGCCGCTGGTGATGATGGCGATGACGGCCGGCAGCAGCTCGACGGCTTGGGTCTTGACAGCCTCGATGGCGCAGTCCACCACCAGGGTGGCGATCTGGCCCGGCTTGCTCTTGCAGTCGCCACGGAAGACGCAGCAGGAGGAGATGGTGAGGCAGAAGATCGGAACGATGAGCAGCAGGGCGAGCTTGCGAATCGGACGCATGGTCAACCTCCCTTTACGAGGTAAAGAAAAAAGGGGCGCGACGATCAGTCTCGCCAACGCCCCTATCCTAGTTGACGAGCTTATCTCATCGTCACCTAGGTCTCAACCGGGAACATCTGGTAGTACTCCCAATGAGGACCGTTGGCGTATTCCCCGATGCGGCGAAAGGTGATCTGAATCTTCTTGGCGGATTGCTGGCACTCGACGCAGATGGCCGCGACGATATCTTCACCGCGACGCGTGATGAGCGTCTGTGATGCTTGGCCCATCGGGATGGATTTGCGACAGTTGCTGCAATCGGCGTAGTTGTAGTCCTTGGCCATGGTTTCCTCAGCCGCAGCCCGCGGCGTAGCCGCAGGTGGGGCACTTGTGGCAGTTGGCGCCGCTGTGCACCGTGATGGCACCACAGACCGGGCAGGGCGGATTGGCGCCGATGCCGCCCTTCGTGGCGGGACGCAGTTCATGGTTCGGCGCATCGGATAATTCTTCCTTCGGCGTGCCGTGACCGTTGGTCACCGGATGTTTCAGGAAGATCGCCGCGAGCTTGCGCACCACTGCATCGTAGATGCTGTGCGCGTAGCCGATCTCCGGGTCACTGCAGAAGCCCGACGGCGCGAACTTGGTGTAGGCGAAGCTATCGATCAGCTTCTCGAGCGGCACATCGGCCTGGAGACATTGGGAGAAGGCGATGGCCCAGCCCTTAACCAGACCGCTGACGGTTGAACCTTCTTTGGCCAGTTCGATGAAGATCTCACCCGGCATGCCGGTGTCTTCGAACGGCGTCACCATCACGTAGCCCTTGATGCCACCGAACTCGAAGCGGATGCGGTGGGCGTTCTTCTGATGCTCCTTGAGCTTGCGCATCCGGGTCGTCGACTGCAGCACCGTCGCGGAATTGGCGGCGCCCGTGGTCAACGGCTGCTCCAGCTTGGACCCGTCTCGGTAGACGGTTACGGCCTTGAGTCCCAGCTTCCAGGCCTCGAGGAACGCCTGACCGACTTGTTCCACCGTGGTCGCGGCGGGGATGTTCATGGTCTTCGAGATCGATCCGGAGAGGAAAGGCTGTACCGCGGCGGTCATGCGCAGGTGGGCGTCGAGGTTCAGTGTCCGGCCACTTGGGGTCGCAGCCATGGCACAGTCGAACACCGGCAGGTGCTTGGAGGCTAGGTGCGAGCAGTGATCCAGGTTCTTGTGCTCGTTCAGCCAGGTCAAAACCTTGGCTTGAACCGCCGCGGAGTAGTGCAGGGCCGTGAGGGCCTGGCCGACGTCATCGTTCTCCAGGACGATGATGCCACCACCGACGAGCTTCTTCTCCTTGTAGAGGCAGGCCTCCGGTTCGACGCCGGTGGTTTGGCAATCCATGAGGAAACCGATGGTACCGGTGGGCGCCAACAGCGTCACCTGGGCGTTGCGGAAGCCGTACTCGTCGCCCCAGCTCGCGGCTTGCGACCAGTGCATGGTGGATTCGAAGCCGTGTTCCTGTGCGGCCCGTAGGTGACGATCGATGACTTCGAGGTGTGACGCTCGATTGCGTGCGAACGCTTCGTAGGATCCGTGGACCGCCGCCAGCTGCGCGGAGGTGACGTACGCCGTCGCCGTCATCAACGAGGTGACCTCTGCGGCGACGCGCCGTCCAGTGTCGCTATCGTAAGGTACCCCGATCGACATGAGGTAAGCGCCGAGGTTGGCATAGCCCAACCCGAGCGGCCGATAACGGTGACTGTTCTCGGTGATCTTGGCCGTCGGGTAGAACGCCGGCTCCACCATGATGTCCTGCGCGATGATGAAGGCTTGAACCGCGTGACCGAAGGCGACGTGATCGAAGGTGTCATCTTCTTTGCGGAACTTCATCAGGTTCAGCGAAGCGAGGTTGCACGCGGAGTCATCGATGAACATGAACTCGCCGCACGGATTCGAAGCGCCGATGCGGGCGTCGCTGGGACAGGTGTGCCACGCGTTGATCGTGGTGTCGAACTGTATGCCGGGGTCACCGCAGGCATGCGCGGCTTCGCTCAGGCGCCTGAAGATCTTCAGCACCGGTACCCGTTCAACCACTTCACCAGTGGTACGCGAGATGAGATCCCACAGGTACTCCCCGTCAGGATCATTCAGCGCCTCTTCGACGAGCGACATGAACTCGTCGTCGACGCGCACCGTGTGATTCGCATTCTGGAAAGCGACCGAAGCGTAGGCCCCGTTGGGATCGTTGAGATCGACGGGGTATCCCGCCGCCATCAACACCTGGGCTTTCCGCTCCTCGAGCAGCTTGCTGTCGATGAATTCGAGGATGTCGGGGTGATCCGCGTCGAGGATGCGCATGGCCGCGGCGCGCCGGGTAGTCCCGCCGCTCTTGATGACGCCACCCCAGGCGTCGAGTCCCCGCATGAAGGAGACGGGTCCCGAGGCGCGACCACCACCACTGAGAGGTTCCTTTGAAGAGCGCAGGCTCGAGAGATTGACGCCAGCTCCCGAACCCAGCTTGAAGATGCCCGTCTCGTTGGCTTGCAGCTGGGCGATGGAGCTCAGATCGTCTGTCACGCCCTGGATGAAACAGGCCGCGATCTGAGGTTCACGATCTTCGACACCGAGATTGAACCACACCGGCGAATTGAAAGCCCCGCGCTGTGTCAGCAGCAGGTAGGTCAGGTCGTTGCGGAACCGTTGTACATCTTCGCTGGTGGTGAAGTACGCCTGCTGGACCGCCCAGTCCCGGATGGTATCGACCACGCGGCGGATCAGCTGACGTACGCTGACTTCACGTTCTGGTGTTCCCAGCCGGCCACGAAAGTACTTCTGCGCTGCGATGAGTACTGCGCGGTCTGACCAGCCCATCGGTGCTTCGACGCCGAGCTGCTCGAAGACCACTGCGCCATCTTTCCCGGTCAGGACCACGTCCACCGTGCGCCACTCCACCATGTCGAACGGATCTTGTTGCTCGGGGCAGAAGGACGCGCTGTAAGTCAACCCGCGCTGGATACTGACCCCCTCTGGCTCTTGTTCGCTCGGTAGTGGCAGACGCTTCTCGACGACGGACAAGCCGTAGGGAACGGTGTTCTCCATGAAGTCCTTCTCCTTCCAGGCGGTCAGATGGTGCGGGGGAACAGGCGGAGTCGGGTCCGTCGCGGTCGACCTTCTTGACGGCGCAGAACGGTCGCGGCGGCCTCGACTTCGTGGCGCTTGGTCGAGGCGTGTTCGGTGCATTCCTGGGCCAGCCGGGCGAGCCCATGTGCGTCGCACACGTCATCACCGTACTGGGTGAAGTCAAAGCCCCAGCGCTCCGCGCTGGCGCGCATCATCTCACCTTTGTCAGCACCGGAGCGGCCGCTCACGAACTTCTTGAGCACCGCCGGTGGTACACAGTGAACGGTGGCCGTCGGGAAGAGGTCCTTGAGGACCACCTGAACAACGCCGTTGACCTGCCCCAGCTGATCGATGTCGCCGATCGAACCCAGCGACTGCGCTTCCATGGCGGCGGTTTCAACTTCACCACCCCAGGGCGCCAGCGTGTGTTGCAGCAAGTCACGCAGCGCCGCGAGGCGTTCCGGCCCACGTAGGTCAGCTGGTGGCGCGAGACGCTTCAACAGAACCGGTTGGTTGCCGCGCAACACGCAGACCCCGATCTTGCGCAAGGACTGATCCACCCCCACGTAGGTCCAGGCTTCCCTTGCGCAAGACACCAGGGTAGTATCGAGTCACAGAGACGTCGACGTCAACGCCATTCTCTTTACGCGATCCAACAGGAGCTGAAGATGTCGGTCGCGGTTACGCTGAAGCAAGAGAAGACAGTCCTGACCGACAAGTTCCGCGTCGTGTCGCGGATCACATCAGCCACTCCGGATCCTCTGTACCCGCTCTTCGTCATGGAACAAGGGCTTGACCCCTGGGAAGAGCTCTACAACAACATCGCCACGCTCGACGACCTGGCACGCTACGGCGGTGAAGTGGCGCCCTACGGCGAAAACCCGCTGACGCGTTTCGCCGATCCCGCAGTTGACTTCTCGGGTCTCAGTCCAGCTCCGGTGACGGGGGACATTCTCATCGTCACCAGTGCCTTACCGGAGTGGGAGAGCCTCTTCCTGGCGCGCACGGCGGGACCACCCTCGGGTTTCCGTTTCAGCCTCAACATGACGGGCATCGGCAGCGTGCCCTACGTCGTCATCGACTTCGCCACGCCGCTATGGAAGGCCTTCCCCGACGCTCGCGCCGGTCTGGCCTGGACGCTGAAGAACAGTCTCGAGACCGTCACCAAGGGCAGTGGTACGACGGGCTACACGCGCGCCCGCAACGACGTCACCGGCAAGTTCCTCCGACGGCATCTAACGTCTTTGTTCGACATCGCGGCGCAAGCTGAAGCACACGCTCAGGCTGTCGATACCGGGGTCCACTCAGTAGCTACGGCAGCGGCGACCACCCCACCACCCTTCGGGGGCTTCTCGGAGTACACGTACCCATGAACGTCAGCATCACGCTGTCGCAGGTACAGTCGATCATCGACGACCAGGGCACACCGAAATACCGGGTCGCCAATCAGATCAGTGCCACTGAGAATCTCACGCTGGCACTCTTCGTCAACGATGTGGACCCCGACGAGTACAGTCACATCGCTTCGCCACTCGACCTCGCCAACTTCCCCGAGGACCGCAACGCAGCCATCGATGCTGGACTCGACTTCTACCGTCGATCAGATGCGACGCGTGACTTCACCGCTCTCGACGAAGCTCTGCACTTCGCTGCCGTGGTCCGTCAGCAACTGGCATACTTGGCGCCCGCAACAGCTGAAGTTGCCGATGCGTTCCCGTCGACGACTACCTACGTCTTTACGTCGTAAAGGGAGCACAGCATGTCCTTCACCGTCTCCCAGCAGACCCGCCAGGCACGCACCAGCAGCGGTACGCTGCAGTACGAGATCCGGGCGGAAGTCACGGACGCCGGCGACCTGCCTGACAAAAGTCTGTTCGTGATGATGGTGGTGGACCGCGAAGATCCCAAGACCGACACGTTCGCACGAGTCGCTACGGTAGCCGATCTGGGTCCGGTTCCGCCCATCGGTGACGGGTTGTCTGTTGATCGTCCCACTGCACTGCTGCTCATCCCTGAACCCGACACCGCGTACTACCGCATCAATCTGGCCACGTTCATCTACACCGACCTGGCCACTGCCGTCGCCGCGCAAGACGTGCTCAAGACGCGTCTCGACGAACTGGTGACTGACTGGCAGACGTACCTCAACCAGTTCCTCGCCGATGGTTCGGTCAAACCGATCGACGTAATCGATCACCCACGCTACACCCAGGACGCCTACACAGCGTTGGTGCAGTCGTACGTCACTGCGGTGCAGACGGAAGTTACCGCGAAGCTGACCGTCGACACGGCCAAAGCCGCCTACGACGCGGCCGTAGCGGCAGCGGCGTTGGCACAGACCGCCGTCACGCAAGCTCAGGGAATCTACGACGACTGTCTTGTAGCACAGGCAGAAGTCGATGCTTTCGTCACCGCGATGAATACGTTCTACACCGCGGCTCACGCCTATCGTATCGGGACACCACTCAAGGGTGGCAGTCCGACGACGCTCGAAGAGATCTACGACAACGCGGAGGCCGTAGCCAACACCGCTTTGTCGAACGCGCCGGACTGCGCACCCTTCTGCAACGCACGTGAAGCTGAGCTCAATACGGCCAAGACTACCAGAGCCACTGCCGACACCAACGTCGCTTCGGCACGTACGACTTACGAAGATGCCAAGGCGGCCTATGCGGCGGCGCAAGCGGCCACCGAAGCCAACCTGGCCGCCGTACGCAGCCTCAAGCCTTCCTTCGACCCACTCACCGACATCCCCGCCGGCGTCTCCTAGCGTACGTTCCCGTGGAACGGCAACCCCTGCGGTGCATCCTCCGCGGCACCGATGTCGAAGTACGGCAGCCGTTCGTGGTGATCAAGGATCTTCTGGAAGGTACTGAAGTCGTGGTCTCGTTCGAACTTCGCCAACCAGAGGCGCACCGTCACGTGTCCTAGGTGTAGCTGCACCGTCCCCACCTTGGGCTGTGCCCAGCTGAAACCACCGCTATGCTTCGATTCGAAGTAGAACGAGTAGCTCTTGCCGTGGGAAGTCACTGAGAGGTGCAACCACAACGCTAGTCGGCGGCGGTCTTCCGCCGTCGCCATCGGGGGTATGGCTTCAAGCTTCTGGCGGATGACGTCCGGGAGGAACTTCTTCAGCTGGTTGAGGGATAGGAACTGCAGGGCTGGCAACTCACGGCGTGCATCGCGCGCAGTACGCGAGACGAAGATAGCCGGATGCTCTTCGCGTGGTCCCGTACCTCCGCTGTAGGCGCCACCAACACGCTGCACCACGAACTCAGCAATTCGTCCGGTGCGATCGTCTTTGTGCGCGAAGGAGATGCCACAGACGTGCGCGATGGCCCAAATCTGATTCAGCGTCAGTGAGGTTTTGCTCTCGTGCAGATGACGCCGGGCACACTCGAGGGTGTAGTTGACCAGTCCCGTCTCCGTCCAGCTACCGTGATTGCAGTTCCGCGCACGGTACTTACCACACGGTCCCCATTTGCTCCCGAAGTAGCACAGCTTGCATTGCAGACGAATGAAGTTGCGGGTCTTGGCTGACGCGCGGCTGCGTTCGCTGAGCTTCGCCCGCGCGTCCTCGAGATCATTGAAGTAGTGGCTGCCCGGTTGATCAAAGGCATGGCGTCGTCGACCATTCCCTGGGTAGAGCGGGTCTTCGTGCGTCAGGCCTTCGGGGATGTAGAGGAAGCCCCCGACGGTCGATTTCCAAGATTTCAGATCGTCGACGTCGGGGTTAGTGTGCAGCGCGAGTTGCTGGCGGTATGTCGATTGCGAATCTCGCAACGCCCCGGTCCAGACCATGTTGTCGTTACGCAGAACTGGCAGCAATTCATTCGACAGAGGTGCCCGACGGATCACCTGCACTTGCTCCGGTAGGTTCGTCCACAGACACTCGGCGCCCCGTAACGAACACCCGTCACAGCCCAGAGCTTTGTTGAGCATCCAACAGGTGTCCTGCAAGATACCGACCGGAGCACTCACCACGGCGTCGCCGATGCGGAAGTAAACGAAGTCACCCTTCCCGGCGGGCGACTCAGCCCTCCGGTGGTGCGCGGCATTCGTCGTGAAGAGCACCGCGTACTGCGTCGGGGCTTTTACTGGCCCTGACGCGTCGGCGTAGCGCGGCTGGCTATGTCGCAGTCGCACCGCCAGGAACGCCGGTCCCATCCGCTGCCGCAGCTCGTCGGACAGCATCAGGGTCACGACGTCTTCTCCGGTAAGACCAGTGACCCGGTCCACGAAGAGCAAGCCGTGCTGGCAGGTGGTAAAGACGCGGGGGTAGTGAATCAGCTCCGCCTTCTCCTCAGAAAGCGGCGCCGTCATCGATGTCCTCCCGGGCACCCTCCGCGATGCCCGCAGCCGCGGCTGCTGCTACCGCTGCCGCGTGCTGCGCCATCGCCTGCTCCAGCTCGGTCTTGAGGTGCACCGCGCGCGCCGGGTTCACCTGCATGAAGTAGGCGACTTTGCCGCGCAGGTGGTCGGCGAACGCTTCGACGGGATCGAAGCCGTACCGCACGGCGTTCTCCTCGAAGCCGCGCAGCAAGCAGTTGTGGATGATGGCGCGGTAGCGCCGGTAGACGTCCGCCGGGATGTTGGGGTGTTCGTTCACGACCATGCCGAGCATCTGCTGACGACGCCAGCATCGCTGGATCTTCAGCTTCTTCGGGTTGGTGCGGTAGCCGGCCTGGAGAATCAGCCGCCGCAGGGTTTCGATGAGTTCGTCGACTTGCTGCCGACTACGCGGTTCCGGATGTGAGATCGACAGGTCGTCGGAGTACCGGGTGTAGACCCACCCGGTGCCGGCCAGGGCCGCCAATACGGGTCGGTCAAGACGCTCCTGGGCTACCAAGTTGCACAGCATCGGCGAAGCCGGTGAGCCCTGTGGCACGAAGTGGCGGTACTTCACCTCTTCGGCTTCGTGCCGGGGCGGCTTTCCCCGGAACGGAGCGCGGCGCTCCTGGACCGTGCACAGGTCGGCCAGCAACCCACTGACGAAGTGCGAGTAGCCGACCGTCTGCTTGAAGAAGTGGCGGATCTGCGCGCGCGTGTGCGACGGGAAGAAGTCCTTCAGGTCCATGGCGATGCGGACCTGGTGCCCAGCGTGCCGCGCCGCGCTGTCGCGGCACGAGCGGCCTTCGACGTAGGCCCCGACACAGTCGAGCACAGGCAGGGTGCGCAAGATGCGCAGGTCGACGCGCCGCTGCAGGTGCTTCAGGCGGTCCTTCGGATTGTAGATGACGCGGACGCGCCCGTCGGACTTGGGAATGGTGAACCGCTTGTAGAGGTGCGCCTTCTGATCGACGCAGTACCACAGCGTCTTGCAGCGCACCCCGAGGTAGAGGGCGAGGGCGTAGTCATCGATGACGTAGGGAACTTCAGGGCGTAGGGCTGGAGGTAGCTCCAGCGTCGTGAGGATGGTCCTCTTGTAGCTCGACATCCTTGGTCTCCGTGGGCGGCGCCGGTTGCCACAGCGCCAGCTCGTCGTAGCAGTGCTTGCCACCGAGGTGACAGAGGTTCTGCAGGTGGAACATGTGCCGCGGGCACAGCAGACAGACCGGACGCACTGGTCCCCGCGGCGTGTAGAGCACCGTCTGGTCGTCGAGGAAACCTTCGAACTGCAGCTTCGGCGCGCTGATCTCTTCTTGCGCGTTGCCGGTGTTCTGCAGGCGCAGATCGGCGTGCTGCGGGGCCATGAGGTAAGGCGCCAACCGTTGTCGTTCCTGACCCTCCAGGCGCGGCTTGTGGAGCCCGCGCCGAGTGAGCGGCAACACCGGGATGAGCATGAAGACCGCCGCGGTGCGCGGCACCAGGGCTTCGATGATGCGTCCCTGCACCGTCGGCTGCCGCGGACTCGCGTGAGGGCGCAGCTCGTGACACTGGACCTGCAGGTTCTTCACCTTCTCCCACAGCTCGTCGGTGACGATGACGCACAGCGACCAGGGGAAGATCTTCGGCATGATGGTGCGCTGGGCTTCACTGAAGAAGTACACGATGTCGAAGGGGAACTTCTTGACCAGAGACTTCAAGACGCGGAGCTTGAAGATCGTCTCCATCAGACGTCCTCCATGACGAGATGGATGCCGTAATCCGGGCACGGCACCGAGTGGTTCGGGGTGTACAGCCAGATCACCGGGATCGGGATCCGGTTCTCCGGCTCCGGCGCCGGGGCGTAGCCATCCGTGCAGTAGACCAGGACGTCGCAGCCCTTGTCGCCCTGCAGGTGACGCTGCACGTGTTCAAAGACAGGATTGAAGTCAGTACCGCCGCGCCCCTTGATGGTGAGATCGATGTCCGACTCGGACTTCACGTCGTAGACCGTCTGCAGATCGGCGTCGCAGTAGATGACGTTGAGCGCCACGTCGCTCTCCATCCGAACGATGTTAACGAGCTCAGCGATGCCCCGTTCCAGCTCTGCGGTGCCCATCGAACCCGAGGTGTCCAGCGCGAAGTAGATCGAGAAGCGGCGATCACGGGCACGGCCGGGGAAGGGCAGCACGTGCGGGATGCCGAACATACGGCGGTTGGGACGGGCCATGCCCCGCGCCAGCTTGGTTTGCCGGGTGCGCATGACCAACGTGCGCAGCAAGGAGGGCCAGGGAATGGTCGGCCGAGCCAGGTACTTCTTCAGCAGCTCGTCGATGCCCGACGGAATCGTGCCCCGGTTCTTGGCGTCGCGGTTGTGCTCCTCGAGCGCCTTCTCGACCACGTTCTTCGCTTCTTGCTGCATCCGATCGGCGAGGCCCTGCAGCTCCTCTGAGGTAGCTCCATCGAGTTCGCTGGTCCAGCGATCGTGGGATCCCCCCGCGGCATCCTTGAATGCCTGCTCGAGACCTTCGACACCCAGGCCCCCGGTGACGTGCACGACCCTCACCCGCTTGAGCAGGGCGATCTGGTAGACCTCGTAGGGTTGGTTGCGCGGCAGGTTGAACTGGTCCGGGGTGAGGAAGGGACTGTCCTCGGGTTCCTTCGACCCCGGCGTACCATAGAAGCACTTCGCTTCCGTCGACTTGTCGAACTCCTTCTCGCTGCGGATGAGCTCGTTATCCGCACAATCCGCGGCGATGTTCATCACCGCATGGAAGCGCCGCTTCTCCGTGTCGCTGGTGACGGTGCTCAACAGGTTGAGGTAGCGCGTCAGGTGGTCACAGATGAGGTGGATGAGCTCGTGCCGGCAAATGAGGCGCAACTTGGCCAGCGAGATCTTCTTGATGTAGTCGGGGTCGTAGTAGAGGCAGGGCCGCCCTTCACGGCTGATGCCGACGCCCAGTGTGCCCAGTCCAGGCACGGCGATGCGATGCAACGCACTCACGACCCGCGCGCAGTAGTCGCGCACCTGGCTCGACAGGAGGTAGGTGAAAGCCTGTTCCAGTGTCGTATTCATCGGTTGCCTTGGTTCCCTCTTGCACCCATCGTGAATTTACCGGAGAATAGCCGCAGGAGATGGCCATGGACATCCGCGACCAGTACCACGACCCGGCCTACGGTACGCTGTACCATCTACTGCAGGCCCGGCCCACGGCCGCCGCCTTCGTCAAGAGCGCGGAGCTGGACCCAGCCCACGCGGCTGACCTGCCCGACACGGCCTTCGCCTGGCCGGCGCGCCGGCTGTTCCCCATCGACTCGGCGGAGAACACCGTCCTCTCGTCGCTGTACCGGGAGAAGACGGCGGCGGTGCCGGCGGAGGTCGATGCGGAACTCGAGCGCGCCCAGGACATCTACAACGTGCGCGGAGTCGTGGTCCAGGCGCGCCAGGAAGCGCAGGCTGCCGAGCAGGTGAAGACGGCGGCCGCTGAGACGACGGCCGTCTACCTGCTGCCACAACACCACCGGCTGCGCGTCAAGACTGCCGCGGACGTCAAGGTCGCCGAGAAGCTGCTGATCCAGCAGTACGACCGGCTGTCTATGGAGGACCGCGCCGAAGGCTTCACCAACTTGGTGAAGGTCGCGCGAGACCTGAACGTCGGGCTCGAACCGATGACGCACCGCATGGCCGGCATGACGGTCTGCACCACCAAGGTCGCGGCCGACCTCATCGAAGCGCGGCGCATGGCCACCAAGGAACCGCTGTTCCAGCAGGCTTACGTCAAGCTGGCGAGCGCCTTCCGCGGCAAGGGTGAGTTCATCCAAGACCGTGACCAGCTGGTCGCCGCGGCCGACGCCCTCGCCCGCCTCGACAAAGAAGCCGGCCTCGATCGCCTCTACGACCGCAAGCTCCCCGACGCGGTGCAGACGATCTTCAACACCACGAAGCTCGCCGAGCCGATGGTCGATCTGGCAGGCCGCGAAGTCACGCTCAGCAAGCTGGCGGCGCTGCCCTCGACGTTCTGGGAAGACGTGGTCGGCAAGGATCTGCTGCGCGACATCACTGACGGCAGCGGACGCATCGATCACACCAAGCTCGGCCAGGTGCTCCACACCCTGCCGCTGGACCTGAAGCTGATCCTCAAGCACCAGGTGCCGTGACGTGGCACTGAGCCTCGCGCAGGTTGAAGCCCAGCTGCTGGCGGTGGCCCAGACGCCGCGCCGCTCAGCGAAGACCGCGGCGGCGAAACCTACCGCGGCGGCGGCGAGCGTCCAGCGGCGCGATGCGGCGCAACTGCTGGCGGATGCCGGCGCATCAGCCAGCGGTTGCCTCCAAGCATTCGAGCTGCTCTGCGGTGAAGGCTTCCGGGCCTGGGAACCCGAGACGCTCTGGCTGACGCTGGACCGTCTCGGCGTCGATCTGCCAGTGGTCAACCGAGACAAGATCCTGGCGGGGATCACCCTCGGAATCGTGCCGGCCTTCTGGTGGGAGGTCCACGCCTTCGAGAACACCGTCCTGGCTTTCAACGGGCTCGTCAGCCTGCCAGAAGCGTTGCAGGAAGCCACGCCAGCGCAGATGGCCTGGGGCGTCTTCGAAGCCGAGATGATCTACCGCGACCTCGGTGACGAAGAACCCGAGTTCGATCGCGAGCCGGTGTTGTACGCCGCCACCGTGCTTCACCGCGCCGGCTACGTGCGGGCGCCGGACCTGCTCCACTTCGCCCAGCGTGAGCTCGACCGGTTCAACAAGAATGGCAGTGGGCTCACGGTCGCCGAGGTGGACGCCGCCTGGAAGACGCTGAAGAGGCAAGCGCTCGAGGAGCGCAGCCTCGGTGAGACCGCCCTCGACGTGCAGCTAGGACGTCTCGCAAGCGTCGAGCTGCACGTCGAGGAGATGTTGAAGCGCTACCGCGCCGACCTGGCGAAGCTGCGCTAGAGCTTCTGCGTTTCGCCTGCCTGCCCCAAGACGAGACGGGTTTCGCTGCCGTCTTTCAGGTCTTCGACGCAGACGTGAACGGTGCTAAACTCGTCACGTTCGATGTAGACCTTCCACTCGTCGCCGACGTGCAGCAAGATCACGTCGGTATCCGGGGCAAGGTTCTCAACACGGATGTCCATGGCTATGCCAGCGGGTCCGGCCCGCCGCCTTCCTTCTGGGCCTGCTGGAGCGCGTCAGTGATACCGCGGATATGGCGCTGGTAGCTCTGCTGCTTCGCCAGCTCCTTGCTGAGTTCCGACAGGTAGGACGAGACGTCGCTGATGCCCTCCTGCGCCGCACGCAGCTTGCTGGCGATGAACGAGACCGCGAGGTCCGACGGCAGGTCACCGAGGAACAGCGCCAGCTTCGGGGCCACGTCCTTCGGCCCAGGCTTGGTGCCGAGCAGCATCGTGGCCACGTTGGAGCACAGCTCGCCGAGAACGTCGTGCCGCGCGTCCTCGACCAGCTTCAGCACCTTCTTGCGCACGGTGCTCTTCTCGCTGTACTTGCCGAGCACGTCGGCAGTGGCGATGACTACGGCACGGTTCTTCATGTACTCGCAGAACTGCGAACCCGTGACCTCGCCGACGTGCCCGCAGATGCAGGCTTGCAGCGCGTCGCTGATGCCACTGCCACTGCTACCACTGCCGCTGTTTTCGAGGATGCCGGACTCCTCCGCAGCGCTCAGCAGCTTGCTGACCTTTTCCCAGGTGGCGGGCGACGGATAGACCTTCCCCGCCAGGCGCAGCTTCGGATCGTAGAGCGCGACGTTGTTGTCCTGGATGTAGTCGACAACGTGCGAGTGGAACTTGCCCCGGGCGTAGGACAGCCACCCCGCGACGTTGCAGGTGACTGCGACGAAGCACAGCCGGCGCTTGATGGCGGGGTCCTTCTCGGCCTCGTTGACCGAGTAGGCGCCGTCGGAGGGGTTCATCGCCGCGATGATCTGCGTGCCCGCCTTGATGACCTCGACGCCGTGAACCTGCCCGTCCTCCATCAGCGTGAAGAACGTCTTCACCGTGCCCTTCTCGCCGCGGTTGTACTCGTCGAAGAAGAGTCCGCACTCCGGCGGCAGGTCGAACAACTCGCGGTTGATGAGGAACTCCATGGTGCCGTTGCGCCGCGTACGCTCGTCGAGGTGTGCGATCGTCCGCGCCGTCTCGAGCACCTGTGACTCGAGACTCCGAGCGATTTCCTTGAACTCGTCGTGATCGCCCTGCGTACGCACGAACAACGCGAGCTGCTGCATCTGGGTCGCGCGCTGCAGCAGGTCGCTCTGCTTGGCTTGCGACGGATACGGCACGGCGATGTCCTCCGGCTGGAGATGCTGGAGGTAGAACGCCAGCAACGGCACCGAAGTCGTCCACTCCTTGTTCTTCCAGGTGAACGGCTTGCGCGGCCGGCGCCGTGCGAACACCTGCCGGACGATGTGGCTCTTGCCGATGCCACTCTCGCCCACCAGGCAGATGACGTTGCCAGTGTCGCGGTTGGCGTCGATGGCGGCCATGGCCGCCTGCAGACCAAAGAGAGGGATGCCGAGCTTGCGGTAGAACGTCTCCTCGGCGTTTTCGTCGGACTTCTTGGCCATCGTCACTTCTCCTCGGGGGTGCGATCATCGAGATAATCGCGCCCTGGGTAAAGCTTCACGTGGTCGGTGAGGTAGGCCACGGCGCCATCACCGTGTCCGAGAGCCATGAGGAACGCGGCCAGGTTAGCCGCGTCCGTGGGGTTGTGCATGTGCAGCTTCTCCATGAGGTAGCTTGGCGTGATGTAGCCGCTGAGATCGAACGCATAGAAGCCGCCCCAGCTGGTGCCCATCGTCCACAGCCCGACGAACGTGTAACCATCTGGACAGTCGGGGTGTCCGACCTCACAGGCCAGCGTCTCGTCGAAGAGGCACACCGTAAAGCGCGTACCGCGAGCACAGAATTCGACCAACACCGGATACGTACGCGCTTCGAGGAGCCGTGCAACTTCGGCAACGCCGGCGGGCTTGTCGAGATGAACTTCGCCTGCCCATTGCGGCTTCTTTACGGAGTTGGTATCGTGGGTCTTGGAACCCATGGATATTCCTCCACAACTGCGCTCGGACTTGGCGCAGCACCTGCTGTACCTGGATGGACAACCGTTCTCGCTCGGGGACTACCCCTTCTACCACGCCATCTACGACGGTAACTACCAAGGCATGCTGCTGAAGTCGGGCCGGCAAGTCGCGAAGTCGACGACGCTGTGCAACTTCCTCATCAGCGAAGGCATCGGCACCAGTCATTTTCGCAGCTTGTACGTGTCACCGTCGCAAGAGCAGACCCGCAAGTTCTCCAATACCCGCGTCGGCAAGGTGTGTCTCTACTCGCCACTGATCAAGCAGTACTGGGTCGACGCTTCCGAGCTGAGTCAACGGACCATGCTGCGTATGTTCCGCAATGGCTCCGAGATCTCGTTCACCTACGCGCTCGACGATCCTGACCGCGCGCGTGGCAACACCGCGGACCGTTGCTGCTACGACGAGGTGCAAGACATCCTCTATGAACCGGTTATCCCGGTCATAAACGAATGTATGGGCAACTCGGAGTACGGCTACGAGACGTACGCCGGCACGCCCAAGACCATGGAGAACACCATCGAGTACCTCTGGTCCATCTCGACTCAGAACGAGTGGATCATGAAGTGCGATGGGTGTGGTCGTTACAGCTTCATCGATAACGCGAAAGCGGTGGGCAAGGTTGGTCCCGTGTGCGTGAAGTGCGACCACGCCCTGAACCCGCGTAACGGACAGTGGTACTCTTTCAAGCCGGAAGCAACCCTGACCGGTTTCCACATCCCCCAGCTCATCCTGCCGCGCAACGCTGAGCAGCCCAACCGCTGGCAGCGCATCCTGACCAAGCTCGCGCGCTACAGCGACACCAAGTTCAAGAACGAGGTCCTGGGCATCAGCGATGCTCTCGGCGCGCGCATCATCTCGAAGCAGGAGCTCGAGGCGCTGTGCGAGGACTACGACATTTACCGGCAACCCTCGCCGGGCATCAACATGGAGTACCGCCATGTCGTCGGCGGCGTGGACTGGTCGGGCGGTGGTACAGAAGGCGTGTCGCGTACCGTCGTCTGGATCTGGGCGGTCACCAAGAACCACCAGTTGCGCACGCTCTACTACCGCGTCTATCCCATCACCAGTCCGGTGAGCATCGTCGACGACGTGGCGGAAGCTTTGCAAGCTCACCACGTCGAGCTGGTGATCGGTGATCGTGGTGAAGGCCACCTGGCGAACGATCTCTTGGCGCAGCGTCTGGGGTCGAACCGCGTCTCTCAGGTGATGTACGGCGCTCAGGCCCGGACGATTTCCTGGAACGAGAAGGGGTTGTTCTACACCGCAGACCGCACCACGTTGATGGACAACTACTTCATGGTGCTGAAGCGCCAGGGCGTCATCTTTCCCCGGCTCAGCTGCATGCTTGAACCGATCACCGACATCCTCAACATCTACGAGGAGGTCACGGTCAACGGCAAGAAGGTCTGGCGGCATGCGCCGACCCAGCCGGATGACTGCTTCCACGCACAGCTCTTCGGCTGGCTCGCCGCCAAGGTGCTGCTGATGGACCTGACTTTCACTGGTTGAGTCCCTGCTACGATAGTGCGCGCCTTCGAGAGCTTGCAAGAAGGCGAGGTTTGCTTTCCGGGGCTTCGCGCCACGGAAAGGAAACCGAAGCCGCCGCAGCGAGTTCTCGAAGGGAAGTGCTTCCGGTACTCGCGCTGCAACTCTTGGCTGCACAGATGACGACGTAGCGTCGTCGGGCCACTGGTGGGTCACACCCTCTCCCAACAGCAGTTCTTTACCAGGGACTGAGAAACCGGTCTACTTCGTTGGAAGCGACGCGGCAGGTCCTCGAGGTCGGCAGGTGGTTCGGCGTCTCGATAACCGCGGGAACTGCACGAGGAGTGGAGTAGCTCGTCGCGGCGGATCCGATCAGATCAGGGTTCTCGCAGAGAACCAGACCTGAATGCCGGCGTGGCACCGGCGGCCTTTGCAGGACTAACTAGACCGGGTGTGGCGTATCTACCGTGCACTGCCCACTTCGTTTGCCTTTTTCGCCGGCGGAGGACGTGATCGTCAGCGATGGCATCCCACTTCGTTTCGCCGAGGAGCTCGAGGCCGAGTTCGTCGGTTTACGCAGTAAAGCGCAGCAGTGGCGACGTAACGCCGCCAGCACTTTCGAGTGCTCTGGGTGAAAGCGATCCACTTCGTTGCGGCGGGCCGCGGCGGCCGCCTCGAGATGACGTCGAGGAGCTCGCCGGCGGTGAAGACGGCCTATTTCGCGCGGAATTCGCGATAGCGGTTCGATCGGATCCGATCCGGTCGAAGACCGCAGGCCAAAAAGCCGGCGTGGCGCCGGCAGCCTTTTCAGGACGGTACTGGATCGCATGCCGTGCACGGTGGCTACGACACTACACTACGACTGAGGGGTGGCACGCGCGGCATTGATGGCGCGTGTCTTGTCGATGACCTGCTCTTCGCGGGAATCCGACGTAGGCACAAGTCCTTCTTGATGTGCGCGCACGTCGGTAGAGACGGACAGCACCGGCGCGTCTTCCGGCAGATCAGCTTCGATGTGGTGGTAGGCGGCGCGCATCCGGAACTGGTAGAACCCACGGCGGTTGGCGTCGATGAACGCCGGGTAACCCATGAGCTCGGACAGCTGCGGCACCGACTCGCCGATGCAGTTCATCTTGTAGAGGATGAACTCGAAGCCCGCGAAAGCGATCGGGAGGTAGTGAACCCGACCGCGTTCGATGTTCGGATCGATGAAGCAGGGGCTGTGCAGGTAGGCCCGGTGGAGGTCTTCGCTCGTGACCAGTCCGAGGATCGGACCTCGTACGGTATGGAAGACCTTCATCTCCTGGCCGTCCAGCATCGCCTTGGCGATCTGATAGACGCCCATCCACACCGACACCTGCTTGAAGTTGTCATCGACTGGGTGGAGCGTCTCCCACTCCGCCTTGTCCGTCTCCCACTGGGCGTGTGCTTCAACCGCCGCAGTGTACTCCGTCGTGGGTTCGACGCCTTCGCTGAGCGGCGGCGGTACGAGTGGCTCTGGCTTCTGGAACGGCGGCGGCGGCACGGCTTCCACCTTGATGATGGCCTCCGCCGGCACCTTGGCCAAGTCGTCGTTCGACATGATACGCGTCTCGCCACGCTTACCGATCACGAAGCGTATCAACTCCAGCTTGTGGCCGCCGACCTCCGCTTCGACGGTCTCAGCTTCATTCAGTGGCGACTTCTTGGATTTCGGATCGGAACTCATCGTCCGTGACGACTTCGTCTTCCCCTTGCTCATCGAGGTCTCCTGTGGTGGTAGTGGGTGCCGGCAGTGGATGTTTCTCGAGGTACTTCTTGATGTCAACCGTTTCACCGTAGCTCGGTCCAACTTCCACGTCCCACAGGAAAGACACCGGGAGCCAAGGACAAGCTTCGGCAACACGGCGCGTCCCGTACTCACGCATCACCTCGGGCACCTGAGAGACGTACTGTGGCGGCACGCTGAAGACGAGACTGTCGTGTACCGTCGCGTGGAAGAAGCCCCGCAGATCACGAGAGATGACCGGAAAGACTTGGTTGAGGACCCACAGCACGATGTCACTGCTGGTCGACTGGATCTTGAAGTTGACGGCTTGACGAAAGCAGCGTGAAGCGAAGGATTGGCGATCCGCCAACGGGAACCGGCGCTTCCGCCCCGTATAGGTGTAGATGTTGTGGAACGCCTTGACCTCAATCTCAGTCGCCTGGATGTAGGCGGGGATCGAAGGATACCGCCGGAAGAGGCCGTCGATGACCTTCTGGGCTTCGTCCTTGCTGATACCAGCAGTCTCAGCAATCTTCGCAGCCTGCGCCCCGTAGAGCGTACCGAACACGACACGCTTGGTGTTGGTGCGCTGCTTGACCACGGCTTCAGCCACGGCCAGCGCGGCGACGTCCTCCGCAGACAGCTTCAACCCAGTCTTGGCGAGCTCGATCTTGCGGTCGACGATGTCATCGAGCGTCTGTCGCTGCTGCTCGATGTAGGCATACGTGAAGCGATCGGGGTAGACCTCCGCAGTGAAGTAGGAGTGAGTATCAAGACCGTCGTTGATGGACTTGATGAGCTCGGCGTCGTTCGAATAGGCGGCGAAGAGCCGTACCTCGGCGCCCTTCGCATCGACGTTACAGAGCACGTGGCCTTCGAGCGGGATGAAGATCTTCTTGATGTTGACGTCGGCCAGCTTCTTCGGGATGTTCTGCATGTTCTCACCTGAAGAGCTGGTCCGTCCTGTACACGTCCCGACGAGATGGAAACTCGGGTGCATACGGCCATCGATGACTGCGTGCTCACGCACATTCGTGAGGAACGGTGACCGCGCCTTGCACGCTTTGCGATGCCGTACCAAGAGGCGAGGGAAGTCGTACTTGTACGTGTTGGCCACGTACAGCAGAGCCTTCTCGTCAGCTTTGATCTGTCCCTTCGGAGTACGGGCAATCTTCGCACTGCCCGCATCAACACGAACCTTGGCGCCTTCCTCGTAGAACCCGTCGTTGAAGATGATCCGGATGACCTCCTGGGGGTTTCCCAGAACGAAGCGCTGTCCCGCGAGCTGGTAGATCTTCTCTTCGGTTTCCCGAGCGACGATCTCCAGCTTCTTGTCGAGTTCCTCCAGGTAGCCCAAGTCCACCGGGAAACCGGTGTACTCCATCGCCGCCAGTGTCTGGCTCGTGGGGAGTACGTGCTCCCGCATGAGTCGGCGTACTGGTGCCGGCGGCGGCGCAGCTTGTAGCGACGCCCGCAGCGTCACGTCGTTGGCATACTCCGTGTCCAGGCGCTTGTGCTGATGAAGGACGTGTTGGCGAGTCACATCGGCGTCAACGGCCGCGTACAACTCCAACTGCGGCAGTGGAATCATGGTGTAGTCGAAAGGCAGCTGATGCACGGGTTCTTCCGGCGGATGCGGCCGCAACGGTGCCTTCGGCTTCTTGTCTAACACCGACTGCCGTATGCGGCGCAATTCTCGGTTGGTCTCGCCGGTCTTGCGCGCCGCCGCGGCCCGAGCTTTCTCGGTCGTGAACTTCTCGCGCCACTTCGACAACGTAGCGTCATAGCTGGCGCGTTCCTGCTCGTAGGCGGTCTGCTGCGTCGTGTACTCCACCAGCGCATGCTGGTACTGATCGACGGCACGGCGGAACGCTTTGTTGGCCTGTGCGCGGGTCATGCTGCCGTGCGTCTCGCGCAGCTCCGCCACCTTGTCCTCGTAGCCTGCGTAGGCAGGTAGGCGAACCCGGGTGAGCATCTTGAGGCCATACGCACCTTGCTTGTCCTCTTCGAGCAAGTGCTCAGCGCCCATCGTGTCCCACACGAAGTTCTCGAGGGGCCAACCGTAGTGGTGACAGATCCCTTGAACGTCGAACTGGCCGTTGTGCAACACCTTCGGCTTCGGACAGGCCAGCACACGTTGCACATGTTGTTTCACCTGCGCCAGTTCTTCCGGCGACCACCACGCCTGCGGATGATCGAGGACGATCGAAGTCGCCTTCAGTTCTGCCCAGGCGAACGAGATACAGATGATGCGGAAGTCCGGAGCGTAAGGCTCCAACGAAGTCGTCTCGGTGTCGACCGAGATCATGTGCTTACCCGGCGGATCACCTTCGTTGGCGTAGTTGATGATCTCGTCGCAGAGGTCCTGCACTTCAGCCACCGTGTGCGGGAACTGGTAGTGCTGCCGGAGGAACTCTTCGGAATGCCGGTGTTGATCCAACCGACCTTCGGCGAGGAGAAATGCGTTCTGCAGGTCGCGTTCCAGTTCACGGAAGAGCCCCTGCTGCGCCAGGACCGCCTTGGGCGAGTAGGTGACGTAGACGTTGAAGGATTTCTCATGTCGCGGCAACGTAAGCAGTGACGCTGTGCCGCGCAGGTCATCGAAGCGCATCTTGCTGCGCCCCAAGACGCTGCGCGCAGCATCCGCGCCGAAGGCGACGATGATGTCGGGTTGGATGCGAACGATGGTCTCTTCGAGACGGTGGCGGCAGTGCGCCGTCACTTCCTTCGGTACGCGGTCGTCCGTCATGCACTGGACCGCGTAGGTGTAGTAGATGCGCAGCTTGTCGAGTCGATCCGGTCCATCGGGTAGCCGCGAATACCGCGCGCGAATCCGCCCGAGTGCCATCCGTACCACGATGCCCGCCCGGTCCTGAAATGCGTTGCCACCGTGAGGAGAAGCGATGGCCGGATGGTCACCGACAAACAAGACACGCGCTTCGTGTTCGCTCGCGTCGGGAACGTAGGCGTAGGCGTAGAAGGGACAACTGCTGCAGTGCGCCGGCTTGCCCGCCGCCCGGGCCGGATCATTGACTTCGGGCCTAGTAGTTGAAATCGTCATCCTTGACACCCTTCTTCGGCGGTGGCGTCGAGGTGTCAGACGCGCCGTCGCCCGTGCTTGTACCCGCTCCCGCGGCTTCCTTCTTGCCCAGCACGTCTTCGGGCTTCGAGAACACGGCCGTCTTCAACTGCTCGGCGTACTCCTGTGACATGTCGATGTCCTCCATACCTTTCAACTTGCCCGGAGTACGGGACTGCGCGGCGTCGTCGAGGTACTCGGTCACCTTGAACGCGGCCACGTTTTCCATGCGGCTGCCGCGTGTCATGTAGGGCAAGAGACGATCCAGAGCTCCGCTCTGGCGCAGCGTCTCGTCGCTGATGTAGTAGTGGTTACGCACCGAATGGGCCTTCAGCCAATCTGCCGGCCGATGGCTGTACTCCTGAACGCTGCTCAGGATCGTGAAGCGCGCCAGCGCGAAGTCGATGACTATCGCTTCCAGTTCCTTGTCGTAGTAGCAGCCCGAAGCGGTACGATTGAGGTTCTCCGGGGTGGGACTGTTGAGGATCGATCCCACCGTTCGCTGCACCGTGTCACCCATGTCGGGCATGCGCACCGCAGGGACTGATAGCACGGTCGTGAGGATGTCCCCGCTCAGCGAGCTACGTGCAATGCGCGACAGGTAGGTCCGGTTGAGCCGGAAGTGGTCGCGGAAGAGCACGTCGTACTCGACGCCGGCGTGCTTCATGATCGCCAACGCGCCGTAGTAGTGCTCACGGCTACGTGAGATGTCGCTGAACTCGACACCGGCGCCGTACTTGTACTGCTCAGCGACGTCGTTGTAGATACGTCGCAGCGCCCGGAGTTCGCGCCACATGATCAACGGCGCATCTTCACGAAGCTTGCGAATGGTGAGCGCACCGAAGGCCTCTAGGAGGAGCACCTCCGGAGTGGGCCGATTCTCCTGCCGATCCATCTCGATCATGATGGTGCGGGAGAGGTCCTCCGGCAGCTGCGTCTGGCGAATGCCGGCCAACCAGACGGGGTGATGCACGCTGTATTCGACCGGCTGTCCGTTCACGCTACCTTGGATGGTCCGGCCCGCTTCGTTAGCCAGTCCCCGGAAGTGCTGTGACAAACGCTGCACCGTCTGGCTCTTCGGGTCGTGCGCCAAGCCCTTGTCCTCGAACTCGTCGAGGCACAGCGTGATTGTCGAGTTGTTCATCGCCTGGCGCACCCCGGCGACGGTGTAGTTGTCCATCCACAATGCCGGCTGAACGATGTTGATGGCGGGTTTGGAGGTACGTCCGATCAGACCACCGACGAGGAACGTCTTACCGCTGCTGTGCTCCGCCGTGATCATGAGCAGAGGTTGGCGGGCGAAGGCGTCGGCAATGAAGCCTTGCAGGATGAACGCGGCCATGAAGTGCGCCGTGTTCTCGTGGTGCTTGAAACGCCAACCGGTGCTGAGGATCCGGTAGACCAGATCGTAGAGCTCCCGGAAAGACAACCGGGGCACCCGATTGAAGTCGTCCTCGTCCTTGTACAGCGGATAGGCGTCGAGTGGTCGCCGCCCGTGCTCAGCGTAGATGACGACGTTGCCATCCGCCGGGCCGTTGCACTTCCGCCACAGCGGGATGTCGCTGTCGCCTTCGTAGGTTCCCTTGAAGAGACTCATGCCCTTTACCACGTAAAGGGTCGTGGTCGTCTTGTCGTCTTCGTCGGTCGTATCGATGACGTGCGTGCCCGCGCTGATGGTCTTCACTTGCGATGTACCCGGCAGCGCATTGGCGAGGCGTTGAACTGCCCACTGCACGTAGGGCTCGAGCATGCGGACACGGTCCGCATAGAAGACCTCGCCTTTGGCCACGCTCTCGGCATACGACATGATGAAGGCGGGTTCGCCGACTTCGTTGCGGATGAAGAGATAGATGTCCTTGCCGCGAGACAGCGCCGCAATCTGTGCTGCCAGCCGCTTCGGTTCGTTGAGAGGCAGGTCGTAGAGAGTATCGGTGATGCGGTCGTAGACCCGCAGCATCGAGTTGTTGCCTTCACGTAGCCAGTCGAGGACCGACAGTCGTGCTGCCAGCACACCGCGGATGCGTTCGATGAACGCCTCCTCGTGCTCGTCGGTCGAGGCCATCTTGCTGAGGATCATGCCGACGTTGACGGTGCGGTGGACCCGCTGGATGTCCTCGACGTAGGCCTGCTGCTCCGCCGTATCGCGGACGTAGACGCCCCACTTGGAAGCGCGGTTGGTCAGCTGGCTGACGTCGAGCGGGTCGATGCCGACCATCTCCGACAAGGCGCGTTCGGCCGCCCACTTGTAGGGCAGCTGGTAGTTCGACGGGTCGCGCAGCGCCGTCTGCACGGTGTTGAGGCCGAACGCCTTCATCGCGTCGTCCGGGTCGATCTTGTCCTGGCCCGGGATGGTGAACGCCGCCGGCCAGGTGAAGATGCGCAGGCCCAGGTGGAAGGTCTTCTCCAGCACGCTCTTCACGAACTCGTTGCCGCCGGGATCGTTGTCGCCGACGATGTAGGCGATCTCGAAGCCGAACTCCTTGAGGTAGTCGAGCCCGTCGATGGCCCCGCCGCCGCCGCTGAAGCAGACGAAGCCGATGTTGAGCGGCAGGGTGTTGAACTGCTGCGCCGCGATGCTGAGCATGTCGAACTCGCCCTCGACGACGACGCAGCTCTTCTGCGTCTGGGCATCGATCAGGCGCCCGTAGGGCGGGCAGCCGTAGAGCCCAAACATGCCGCGGCGGTCTTCGGTCTCATCCTTGACCCACTGCACCAGCTTGGCATCCTCGGTGCTGAAGATGCCGTTCGGCAGCAGCGTCGGCACCGCCCGGATCTTGACGTGGCTCGGGAGGTCGGGCGTGTCGCCGGTGAAGTACAGCACCGCGCCCTGCCACAAGCTGGGGTTGGTGAAGAAGGAGTCGAGGTACTCCTTGGCCAGCTCCCACATCTGGTCCTTGTCGAGGTTCTCCTTCTCGGCCCGGTCCTTGAGGAGCTGCTCCAGCTCCATCGACGGCAGCAGCATGCCGATGGGCAGCTCGGCGTACCAGTTCGGCGCCGAGCGCGGGATGCCACGGTAGTCGAGGTATCGCACCGTGCGCGCAGCGTAGCCATAGCGCGGGTCACTCGACGCGGCGTCGTAGCCGACCCGGTCGTAGAGCTGCGCCACCGCGCACAACTCGGCGTTGCTGACCAGGTGCAGCAGCCGCTTCATGGTGCGGCGCCGCCACTGCACGCTGAGCCCGTTGATGACCTTGGCGGGGAAATCCTTGAGCCCGTAGGTGTCCTTCAGATCGACCATGGCGTCGACGTAGGTCGTCGCCTTGCCGGCCTTGGTCTTCAACGCCGCCACGAAGGTGATGGGGTTCCAGAAGAACGCCTTGCACCCGAAGCACTTGGCGTAGTGCTTCTCGAAGTCGATGGTGAACGACGGGGACTTCTCGTCGTGGAAGGGGCACAGGCCCATGATGCGCGGCCCCTTGCGCACCCAGTTGTACGCTCCAGCCGCGTTCTTCACGTAGCCGAGCCACTGGTCGGGCGTGATGTCGTTCCAGACGCGCTTGATCGAAGCGACGCCGATCCTCTTCAGGGTCTGCGGATCCGTAGGCCCCGTGTTCTTCTTCCCAGGCATGCACCCTCCTGGCGCGGAGGTGCCCCCTTAGCGAAGCGGTATCACTTCGTCATGGCCGGGCACGATGGTTGGTAGCCACACGACTTGCACCGCCAACACGGTCGTGGTTCACCGATGGCGGCGGTCTCTGCTGCTTGGGTAAGGCAGGCTTCGATCTCTTCCCGAATACGTGTCCGCAGCACCGGCAACGGATACTCCGGTGCCCAGACGGTGCGATTACCTTGTTCGTCCGGGTCCTTGCTCAGGTAGTGGAGTCCGGTGCGAATACCCTTGAGGTTCGGCCTTTGAGCATCCGCG
>Ga0315275_10000008_pt1 | contig 209648 bp, 179 predicted proteins | sample YL17G03_0_MG_FD_205557 | JGI IMG/M metagenome (GOLD analysis project Ga0315275, IMG submission 205557) | Sediment microbial communities from Yellowstone Lake, YNP, Wyoming, USA - YL17G03_0 | ecosystem: Environmental > Aquatic > Freshwater > Lake > Sediment | place: USA: Wyoming | collected... | reverse complement strand
GCGCCGGCGGCCAGCCAGACCATGGCGGCATGCTCCGGATCGGTGACCATCAGGTGCGCCTCAAAAGGCAGGTCGCCCAGGATCTTTCTCATCCTTTCCGGCGGCGCCCAGGTCAGCGTGTCGACAAAAATACCGTCCATGACATCGATGTGCACCATGGTCGCGACTTCCCGGACCTTTTCGATCTTCTCCAGGAAATCTTTTTCGCTGGTGGCGAGTATCGCGGGTATGATCTGAGCCATATCCTGAGCGGCCGGCTTCAGCGCCTTCGACCGCGTTTTTCGTATCGGGTTATCTTCTCCAGGCGCCGGATGTGCCTGGCCTCTTGGGAAAAGGGCGTGCGCAGCCAGGTCTTCACCAGCCGGACGGCCGCGGCGCGGTCGCCGGTGACAGTGCGGCCGCCGAGACAAAGGACGTTGGCGTCGTTGTGCAGACGGGACATCTTGGCCGTGTAGCCGTCATAGACCAGCGCGGCGCGGATGCCGGGTACCTTATTGGCGGCGATGCATTCGCCGATGCCGCTGCCGCCGAAGACGATGCCCAGGGCCTTGCCTTTTGACCGGGCCACTTCCTCGGCCGCCGGTATGATGAGGTCCGGATAGTCCGATGGTTCCGCGGAGAAAGCGCCGTGGTCACAGACCCGGTAGCCCACCCGGCGCAGATAGCGCGCCACGGCTTCCTTGAGCTCAAAACCAGCATGGTCCGAACCAAGGCAGATAAGTGGTTTTTTGCTTCGCATAATTCCCGGTTGTCGGATCACGGTTTCCGCTCCCCTTAATTTTATCATTTTTTGGACTTACCGTCATTAGCGGTCCGGCGGCGGGCGATCGTCTGGCCGACGCGCTTAAAATGCCATATCATTGAAAAGGTCATGAATAACCGCTTCCGCCGGCATTTTTCTTTCGTTTTTCTCGGGTTGATGCTTCTTGCCATCAACGCCGCGGCTTATTTTATCGCCGCCCGGGTCGGGCGCGGGGGCGGCGCCGCGGTGCGGCCGGAAGCGGTCACGGCGGCCGTGTTTGCGGCCGCGACCTTTCTGACAGCGGCCGTCGTCTGGCTCTGGCGCGAGCACATCCGCGGCGGCGGCCGGGTCTGGCGCGCCGTTTTGGCCGCGACAGCGCTGGTTTTGGCCGCCGTGGCGGTCTTATCCCCGCTGGCTGGCGTGCCGGATAATTATTGGAACGTGCTGATGAGCCGTGGTTGGGTCGTCCATGGAAGAAATCCCTACACCACGGCCGCTGCCGAACTTGCGTCCGATCCGCTATTCGCGCGCACGGCCATGGAGTGGCGCGGCGATACCATGCTTTACGGTCCGGTCTGGAGCCTGGCCGCCGCCCTGCCAGTGGCCGTCTTTCGTGATCCCGAGGCCGAACTCCTGGCCATGAGGATCATGTTGGCCGGTCTTTACGCCGCCGGCGGGTTGTTGCTTTGGGCGTCCTTAAGGCGCCGGCAGACGGTCCCGGCCGTCGATCCGGACAGAAGAACCGCCGGCGCCGAGGCTGATCTTTTCCTGACGGTTTGGCTGTTGAATCCGGCGGCCTGGTTCGAGGTGGCCAACGCCGGACATAATGAGGGACTGCTCATCTTTTTCCTGGCCGTTTTTTTCATCGGCCTGCGCCGGGCCGACCCCCGGCTGGCCCTGCCGGCCCTGTCTGCCGCCATCCTGACCAAGTATTGGCCAGTGGTGCTGGTGCTGTCTTTTTTCGGGATGCGCGGCGCCAAAAAAAGTCATTGGCTGCTGGGTCTGGCCGGCGCGGTCGCCATAGCCTCGACCGTCTTTCTGTTCGGCGGTCCGGCGGTCATGCTGCCAGCCCTGATCAAACACCAAAACCTGGTCTCGCCGGGCTATTTCTCTCCGCTCTTCTTTTTCTTGTGGCAGTTATTCACTGCCGCCGGCAAGCAGACCCTGGACGCTTTCGCCGCCGCCCAGGCCATCGCCGCCGCCGCTTTTCTGGCCGCCGCCGCGGCCGTCGCTTTCATCCTGATCAGGCGCCGGATCTCTTCGGAACAGGCCGCCGTCTGGTTGATCGCCGCCCTGTTCATCACGGCCATGAGCTGGCTGCAGCCCTGGTATCTGTTGACCTTGGCGCCATTCGTCATCCAGCCGGACGTGCCGCGCTGGGGCGAGCGCTCGCTGGCCGTCATTTCCTTTTTGTCCTTGCTGGCGTTCTTATCATACGGCGTCGCTTGGGTCTGGCTGGCCGCCGGTTCAGCCGCCGCCCTGCTTATATTTACCGCGGCCAGGTCGCGGCTCATGCGGCGGAGATAAGCCGGCAGACAGACGGACGCGACAGTTTACAATTGCCTCGGTTCAGCATATAATTGGCTTCATATGGCGAAATTCCATCTACCAACGATCGAAGAAGAACAGCTGAAGATGTGGGAGGAGAAAGGCATCTTCAAGCAGGTCATGCAGAAGAAGACCCGCGGCAACTTCGCGTTCTTCGAGGGGCCGCCGACGGCCAACGGCAAACCGGGCATCCATCACGTGCTGGCCCGGTCATTCAAGGACGTCATCCTGCGTTTCAAGACGATGCAAGGCTTCAACATCGATCGCAAGGCCGGCTGGGACACGCACGGCCTGCCGGTCGAACTCGAGGTCGAGAAACAGCTCGGGTTCACCAAGAAGCAGGACATCGAAGCCTACGGCATCGCCAGGTTCAACGCCCGCTGCAAGGAAAGCGTCTGGACCTATCTGGACCTGTGGGAGAAGATGACCCGCCGCACCGCTTTCTGGGTTGACCTGGAGCATCCCTACATCACCTACGAGAACGACTACATCGAGTCGCTTTGGTGGATCATGAAACAGATCGACGACAAAGGCCTGCTTTACCAGGGCTATCGCGTCACGCCGCATTGCCCGCGCTGCGTCACTTCCCTGTCCTCCCATGAGCTGGCCCAGGGCTACAAGGACATCGATGACCAGTCCATCTACGTCAAGTTCGTCATCGACGAGGCCGCGAAAAAGTACTTCCTGGTCTGGACGACGACGCCCTGGACCCTGCCGGGTAACGTCGCGCTGGCCGTCGGCGCCCAGGTCGCCTATGCTGAGGTGAAGATGAAGGCCACCGGCGAGACCTATGTCCTGGCCAAAGAGAGGCTGGCGGTGCTCGACGGAGAATATGAGGTGCTGTCGGAAACGACCGGCGACAAGCTGGTCGGCACGGCCTACGAGGCGCTTTACGAGATAATCGGCGACTACGCCGGCGGTATCAACGCCGATCGCCTGCCCAACGCCTACAAGGTCTACGTCGCGGATTTCGTCTCCACCACCGACGGCACGGGCATCGTCCACATCGCGCCGGCTTTCGGCGAGGATGACGCCAGGCTGGGCGAATCAGCCAAACTGCCGGTACTGACCACGGTCGACGCGACCGGCGCGGTCACGGCGGCCGTCCCGGGCCAGGGCAAGTTCATCAAGAAGGCCGACGAGGACGTCAAGGCCGATCTCCAGGCCCGCGGACTGCTGTACAAGAGCGAGGTTTACCGCCACGCCTATCCTTTCTGCTGGCGCTGCGGCACACCGCTTCTCTATTTCGCCAAGAGTTCCTGGTACATCCAGATGTCCAAGCTGCGCGACGAACTGCAGAGGCATAACCAGCACATCAATTGGGTGCCCGAGCATATCCGCGACGGCCGCTTCGGCGAATGGCTGCGCGAGGTCAAGGACTGGGCGCTCTCCCGCGAGCGTTATTGGGGCACGCCGCTGCCCGTCTGGCAGTGCGCCTGCGGCCGCAAGCAGGTCGTCGGCGGCAAGGACGACATGAAAAAGCTGGCCCGGCCGCGCAACCGCTATTTCCTGCAGCGCCACGGCGAAGCCGAGAACAACGTCGCCGGCATCGTCAGTTCGTGGCCGGAAAAGAACGATTGGCCGCTCACGCCCAGGGGACGCGAGCAGGTCCGGGCGACGGCCAAGAAGCTCAAGAAGCAGAGCGTCGACATCATCTTCGCCTCCGACGTCATGCGCACCAAGGAGACGGCCGAGATCATCGCCAAGGAGCTCGGGCTGCCGATCACTTATGATGCCCGGCTGCGCGAACTGGACCTGGGCGAATACAACGGCGAGACGCAGGATGACTATCACGCCTTTTTCAAGGACAAGCTGGAAAGGTTCGCCAAGGCGATCGAGGGCGGTGAGAGCCTCTACGACGTGCGCCGCCGCATGATCGGATTCATCAAGGAATTGGAGCAGAAGTACGCCGACAAGAACATCCTTATCGTCAGCCACGGCGATCCGCTTTGGCTGTTGGAGACCGGTTTCCAAGGCCTGAGCGATGAAGAGACGCTCGGCGCCTCCTATAACGGCGTCGGAGAGTTCCATGAATTGGTCATCGACTGCCTGCCCTATGACGACATGGGGCGCGTCGACCTGCACCGGCCTTACGTCGACGAGGTCATCCTGCGCTGCCCGGCCTGCGGCGGCGACATGCGTCGCGCCACCGACGTCCTCGACTGCTGGTTCGACTCCGGGGCCATGCCTTACGCCCAATGGCATTATCCTTTCGAGAACAAGCAGCGCATCGACAAGGGCGCCAACTTCCCGGCCGACTACATTTCCGAAGCCATCGACCAGACGCGCGGCTGGTTCTACACCCTGCTGGCCGTCTCCACGCTGCTCGGCCATGAGACGCCGCCGTTCCGCAACGTCATCTGCCTGGGCCACGTCCTCGACGCCAAGGGCCAGAAGATGTCCAAGTCGAAGGGCAACGTCGTCGATCCCTGGGTGATGATCGACAAATACGGCGCTGACGCCATCCGCTACCATTTTTTCACCGTCAACCAGCCGGGCGAGCCTAAATGCTTCGACGAGAAAGCCTTGGACGAAGTGATCAAGAAGGTCTTCCTGATACTTTGGAACGTACTCAGTTTCTATCAGATGTACGCCGGCGAGGCGACAGCGGCGCCGGTCGAACCGCCGCGCGCGCCGTCCAGCATGCTGGACAAGTGGATCCTGTCCAAGCTGGCCCTGCTCATCCAGAATGTCACCCGGAAGATGAACGAATACGCCGTCGTCGACGCCTGCCGCGAGATGGGTGAGTTCGTCAATGAATTGTCTACCTGGTACCTGCGCCGCAGCCGCGACCGTTTCAAGACGGGCGCTCCGGCCGAGAAGGCCGAGGCGGTCCAGACTCTGGGTTACGTGCTGGCCACTTTGTCCAAGGCCATGGCGCCTTTCACGCCTTTCCTGGCCGAGGCGCTCTACCGCCAGGTCGGCGGACCCCTGGATTCGGTCCACCTGGACGAGTGGCCGGACGACGAAGTTACGGACCTGGGCTATGACGATCCGGCGGTCCGGGACAAGATGGATTTCGTCCGTCAGGCGGCTTCGGCCGGCTTGGAGAAACGCGCCGCTGCCGGCATCCCGGTGCGCCAGGTTCTGGCCAAGGCATCGGTCGCGTCTGCCCAGACCTTCGAGCCTTGGATGAAGGAGATCGTCGCCGAAGAGTTGAACGTCGAGGCCGTCGAGTGCCGCCAGGTGGCGGAGGCCAAGGACGGCGGCGTCGAATTGGACACCGAGCTGACGCCGGAGCTGAAACGCAAGGGCGCCGCCCGCGAACTGGTCAGACACGTCAACGATCTGCGCAAACAAGCCGGTCTGACCGTCCGCGACCGCATCGTGCTGCGCTGGCAGACGAGCAGCGAAATGTGGCAGGCGGTCTTGGGCGAGGCCGGGGAGGACCTCAAACGCGACGTCCTGGCCGAGCGCATCGAGACCGGCAGCCAGGGAGCGGCTTGGGGCAAGGAAATCGACCTCGACGGTCAGAAGATCTGGCTGGGTATCGACAAGGTTTAAGACGTTGTGGTCAGTGGATGGTGCCAGTGATCAGTGAGCCGATCGAGATCAAGCACTAACTACCGATCACTGACCATTGACCACGTCATTATGATCATCACCATCTCCGGAAAAGTGACGCATAAAGGCGCCGACCTGGCCGTCATCGAGGCCGCAGGCCTCGGTTACCAGGTATTCCTGAACGTCGCGACGCTCGGCCGCATGTCGGTCGGCAGCGCGGCCAGGCTTTGGACGCATGAGTATCTGCGCGAGGACGCCCGCGAACTGTACGGTTTTTCCAGTCAGGCCGAACTGGCCCTGTTCGGGAAACTGCTGGCAGTTTCCGGCGTCGGCCCGAAGATGGCCCTGCACATCCTTGATCTGGGTTCGGTCGCGGAGATAGATAAGCTGATCGACAAAGGGGACGTCGACATGCTTTCCCGGGTGCCCCGGGTCGGCAAGAAGACGGCGCAGAAGATCGTCCTGGAGCTGAAAGGCAAGCTGGTCGAGCCGGGCAGGGGAGCCGGCGACGGTGATGAAGTGCTGGCCGCCCTGGTCGATCTGGGCTATGGCCGTGATCAGGCCAAAGAGGCGCTGTCGCGCGTCGGCGAAACGGAAAAGACGGTCGAAGCGCGCCTTAAGGCGGCGCTCAGGGATCTGGGCCGCGGCAAGAGATGATCGCGGCCGTTCTCGCGCTATGTTGATGACCCACGTGGCCAGGGATGAAGAATCGTGGGACGCCTTCGTGCGGCAGCACGGCGGCGGTTTTTTGCAATCGTGGGGCTGGTCGCGTTTTCAGGAGGCGGTCGGCCGGCAAGCCTACCGCTTTCGCATCACTGCCGCGTCCGCCGACGCCCCGCCTGAAGCGGCCAGCGAGACGGTCGGCCAGTTCCTGGCCATCATCCACAAGCTGCCGTTCGGCGCCCGATACGCCTACATCCCGCGCGGGCCGGTCATCAGGAACGACGCCGCCAGCGGGCCGGATAATTTCGACGCCTTCATCGGCACGCTGCGGGAGACGCTCAGCCGGCTCGGCTGCATCTTCGCCCGCGTCGAGCTGCCTTTTTCGCAGACCGGCGGCGTGGTCAGCTCGGCTGACCTGGAGCGCCACGGCTTCAGCTATGTTCGGTCGGTCCAGCCGGCCGACACCCTCATTGTCGATCTGGACAAGAGCGAGGAAGAGTTGCTGGCGGCCATGCATCCGAAGACCAGGTATAACATCCGTGTGGCGCAAAAACACGGCGTCAGCCTGCGCGAGGCCGACTATGGCGATGCCGGCCGCTTCCGGCAGGACATCAACGTTTTCTGGCGCCTGCTCGGAGAGACGGCGGTCCGTGACAAGTTCCACACCCACCCAAAGGGTTACTACGAAAAAATGCTCGATGTCCTGGCGCCCAGCCGGAGCGGCGACCTTCAGGTGCGGCTGGTCTTTGCCGAATACGGCGGTGAGGCGGTCGCGGCCTGCCTGGTAGCCGAGTTCGGCGGCACGTTGACCTATTTGCACGGGGCCTCGTCCTCAGCCCACCGGAACGTCATGGCGCCGCAATTCCTTCACTGGATGCTGATGTCCGAAGCCAGACGGCAGGGCTTTGACCGATACGATCTCTGGGGTGTGGCGCCGGGCGACGACCCGGACCACCCGTGGGCCGGCATCACCAGGTTCAAGAAAGGGTTCGGCGGCCGGCGCGAGAGCTATCTCGGGGCCTGGGAGTTGTCAATCGACCCGTCTTGGTATACTCTATACCGGTTCGCTAAACGGTTCAGGAACGTTTAAAAACGCGAAGGCGGGTGCGCCCGCTTCGCCACACATGCGCCCGTAGTTCAACGGATAGAATACGAGCCTCCGAAGCTTGGGATCCAAGTTCGATTCTTGGCGGGCGCACCACTTAAGGACAGCAGGAGACTGCTGTTTTTGAGTTCAAAACAAGCGCTTAATGACCTGTATAATAAGAAAAACCGCCCAAGGGGGCGGTATTTACGTGGGATTTCAGCAGTCGGAGCCAAGCAGTTTCTGGCGGAGATATCCGACGATGAGATGTTTCAGCCGCGGGTGGGGGCGGGCGATGCCGGTGACCCAGCGGTCGACAGTGCTGGGTGCGACCTGGAATTCGCCGGCTAAGGCGCGTCGGCCGTTGGGCAGCACGTTGAGGCCGCATTCCACGATCTCGTCGAAACGGTCGTCGCCATTGTCCCAGCACCTGATGAGATAGCGGAATTCGGAAAGGCGATGGTTAGCCATGGGGAGACTCCTGGGAAAAAGGACCGCCTCCGATATAACCAGTCCGGCGGCCGTCAGTCAAGTTGGGCAGGAAAATAAGACGGCCGCGCGGGCGGCCTTGGCCGTATCCGTCATTTGTGTTCGTTCGGAGGCGTGCCGGTTCGGGCCGCCCAGGGCGGCACGCGCCTAAAAACGAAAGCGCGCCCCGCGGGGCGCGATTGTCGCAAATGATATGGATCACCGCCCGCGACCTATTGCCCCGGCAGCACCTTGCCCTTGCCGGCGGCCAGATCGTCATTCTCCAGCGCCGTGCTCAGCGGCGGATCGGAAAGTATGATCGGCGCACTGGTCTGTTTGTCCGTCGCTTCGAGGATGGCAGCGTCGATCAGCGTCGGCGTTTTGTCGGTCTGATCATCCGTCGGCGTCATGGTCACGTCGAAATTGATTTTCAGTTCCTTTATCGATGTCGGCAGCCAATTCAGCGTCCAGATGAGTTTCTCATTGGCGGCGTCGAATTTCAGGTCGCCGGCGTCGACACTGGATCTGCCTGTCCAGGCGACGTTCGACGGCAGCCTGGCCGATATCTTCAGGTCCGACAGGTCGTGAAGCGAATTGGCCACGTCCCAGTAGACACGGTAGGTGGTCGTCTGTCCGACGACGGGCGGCAGCGGGCCGGATCCGACCGCCATGCCGTCGGCATTGAAGTAGCGGGCCTCGGCGGCCAGCTTGCTGTCGCTCAGGAAGACGGCTGAAAAGGGCGGGGTCTGGGTCTTGCGGTTGGCGGTCTCATCGTCGATCTTGCCGATGGTCGCCTCCACCCAGGAAGCGATCCGGTAGTCCTTGGAGGTGGAATCCAGCAGCGTTCCGGCCAGGACGGGGACATCGAAATCGATGGTGCCTTCTTCCTGCGGCCCGACGCGTCCTAGCGCCGTGACCTGTTTTTTGGTCCAGGTTACGCGGTTCCCGTCGTGCAGCCCCTCTTGCTTGTCGCGCAGGTTGTTCCATTGGACCATCTGCATCGGGTCCGGCTGGCCGTCCAAGACGGCGGCCAGCGCCACGTCCTCAAGCACGACGGAGCCGGTATTGCGGTAGGTGATGGCGTAATGCAGGATGTCGCCGAACCTGATCGATTGGTCGCCGGTCTTGCCGTTGAGGATGAGCGCCACCACCAATTGGCCCTCCAGGACGTCGGTAGTGAAGGCGGCTTCCTTCTGCAGCTGCCAGCCGTCGTTCTCGTCGATAAAGCCGATCTGCGCCTTGATGTCGGTCTTGCCTTTGGCATCGGAAGCGAAAGACCCAACGACCTTGACGTGGCCCTGGGTGTTGGCCGGCAACGAGTCGATGAGCCACTCGGTCTTGCCCTCATCGGCGGCTGCCGGTTCGGCCGTCTCAGGGATGAAGTTGGGCGGGTAGATCGCTCTCAGGCTGACCTTCCTGAATTCGCTGTCGGAAGTGTTGATGTAGCTCAGATCCAGTTCGACCTTGTCGCCGGGCATTATCTTGGTCGGTCCGGCGAGCGTCACGTCGACGACCGAGTCGGCTACGCCGACGGTGCGCGTCGAGACCTTCTGGAATTCCGAATTGAAATCAGCCGGCCGGTAGGTGAGGATGGCCTGCAGATCGATCTGCTTGTCCAGTGTCGCCAAGACCACGCCGCGGACAGTGATGGAACCGTCGCGGCCGGGGGCGATGGAACCGATCTGCCAGGATAATTGCGTCGGATCGACGGGTGGCGGGTCGATTTCTTGGATGACGAATTCCTTGGGCAGGCGGAGCTGAAGGGAAGCCGTGCCCAGCGGGATACGTTCGCCGTTCTTGTAATTCACCTGGTAGGAGAGCAGGTCGCCGCTCTTGATCTGTGCCGGGCCGTCGATGCTCACCTCCACGCCCTCGCCGCTGAACTTGTTGTCTTCCGGCGAAAAAAAGAAAAATCCCGCCCAGGAGACAGCGGCCAGAAAAGCGAAAAAGACGACCATGCCGACCAGTATCTTCTTGGCGGTCGAGTGGGGCGCCTGCTCCAGCCTGGTCATATCCGGTCCTACCGGGCCGGAAATGTCGTAGATGGAATGCAGTTCCTGTTCCAGTTCCTGCTCAATGGCCTCTGCGGCGGTTTGCGGCGGTTCCGGGGAGGCGGCCGCCGGCGGCACTGTCGGTTGGGCTGGAGCTGCCTGGCCGGTGGTGTCGGTTTTCTTTTTCCTGAACATGATGCGGATCTAATTTAATTGGGCGACGGCGCCGAAGAGCGTGTCCCGTTCCAGCTCGCGAGTGACGCTCCAGCGGCCGCGGTCGTCGGCGGTGCGTTCAGGCGACTGCCAGACCACCCGGTAACCTCGCGGGAAGTCGATGTGCGATGTGAAAGCCGCAGGATTGGCTCCGGGCTGCTTTTGGGCCAGCAGCGAATAGGACAGGCCGCGCCTGTCGCTGCGTCCGGAGAACCAGTCAAAGATGGCCGTGAGGCCGTCGCCGTCCAGCTTTTTGAAACGGATGGTGCCGGGCGGCAATTTGTAGACGAGGGTGATGACGCTGGTCTGGCCGGGGTCGGTCTGGATCCAATTGCCGAAGACCGTCTTGCCGGATTCCGTCAATATTCTCGTACCCGAGACGCGGTCGATCCTGGTTTCCGTTTCCATTTCGGCGACATCGGGATCGGTTCCGCGGTAGGGATCGGCGATCTTGAAGAGTTTTGGATCAGGGGCGCTAAAACCGCTGGCTTCGACCAGCGTGCTGCCGTAAGGCGCATAAACGCGCATGAAATCAACGTTGCGGACGCCGCTGAACAGGGCGTTCTTGGCACCGCCGTGCGTCCTTTTCAGGGTCAGGGTGGCGATGCCCGTGCCGTCCGGCAGGACCTTGACCGAATAATCGACCGCGTCTTTCATGACCAGGTCCGTCTTTTGCCCGGCGATGTTTGTGTGGACGATGTTCAGATAATCGCCGTCAGTGCCCTTGATCTCGCCACCCCAGCCCAAGGCCGTGGAACTGGCCTGAATGGCCGGGTCCCGGAACCAGAACAGCAGGTCCTTCCGCGCCAGCGCCTTGTCCAGCGCCTCGATCAGCTTGAAGGACGTGTTCTGGTCGGCCGCCAGGATGCGGGCCAGGACCTTCGGCGCCAGATCGGCGATGAACTGCTTGGGCTTGTTCTCGGTCTTGTCGTATTCCAGTTCGACGGCCTTCTGCGTCTCGAAATAGAAGTTCTGTGCGTCGATCTTCTTGCCGTATTCGGTCATGTCGATGGGACCGGTGGTCACCAGCACGTCCTCCATGAATCCGGCCGTGAGGGCGATGACGCCGTCAGTCGTCGGGCCGCCGCTTTTTTCATAGAACCAAGCTATCTTCTTGGCCGAGGTCGGAAAGTCGGCGAACCAGTTGGCGTCCTGGAATTCCCAATCGGGATTGATCAGGTGCAGCGGCCGCGGCGAGACCAGCCTGGTGCGCAGGCTGCCTTTGAGGTCGTAGGAGCCGCCGCCGGGTATCTCCACTTTTTTCACCAGGCCGCGATCGATGTCCACTAGAGCGAAGCTGCCGATGAAGCCGCCGGTCGGCCGCAGTTCGGCGTTATTCTGGAAGATGACCAGATACCGTTTCGGTCCGTCGGTTCCCATGACGTTCTGCAGCAGATCGGCGACCGAGGCGGCGCGCCGCAGTCCTTCGGTCACCCTGGGCATCTGGTCCTTGGCCGCAACGAGCGTGGCGCGGTATTTTTCCGGGACGCCTTCAGGCGCCACCTGGCCCAGCGATCGGGCCGCCTCTTCTAGGTGCGGCAGGGAATATTTTATGTACGTCGCCAGGAGGGTCACTTTGGCCGCTGGATCCTTGGCTTGGTCCAAGGCGGCCAGGCCGTTGCTGAGGTCGACGCCGCCGGCGGCGATCTCGCGACCGGCTATCAGCAGCGCTCCGGCTGACGAGAGAATGGTCTTGGTCGGAAGTGCCGCCGCCGCTTGGGCGATAAAATTTCCGACCGGCCCCATTTTGTCCTGGGCGTCGGCAAAATCCTGGTATGCCCGATCGAAGGCCGTGCCGGCTTCGACAAATTTGCGGGCCTCCGCGGCCGCGCCAGCGGCTTTCAAAGAGTCGATGCCCTGTGTGCCGCTCTGGAGTATGGACTGCTTTTCAGCGCTCAGGGCGCCAAGCGATCCGTAAAGACCTGCCGGCAGGACGAAAAGCACCGCCATGATGGCGAAACCCAGCAGGCTCTTGCGCCATCCGGGCGGACGCCCAAAGGCCAGGCGCGGCCGCTCGGTTTGCTCCGGCTCATCAGCTTCTTTTTTTATGGCGATCACGGCCAGCGGCATGATCGGCAGAAGCCTTTCGATCGCCGCGCCATTGGCCTCGCGTTTGGCCGGTGAGCCGCTTAACAGCGGCCGCAAAGGGAAGGTCAGGATCTTCCAGAGAACCACGACGAATAGATGGACGACTGTGAGTATGGTCAGTTCGGCCAGCGGGTGTTCGCGGAAGAATTTGACCAAGGTGATGGCGAAAGCGTGGCCGACGGTCTTGGCCGCCGGCGGCGGGAAATCCTTCCAGCCGCGGGGCCGGATGGACAGCGTGCGCATCCGCAGGTCGTGGAGGTGCAGGTGTTCGTCCAGGAGTTGTTTCCATCTCCAGGGCGGTCGGCGGGTAGCGGTCCTCTTGGCGGCCACAGTCGGACATTCCCGGACGGCTGCCGCCTTGAGGTCAAGCAGGTGCGGCGAAGCCGCATGGCTGACGGCCGCGCCGCTTTTCCGGTTAGTCGCCGCAATGACACCGACTGCTGTATTTTCAGCGGGTTTGGTTGCCGGATGCTGGATTTTTGGTTGACGGCGGCGGCCCATACTTTCTCTATATTATCCGGAGATTGAAACCGCTTTCAAGTAGATGTCCCGGGTGGCCCGGGCGCAGGTCTGCCAGTCGAATTGCGTCGTCCTCTGCCGGCCCTTGGCGATCAGATCTTGGCGCAGATCGGGACTGGCGGCCATTTTTTCCAGGGCGGCGGCGATCTTGACGGCGTCACCCGGGTCGAAATAGTAGGCGGCGTCGCCTAGGACCTCCGGCAGGCAGGTGGCGTCCGACGAGGCGACGGCCAGACCGCGGCACATGGCCTCCAAAGGCGGCAGGCCGAATCCCTCGCAGAGCGACGGGAAGACGTAGAAAGACGCCGCGTCATAGAGTGCCGCCAGTTCGGTGTCGTCTGCCTGGCCGTAGAAGACGACGTTCTCGGCGAGGTCCTGGCGCCGCGCTTCCATCTGCAGCCGGTCGTAGAAGTAGTCTTTGCCGCCGACCAGGATCAGGTGGTGGTCGCCGCGTCCCTGGCGCCGGACCATGGCGAAGGCCTCGATCAGGCGCTCCAGGTTCTTGTGCGGATAGGCGTTGCCGACGTAGAGGATGAACGGTTTGCCGACTATCTCCGGCGGCAGCGCCGCCTTCTTGCCGGTCTCCTGGAGAGTGCGGAAGGCGGTGCCGCAGGCTTCGTAGGTCACGGCGATGCCTTTTTGTCCGGTGAAAGGAAAATTTTTTTCGATCTCTTTTTTCGAATATTGGGAAACGGTGATGATGGTCCGCGCCCGCCGCAGGGCGTTGCCGATGACCAGCCGGTAAAGCGAGTATTTCAGCCGGTAGAACAGCGGGTTGAGCGTCGTCGCCCTCGGCGTGGGGTGGCTGAGCAGGATGAGGTCGTGGACGGTGACGACGAACGGCCGGCGATAGAACAGCGGCACGTTGAAATGCGCGAAATGCATCAGGTCCAGGTTGAACTTCCGGAGCCAGATCGGGTACCAGACCTGCTCGCTCCAGCCATACCAGTGGAATTCGGCGAGCACCTTGGTGAATTTCGGATTTTTAGGCGCGTACTCGTCCCAGTTGGCGCGGCGAAGGAAGATGAAATACTCGTTCTCGGTGTCCAACTTTTCCAATTGGGCGATCAACTCGCTGACATATCTGCCCAAGCCTTTGCCGACCGAGCCGTAGAAGCGCGCGTCAATGCCGATGCGCATCGTTTTGGGGCTTCAAGAATGACCTCTCAGGCGTCGTTTTTTGCCGTATTTTTGCGGAAAATGACCGATATGCGATACGCAGGCATTATAACAAGGCTGGCGGGGTTTGGCCACCCTAAATGTCCCCAGCCTTCCGGGGAGAAAGCGGTCGTGGGCGGCCGCCGCTTTTTAGGCTTATTCGAGCCAAATATTCTTCTGGTCTGTCCGTGGCGGACGGCCCCATCCGCTGGCTCCGAGCAGGGGTCTTGACGTTAGCCGGCGTCCTTGTCGCCGGGGGTTTCGCCTTAGACCGGGGATGGATATAATGAACCCATCGAACATTATTTTCGCCAAACATATGTGCGGCATCGTTGGTTACATCGGTTCGCGGCGCGCCGAGGACGTGCTCATGGACGGCCTGCGCCGTTTGGAATATCGCGGTTATGATTCCGCCGGCATGGCCACAGTCCACGAGAACGACCTGCGGACGATCAAAGCCGTCGGCAAGGTCGCCATCCTGGCTGACAAATTGGCGCGCGAGCCCTTGGACGGCCGCGTCGGCATCGCCCACACTCGCTGGGCGACGCACGGCGAACCGTCGGATGCCAATGCCCATCCGCACCTGGATTGCCGCGGCAACATCGCCGTGGTCCACAACGGCATCATCGAGAATTTCGAGGCATTGAAGAAGCAGCTCGTGGCCCGCGGCCATCAGTTCCGGTCGGAAACCGACACCGAGGTGCTGACCCACCTGATCGAGGAATACGCCGCCAGCCTGCCTTTCGAGGAGGCGGTCATGGCGGCGCTCAAGGACGTCGTCGGTACTTTCGGCGTGGCCGTCCTTGCCGCCAGCGAGCCGCAGCGGATCATCGCCGCCCGCCGCGGCAGCCCGCTGGTCGTCGGCCTGGGCAAGAACAGCGACGAATTTTTCCTGGCCTCGGATCCGTCGGCCCTCCTCGCTTATACGCGCGACGTCATCTACCTTGACGACGATGAAGTGGTCATCTTGACCGAGGAGGGCGTCCAGACGTTCTCCTTGGACAAGGTGCAGAAGAACAAGAAGGTCGAGTCCATCCAATGGAGCCTGGACGAGATTGAGCGCGGCCGGTTCCCGCATTTCATGCTCAAGGAGATTTTCGAGCAGCCGTCGGTGGTCGTCAACGCCACTCGCGGACGCATCAATGTCAGGGACGGCCTGGCCGTGCTCGGCGGACTCAAGGACGTCGAGGACAGGCTGCGCCGGGTCGAACGCCTGACCATCGCGGCCTGCGGCTCCGCCTATCTGGCTGGCGCCATCGGCGCTTACATGATCGAGGAGTACGCCGAATTGCCGGTCAGGGCCGAGTTGGCTTCCGAGCTGCGTTATCGCAAACCGATCATCGATCCGGCGCGCGAAGCCCTCATCGCCGTGTCGCAGAGCGGCGAAACGGCCGACACCTTGGGAGCGCTGCGTGAAGCCAAGAACAAAGGCGTGCTGACGCTCGGTGTCGTCAACGTCGTCGGCTCGACAGTGGCCCGGGAAACTGACGCCGGCGTTTTCGTCCACGCCGGTCCAGAGATAGCCGTGGCCTCGACCAAGGCTTTTGTGGCTCAGTTGACTACATTTGCATTGTTGACCGTCTATCTCGGACGGCAGCGGAAGATGTCCCAGGCCACCGGCACCCGGCTTCTCGAGGAGATGCAGGCGCTGTCCAGCAAGATCGAGCGCATTCTGGCCCAGAACGAGCGCATCAGGGCGCTGGCCAAGAAGTACACCAATTATCCCAGCGTGCTCTACATGGGACGGAAGTATAACGCCCCGCTGGCTTCCGAAGGCGCCCTCAAACTCAAGGAGATCGCCTACATCCACGCCGAGGGTTACGCCGCCGGAGAGATGAAGCATGGTCCGATCGCCCTGCTGGACATGGAATTCCCGGTCGTGGTCATCGCCACCAAGGATAGCGTCTACGAGAAGATGCGTTCGAACATCGAGGAGGCCAAGGCGCGGCACGCGCCGGTCATCGTCATCGCCAGCGAGGGCGACGAAAGCCTGCTGCACCTGACCGATGACATAATCTACGTGCCCAGGACGCTGGAGATGCTTTCGCCGATATTGAACGTCGTGCCGCTGCAGATGCTGGCCTACCACATGGCCGTCGCCCGCGGCCTCGACCCGGACAAGCCGAGGAACCTGGCCAAATCGGTCACGGTCGAATGACGGACGCCGGTGCGCGGCGTTGCCGGTCGGCGCCGTACCAGGGCTTATGATCGCTTTCAAGACACCTACTTTTTCGGAGGAACGGCAACTGATGGCCCGGGGCATCAATTTGATCGCCGGGGTCGATGAGGTCGGCTGCGGCTGCTGGGCCGGGCCGGTCTTCGCCGCGGCCGTCATCCTGCCGCTGGATTCGCGCATCGGAATGATCCGGGATTCGAAGACGCTGTCGCCGGCCCAGCGCCAGCGGCTGGCGGAAGAGATCAGGTCGGCGGCCGTCGCCTGGGCCGTCGGCGCCGCTTCTGCCGAAGAGATCGACGCCCTGAACATCAGGCGAGCCGACGCCCTGGCCATGCTGCGCGCCGTCGAGGGCCTTGGCGTCAGGCCGGAGTTCGTGCTCATCGATGCCTTCCGCATCCCTGGCCTGGTGATCCCGTCCAAGAGCATCATTCACGGCGACGCCGAGGTCAAATCCATCGCCGCCGCCTCCATCCTGGCCAAGGTCGCCCGTGACAGCCATATGGAAGAGCTGGCCCGCCGCTTCCCCGGTTATGGCTTCGAGGCCCACAAAGGCTACGGCACCAAGGCACACCAGGAAGCTTTGTGCCGGCTCGGCCCGTGTCCGGAACACCGCCGGACCTACGAGCCGGTCAGGAAGGCCCTGGCCGTCCACGGCTAAACTTTTTCGATCACCTATGGCTTATATTTCCGTCATCATCGCCCAGATCCTCTACACCGTTTCCGATACCTGGAAAAAGGTCATCTTCAACGCCGGCGGCTTCAGCCCGGCCACTTTGTTCAAGCCAGCCTTCATCATGGCCCTGCTCCTGGCCGGTATCGGTTTCGTCTTCCAGATGTACGCCCTGTCCAAGCTCGAGTTGTCGCGGACCATCGTCATGCTGGGCATGTCGGCCGTCATTTTTTCCACGGCCGCCGGCGTCCTCTATCTCAAGGAGCATCTCAATCTCTGGAACATGCTGGGCATCGTCTTCGCCTTGTTGGCGGTCTTTCTGGTCAATCTTAAGTGAGATCGGTCGGTAATGAACGCTGGCGGCCCGTGAAACGCGGCCGTCGGCGTATTTTAAAGTAAAAAAACCCGGCTCATTGAAGAGCCGGGTCAAGGATGCGGCGGCCGGACAAGCCGGTTTCTCGCAGGACTATGCGGCTGCCGCCCGGCTAGGGCGGTAGCCGGTCACCAGCACGGGGTAGAACGCCTTTTGGCCGGCGCATTCGAGCGCCACTTGCCGCGTTTCGATCGACCGTGAAACCAGGACCTCGACGGCCTCGATGGCCGTTTCGGGCGATCCGGCGATGAGCACCGCTTCGGCCAGCTCATCGTCGGCCTCGACCGAGTGCAGCAGCACCGCGCCGGCGCAGATCATGGGCCGCATGACCGGATAGGCCGGTCCGGCCGGGGGTCCGGCGCTGAAGACCGCCACGCTGGCATCGCCGCCGCCGGAGCCGCTGCTCAGGCCGCAAAAGAACACTTCTTGGCGCTCAAGAAAATATCGCGCGCCAGGCTGCAGCACGAACGGCTGCAACGCCGGCACCAGTTCCTCGATCGCCGCTCTCTGGGTGGATACGTTCATGTCTTCTCTCCTTTGGTTGGTAACCTCATCCGATATCCGTACACCAGCTCAGACGCAAAGAACGAAAAAACCCTCGCTCCAGGCGAGGGTTTGCCTATTCACGACCTATCAGTCACGCGCAAACAGACCCTCGTCTGGTTCAGGGTTGGACATGCACATCCACGTGGATGCGGCAATCGGTCTGTGGTGGCTGCTGTAAACTTTCATACGCGTGGTAAGAATATTACAGACGTGGCGGCAGGTTGTCAAATGGCGGTACGCAGATAATAAACCCGCCCCAGGTGGGGCGGGAGCTCATTCGGGTGGGCTGTTTTTGGCGGGTCGCAGGCTGTCGACAATCAGGTCGTACTCGGCCAGCGTGTCGTCGTTGCCGTCGGACATCCAGATGCCCAGGACCACGACCACGAGCAGGTCATCATCGTCCAGGTGCCGGACCGCTATCTTGCCGGCGGTCATGCCGTCGCGGTTCACCCAGCTGAAGCCGCTGGAGTTGCCATCGGTGGCGGCGTCGACCGGCGACTGCAGCGTGTCCTGGTTGCGGCGGTCAGTGTGGAGCAGGCCGATCATCTCGGCCGGCGATATCCTTTTCCGCAGCCGCAGCGGGGCGACGAAGATCATGGCCATGGAGGCCGGTTTGAGGTAAAGCTTGGCGCTTTCCGGCGGCTGTTCCTGCGGCAGAAAGACGTCGAAACTTTTGACGACCTTCTTCCAGTCAGGCACATCCACCCAGCCGTGGGGAAGATCGCAGACAATGCGTATATCCATCACGTCCCTCCGTATTTAAGGAACCAAAGGCGGTTTTGGCGCCGCGAAGCACCACCTTAGCACAGCGGCGATCATTTTACACCTGCCATGTCGGAAAAGAGTTTGTCCAGTCGTTCGGCGCTGATCTCCCAGCCGTAGGACCGGGCCCGGGCCAGGCCGCGCTCGGAACATCTCTGCCTCAGCGTCTCTTCGTCAGACATCGTGCGCATGGCGTCGGCGATCTCGGCGATGTCGTCCGGATCGACCAGTAACCCGGCATCGCCGACGACCTCGCCCAGCGACGATGCCTGACTGGCGATGACCGGCGTGCCCGAAGCCATGGCTTCGAGCGGCGGCATGCCGAAGCCCTCGTAGAAGGACGGGTAGACCAGCGCGGTCGCCGCGGCGTAGAGCGCCGGTTTGTCGGCCTCGCTGACATAATCCAGGAATTTGATCCTGTCTTTGGCCGGCGAGTCGGCGGCCCGCCGGAAGATCTTCCGATAGAGCCAGCCTTTGCCGCCGGCTATGACCAGATTCGCCGGCCCGGACAGTTTTTCGAATGCGGCGATGATGCCCTCGACGTTCTTGCGCGGCTCAAGCGTGCCCAAGAAGAGAAAGAACGGCGTTTCCCCCAGGCCGCACTTGTCCCGGACGCGCTTTTTTTCTTCTTCGCCTTGGGGGAAGAATTCGCCGCCGACGCCCGGACTGATGACGCGGACACGCTCAGGCGCCAGGCCGTAGGTCTCGACGATGTCGGTCTTGGTGTGTTCGGACACGGCCACGACCGCCGCCGCCTGACGCAGCAGCCGCCGGGGCCTGACGAGCGCATGCCAGAGCTTCTGTTTGGCGGAAAAGAATTCGGGGTAGCGTTCGAAGGACAGGTCGTGCACGGTGACGATGATCGGCCGGGCCGTAGCGACGAAATTGAGGTTGGGGAGATAGACCAGGTCCGCTCCGCCCGTCAGGTCCTCGATCTTCGGAGCGTCCAGGAAAGCTAAAGAAGCGTTCAGCAGCCGGTTGGGATAGTGGTGGAAGCGGTGTTCGAGCGTCGGCGACGGGGGCGGCAGGTCGGCCGGCAGCGGCCGGCCGTAGGCGTTGCAGAACAGGGCGTAAACGCGGCCAGCCGGCGTCTGGCGGGCGAACAAAGCATCGAGCAAGCGCGCCGTGTAGATGGCTACGCCGCTTCGTTTGGTCTCGAGCATTGGTCGGATGTCGATACCGATGCGCATAGTCGCAGTTTATCACGCGCCGCGTCTTTAAAAAAAGCCGGGCCGTTGCCGGTCCGACCTGACGGCGCGGCGGTTCAAAGCGCGAATTTTTTGAGCGGTTCCCGCCTGGTCTCGCGGACCTCTTCGCCGGAATGCCATTTTCGCCACCCCTCATCGACGTATTCCCGGATCTTCTCTTTGAAGCTCTCAGTGTCGAAATTCATGGCCTGCGCCCTGATCCGGGACGGATCGTAGTTCTCCGGGCGGAAGCGGATGATCTGGTTGGCCAGTTCCTCCCAGCTCTGTTCGTCGATGAACTCTCCGGTCACGCCTTCGATGACCGTTTCCATGGCGCCGCCCTTGCGGTAGGCGATGACCGGCCGTCCGGAGGCCATGGCCTCGACGGCGGTGATGCCGAAGTCCTCCTCTTGCGGATGGAGATAGGCGATAGCCCGGCGGTAGAGTTCGGCCTTTTCCGATTCGCTCACTTTGCCGACGAATTGGATGTTCTTGCGGGCGTAGGCCTTGAGTTTCTCCAGTTCCGGTCCCTCGCCGAAGATCTTCAGGGGTATGCCCAGCTTATTGAAAGCCTGGACGATGATATCGAAACGTTTGTAGGCCACCAGCCGGCCGCCGGCGACGTAGTAATTCTCGGTCCGGGGGGCGATGGAGAAACGCGACGTCTCCACCGGCGGGTGGATGACGTGGCTGTCCCGCTGGTAGTACTTGGCGATGCGCCTCTTGACGGTCTCGGAGTTGGCGATGAAGCGGTCGACGCGCTCGGCTGCCTGGCGGTCCCAGACCCGGATGTTCGAGAGGATGTAGGGGACGAGCTTCTTGATGGGTTTGGGCAGGCCCAGTTCGTTGACGTAGGAATGCGTGTCGGACCAGAGATAGCGCGTCGGCGTGTGACAGTAGCAGAGGTGCAGCGTATCCGGCCGGGTGATGACGCCCTTGGCGAAGGCCGAGGTGCTGGTCAGGACGACGTCGAAGTCGCTGAGGTCGTAGTGTTCGGTAGCCGCCGGCATGAGCGGCATGAACCATTTGTAGGTTTTCAGGGCGAAAGGCACTTTCTGCAGGAACGAGGTGCGGATGTCCTTGCCTTCGAAGGCGTTGCCGACGCGCTTGGGATCGTAGAAGAGGGTGAAGATCGGGGCTTTGGGCCACATCTCCTGGAATACCTGAAGCACGCGCTCCGCCCCGCCGTCCTGGATCAGGTAATCATGTACTAATGCGATTTTCATCTGTGAGGATATCGTGAATATAACGGGTATTGTCCCCATCCTGTGCTATTGATGCCGAAGGGGGCGCCGCCGTCCTGGATGAGGTAATCGTGGATGAGTGCCAGTTTCATGGTCCGTGGATGAGAGTTTGGCCCTGCGGCCTCGCCGCGATCTTCCGTCAGTACGCCCCTTTCCGGCTCAATACGACGAAGGGGGTCTTGAACAGAATGGCCAAGTCGAGCCAGGGCGACCAGTTCTCGATGTAATATGTATCAAGTTTGACCTCTTCGTCAAAGGTCAGGTCCGCCCGGCCGGAGACCTGGGCCAGGCCGGTGATGCCCGGTTTGACGGTCAGGACGCGGCGCTGGTGGTCCTTGTATTGGGCCACTTCTTCCGGCAGGTGCGGCCTCGGGCCGACCAGGCTCATCGAACCGTAAAGCACCAGGAACAGCTCGGGCAGCTCGTCGATCGAGTATTGGCGGATGAATCGGCCGACCCTGGTCACGCGCGGATCATTCTTGATCTTGACCAGCGGGCCTTCTCGGCGGGTGTCCAGGTCGGCCAGTTCGCCGTAGCGCTGGTTGTGCGTCCCCGGCTTCATCGACCGGAATTTCAGGTAGCGGAACGGCCGGCCGTGTTCGCCGATCCGGGTCAGCGGCGTGCCGTCGTCGAGGTGGCTGAAGAAGACCGGCCCCTTGGAATCGATGACGATAGCCAGAGCGGTGAGGATCATGATCGGCGAGGTCAGCAGGATGATGATCAGCGAAAAGATGATGTCGAAAATGCGCTTGAAGATCTTGCCCCAGCCGTCGAGGCTCGTACCTTTGACCTCGACGATGGGTATGCCGGCCAGAGTGCCGATGTCGATGTTCTTGGCGTGGGTGGCCAGCAGATCGGCCGAGTATTTGAAGGTCAGGTGCCGCGATTCGGCGAAGCCGAGCAGGCGGGACAGCTCCTGGCGGCTGATGTCCGGATTGGTGATGATGATCTCATCCAGGCCGTCGGTGGCGGCCAGGCCGGCCATCTCCAGTTCGATGTCGTCATCGAAGGTCGGGACGGTCCTGATGATCTTGTAGCCCGAGCCGGTGCGGCGTGAGAACTCGGCGGTCAGAAGCTTTGTCGTCCGTTCATCGCCGCCGATCAGCAGGACGCGGTGGATGCCGACGCCGAAACGCAGCAGCAGCAGCTGGACGAGACGGACGGCGACGCGGCCCAGGCTGACGTAGGCGAAGGAGAAGAACCAGGCGGCCAAGATGATGAAGCGCGAGGAAAAAAGTTCTCGGCGGAAAAAGATGAAGACGATGAAGGTCAGGATAGCTGTCGAGCTGGCGAAGAAGATGCGGGCCACCTCGGTCTTGAGTCTTCGCGGCCCGGAGACGGCGTAGAGGCCGGCCCAAGCGTAGAAAAATACGAAGAGGATGGCCGCCCCGGCGGCCAGGAGCAGGTATTCGTGGAAAGGCAGGTCAAAAACGACCGGTCGCAGACCGGCCAGCCAGCCGAAACGCAGCGAGTAGGCGGTCAGGGCAGCCAGAAAAACCAGACCGAAGTCGACCGGGACGAGTGCGGCGGCGAAAGCGAGTTCGCTCTTTTTCATATAAAGCGGATGGTACTCATATTAATGCTCAGGGCGCTTTGCGGCAAGATGTGGATAAGAAGTGCAGGACATGGTTATTTTTTTGGCTAATTCATGCTTAAAAATAAAATGTCATCGGATGAAAAAATTGTCAGCAGGGCCGTTATTTGCTGGATCTGCCGGAGCGGTTACCGCGTTGACAAAAAGGCTATTTTTCGCTATATTCCAAGCGTTCCTTGAAAAAGGGACTGCCAGGCAGGCCGGATGACCGCCCCGCCCAAAGCGGGGAGGAAAGTCCGAACACCCCTTACGCAAGTAAGGAAGTGGATAGTCGCTAACGGCGACCGGGAGCGGATGATCGTGATTTTTTTCGTGCAGTGTCCAATTGGCGAAAAGGAGCTTGATCATCGAAGCCCAGGGAAAGTGCAACAGAAAACACACCGCCTGAATCCTTCGGGATGAATCGCGCGGCTTCGGTCGCGTGCGGGTAAGGTTGAAAACGTGGGGTAAGAGCCCACGCGGGACTGCCCCGAGAGGGGCGCCGTGGAAAACCCTATCCGGTGCAAGAGCAAATTTGGTAGCTCGCAACCGTCCGGCTTCGGCCGGAGGTGAGGCCGCGAGCAATCGCGGCCACAGAGAGATGGTCATCCGGTCCGCGGCGACGCGGACCGACGGAATTCGGCTTACAGGCCGGCCAGGCAATAATGATCCCGCCCTTCGCAAGAGGGGCGGGATTTTTTTGGAAAAAAAGACCCCGCTTTCCGCGAAGCGGGGTCGTCGTATGCATGAAAACTGACAAGCCTGTCACAGGCCGGCGAAGCGCTCCTTGAGCGGCGCCGTGTCCCAGGGCTCGAAGCCGAGCGACTTGACCAGGTCCTCACACTCCCAGCTGTCTCCCTTGGCCCAGAGCGACCGCAGGAATTCGCCGGCGGCCGCCTTGCGGAACCATTCCTCGCCGTAGGTGCGGGTCAGGTGGCGGCGCAGCTGGGCCTCGGCCAGCCAGGCGCGCAGGTAATCGGCGGCGTAGAGGTCCTCGTCCAGGTCCTCGAGGTAGCAGGCGTCATCATGGTCCACGCCGGTCAGGGCGGTGAGCAGCGTCCGGTAATAGAACCGGTTTCGCCAGTTGTCCGCCGGATGCCGGTTCAGCTCCAGCTCGTACTGCAGCTTGCCGATGTAGCGCCTCAGGAGATAGAGGTCGATCAGCCGCTGGCGCCGGGCGACATCCTGGGCCGTCGCCGGATCGAGTCCGGCCACGGTGACGAGCCAGCGCTCGTTCTGCAGGAGCATCTCCATGAGGAAGGCGTAGGTCTCGGTCAGGGCCAGCGAGCGGGGCATGGCCCGCAGCTCGTACGGCAGCCTGGCGTCGGTCAGGGCGTAATGCCAGGCGTGGCCGGCTTCGTGCAGGAATGAGGCGTAGTCGTCAGCGCCGCCTCGCGGCTTGAAGACCAACGTCACGTCATCCGGCGCGTTGGTGGCCACGCAGAAGGCCCGCGGGTCTTTCTGCGGCCGGTCCTCGCCGTCGACGTGCAGATTGGGTGCCGCCTCCAGGTCCAGGCCGAGGCCGCGGAAGGTCTCGGTACAGACGCTATAGAGGCGGTCGGCCGGGAACTGCCGGTCGAATTCGCGCAGGCTGAGGAAGTAGGCTTCGTGGGCCCGCGACGCCCCCGGGAAGAGGACGCGCATCTTCCTCCGGAAGAAGCGGTGCATGGCGTCCATGTAGAGCGCCTCGGTCTCGGCGGCCAGGCGGCACAATTTTTCCGCCAGTTCGTCGTAACTTACGCGCTTCTTCTGCTCGCACATCTGCCGCAGGTTCTCGAATCCCAGGCGGCTCAGCGTCTTCAGAGCTGTTTTGTTCTCTGAGACGAGCAACGGGTTGAGCGCCTCGTCGATGAACGCCGTCCGCGCTTGCCAGATCTCTTCCCGTTCGAGCGGGTCCTTGGTCCGGCTGAGCACCGACAACAGATCATAGTACGGGATGGTCCGGTCGTGCAGAATGACGCTGCCCTGGGCGGACGCATTGGCCGTCAGGTCCGAGGCCCTGGCCGTCTTTCTGGCCATCAGGCCTTCGAGGATGGCCCAGGCGGACCGCTCGTGGCGGTCGATGAGCGCCCTGCCGGGCAGCCTTTCGGCCCAGCCGCGCGTCGCTTTGACGTTGCGAGGCGAGAATAGGCTGGCATGTTTGGCCAGGACTGACTGGGTGTCCTGCTCGCCTTTGCGGCCGGAGCCGGCGGCGATGATCTCGGCGCTGATGTCCCTTTCGTAGGCGGCATAGTCGCGGAGCATGGCCTCGTAAGGCGAAGGCTGCCACGAACGCCGGGTGGGCGGCGGGAACATTGAGCGCATCAGCTTCTTTTTCCACGGCGGCAGCCAGCTTTTGCCGGCCGTCGGCCGCGGTTTGGCGGCTCGTCTCTTGGCTGAGGGCGACATTTTTTTTGACATGTGAAGCCTCCCTAAGGCTTGTCAAAGAGCCGAGCCAATCTTAGATGGCTCGGCTCGATTTTGTCAATCCCGGCTGACGCGGCTAGGCGGCCGCCGACGGGTCAGCGGATGCCGATCTTCTTCCTGACCTCGACCATGGTTTTTTTGGCTTCGTTTCTGGCCTTTTTGGCCCCAGCCGCCAGAATGTCGGTTATCGTCGACGGTCTGGAGAGCAGTTTCTTCCGTTTCGCCCTGAACCCGGCGAAATATTCCGCGATCCGGGCGGCCGCCAGTTTCTTCAGTTCGGAGTATTTGATGGGTTGGGCGGCCAGGATACGGTCGGCCTCGTCCCTGCTGCCGAAGACCCGGAGCATGGTCAGCAGGTTCCAGGCGCCGGCCGCGCCGCGTAACTGCTGTTCGTCGGCGTGCGCCTCATCGTGCAGCGACAGCTTGTGCTCCAGTTCCTCTTCGGAAAACGGGATGATGCCGGTCGACTCGGTCACCGCGCTCTTGATCTTTTCATATATCACGTCCGGCTCATCGGTCAGGGCCACCCAGGATCTCTCGCCCAGGCTCTTGGACATCTTCTTCAACGGATCGGCCAGGCTCTTGAGCTTGGGCGTCTCGGTGTAGATCGGTTTGGCCTCAGGGAAGGTCTGGCCGAAGCGGTTGTTGAAGAAGTGGGCGACGTCGCGGGTCAGTTCGACGTGCTGGGTCTGGTCCCGGCCGACGGGTACCAGTTGCCCTTTGTAGATGAGGATGTCGGCGGCCTGGAGCACAGGATAGTCGAAGAGGCCGACGTTGATGTTCTCCTGCTGGCGGCCGGACTTGTCCTTGAACTGGGTCATTCTTTCCAGGAAGGACATGGGCGTGACCGTATTGAATATCCAGCAGAGCTCGGCGTGCTCCGGCACGTCGGACTGGACGAAGAGCGTGCATTTTTTCGGGTCAAGTCCGAGTGCCAGCAGGTCGGCGGCCAGGTCGAGGACCTGCTGCCGCTTGGTTTTCGGGTCGTAGTTCTCGGTCAGCGAATGATAGTCGGCGATGAAAAAATAGCAGCGCAGACCGGGGTCCTGCTGCAGCTTGAGCCAGTTGCTGTAGGAGCCGGCGAAGTTGCCGATGTGGGAGCGCCCCGACGGCTGTACGCCCGAGACGACCACCGCTTTGGATGCCGTTCTTTTGTTGTCGTTCATACGCTACCGATTATATCCGAGACGGCGGAGAAAATGAAGCGCCGCATTGCCGGTCGTCAAAACGGCCGCCCGACCGGGCGGCCGCCTTTTTGATCTTCCGATCAGACCTCGATGATCACCGGCAGGACCATCCCCTTTCGTTCCACGCTCGGCATGGAACTGCAGGGGACAGGACTCGGTTACGAGTCGATTCACTCTGGCGTCGGTTTCGGCCAGCCTATACCTCGATAATAACAGGAAGCACCATCGGCCGGCGCTTGATGGCGGTGAACAGGAATTGGCCGATGTCGTTGCGGATCTTGTTCTTGAGATGGTCCTCGAAGGCCGGCGATTTGGCGTCGGTGTCCTTGAGGATCTTCTTGACCCTGGCGCGGGCCTTCTCGATCAGCTCCTTGTTCTCGCGCATATAGACGAAGCCGCGGGAGATGATGTCCGGCGAGCCGACCAGCGCCCCGGTCTTCTGGTCGATGGTGGCGATGACGACGAAAATGCCGTCCTCGGCCAGCATGACCCGGTCGCGCAAGACCACCTGGGAAACGTCGCCGACGCCGAGACCGTCGACCATGACGTGGTCGGTGATCACTTTTTCGTCGGTCAGCCGGCCGCCTTTCTGGTCGAATTCCATGACCTGGCCATTCTCGGCGACAAAGATGTTGGAACGGGGGATGCCGCATTCCTCGCCAAGCTTGGCGTGGGCCTCGAGCAGGAAGCGGTTGCCATGGATGGGAACGAGATATTTGGGTTTGACCAGCCGGATCATCAGCTTGAGGTCCTCCTGTTTGGCGTGGCCGCCGGCGTGGACGTCGAGGTTCTGGTAATGGAAGACGATGGCGCCCTGGCGGACCAGCGAGTCCTTGAGGCTCTGGACCGTCCGCTCGTTGCCCGGGATCACCGACGAGGAGAAGACGATGCCGTCGCCGGGTTTGATCGACACCGCGCGGTGTTCGTTGTTGGCGATGCGCATGAGCACGGCGTTCTTTTCGCCCTGGGCGCCGGTGCAGAGGACGACCAGCTTCTCGTCCGGCAGGCGGTGGAACTCGTGCTCTTCAATGATGGTGCCCGGCCGGATGTGGAGGTAGCCCATGGAGTGGGCCAGATCGATGTTGTTGTGCATGCTTCGGCCTTCGATGAGCACTTTCCGGCCGTATTTTTCGGCCAGGGTGATGATCTGCTGGGCGCGGGTCAGGAGCGAGGAGAAAGTGCCGATGATCAGGCGGCCCTTGGTGTTCTGGTATATGCGCTCCAGCTCGTGTCCGACCTGGCGTTCCGAGATCTGGTGGCCGGCGCTTTCGGCGTTGGTCGAATCCGACATCATGGCCAGGACGCCGCGGGCGCCGAACATGGCGATATGCGTCAGGTCGGCCGGTTCGTCGTTGACCGGAGTGAAATCGAATTTGAAGTCGCCGGTGTAGATGATGGTGCCGTACGGCGTGTGGATGGCGGCACCGAAGGCGTCGGAGATGTTGTGATTGACGTGGAACGGCTCGAAGACGAAATGCCGCCCCAAGGCGATCTTGGCCGAGTCCTTGATCAGCTGGATCTTCAGGGTCTTGGGGTCGCCGAACTCCTCATGCCGTTTGCGGATGATGCCAGCGGTAAGCGGCGCGGTGAAGATGACCGGGTTGCCCAGGCGGTTGATGGTGAGCGGCAGGCCGCCGATGTGGTCCATGTGGCCGTGGGTGATGATGATGCCGCGGATGTTCTTCTCCTTGCCCTTGAGAGAGCTGATGTTCGGGATGATGTAGTCGATGCCCGGCATGCCCTCCTCGGGGAACATCAGGCCGACGTCGATGATGATGATGTCGGCGCCGCATTCGAGCACGGTGCAGTTGCGGCCGATCTCTTCCAGACCGCCGAGCGCATAGACCTTGAGTTTCGGGGCCAGGAGGCGGCCTGGCACCGGCCTGTTGTTGTCCGCCGGCATCGGCCTGGCCTGCGCCGGGAGAACCGTTTCCGGTCTTCCCGGATGCCGACGCTGCGGGTGATGGCGGCGCATGTCGCCAGGCCCGCGTCGGCCCATTGGCCGCTGGTGCGGCCGTGAATGATCTCTTTCTTCAAACATAAATGAATTGTATCGGGCGAGAGCGCCCGGTCCGAGGCGAACGGCTTCGGATACGTTTAATTTTCCCGCAAAGGGGAAGTTTCTAATTATTTTGATGTGACGGCAATCGTCGAACGGACCCTGAGCACACCGTCGAAGAAAGCGCACCCTTTCGCCGGGCGAAAGGATGGCGAGATAGTGTTTGGCGGGAGCCGACCGCCCCGCCCTCGACACTTCTTACCACGTATCTGCCGCCATCCGGGGATGGCGCCAAATACTTGGTGCTGCGGGAGGGACTCGAACCCTCATGAAGTTGCCCTCGCTAGCTCCTGAAGCTAGTGCGTCTGCCAATTCCGCCACCGCAGCTCGGGGTATCTATTTTTTCCAGACCCTTTTTATTTTTATATACCAATTTGCGATATTTGAAAACCTGTCGGACGGAGTGAAGATGGTCGGCGTGTCAATGCCCTGGACCTGGCGCGTCACCGCGTAGGTGTAGGCCGGGCTGTAAAGGAAGACAGCCGGCACCTCATCGGCCAGGATGTCCTGGAACTCTTTGTAATAAGCCGCCCGCTCGTCCTGGTTGTTGGTCGACCTGGCCTTTTCCAGCAATTCGTCGACGCGGCGGTTGCTGAATACCGCCAGGTTCAGTCCCGGATTGGCGTTCTGCGAGGAGTGCCAGAACGGATAAGGGTCGGGATCAGGGCCGACGATCTCGCCGTAAAGCAGGGCGTCGTATTCCCGCGGCCGGATCTTGTCTTTCTGGATCTTCGAAGCCGGGATGATCTCCAATTCGGTCTTGGCGCCGACGCTTTCCCAATTCTGTTTGATCAGCTGGGCCGCGGCGATGTTCTCTTTGGCGTCGACGGTGGTCAGGGTGATGGCCAAGGGCGTTTTCGTCACCGTCTTGCCGCCGGCATCGGGGATGTCCTTTTTGCGCACGCCGTCGGTGTCGATCTTCCAGCCGTCGGATTCCAGCAGGCCGGCCGCGGCTTGGATGTCATGAACGTATCGCCTGACGTCAGGATGGAAACCGACGAAGCCGGGCAGGATCGGCCCGTAGACCGGCGCGCTGGCATCCGGACCAGCCTGCTTCATTATCTCGTCCTTGTCCAGGGCCAGGGCCAGGGCCTGACGGACCGCTTTGGATTTCAGTATCGGGTTATTGCTTTGGTTGAAGAAAACGGCGGTGTATTGCGGCAGGCGCAGCAGGTAGGTCCGAAGCGACCGCGAGTGTTCGACCTCGGTCCGCGATTCCGGCGGCACGAAGCTGATGCCGCCGACCCTCTTTTTGAGCAGGGCATCGATGGCCGAACCGAAATCCGGGAAGAACCTGAAGGTCAGCGTCGCCAGGTGGGGCTTCTGTCCATAATAGTTCTCGTTGACCGCCAGGGTGTAGGAGTGGACGGCCCCCTTCTTGTCCTTGACCAGCGACTTGAATTTGAAAGGCCCGCTGCCCACCGGCTTGATGTTCAGGTCGGCCCTGGCCGCGTTCCCGGGTTCGACTTCCTGCCAGAGGTGTTCCGGCAGTACGCCCACGGTCAGCAGGGTCAGGAACGGGGCGAACGGTTCGTTCAGGGAGAATTTCACCGTCTTCTCGTCGGTCGCTTCGACGCTGACGTTCTTGAACTGCGCGAAATACGGACTCTGCCAGGCCGGATCCTTGATATAGCCGATGGTGGCGACCACGTCGGCTGACGAGAGCTCGGCGTTGTCATGCCAGACGATGCCGTCCCGGAGGCGGAAGGTGTAGACCTTGCCGTCGGGCGACATCTCGTAAGAGGCGGCCAGGTCCGGCACGAGCTCGCCGCTGGAATCCGTCCTCATCAGGCCGGAAAAGACCAGCCCGACGATGTCGTAATCGACGTCATTGGCCGAGGCCAGGATGGGATTGATGAAATGAGGTCCGCCGATGACCGCCTCGGAATAGTCGCCGCCGTCGGCCGGCACCAGCTGGACATGTTCGTTGTAGAATTTCGCGCCGACGGCCAGCAGGCCGGCGAAGATGAGCGCGGCCAGCACCTTGAGCGCCGTCCTTTCGCGCGGCGACAGGTAGCGCGGCAGATGCTTCAGCTGTTTGGCGGTCGGCATGCGCTTATCGGCCAGACGCAATATCAGCCTCTTGTCGAAGCTGGTATCTTTGGCCTCCCGTTTCCGTTGTCGGCGCCGTTTCAGAGCTTCCGAAAGGCGTTGGATGGCGCGAGTAACCGAAAACACAGACTATCTTTCAGGCGGACGGCATCCGATGGAGGCCGTCCTGATTAAGGCCGCGGCCGCTGAGGCGGCGGCTTCCCGGATCAGGTCCGGGCGATGAAGAGGGAGGCCAGTGCCAGGCCGAAGAAAACGACGGACAGGAAGATCGTCCCTCTGAAAAGCGTTTTTTCCAGGCCGCGCTTGGTGCGGTAGACGTTGCCTTCACCGCCGAAAGTGGCGCCGAGGCCGCTGCCGCGCGCCTGCAACAGTATGAAGGCCACCAGCAGGATGGAAACGGCGATCTGCGCAATGTTCAAGTATTTGTCCATGTTCGTCTGCGGCCGATGGGCCGGCCGCGATAAGGCCGAAAACGGCTAAAACCGTGTACTATCTTTATCACGGCCGCTATGGCTTGTCAATGCCGGCCGATCATTTGTCCGCCGGAAATTCTTGGGATATACTATCGCTGTATGGCTGGAGAATATTATGTCCGCGAGGAGCGAAGGGAAGAGGGGAGCAAAATAGTGCGCGTCGGCTGCTCGGTATTGGGCTGGGCGGCTTTTTTCCTGGTACTGGTCGGCATCCTCGTCCTGGGCTACCGCATATATTATTATTCGGACAAGCTGCGCCGCGGCCAGATAGTCGACGTGCCGTCCTTCACGCCCAAGCTGAGCCAGGCCGGGACATCACCGACCATCTCCAGCGTTTACGTCGAACCGTCGGTCCTGGAGTCCGGCGACCAGCCCACGCTGGGCAATGACCAGGACCCCAAATTGACCATCGTGGAGTTCGGCGATTTCCAGTGCCCGTATTCGCAAGAGGCGGCCAACATCGTCAGGTCGCTGATGACCAGGTTCGCCGGCAAGGTCCGCTTCATTTATCGCGATTATCCCATCGAGAGCATCCATCCGGCGGCCATGCAGGCCTCATTGGCCGCCGAGTGCGCCCGCGAGCAGGGCAAGTTCTGGCCCTATCACGACAAGCTGTACGCCAACCAGCAGGCCTTGAGCCTGGCCGACCTGTCCCGCTACGGCGAACAGGTTGGCCTGGATACGGCCAAGTTCCAAAGCTGCATGATCGGGAACCGTTACAAGGCGGTGGTCGAGGCCGACCTGGAGACGGCCGTGACGCTGGGGCTGCGCGGCACGCCGATATTCTTCTTCAACGGCCAGAAAGTCGAGGGCGTCATCCCGGAGAACATCTTTGAGTTATTGATCAATAAGATGATACAATAGAGGTAGAAGGGTATGCCTTTTTCTCTGAGAAAAACCTCTGTTAAGCGCCGGCCGCTCAGTTACGGCCTGATGGCGGGCGCGGTCCTGTCGGCCTTGCTGGTCTTTTTGGCCGCGCCGCTCTACCAGCCCTGGCCGGCCGAGGGAGCCGATCCCAGCGAAGCCTGTTTCTCCAAGGATGAATGCAGCAACGCAATGCGTGACGAAAAGTCTTGCGACGAGGACAGGGGCTGCTGCATCTCGGACAGGTGTTTCATGCCCGACAGGACCACCGTCTGCAAGCAGAGCACGGCAGAGAATGCGGCCAAAATGGGTTTCTGTTTCGCCAAATCGCCGCCGTTCGAGCTGGCTGTCGTCTTCGGGCCGACGACCAGCGTCATCGACCTGAGCCAGTACATCCAGACACTCTATAAATATTCCATCGGTATCGCCGCCGTCATGGCCGCGGTGGTCATGATGATCGGCGGCCTGATGTACTTGACGGCCGGCAGTTCCGAGCGCGTGTCGAGGGGGAAAGAGTTCATCGTCGACGCCCTGACCGGCCTGCTGGTCATCCTGCTCGCCTACGCCATCCTCAACACCCTCAATCCCGAGACGCTGACCCTGCAGTTGCCGAAGATACCGGTCATCAAGAGGCAGATGTTCGCCGGCTGCAAGATGACCGAATATTGCCGCCCCTGCGGCGAGAAGTACGGCCTGACCGAAGAATACCTGACGGCGATCAAGGATGGCAGGATCAAGATGGGTGCCGTGAAAAACGGTCAAGCCTGCTCCAAGGATTATATCGTCGCGCCGGACGCCAAGGGGGTGAAAGCCTCGTGTTACGGCGCCAGTTGCGCCTGCGCGACCGGGAACGCGTGTAGTGATACCTTGTACAGGTGCCGCAAGAGACGAACGCCTGGCCAGGTCCAGAATTGTCCGGTGGCCCTGAAGATCAAACAGCCGGCGGCCGCGCCGCAGCCCGCCCCGCAGCAAGGACAGGCGCAGGGCACCCCGGCCAAGCCCGCCGAACCTGACTACATGTGCAATACGTGCACTCCGGACAAAGGCAAATGCTCCCCCAACGGCATGAACGACCAGTGTTGCGCCGGGTTCTGCGCCGGCGGCGGCTGCACCGGCGGACAGGTCGGCGACCCCTGCGGCAAGGGCGTCATCGAAGGCATGATGGGCGGTTACGAGGACCAGTGCATCACCAGGATATGCCAGACCAACTGGGGCAATCATTGCAGCACCGGAGCCGCCGGTTCTCCCTGCGGCGCCGATAACAAGGAATGCCGCCCCGGCTACAAGTGCAGTACCAGCGGCAACAATGAGTGTACGCCAGGCACTTACGGAAGCTGGTGCGATGAAACCAGCGAATGCCGTTCGGGTTTTTACTGCGATACGACCGGCTTCAATATCTGCATGCCCATCGGCATCGTGAAGACACGCAGTTGCGAGGAAAAAGCATCTGTTCAAGGCCAGATGTGGGCCGATAAATGCAATGCCACCGCGAAATTCTGCGTCAACCTGGGCGTGACCAGCAAGAATTTTTGCACGCCGGGCGATTTGGGCAATCCCTGCAATAGTAAGTGGCATTGTCAGAGTCTTATTTGCGTCCAATTGCCCGGCCATGTTTACGGCACATGCACGGATGGGGCAGAGGGCTCGCCGTGTAACAGCAACGATCAGTGCAAAGATAAACACTGCTACATAGACCTGACGGGCACGGGTTATCAGTCGTGTGTCTCCGGCGGCCCCGGTTCCAGATGCATGGGCCAAAGTCCCGACACGGAGTGCTCGGGCGGTTACAAGTGTTCCGGTCCTTTTGGCCGGTGCATCCCGATCACCGGGGCGTGCAGCTAGCAAGCGAGCCGGGTCGCCTTGTCGAAAGCCTCAGATCAATCCGCTAATCAGCGCCGAGGACATCAGCCGGCGCTGATTTTTATCTCTCACCCGAGCCCCCTTGCCAAGCCGCGGCCCATGCGGTACACTGGCAACTAACTTTGCCTTTTCGGGTCCGTCGCCGCGGCTCCCGAGCCGCCGCCGGCGGCCGGAGGCGCGTCAGCCATTGAAAATATCCTCAAAGAACATGCCTAACGGCCACAACATCGTCATCAAAGGCGCCCGCGTCCATAACCTGAAGAACATCGACGTGGAGATACCCAAGAACAAGTTCGTGGTCATCACCGGACTTTCCGGTTCGGGCAAATCCTCCCTGGCTTTCGACACCATCTACGCCGAGGGCCAGCGCCGCTACGTCGAGAGCCTGTCCTCCTACGCCCGGCAGTTCCTCGAGCTGCAGGACAAGCCGGACGCCGACGAGATCAACGGCCTGTCGCCGACCATCGCCATCGAACAGCGCACCCTGACCTCCAACCCGCGCTCGACCGTGGGCACGACCACCGAGGTCTACGACTACCTGCGCCTGCTTTTCGCCCGCGCCGGCCGCCCGCACTGCCCCAAATGCGGCCAGCCGGTCACCCATGAGAAGCCGCACGAGATCGCCAAGCGCATCCGCCTGCTCGTCGATGAGACGCCGCTGGCCGTGCTGGCGCCGGTCGTACGCGACGAGAAGGGCCTGCATAAGCACCTCCTGGACTGGGCCGGCAAGAACGGCTTCCGCGAGGTGCGCTATGACGGCGTCTTCGGCTCCATCGAGGAGATCAAGAACGTGCGCCGCGACAAGGAGAAGCGCTCGACCATCGAGATCGTCGTCGCCCGCTACGACCAGCACGACGAATCCCCTAAACTTGAAGAACAGATCGCCAAGGCCTTCGACCTGGCCGACGGCTTCCTGACCGTCGTCCGCGAGGACACCGGCGAGGACGTCAGATACAGCCAGCGGCTGACCTGCGCCCGGTGCGGCATCAACCTGCCCGAACTGGAGCCGCGGCTTTTTTCGTTCAACAGCCCGCATGGCGCTTGCGCCGACTGCACCGGCCTGGGCACCAAGCTCAAGGTGGAACCCGACCTGGTCATACCCAACCCCCGGCTGACCCTGGCCCAGGGCGCCATCAAGCCCTGGACGCGCATCGCCGGCAACCAGAACTGGTATATGAAGCTGCTTCAGGCCGTGGCCGACACCCACCGCTTCTCCATCGACGTGCCGGTGGAGAAACTGGAGAGGCGCGCCTTGGACATCGTGCTCTACGGCACCGGTGACGAGGCCTATCTGGTCGACGGCCAGAAGTCGGCCTTCGACGGGGTCATCCCCAACCTGGAAAAACGCTACAGGGAAACGGATTCCGATTATGTTCGCCACGAGATCGAGACCTACATGAATGTGGTCACCTGTCCGAGCTGCAAGGGCAAGCGCCTGCGGCCGGAAGCCCTAGCCGTGACTTTCGGCGGCAAGGCCATGTCCGACATCGTCGGCCTGTCCATCGACGCGGCGGCGGATTTTTTCGCCGCGCTGGCCGCGCCGCCCAAGTCCGCCGCCGGCGGCAACAAGGGCAAGGCGGCCAAAATCAAAGAGAACGGCGGCGTCTTGTCCGAGCGTGAAGCCAAGATATCCGCCCAGGCCCTGCGCGAGGTAGTGCTGCGCCTCAGGAACCTGGTCGACGTCGGCCTGGGCTACCTGACCCTCGACCGCGCGGCCATTTCCGTGTCCGGCGGCGAACTGCAGCGCGTCCGCCTGGCCACCCAGCTGGGCACCGGCCTGTCCGGCGTCATCTACATCCTGGACGAGCCGTCCATCGGCCTGCATCCGCGCGACAACGACCGGCTGATCGCCGCCCTGAAGAAGCTGCGCGATCTGGGCAACAGCGTCATCGTCGTCGAGCATGACCAGGCGACCATCGAGGCGGCCGACTACGTCATCGACATGGGCCCGGGCGCCGGCGCCCTGGGCGGCGAGATCATCGCCGCGGGTTCGCCGGCCGAGATCCGCAAGAACAAGAACTCGCTGACCGGCAAATATCTGACCGGCAAGGAGTTCATCCCGGTGCCCAAGCGCTACCGCCGCGGCAGCGGCCGGTCGCTGCTCATCAAGGGCGCCTCGGAGTTCAATCTCAAGAACATCGACGTCAGGATACCGCTCGGCGTCCTGGCCTGCGTCACCGGCGTTTCCGGTTCAGGCAAGTCGACGCTGGTCGTCGAGATCCTCAGCCGGGCGCTGATCAAGAAGCTCTACCGGGCCAAGGAACCGCCGGGCGCCCACAAGGAGATCAAGGGCATGAACGAGCTGGACAAGGTCATCAGCATCGACCAGTCGCCGATCGGCCGCACCCCGCGCTCCAACCCGGCCACTTACACCGGCGTCTTCACCGCCATCCGCGACCTCTTCACCGAGGTGCCGGAGGCCAAGATGAAAGGCTACGACGCAGGCAGGTTCAGCTTCAACGTCAAGGGCGGCGGCCGCTGCGAGGCTTGCGCCGGCGAAGGCATGGTCCGCATCGAGATGCAGTTCCTGCCCGACGTCTACATCGACTGCACCGAGTGCCGCGGCAAGCGTTACAACGCCGAGGCCCTAGAGATCCATTACAAGGACAAGACCATCGCCGACGTGCTGGAGATGACCGTCGAGGAGGCGGCGGGATTCTTCACCGACCGGCCGCTCATCAACGAGAAACTGTCGGTCCTCAAGGACGTCGGTCTGGGCTATCTCAAACTCGGCCAGCCGGCGACGACGCTGTCCGGCGGCGAGGCCCAGCGCGTCAAGCTGGCCACCGAACTTTCGCGGCGGGCCACCGGCCGGACGCTCTACATCCTAGACGAGCCGACGACCGGACTGCATTTCGACGACATCAAGCGGCTGCTGCTGGTGCTGGAACAGCTGGTGGACAAAGGCAACACGGTGCTCATCATCGAACACAACCTGGAGGTCATCAAATCCGCCGACTGGGTCATCGACCTCGGCCCGGAGGGCGGCACGGCCGGCGGCCGGCTGGTGGCCGAAGGCACGCCCAAGGACGTGGCCAGGAACAAGAATTCCTGGACCGGCCAATACCTGAAGAAGATGCTGAAATAAGCTCAGGGACCACGGCTGGGCGGCAACCGCCGTCCAGCCTTGACAAAACAGCCATATTATGCTATAAAGAATGGTCAACTAGACCGTTTTTTATCTTATTTATGAGCAAAATCACCAAAATAGCCACCTTGATCACCTCACTGGCCTTCACCCTGGGGTCTTTGATTGTGCCTTTTCAGGCCAGGGCGGCCGAGATACCGCCGGTCTCCGGACTGGTCGGTTCCTGGTCCGTTACCAACCTGGCCGCCGACAAGGACGGCTGGCGGGTCGAGACTTTCAAGAACGACCGCGACCTGGTCGCCTGGACCGAGGTCAACGACGCGACCAAGGCGCGCCGGCTTTACGCCTACGACGGCGTCAGCACCAGGCTGCTGGTGTCGCTCGTCCTGCACGATTGGGAAGACCCGGTCGGAGCCGCTTTCTACGATACCGTCAGCGGCAACTACGACGTCGCCGACGGCCTGGTGGTCTGGGCGCAGTTCGACGGGCATGACCGGGAGATCTACTCCTTCGACGGCAGTCAGGTCCAGCAGGTTTCCAACAATACTTACGACGACAAACATCCGGTCACCTCGCGCGGCCGCGTGGCTTGGACCAGCGTCCCCGGTTCTTCCTATAACCTGATGGTCAAGGACCAGGCCGGCATCCGCCGCCTCGACGGTTTCCATGTCCTGAACTACGCCTTTTCCGGCCCGAACCTGTTTTGGCTGAATCGCCTGCCGAACGAGACCTGGTTCCGCGTCTTCAGCAATGACGGACAGAGGACCGACGCCGTCGGCGAGGGCGACGACCGGCCGATGCAGAAATATTTCTACGTCGACGGGCAGGGGAGCGCCGCCTGGGAATATTCGACCAAGAACTGGGCGTACGACAAGCGGGTCATCTACCTTTCCGAGAGCGGCGCGGCCGCCAGGCGCATCATCCAGCGCGACGTGCCGCCGAATCTCTTACGCATCGAGGCCGTCAGGGGCGGCCAGGTCCTGCTCAATGCGACCGACCTGCTGACTTCGATGTACTTGAGCAATACGCAGCTGATTCTTTCCAACGGTTTCAGCGAGAAGATAATTACCCGCCAATCGCTGTCAGCCAAGGCGCGGTTCGTGGAGGGCGGCTTGATTCGCCATCTGGTGCCGGAGACCGCCAGCGACCTGATCTTCAACGGCGATCGCGGCGGCCAGGATTACGTCAATTACGATCATGTCATTCTGGACCGTTTCGAGTCCGACGGCACCATGGCCGCCGGGGCTCTGCTCAAGGGCGGCGTCGTCGTCTATGCCAAAGGCAAGGCCGTCAATATCCCGACCGCGTCAGAGGTCCGCATCCTATCCGTGGATGGCGGCAATGTCGCCTGGATAGAGGGCGATCTCGGACACGGTATCCTCAAGTCGGCCTGTCAGCCGCTGCTCGTCAAGACGTCTGCCGGACCCAAGTACCTGACCGGACACCTGATCAAATCAGCGACCGGCCCGGCGGTCTATCTGGCGGCCACTGACGGCAAGCGCTACCTGTTCACCGGCGAAAGCCAGTTTTACGGCTGGTATAACGATTTCCGCTCGTTGAGGAACGTCTCCGGCGCCTCTCTGGCCGCCTTGCCGCTCGGCGGCAACGTCCTCTACCGGCCAGGCTACCGCCTGATCAAGACCGCCTCATCGCCCCGGGTCTACACCGTCGGCGAGCAGGGCAAGCTCCAGTGGGTGACCAACGCGGAAATATTAGTGCTGCTGTTCGGGCAGGATTGGAGCCGCAAGATGTTGGACGTCGTGCCGGAATCGCTGCTGGCCGACTATGCTTTCGGGTCAGCCGTAGACAGCTCCAGCCGCTTCTACATGGCCGTCAACCAATAAACTTCGGCTGAGAGGCCGGAGACAGATACCGGAATACCCGCCTGCGTCAGGCGGGTATTCTTATTGCGGCTGGTCCCCGGCGCGCTCGCGTCGGTCAAGGCGGTCACCGTCTTGACTCATTGGCCGCTCGGGTGTAATCTGGCTGGTCGTCTCGTCTGAGAGGCGGCACAAAGGAGGAAAGCATGGAGTTCTTTTCCGACAACCTGGTTTTGTGGTTGGCCTTGGTGTTGCCGGCAGCGGCCGTTCTGGGTCTGGACGCGCGCCGTCGTTCCCGCGGCACTACGAGCTCTTCCGCCTTGCGGTCGGCGCTCGTCGGCCTGGCTGGTCTGGCCGTCTTGGTCGGCGGTTTCTGTCTGGCCTGCGGCCTGATCCACGTCGCCTGCAGCTGGGCCGTCGACCAACTGATGTCGGTCCGCTTTCCCATGATGGGGCACTGAACCGCCTCATCGCACACCGTTCCGCCGCGCGGCTTGTCCTGCGGCGTTTTTTGTTATCAAAAACCGCCGGCCTCGGCCGGCGGTTTCAGTTGCTGGAGTTATTTCTTTTCCTTCAGGTGCTTCTTATGTTTGCGCAGGAAATAAAGCTTGGAGCGGCGGACCTTCAGGCGCCTGACCTCCTCGATCTTGGCAAGGGTCGGCAGCTTGAGGGGAAAGATCCTTTCCACGCCGACGCCGCTGGCGATCTTGCGGACGGTGATGGTGGCGCTGCGGGCGTCCTGGCCTTTCTTGGCGATGACCGTGCCCTCGAAGATCTGGATGCGTTCGCGCTCGTCGCCTTTCGGCGTCATTTCCTTGATCTTCTGGTGGACCCTGACGACCATTCCCGGCTCGATGGTATTCCAGTCGGTTATCGCTTTGCCCGTTGAGGACTGCGCTGCGGGCGCCGTTTTTTCCGCGACTGCTTCCGGTTCGCCGGATTCTGCGGCGTCTTTCTTTTGAGCTTCTTCGGCCATACTTTTTGGATTGCGCGTATTAAAGCACAAACAACCTCCTCTATAGTGAGGTTGTCGGTTTGAATGACGCTATCATAGATGGAGAGATCGTTCAAGTCAAGGCCGTAGGTCTCAAGATAGCGGCGGCGGTTGTCCTTGTCGCGTCGCAGGGTGTCGGCGCAGGCCTTGGCCAGGCGGAGACCCTCTCGTTTGCATATCCTCTGGGCGCGGGTCTTGGCCGCGGCGCCGATCCAGACGCGGAGCGCCTCGACGCCGTTGCGTTCGGTCATCCAGCCGGCCAGTCGTCCCTGGAGGATCAGGTTATATTTCCGCCGGCAGAGCTTGACCATTTCGGCGTCGAGCTGACGGTCGATCTCCGGATGTTTTTCGGCGTATTTCCCGAAGGCGATGATATCCATGCCGTGCTTGGCCGCCAGGCCGCGGAAGATGCAGCCGACGTCGACGGCCGGTATCTTCAGGCGCTCGCCGACCAGGTTAGCGACCGTCGTCTTTCCGGATCCGGAAAAGCCGGAGATGGTGATGATCATGGGGTTGGGTGTTTCAATGGTTCGGGCGTCGCGGCCAAGACGGCCGGGTGGCGTCATTTTTTCAGGGCAGCCAGCACATCCTGCAGATCGGCCGGCAGCGGCGCCGAGAATTCCAGTTTTCGCCGGCTGGCCGGGTGGCTGAAACCCAGGGTCTTGGCGTGCAGGAACAGCCGGCCGGCCGGCAGCGACGGTCCGCGCTTCCAGTGGTAGAGCGGATCTCCGGCCACCGGGCAGCCCAGGGCCTTGAAGTGGGCGCGGATCTGGTGCGTCCGGCCGGTCTCGGTCCGGACCGTGAGCAGCGAGGCGTCAGCGTAGCGCGTGTCGACGCGGTAATGGGTGACGGCGCTCCTGTCGCCGGCCAGCGGTTCGGCCCTGGCGGCCATCTTCTCGCCGCTCGAGGCCCGGCCGACGGCCAGCGTTATCGTTCCGGCATCTTTCGGGGGATGGCCGTGGACCAAGACCTGGTATTCCTTTTTGATGGTGTGTTTCTGGAACTGGCGTTTGAGCGAGGTGTAGGCTTTTTTCGTCCGGGCGACGACCAGCAGGCCGGAAGCGTCCTTATCCAGCCGGTGCACGATGCCCGGCCGCTCGAACGATTCGCCGACGCCGGCGATCTCCGGGTAGCGGGCGACCAGGACGTTGGCCAGCGTTTCCTCCTCGTCGCGGACGCTGGGATGGACCAGCAGGCCGGACGGCTTGTTGACGACGACGACGTCGTTGTCTTCGTGGACGATCTCGAGCTTGATGTCCGGTCGGGGCGTCAGTGCCGTCGGCTTGGCTTTGGGTACGGCCGCCTCGGCTTCAATGGCGATCTCGTCGTCTTCTCTCACGGCGATGTGCGGCGTGACCTTCTGGCCGTTGAGCAGCACGCGGCCGTCCTTGATCAGTTTCTGTATGCTGGTGCGCGAAAGCTCGGTCAGCTTCCCGGCCAGGAGCCGATCGAGCCGCGTGCCGGCCTCCTCTTTTTCGACGCGGAAGATTTTTTCCATGCCGCCAGTATACTTCGCCCCGGACCGCTTGCCAAATGACGATGCGGCCGGCTCAGGCAGCGGCCGGCGGCCAGATATTGTCTGAAGTGGCCTAAATTGTTATATTTCTGCTGCTGTCAGCACAACCGGCCCGTAGCTCAGTGGTTAGAGCGCCGCCCTTATAAGGCGGATGTCGGTGGTTCAAGTCCACCCGGGCCGACCATTTAGTCTTATGAGAGAAATTCTTAAATCAATACAAAACTCCCTTAAGAATAGGAATTGGTATTCTGCTCTTTTTCTATCACTGATTTTGCCAGATATTTGCGCCAAACTTGAAGGAAGCACTGAAAGATCAACAGAGAGGTATCCCAAATGGTTTAATAAGTACCTTGGGAAAAAATATAACGGCTTCTTGTCGGGCAATGATTGCTATGCACTTAGGTGCTCACTTCTACACGAAGGCTCCAGCAATATTGAAAGGCAGCAAGCCAAAGATATTTTAGATCGCTTTGTTTTTGTCGCTAATGGTCCACACTGCAACATGTTCAGTAATTGCCGTTTTGGCGACCCTAAATATGATGGCAAAGCATTCTTGCAGCTATCCGTGTATGATTTTTGTCGGGATATGATTGGGGCGACAGAAGAATGGTTAAATGATTCAAGAATACAGAAGAATATATCCGAAATGATAGAAATTCATGAAAATAGTTTTGCTATCGGCAATGCACCCAAAATTCAATAGCGTTTGAGTACTCAGCGGTGTAATCCGGGGTTGGACAGGCCGACCACAACCCTCGCGGCTCTAGCGAAGTTGGAGAGGCGAGGGTTGTTCTGTTTCAGGGGTGGATTTGAAGTGCGCGAGGGCACTTCATGTGACCCGCACCGGTCAATTTTCAAAAAAAAAGAGGCGTGGGACGCCTCTTGGGTGCGAGTTCAGAAAGTGCGGCGCTGCAGACGGAAGTCCAGCAAGTCTTGCTCCGTGAGTGCCGACGCCTGCCGGTCTTCCAGATAGGAGACGGCGTACGTCTCGCCACGGACGACCTCGGTACGCTGTACGATGCGGCCGCGACCGTCGCGCCAGGCCACCAAGGATTCCAGGTCCTCGAAGACCGGACGGCCCAGTTCGTTGAACAGCCTGATCTCCTTGAGCGATCCCGAGGAATTGCGCCAGTTCGGCACGAGCACGCCGGCTTCCCCGGTGCGTTCGATCATGGCCCGGTCGAAGGCCTGGTAGGTCGGTTCGCCGACGTCGGTCAGCGCCTCGAAGTGCGCCGTGTTCAGGTGCGGCGTGAAGACGCCGATGCCGCCGTCGGGCAGGCACCAGATCATCCTGGCCAGCTGCCGCGCCAGAAAAATGTGGTATTCGATCTCGTCGTAGCTGCCGAAGTATTTTCCGACGACCATGACTGTCTTGATGTTCTCGGCCACGGTTCGCCTCCTTCCGTTGGTTGAAAGAACGAGGTACCTTAGCACGACGCCAAGACTTGTCAAACCGGCCATTTCCCGCTATCATCAGTCCCCGGTACCGGACAGGCAAGACGTTTACAATATATTTTCGTCCTGGCAAAATGATTCCAGCCGAAAACGCCGGCAGCGGATTTCAGCCGGCCGACGCTTTATGGATAAGCATCGCCGCGCCAAGAGGCGTAATATGCGCGAATCATACCGCCCACCAGGGGAAAACGAGGCTTCTGGACGAGAAACGGAAAAGCGGGACCTTCCGGAGCAGGAGGCATCCGGCGAATTCGACCTGTCCGCGGCTGAGGACGAGGTGCGCGGCCTGGAGGTCAGGATGAACCGGGAGATAGACAGCGATGTCGCCGAGGTCAAAGAACAGATCGACAAGGCCTTCGAACAGGCCCGTCGTGCCCAGGACAAGTTCGCGGATGAGGTCCGGAAAGATCGGGAACTGAGCGGCCGTCTGGGCAGGTTCCTGGAATTTCAGGCCAAGCTTAAACAAGAAGAGCGCTGATATGGGACAGAAAGAAAGCGCCGCGGCATTTTTGACCGCCGTGGAACAATCATTCCTGCGCGAAGAGGAGAAGGAGGCTTTGCGTCAGTCCGCCGCCATGGGCGTCACCCAGGAGCTTTGGAGCCGGCTCAACGACCAGCTCATCGCCGCTATTGTCCGCAGCCGGGGAGACCAGCAGAGGTACACCAGCGGCCTGGACGACGAGATCAACCGGTTCACCATCGAGTACGAGAAGGAGAAGACCGTGCTGGACCGCCAGTTCCGGGATGAGCTCCTCAAGGCCGGCCGCGGCCCTGCCCAGCAGAAGCTCTGGGACGGCTATAAACGCAAGATCGGGGTACTGCAGTCGCGCCTGCTCAAAGAGGTCCGGCGGACATCGACGACCATATTGCACGACGTCGTCATGGCGACGGTGTCGATCCGCGATCAGGAGTAAAACGGAACGATGATATGGCCCCGGTCCATGGCGGACCGGGTTTTGATTTTCATCGGCAGTCGCCCTCCATACAAATCAAAACCCGACCGGGCAAGCCGATCGGGTTTTGATGGTGGGCGGCAGAGGAGTCGAACCTCTGACCTTCACAATGTCAATGTGACGCTCTAACCAACTGAGCTAGCCGCCCAAAAAACGTGTCCCCATCATACTGAGGGGCGGAAAAATAATCAAGACCGGCCTACTGCGGCTGTTCGGGCTTGTTTTCCAGCGGGATGATGACCGCGCCCTTGGCTCCGTAGTCGGGATGCTGGGCGCCAGGTTTGGCCGAAGAGATGGAGATATCGCCGGTGTGATCCTTGCTCACGGCGATGACCTCGCCGCTGGGCAGCCTGGAGCCGAGCAGGTATTCGCCGACGATGCGCGGCGACGGGGCCTCTTTCGGCTGTTTTCTCTTCCGGTCCGCGGCATTGAGGCTCTCGACCATCAGGTATTCCCGCAGGGTCAGGCCTTTTTCGTCGACGCGCGCCAGGCCGTCGTCTATCTCTTTCAGGTCCTTGCCTTCGGTCCAGTATTCGGCGCCGGTGCTCCGGGTGAGCACCAGGTAAGGACCCTCAGGCCGGTCCTCGGTCACGGCTGCGGCGTTGTCGCCGTCGACGCGTCCGAAGAATTCCGGCGGCGTCTTGCCCGGTGCGTCCATGAGCTTTTCGATGATGCTTCTGACGCCCGGCGTCCTGTCCTTGCCGCTGACCCAGAGCATGGTATCGAAACCGCGCATCTCCATCTTCTCCCGGATATGCTCGATCTGTTCGGCGGTCAGCTCAATCTGGGGGATGGCCTCTTTCTTGCCGCTGATCTTCGAGTACATCTCCTGACAGCGCTGGCGCACGTCTTTCATGTCCAAGGCCACCGTCTCGCCTTCGTGGTTATTGGCGATGATGGCCGTTTCGCCGGTCTCCTGGGGCTGTCTGAAGAGATGTTCTTTGAGGAATTCGCGCATAGTGGTGTCAAGCGATCTTTTTCTTTTTATCCTGACCGGCCTTGACCGCGTCGGCGGCGCGCCGCTCCTGTTCGGCCAGACGGGCGGCCAGCCGCGGCCAGCGGCTCAGAGGTTCGATGGCCAGCGTGTCGATGATCTCCTGTTTGCCGAAGCCGGCCCGTTCCATGGTCTCGATGGCTCCGAGGGCCTTGTCCAGGACCTGGCCGTATTTCTGCCTGTGACCGTCCAGCGCCCTTTCCACGACCCCTCTCATGTCGCTGGCCAGCGCCTCCCGGGAATCGATCTCGGCCTCGGCCTGGCCTTCCGTCTTCTCTTCGGGCACAGGCGCTTCTTCCGGCGCTTCGGCGGCGGCTTGGTCGCCGCTCATTTCGGCGTTGACGCTTTCGACTTCGGACATGACGTCGTAAAGGATGTGCTGGGTCGCTCCCGACTCAGCGTGGTAATCGTAGAGCCCGCCTTTGGATTTGCTTCTCTTGAGATACGGCGGGACCAGATCTATTGCCACCGGTTTGGTCGGGTCGATCGGCCCGGCATCGGTCAGTTCCATCTCGTATATCTCCACCGCTTCAGCCAGCCGCCCCTCGAGGTAATAGGCCAGTATCTCGTCCTTGGCGCGCGACTCGATGGAGTCCTCGACGAAGCGGGTCAGCCTTTCCTTCATCCGCGAGTCCGCCGCCTTGCCCTGTTTTTCCAGTTCGGCCAGCCGGTCATGCAGCCCCTTTATCTCGGCCTCGGGATCGCGGCCGCTCTTCCTGATGTCGTCGGCGCCGTGGATCCTGGCCAGGATCTCCTCGGACTGGGCGCTCTCTTCCTGGGCGATGTCCATGAGCTCGAGCACGTCCTGGGCCGCCGCCCGGCCGGTCTTCTGCAGTTCGAATTCTCCCATTATCCTCTTCATGGCGTGCTGCTCCTCGTGCCGGTAGATGTTCCAGCGGTGCGTGAGGCTGCGCGGCACGGTGTTGTTCTCGGCGATGATGGCTCCGCCCAGCCTGGTGAGCAGCTGGCGGCGTTCGGCCAGGCGCGTCTCGTCCAACTTGCCGGTCTCGTCCAGGAGGTCCTCGTCTTTTTCCAGGGTCGGAGAGTCGGCCCGCGATGCGGAGATGCTCACGCCGCCGCTCTTCATAGCCTCGCGGAGCCGGTCGCTGGACACGGACAGTTTTCCCTGGGCGAATTCTTGAGAGTGGATCAAGGCATAGTCGTCCTCATCCTGGCAGCGGAAATACAGCGAGATCGGCCCTTCGACGACGGTCACCTTGCCGTAAGGGTCGCGTCCGAAACAGAGGCGATAGAGCGCTTCCGGCGTCGGCGCCTGCTGCCGCGCTTCCTGGATGGCCTGGCGGCGGTCGATGATGGTCTCGACCATGCGTTCGACGGCTTCGCGCTGCTCCGGCGTCAGCCTGGCCCGGGCACTGCCCTTTTCAACGGCCTCCGTGACGGCCTCCTCATCCAGTTCGGCTTTCTTGGGCGTCATGATCTCTTCGACAGGGATGCCGCGCGACCACCATTCTTTCCTGGTGATCTGGCTCCATTTGAGCGGGCGGCGCAGGTGCTTTATCTCTTTGGCGGCCTTGAGGGCTTCCGGGCCGTCTCCCGGTTTGGCCGCGCGGTCGGCCAGATCGATCATCGCGTCCATGGTCAGCCCTGATTCCGTCTCGATGTTGGACAGGACACTCTCCCGGATGGAATCGATAAGACCGGTCATGGCGCGGCGCTGGTCCAGCACGTCTTCCTTGAACTGTTCCAATTTTTCTCCGAATTCCTGCCGCAGTTTTTCCTTGGCCGCTTCTCTTTCCGCTTCCGGCAGTGCCGCCACTTTGGTCTCGATCTCTTCCCGCTGGCGCATCAGCTCCTTCAGTCCGGCTTCGGCGTCGAAAGGTTCGGGTTGCCCCGGCTCGGCGGCTCGGGTGCCTGTTTTGGGCAATTCGATGATCTTGGCGCCGGCCGCCGCGGTTTCCTCACCGGCCATTTTTTCCAACTCATCGGCCGGTTCGGCTTGTTTTTCGCCGCGCCGCGCCTGTCCCAATTGCCTCAGCATCGGGACCAGTTCCTTGAGCAACTGGACCCGCTCGGTATCGTCCTTTAGCGGTTGCGCCTCGAACGACCTCAAGGCCGCCGTATCGCGGTCGGTGAGTCCGGTCAGGTACAGACCTTCGGCGGCATATCTTTCGATGATGTCGGCCGGCAGCGGCCCTTCCGTTTCCGGGGCGAAGACGCGCCGTTCGACGGCCGGCTCCTCGGTGATTTCCCGTTTTTCTGGCGCCATAAGTTCTTCAGGCGGACAGGCTTCTCTTTTCTCCATAACTGGTGGGATATTGTCTGGCCTTACTTTATATCACTCCCGGCGCAAGTTCAATATTCCCTGAGCGCCGGCCTTGAGCCCGCTTGGATTGCCAGGCAGCACCGGAAAATGTAATCTTAATCGGGTTATCTATGACGCCGAACTCCGACAGGAGGGAAAAATACGACGTCGCCATCATCGGCAGCGGTCCGGCCGGCATGTTCGCTGCCATGGAGCTGGTCGAACTGGTCCCGCGCGCCAGGATCGCCATCTTCGAGCGCGGGCCGATCCGTGGTAGCGACGAAAAAGCCAACGTCTCTTCCGGGTGGGGCGGCGCCGGCGCCTATTCCGACGGCAAGCTCGATCTGGGCAGTTGCGTCGGCGGCACCATCGGCCAATGCGTCGGCGAAGAGCGCTTCCGTCAGCTCATGGACTACATCGACGGGCGCTATCTGGCTTTCGGCGGCCGGTCGGACATCATCGACGCCCGCACCGATCCCAAGCGCTGGGAAGAGGTGCAGGCGCTGCGCCTTCAGGCGCTGCACGCCGGACTGGACCTGGCTTATTTTCCCATCCGGCACCTGGGCACGGACACGGCCCAGGTCATCGTCGAGAACATCAGGAAGCATCTGCTCGACCGAGGCGTCGTCATCAGGACGTCCTGTCCGGTCGAGGACGTGGCCAGCGACGGCGACGGCGGCTGGCTGCTGACGCTCGAGGACGGCGGTTCGGCAGCGGCTTCGTTCGTCTTGGCCGCTCCCGGCCGGAGCGGCGCCGAGTGGTTCGTCGGCCAGGCCAAGAAGCTCGGGCTGAAACTCAAGAACAACGGCATCGACGTCGGCGTGCGCGTCGAGATCATGGCCGACACCATGCGCCGCATCACCGACCTGCTTTACGAAGCCAAACTCTACTTCGAATCCAAGAGCGGCGACCGTGTCCGCACCTTCTGCATGTGCCCCGGCGGTTATGTCACCACCGAGGATTACCGCGGCCTGAAGACGGTCAACGGTCATTCCTACAGCAGCCGCAAGAGTCCCTTCACCAATTTCGCCGTGCTCATGACGCAGACCTTCACCGAGCCGTTCGACGACCCGCTGGGCTACGGCAAGCACATCTCCGGGCTGGCCAACAAGCTGGCCGGCGGCGGCGTGCTCGTCCAGCGCCTGGGCGACCTGCGCGACGGCCGCCGTTCCAAGGCGGAGAAGATGCGCAGCTGGCTGATCCAGCCGACGCTCGGCCTACCCGATGCCGTCCCGGGAGACCTGGCCCTGGCCATGCCGCACCGGCACCTCTCCGGCATCGTCGAGATGCTCGAGGCCATGGAGACGGTGGCTCCGGGCATCGCCTCGAAGCACACCTTGCTTTACGGCATCGAGGTGAAATTCTATTCCAACAAAGTGGAGGCCGACGAGAACACCTTCGAGACCAGGCTGCCCGGGCTTTACGTGGCCGGCGACGGCTCCGGTTTCACCCGCGGCCTGCTGCAGGCGTCGATGAACGGCGTCCTGGCCGGACGGGATATCGCCGCCAAGCTGCGGTAGGCGGGGCAATATCTGTCAAAAACAAAAAAGGGCCGGTCAGGCCCCTTTTTCATTTTGTCGTATCAGCTGGCCACGGCGGTCTTGGGCGCCGTTTCGGCCGCCGGCTGGGCGGCCGCCGCGGCCGTCGCCGCCGCCGATTTGCCCAGGGTCTTGTAGATCGCCTGGATGACCGATCTCTCCGCATCCACCAGGCTGCCCCCGGGGAAACAGACGCGCGCCAGCCGCCGATGGCCTTCCGGTTTCAGGCTGGCCACCAGTCCGAGGGAGTCGGCGTATTTTTCCGAAGAGACCAGGGCGCAGATGCCGCCGACGCGGCCTTTTTCCGCCGCCGATTCCTGTTCGTAGAGTATGCCGATGATCTCGGCCTCCGGCGAGTTGGCGATGAGCTCGTCGATGACGTCGGGCAGGGATTCCTCGCCGGCGCCGGCATGGACGAAGTCCTGGCGGACCAGCAGTGTCCAGGCGAATTTGGCCGCCGTGTCGTATTTGAGCCTGGCCAGCGCCCGGCCCCAGAGCTTGAGCGTGGTCAGCGAGCGGGTCCGATAGAGGTTCTGGATGATCTCGTCGCGGCGCGCGCCGGCGGCGATGAGCTGCGAAGCGGCTTCGAGAGTCTTGGGCGTCACGGTCGCCGTCTTGAAGCTCTTGGTCTTGGAGATCATGCCGGTGAGCAGGCAGGTGGCCACGTCCTCGTCCAGGAAATGCTCGCCCCCGGCCCGCAGCAGCCCGTAAATTATTTCCGCCGTCGACGTGGCGGTGATGTCGACGGCGTTGATGTTGCCGTACTGCTCGTTGCCCGGGTCGCTGTCGATGTTGAGGGTCGGCCGGTGATAGAAGAAATCAGTGTTGGCGGTGAAGATGCCGCCCAGGGAAGGGTAGTCCGGCGTGTCCACGGTGACGATCAGGTCGTATTTGAAATCAGAGGCCGCAGTGGTCACGTCGCGGCCGTCGAACTGGCCGGTCTTGGGCGTGATATAGATCTTCAGGCTGTCGCCTTCCAGGTCGTAGGACAGTTCGTCGATCTTGTGCTTGGCGACGTCCAAGTTGATGATGAAGCGCTGCAGCTGCTGGAAGGCCGGCTTGATGGCGCCGACGCCCGGCAGGAACTTGACGGCCTTGCCCGGCTCGAAGCCGTCGACGACGATGTCGGCGCGCTTGCCCTGGCGCTCGATGAGGCGGGCCACGGCCAGCGCCGAAGCCACGGCATCGACGCTCCAGTCGCGACGGAAAGTCACCAGAGCGTTGTTGCTCCGTTTCAGCGCCTCCAGGAATTGTTTTTCCGCCGGCAAAGACATCTTTTCCGCGGCAAAAATATTAATGGGCTACTTTAACCGGAGGCCGTTTACTTGTCAACACTGGCGGCGGTTCATGTTGTCAATAACTATCGACAAATATCCGACCGGTCGGCCTGAGTCAATAGCCCTGCCGACCCGGCCCGGCGCGGTTGATTTTGGCGCCAATAGCCGTATAATACTGGCATTATCCTTGCTATATGAAGAAGAAAGAACAGAAGAAAGTGCCGGCTACACCCGAATTGGCCAAGGCGTACGACGCAGTCCGACCGCGAAGCGGGCGGACAGTTGCCGATGAGCGGCTAAGGCCGCCACCGCTCGACGCAAGCCGTCTGACCACGGCTTACGACGCCGGCGCCGTGGAGGACAATATCTATTCGATCTGGGAGCAGAGCGGTTTTTTCGATCCGGACAAGCTGCCCGGCAAACGGACCAAGCCCTTCGTCATCATGATGCCGCCGCCCAACGCCACCGGCACGCTGCACATGGGCCATGCCATGTTCCTGACGCTCGAGGACATCATGACGCGCTTCCAGCGCATGCGGGGCAAGGCGGCGCTGTGGCTGCCCGGCACCGACCACGCGGCCATCGCCACCAACACCAAGGTGGAGAAGCTTCTGGCCAAGGAAGGCAAGACCAAATACGACCTGGGCCGTGAGGCTTTCATCGGGCGGGTCAAGGAGTTCATCGCCGGCTCACAGGGGACCATCCGCCGGCAGATCCGCAAGATGGGCTCATCCTGCGACTGGTCGCGCGAGGCCTACACCCTGGACGCGGTCCGTTCGCGCACCGTGACCGAGATATTCAGGCGCATGTTCGACGACGGCCTGATCTACCGCGGCTTCCGCATCGTCAACTGGTGCCCGCGCTGCGAATCGACCCTGGCCGACGACGAGGTCGAGTACAAGGAGGAGCCGGCCAAGCTGTATTTCATGAAATACGGCCCGTTCAGCGTGGCCACGACCCGGCCGGAGACCAAGCTCGGCGACACGGCTGTGGCCGTGAATCCGAATGACGGGCGCTACAAGAAATGGGTCGGCCAGGTATTCACTGTCGACTTCGGCATCGGACCGCAGGAGATCCGCGTCATCAGCGATCCGGGCGTGGACATGAACTTCGGCAGCGGCGTCGTCGGCATCACGCCGGCCCACTCGGCCGTCGACTTCGCCATGGCCGAGAAGAACCTGCTGCCGCTCAAGAAGATCATCGGCGAGGACGGCAAGATGACGGCCCTGGCCGGCAAGTACGTCGGCCTGACCGTGGCCGAATGCCGGGCCAAGTTCGTCGCCGACCTGCAGGCCAGAGGGTTGATCGAGAAGATCGAGGATTTCAAGCACAGCATCGCCGTCTGCTACCGCTGCAGTGCGGTCGTCGAGCCGCTGACCTCGCGCCAGTGGTTCGTCGACGTCGACGTACCTATCCCCGGCCGCGGCGCCAACCTGAAACAGCTGGCTTTGGATGCGGTCAGGAAAGGCGGCATCAAGATCTACCCCGAACGTTTCGAGAAGGTCTATTTCCACTGGATGGAGAACCTGCGCGACTGGTGCGTCTCGCGGCAGATCTGGTTCGGCCATCGCGTCCCGGTCTGGTATTGCCAATCCTGCTATATCGAGAACGAGGATTCCGGCCGCGCCGGCGCCGGCGGCAAAGAGAAGAAGCGGCATGCCGGCATCGTCATTTCCGCCGAACACCCCGGCCGCTGCCCGAACTGCGGCCGCGCCGACCTGGTCCAGGACACCGACACGCTGGATACCTGGTTCTCTTCCGGCACCTGGACTTTCTCCACGCTCGGCTGGCCGGAGAAGACCAAGGACCTCAAGCGCTTCCATCCGACCCAGGTCCTCGAGACCGGTTACGACATCCTTTTCTTCTGGATCGCCCGCATGATCCTGATGACCACCTATGCCTTGAAGCAGGTGCCCTTCGAGAAGGTCTATCTGCACGGCCTGGTGCGCGACGAGCAGGGGAGGAAGATGTCCAAATCGCTCGACAACATCATCGACCCGCTGGACGTGGCCGAGAAATACGGCACTGACGCCGTGCGCCTCTCCTTGATCATCGGCAGCAGCGCCGGCAACGACCTGAAGCTTTCCGAGGACAAGATCGCCTATTTCCGCAACTTCACCAACAAGCTCTGGAACATCTCGCGTTTTATCCTGATGACCGTCGGCAAGGCCGGCAGCCCGAAGACGCGGCCGACGCCCAAGACGCTGGCCGATCGCTGGATACTGGGCCGTTTGGACGAAGTCATCCGTTCGGTCACCGAGGACCTCGAGGACATGAATTTCTCCCGGGCCGGCGAGACGCTGCGCGACTTCACCTGGGGCGAATTGGCTGACTGGTACCTGGAGATCGCCAAGATCGAGAAAGGCAAGGAAAAATTACTGGCCTACCTGCTGGCGCAGACGCTCAAGCTCTGGCACCCGTTCATGCCTTACGTCACCGAAGAGGTCTGGCGGCGGGTTTTTGCCAAGGATGAGGGAGACCTGCTCATGATCGCTGCCTGGCCCAAGGCGGTCGGCGCCAGGAAGTCCTCTCCGGCCGCGGCCGATTTCAATATCCTCAAGGAAGTCGTCGTGGCCCTGCGCAACATCCGGGCCGCCTACCGCGTCGAGCCGGGCAAGGCCATCGAGGCCATCATCTACGCCGGACCGACAGCGGTCTTGCTGAAGAAGCAGTCGCATATCATCAATGGTCTGGCAAAAGTCAGGGATCTCCAGGCAGCGGCCAAGGGAACGCCGCCCGGACAGGCGGCCGCCGCCGTCGTCGGCCGGGTCCAGATATTCGTCCCGCTGGGATCATTGGTCGACATCGGTGCCGAACGGCAGCGTCTTGGGGCCGAACTGGCCGAAGCGGAAAGATACCTTGCCTCGCTGGAGAAGAAATTGGAGAACAAGGATTTCGTCGCCCGCGCTCCGGCAGCCGTGGTGGCCGCGGAGAAGGAGAAGCTGGCCGTGCAGCGGGAGAAGGCGGACAAGTTGAAGAAACAGCTCAAGGAACTGGCCTGACCGGAATAGAAAGAAAAAAATAACGGCGCCGTCACGCGGCGCCGTTTTTTCATCGAGCGTCATTGTCGTCCGGTTCGGCGGCCTGTTCGGCGGCTTCGGCCTCGGCCGCAGCGATCTGTTCGGCGACCTCGCGGCCGCCGATGAGCAGGAAGTAGATCCCGGCCATGAGCAGGTTGAACCAGATGCAATGGAAGGAAAAGACCTTGTTCTCGCCCGGCCTCAGGCACACCCAGAGGATGGCCTCGATGACCACGACGGCGTGCATCAGGCAGAGCCAGTCGAACCGTTGGCGGTAGCCCAGCTTGACGGCCGAGCAGCTCGCGAGCAGCAGGAACATCGAGCCGACGAACCAGGCTTGGTGGTAAGGCGAGGCGAAAGTGACCAGGGAGATGAACTCGTCCATTTTGGCCTCCGGCGCCGCCGAGCGGCGGGCAAAAAGAGCGGACACTCGATATTATCGGCGGCCGCCGGCAGTGTCAAGCGTCCCGGCGGGCGCGGCCGAGGCGGGGTATTGACGCCGCCGGCTCATCTGGTAATCTGCCGCCATCCGTTCTTTCACCAATGGTCAGATACGGAGGTGACAATGTCACATCACCGCAAGACGCCCGAACCCGCCGCTTTCGACAGGGAAGAGTTCATTGGCCGCATGATCCCCATCCTGCGCGCCCGAAACATGGATATAGGGCCAAAGCAGCTCGTCGAATTGATGAGCTTCCCGGAGCTCTGCGAGCTGGCCTGGATCAAGCTGATCCGCCGGCCGGAGAACCTCGACAACGGCATCCTTTGCCAGGTCATCAAGAACTACCCGCAGCACCGGGTCGAAGCGGCCGCCTTGGTCCTGCTCCGTGAGCCGACGATCGAGCACCTCTGCTGCATCAACACTTTCGTCCCCCAATACCGCTCGGTCTGCAGCGCCATGCTGGCCAAGCACGGCTACCAGTTGCCGTAGCTTACCGAGCGCGTCGATATCATAGATCCGGAGCGGCTTTCTGCCGCTCTCTTTTTTTATCTCCGGCCGTTTCCCGCCCGCAGCCGCCTCTTACCTTTTTTCACGATTTAAGCTAAGATTCCCGCATATGAGCGCCAAAGTCATCACCCATCCCGAAAAAATAGAGTCGTTGCTGACCCGCCGCGTCGCCGAGGTCGTCGTCGAAGAGCACCTGCGCCAGCGGCTCATGTCCGGCAAGAAGCTGCGCATCAAGCTCGGCGTCGATCCGACTGCGCCGGACCTGCATCTCGGCCACGCCGTGGCCCTGAAGAAGCTCCGCGAGTTCCAGGAACTGGGCCACCAGGTCGTGCTCATCATCGGCGACTACACCACCCGCGTCGGCGATCCGTCTGGCAAGTCCAAGACCCGGCCGATGCTTTCGGCCGAACAGATCGAGGCCAATGCCAAGACCTACCTGGACCAGGCCGGCAAGATCCTCGACCTTTCCAAGATCGAGGTGCGGCGCAACGGCGAATGGTTTTCCAAGATGGATTTCAACGACGTCATCATGCTGGCCGCCAAGTTCACCGTCGCCCGGATGATCGAGCGCGACGATTTCGCCAAGCGGCTCAGGGAGGGGACCGACATCCACCTGCACGAGATAATGTATCCGATGATGCAGGCCTACGATTCGATCATGGTCGAGGCCGACGTCGAGATCGGCGGCACCGACCAGAAGTTCAACATCCTGGCCGGGCGCGACCTGCAGCGCAAGATGGACAAGCCGGAGCAGGACGCCATGTTCCTCGGGCCGACGCTCGTCGGCACCGATGGCGTCAACAAGATGTCCAAGTCGCTGGGCAACTACATCGGCATCTCCGAGGCGCCGGAGCAGATGTACGGCAAGGCCATGTCCATCCCCGACGCGGTCATGTGGGATTATTTCAAGCTGACCACTGACGTACCCATGCAGGAGGTCGCCGAGATGAAGACGGCCTGCGAGCGCGGCGAGATGAACCCGCGCGACGCCAAGGCCCGGCTGGCCCGGGAGATAATCATCCTTTACCACTCGGCCGCCGAGGCCGACGCCGCCGAGGACGGTTTCCGCCGGCTGTTCCAGAAGAAGGAGCTTCCTTCCCAGTATGTCATTGCCCTTACCGTCGTTGGGGGAGAGCGTTCGCTTATCGAAATCCTGGTGGAAACAAAATTAGCCGCTTCCAAGAGCGAGGCGCGCCGGCTCATTGAGCAGGGGGGCGTGAAAGTTGATGGGCAGGTCGTAAAGGATCCGGTCGCCAAACTGACCGTCGGTAGTAAGAAGATACTTATCCAGAAAGGCAAACGCCATTTCACTTCTATCACCGGAAAATCTTTCATTCAGAAATGACAGTTTTCGAAAAAACCAAAATTGAGATCGTCGGACTCATTAGCAAGGCGCTCGGCCAGACCGTCGAGGTCCAGGCGGCCAATCTGGCCCCGCCGCCGAATAAAGCCATGGGCGATTTGGCCTACGCCTGTTTCGGCGTGGCCAAGGCGTTGAAGAAGTCGCCGGTGGAGGCGGCAAAGGACATCGCGGCGGCCATCAAGCCAGCCGGCCTGGTGGCTGAGGCGGTCGCCGCCGGTCCTTACGTCAATTTCCGCCTTGATCGCACCGCTTTTTCGGCGGCGGTCATTTCCGAGATCCTGGCCGCGCCCGATTCCTTCGGCGCCGCTTCGGCCAAGAAGGGCGAGAAGATCATGATCGAGTACGCCCAGCCCAATACACACAAGGAATTCCACGTCGGCCACCTGCGCAATGTCTGTCTGGGCCAGGCCGCGGTCAATCTCTGCCGTGCCGCCGGCTTCGAGGTCGTGCCGGTGAGCTACATGGGCGACGTCGGCGCCCACGTGGCCAAGTGCCTGTGGTGTCTGAAGAAATTTCACGCCGGCGACAAGATCCCCGAGAACCGCGGCAAATATCTCGGTCAGATCTATGCCGAGGCGACGCGCCGGGTTGACGAGGACGAAAAACTGAAGGACGAGGTCGCAGAGGTCCAGCGGAAACTCGAAGCCCGCGAACCGGAATGGACCAAGCTCTGGGAAGAGACCCGCAAATGGAGCATCAGCGAGTTCGAGGACATCTTCAAGGAACTCGGCATCGAGCTCGACCGCTGGTACTGGGAATCCGAGGTCGAGGAGCCGGGCAAGAAATTGGTCAAGGAGCTCCTGAAACGCGGCTTGGCCGAAGAGGGGGAGCGCGGTGCCATCATCGTCAACCTGGAAAAATACGGCCTGGGCATCTTCCTCGTCCTCAAGTCCGACGGCAACTCCCTGTATTCGACCAAGGAGCTGGCCCTGGCCGAACTCAAGTTCGGCGAGTACAAGGGCATCGGCCGCAGCATCCACATCGTCGATTCCCGCCAGTCGCTCTACTTCCAGCAGTTCTTCAAGACGCTCGAGCTCATGGGTTTCGACAAACTGAAGACGACGCACCTGGCCTACGAGTTCGTCACCCTGAAAGAAGGCGCTATGTCCTCGCGCAAAGGCAACATCGTGGCCTACGAGGATTTCCGCGACGAGATGACGGCACGCGTGGCCGAAGAGACCGGGAAGCGCCGGGACGACTGGGACGATAAACGGATCAAAGAGATCGCCTGGACCGTGGCCGAAGGAGCCATGAAGTTCGGCATGCTCAAGCAGGATCCGGACAAGCCGATCGTCTTCGACATCGAGTCGGCCCTCTCCTTCGACGGCTTCACCGGCCCGTACGTCCAATACGCCCACGCCCGCCTTTCTTCCATCTTGGCCAAGGCCGGCGGCCTGCCAAAAGAAAAGGTCCGCGGCTCAGCCGACGGCCCTGAACACGACGTGCTGGCCGCGGTCGCTCGTTTCCCCGAGACCGTGTCCGAAGCTGCCGAAAGATACAAACCGTCCATCCTGGCCCAGTATCTTTTCGATCTGGCCCAGGCGGCCAACGATTATTATCGCGACGTGCCGGTCCTGTCCGCCGCCGACGACGAACGGACGCATCGGCTGCAGGTGGTCGAGGCGATCCGTGTCACTCTGAGGCGCGGGCTGGTTCTTCTGGGCATCAGCGCGCCGGTTGAAATGTAGACGGTCGGTTCGCCGCCGCCGGTTCCGGCGATATCAAGCGAAAATCGCCTCTCACGAGGGGATTTTTTTTACGCCGAAATTCTGATATAATATTGAATACATGGAGTGTGGCGGGTCGCGGAGACGGGCCCGGCCTCCATCTGACCCCATTAGTTCATGAGCGTCATAGACCAAGTCTTCTATCTGTTGACCGCTTTTTTGGCCTTGGCCATGGCTATTTTGGTGTTCGTTCAGCGACCCAAAGAGCCGGCGGTCAGGTCTTTCGCGGCCTTTTTGCTGTCCATCGCCGGCTGGGTCACCAGCCTGCAGCTGTATTATCTTCTCGTAGACACGGCCAATGTCATCCTGATCGGCCGCCTCAATTACGTCTTCGCCGAGATGGCCGTCTTCTTCGTATTGCTTTTCGCCTATAATTTTCCGGCCAGGACCATCAAGGCGCCGCGCTGGCTGAAGTGGCTGATAATGCTTTCTTTCATCGCCACCATCGTCGGCGCGTTGGCCACCGATCTGGTCGCTGAGAACCAACTCATCCGCGGCATCGCCCGCCAGACGAATTTCGGCATCGGTTTTCCCTGGTTCTCGGCCTATATAGTTTTCCTGGTCGTGACCGGACTGGTCCTGCTGTACAAGAAGTCCCAGACGGCCACGATCGAAGAGCTCAAGCATCTCAGGCTGTTCATCTACGCCTGGCTGGTCGGCACGCTGGGCATCCTGGTCATATTCATGGTCACTCCCTTCATGGCCAACAACCAGGAGTGGCTCAGGTACGGACCATACACGGCGCTGATCTCCATGCTCATCTACGGCTATGCCGTGGCCAAGCAGCAGATGCTCAAGATCAGGGTGCTCGGCACCGAGCTGTTCGTCGCCGCCCTGATCCTGCTGTTCGCCGTGAACTTCGCCACGGCCGTGTCCGACGTCAGCCGGATGATCGCCGGCGTGTCGCTGACCCTCGGCCTGATCTTCGGCTTCCTGCTCATCCGGAACGCCGAGAGCGAGACGGAAAAGCACATCCAGATCCAGGACCTGATGACGCAGTTGAACGAAAGCAACCAGCAGTTGCGCGAGATGTCCGAGGCCAAGAGCGAGTTCATCTCCATCGCCTCGCACCAGCTGCGCACGCCGGTCTCGGTCATCAAGGGTTACCTGGCGCTGATCCTCGAAGGGCACTACGGCGAGATCGGGGTGCGCGTCAGGGAGAAGCTGCAGCAGCTGGTGGACGCCAACGAAAGGCTGGTCCTGCTCATCAGCAACCTCTTGAACGTGTCCCGCATCGAGCGGGGCAGCGTCGATTTCGACTGCCGCGAAACGGACATCGCCGAGCTGATACGGAAAGCCGTCATCGCCATGGACATCAAGGTCAGGGGCAAGGAGCTCAGGCTGTTCTTCAAGGAGCCGCAGGAGCCCATAGACAAGGTCTATATCGACGCCGGCAAGGTCCAGGAAGTGATCGCCAACCTTGTCGACAACGCCATCAAGTACACGCCCGTCGGCTCGATCGAGGTCAGCGTGGCTGACGAGAAGAAAGAAGACAAGGTCGTCGTTCGGATAAAAGATTCCGGCATAGGCATGGAAAAGGAGGACGCGCCGCACATCTTCGAGAAGTTCTTCCGGCCGGTCAAGCCGAGCGCCCCCTGGCAGGCCGGCAACAGCATGGGCATCGGTCTGTACATCTGCGCCAAGTTCCTGCGCAGCATGGGCGGCAACATCTTCGTCGAATCGACCGCGCCCGGCCGCGGCACGACCATGGCCGTCAGCCTGCCCAAACGTCCGGCGGCGGTCTGCGCCGTGGAGGAGGGCGCCAAGCCGGCGGCCAAATAAGGATGAGGGCCGGCTCATAAGGAGCGACGTCCATGAACGAACTGACCCAATTTTTCCTGACCCACAATGTCATCCTGACCGCGGCCATCGCCTTCGGTCTGGGCATGTGGGTCTTTTTCGAACAGCGCCACGACCCGCGCAACGTCACGCTGAGCGGCATGCTCGTGGGCGCGGCCCTCTGGTCGCTCGCCTTTCTCCTTTGGCGCATCTCCACTGACCGGCAGCAGGCCGTTTTCTGGCTGCGGACGCTGTTCTTCGCCGGGTCGGTCCTGCCGGTCTTGTTTTTCCTGTTCGCTTTCTCCTTCGTCCGCGGCAAGCTGCCGCCGCCAGCCGTCCAGGCGGCGCTGTTCCTGCCGAGTGTCCCGCTTTTCTGGATCGCCTATTTCACGACGCTGCTCATCAAGCCTGACGCCGGAGTGGCGCCCGTTTCTTTCGGGGTCGGCCGGGTGGTGTTCGCCGCGCATTTCGCCGCCTTCGTCATCGCCGCCTTGGTCATCTTCTTCCTGGCCCTGCGCCGCCAGAAGGATATCAATCGCAGGAAATCGGCCCTGGTGCTGATCGGCGGCGTCGTCTCCTTTGCCGTGGTCTTCGCGGCGCTCTTCACCATCGGTCTTACGGACAATGCCGTGGCTTTCTGGGTCGGCAACGTCGCCCTGCTCATCGGCATGCTGATCATCGGTTACGGCGCCATGCGCGAGCGGCTGATACTGGACATCCGGGTGGTCAGCGTCGAGGTCTTCATCCTGGTCGTGCTGTTCGCCGTCATCGCCGACGTGGCCATGTCCCGGGGAGTGGTCGACCTCACCTTGAGATTGATCATCCTCATCGTCCTTATCTTCTACGGGGTGTTGACCAGCCGCGCCATGGTCCGCGAGGTCCAGCATCTCCGCCAGATGCAGGCCGTCATGGAACATTTGACCCAGATGAACGGCCAACTGATCGAAGCTGATCGCGCCAAGACCCGTTTCGTCTCTTTCGCCTCGCACCAGTTCCGGGCGCCGCTGGGCGGCATGCGCAGCTATATGGATATGCTGCAGAACGGCGATTTCGGCCCGATCAATGACAAGCAGAAAGAGATCGTCAGGCTAAACGCCGGCGTGCTCGGCCAGCTGCTGCAGACCATCGAATCCTTCCTGAACGTGACCAAGATCGAACTGGGCAAGCTCGAGCTGTTCCGTTGCGACATGAACCTGCGGGAGCTCATCGACCGCGTCATCCGCGGGGTGGCGCCGCTGGCCGCCAACAAGAAATTGGTCATCGAGACAGATATCCAGCCGTCGCTGCGCATCGTCTACTGCGATTCCGGCAAGATATATCACGTCCTGACCAACCTGATCGATAACGCCATCAAGTACACGCCGAGCGGGAAGATCGCTGTGTCCGCCGCTCAGGAGGGGAAGGACATCGTGGTCAAGGTCAAGGACACAGGCATCGGTCTGGAGCCGCAGGATATCAGCCGGCTTTTTGAGTCCTTCCAGCGCGGCCTGGCCGGCGTGACCCTGAACCAGGACGGTTCCGGTCTCGGCCTCTTCATCGTCAAGAACATCGTCGAAGCTCATGGCGGCCATGTTCTCGTCGAGTCGCCAGGCAAAGGTCAGGGTTCGACTTTTGGCTTCACTCTGCCGATTTTTGAGAAGTCTCCGACCGCCGCGCCGCCGCTTTTGACACCAAATAAGCTGGTGGTATAATCCCCCTGTCTTTAATTAATTGCGGAGTGGTTGCGGCCATTTTCCGCGGGACAGGGGACTGATCAGGCGGTCCTGACCGCCGGTCGGACGTCTCCTGGACAGCCCGCGAGGGCCGTTCCATTTTATATATGTTTCAGAAAACTCCTATGCCAGGTCGTGAAGCGGGTAACGAGGCCGAGACGATCATCGCCTCCTCGGTCAAGGTCGAGGGTGATTTCACCAGCCAGGGCAACGTCCTCATCGAAGGCGTCGTCGAAGGCAGCCTCAAGACCGAGCGCAATCTGCGCGTCGGCGAAAAGGCCAAGATCAACGCCGACGTGAGCGCGGCCAACGCCACCATCGCCGGCGAGGTCCGCGGCAACCTGAACGTGTCCGAGAAGCTCGAACTGGAGCCGACGGCCCGCATCTTCGGGGACGTCAAGACGAAGATACTGACGGTTTCCGCCGGCGCCGAGGTCAACGGCCGCATCTCCATGGGCCAGGAGGCTCCCGGCAAGAGCGATTCGGCCGAGCGCGCCAAGCCGGCCAACAAGATCGCCGAAAAAGCCGCCGCCATCCAGGAGAAAGAGAAAGAGAAGGAGCCGGCCGCCAGTTTCTTCGGCTAGACCGGCACGCCCCGGTATCACCATTTTGTTCCGTCTGACGGCCCCTCCTCTTTAATGCGGGAGGGGCTTCGGATTAAGAGCCGCGCGTTCAGCGGCGGGAACAGCCATGTATTACTACATCTACGACAGCTTCTTGTCCGAGAAAAGATACGAGCGCGTCCTGGCCTCCATCGAGACGCGCCTGACCGACCTGGGCATAACCGGCAGGATCGGCCGGTTGACGCCGTTCACCAACGCCCGCGGCCTGGTCCGTGATGAGACCCGCCGCGGCGCCAAGACCATCGTGGTCGTCGGCAACGACGAGACCATGGCCCAGGTCGTCGGCGGCTTCGGCGAGGCCAGCGTCACTTTAGGTATCATTCCGGTCGGCTCCCCGACGGTCATCGCCAAATCTTTGGGTATCCCCGACGGCGCCGAGGCCTGCGACGTGCTGTCCAGGCGGGTGACGCAGCAGATAGACCTGGGCAAGATCAACGGCCAGTATTTTCTGTCCGAGGTCCGCCTGCCGCCCGGCCGATTCACGGTCGAAGGCGAAGGCAAGTTCCGCATCTCCACCCTGGCCGACGACTGCGAGATAGTCGTCAGTAACCTGCGCGGCATCGACACGGCGGTCGTCGGCGAAGCGGCCACCCAGGATCCCGGCGATCCACAGGACGGTTTTCTGGACGTGCTCATCGTGCCCCAGCGAGGCAAGATGGGCAGTGCCATAAAGGGTCGTCCGGCCAGCGCCACGGTCATACCGCTGCGTCGGCTGACCGTGAAAAGCGATCAGCCGTTCGCCGTGATCGTCGACGGCCGGAAGACGACCTACAACGACGCGACCATCGAGATCGCTCCCAGCCGTCTGAAGGTCATAACCGGCATAGCCAGGCTGTTCGCGGACGAATGATCAGGCTTGCATCGACAGCGGCTTTCGGGTAGTCTACGGGCCATGCGCGGACGTGGCGGAACTGGCAGACGCACCAGCTTGAGGGGCTGGCGAGGGCAACTTCATGAGGGTTCAAATCCCTCCGTCCGCACCATCCCGCTGGGCCCGAACCAAGTCAGGCCAGGCGGGATGGTTTTAGACTCGGGGGATTTGAAGGGCGCGAGCGAGCACGCGAACCGGCGAGCGGCGCAGGCGAACCGGCGAGCAGGCCGGTGCGCAGCGACCGGGCCGCGAGTCGCCTGCCAACCGGCAGGCAGGGAGCGGGCGGGAATCCCTCCACCCGCACCATCCCTTTGGGCCCGGCGACGGCCGGACCAGTAGGGATGCTTATTTATCGACGTCGGAACGATTTATCCGCAGCCGGGCCTCCAAGAATTGCCTGCCCCACCCTTTTTGGATATAATAGAGTCGACGGTGAGGTGGAACTTTGGGCCGTGAGGGGTGCTTTCCCGGGGACGATTAGCTCAGTTGGTTAGAGCGCCTCGTTTACACCGAGGAGGCCGTAGGTTCGACTCCTACATCGTCCACCATTTTTTTGTCTAGCGTCGAACATAATTATGATATTCGTCCGCATCCTGGGAGGCATCGCCGCGTGCGCCGTGGGGCTGCATCTGGTCATCAAGACCGAATGGTATCTGGAGAACTTCGGCAGCATCGACTGGGCTGAAGAAAAATTGGGGACCTCCGGCGGTTCGAGGACATTCTATAAACTCATCGGGATAGGCATCATCATGATCGGTTTTCTGGCGGCGACCGGCATGTTGGGAGGTTTCATCTTAGGCACCGTCGGCAGGCTGTTCACGGCCGGCCAGCAATAATCGCGATCAAATATGGTCTACATACCGACCGGCAAGGAACTCATTGATCCGTTCAAGCTCCTGGAGGAGGCGGGCGTGCGTTCGGGCATGACCATCGCCGATTTCGGCTGCGGCACCATCGGCCACTACGTGTTCCCTGCGGCCACTTTGGTCGGTCCGGAGGGCAAGGTCTACGCCGTCGACATCCTCAAGTCGGTCCTGAACGGCGTTGAGAGCCGCATCAAGATGGAGAGCGCCAACAACGTGACAACGCTTTGGGGAGACCTGGAGAGGGAGAAGGGGATCGCCCTGCCGGACGGGACGCTGGACATGGGATTGCTCATCAACAACCTGTTCATGTCCAAGTCGCGCGCGACGATGGTCAAGGAGTGCAGCCGCATGGTCAAGCGCGGCGGCAGGCTGGTCGTCGTCGACTGGAAACCCACCGGCGGCGGCATCGGTCCTAATCCGGCCCAACGGCTGAGCGCCGATGAGGCCGGGAAGCTGGCCGAGGAGGCCGGCCTGGTCCTGGAAAAGACACTGGAGCCGGGCAAGTACCACTTCGGCATGGTCTACAGCAAGCCCTAGGACCCTGATGTTCGGAGAGTATCGCGCCCGGCCCCGACAGCCGGGCTTCTTGGTTCCCTGGCGGACGGCTCGCCGGACGACTTGCCTTTTTCCGGACATTTATTTAGAATGGCAAATCGTCAAGGATTCACCCGTTAATATGGATTTCCTCAGAGGTTTCGCCCCATTTCTGGATTACCGCTACTGGTTCAATCCGCGGCCGGTGCCGCTCGGGCCATCGCAGTTCGGCGGCATATTGGCGTTCTTCGGGTGGTTCCTGATCGTGGCCGTGGCCCTTTGGTTGATGGCCCGCGGCTTGCGGAAAGAGGATCCGCTTCGGGCCGGAATGCTTCGCCGTTTTGCCCGCCTGCTGGCCTGGACCGGGAGCATCGGTCTGCTCCTGCTGCTATTCGCCTACGAGCAGCTGCCGCTTTTGGGCATGCGCTTCTGGGTGCTGTTTTTGTTCATCATGTTCGTCATCTGGCTGTGCCGCATCATCACCTATATCGTCCGCGATTATCCCCTGAGCAGGGCTCAGGTCACTGAACGCCAGCGGCTGGAAAAATATCTGCCCGTTCCCGCCAGGAATAAATGACGCCCGCGCCCGCGCCCGCGCCGCCGGCAGGCCGGCGGGCGAAGAGCTTGGCATTCGCGGCGAAGACTTGGCGGCACGTTATCTGGAATCGGCCGGTTATCTGCTCCTGGAGCGGCGCTGGCGACCGAAAAACTATCGGAGCGGAGAGATCGATCTCGTTGTCCGTGATGGCGGCGAGATCGTTTTTGTCGAGGTCAAGTCGCGGCGGGGCGTCGATTTTGGCCTGCCCGAGGAGGCGGTCACGGCCGCTAAACGCGACTGTCTGCGCCGGACGGCCCAGGCCTTCCTGGAGGAGCGCGGTTTGGCCGACCGTCCATGGCGCATCGATGTCATCGCCGTGACACCGCCGGCCGGCAGCCGCCGCGGCCGTTTGAGGCATATCCGTTCGGCTGTCGGCGAAGTGGATTGAACGTCCGGGTACGGCGGCCGTACGTATCGGCTGTTGACGGGCCCGGTCGCCGATGCTAAGGTATCCCGTTGTTCATTCCATCATGTCAAAAAAGGAGGACATCATGACTTGGGATCCAGCCCTGTTCCAGATAATCGCCATTTTCGCCGTTTCGTTGGCCGCTTTCATCCTGGTCTCCATCATGGCCTGGCCGGCCAACAAGATGCTCTTCAGGGCGTTGGTCGGTTGGTTCAGATCGCTGCCCGACCGCCGTCGCGCCAAACGCGACCCCGAGTTCCGGCGACGGCAGGAACGCATCGCCAAGTACGACGCTTTCGTCTTCGCTCTGGTCGTAGCCACGGCCATGCGCAATAAGGCGGAGAAGGCTCTGGCCGAGAACCCGAACCAGGATCCGCGGGAGTTGCGCCACAAGAATCGCGATTATCGCGACGCTCTGGACGATTTCTCAGAGGTTAAGACCCTGGTGGCCAAGTATCTTGCCGAGCTGACCGATGAGGACATCGGCGCCGTCGCCGAATGGCTCAGCCAGGCTTCGTACGAGAGCCTGGTCCCGGCCGAGGAGATCGCCGCCTTCCTGCGCGACGAGCGCACTTTGGCTAAGGAACATCCGGTCATGGTCGTCGGCCATCTGGAGCGCCAGATCAAGCGGCTTGGCCCGTTCTACGAACAGCGCAAGAGCCGGCCTGGATAGTCATCCCGCAGCCGCTGGGCGCCGATTGACAGAACGCCGTTGTTGCGATATGCTCTTTCTCGAGACTAGTTCTGATGGAACTAGTCTCTTTGTTTTTAAGCGCAAATTCAGGCTCCGCCGGCCTCCGGCGGCGCGACATGACCAGTCTATGTCCTCACCCATAATGCAGGCCATCAAACAGATCAGCGAAGAGAAGAATATCCCCGTCGAATCGGTCATTGAGACCATCGAGGCCGCCCTGGCCGCGGCTTACCGCAAGGATTTCGGCGAGAAGAACCAGAACGTCAAGGTCACTTTCGATCCCGAGAGCGGCAATTTCGACGTCTTCGACGTCAAGACCGTGGTCGAGGACCAGGAGCTGCCCGAGGAGATCGAGGAGGCAGCCGAGGAGAAGCCGAAGGAAAGGCCGGTCATACCGGCCGCCCCCGAAGCCGGCGCAGCCGTGCCGGCCGAGGAGGAGAAGAAATTCAATCCCAAGACCGAGATCATGATCACCGAGGCCCGGGCCACGCTGAAGAAAGGCGCCGAGATCGGCGACGAGATCCGCACCAAACTGGCAGTGCCGGCGGCTTTCGGCCGCATGGCCGCACAGACGGCCAAGCAGGTCATCACCCAGAAGTTGCGCGAAGCCGAGCGGTCCAAGCTTTTCAACGAATACAAGGAGAGGGAGAACGACCTGATCAACGCCACCGTCCAGCGGCATGAGGGGCGCCTGGTGCTCATCGACCTCGGCCGCGTCACGGCGGTCATGCCGCCTGACGAGCAGATCATGACCGAGCGTTACGCGCCTGGCGACCGGATCAAGGTCTTCATCACCGATGTCCGCTTGAGTTCGAAGGGGCCGGAGGTCATCGTGTCGCGTTCGCACCCGGAGATCGTCCGCAAGCTCTTCAACTTAGAGATCCCTGAAGTGGCCGCCGGCGTCGTCCAGATCAAGGGCATCGCCCGCGAGGCCGGCTCCCGTTCCAAGGTCGCCGTCGCCTCGACGCAGGACAACGTCGATCCCATCGGTTCCTGCATCGGCCAGCGCGGCACGCGCATCCAGACCGTCATCGGAGAGCTGGGCGGCGAAAAGATCGACATCATCCAGCATGACGACGACCCGGTCAAGTTCATCACCAACGCCCTGTCGCCGGCCAAGGTCGTAGAGATCGCCTTGGACGAGGACAGCCGCATCGCCGAGGTCATCGTCAGCGAGGACCAGTTGTCGCTGGCCATCGGCAAGGGCGGCCAGAACGTCCGCCTGGCCTCGCGGCTGACCGGCTGGAGGATCAACATCAAGTCCTTGAGCGAGGTGGAAGGGCAGGTCCTGGTGCCGCCGGGCGACGGCGAGGCGACCGGAGCCGCGCCGGAAGCGGTGGTCGTCGAGCCTGAGACCGAAACGGAGGCGGAGAGCGCCGAGGAAGCCAAGGAAGCAGGTTCGGCCGAATAAGAGACAGGGTCCGGCACGCGGACTCTGTTCCGGCGGCGCAGACCGCGCTATAATGACGGATACTTCGGCCGCGGCCGATCAAAACTATGGGTGAGATCTACAACACGATATTCTTCAAGCCGATCTACAACCTGCTCATCTTTCTTTTCAATACCATTCCCGGCGCGGACATCGGCGTGGCCATCATTTTGCTGACGGTGGTCATCAAGCTCATCCTTTGGCCGGCCACGGCTTCGGCCATGCGGTCACAGAAGGCGTTGTCGGTCATCCAGCCCAAGATGGAGGAGCTGAAGAAGCAGTACGCCAAAGACAAGGAGGGGCTGGCCAAGGCGACGATGGAACTGTATTCCAAGGAAAAGGTCTCGCCTTTCTCGGCCTGCCTGCCGACCCTGGTGCAGCTGCCGGTGTTCATCGCCCTTTACCAGTCGCTGTCCCGCGGCCTGCAATCGAGCGGTTTCGAATATCTCTACCCTTTCGTGGCCAATCCGGGCAAGATCGAGCCCAGGCTGCTGGGCATGCTGGACCTCTCCGTCCCCAACATCGCCCTGGCCGTCCTGGCCGGCGTCACACAGTATTTCCAGGCCAAAATGATGGTCACATCGCAGCAGCCCAAGAAAACGCCGGGCGCCCAGGACGAACAGATGCTGGCGACGATGAACAAGCAGATGGTCTACATGATGCCGGTGCTGACCGTGGTCATCGCCTGGAAGCTGCCGGGCGGCCTGGCCCTCTACTGGCTGGTGATGAACCTGCTGACCATCGCCCAACAGGCGTATTTCTTCAAGAAAGGGAAGCCGCCGGCGGCCGCGGCACCGGCCGCACCGGTCGTCTAAATCCAAGGAGTATGCGTTTCAGCGACAAGGAATTGCGCGGTCTGCCGGTCGTCACCAAAAGCGGCGACAAGATCGGTAAGCTGACCGGTTTCGTCATCAACGGCGACGATCACGCCGTCGTTCAATATATTGTCGCCAAATCACGCCTGTTGTCCGCTTTTTTGCCCAAGGAACTGCTGATCCATCCGGCGCAGGTCATCTCGATAGATGAGGAAAAGATGGTGGTCAAGGGCGATCTGGTCGCCCTGGAGACGGCCGAAGCGGTGGCCTTCAGCGGTAGCCGCGCCGGAACGGTTTCCAACATGACCCGGTCGACCCGTTCCTGAGTCCTCGGGAGCGGCCGTGCCGCCAGGTGTTTCAGTAAAAATAGGCCGAACCGGCTCGCCAGGTTCGGTTTTTTGTTTTATATTTGTTTCGCGGCGCTGTTCAGGCGCCGTACACGTCACGGCTCATGTCTGTCGCTGAAAAAACGGATCTGCGTTCCTCGTTGCTGGCCGCCCTGGCCTTTTTCGACATATTCAATTATCCGCTGACCCTGGCGGAGATCAGGCGCTGGCGATTCAACATTTCCGGCCATGACCGCGGCGCGGTCGAAGCCGGGGCGCTGGCCGATCTGTTGTCAGCGCCGCCGATAGCGTCGGCACAGGGTTATTACTTCCTTCAGGGCCGCCAGGAGGTTGTCGCCATGAGGCAGCGCCGCTACCGACTGGCCGAGGACAAGTTCCGTAAGGCCCGGCGGCTGGCCCGCCTGGCCCGCCTGCTGCCCTCGGTCCGGCTCATCGCCGTCTGTAACAGCCTGGCCCTCTCCAACGCCGACGCGGGAAGCGACATCGATCTGTTCATCGTCTGCCGGCCGGGTACTCTATGGGTCACCCGCCTGATCATCGCCGGAGCGTTGCATCTGCTCGGCCTGAGGCCGACAGGCGAACGCCATGAAGATACTTTCTGCCTGAGTTTTTTTCTGGCCGAGAATGACTTGGACATCTCGCGTCTGGCCCTGCCCGGCGGCGATGTCTACCTGCCGTATTGGATAGCATCGCTGGTGTCGGTTTACGACGCCGGCGGAGTGCTGGATTCTTTTTTCGCGGCCAATGACTGGATAAAAAGGCATCTGCCCGGGGTTTACGGTCCAGAATCAGGCAGTCGCCGCAGCCTGCCGCCGCCGCGCTGGAATTCCTGGCTGCTGCCGTTGCTAAGGTCCGGCGAGCGGGCCGCCTGCCGTTTCCAGGAACGCCGTTTTCCCCGCGATATCGCCGCCTTGGCCAATCGCGACAGCCGGGTGGTGACCTCGGCGGCCATCCTGAAATTCCACGTCAACGACCGCCGCGCCGTTTTTCAGAAGAGTTTCGAAGAGCGCTGCCGCACTTTAGGTTTGAACGCATGATCGGACGCCGCACCACTTCCGTCATCTTTTTCGCCCTCATCGCCTTGGCGCCGCTGGGGACCCGGCTGATCTGGCGGACCGGGACGATCGACGGTGTCAGCATCGAACCGGGCACCATCAGCTTGTTCGCCACGCAGCTGCTGGCGCTGCTTTACGTCGTCGCCGTGCTGTTCTCGGCCGGCATCCCGGCCTTCGCCGCCGCGCTGCGTCGGCGGGCGGTCTGGCTGGCCGCCGTCTTCGCCCTGGCGGTCCTGTTGTCGGTCTTTCAGGCCGGCGACCAGGCCGCCGGTCTTCTCGCGGCTTCCTGGGTCGTTTTGGGCGTTGCGATCTTCGCCGCCCTGCTCGTTGACCGGCCTGCTCCAGCCGTTTTCTTCGCCGCTTTCGTGGCCGGCGCCGCCCTTCAGTCGGTCCTTGGTTCATGGCAATTCTTCGTCCAGTCGGCGCCCGCATCCAAGTGGTTGGGCATGGCCGCTCACCAGGCCGCCGTGCCGGGTGTCTTCGTCGTCGAGACGGCGGCCGGTCGCTGGCTCAGGGCCTACGGAACTTGCAGCCATCCCAACGTTTTCGCAATTTACGTGACTCTCGGCATCCTGGCCTGCGTCGGTCTGCTGGCCGCGGCCGGCAAGCGCGGCCGCGAGCCGCTGCTGGCGCTCTTGCCGCTCTTGGCCGCCGGTTTTTTCTTCGCTTTTTCCAAGAGCGCGGTCGTGGCGCTGGCTGTCGGCCTGATCGGTTACTTGTTTCTGACCGCACGGCCGCACCTGACCCGCATCAGCCCGGCCGTCGTCATTTCGGTACTCGTCCTGGCATCGGCTTTTCTGGCCCTGGGCTGGGTCTACCGCGAGCCGGCGTTGACGCGGGTCACCGGTCAAGGCCGCCTGGAGGCGGTTTCCTGGAACGAGCGGCAGGCGCTCGCCGCCGACGCCCTGAAGCTTTTTTCCGGACACGCGGTCTTCGGTGTCGGTGCCGGTCAGATGCCTTTCGCCGTCCGGCGGGAACTGGCCGACGGCCGCAACAGCTGGCAATACCAGGATGTCCACGATTTGCCGCTCATCATCCTGGTCGAGACAGGTCTCCTGGGACTGGCTCTTTGGCTGGCCTTCGTCATCCTTTCGCTTCGTTCTATCTTCGGCGCCGCCGCCTCCGCGACCGCGCCGCCTGCTGTCGTGGCGGCCATGGTTTTGGCGGTCCTGACCGCCGGATTGTTCGATCATTTCTTCTGGAGCTCCTGGACCGGCCAGCTTTTATTCTGGCTGGTCTTCGGTTTGGCTTCGATCAAACTTGACAAGCGCGCATTAGCACTCTAAAATAGCGAGTGCTAAGTAAATCATTAAATCTAAAATATCGCTCAGTCAGCGTATTTTTTTACTCAATAAATATGTTAAAACCCCTAGCTGATCGCGTCGTGGTCAAACCGATGGCCAAGACCGAAACGGTCAAAGGCGGCATCGTCATACCCGACACCGTGGAGAAGGAGAGGCCGGAAAAGGGCGAGATCATCGCCGTCGGTCCGGGCAAGTTGCTCGATGACGGCAAGCGCGCGCCGATGTCGGTCAAGGTCGGCGATAAGGTCATGTTCAAGAAATACGGCCCGGACGAGATCAAGATCGACGGCGTTGAGTATCTGGTCCTCGAGGAATCGGATATCATCGCCCTGCTTGAATAATCGCCGCGAATTAACCGCTGAAAAATTATGGCTAAGCAAATACTTTTCTCTGAAGAAGCCCGCCAGAAGATCAAGAAGGGCGTCGACATCCTGGCGAACGCCGTCAAGGTGACGCTCGGCCCGGGCGGCAAGAACGTCGTGCTGGACAAAGGCTTCGGTTCGCCGACCGTGACCAAGGACGGCGTGACCGTGGCCAAGGAGATCGAACTGCCGGACAAGTTCGAGAACATCGGCGCCGAACTGGTCAAGGAGGTCGCCTCCAAGACCAACGACGTCGCCGGTGACGGCACGACCACGGCCACCGTTCTGGCCCAGGCCATCTTCGCCGCCGGTCTACGGAACCTGGCCGCCGGCGCCAACCCCATGGTCATCAAGCGCGGCATCGACAGGGCCGTCGAGGCGGTCGTGGCCGAGCTGAAGAAGATGTCCAAGCAGATCTCCGGCGGCGACATCGAACGCGTCGCTTCCATCTCGGCCAACGATCCGGCTATCGGCAAGATCATCGCCGAGGCCATGAAGGCCGTGGGCGAGAATGGCGTCATCACCGTCGAGGAATCACAGGCTTTCGGCATCGAAAAGGAAGTCGTCGACGGCATGCGTTTCGACAAGGGCTACGTCTCGGCCTATATGATCACCAATCCTGACCGCATGGAGGCCGAATACAGCGACCCATACATTCTCATCACCGACAAGAAGATCTCCTCGATCCATGACATCCTGCCGCTCCTCGAAAAGATCGCCCAGACGGGCAAGAAAGAGATCGTCATCCTGGCCGATGACGTCGACGGCGAGGCGCTGGCCACTCTCGTGGTCAACAAGCTCCGCGGCACCTTCAACGCCCTGGCCGTCAAGGCCCCCGGTTTCGGCGATCGCCGCAAGGAGATGCTCAAGGACATCGCCGTTTTGACCGGCGGCAAGGTCATCAGCGAAGAGGTCGGCCTGAAATTGGAAGAGACCAAGCTCGAGGACCTGGGCCGGGCGCGCAAGGTCACGGCTACCAAGGAATACACCACCATCGTCGACGGCGCCGGCGACGACAAGGCCGTGAAGGATCGCGTCGCTCTCATCAAGCGCGAACTGGAGGCGGCCGAATCCGAATTCGACAAGGAAAAGCTGCAGGAACGTCTGGCCAAGCTGTCCGGCGGCGTGGCCGTCATCAAGGTCGGCGCGGCCACTGAGACCGAAATGAAAGAGATAAAACAGCGCATCGAGGATGCCGTTCAGGCGACCAAGGCGGCCGTCGAGGAGGGCATCGTCGTCGGCGGCGGCGTGGCTTTGCTGCGCGCCAGCATCGTGCTGGATCAGCCGATGACCTCGGAACTTTTGGACGAAGGCGTCGGTCGGACCATCCTCAAATTGGCCATCGAGGAGCCGCTGCGCCTGATCGCCGAGAATACGGGCGAGGATGGCAATGTCGTCCTGGCCAAGGTCAAGGAAGGCAAGGACGCTTTCGGCTTCAACGCGGCCACCGGCAATTATGAGGATCTGGTCAAGGCCGGCATCGTCGATCCGACCAAGGTCGTCAGGAGCGCGCTGCAGAACGCCGCTTCCATCGCCTCGCTGCTGCTGACCACTGAAGCCGTCGTCACCGACATCCCGGAAAAGAAGGAAGAGGGGCATGGACCGGGCGGCGGCATGGGCGGCATGGGCGGCGGCATGTACTAGAATACCGAGCGCCGAACTGAGTCAGGAATAAGGCGGGGGCGTCCAAGCGCCCCCGCTTTTGATTTTGGCCAGATTGAAAGGAGAAACCAGGTTTGAATCCCCGCAACGGTTCGTGTATGATGTATCCGTAATATTTCCGCTAATTAGTTACGTTTATGCCAGACGAGATACACCAGGAACAACCTCCGGCCGAAGCGCCGCCGGCGCCTCAGGAGGCCAAGCCGGAAAAACCCAAGGCAGCCATGACGATAGGGCCGGAGCGCGCCAAAATGTTGGCCGTCCTGTCCTACTTCGGCCTGTTGCTGCTGATACCGCTGCTTATCGCCCGGGACAACGACTACGTCCAGTTCCACCTCAAACAGGGGATCGCCTGGTTCGTGGTCTGGGTCCTGGTCAGCTGTCTTTTCAGCATCCCGCTGATCGGCTGGTCTCTGGCCATCGCCGCCCTGGCCATTTCCGTGTACGCCGCCGTCCAGGCTTACGAAGGCAAGCGCTGGGAGATGCCCTTCCTGGGCAAGTACGCCAAAATGATCAAACTATAGCGCCGTCGTCGCGACCCTAATTATGATGAAGCAAGCCCTCCATGACATCGAAGAGCTGACGGTCAAAGTCTCCGATACATGGGGGTTACTTTGACCTGGATAAGACCCGCGCCGAGATCGATTCACTGGAACGGACGACGCAGCAGCCGGATTTTTGGAAAGACAATGAGGAGGCCCAGCGCACCAGCCGCCGCCTGGCGGAATTGAAGGAATTTTACGATCATTGGCGGTCGCTCAAGACCGATGCCGAGGAGCTTTTGGAATTCGCCCGGCTGGCGCAGGCTGAAAATGACGAAGGGGCGGAAAAAGAGATCGTCTCCCAGTTCGAAGGCCTGAAACAACGGATGGCCAAGCTGGAATTCGACACCTTGCTCAGCGAAACATACGACGACCGCGACGCCATCATGGCCATCCACGCCGGCGCCGGCGGCACTGAGGCCCAGGATTGGGCGGAGATGCTGTTGCGTATGTTTTTACGCTATGCTGAGCAGAAAAAATGGCGCACACGGGTGCTGGACGAACACCGTGGCGCTGAGGCCGGCATCAAGAGCGTGACCGTGGCCGTCGAGGGCCGCCATGCCTACGGCCACCTCAAGTCCGAGGCCGGCGTCCATCGGTTGGTGCGCATATCGCCGTTCGATGCCGAGAAGCTGCGGCATACTTCGTTCGCCTTGGTCGAGGTCCTGCCGGAGCTCGGCGAGATCGAGGAAGTGAAGATCAAACCCGAAGACATCCGCATCGACACTTTCCTGGCCTCCGGTCACGGCGGGCAGGGCGTGCAGACCACTTATTCGGCCGTGCGCGTCACCCACCTCCCGACCGGCATCATCATCTCCTGCCAGAATGAGCGGTCGCAGACCCAGAACAAGGAAACCGCGCTGCGCATCCTGCGGGCCAAACTGCACGCCGTCTACCTCAAGGAGCGCGAGGCTGAAAAGAAAAAATTGCGCGGCGAGTTCACCAGCGCCGAGTGGGGGAATCAGATTCGTTCTTACGTCCTGCACCCCTATAAACTGGTCAAGGACCATCGGACAAAGTTTGAGATGCAGGATGCCGAGGCGGTCCTTAACGGAGATCTGGACCTGCTCATCGAGGCATATCTACGCTATCTTAAGCAAAAAACGGACTAATCATCGCAGCCGTTAGCGCGGCTGGTCAGCGGTCTCCCCATGAAAACTATCGCGGTCACCGGCGGTGCCGGCTTCATCGGTTCGCACGTCGTCGATCTGTTGGTCGGGCGCGGTCATGTCGTGCACGTCATTGATGACCTTTCGACCGGCGACAAAGCCAACGTCGACAAGCGGGCCAAACTTCATGTCCTGGATATCCGTTCGAAGAAGCTGGCGCCATTGCTGAAGAGGATCGGGCCGTCTTCCGTCGTCCACCTGGCGGCGCAGATCGATGTCCGCCGTTCGATCAAGGAACCGGCCGCGGATGCCGACATCAATATTTGCGGCAGCCTGAACCTGCTGGCCGGCGCCTTGGCCGCCGGCAACAAGCACTTCGTTTTCGCTTCCTCGGCGGCCGTATACGGTCCGCCCGTGACCTTGCCGATGCCCGAAGATTCACCCCTGTCGCCATCTTCGCCGTACGGCATCGCCAAATTAGCCATCGAACATTATTTGCGTATTTTTAGCCAGATTTACGGCACAGAATCAGCCATCCTGCGTTTTGCCAACGTCTACGGTCCGCGACAGGCGGTCAAGGGCGAGGCCGGCGCCGTCGCCATTTTCTTGAAGAATTTTTTGGCCGGGCGGCCATCGACAATCAACGGTGATGGGGAGCAGACGCGCGACTTCATCTACGTCGGCGACGTGGCTCGCATGGTCGTGGCGGCGGTCGATAAGAAATTGGCCGGCGTTTTCAACGTCAGTACGGGAGTCGAAACGTCAGTGAATCGCATCCATCAGTTGCTTGGCCGGATGGCCGCGTCCGCCACTCCGTCAGAACACGGTCCGTCAGTACCCAATGAGGATCGTCGGTGCAGTCTTGATCCGGGCAAGGCGGCGAAGGCCGTCGGCTGGCGCGCCGAGACGCCGATCGAAGACGGGCTGCGGCTGACCCATGAAGCCTTTCGGCTGGCCGCGCGTTGAGCGGCCCGCATCGCCTATGCGAGTTCTCAAGATAGATCGCCGTCGGGTATCAGTCCGAGCCCTGCGTCGGGCGGCGGCCGTTATCGCGGCTGGCGGCGTCGTCGTTTTTCCGACGGAGACCGCTTATGGCCTGGCCGCTGATCCGACGAACGCCATCGCTGTCCGCAGGATATTCGCGATCAAGGGCAGGCGGGCGGACAAACAATTGCCGCTCATCGCCGGTTCTTTGGCACAGGCTCGCGGCTTGGTGAATCTATCGGGAAAGCCGCTTGAATTAGCCAAAAAATATTGGCCAGGACCGTTGACGATCGTCGCCTGGCTGCGCCCAGGAAAAAGGATCGTCGGCGTCCGAGGTTCCAGGCCGACAGCGGCCATCCGTGTACCCGCGCTGGCCTGGGCGCGAGCCCTGGCCGACGGTTTCGGCGCGCCGATCACTTCGACCTCCGCCAATCTTTCCGGCCGGCCGGCGGTCTATGGACCGGCCGGCATCCGCCGGTCTTTCGCCGGACGCCAGCACCAGCCGGACCTGTTCCTGGACGCCGGGCGGTTGCCCTTCCGGCGCCCGTCGACCGTCATCAAGATCGAAAAGGGCAAGGTCCGGGTGATGCGTCCCGGTTCAGTAAAATTTTCCGACCATTGAGTATATGGCCACCGGTCATCTCCGGCATTTCATCGAGCATTATCTGGCGCCGCATCCGACGCAGGAGGTCAAGGAGCTTTTCGTTTCCACGGCCATCCTTGATTTCGCCGTTTCCGCGGTGATGATCTTCGAACCGATATATCTTTATACGCAGGGCTTCTCCCTCCAGCAGATACTTCTTTTCTACATCGCCGTTTACGTCCTGTATTTTTTCCTGCTGCCCATAGGCGGCCGCATCTGCCGGCGCCATGGTTACGAACATACCATCCTGTTCAGTTCGCCCTTTCTCATCCTTTATTACCTCTCCTTTTTCGCCATCTCTTACAACCGCGTGTTCGTGGTGGCAGCGGTCGTGTCTCTGGCTGTCCAGAAGATACTTTACTGGCCGGGTTACCACTCAAATTTCGCCACATGGAGCCAAAAAACAGAGCGCGGACGGGAGATATCCAACCTGTCGGCACTGATCGCTTTCACCTCGGCCATGGCGCCGGTCATCGGCGGCCTGGTCGTCGCCATCTGGGGATTCAAGACGCTCTTCGTCATCGTCGCTGTCCTCATACTGGCATCGAACATTCCCATGCTGCGCACGCCGGAGTTATTCATGCCCAAGCCGTTCCCGTACCTGGACGCCTTCACTCGATTGGTCAAGCGCGAGAACCGCCGCTCGCTCTGGGTTTTCATCGGTTACGGAGAGGAGCTCATCGTCTTGGTGCTCTGGCCGATCTTCATCGCGACCTTGATACCCGATCTGTTCTCCTTGGGCATCATCGTCTCGCTTTCCATGCTGGCCAACATACTGGCGACTCTTTACATCGGCAGTATAGTTGACGAAGGCGACAGGTTGCCGGTGCTGCGCAGCGGGACGGTCTTCATCGCCGGTTCATGGTTGGCCCGCACGTTGGTCAGCAGCGGTTTGGGAATCTTCCTGATCGACTCCTTCTACCGCGTGGCCAAGAACATGGTCGGCGTGCCGCTCATGGCCATCGTTTATGACGGCGCGCGCCGGACCGGAGCGGCCGAAGCAGTCGTCTTTTTCGAGATGGCCCTGTCTTTGGGCAAGATCGCGGCGGCTTTGCTGGCCATGGCTATCTTTCATTTTTTCCCAGATTTTTGGCCCGGTATTTTCGTCCTGGCATGCCTATTTTCAGCCTTATTTTCGTTTATGCACGACAAGGGCAAACAACCGGTCGCGTGACGCTGCGCAGGGGGGCGTAGCAGGCCCCATAAACCAGACATAGAGCGATGAATCCAGCCGAACTGAAACAATTGATCGAGCCTTTCGGCATCAGGCCGATACACGGCCGCGGCCAGAATTTTCTGTTGGACGAGAGCGTCGTCGCGGCCATGGTCCAGGCCGCTGGCATCGGTCCGAGCGACGCTGTCGTGGAGATCGGTCCCGGGCCCGGCATTCTGACCGCCGCTCTGCTGAACCGCGGCGCCGAGGTGGTCGCGATCGAGATAGACCGGAAACTATGCGCGTTGCTGCGGCATCGTTTCACCGGCCCGGCATTCCACCTGCTCGAAGGCGACGCCTTGTCGTTCTCCAACGCCGAGTTGCTCAGGTCTTTCGCCGGTCGCGATGGTGGCGGCGACTACCGCGTGGTCGCCAACCTGCCGTACGCCATCACCTCGCCGGTCCTGGAAAAATTTCTTTTTCACGAGCCTCGGCCGTCGCGCCTGACGCTCATGCTGCAGCGCGAGGTGACCGATCGCATCCTCGCCGGCCGCGGCGAGATGAGCTCGTTGGCCGTCATGGTGCAGACGCTGGGGCGACCCAAAAAGGTACTTGACATATCTCGTCACGTTTTTTTTCCATCACCGAAGGTCGATTCATCGGTTATCCACATAGACTTGAAAAGCCGCACGGAACTCGACGGATTTTTCGGAGCGTTGCCCAGAGAAAGGTATTTTACCGTCGTGCGGCGAGCCTTTTCACAGAAACGCAAGCAGCTGAAAAACAGCCTGATGGAAATAGCCGGCTCCAGGCAGGTCCTGGAAAATGCCTTGATTAAGGCAAAAATAGACCCCAGGTCACGGCCTGAGGATCTTTTGCCGGCCGATTGGGCAGAGTTGGTTTCAGCCCTCCAGCCATAAGGTAAAATAGGCGCATATTATCGTGGACGCTCCAGGCGCGGCATGGTATAATTTTATATATAAAGAAGACATGAAAAAATTCAGTCTAGCCACCTCCAATCAGAAGCTCAGCCTGCTGGTCGTGATGGTTATCGGACTCACGACACTGATTTTTGGCGTTATCAGTCTGCGGAAGACGATATTCCAGCCTTTCGTACGCCGATCGACCGGCGTCGTTTTTAAGAGCACGGAGCAACTGGAGAAGGAACACATCGAGGCGCAGAAGAACAAGGACACTGACAGTGACGGAATCACTGATTACGACGAGCTGTACATCTATCGCACCAGCCCGTTCCTGGAGGATACGGACTCCGACGGCATCAACGACGGCGTGGAGATCGCCCAGAATAGCGATCCCAATTGTCCCAAGGATCGGGTCTGCCGACAGCCCAGGACATCTTCTTCGACGACGCCCACAGAGCCAGAGACCACCGGCGAACCGACCGGCCTGGTGGGCACACCGACCGGCGAACCGACCGGCCTGGTGGGCACACCGACCGGCGAACCGACCGGCGAGACCACCGAGGAGATCAATCCGATCACCAAGACCATCATCGATACTTTCGGCACGGATATCGAGAGCCTGACGCCGGCGGCGATCGAGGCGAAGATGAAGACCATGACGACCGATCAGTTGAGAGAATTCTACATCAATCTCGGCATGCCGGCAGATTCGGTGAACAAGGCCGACGATGCAACTTTGCGACAATTGTTCCTGGAAACACTAAGGGACATGGGGCTGATGACCGGCATGACGCCGGCGTCCCCCGGCGCGCCCGGCACAACGCCGCCCGCCACGCCATAATTATTTATTTTCACGGAGATGTTTTTCCATAATTCCACCGGGAGAAAGGTCGGCGCAACCGTTTTATTGATCATCCTGACGTTCTGGATATCCTTTTCGGCCTTGTTCGGCGCGGCGCGTCCGGCTCGGGCGCAATACGTCGACCCGGTGACCAGTATCCAGACCACTCTCAGCAACATCTGGAACAAGATCACCGATGCTTTGGTCGAAGGCGTCTCCGTAGCCTTGGCCAACGCGGCGAACTATTTCATGTCGCAGCTGGCCTATCAGATCGCCGTCGGCATCGTGTCCGGATGCCCGGGTCAGAAGTCTTGTACCGTGACCTCGTTCTTGGGCGACGCCGTGAAAGGAGCGGCCCAGGGCGCCCTCGGTGAAGCGCTCGGTTCGCTGTCCAAAGCCGGCGGTTTCGAGGCTTTAGGCATCAACTTGTGCGCCCCGCCGAGCGCTAATTTCGGCCTGAGCATCCAGCTCGGCCTGCTCAATGAGGCCAAGCCGCCGGCTCCGAAATGCGACTTCAATCAGGTCATGAACAATTGGAAGACGGCCGCCTCTTCGCTTTCGCCGAGCGAGCTGCAGAAGAACGTCTGGCAGGGTTTCAAGCCAGGCGCTCAGCCGCTGTCGATGTCGCTGCACGCCACAGAAACCATCAAAGCCGACATTTTATACGAAAAAGACAAGAAATTGAGCGAGCAATTGGCCAAGATGTCCGGTGCCGGCGGCTTCCAGGACGTCACCGACATGGTCACCAAGAAGGTCAAGACGCCCGCCGCCGCGGTCAAGGCTGAATTCGAACGCGGCCAGCGCGAGAAGTACGAATATCCGAAGATCTTCCAGCAGATCCAGAACGCCGGCCAACAGGCCAGAGGTTCGGTCTGGGGCGCCATCCTTTTGAACGCCGCGCAGACCTTCGGCCAGACGCTGCTGGCCCAGCTTTGGAACAAACTGGTCAACAAGATCTTCGCCTCGCAGCAACCCGAGGAGGAACAGCCGCCGGAATTGATCCTGACCGAGGAGGGCACTGTCAGCAGCGGCAAGGCCGAACAGGAGGAGGCTCTCCAGCAGACCTCGCTCGGGGCCGGCGCCACCCCGGTGCCCATGACCGACGTCGGCGTCATCGACCCGATGTCCCAGTTCAGCATTTGTCCGGAAACCGGTCGCGGCCAGTGGAACTGCGTGATCGATACCCAATTGGCTTCCGCCGTGCGCCTCGGCACGTCGATGCCGCTCACGGTCGCCGAGGCCGTTGATAAGGGCTACTTGCGTCCGGATTGGCCCCTCATCCCGGCGGCCGACAAGGCGAAGAATTCCTCCGATCAATGTTTTTCCATGGGTTATTGTCAGGGCAACCTGGCCAAGCTGCGCGCCGCCCGCATTCTCCCGGTCGGCTGGGAGATCGCCGCCAGCCTGAGCAGCACGACCAGTCCCTACAAGTTGAAGGAAGCCCTGGATAATTTCGACAACCCGGCCTCGAAGCTTTATCACCTCATCGATCCGGGCTGGGTCCTCAAGCAGCCGCTGACGCAGTGCAAGGCCCAGGTTTTCGGGGCACTCCCTGTTTCTCCTGAAATATCCAGACGCTCCCAGGTCTGCGTCGACGCCCCTACCTGTCTCCGCGAAGACGACTACGGCACCTGTGTCGGCGGTTGGGGCTATTGCTCCAGGGAAAGGAACGTCTGGCGTTTCAATGGCGATACCTGTCCCGAACAGTTCAACACCTGCCGCACGCTCAAGGGCCGCGCCGGCCAAACGGTTAATTACATCACCAATACCATTGATCGCGGCACCTGCAGCGCCAGCAATGTCGGTTGCCGCCGCTACGCCTCCGGGCTGAACGCCTTTACCTGCACCCTGGGCAGCATCTGCAACGCCACTTCCGGCGGCCAGCCCGTTTTTTGCCCTTGTACTCTTCCGACCACCCTGACACAGTGCCAGGTCGTTCAGAACAACAGGAGCTGTCTTAACGGCCTCAATGAGATCTGCGTCTTGAATGAGACGCAATGTAATGCCCAGTCGCCTTCCTGGAACGCCTCCGGGCCGAATATCAACACCTGCAACTGCAGTACCAGCTATTCCTGCTCGGTGCCCAACGGCGCCAAGTCCTGCTCGACGATCGTCGGCAATTCGACGGAAAAAGGCGATGATTGGCGGACAACGCCGGCCATGTTCTTCAACAAATCGGTACAGTCCTGCTCTGTCGACAAGAACGGCTGCACGCCGCTCCTCAAGTTCGGCCCAGGACAGTCGCTCAATTTGGTCAAGAACGGCGATTTCGAGTCATTGGAGGATGCGGACGGTGACGGTGAGCCCGATCACGCCCAGTTCTGGTCGCCTTTCGGCGCGGTGCTTGCCACCGGGCCGGCGGTGACCGTCAAAGACGCTTCGCAAGTCATCAGCGGGAGCGCCTCATTGCGCGTCGGCGTCGCCCCCACTACCACCCCCACCAGTTGCACCATGAGCCCCTGCAATATCCCCACCGGTTGTCCCTGCACCTCCGGCAGCTACAAATGTCTCATCGTCAAAGGCGAATCAGGCTGTACGACGACCAGCCGATTGGCCCAAGGCGGCATTCAGGTCGCCAAGGATCGTACATACACCCTGTCGGCCTCTGTCAGGAAAGAAAGGTGCGGCGTCGATAAGGGCAACACGACCTGCACCCTGGGCACCGGTGGGTCCTGTTCGCTGTCTCCAGCCTGCGGCACATCTTCGGCGACCTGGGACGGGATGTCGTCCAAGTGTTTCTGTTATACCTCCGCCGCAGCCACAGCGACCATGCGTCTGAGTTTCATGGATGGCATCGCCCAGAATCCTGTGACCATGACCCTCAACCAGATCTCCACCGTTCTGAAAGGCGGCACCAGCTGCACCGTCAGCAGCGGGTCACTTGAACTGGCCATTAATAACGCCAACTTCGGTACGGACGCGACCGCCATCTCCTGTTCCTTCCTGACCAACGTCGACGTTTCCAACGCCAAGCTGGAGATCTACGGCTCCAATGCCGTGGTCGATGAGGTCATGCTGGAAGAAGGCGGCGGCAGCAACTTCTTCCATAACGGTTATGGCGACGCCAGCGAATCGGTCTACGCCAAGATCCCGCCGGCCTATCTCGGCTGCACCGGAGAGGATAATGACCTGCCGGAATGTCAGAGTTTCGCGGGCGTCTGCCGCGACGGCGAGGTGGGCTGCAACATGTACACCCCGGCCTCGGGCGATCCGCCGGTGCCCGGCATCGTCGGCCCGACTGATTTCTGTCCGGCCGAGTGCGACGGTTACGACGTCTTCAAGCAAGGCACTTCCGAATTCGAGCGGCAGGAGAAGTTCCCGATCTATTTCATCCCCGCCACCGCCAAGGCATGCACCGAGGCGGAGGTCGGCTGTTCGGAGTTCACCGATATCCTGACCGAAGAAGTCGCCTATTACTCCAATGTCAGGATGTGCCAGATGCCGAGCGCCAACGACAACCAGGTGTTCTACAGTTGGGAAGGTTCGGACACCACCGGCTATCAATTGAAGGTCTGGACCTTTAAGATGAGCGCCGGCGCGGCCGCCGACGAATCGCTGGTCGGCAACAGTTGCACCGCCGACGCTGGTTGCGCCACCCCTCCCAAGACAGCCTGCCGCGGCGGTTTCTGCGTCAATCCCAAGCCTGCCGATGTCTGCGCCGACCCCGCGAGCGGTTTCTGTCCCAGCAATACGGCCGGTCCGGCGCCCTGCACCCAGATCTATTTCAATTCTTCGGGATCAATGCTCTGCGCCGACAAGCTTTGTTCCGGCGGCGACAGGGCGGGCAAGGGTTGCAGCGTCAGCGCTGACTGCACAAACGGCGGCAGCTGCTCCGTCCCCAACATCGAGGGCCGCTGCTCCAAGGCCGACATCGAGGCCGGCAATCTGGATTGCCGCGAGCTCTACGATGAGCACGGCAACCGCCACTACCGTCTTCTCTCGAAGACCATCGTGGCCACTCCCGATTGCCGTCGCTACCGCATCACCGCTGCTTTGAAGGATGACTGCGAGATGTCGAACGGCAAATGGGACGCCGCCAAGAAAGAGTGCGTCTATCTGGCCTCTTTGGTCGAGAGCTCCAATTGCCCGGCGCAGTCCAACGGCTGCCGTGCCTATAAGGGCAACGCGGCCACCAACGTCAATGTCCGGTTCTCCGACACCTTCGAGTCTGGCGTGACCGAATGGTCCAAGACGGACACGGGCGGCTCCAACGGCAGCGTCTCCCAGTCGTCCGAATCGGTCAGCGTCGGCGGCCACTCCTTGAAGATACTGGCCAGCGGAGTCGCCTACCGGGACATCTCCGGACAAGCGTCCGCCAGCCGTTCCTACTCCGTGAGTTTCTGGGCCCGCGGGTCCGGCAGGTTGAAGGTGGCCTTCGCCAACTGGAAGGGGACGCCATTGAACTGTAAGGTCGAGGGTTGCGCCGGCAGCAGCTGCCAGACCTGCATTCTGCCCAACGGCCTGAGATGCAATAACGCCGGCACCACCGCGGAGGGCGGCACCTGGAACTGCAACGTCAAGAACATGGCCGATTATTACTCGCCGAGCCAGCCGCCCGAATACACGCCGTTCAGCGACAAGGTCTTCAGGTGCACGAACAATCTGACATTGAATTGCACCGCGGATTCGCAATGCGGCGGCGCGGGCAAGTGCACTCACGCCGATTACCGCTGTGCGGACGACCTGACCAAGGTCTGCCGCACCAGCGCTGATTGCACGGGCGGCGCCAGCTGCCTGAGGATAGCCGTGCTCAACCTGAGCTCCGACTGGCGGCAGTACACGGTCGGTCCGGTGATCGTCGCCAACTCCTATTTCGGTCTGGCCCCGGCAGGCATCGCCATCACCACCGATGCCACCTCCGACGTCTACATCGACAATTTCCTGATGAAAGAGGTTCAGGACAACATCTTCGTGGTCAGGGATTCTTGGTCGACACCGCAGACCTGCGACCAGGCGCTGGACGGCTCTCCGGCACCGCTGGAGATGCTCGGTTGCCGCAAGTACAGCGATACGGCCAATAAGCCGCTCTTCCTGCGCACCTTCAGCAAGCTCTGCCGCGAGAAGTCCGTGGGCTGCGCGGCTTATTCCAACCTGCAGAATACGCCGGAAAATTACTTCGAGAAAAGCTACAACGCGGTCTGCCGTTTAAACAGCGCCTGCGTGCCAGCGGGGGGAATGGCCAACTGCGTCTGCAACTACAAGTTGAGCCACCCGGCAGCCAACGCCTCATATCCGCCGGTGCTGCCCGACGTTTGTCGCGTGCAGGCCAGTGAGACCGAGTGCCGTTTCACTTTGGACGGCTTGGACACCTACGCCTCCAGATCGGCACACCCCGACATCGCCTTCACGCCCGCCGACCAGAGGCTCAACCTGGTCATCGACAAGGATAAGATGTGCGGCTCCGCGGATGCCGGCTGCAAGACTTTTGGTTCGCCCACCGAGGTATTCGAAGGCAAATGCACCCTGTCCGCCACGACCTATCCCAAAGGCTGCCCCAGCACCGTGCCCTGCGACTGCACGGACGCCAAGACCGGCCAGATCTGCAAGGTCCCGTCGGGGGAGACCTCGTGCAAGTTCAGCAACGAGAAACCCATAATCAGCGAGTGGAAAGCGACGGCCTTCAAGGACAACCCGGCCCAGTACGAACAGACGCTGTGCCGCGAAGACGAGGTCGGCTGCGATTCATACACGGCCAAGGACGGCGTCTGGTATTTCAAGGACCCCGGCAACGCCGTCTGCGAGTATAAGGATACCGTGACCATCAGCGGCGTGACCAAGTCCGGCTGGTTCCGTAAGAGCGATTCCGGATCCGTGTTCCCCTGCTATCCGGAGCTTTTGCGGGAAGGGAAGTTCTATGAGATCAACCGGAACCGGGATAAGTTCTGCGCCCTGGCATCGACGTGCGGCTCGGTGACCGGCTGCTTCTGCTTCGACCAGACGAACCCGTCGGTGGCCCTCTGCAGGGTGGCCCAAGGCAACAGCGTTTGCGGCTACCGCGGCTGGGTCGGCCTCTGCGACGCCAAATACAACTACTGCGAGGAATTCGTCGACCCCCTGGCCACCACGAGCTCGCACCCGGCCGGTGAGCCTTACTATTATATAGTCAATAACAAGTTGGACCGGGATTCTTGTGCCGGCAGCGTCAGCCTCAAGCAGGGTTGCGTGATGTTCAACCAGACGAGCGTCGCCGCCAAGCTGTTCTCGGCTCCGGCCACCTATACCCGGGCGTTCAAGGAGACGGGTTCCACCGGCGGCAAGGTCAACGCCTTGAACTGCGACACCAACAACCGCAATGACCTGTGCAAGAAGCGCTGCGTCGCCTATAAGAACGCCTTCTGCCACAAGCCGTGCACCAAGGCCACCGAGGCCGCCGATTGCGCCGGCTACGGCGGCACATGCACGACCCTGAACACCTGCAGCGGGTACGCTGATGAAGGCAAGGAATGCTGGCAGGACAGCGAATGCGCCGGACACGCCGCCAGCGGCGGCAGCTGCCTCCCCAGCGGTGTCAACATGGGCAAATGCAGCGATAACCTCGCCTTGCCCTGCGTCTTCGACGCCGACTGCAAGAAGACGCGCTGCGCGGGCCAGCGGGTATTCGGCATGGGCTGCGCCGCCGTGGGCGACTGCAACGGCGCCGCTCACGAGGCCTGCGTCTCCGAACCGGCGTTCTACGAGAGCTCGCCGCTCCTGCGCGCCTTCACCAAGAACGACACCAACATCGTCCTCAAGGTCCGCCGCGATCGCGAGTGCGCCCAGTGGCTGACCTGCTACCGCGAATCCACGACCTGGGACGAGACGACCAAGAAATACAAGTCCACCTGCACCGACTTCACTTCCTGCGGCAAGAGCAGCCAGGTCGGACAGGTCATGGACTGCGTCGACTTCGTCGAACCGCCGGTCCAACGGCTGACCTCCGGCGTCTATCAGCAACGCGACGTCAGCTGGGCCGGTCTGGATTACTCCGGCTACAGCCTGCCGGAAAGGTACCCGATCCAATACTTGGCGCCGATCAAGGCTTTCGCCGCCAGCATCACGAGGCCCGGCGTCTGCGTTGCCGACGGCACGTCGAAGGACGGCACGGTCTGCAATGCGGATAGTCCCGGAACCACCTGCGGCGACGGTTTCTGCTCCGTCAGCGCCTTCGCCATGCAGCGTTTCGGCGTCAAGAGGTTCTTCGGCGGCGCCTACTGCACCAGCGACAGCCAGTGTGTCGGACAGGGCGCCTGTCAGTGCATCGGACAGACTACCTGTTCCCAGAAACGCTGCAGCGCCGGCTGCACCAGCGACAGCCAGTGTACGACCGACGGTGTCGGATTAGGGCTCTGTGCACAGGGCTACTGCTATTACAACCTTAACGGCGGCACGCTCGAACTGGGCAAGCTGACGAACGCCCCGTCCTGCCGCGCCTATCCTGAAGCCGACTCCCCGTACGGCGCCTCCGTGCTGGATAACGGGGCGGCCGGTTACAATTCCGATAGCAAGGTGGCGCAGGATTACTCCGCGGCTTTCAAGGGCGCCAACGTCTGCATGAAAGGCCATTACTGCGAATGCGGCTACAAGCGCATCGGCTACGGCAAGAACCAGGGCACGCGCTACGTCGGCAGCGGTCCGGATGAGATGAAGCCCGCGGCACCCGACGAAGACAATCCACCCACGGGCATCTGCAGCGGCGGTGTCCATGACGGCAGGCCGTGCAGGACCTCGGCTGCTCAATGCGCGGGCGATACGCCGGAAGAGAACGGCATCTGCGTCAAGATGTCGAGCCAAACGTCCGTCCTCGGCTGGCCGGGCTTCTGCATCGACCGGGACACGTCGATAATCACCAACAACGACGCGGCGCAGCCGGCCTGCAACCTCTGGCTGCCCGTCGACGCGCTGGCCGGCATGCCCAACCGTTACAACCAGTACACGGAGGCGGGCTTCTTCTTCGACAACGCCACCAACCTCAATTTCTGCAGCAATGCCGAGGGTACGCGGTACGGCAATGGCATGATTGGAGCCACGGCGGACAAATACGGATACAGGTTTGCAACCCAATCGCGGGCTTTCGATGGCAGCGACGACGGAGACGACGGCGGCGTCTGGTCCAAGTCCCTGCCCGCCGAAGCCGTCGCTAATCCCAAACGCATCGACAGGATCGAAGTGAGGGTCACCAACAGCGGCGGTGAGGTCTTCGTGCTCAACGAGGCCAACGGCTGGACGGCCGAATACGCCGGGCGGTTGCCAGGCACGGCGACGACCGTCAGCGGAGCGGCCAGCGGCAACGTGAGTCATTGCCGCTGGTTGAAGAGTTTCGACAGCTCGCCCAACGTTTCCGATGGCCACGTCAGCAGCAAGAGCGGTTTCGTCACGTACAGTCAAAACTACTGGGATAAGGGCTGCAGCAATATGGATGGCAATGTTGGCCCGGATTGCCAGGCGGCTTACGTGGTTTGGAATCCCAGTGCGACCTGTCCGGGCTGCCCGGGCGTCACCACAGGCTCCCCGCCCGTACCAGCCCCGCCCAGGCTCATCACCACCAACTGCGATAATAGCGACGGTGAGGCCATGTACAACGCCGATTACTATATCTTTTACCGCGAGACCTGCCAGGAGTTCGTGGATGCGAAGGACAGCAATAATCCGGCCGTGGCCGCGACCAACGTCGTCTATAATCTGAGCCAGCCCGGCAACACCACCAAATTGCAGGGTTACTTCCCCTGGGGCAAGTATTGGGAGTGGAGCGCCCTCGCCACCAACGTGGTCACCAAGAGCATGGCTAACTTCGGCCGGCTCACCCCAATCGTCGGGGATGTCAACAGCCTGGTGAGCGGCGCCAAGGCGCTGGCTATAGCCTTGAACGAAGGCGGTACCGACAACGGCGATCCTTCAGTGACCTCGGTGCCGCTGACCTGTACCGGCGGTCGCTGCAATAACGTCGATGCCAAACTCCGGACGTCGGCGGCGACCGGCCGCGACGTAGTGGCTGACGTCTTCGTCAAGGCATTTGCCGTCAAGGACTGGAACGGTTCGACCTACGTCAATGCGTCGCCGGCCGCGATCCTCGACAAACGCCAAAGCAAGACGGCGGGCACCAACCTCCCGGTGATCGTGGCTGTGGACACCAAGCATTGTTATGACGACGGCGGCAACCTGCTCTGCCTTGAGGCCAGGCAGCCTTTGGCCAACGGCAACCCTGACCCCAACGGCGCCATCAAGTACGGCCTGACGGTCAACGACATCGTCGATGATGCGGACGTCAAGAGCGAGCGTAACGCCGGGCGGCTCAAGGTGAGCATCAAGTATTACGCCTGGGCCGATCCCGATCACATGCCCATCCGCCGCCGGGTCCTCGATTTCGGCGACGCCTCGGTCCTGGACGACTCGCCGGGTTACTACAAGAACCATCGCGGCGGCACCGGTACCAGCAAACTGACGAAGATCTGCGGTTCCGTGGCGAATACCTGGGGCTTCACCGACGCCTCCTGCGAGCCAAGGTATTTCGAGGAGTCGAAGACCTACATCTGCAACATAGCCAGGCTGGCCCAGTTGGCCGACAAGGCCTGCCAGCCGATCGGTTCGCCCGGCGAGGAATATCCGTGCATGGAAGACGGCGCCTGCGTCTTCCGGCCGCGCGTCCAGATCATCGACAATTGGGGCTTCTGCAACGGCGATTGTCCGGGCGGACTTGGTGGCAGCGGCAGTGCTTGCATGAACAGCGGACTCAACTCGGGCACGGCCAGTTACGCCAACGGCGACGAGTGCGTTCCTGACCTGCGGTCCAGCGCCAGGCCGCCCGGCAAGACGCCATGGTCCTGGTTCGCCAAGAGGATATTCGTTTATCCCAACCTACCCTAATCATTAAACTTGCGGCCGGGACACGGACGGAGCGCCAGAGCCGTCCGTGGTCCCGCCCAAGCGGAACAGCATGATCAGGACAAAGATCGGTGACCTCTGCTTCGATGCCAGACAACGGCTTGCCGCCGTTGCCCTGAGAAAATTGCCCGATCGCTGGGTCTGGGCCCTGCTGGGGTCTTTGACCGTTTTCGGCGGGCTGGCCGTGGTTCTGGCGCCAGCGCAAGCCGGCGGTTGGATCGAGGATGCCGTCGTCGGCGCCGTCGGCTTCCTTTGCACGACCATCGTCGGTTTCCTGGGGCAGCTCATGCTCATCGTCGTCGGCGTCCTGATCAACGTCGCCCAATACAACGGTTTCGTGACGGCTGGGCCTGTCGGCATCGGCTGGGTCATCGTCAGGGACGTGGTCAACATGTTCTTCATCGTCGTCCTGCTGGTGCTGGCTTTCGGCACCATCCTCGGCGTCCGGTCCTACAGCATCTATGACAAAAACCTGACCAGGCTGCTCATCATGGCCATCGTCGTCAATTTCTCGCGGACGATCTGCGGCCTGATGATCGACTTCGCCCAGGTGGTCATGTTGACCTTCGTCAGCGGCTTCCGCGACGCCGCGGGCGGCAACTTCGTCGAGGCCTTGAAGATCAACGATATGCTGCAGGCGGCCAGCGGCGGGCAGCAGGACATGGCCGTGTCGGCCATCGTCATCTCGCTGCTCCTGGCCGTGGTCATGACGGCCATCGCCCTTTACGTGGTCGTCATGATGACCATCGCCCTGCTCATCCGCATCGTCTTCCTCTGGCTGCTGGTCATCCTTTCTCCGGCCGCCTTCTTCCTCAAGGCTGTGCCTGGCGGCCAGGCTTCCAAGGCTTATGCCGACTGGTGGAGCAAGTTCACGAGTAATGTTCTCGTCGGTCCGCTCCTGGCCTTCTTCCTCTGGCTGTCGCTCGTGACCGTCCAGCAAGGCAACCTCACTGAGGGCTTCAAGACGGATACCACCGGTGAAAGCATCAGCGATTCAGTCAGCAAAGCCTTCAGCAGCGAGGGGCTGCAGACCTTCATGATCGCCTGTTGCATGCTCGTCGGCGGTTACATGATGGCCCAAGAGGTCGGCGGTTCGACCATGGGCATGGCCAACAAGCTCAAATCCGGCGCCATGGGCGCGGCCAAGTTCGCCGGCAGGCAGTTCAGCAAGCGCACTGGCATCGATTCATATCTGTCCATGCGCCGGTCGCAGAAAGAAGAGAAATACAAAGCCAGGGGCCAGGCCATCGCCGGCGGCGTCGGTTCCATCCAGCTTGCGGCCGGGAAGGTCGTGGGCGGGGTTGTCGGCGCTCCGGGCAAGGGCGTCGGTTGGGGTTTAAGGAAGATCGGCGGCACTGGTGAGGGCCGGGGCAGGTTCAGGAGAGCCATGGGTCGAGCCGGCAAAGAAGTGAGTGAGTACGGCGTCATCGGAGCGGCTGGAAGAGGTACCGTTGGCGCTGTCGGCGCGGGTGTCGGTTGGGCTGGAGGAAGAGCAGGGGGTTATATTGCCAAGGGGGTTGGAGCCGGTATGACATGGGCGGGCGGCGAAGAGAAGGAGGGCAAGAAAAAAGGGGTCAGAGCTTGGGCCCAAAGGAAGCTCAGGGGGGCCGGCAAGAAAACATCCGAGGCTGGTGATAAAGCTATCAAGCGCGGCGCCGCTGTCGGCTGGTCTGCCGGCGCCGCTGTCGGCGGCATGCCGGGCCGGGCCATCGACGCGCCAGCCAACATGTTCACCCGGGCCGGCCGTCAGAGCCAGAAGCTGGCCAGGAACCGCAAATTGGACGAGACCAACAAGGAAAGGCAGGCCGCGGCCAACCTCTCCCGTGATGAGGTCATGAACCGGGCTCAGGGCAAGGTGGCCGGTATTTCACCTGCTGAGCAGCGCGGTTCCATCATGCGGGCCATGGAGCAGAAGTTCATCACGGCTGACCAAGTCGGACAATTCCGCGACGCGTTCCAGGGTTCCGGCTCGGACAAGGCATCGAACGTCGCCTTGGAGGACATCATCAAGAAGAATTACCCGGGCCAGGCGATATTGGAGGAATCCGAGAAGGCGGATACCGGCGTGCAGGCCCGCCTGAATCGCGGCGACGTGGATGTGAAAAATATGCGCCCTGACGCCGTCGAGAGCATAGCATCGAACATCGCGGCCACTCCGATCAGGGTCCAGTTGGACTACGAAAAACAGATCATGGGCAATGACCAGCAGAAAACTTCTTATGAAAAAGGCTTGCGGGGTGTTATAGACAAAGGCAAGCCGCAGCAACCGCCCCCGGATGCGCCCCCGGAGCAGCAGGATGCTTATCGGGATTCGCTCAAGTCTTATGATAATGCCGTGGGTTCCATGATGCGCGTCAATCCCAAGGAAGGGTTGGCGACTGGATACAAATACACCGATCCGGCCTCGCTTACAAAGAACAAAGATGAGTCGGACGATCAATTTAAGGCCCGCCAAGAAAAGGCCTCGGCGGATTTCGATAAAGCTGGTCTGGAAAAAGCCGCGGGCGGCATAGGATTCGGCAAATCCGCCATCATGTTCGACCCGCAGAGCATAGCCGATGCCAAGGGGGAACTCTCCGATCTCGGCAAATCGATTCTGCAAGGCATTTCCACCGGAGAATTCGAAAACATGGCCAAGGATTCGTCCGGCAAGCCCCAGCAGGAACTGATGCAGCGGCTGATCCAAGGTATCGGCCAGTTGCCTGAAAAGATTGCCCAAACAAGCAAAGGTAAGGACGGCAAGGATGTCACGACCATGGTCGATAACAAACAAAAGGTTGATTTGTCGGCTCAGGTCACGAAATCCAGAGTCTTTGCCGATAAATTCCCGGCTGACGTCGATAGTTTCAAGAAGCGCAGCGGCGGAGGCGCAGAGGTCAATATCCATATGACCGGCGGTGGAGGCGGCGGTTCCCGCCGCGAGACCGTTTCGTCCAGTTCGTCCGTGGAGGATGTTCTCAAAAAAGAGCTCGGTGAATTGAAAGCAAAGATCGATAGTAATACCGCTTCAGTTGAAGACAGGACGAGAGCCTCAGATATCGAAAGCGGGAAGGCGAAACCGCGGGCTACCCCGAGCTCTCGTGGAAGGGGCCCAGCCTAGAAATAGTGTTGCGGTCGCGCCTGACCCGTCAATTTTAGGTCAATAAGATGGCAAAATATACATTTGAACAACTGAAGGAAACGCTGCCGTCGGAGATCTTCGACCATTATTACAGTTCCGAACTCAGCGACCTGTATGCGGCGGTCATCCATCCGCTGCTTGACGACGCGCAGATCGCTTCGGTCAAGGATTTGGTCCAGGACGTCTACTTTCTGGCGCTGACGCCGGAAGATTTTCTCGACCAATTGGATGTGCTGGTACCGGACGAGTCAAAGTTCACTACCATCGCCCTGAACATCTTGTCCAAGGATTTCCTGCCGGTCGCCGATTATCTGGACGCCGACATCCTCGGTCTCATCGCCGCCATCGGCGCCGACCCGAACGTCTATCGCTGGAAAGTGCCGGCGCGCGACGTCGTCGCCCAGGTCCTGCGCAACGCCGACATCACCATCGAGGACGATCACCTGTTCACCCGTTTGGTCAGGGTGCTGGAGAGCCGCGTGCTCAACGCTCGGACGGAGGAGCAGACGGTCGGGCTGTTGACCGGCCCGACCAAGACATCGGGCGTCGGATTGGACGAGGTCCAGGCCAGAAGTCTGCTTCTGCTGACCAGCGAGGAGGCCGCCAAGCTGCAAAAGGGCGGCGTGCAGATCCTCAGCAATGAGGAATATTATCAGGAAGAAGAGACCGAGGAGGCCGCCGAGGGGGCCGAAGAGGCGGGCGCAGCCGAAGCTGAGGAAGCCGCCGCCGAGACCGGCATGGGAGCCGGTGCCGTGGAATTGGGCGCGGCCGAAGCAGGCGCGCCGGCCGGGACCGCGTCCGAGGAGGCCGCCGAACGAAAGAGCGAAGAGGAGATCACCCAAGAGGTTGACGAGATAGTCGCTGAGCCCATCGCGGCCGAACCGACGACGTCGGCGCCGGCGACCATGCAGACGATCCAGCCCGCGGATATTCAGGATGTGCGGCAGGCCGCGGCCATGCTGGAAGAGAACGTCGACGCCGGGAAGATACAGACCGAGGCCGACCTGATGACCGGACTGGTCGAAGAGGCGATCGCGGTTGCCGGCGTCAAGTTCGACAACGAGGACATGCACCGCCGTTTTCTCAACATCGTCAACCTGTATTTCCGCGACCTGCGCGACGCATTGGAGACCAAATCCAAGATGACCATGCCCGTGGCCAGCGGGGGTATGGGCATGAGTGACGATGAGACCGACCGGGTCATGTCTGTGCTGGAGATGAAGGTCGGAGAATACCATCAGCTCATGGCCGGCAAGGCGACACAGAACAAGCAGCAGTATGTCGCGGCCCGGGCCGAACAGGTGACGCAGCAGGCGGAGAATCAGACACAGAAAGAGCAGGCGGCTTTGGACACGATGTTCTCTAAACTGGTCGTCAGGACCGGTGCTCCGGCCCCGGTGATACCGCCTGCCGCCATCGGGCCGGCAGCCATACCCGCGCCGCAGCCGGAACCGTCCAAACCGAAGTTCATCCAGGTCATTGCCGCCGAGTCGAAACCGGTCGAGAGCAGGCCGGTCGAGGCGGCGCCGGCCGTAAAGTCGGTCCGGGCTGAAGAACCAGCGATTGTTGCGGCGACGGCTCCGCCTCCGGTCAAATTGCCTGAGATCCTGCCGCCTCTGCCCCCGGCGATAGCTAAGACGGCCGTGTCTGCCAAGGTCGCCGAGGTGCTCAAGAGGGCGGCCGAATTGCCGCCTGCCCCGGAACCGGTTGCACCCCCGCCTCCACCTCCGCCGCTCCAGCCCAGGGCCGTGGTCGCTGACATCAGATATGTGCCCAAATTGACGGGTCCGGTGGATGAGCTGCGGGCCCTGGCACTAAAAGATTTCCGCCGTCTTTCGCGCGATCCACACGAGGCCACCTTGAAGATACGTGACAAGATCGATCTTCTGGCAGATCAGTCTTTCGAGGTCAAGTCAGCCGGTATCAAGGCTTGGCAGGACAGCGAGACCAATCGACTCTACCTGGCAATGCTGCGGAGCAGCCTTGAAGGCAAGCCGATAATGGACGTGATCGTCGAAAAAGAGGCTAAGGGAGAGCCGGTCCTGAGCAAGGCCGAGTTCGACGCCATAATGGAGCTTAATCGCAAATTGCGTTTCGGTTGAACCCCGATACATAGTTATAGGAATAAGGCTGGTCGGAGACATCATTTGAAAGGACAGGCAAGCCACCGTGTGCTATAATCACAGATATGAAATACGTGGTCCCTCAATTCATCGACGTTGAGGATAAGATCATCGGACCGATAACGAGTCGGCAGTTCGTCATTCTCATGGTGACCTGCTTCATCATGTTCATTTTCTATAAATTGTTCGATTTTGGGTTGTTCCTGTTGACCTCCATACCGACGCTCATCTTCGGCGGTATCGTCGCTTTCATGAGGGTCAATGGCCAACCCTTCCATTTTTTCATGCTCAATGTGCTTCAGACCACCCGCCGCCCGGCGCTGCGCGTCTGGAATAAGGAATTGGAGATGTCTGAAATAATCCATCTGGTCAGGCAGCCGCCGCCGCCTCCCCCCAGGGTCAGGATCAAGAAGGAGACACTGGCAGCGACGAAGCTGACCGAACTCACTCTGGTGGTCAATACCGGCGGAGTCTATAACCCCGAAGATTGATACCTATGCAGTCGAAAAAGATGGCCGGCCCAAAACCCGGTCCAGCGACGCAAAAATACCTGGATATCGCCGAGGTCAAGGAGGACGTCGTGGTCATGAAGGATGGCACGCTTCGGGCCGTACTCATGGTGGCGAGTATCAATTTCGCGCTGAAATCCGAGGATGAGCAGGAGGCCATCATCTCTCAGTACGTTTCTTTCCTGAATTCGTTGGATTACCCGCTGCAGGTCGTCATTCAGTCGCGGCGACTCAATATCGACAACTACATCGAACGGCTCAAGGAGCAGGAGAAGAGCCAGCCGAACGAGCTGTTGCGGATGCAGATCCGCGACTACCGCGGTTTCGTTTTTGAGTTGGTAGAACTGGGTCAGATCATGCAGAAGTATTTTTTCGTCGTCGTGCCTTACAACCCTTTGTCGGATAAAAGGAAGGGTTTTTTCTCTCAACTCAGCGAAGTTTTTGTTCCGGCTCTGTCTGTCCGACTGGCCCAGGAAAGATTCTTGCAGCGGCGCAATGATCTCATGCAGCGCGTCGAACACATGAAAGGCTCACTGAACAGCATGGGCCTCAAGTCAGCGGTTCTGGACACCCAGGGACTCATCGAACTGTATTATCGCGTGTACAATCCGGAGACCTATGACGCGCAGAAGATGGCCGATACCGATAAACTGAGGGTCACGGAGAACATAACGACGATATAGATCATCCTATGGCTTTCCGAGCATCACAATTGGGTCCTGCGCCAGCGATTCCGACCGGTCCGAGAACATTGACCCCGGCCGAATCTAAAAAGCGCGAAGAGACGCAGCAGTTGGAGGCTGAGCGCGTGCTTCTCGAAGAGGAGCGGATGTACCGGAAGGGCGTGATCTCGGTCAAAGATGTCATTGCGCCAGCCGGCATGAGGGTCGAGCCGACGTTCCTGGTCTTGGGCGAGACATACGTCAGGACATTGTTCGTCGTGACCTACCCGCGTTATATCAGCCTGGGATGGTTCGCCCCGATCATCAACATGAACAATACCCTGGACGTGGCCATGTTCTTCTACCCGGTCCCGGCCGGCGTCATCCTGAAGCAGCTCAAGAAAAAGGTAGGTACGCTCGAGGCCCAGATCCTTGCCGACCACGAGAAAGGCGCGCCGCGCGATCCCATCCGGGAGACGGCCCTGCGCGACATCGAGGAGCTGCGCGACAACCTGTCGCAGGGCACGGAGCATTTCTTCCAGTTCGCCCTCTATGTCACTTTCTATGCCCCGGACAAGAAAGAGTTGGACAAATTGTCCGAGAATGTGGAGAACCTTTTCGGGGGCAAGCTGATCTACTCCAAGCGTGTTTTTTATCAGGCTGAACAGGGATTCAATTCGACCATCCCGGTGGGCAACGACGAACTGATGATCACCTTCAACATGAATTCGTCGCCGGTCGCCTCGTCGTTCCCTTTCATCTCCGCCGACCTGACCTCCGACAACGGCGTGCTCTTCGGCATCAACCGTCACAATAACAGCCTTATCCTGTTCGATCGGTTCTCGATGCAGAACGCCAATTACATCGTTTTCGCCACCTCCGGCGCCGGCAAAAGCTATTGCGTCAAGCTGGAAGTGCTGAGGTCGCTGATGTTGGGGACCGAGGTCATCATCATCGACCCGGAAATGGAATATAAGCATCTGTCCGACGCCGTCGGCGGGACCTACATCAATATTTCGCTGGCTTCTGACGCCAAGATCAACCCCTTCGATCTGCCGCGCGCCATCGGCGAGCAGGTCTCGACCGAGGACATCATCAGGAGCGCCGTCATCACCGTCAAGGGTTTGCTGCGCATCATGCTCGGCAACGTCACGCCGCAGGAGGATTCCATCCTTGACCGCGCTCTCATCGAGACCTACGCCAAGAAGGACATCACCGCCGATTCCGACCTGGCCACCGTCGAGCCGCCGATCATGCAGGACTTCCAGGAGGTGCTCGAAGGCATGGAGGGCACCAAGGACCTGGTCATCAGGATAAAGAAATACACCGAGGGTACGTTCTCCGGCCTGTTCAATTCGCCGACGACGGTGCAGATGAAGAACATCATGGTGACCTTCTGTGTCCGCGACCTTGAGGACGAATTGAGAGGCCTGGCGGTCTACGCCGTCGTCAACTACATCTGGAACGTCGTCCGCTCGGAGAGGAAGAAACGCATCCTGGTCATCGATGAGGCCTGGTGGTTGATGCAGCACGAGGACAGCGCCAAGTTCATCTTCGCGCTGGTCAAGCGTTGCCGTAAATATTATCTCGGCGTGACTACCATCACGCAGGACGTAAACGACTTCCTACGGTCGCCGTACGGCCAGGCCATCGTCACCAACTCGGCCATGCAGATGCTGCTCAAACAGTCGCCGGCGGCCGTCGACAATGTGCAAAAGACGTTCATGCTGACGGAGGGGGAGAAGTTCCTTCTTTTGGAAGGCGGCGTCGGTGAGGGCATCTTCTTTGCCGGCAACAAGCACGCGGCCATCAAGATCGTGGCCTCGTACGCCGAGGACCAGGTCGTGACCACTAACCCGCAGCAGCTCCTGGAGATCGAGAAAGCCAAGAAAGAATACGAAGCTTCGTTAGAGGAGGCTAAGAAAGGAGCCTGATCGGATTAACCTCAAACTGCCATGTCGCGCCGGACCAAGATAGCCATCATCATCGCGCTGCTCCTGCTGGCACTGGTATTGCTGATCCTTTGGCTGTTGAGCCGGCAGCCGGCCGAACCGACAGGCGAGCCTGTCATGGATGAGACGGGCACGATCAGCAAGCCCTTGGGCGGCGGGCAGCTGGATACGTCCTATGGCGCGAATGTAAACACGGCCAAACCGCCGACACAGCCGGTCCAACCAGAAGAACAGTCGCTGCCGCCGCCGGATGTCAAATCGAACCTGAAACGCCTGGCCGCGGCCTTTACCGAGAGATACGGCAGCTTTTCCAATACCAGCGATTTCGAGAATCTATTGGACCTTAAAGTCTTCATGACCCAGACAATGGCCGCGAGCACAGATAAATACGTTGAGGATGCGCGGGCCCAGGGCAGCGCTTCGGCTGAATATTACGGACTGACCACCAGATCGATCTCGACGGAAGTGAAGGCCCTTGACGAAACGGCCGGAACGGCGGAAGTTATTGTCATGACACAGCGGCACTCGTCGGGCACCCTCGGCGAGAAGATCTATTATCAGAGCATCGATGTCAAATTTGTTAAGGCCGGCGATGTATGGAAAGTGAGCGCGGCCGCCTGGCAGACAGCGCAGTAAGGACCGGTCCGGCCGGCATCATCGGCAGGATACTGTTCCCTCACTTCTGCCTGGGCTGCGGGACCGAAGGACAGATCCTCTGCCGGCAGTGCCGGCAGCGGGAGAGCGCCCCTCTCAGGGGTGTTTTTTTATGTCCTGCCTGCGGCCGGCACTCGCCGTTCGGCGCCGCCTGTTCCGGAGCGTGCCAGCGGCGGTCGGCCGTCGCGGGCGTCATTTCCATGGCACCATACGGCCACCCGCTTTTGCGTGATCTATTGCACGAATACAAATACGGCGGCATCGAAGAGGCTGGGGCGGCACTGGAAGAGATATTTTCGGATTTTCTGCGGAAGAGGCGATGTGTGTTCGACGAGATCATCCGGCAGGCTGCGGTCCTGGCCGTACCGCTTCACTTTTTTCGTCAGGCCCGGAGGGGATTTAATCAAACCGAGCGTTTGGCGTCGGCCACCGGCCGGATATTCGGCGCAAGGGTCAGAACGGACATGCTGCGCCGGCGCTTTCAGTGGAGGTCTCAGGTCGGCATCGATTCAGCCGAATCCAGGCGCAGCAATGCCGCCAATTCGGTGATCGGCGGTCCGGGTCGGGCCGCCGGCGGCCGGTGTATCGTCGTGGATGACGTCATGACCACGGGCGCGACGCTGCAAGCTTGCGCCACGGCGCTAAAGGCGGCAGGTTTTTCCGATGTTTGGGGGATCACCCTGCTGCGCGGCTAAGCCGGCCTTCACAAAGAGCGGCTTTTCGTATAGGATGGTTTTGCCTGTCTGGAGGGTTGAGGCGAATGGTAAGCCAGCAGTTTGCTAAACTGCGACCTCGTAAGGGGTCTTGTGGGTTCGAGCCCCACACCCTCCGCCATATTGCCCCGAGCTTCGCTCGGGGCTTTATGATACGGAAGTATGGGGATCGAAGCCGATGGCAAGGACTGCCTAGTATGGCAGTCCGAGACGCGGCGGGCTCCGGAGGAGCGCCGAGCCGGATGTGCGAGGCGCAGGGGAGGAGGAGCCCCACACCCTCCGCCATATTGCCCCGAGCTTCGCTCGGGGTTTTATGTTTCGGTCGCTTCCCAGTCTTCATATACTTGACCGTCATTTTTGCGTATAATAAAGTAGTCGGAATCAGGACGGATTTTGGAGAGGTGCCTGAGCGGTCGAAAGGGACGGTCTTGAAAACCGTTGTACCCGGAAGGGTACCGTGAGTTCGAATCTCACCCTCTCCGCCATTCTCTCGGGCCTGTCTGTCAGGCCCGAGAGAATGTCTTTTCGCTCCACACGGACGACGGCAATGGAAAAACCAGCCAAACCCTACATTCGATTATTGCGCCGGATAGGCGATATTTCGGTTTGGGTCGTCGACGGCGCCTGGATCCGCCGCCGCTTGGACATCGATTTCACCAATTTCGGCCAGCACCATCGTTTCAGTTTCATTCCGCCGGACGAATTCTGGCTGGACGAAGAATATGAGCAGCCCGGGGAAGATGATTTCTTCATCCGGCACCTGCTCGTCGAGCAGCGCCTGATGACCCGCGGCATGAGCTACGTGCGGGCGCTGTCCTATGCCAACCGCGCTGAACGGGCGGAGCGGATGAAGTCGTCGAAGATCGCCAAGTTCTTCCGTGTCGATTCCGACGAGCGGCGCCTGAAGTTGATCCATAAGAGGCTCCTGGCTTCTTACGGCCGTGCGCTCAAGGTCTGGCTGGTGGACGGCGAATTGGTGCGCAGTTGGCATTTCATCGATTTCACACAGGGCGGCCACGACCAGGTCTACCCATTCGTGCCCGCCGGCGAGGTCTGGATAGATGACGACCTGGCACCATCGGAGCGGCCTCTGGTCATCCTGCACGAACTGCACGAGCGCCAGCTGATGGCCGCCGGCAAAAAATACCATCCGGCTCATGATTCCGCCTGTGAATTGGAGCAGCGTTGCCGTCGCCGCCCCTCATACTTGCCCGGCCTGATCCGCGAAGCGCTGCGCATGAACGCCGGGGTCGGCAGATTCAGGCCAGCGGACAGGGCCCGCGCTGTCATTTTCGAATTACGCGCCTACGCTGACCCGCGCAACGTGGCCGGCATGGCCAGGTATGGCATCAATCCCAAGAGAACGCTGGGCGTCAGCATACCCACGCTGCGGCGCATGGCCAAGGAACTGGGACGTGATCATCGATTGGCGGCGCGTCTTTGGAAGTCGCGCATCCATGAAGCTCGCATCCTGGCCGCGCTGGTCGACGATCCGGCGTTGGTCACCGGGGCGCAGATGGACCGTTGGGCGTGTGATTTCGACAGTTGGGACGTCTGCGATCAGGTCTGCGGCAATCTATTCGATAAGAGCCGGCTGGCGTTTGCCAAAGCCGCGCGTTGGTCGCGCGACCGGCGGGAATTCGTCAGGCGGGCCGGCTTCTCCCTGATGGCTTCCCTGGCCGTTCATGCCAAAGAAGTCCCGGATAGACGTTTCCAAGTTTTTCTGACTTGCGTGCGGCGAGCCGCCGGGGATGAGCGTAATTTCGTGAAGAAAGCGGTGAATTGGGCCCTCCGGCAGATCGGCAAGAGGAACAATCGCCTGCGCCGGGACGCCCTTAGAACGGCTCGAGAGCTGGCCGTGAGCGCGTCCCCAGCCGCCCGGTGGGTCGGCCGAGGCGCCATCCGGGAATTGGCCGGCTGGACTTCCGCCGCCACCTAAAAAAAGCTATCATGTACCTACAGGATAGCAGGACCATATGAGATCGTATTTACCGGAGCCTGAGCGCTGGCATTTGGAATATAAGTATTGCATAGAGATGGACATGCCGATGACCTACGGAGCGGTCAGGCTTTTTATGCGTGTGGAGATGACCGGTGACTGGCCTGAAATGGAAAGCTTGAGAGCTTCCATCTTGTCGGCGCCCGATCGAGCCATCAGTTACTTGGACAAGCACTATGATGAGGTAAAAGCCGCTGGGGTGGATCCGGACAAGCTGATCGCCGAGTACAAAAGTCTGAAACGGCTTGAGGCCGCCACGGTAACGCCCATCGATCATTACCGGCATTGGGAGCGTATCCGGTCCTATTTCGAGTCGCTCGGGCTAAAGGGCGCCGAAGATCTGCCACTGGTCATGATCGACGATGATCAGTACTGGCAGGTGTTTTACGGATCGAATCTGTCCAAGTCTGATGCCGAAAGCAAGGCCGTCATCCTCAGGAAGAGCGTTTTCGACGCGCCGAACCTGAGCGACGACATGCTCTCCATGCTGGTCCATGACATCGGCCACCTCATCTTTTATGCCCGTCTGGAGGAGCGGCGTGAGAGCTATCTGGACAGTTTCAGGCGCGGCCGGAAATATACTTCGTCGGCCATGGAAAGCGTGGCTTTCCAGACGCAGATGGACTTTCTCAAGCACTGCGGACGATCCGAGCACGATGTCCTGCAGTTTATGAGCGAATACCTCGATAAGAACTACGGCGACAAGGACGCGCTGGACGTCGAGAGGCGGCAGAGCAGAGATGAGGAGCAGAACGATCTGGAGCGCTACGTCCGCGGCGTCTTCAGGGGGTTTTAAGCGGCTCACCGACTCGACCATATTATGTTGGCGGTGATCATCGCCTGGATAATCGGCATCACCGGGTTTAGCCTTGTGGGAAGCTGGTATGCCAGGAAGTTCGAAAGACCCGATCTGCTGATAGCCTTGTATGTGACCTTCGTCCTGGCGGCTCAGGTGCTGGCGGTCAAGGTTTCGGCCTTCGATCTCGGTTTCCGGACATTTTTCGTGCCCAGCGGCGTCTTGGTATTTTCAGTTACTTTTTTGCTGACCGATATCGTCAACGAGCGATTCGGCCGCAAGGAAACGCACCGGATGATCCTGCTGGCCTTTGTCTCCCAGGTGGCCATGGTCTTCTTTTTTTGGATGGGCGTGCGCATGTCGCCGGCCCCGTTCTGGAAGATGCAGGAAGCTTGGAGCGGAATTTTCGGTTTGGTGCCCCGGATAACTCTGGCCAGCTGGATCGCTTTTTTGGCTTCCGAAAATTTAGATGCCCTGGCCTTCTCCTGGTTCAGGAAATTGACCGGCGGCCGGCATCTTTGGCTCAGGAACGTCCTTAGCTCCGTGCCGGCGCTGGCCTTGGACAGCCTGATCTTCGTACCGGTGGCTTTTGCCGGACTGATGCCGCTCGGCCCGCTGATCATCGGCCAACTGGCGATTAAATGGTTGACCTGCGTTGTCGATGTTCCGTTCATGTACCTTAACCGGCGGCTGCTGTTCCGGGGGGCAGAGGGGCGGAGGACCCTGCCGCCGGCCTGATCTGCCCGAGACCGGCAGGCAGGATGTTAAGCTGGCTTTTTCCGCCCGTTTGCGTTATAAATAAGTAAGGGAAATACTCACCAATCATAAGAATATGGCCAAGGATAGGCAAAAAAGGGCTGTAGCGCCGGTCGAAGGTGCCGTCGAACCGGTCGAAGAGCAGCTTATCGAGGGCGAACACGGCATCGTCCTGATGAGCTGGGAATTCTTTGAGCGGCCGCGACAAGAGCGTGGCAGGATCTGGTACACCGCCATGATCGTCGCCGGGGGCGGGCTCTTGCTTTATGCGCTGATAACTGCTAATTTCTTGTTCGCACTGATCATCGTGATGTTTTCCCTGGTCCTGTACGTTTCGACCATCTTCGAGCCCGCTCGGGTGCGCATCATCATGTCCGAAGACGGGATCGAAGTAGGTGACTCGTTCTTTCCCTACAGGGATATCGACAAGTTCTGGTTCTATTATGAGCCGCCGATATCCAAGAACCTGTATCTCGAGTTCAAGAGCATGCTGAGGCCCAGGTTGAGGATCGATCTGGATGAGCAGAATCCCAATCAAGTGCGGCAGGTGCTGGCTCAGTTCTTGCGTGAGGACCTTGAACAGGTCGAGGAGCCGTTCTCCGAATTGATCGGCAGGATATTCAAGATCTGATCCGTCCGGAGCGGCAGTGAACCGACGCGCCCGTAGCTCAGTTGGATAGAGCGCAACCCTGCGGAGGTTGAGGCCAGACGTTCGAATCGTCTCGGGCGCACCACAAAGAGTGGAAAGCGGAGAGTGAACAGGCGCGCAAGGGTCATTCCGGCGGCCTGATGCTCCAAGCTTTCCACTTTTTGTTTGAAGCCGAAATTATGGATCTGGCTTCGCCCATCTCGAAATTTGGCAGGCTGACCAAACGCAACCTGGCGGCGCTTCAATCCATGGGGATCGAGTCCGTCCGGGACCTGATCTTCTATTTCCCGTCGCGGCACGAGGATTTCACCAAGACCGTGTCCATAGCCGCGGCGCCGATCGGCGAACACGTGACCGTGGTGGCGCGGGTGGTCAAGGTCCGCGTGCGGCGCAGTTTCCGGCGCCGCATCTCCATGACCGAGGCGGTGCTCGAAGATGAAAGCGGTCAGGTCACCGCCTTGTGGTTCAATCAGCCGTACCTGGTCGATCTCTTGTCGGCCGGGCGATCTTATCGTTTCGCCGGCAAGCTTACGGAAACCAAGCTTGGTCGGCGACTGATCAATCCGTTGTATGAGTCGGCGGACAAGGAAGTGTCAGCCTACGCCGCGCCGCTGGTGCCGGTCTACCCCTTGTCGGCCGGTATCAGCCAGCACACCGTCAGGCGGCTGGTCCTGTCCTGCCGAGAGGCCATCGACCGACTGAACGATCACCTGCCTGAAAAACTGCTCAAGGAATACCGTTTGGCGCCGCTCCGTCAGGCTTTGGTCGGCATCCATTTTCCGCGGACTGCCCCCGAGCTGACGGACGCCAAGCGGCGACTCGGATTTGATGAGCTTTTCCGCCTGCAGCTGTTCATCGGCAGGCAGCGCCGCGACCACCGCGGCCATCGGGCCGCGGTCATCCCGTTCGATGCGAAGGCCGTGCGCTCTTTCGTGTCCGGCCTGCCTTTCATCCTGACCTCGGACCAGCGGCTGGCGGCCTTCGAGATATTGCGCGACATGGGCAAGGACACGCCCATGCATCGGCTGCTGGACGGCGATGTCGGCAGCGGCAAGACGGCCGTGGCGGCCATAGCCATGTCGGCGGCGGTCCGGGCCGGCTTCCAGTGCGCGCTTATGGCGCCGACCGAGATATTGGCCAGGCAGCATTTTGAGACCATCAGGGGATTTTTCGCCGCCGGCGGGCCAGCCATCGCCCTGTGGACCAATTCATTCAAGCGTTCGGCGTCCGGCGGCAGCGTGATCGAAGCCAAGACCAAGACTCAGGCCGGGCACCTGAGGGACGACATCGCTGCCGGCAGAACGGGCATCGTCATCGGCACCCATGCCTTGATCGAGGAGACCTTGAGCTTCGCCGCCTTGGCCTTGGCGGTCATCGACGAACAGCATCGTTTTGGCGTGCGTATCCGGCAGATGCTCTGTCAGAAGAGCGGACTGCCCGGCATCGAACCCCATTTGCTGTCTATGACGGCCACGCCGATCCCGCGCTCCCTGGCCCTGACCGTCTACGGCGATCTGGACCTTTCCCTGCTCAGGCAAAAACCCCGGGACCGCAAGCCGGTGACGACCAGGATCGTCCCGCCGCGCGGCCGGACGGCGGCCTATGATTTCATCCGTCAGGAGATCGCCGCCGGTCGGCAAGTTTTCATCGTCTGCCCGCTTATCGACCCGTCGGACTCTCTGGGCGCCGTTTCGGTGATGGAGGAATATGAGCGTCTGCGCCGCGGCGAATTCGCCGGCATTCCCATGGCCGCCCTTCATGGCAAGATGGCCTCTGAGGAAAAAGAGCGGGTGATGCGCGATTTCCTCGACCGCCGGACGATGATCCTGGTCTCGACGTCAGTGGTCGAGGTCGGCGTGGACGTGCCTAATGCCTCAGTGATGTGCATCGAGGGCGCCGAGCGTTTCGGGCTGTCGCAGCTTCATCAGTTCCGCGGCCGTGTCGGGCGGAGCGAGCGTCAATCATATTGTTTGCTTTTCCCGAACTCCTTGTCGCCGGCGACGGCCGAGCGCCTGAAGGTCATCGTCTCCACGAACGACGGTTTTATCCTGGCTGAAAAGGATCTGGTGCTGCGCGGACCGGGCGACCTGCTGGGCAAGGTCCAGTCCGGCTTCCCGCCGTTCCGCGTGGCTTCGCTGGGCGACGCCGTCCTTATCAAAGAGGCGCGTCAAGCGGCCGAGGCCGTCTTGACCGCCGACCCCGAACTGGATCGCCATCCGTTGCTGAGAGAATATCTGGAGGCGGTCCGTGGCGGCGTCCACCTGGAATAGGCGAGGCGGTCTGCCTCGGACATTGACGGTTGCCTGAAAATGAGGCAGATTCAGTGGAACGCCGCGGCAGACTCCGATCAGGAACAGTCAGTGCCGCCGAATGTTCGGTTGCCGCAAATAAGCTCATTTTTTGAAGAGAGAGGAGGTCGCCATGCCTGATACCAGGCGAGACTATTGCTGTTATTGCCACCTGGTGGTAGCGCCGCATGATCCGGCCCGTTTGGAACGGAACGGCAGCGCTGCTCACGCCCATTGTGTCGTCAACCGGGGCCTGAAAGGCGTCAGGCGGGAGGTCTACGATTTCCTGGGCCGGACCGCCGTCGTCTTTACGGCGAAATATTTCGCCAAGGAGGCGCGCGGCCTCAGGACGCGCGAAGCCATGGCCGAATTATTGGGCCGTTGCCTGAGCATGGCCCTGGCCGAGCCCCGGCGACTGTACGACACCCAGCGCCGCCTGGCCGTCAAGGATTTCGCTAGGCGCATGAGTGATCGGCTCTTCATCGACGTCTCCGTTTCTGACCGGCCGATCGGTTGTCTCTGACCTTGGCCGACGAATACGCCCGCGATCTCTCGCGGGCGGTTTTTTTCGTGATTTTTTTGGTTGCGGCGCGGTCTCAGGCGACCGTTTTAGCCGCTTTCTGGCGCGTTGTCGCGGCCGCCACGGCATCAGCGACGGTCCTGACGTCGATCACGGCTGCCGAGCCGGGTTTAAGCTTGGTCGAGCGGGGAGCGGCCGTCATGATCCTCTTGATGCCCAGACCGGCGGCTTCGTTTATCCGCCGTTCAGCGCCGATGACCGAACGCACCTCGCCGCCGAGGCCGACCTCGCCCCAGATGGCCAGGTCATCCGGCAGGGGAACATCCCGGCAGGCCGAAGCCAGCGCGGCGATGACGGCCAGATCGGCCGCCGGCTCTTTTACCTTCAGTCCGCCGACTACGTTGACATAAACGTCGTGCTGGCTGAGATCGATGCCGCCGCGGCGGCTGAGTACGGCGATGAGCATCTCCAGCCTCGATTGATCAAAGCCGGAGGCGCGGCGGGTCGGGTAGCCGAAGGCCGTCCTTTGGACCAGCGCCTGTATCTCCACCAGGATGGGGCGGGTGCCCTCAATGACGCAGGAAATGACCGATCCGGAGATGCCGCCGCGCCGCTCGTCCAAAAGATAGGCCGAGGGGTTCTTGATCTCCTTGAGGCCGCTGTCGCTCATGTCGAAAATACCCGTCTCGTCGGTCGAGCCGAAGCGGTTCTTGAGCGAGCGCAGGACGCGCAGCGGGTGGCTGCGTTCGCCCTCGAAAGAGAGGACGGCGTCGACCAGGTGCTCCAGGGTCTTCGGCCCGGCGACGTGGCCGTCCTTAGTGACGTGGCCGATGAGCAGCAGAGGGGTGCCGCTGCGTTTGGCGTAGGCGACCAATTGGGCGGTGGCGCCGCGGACCTGGTTGACGGCGCCGGCTTCGGAGGGGATGTCCTCGGAATAGATCGTCTGGACCGAATCGATGACGGCAAATGCCGGCTTCTCTTTCTCCAGGGCCGCGGTGATGCCGGCCACGCCGGTTTCGGCCAGGAAGAAGATGTTGCGTGACGTCAGGCGCAGCCTCTCGGCGCGCATCTTGACCTGGCCGCCCGATTCCTCGCCGGAGACATAGACCACCTTGCCGCCGGTCCGTTCGGCCAGGCTGGCACTGAGCATCAGGGCCAGCGTGGACTTGCCGATGCCCGGCTCGCCGCCGAGGAGAGTGACCGAGCCGGCGACGATGCCGCCGCCGAAGACGCGGTCCACCTCGCCGATGCCGCAGGCGGTGCGGCTGGCGTTCCCCGAAGGCATGTCCTGCAAGGCGGCTACATCAGGGGCGGCGATCCGGGTGGCGCTGTTCGCGGCGGACCGGCCGGGGTCAAGCCGGGCCAGTGTCATGGTTCCCCAGGCGCCGCATTCCAGGCATTGCCCGGTCCATTTCGCGCTCTGGGCGTCGCAGGAGGTGCAATAATATATTTGTTGAGGTCTGCTCATAACTTCAGCTTATGAATTGTACGGCTATTATAGCGTCTTTAAGCCATATACAAATAGCGGCGTCAAGCGCCGCTATTGTTCATTTTTCAGTTTAGGTCGACGAATGGCGAGCGCTATCGACATCGCCTGGCCCCGGTCTACAAAGGTATTTTGCCCTCCTTCTGAAGTTTCAGGATGATCGAGTAATAATTTAAGGCGCCCGGTATCCCTTGCTCGATCACGGCGCCACAGGGATTCGAGGTGTCTCTGAGACCGGGCGTATACGTGAATTCACGTGCCTTGAAGCCCGGATAAGCCGGTACGGGTATATCTGACTTGGTTATGCAATTCTTTTTCTGACACTGGATGCACGCGGAGCCGCCCGGGCTATATCCGTCTTTGGGAAGTGGCGCCTTCCCCTGGAAGACGCGCAGCGTGCAACAGCCGGCTCCGGGCGTCTTCCCGCCCTTCTTCTGCGTGACATCCTGTACGCAGCCGGGTTTGCAGGTCTTGGAAAGGCAATCGACGCCGGTCTTGTAGAAGCCGACATGGATGGACGTGAAAAAAGGCGCCACGTAGGGGCAGGATTCCGGGCAGCTTGTGTTGCAGCAGCCGTTGTACTTGCAGAAGACGACCTTCAAAGTCTGGATATTGAGACGATCGCCGCTGCCCAGGCCGAGTTTCTTGGCGTGCATGGCGCCGCAATAGACGTCGTCTTTCTGTTGCCCGCTTGAGCAACGCGGACAGGTCGTCAGCAAGCTCGGGTTGTCGTTGTAGTTGCATATTGCGCCGCCGTTCAAGATGCTGCCGTTCCAGCCTTCTTTGAAGTGGATAGCCGCCAGCGCCTCCCAGGGCACGCCTGCCTCCTGGGCAGCGGTCTTGTACAAGGTTATCCTCGCGGCATTCAGCTGCCCCAGCACCGTCTTTTGGACGGATTTATTTTGAGGCAGGGTCATGTCGATCTGGTCGAAGCTGGTGATGCTAAAGTTCGGTTTGCTGCAATTCGGTGTGGGAACGGTGACGGTAGTGCCGCCTCCGCCGCCTCCGCCGCCTCCGCCGCCTCCGCCGCCTCCGCCGCCTCCGCCGCCTCCGCCGCCGGACGGCGCCGCCTTCAGTTCAAGCGGCCGGTTGGCCGTGGCCTGCTCAGCTTCCTCATCGACTTTGGGTTCGGCGGTGAAAAGTTTCTGTTCGACGTAAGCCACGCGGGACACCGTGAAATTGACCAGATCAGGATTGATGATTGACAGCAGCAGGTAGGTAAAGAGCGTCAAGGTAAGTCCTGTGAGCGAGTCGACGATCCTCTCTTTGCCTTTGGAGACTTTCCCGGAATCACCGCCGGCCGTCAGGTACTGGATGCCGCCTATCATCATCATGGACGCCGCAATGATGCCGGCGATGAGGACGGCATATTTGTATAAGCCCTGAATGTATTGGGCTATCCAGGGAATGTCTATTTGGCGCGGCCCTTCCTCGTCGCCGGCCTGTTGGACATAAGTCGAATTCGTCAGAGTGACCGTCGGTATGGGGATGGACAGAGTGGGCGCGGCCGACGAGACATCGGCTTTTTTTCCGGAGCAGGGGTTGGAAACGCGGCAGGCCTGGTCGTTGGCGAAGTCGCATTTGCAGCCGTGGTCGCTCGGACAGGACTGGACGCATTTGACCAACCCGCAAACGCACTGGAGATTCATCTTCGACGTGGTGTCGTAACATTGACACGGCGCCTCCGCCGCCGCGGCCAGACCGGGCCAGCAGAGTGACAACAATACTGCCGGCAGCAGGACAGCCGTCCTCAGGCAGCGGATCAGACCGGTTTTTATTTTGCCTTTTCTGGCGCCGAGCGTCATAACTTTTTGTGGATTAAGTGGTTCGGCCGTTCACCGGCCTCGCTACAGCCGCGTTGTGGTGACCGACGTGACGTTGTCGGTCTGAAACCGTCGCTTTCGGGGCCGCAACGGTCACCGGACGTTCCGGAACAGCATCTGGGAATTAGGAGGATGGAAAGGGGAATCCGTTGGCCTGAAACCTGGCATCGGCGTCCCTGTGACAGCTTGTATCTCACCGGCCGGCAGGCGAGAGTCTCTGCCTGCGCGTGTTTTGTCAGCCATCAGGCCGAGCTATTGCGTCGGGAAGGGATATCCCCTGGCCGCGAAAAGGGCGTCCGCGTTGCCCGTGCAATAGCTTTCGTTGGCGACGGCGCAGAGGTGCCAGGATTCCCAGGAACGGCCCTTGATGTCGGCCGATTTGTTCTGGAGCATGCCGCCGCCGAGCGAATTCCAGGCGCGGATCAGCTCGCGCTGGCAGCGGTGCTTGGCGCATTTGATGTTGTCCGAGCCGCATATCTTCTTGGCGTCTTTGTCAGAATTTCCGGTGACCTGGCTGGTCTCGATGGCCCAGGCGTCGGTCGCGTCGACGTGCATGACCTCTTTGACGTCGCAATAAGGTTTCACACTCGGGTCCGGCGTGTTCTTGTCTTTGAACTGGCAACGGCCTGCCTTACTGGCACAGGCTTGGTCCTCGGTCAGGGGCGGCTCGCCCTTCTTGTTCTGGAGCACGCACCAGGCCTTGCCCATGGATACGCGGCAGCCGTAGAAGATATGGCATTTCGCGCTCCAGACGGCCCCCTTGTCCTTGACGCCGTTGAGCTGCATCATCCCCGTCCGGCCCCAGCCCGTGGCATTCACGACCGTGCAGCCCTTGGCGTAAATGATCTTGGCCGCTGCTTTCAGCTTTTCCCAGGCGCGCTTGGTCCCGCGGATAGCCACCTTGCCATTGATGCCCTCCGGCTTCTCCGTCTTGTAGAGCTTCGTGACGTCGACCAGGGTAGTGTCGGCCGAGTTGGGCAGTTCGACCGGGATTCCCGTCTGCACGGCTTGTTCGGGCGTGGATGAGGCCGTGCTGTTTGCCGTTACCGCAGCCTGGATCTTCGGGTCGGTCTCTTTAGGGGCATCGGGGTCGCGCATCGAGCCGCTGGTGGCCACGCCTTCGTCCGAGAAATCGGTGAAACCGAATTTTATCGGTTCTATATAAGAAACCGTGAGCGCGCTGTAATTCACGAGGTTCGGATTGATCGTGTTCAGCAAGATGTAAGTGCCGAGGACCAAGAGCAGGCCGAGCAGGCTGTCGGTTATCATCTCTTTGCCCCTGGAGACCCGTTCGCTGTTGCCGGCGGAGGCAAGGTATTGGAGACCCCCGATCATCAGCATGACGGCCGCCAGGACGCCGGCGATGGCGACCGCGTATTTGTATAAGCCGCCGATATACTGGGCGATCCACGGCGTGGAAATCTGGCGACCGCCGCTGCCCTCGGAGGAGAAGGTGGCATTGGTCATGCTGAATTCGGGCAGCAGGTTGATCGTCAGTGTCGGCGCCGCCATCCCCTCCTCGGACGGCGCGGCACAAGGGTCGAGATCAGCGCATTGTTTGGCCCTGGTCGCGTCGGTGTCGCAGGAGCAGGTATGTCCCGTCGGGCAGGACTTGGTGCATTGAGTCGTGCCGCAGTAGCACAGCATCGGTTTATTGATGGTGTTGTCCCTGCATTGACAAGCAGTTCCCTGGGCCAAGGCCGGCAGCGGAGCGAACGCCGCTGAGAGCCAAAAAGCCAGCCCGAATACTGACAGCAGAGCAAATACCTTTTTGATGCGGCGGCGATCGGCGTTATGCATATTCATAGTATTGATGTGAGCGGCCATCCTTGGCGGCTCCTTTTTTTGGCGTCGGTTTTCATGCGATCGGTCTGCCACGGCGCCTAATCGATCAGCTGCAACCTGAGGAAACCCCCGGCTGAACCTCGAAATGCCAGGCCTCGCCTGACCACAAGCAGAAGCCGCTGTCGCGCATGGCTTTCCAGGCGGCGGATGTGCACGGATCCTGTACCTTGCATTTGGCCTCGGTCGGACAGGCTATGTGCCATTTTTCACCTTTAAAAGGATCTTCAAATCCGTCCTTGTTCTTGGCCAACTTGGCCCCCCAGACATCCAGCGCCTTCCCGGTGGTATGCGGACAGCTTGCTGCCTTCATGCCGCAGAGGGTGCAGGCGATCGTCTGGCCCGGCTTGGCGTTGCAGCCGTTGCAGGCTCCGGGTGGATTGTTGCAGTGGCCTCTGATGATGGACACCTGTTGATCGACACTCCTGTAGCCGTCGGTGATGACCATGGCGCAGCCCTGGGCTTTCAATATCTGGGCGGCCGCCTGCACCTTCGCTTCCAGTTCTTTGGGGACCTTGTTCTTTCCCTGTCCGAAAATGTTGTCACCGGACGGGACCTTCACATCGCCCGAAAGGGCCGTGGCGCCGGTGATCTGTTCGACCTCCGGCGTTATGGCGGCAGTATTGGGAGGATACTGCTTTTTCGATACCGAGACGACCAGCGTGCCCTGCATGGACACCAGATCAGGATTGATCACGTTCAAGACCATATATGTCCCCAAGACCAGCATCAGTCCCAGCACCGCGTCGTTGATCTTTTCCTTGCCTCGGCTCACCTTGCCGGCGTCTCCCCCGGCCGTCAGGTAGAGGACGCCGCCGATGATCATCATCACCGCAGCGATGAGCCCGGCGATCTGCACCGCGTATTTATAGACGCCCGAAAGGTATTGGGCCAGCCAGGGGACATAGAGCGTTTTTACGGTCTTGTCGCCCTGACTCTCCTCTTTCATGAGGATGTCGGTGAATTTGACCGTCGGGATGTCGATGGTGATCAGCTGTTTAGCCGGCGCCGCCCCCTCTGTTGGTTTCCAGCCGCTCTGCGTCCCTTGGGCCCAGGCGACCGAAGCCGCCAAAAGCAAGGGCGCGGCCAGGACGCATACCAGGAAAATTTTCAGATGGACCTTACGCATAAAATTGATCATTGGGCGGCGTTGACCGCCTGGCCGGCCGCCGCCTCACTGGCGGCTTTGGATATCTCCGAGACGACCAGTTCGTGCAGGAAGTCATATTCCACGGCGCCGGAGACCCGCCGCTTATTGATGAACAGATATGGCGTGGCGTTGATGCGCAGGCGCTGCCCCTCATCGAAATCGCGCTCGACGACCGGCCTGGTGATCTCGCCTGTCATGCAGGAGGAAAAGTCGTTCGGCTCCAGATCGAGCTGTTGGGCGAATATATCGTAAGCGCTGGCATTGATGGAATTCTGGTTGGCATAAAGCAGATCATGGTATTCCCAGAACGCCCCTTGAATGCCGGCACAGCGGGCGGCCATGGCCGCGTTGAGCGCTTCCGGGTGTATGGACAGATTGGGAAAATCCTTCCAGACGATGCGGATCTCCGCGGGGAAATCCTGGCTGATCTTTTTCAGCGTGTCGTTCATCGTGGAGCAGGGTGCGCATTGGAAATCGCCGAATTCGACGATGGTCACCGGAGCGTCCGGCGGCCCGAGCGTCGGGTTGCCGAAAACCACCGTCGGCGCTTCCAGGGGCGGGGCGGTCAGGATGTCGGAATTAACGTTCGAGGTCTCGGCAGTGATCGGCGGCAACGAAGATATGGCAAAGATTATGAGCAAACCCGCTCCGATCAGCACGGTGACAGCCAGGAATATCGATGATTTCCTCATAATAATGTCGATGCCGGCCTGGTCGGTCCGGCCGCCGTTAAGCGGCAGGACACGCTTGGGCCGGGTTCGCTATCATGGTTCAAGTTTGATCTTATTGATCACGCCGTTGACCGCGTCGGTAAAAAAGACGTTCTTCTGGTCCGGCGAGATCATGATCTTGCCGATCTGGTGGACCCCTTCGGGAACGGCGACCTTGGTCTGCAGGCCGGTATTCAGGTCGATCTTATACAGGGAATCAGGCACATCTTCGGCCACCGCCGGCTGCAGTCCGGCGCCCCGGGGCAGTTCGTCGGGAACCGCACAAAAGACCGTGTTTTCGTCGCTGAAAGTGCATTTGTCCGCCCAGGTGTTGATGTTGAGGCTGCGGCGGTTCTTGCCGATATCGTCGCCGACGGCGTCGACCACCCAGAGCAATGGCTTGTAGTCCGACAGCTCGCTGGCGGCGCTGTAGAGCATCTGTTCGCCGCTCGGGTTCCATTGCGGCCGGAAATCCAGACCCTCGACGACCATGGATTTGTAGTTCTCGTGATGCTGGCCGACGAAATAGACCTCCTGGGTGCCGATGCCGAACATCTCGCCGGTCCGTGAGGTGGCGACGATCTGGTTGTTCGGCGACCAGTCAACCTGGACCTTGTCCGCGTTGCTGCCGAGTTCCTGGATGGCCCGGGCATTGGATCCGTCGGGATTGGACAGGACCAGGAAGCGGTTGCTTTCGTCGATGCCGATGCTTTTGGCGGCGATCTGATTGCCGGCCGGGTCCCAGCTGAAATCTTCCCAGTGCTTCGGGATGGTTACCTGCTGACCGGTCTCGAAATTGTAGTAGATCTTGGAACGGTCCGGATACTCGATGATAGCCTTGTTGCCCGACGGGTCGAAGGTAGCCGAGGAGACGTCGTAGAATTCCTTCCCGGACAAGGCTTCCATGTTGCCGTCGGTCGTCATGCGATAGAACTTGTTGTCGAACTGGTTGTAGAAGTTCAGGTTGCCGCTGCTGGAGAGCGAGGCGCCGACGGTCGGATATGAGGTGACGGGCGTGGTCAGCGTGACGCCGCCGGAGGCGAATTCGGTCACGCCAGGCGGCAGCTCCAAGGCGCCGGGCGCGGCCGGCGCCTCCCCGGTCGGCGGTCCGACAGGCGCGATGGGCAGCGGCGCCATGGCCTCGTTAGCGTTGACCTCGGGCGGCACTTCCGGCGCCGCGGCGCCGCGGAAGAACAGGTAGTACAGGCCGAAACCGACCAGAGCGATGACGCCGATGAATAGGAGGATGATCCCAATTTTTTTCCAGTTCATATATGGCTGGTTAATGTTAGCACGATAAGCCGAGCGTTACGCCACATTTGATCGCTCTGGCGATTAGGATAATAAGCACGATGATCAGCATCAGCAGGCCGTACCAGAAAGCGGTGAAGGCCGCCCAATTCATCCACTCGACCATCAGGTAAAGAGTCAGGTTCTTGAGGTATCGCTTGAGTTTTTCGTCCTCGCCGGGCAGCGGCCCCGACCTCTTTCTCGATTCCTCTTTGTACATGGCTGCCGTCTTCTTCAGTTCGCTGTTGTAATGGATGAACAGGAAGAAAGTGGCCGGACAGAAGATCCAGCAGGCGATCCAGTTCCGGCATAATTGCAGGAAAGTGTCCTTCAGTTTCTTGACGAGTTGAGCCTTGACCAGTTTCTTAGTGATGTCGCCCAGCGGCTTCTTCTTCGCCTTCTCCTCCATGGCCGCGGCTTGGGCTTGAGCCATCATCATCATCTGCATAGCCTGCTGCTGTTGCTCCTCCTCATCGCCGCCTTTGCCGGCCGCTCCGGGGCCGGGGAGTACCCAAGACTGATCGAGTGCCACCGCCGACAGACGGCCGTGCTCCAGTTGGTGTTTCCACCTGTCAGGCGAATCCGGACCGCCGTAGACGGGCGGAGGCGGGTAGTAGACGACGGTCGCCGGTTCTTCGTTCGCATCCGCCTCCGCTTTGACAGCCTCGGCTGCAGCGGAAACCAACCGTTCGCGTTCGAGCTGGCGTTTCCAGCGGAGCGGATCCTTGTCGGCCGGCAGCGCGCCGTCCATATTATTTTGCGGTGACGCGGGCATGTTCGGCACGTTTAGTCAGGGCGATCCCATTTTTCTTTTGGCTGATGACGATGGCGTCCCCCGGCCGGAAGGCCTCGGCCAGCAGTTCTTTGGCCAGCGGATTCTCCACCAGGTCCTGGATCTGCCGGCGGACGCCCCTGGCGCCGTAAAGCGGGTTCCAGCTCTTTTGGGCGATGAAAGATGCCGTCTTCGGCCCGATCGTCAGGCTGATGCCGAAATCGCGCCCGATCCTCGAGGCCAGATCGTTCAGCTGGAGTTCGACGATGGCCTGCAGGTCTTTCTTGGACAGCGCCTTGAAGACGGTGACGCGGTCGATGCGGTTAAGGAACTCCGGACGGAACGATTTTTCCAGTTCTTTCATCAGCCGGTCCCGCGTCTCGGCGATGTCCTCGCTGGACACCTCGCCGTCCTTTTTCGAACTGAAGCCGATGTCGACGCCGGTCAGTTGGGCCGCGCCGACGTTCGAGGTCATGATGACGATGGAATTCTTGAAATTGATTTTGCGGCCGGTGGCGTCGGTGATATGGCCGTCCTCCAGCACCTGCAGCAGCAGGTTATGAACTTCGTCGTGGGCTTTCTCGATCTCGTCGAAAAGGACCACGGCATGCGGTTTGCGCTTGATGGTGTCGGTCAGCTTGGTCCGCTCCTTGTAGCCGACGTAACCGGCCGGCGCGCCGATGAGTTTGGAAATATTGAAGCCCTCTGCGAATTCGGACATGTCGATGCGCACCAGGGCGTCGGGATCGCTGAAGACCGTTTCAGCCAGCACCTTGGCCATCTCCGTCTTGCCCACGCCCGATGGGCCGAGGAACAGGAAAGAGGCCAGCGGCCGGTTGGGACTGGCGATGCCGGCCTTGGCCCGGCGCACCAGTTCGGCCACGGCCGAGACGGCGTCATCCTGTCCGACTATCCGCCGCTTGAGATGGCCTTCCAGGTTGAGCAGCTTGTCCTTCTCTTCCTTGAGCAGGTTGGTCAGCGGGATGCCGGTCGTCCGCGAGATGACCTCGGCGATCTCCTGGCGGCCGATCTTGCCGATCATCTGTTTGACCTTGCCTTTCTCCTGTAGCCGCATCAGCCCGAGTTTTTTCTGCAGCTCCTTTTCTTTGGCTTTGAGTTCCAGGGCCTCGATGAAGTTCTCATCGGTCACGGCCTTCTGCTTTTTCTTGACGATCTTCTGGATGTCCTCTTCGATGCCCTGGATCTTCTTGGTGCCCGAAGCGCCGCTCTTGGCCACGCGGACGCAGGCCGCGGCTTCGTCGATCAGGTCGATGGCCTTGTCCGGCAGGAAGCGGTCGGTGATATAGCGGTCGGACAGTTTCACGGCGGCGTCGATGGCCTCGTCGGTGATGGTGACGCCGTGGTAAGCCTCATAATTCTCACGCAGGCCATTGAGGATGAGCTTGGTGGTTTCCGGCGAAGGCGGTTCGACCATGATCGGCTGGAAGCGCCGCTCCAGGGCGCCGTCGCTCTCGATGCTTTTCTTGAATTCGGCCAGCGTCGTGGCGCCGATGCAGCGCAGGTCGCCGCGGGCCAGCGCCGGCTTGAGGATGTTGGCCGCGTCCAGCGAACCGGAGGTGGAGCCGGCGCCGGTGATGTTGTGCAGCTCGTCGATGAAAAGGATGATGTCCTGGTTGTTCTTGACCTCGTCGATTATCTGCTTGATGCGGCCCTCGAATTCGCCGCGATAGATGGTGCCGGCCAGCATCAGTCCCAGGTCCAGCGACAGGATGCGCTTGTCGGTGAGGACATCAGGCACGTCGCCGGCCAGGATCTTCTTGGCCAGGCCCTCGACGATGGCCGTCTTGCCCACGCCGGCCTCGCCCAGCAGCACGGGATTGTTCTTGGTCCGGCGGCAGAGTATCTGGACCAGCCTTTCGATCTCCTTGTCGCGGCCGATGACCGGATCGATGTTCTCCTGAAGTTTGGCGTCGGTCAGTTCGACGGCGAAGAAATCCAGGGCCGGCATCTTGGCCTTGGCCGGTTTGTGTTTCTTGGCTTCCGTCCGCGCTTCTTCGCCGGCGGCCGTTTTTTCCTTGGGAGCCTTGCCGGCATCGAAGGTCTCGGTGATCTCCGGGAACTTCGTGGTGCTCTTGAGGACGGTGGCCACCTGTTCGCGCAGGGCCGGCGGTTCGATGTTCTGTTCGGTCAGGACGGCGTCGATGGCCGGGGAGTCGATCTGCAATAAACCCGAAAGGAGGTGTTCGGTGCCGACGTACTTGTGTTCGTGCGTATTGGCCGTCAGGACGGCCTTTTCCACGGCCCGCTTGGCGTCGGCCGATAGTTTCGGAACCGTATGCCCATCGCCGGCCGGCTCCACCGCCTGCTCGGCGGCCAGTTCGTCCGCCAGCCGCAGCATCCGGCGCACCCCCTCGGTGCTGACATTGGCCTTGCGCAGCAATTCGCCGCCGATGCTGCCTTTCTGGTGCAGCAGCGACAAAAGCAGGTGTTCTGGGTTGATGGCCGGCGAACCCATTTCCACGGCCAGCGAATATGACCTAGCCAGGACGTTCTTGAGATGGGCTGTGAATTTGTCGAGTATGTCGGCGGGCATAGCCTCAGGCTGGATTGGACATCAGCGTCAGGGCCTTGATCCGGTCTTCGATGGGCGGGTGGGTGGAGAAAAGATTGGCCAGCGCCTTGCCGGAAAAAGGATTAGCGAAGAAAAGATGGGCCGTCGCCGCCGAGGCCCTGGCCATCGGCCGGGCGTCGTCGGCTATCTTGCGCAGGGCCCGGGCCAGCCCCTCGGGGAAGCGAGTGATGAGCGCCGCCGAAGAATCGGCCAGGAATTCCCTTTTGCGCGAGACCGCCAGCTTGATGAGCTGGGCGATGAGCGGAGCCAGAATGAGCAGCAGCAAGCCGACGATCATGAACAGGCCGCCTCCGCCCTCGTTGTCGCGGCGCCGTCGGCCGAAGAAAGACCAGCGGAAGACCAGATCGCTCAGGATGACCACCGTACCGACGAGCACGATGACCACGGTCATCAGCCGGATGTCGTAGTTCCTGACATGTGAAAGTTCGTGAGCCAGGACGCCTTCCAATTCCTCGTTGGCCAGTTTCTGCACGGCGCCGGTGGTCACCGCTATGGAGGCGTGGTTCGGGTCGCGGCCGGTGGCGAAAGCGTTGATGGCCGGATCGTCGATGAGATAGACCTTCGGTTTGGGCGTGCCCGTGGTGATGCACAGGTTGTCGATCATCCGCACCACGTAAGGATTGTCGCTTTCCGTGACCTGTCTGGCGCCGGTGGCCAGCAGAGCGATCTTGTCGCCGCCGAAATAACTGACCAGGGCCGTCACCGACGAATAAACGCCGGCCACCACGATGAAGGTGCCGCCGGTGTTATAGACGCGGTCGATGACCCAACCCAGGCCGAAGATGAACGCCAGGAATATCAGGATGAGCCAGGCCGTTTTTTTCTTGTTGGAGGCGATGAAATCGTAAGTGGTCATGTCCGGAACTATCGCTGAACGAGAAGACGGGCTGGCCGTCCTCACGCCTCGGTTTTTGCCGACGTCGAGCGATCTTTAAAACTTGACCTGCACCGCTTGGCGTTCCGCTTCGTTGGTTATCTCGAAGAACTCGTATTTCTTGAAATTCAGGTTTGTGGCGATGATGTTGTTGGGGAAGACCTCGATCTTGGTGTTGAAGTCCCGGACATTGGCGTTGTAGAAGCGGCGGGCCGCCTGGATCTTGTCTTCAGCATCCTTAAGATCGTCCTGCATCTGAAGGAAGTTCTGTGAAGCCTTCAGATCAGGATAATTCTCGGCCACGGCGAACAGGGATTTCAGGGTTGCGCTCAAGGCGTTCTCGGCTTCGGCCCTGGCAGCCGCGCCTTGGGCGCCCATGGCCGAGGTCCTGGCCTCGATGACCTTCTGCATCGTTTCCGACTCATGGCGGGCGTAGCCTTTCACCGTTTCCACCAGGTTGGGGATAAGGTCATAGCGGCGTTTAAGCTGAACGTCGATGTCCGACCAGGCTTCCTGGGTGCGGTTTCGCAGGGTGATAAGGCCGTTATAAACGGCGATGATCCAGCCCACGATCAGCACGGCCAGAGCGCCGAGACTTAGCATGACTATACTTAAGACTGACATAAGCGGTTTCTCCGCCCATTTAAGCAGGGCAGATGAGTTAGTTGCTTACTTATTTATGAGCCTCTATACTAAATTATACCTAACCTGCGCTTAAATATCAAAGCAAAATAAGCAGGGAAATGTGGCCGTTTATCCACTTTGTCAACAGTGAATATGACCGTGAACCCGAAGATATTTAAGGCTTATGACATCCGCGGACTGGCTCCGGGAGAGATCGATGAGGACACGGCGTACAGAATCGGCCAGGCATTCGTGCGCTTCACAGGATCCAAGACCGTGGTCACCGGGAAGGACATGCGGGAAACCACGCCGCGGCTGTTCGACGCTTTCGCCAAAGGCGCCATGTCGCAGGGCGCGGACATCGTGGACATCGGGCTCATCTCCACGCCGATGTTCTATTTCGCCGTCGGCGATTACGAGCTCCATGACGGCGGGGCCATGGTCACGGCCTCGCATAACCCGAAACAGTACAACGGCTTCAAACTTTGTTACGGGGACGTCCTGCCGATCGGAGCCGAATCCGGAATGAACGACATCAAGGAACTGGTCCTGGCCGGTCCGTATCCCGGCCGGCCGGAGGGCACGGTCGTCGAGACGAACGTCCGCGAGGCCTACCTGGAAAAGCTTTTTTCGCTGATCGATGTCAGCAAGTTCCGTCGGCTCAATGTCGTCGTGGACACCGGCAACGGCATGGAGGGCATCATCATCGAGGACATCTTCCGCCGCTTGCCGGCCTGCCGTTTCAGCGGCCTTTTCCTGGAACTGGACGGCGGTTTTCCCAACCACGAGGCCAATCCGCTGAAGACGGAAACGCTCGAAGCGTTGCAAAAGAAAATCCACGGTTCGAAGGCGGACGTGGGCGTGGCCTTCGATGGCGATGCCGACCGTATCGGCCTCGTCGACGAGAAAGGCGAGCCGGTGCGCGGCGACATCCTGCTGGCGCTCTTGGCGCCGCGCCTGCTCAAGCGTGCGCCCGGAGCCGCGGTCATCTATGACGTTCGCTGCAGCATGGTCGTGCCCGAACAGATCGAACTGGCCGGCGGCCGGCCGGTGATGTGGAAGGTCGGACATGGCTTAATTAAGCCAAAAATGCGCCAGGAGAAGGCCGTCTTCGCCGGCGAGCTGTCGCAGCACTATTACTTCCGCGACCTGCACAACGCCGAGAACACTGATCTGGTCATGCTCATGATCTTCGAACTCATGTCCGAGACGGGCAAGAAGCTGTCCGAACTGGTGGCGCCGCTCACGCGCTATCATCACTCAGGGGAGATCAATTTCCAGGTCGAGGACAAAGCCGCGGTGCTGGCCAAGCTGGAGGAGGTCTATGGCCATGAGGCCTCGGCCGTCGCCAAGATCGACGGGCTGCGCCTCGACTTCAGGAACGAGGCCGAGCCCGCGGAGGACTGGTGGTTCAGCGTCCGCGCCTCGAACACGGAGCCGCTCCTCAGATTGAACCTCGAGGCCAAGTCGAAAGAAAAGATGGAGGCCAAGAAGCAGGAATTGGTCGGGCTCATCAATTCCTAGCCCGCAGCGGGAAAAACCCCCCCAGTTGCCAATTGTTTAATATATGATCGGTGTATTCGACTCCGGACTCGGCGGGCTGACCGTGGTCAAGGAGATCTTCCGCCAGCTGCCCGGTTACGGCGTGGTTTATTTCGGGGACACGGCGCGCATGCCCTACGGCAACAAGAGCCGGAAGATGGTGACCAAGTACGCGCTGCAGGACGCCGAGTTCCTCCTGGGCCACGGCGCCAAGATGATCGTCGTCGCCTGCAACACGGCTTCGGCTTTGGCCATGGACGAACTGCGCCGCCAGATCCGGGTGCCGCTTTTTGAGGTGGTCACTCCGGCCGTCGCCCGGGCGGCCCAGGTCAGCCGCGGCCGCACCGGCGTCATCGGCACCCGCGGAACGGTCAAGAGCGGCGTCTACGCCGAAAAGATGCGGCTCATTTCACCCAAGACCAGGGTCATTACTGCCGCCTGTCCGTTGTTCGTGCCGCTGGTAGAAGAAGGCTGGCTGAACCGGTTGGAAACCCTGATGATTGCCAAGCAGTATCTTCATCCGTTAAGATGGCGGAAGATAGATTCCCTTATTTTAGGCTGCACGCATTACCCGTTTTTAAGGCCGATAGTGCGCCAGGTCATGGGCGGCAAGGTCGTCCTGGTCGATCCGGCCAGGGAAACGGTGGCCCAGCTCAAGCAGTTCCTGAAAATGCGTCCGGACCTGGATAAGAAACTGAACCACGACGGCCGCCGCCGCTTTTTCGTCAGCGACCGGACGGAGCAATTCTCGCGGCTGGCCTCGCGCTGGCTCGGCGGCAAGATAAATCTGGAAGAAGCCCAACTCGAATGATATCGACCATCATCATCCTGGGAGTCGTCCTGTCCCTGCTCGTCTTCGTCCACGAGTTCGGTCATTTCGTGACCGCCAAGATCGCCAAGATCAAGGTGGAGGAGTTTGGCTTCGGATTCCCGCCGCGCCTCTTCGGTTTCAAGCGCGGCGGCACTGTCTATTCGATCAACTGGATACCGCTCGGCGGCTTCGTCAGGATCAAAGGCGAGTCCGGCGACCGCAGCAAGGACAGGGACAGCTTCGCCAACCGGAGCGTCTGGGTGCGCGGGGTCATCATCTGCGCCGGTGTGTTCATGAACATGATGCTGGCCTGGTTCGTGCTGACCATCGGCTACATGATCGGCCTGCCCCAGGTCATCGACGGCCTGCCGGCAGCTGCCCGGGTATCGGACCAGCGTGTCCAGATATACTCGGTGCTCAAGGGTTCGCCCGCGGACGCCGCCGGTCTGCGGTCCGGCGACGTCGTCACGGCGCTGGACGGGGGGAGACTCATTGATACCGACCAGTTCAGGGATTACACCAGCGGACGCGCCGGCGTACCGGTCCGCCTTTCCATCACGCGCGACAGCCAGAAGCTGGATCAGACCGTCACGCCGAAAGCTTTGGCTGAAAGCGACCGGCCGGCCATCGGCGTCTCCATTGTCGAGATCGGCTTGGTTTCCTACCCATGGTACATGGCGCCGGCCCAGGGTCTGGCCGCCACCGGTTATTTCCTGCGGGAGATCCTGGTGGCTTTCTACAGCTTGCTGCGCGACCTGTTCACCGCCCAGCGGGTCACGGTGGAGCTGTCCGGTCCGGTCGGCATCGCCGTCCTGACCGCCGAGGTCGTCAGGATGGGTTTCCGGCACCTGTTGCAGTTCACCGCGCTGCTCTCCGTCAACCTGGCGGTCATCAATATCCTGCCTTTTCCGGCTTTGGACGGCGGACGCCTGTTCTTCCTGATCATCGAGCGCGTCCGTCGGCGGGCGGTCAGTGCCAATATCGAGGCGCTGGTCCACAACCTTGGATTTGCCTTCCTCATGCTGCTGGTTCTCGTCATCACCTATCAGGATGTGGTAAAATTCGGTGACCGAATTTTGGCCTCCTTTACCGGCATTTTCAGCGTCAATTAGGCTATGATCGATAAGCTTGAAGCCCTCAGGTCCAGGATCGCATCCGCGCTGGCCGGGGTGAAAAATCTGCATGAACTCGAGGCTCTTGAGGTGGCCGAACTCGGCCGCAAGAGCGAATTCATGCTGTCTTTGAAGGGCCTGGGCGAGCTGCCGCCGGAACAGCGCCGCTCGGCCGGCCAGAAAGCCAACGAGATCAAGTCCGGCCTGGAGGCGGCCTTCGCCGACAAGCGGCAGGCCCTGCAGGAGGCGTCCGCCGGCGCCCTGGCCGAGACCGAATGGATCGACACGACGGTGCCGGGAATGCCGCCGCCGGCCGGCCATCTGCATCTGACGACCCAGGCCATCGACGAGATCACCGAGATCTTCAGCCGCATCGGTTTCTATCGCGTCCGCCACCCGGAAGTCGATTGGGACTGGTACGCTTTCGAGTCGCTGAACATGCCGCCGGACCATCCGGCCCGCGACGAATGGGAGACTTTTTTCATCGACGCGCCGCCGCATCCGCGGCTCGGCCGCATGGTCCTGACGCCGCACACCTCCTCCGGCCAGGTCCGCGAGATGGAGAGGCGGCCGCTGCCCATCAGGATGATCGGCATCTCCAAGTGCTACCGCCGGCAGATGGACGTGTCGCACGTGCCGATGTTCCACCAGTTCGAGGGACTGCTCATCGACAAAGGGATCTCGGTGACGCACCTCAAGGGCGTGCTGGACTATTTCGCCCGGACCTATTTCGGTCCGGACCGCAAGACGCGCCTGCGGCCTTTCCATTTCCGTTTCACTGAACCCAGTTTCGAGGTGGATATCTCCTGCGGCATCTGTCACGGCACCGGACGGCTGGAAGCGGGCGTCAAATGCCGCCTGTGCAAGGATGGCTGGCTGGAGCTGGGAGGCGCCGGCATGATCCATCCGAACGTGCTCACGGCCGGCAAGATCGACCCGGAACAGTGGGGTGGTTTCGCTTTCGGCTGGGGCGTCGAACGGACGATGATGATGAAAGCCGGCCTGCAGATACCCGACATACGCGAGGTCTATAAGAGCGATTTCAGGTTCCTGCGCCAATTTTGAGTTATGAACATCCTGGCGTCATATAACTGGCTCAAAGAATACGTCGTTTTCCATGGCGGCGCGGATGTTTTCGCCAAGCGCCTGTCCTTGTGCGGTCCTTCGGTGGAGAGGCAGTATCCGCAGGCGCCGCTTTTCGAGAACATGGTCATCGGTCAGGTCCTGGAGATCAAGCCACATCCGAACGCCGACAAGCTCAGGCTGGTCCGGACCGATCTGGGCAAGAAGAAGATGGAGTTCGTCTGCGGCGGCACCAACCTGACCGTGGGCATGAAGGTGGTGGTGGCCCTGGCGGGAGCCAAGGTCCGCTGGCACGGCCAGGGCGACCTGGTCGAACTGAAGCCGGCTGAGATCCGCGGCGTCCGGAGCGAGGGCATGATCTGCGCCGCCGGCGAGATCGGCCTGGGCGAATCCTTCCCGCACGCCGACATGGAGATCATGGACGTCAGCTGGTGCAAGTCCAAACCGGGCACCTCCTTCGCCAAGGCCATGGGCCTGGATGACACGGTCTTCGATATCGAGGTGACGACCAACCGGCCGGACGCGTTTTCCATCGTCGGTCTGGCGCGCGAGGCTGCGGCTATTCTCGGAGTCAAGTTCACCTGGAAGGAGCCGGTCATTCCTTTGCCGTCCAGAACGATCAGAGTGAAACCGCTTGAGGTCAGGAACGCGGTGCCGAAGACCTGCACGCGCTACCAGGCCGTGGTCATGGACAACGTGGCCATCGGGCCGTCGCCGTGGTGGGTCAAGAACCGCCTGCGTCTGGCCGGCATCCGGCCGATAAACAACATCGTCGACATCACCAATTACGTCATGCTGGAATACGGCCAGCCGATGCACGCTTTCGATTACGACCGGATCGGCGGCCAGACCATCGTCGTCAGGACGGCTAAGGACGGCGAGACCATCAAGACGCTCGACGGCCAGGATATCCGTTTGAGCGATGGCCAGCTGGTCATCGCCGACGAGAGCCGGCCGATGGCTGTGGCCGGCGTCATGGGCGGCGAGGAGTCGGCTGTCCATCCGGACACCAAGACCATCGTCTTCGAGTCGGCCTGCTTCGATCCGGTCTCGGTCCGCCGCACGGCCCGCGCCGTCAACCTGCACACCGATTCCTCCCTGCGTTTCGAGAAGGGTCTGCCCGAAGAACAGACCTACCCGGCCCTGGCCAGGGCGGTCGAGCTCTGCCAGGAGATCGCCTGCGGCCGTATCGCCGGTCCGGTGGCCGATGCCCACCAGGCGCCGCACCGCAAGATCAAGTTCGTTTTCCGGCCGACCAAGGCAGAGGAGCTCATCGGCGTCAGCATTCCCAAGGCAAAAATGGCCAGCATCCTCAAGTCACTCGGCTTTATCGTGTCGCCGCGCAGCGGATTGGCCAAGAACGCCAGGTACGAGGTGACCGTGCCGTATTGGCGCGAGCGCGACATCGAGGGGGAGCGCGATTTTGCCGAAGAGATCGCCCGCGTCTACGGTTATCACAACCTGCCTTCGCTGCTGCCGACGGGCGAGATACCGGTCGAGCAGCCGAGTCCGGTCCTGGCGGCAGAAAAGAAAACCCGGGAATTCCTGCGCGGCGCCGGATACACCGAAGTGCTTAACTACTCCTTCATTTCTAAAGAGCAGATCGAACGCTGCGGCCGCGACCTGGAGTCGGCGCTGCGCGTGGCCAATCCGCTGTCAGCCGATTTCGAATACATGCGGCCGAACCTCATTCCCGGCGCACTCTCGACCATCAAGGAAAACCAGGGATTCTTCCCCGAGGGGAGATTCTTCGAGATCAGTAACGTCTACCTGCCCAGGCCGTCCGAACTGCCTGATGAGCGTATCCATGTCTTGGCGGCCGTTTACGGCCCGGCTAATGACGCTGAGGCGTTTTTTCGCGAAATAAAGGGAATTTTCGAGTCTTATTGCCGGCTGATGGGATTGGAGGGCGACGTCCTGCGGCGGCTCGGCGAAAGCCGGCTCTGGCACCCAGGCCGCAGCGTCGGGGTCTCGGTCGAAGGACGTGCCATCGGCGTGCTGGGGGAGACGCATCCGGCGGTGCTGAAGCGTTTCGGCATCGACGGTCGGGCGGCCATCATGGACATCGACCTGGCCGGCATGATAGCCGCCTTGCGGCCGGTGCAGCGCTATCGGCCTGTATCGCCGTTCCCGCCGGTGCTGCGCGACCTGGCCTTTGTCGTCGACGAGCGGACCGAATATGCCGCCTTGGCCGGCGCGGTCAAGGAAGCCAGCGGCCTGCTCAAGGACCTGGAACTGTTCGACGTTTATCGCGGCGCCGGCATCGGGGCCGGCAAAAAGAGCTTGGCACTGCACCTGTCCTTCAGCCAGCCGGACCGCACCCTGACCGCCGAAGAGGCGGACAAGGCCATCGAAGACATCAAGAAAGCCCTGGCGGCGAAATTCGGCGCGGTCCTCAGGGCATAGGTAAGCAGGCGAACCGTCATATCCGGGGGTAGAATCCCCGGATTTGTTAGACAGCCGGTGGGGCTCGCTGGCCCGTTTGGAGGGGCGGTCCAAGCCGTGGTATAATGAAAATAAGCTAAGTAACGCTTAACGGTGACCATATGATCGAGACCAGTAAAGACCTCCTGTTCATCATTCTGGCGTTCTGCGTCCTCTGGCTGACGATCTTCCTTTCTTGGCTTTTGTATTACGTCATCTCGATCGTGCGTGACGCCGAATCCCTGGTCCGGCAGATCAAGGGGGCGGTCGAGAAGGTCGATCATCTGGCGCATACCGTCCGTGAAAAATTCGAACATTCCGCGGCTTCCTTCACTTTGGTGGCCACGGCGGTCAAGGAACTGATAATCTGGGCCATGCAAGAGCGGGACAAGAAACGGGTCAGCCGAAAGCGGGAGAAACCGGCGCAGGATTAGTCATTCGGACGCGGCCCCGATGGGCCGCGTTTTGTTTTGCGTCGGTCCGGGTACGCCGAGAGGCCATTGACATGAAACGCCGCCGGTGGAAATATGCCCTTGTTCTTTTCCCTCAAGGAGGTGGGCGATGCCCAAGAAGGCTAAGGATTTCTCATTGAAGAATTTCCGCTGCATTCCGGACAAGGGATGGTTCGGCGGCGTCTGCGCCGGCCTGGCCTACTGGCTGGGGCTGCCTCTCTGGCTGGTCCGTCTGGCCTGGGGCGTGGCCGGCTTCTTTTACGGCCTGGGCATCACCGTCTACCTGCTGCTCTGGATCTTCGTGCCCAACGCCGAGGAAGTGCCCGCTGATTACGGCCGGCGTACCGGTGACGGCTGACCGTCTTCTCGAACCCCGAATGGTCGGGGTTTTTGTTTTGGCCGGAAGCCGGGCCGGCCGTTGACTTTTAACCTGATCTTAGCTAAATTCTAACCTGCCCTTTACATCGCACCAAGGAGTCGAAAATGGACGCCGTACACGGACTTGATTACCTGATCGATTACTACGCCTTTCTAGGCGTGCCGCGCGACGCCGATGGCGAGACGATCCGCCGCGCCTACTACGAGAAGCAGAAGCAGTACCACCCGGACCGTTATGAAGGTCTGGCTCCGGAGATGAAGCAGTCGGCGATGGAGAAGTCGCGCCTGGCCGCCGAGGCCTACCGCAAGCTGTCCGATCCGGCGGCGCGTCAGGCCTATGACGCCTTGCTCGCGGTTTGGGACGGTCCGCTCAGCGAGAGCGGCATGCCCATCATCGACATCAGCCGCCCGCGCTTCCGTCCCGAAACGCTATTCGAGGAGGAGGGGCGCGACGCCGCCGCCGAGGCCGAGTCCAGCGCCAGGCAATTCTCCGGTCACGACGAGTCCATGTTCTCGGTCATCGAGAACCTGTACCGTTCGTCGCCGCAGCCGACGCCCGAGATCGCCGAAGCCTACCGTCAGGCCCTGGCCAAGAAGGAGCTGTACCTGGTCCTGAAGGAGGGCCTGACCTGGCGCCGCGCCGGTCTGGAGAACCAGCCGGTCGACGAAAAAGCCGGCGAGGACTATGCCGCGACCGTCGAAAAGCGGCTGGAAGAAGCCAGACAGAAGGTCAAGGCCGGCGCCGAACGGACGCTGCAACTCTGCGCCAGCGGCGAGATCAAGCTGCTCGGCGACGGGGGAGAGGCTCACGCCCGCGCCATCAAGGACGACCCGACAGCTGCCTTGGCTCTTTACCAGGCCAAGGCCGATGAACGCTTCGACGCCGCGGCCGAGGATATCCGCCGAGCGGCTCAGGCCCGCACCGAGATCGCTGCCAAGAGGCTCGAGGCCGTCGGCGGCGTCTACGACCCGCCGCAGACCGAGATCTTCCCGCGGCTGGCCGTCCGGGTCCAGGCCGGAGACAAGACAGTCTGGATGGCCTTTCATCTTTCCGGTACGGCGAACGTCGGTCCGGACGAAAGCGTCGGCGCCGAGGAGCTGGCCAAGCTCGACGACCCCGGGGCCGCCCAGGCCTGGATCGCCGGCGGCGCCAACATCATCCGCCTGATCATGCAGGAGGGACTGGAACTCAAGGACCAGCTCGAAAGGGCCGTCCTCAAGCACTTCGAGCGCCTGGCTTAGGCGCCCCCAAGCAAGCCGACAAGGCTTGTTTTTTGTACTTCCCCGAACGTCCCGGATTGAGTACACTGGGGCTGAACGTTTGCCATCCAATATTCGCGTCCAACTGCGCATGTCCTCCCCGTTCGTCCATCTCCACGTCCACAGCCATTACTCGCTGCTTCAGGCCCTGCCGCAGGTCGACGAGCTGGTTAAGCGTGCTAAGGAGCTCGGCATGAAGTCGCTGGCGCTGACGGATTACGCCGCGCTATACGGCGCCATTGAATTTTTCAAAGCCTGCAAGAAAGCCGGGATCAAACCGATCATCGGCATCGAGGTCTATCTCGCGCCGCACAAGATGACCGACAAGCGGCCGCGCATCGACGACCGGCCGTATCAGATCGTCCTCCTGGCCGAAACGGACGAGGGCTATAAGAACCTGCTCAAGCTGTCGAGCGCCGCCCATCTCGAGGGTTTCTATTATAAGCCGCGCGTCGACAAGGACCTGTTGCGCCGCTACGCCCAGGGCATCATCTGCCTTTCCGGCGGCCTTAAGGGCGACGTGGCCAAGGCGCTAGAGTCCAACGACGTAGCCAAGGCGGAGGCTCTGGTCAAGGAATACCGCGACATTTTCGGGCCGGACAACTTTTTCCTGGAGGTCCAGGATCATCAGGAACTGGATGAACAGCGGGCGCGCAACGCCGACCTAATCAAGTTGTCCGAGAAGACCGGCGCGCCGATCGTCGCCACTAAGGACGTCCATTATCTCCGCCCGGAGGACGCCGAGGCGCACGACATCCTGATCTGCATCGGCGCCGGCAAGACCGTCCAGCAGGAGGACCGGGCGCGCATGATCGGCGTCGATTATTCCCTCGTCAGCGGCGAACAGATGGAACAGTCATTCACCGACCATCCCGAGGCCTTGGCTAACACCGTCAGGATCGCCGAGCGCTGCCAAGTCGAGATCGAATTGGGCAAGTGGAAGTTCGCCAATTATCCGATCGAGGAAGGCAAGACCTACGACCAGATCCTGCGCGAACGGGCTTATGTCGGCATCGCCGAAAAGGTTCCGGAGGTCACCGAGGAGATGAAGAAGCGCCTGGAATACGAACTCGAGATCATCGCCAAGAAAGGCTACGCCGTCTACTTCCTGGTCGTCTCCGATTACGTCCACTGGTCCCGCGAGCAGGGCATCGTCTCGACCACCCGCGGTTCGGCCGCCGGATCGCTCGTCTCCTACGCCGTCGACATCGTCCCGGTCAATCCGCTTTATTTCAAGCTGCCTTTCGAACGTTTCCTCAACCCCTTCCGGCCCTCGGCGCCTGATATCGACGTGGATTTCGCCGACGACCGCCGCGACGAGGTCATCGCCTACGTCACCCAGAAATACGGCGCTGACAAGGTGGCCCAGATCGGCACCTTCGGCACCATGGCCGCCCGGGCAGCCGTCCGCGACGTCGGCCGGGCCCTCGGCCTCCAGTATTCCTTCGTCGACCGGGTGGCCAAGCTCATCCCCTTCGGCAGCCAGGGTTTCGCCATGACCATCGCCCGGGCGCTTAATGAGACGCCGGAGCTCAAGGAACTGGCCGACAACGACCCCAGTGTCAGGCAGCTCCTCGAACTCGCCCAGAAGGTCGAAGGCTGCGCCCGCCACTGTTCGGTCCACGCCGCCGGCGTGGTCATCGCCCCTGGGCCGCTGACGGAGTACGTCCCGCTGCAGCGCGAGCCGGGCGGCGACAAGGTCATCACCCAGTTCGACATGAATGCGGTGGGCGAGGACGGCGTCGGCGTATTGAAGATGGATTTCCTCGGCATACGCAACCTGTCGATCCTCGGGCAGGCGGTCAAGATCATCAAGCGTACCAAGGGGATCGACATCGACCTGCACGATCTGCCTTTCGACGACAAGAAGGCTTTCGCACTCATGGCCCGCGGCGAGACCACCGGCCTATTTCAACTCGGCGGTTCGGGCATGACCCGCTACCTCATGGAACTCAAGCCGACCAGCATCTTCGACATCATGGCCATGGTCGCCCTGTTCCGGCCGGGTCCGATGGAGTCCATCCCCGAGTACATCCGCCGCAAGCACAACCCTTCGCTCATAAAGTATTTCGAACCGCGGGCCGAGAGTTACATGAAGGAGTCGCTGGGCCTGCTCGTCTATCAGGACGACGTCATGCTCACGGCCATCCACCTGGCCGGCTACGACTGGATGGAGGCCGACAAGTTCCGCAAAGCCATGGGCAAGAAGATCCCCGAGGAGATGGCTAAACAGGAGGTCAAGTTCCGCGAAGGCTGCAAGAAGAACGGCGTCGCTCAGCGCACGATCGATACCATTTGGGGGCTGATCAAACCTTTCGCCGCCTACGGCTTCAATAAGGCCCACGCCGCTTCCTACGCCGTCATCGCTTATCAGACGGCCTATCTTAAGGCCAATTTCCCGGCCGAGTTCATGACGGCCGTGCTTTCCGCCGAGTCCCAGTCCGGCGACATGGAGACCGTGGCCAACGCCGTGGCCGAATGCGTCCGCATGGGCATCGCCGTCCTGCCGCCTGACGTTAATTCCTCCGGTGCCAGCTTCACCTACATCGACGACAAGACCATCCGTTTCGGGCTTGAGGGCGTCAAGAATCTCGGTACCGACACCATCGCCGCGGTAATCGCCGAGCGGGAGGCCAGGGGACCGTTCAAGAGCATCGCCGACATGGCTTCGCGTATCGATTCCAAGGGTTTCAACAAGAAATCGCTGGAGGCCATGATCAGGTCCGGGGCGCTCGACCTGCTGGGCGAACGCAATCAGTTGCTGGCCAACATCGACCAGATCCTGGTCTTTCATAAGAACGCCCTCCGGGACCTGAGTTCCGGCCAAGCCAACATGTTCTCGGCCACGCCGCTGGTCTCGGTCGCCGAGATATCATTGCGGTCGGTTCCGCCAGCGACCAAAAGAGAAAAACTGCTCTGGGAGAAAGAGCTGCTTGGCCTGTACGTTTCCGAACATCCTTTCCGGGAATACGCCGATTATTTCGTCGGCCTGTTCACGCCCATCGCCTCGCTCGGCGAGAAGCGATCGGGCCGCGGCCTGGTCAGGATCGGCGGCACGGTCACGAATGTCCGGCAGATCGTCACCAAATCCAACGAGCCCATGGCCTTCGTCCGCCTGGAGGATACCAGCGGCGTCATCGAAGTAGTGGTTTTTCCTTCGGTCTTCCGCGATTGCGGCGCCGTGCTGGCCGAGGACGCGGCCGCCATGGTCGAAGGCAAATATCAGGAAAAGGACGGCGAGCCCAAGATACTCTGCGAGAAGGCCACCAGCCTGACGTCCGGAACGGCGGAAGAGGTCCGCCGCCTGTTGCAGGCAGCCGATCCGTCCGGCCGGGCCGCCGGCGCCGGCCGGAAGGCCACGGTCTCTGAAGAGCCCCAGATCATTATTGCCGTGCCCGGGACGATGACGACGACTTTTGCCAATGAGCTCAAGAGGGTTCTGGCGGCCCATCCCGGCAACCGGCGGGTCATCCTGCTTGTCCGCAACGGCGGCGAGATCAAGAAGGTCATGACGACCTATTCGATAGATTTTTCCAGCGAATCGATCGAGGCCATCGAGAGCGTGCTCGGACGCGGGGCGGTGCAATCGTGAGTGCCGGCCGCGACGGCCGGCCAGGACGGGCGCGCGGCCCGTTTTTGACCTGATTTGAGATTATTTTGAACTGCCGGAACAGGTTTAGCGCCTCGGCGGTATTCTGTGCTATATTGATGATGTGACTAACACACAGACCATCCAAACCATGCCCGCGCCGCCGGCCCATCTGGCGCTTTACCGCCGCATCGCCACCGTTTTTTTGTTGCTGACCGTCGGCATGGTCGTCTTGGTCCTGTACGTCATATTGTCGAGGGCAACCGTCGTCATCTTGGCCCGGCAGGACGAGGTCAAAATAGACTCGGTCATCGACATCTCGCGCCAGCCGATCGAGGGCGAGATCCCCGGAGACGCCATCGAACTGGCCGATGAGGTGACGCAGAAGTTCCCGTCGACCTCGGTCGTCAAGGTGGATGTCCCGGCCGAGGGCCAAGTGAAGATAAAAAGCACCTTTTCCCGGGCCCAGACATTCGTGGCCACGACGCGGCTGCTCACTCCCGATGGCGTCCTCTTCAGGATGAAAAAGACGGTCGTCATCCCGGCCAACGGCTCGATCACGGCCGATATCTTTGCCGATCAGGTCGGTCCTGGCGGCGACGTCGGCTCGACGACCTTCAGTATTCCCGGTCTGCAGCCGGACAGCCGGAGATTCTTCGCGGTCGAGACGGTCGAGCCGATCAGCGGCGGGGTCAAGGACGTGCATCTGGTCACCCAGAGCGACCTGACCAGCGCCACTGAGGTGCTCAAGGAAAAGCTGGCGAAGGAAATGACCGAAAAAATACGCGCCAAGGCCGCGGAGGGCGGCGACGGCAAGAGGAGCGAGATCATCGCGGTCGATGTCCTGGACGAGACGACCGACGTGTCGGTCGGCGCCGAAGCGCCGGAGTTCGCCCTGACATTGAAGTTGCAGGTCGCCGGAGTCTTTTACGATGAGGCGGCATTCAACAAGCTCGTCGCCGCCAAACTCAAAGAAATGGTGCCCCTTGACCGCCGCTTCCTGCGGGTCGAGGAACAGGCCACGACCATGGTCGTCGAGAAGACCGATCCGGCAGCCGGCCGGGCCAACCTGCGCATTACGGCCAAGGGCATATCAGCCATCTCTCCCGACGCGCCGGTGCTGGATCCGGCCAAGCTGGTCGGCGTGACCGCCGACGCGGCCAAGAGTTACCTGGAAAAGATAGACGGCGTCTCCTCGGCGTCGGTCAAGTTGTCGCCTTTCTGGGCCACTCGGTTGCCGAACATCGCCGAGCACATCAAGGTCGAGGTGCGCTGATATCCGATGAGCAGACGCCGCGCACCGGTCCGCTGGACCGGTTTTTAAGTTGCCATCATTCCAGCCTACGCCGGTCTGTTTTCGCGGGCGTCGCCTCGGCTTGACATTCGCGGCGGCGGCGCTATCATGCCGCCAGTTCTTTACCGGCCGACACAGAAGGAGATCGCATGTTCAAAGCCATCAAGAGGTTCTGGGCCGCCCGTCTGGGCGACACGTCCGTCTGGCGCCGATACGTACGCGCCGGCGCCGTCTTCGGAGAAGCGGTCAGCTACATCTATATGGGCGAATGCGTCGGCTTTGCCAAGCTGCTCGGGCAATGGGAGTTCTGGGAGCAGGAAGTGGCCCGCCGCGGTTTCCGGACGGTCTCCCTGGACGCTTTCGTCCAGCTCGGCGGTTACGGCGTCCCGCTCAAGGCACCCTTGGCCAAGCGCCGGCCGGACGAAAAACCGGTCTGCCACGCCCGCATCTATCGCGAGCGATACCTGGGCAAGCTGCGTCCGGCGATCGACTTCGACCGGATGATGCGCGACGGCCAGCCCCAGTGCGGCACCTACATCCGGCCCACCACCGAAGACGTCCGCGAAGACAACTGATCAATGCCGCCTCGATCGAGGCGGCATTTTTATAGCGGCTGGCGAAGATTGCCTGCCGTAATCCGGACTGCCGGTTTGTTGAGTATTTGCAGAGCTTCGGCTATCATGTACTGGTTATTATCTTTAGCCGCAGCTTGTATATGCCGGCAATAAAACCAGCTGATTTTACAAAAGTCGACACCATGCGTCATTCCGCGGCCCATGTCCTGGCCGCCGCGGTTCTGGAACTTTTTCCGGAGGCGAAGTTCGGTGTCGGTCCCGTCATCGAGAACGGGTTCTTTTACGATATAGAACTGCCCAGGCCGCTGACGCCTCTCGACCTGCAGAAGATCGAGAAGCGGATGAACATGATCATCAGTCGCAACGAACCGTTCGTCCGTGAAGAAATGCCCATCGACGAGGCCATCGAATTTTTTCGCAAGATCAAACAGCCTTACAAGGTCGAGCTGCTTGAGGACCTGAAGACCAAGGGTACGACTGCGGTGAGCGACGAAGAAGCGGGCGATGTCGAGGCCGGCGCCACCAAGGCATCCATCTATAAGACAGGAAAATTTGTCGATCTGTGCCGCGGCCCGCACGTGGCCGCGACCAAGGAGATCGGCGCCGTCAAGCTGAAATCGGTGGCCGGCGCTTATTGGCGCGGCAACGAGAAGAATCCGATGCTGCAGCGCGTCTACGGTTACGCTTTCCCCACCCAGGGCGAACTGGCCGAATATCTGAAGATGCTCGAGGAGGCGGACAAGCGGGATCATCGCCGGCTCGGCGTCGAACTCGACCTTTTCGCCTACTCGGCTCTGGTCGGGCCAGGTCTGCCGCTGTTCACCCCGCGCGGGGCGCTCTTGCGCCGCGAACTCGAGCAGTTCGTTCAGTCACTCCAGGAGCCGCTCGGCTACACGCGCGTCTGGATCCCGCACCTGGCCAAGACCGACCTCTACAAGACCTCCGGCCACTGGGATAAGTTCCAGGACGACCTCTTCCATGTCAGCAGCAAGAAGACCGACGACAAGTTCGTCCTCAAGCCGATGAACTGCCCGCACCACACGCAGATCTTCGCCTCCCAGCCGCGGAGTTACCGCGACTTGCCGGTCCGCTACAGCGAAGTCACCACCTGTTACCGCGACGAGAACACCGGTCAGCTGCAAGGGCTCTCCCGCGTCCGTTCGCTCACCCAGGACGACGGCCATGTCTTCTGCCGCCCCGACCAGGCCGTACAGGAGATCAAGGGCCTCTTCAAGCTCATCACCAAGTTCTACGCCGCCTTCAAGATGCCCCTCCGCGTGCGTCTCTCCGCGCATGACCCGAAGCACATGGAGAAGTATCTCGGCACCCCGGAAGTTTGGGCCAACGCCGAGAAGACACTATCCGACGTGCTTAAGGAGTTCGGGCGGGAGTATGAGCTCGGTATCGGCGAGGCGGCTTTCTACGGCCCCAAGCTCGACTTCATGGCCAAGGACGCCATCGGCCGCGAGTGGCAGCTGGCCACCATCCAGTTGGACTTCAACCTGCCGGAGCGTTTTGTTCTCGAGTATGCCGCCGCCGATGGCAGCAAGCAGCGTCCGGTCATGATCCATCGGGCCATCCTCGGCTCCGTCGAACGCTTCATGGGCGTGCTCATCGAGCACTATGCCGGGGCTTTCCCGACCTGGCTGGCGCCGGTCCAGGTGCAGATCATTCCGGTCGGCAAGGACCATTGGCGGACCTCGAAGAAATTGCTGTCCATGCTGCAGGCCGAGGGCATCCGCGCCGCTTACGACGAGCTGCGCGAGACCGTCGGCTACAAGATCCGCAAGTCGGAAAAGATGAAAGTGCCTTACATGCTGGTCATCGGCGACTTGGAGAAATCCTTGAAGAGCGTCAATGTCCGGACCCGCGGTAAGAAGCAGGAGAAGCGGTTGCCGCTCAAGAAGTTCACCGCTCTGGTCAAGGAGCAGATCAGCAAACGTAAGCCGACGCCATAGATATTTTGAAGAGTTTTCAAAAATCGGCCCGCTTTAGCGGGCCGATTTTTAGTGTCGATGTTTATTTAGCTTTCGTATTTGGGCATAGCTGCTTCCTTGGCGTCGGCCATGACCTGGAGCCGCAGGCCGGGCATGTTCGGCAGTTTGGCGGCGATGAGCTGGCCAAGCTTAAATTTCGCCTGGCGCTGGTCGGGCGTCTCCTTGCCTAAAAATGTCTTTTCCAGCCAGATCAGTTCATCGACGACCGCCTGATAGCGCTTGACCAGGTCGGGTGTCTCGAATTCGATGCGCTTGCCGGCGCCGGGTTTTGCCTCGGCCGCGGCTTCGGCCAGCAATTTCTCGTGTTCCTGCCGGGTCAGACGCCAGAGACCTTCATGGTCTTCTAATCCGCCGTTCAGTGAGGCAGACCTATCCAACCCCCGATTCATGGCGTCGCGTTCGGCGACGTATCGGGCGGCGATCCGGCGAGCCGTCGGGCTCAGGGCCTGTCTGAGCGGCAGCCGGTACTTTTTCTCCTTGTTGCCGGCATGTTCGGCCGCGTCTTTGGTGCGGCTGCGGTACAGCGCTTCCGGGTCGATTCCCAGTTCGCGCAGCTTCTTTTCGTCCGCGGGCAGCAGTTCTTCCTTTTCCTTTTTCACCCCTTTCAGGGCGCCGACGATCTGGTCCCGCAGGTATTCCCGTTTCCAGATGTACCAGGCATTGGCGTCGCCCTTGGCCAGCGTCTTGCCGGCAACGGCGGCCATAGCTTCGCGCGCCAGGTTTCTCTCCACTGCGGCATTGGTATAGGCATTGGGATCCTCCGCTTTCTTGTAGCGCCCCCGGCCGCGCATGACCAGGTCCATCTCCGTTTCGGCGTCGAACATTTTTCTGGCCGCGGCTTCGTAGGCAGAGTCGGTCACGGCGCCTTTGGCGTTGAAGTTCTTCTCGCCGTGGAGATATTCGCTCAAATTGACGTGCGCGAGGTCGAACAGCCAGCCCTCGACCTGTTTTTCGGCTTCGGCGCGCCGCTGGCGCACCGCTTCCTTCTGCCGTTCGCTTAGCTGGCCCATCTTCTCCGGCACCTCCGGCACTTTAGGCACGCTGAGGCCGGCCCGGATGTCCAATTCGAACTCTTCCAGGGCCGGTTCCGCTTCCTGGTGCGTCTGGTAAGCTTCTTTGACGAGTTCGCCGGCCTGCTTCTTTTCCCAGGCCAGATTGATCTCTGCTTCGTGCCTTGTCTCCTCCAACTGGCGCAGTTCATCCTCAGAGACTTCTTCCGGCGCTTTACCGGTGGCGGTCTCGCCAGCTTGAAGGGCCTCTGCCGGCGGAAATTTTTCCGCGGAGTTCTCCGGGGCCGGATTTTGTTCCTCGTTCTCTAGCATAGGGTCGAGGCAATGTCTCCGCGGCCTTGTCGCCGGCCGCGGCGCCATCCGGCCAGAAGCCGGACGTAAACAAATCGGCCCGCTTTTTCAGCGGGCCGGGTAATGACATCAGAATTTCATCGTGCCGATTCCCATATTGGCCGGCCGGTTGGCGTTGGCCCGCCGTTTGGCGTTGAGCAGACCCAGCTTGAGCAGGCGCAGGTTCATCATGTCGCTGTACTTCTTCGGATCCTTGATCTGCAGCTTGGTCAGGTCGATGTCTTCCCTCAGGCTGTTGTATTCGCTGGTCCGCTCCTCGTACTGCCTGATTGTTTGGCGGAAATCGCGGTTGAAGATCGAGCGCAGGCCGATCTTGAAGGAATTCCAGTGAGAGACAGCCTTGTTTATGGCCACCTCATCGAGATCCAGGCCGAATTTTTGCTTGAACTTGCTTTCCAGTTCCTTGAGACCGGGCTTGTGTTCTATCCGGCCGGTCGTCTCGTTGATCAGCTCGGCGCCGTTCTCGATCCCTTGGAGCCGTTTTTCATCCCGTTGCAGCTCCTTTTCCAGGATAGCCTTGCGTTCCGGGGTCAGCTCGTTATTTTTCAAGGCATCCTTGACTTCGGCGGCTGTCGGCGGTTTTTCGGACTCAGCGGCCTTCTCCGCCGCCTCTCGCGCCACCCGGTCTTTCTCTATCTGCCGCAGTTCGGCCAGCGATTCCTCGACCTCGGATTTGGGCTTTTCGGCCGGCTTCCATTTGCCCTCGGCTTCGTCCTTGACCCGCTGCGCCTCGATCTGCCGCAGTTCGGCCAGCGATTCCTCGACCTCGGATTTGGGCGTCTCGATCGGTTCTACGGAGATGATCATGTCGGGAGTGATCTCGATCGGCTTGATCATGTCCGGCGTCAGCAGGAACGGCTCCTCCTCGGCGCCGAGAGCGTTCACGGCATTGTTGATCTCATCCTCGGTCAGATTGGCGAATTCGCCGATCGGTTCGACGGCCAGGTTGATCTCTTCCTTGGTCAGGTCCTTGAACATACCCGCCCTTTCTTTGGCCAGGCGCATCTTTTCGTCCAATTCCTTGAACTGTCCGTGGATCTGCTCGATCTTGCCGGTCATCTCGACGATCTTGGCGGTCTCGCCTTTGAGCGCAGCATTCATCAGCTCTTTGGACATGTCGACCAGCTTGCCGTGCAGTTCGCTCTGCTGGACCTTCAATTGGTCCTCGCTCAGCTCCACCGTTTCCGGCGGCGCCTCGACGGCCTCGAGCGGCGGTTCGGGCGCGGTTTCTTGCGGGACAAAGCCGCCGATGCGTTCAGGACTCATATGGTGATAATGAATTGATTATCTTGTTCCAAGATATCATTTTTCGCCCCATTTGTCAATAATTGGGCATATTTTAGCTAAAAAAAGGGATGGATTCACGCCCACGCCGCCCCGATGCCACCGGTCCTCATGATTGACTTGGGCCGTCCGGCGATGTTAGATTGTTCAGACCGTCGAAACTTCGATATGACCCAAGCCAAGTATCACGTCCAAACCTACGGCTGCCAGATGAACAAGTCGGATTCCGAAAGGATCGCGGCCGTGCTTGACGGCCTTGGTCTGCGGCCGGCAGCCGCCGAGAAGGAGGCCGATGTCATCGTCCTCAATTCCTGCTCTGTGCGCAAATCGGCCGAGGACCGCATCTTCGGCAAGCTGCGGAAGTACGGCCTGTGGAAGCGCAGCCGGCCGGACCTGATCGTGGCCGTCACCGGTTGTCTGCCGGGTCGCGACCGGGACCACGCCATCCGGAACAAGATGCCGCAAGCCGACCTGTATTTCCCGATCAAGGACCTGCCGCAGCTGCCCCGTTGGATAGCCGAACTGAACCCGAAACTGGCCAACACCGGCGACGCCGTCGCCGATTACCTGAAGATCACGCCGCGCTACTCGTCGCCGTTCTCCGCTTACGTGACCATCCAGACCGGCTGCCAGAAGTTCTGCACCTATTGCGTCGTCCCTTACGCCAGGGGACTGGAGCGCAACCGGCCGGCGGCCGATATCCTGGCCGAGATCAGGGGATTGGCCGGCCGCGGGGCCGTCGAAGTGACCTTGGTCGGGCAGGCCATCAATACTTACGTCGCGCCGGACCGCCAGGCCTTCTCCAAGACCAACCCTTACCGCAACGATTTCGCCGCCTTGCTTTGGGAGGTGGATCGGGTCCCGGGCATCGCCCGCATCAACTACACGGGCGCCCACCCCATGAACATGACCGACGAGGTCATCGACGCCCTGGCGCTGCCTAAACAGATGAACTTTCTCCACCTGCCCGTCCAGGCCGGCAACAACGAGGTCTTGCGGAGGATGAACCGCCGTTACACCAGGGAGCAGTACCTGGAGATCATCCGCAAGATCAGGGCCAAGAGGCCGGCTATCGCCCTGGGCACGGACATCATCGTCGGATTCTGCGGCGAAACTGCTGAACAATTTGATGATACGGTCAGCCTGTATCGGGAGGCGGACTTCGACATCTCCTACAACGCCTTGTACAGCGTCCGTTCCGGCACCCAGGCGGCCAAGCTTTACGCCGACGACGTGCCGCGGCCGGAGAAGAAGCGCCGCTGGAACGCCCTGCAGCGGCTCATGGAAGAGACGGTCCTGCGCAAGAACCAGGCATACGTCGGCCGGACGGTCGAGGTGCTGGTCGACCAGCGCGGCAACGGCTGGTGCGGCGGCAATTCCAGCGAGATGAAACTTGTCCGTTTCGACGAGAGCGATGACCTGCGGGGTCGGATAGTCGAGGTCAGGGTGGAGAAAGCCCTGGAATGGCTGCTTCTGGGTAAAAAAGTCGCCGCTAGATGAGCTGTATTATGCCGACTGACCGGAAACTGCCTAAACTCATCGCCGTCGTCGGACCGACGGCTTCGGGGAAGACCGACTTGGCCGTGGCGCTGGCCAGGAAGTTCCGCGGCGAGATCATCTCCGCCGATTCGAGGCAGTTCTACCGCGGCACGGAGATAGGTTCGGACATCATCCCGGGCCGCTGGACCAAGAGGGGGCGGCGACGGGTCTATCTGGCCCGCGGCGTGCCGCATTACGGCATAGCCATCAGGCCCCCGGACCGGCAGGTCACGGTCGCCGAGTTCAAGACGATGGCGGCGCGGCTGGCCAAGGACATCATCCGCCGCGGCCGGCTGCCCATCCTGGCCGGCGGCAGCGGTCTCTACATCCGCGCCGTCGTCGACAATTTTGACATCCCGGAAGTGCCGCCTCAGCCAGCCATCAGAGCCAGGCTGGCCGGTTACAGCTCAACCCGTCTTTTTCGGATGCTCAGCCGTCGGGACCCGGAATACGCCCGGCGGATACCGCCGCAGAATCGCCGTTTCCTGACGCGGGCCCTTGAGGTCATCGAGGTCACGGGCAGGCCGTTCTCCGCCCAGCAACGGACTGCCGCGCCCGTCTTCGACGTGCTGCAGATCGGCATCCGTCGGCCGCGGCGGCAGATATATCGCCGCGTAGAGGATCGCGTTGACCGACAAATGGCCGCTGGACTGCTCGAAGAGGCGGCACGGCTGGGAAAACGACATGGCTGGGACCTTCCTGTCTTGTCCGGCCTCGGTCATCGGCAGCTCGGACTGTATCTGCAGGGCAAAACGACACTGGAAGAAGCCGTGGGGCTCATAAAACGCGACACGCGGCACTTCGCCAAGAGGCAAATGACCTGGTTTCGCCGCGATGAACGCATCCACTGGGTGAAAAATGAGTCCGAGGCGTTCAGGCTGGCCAAGGATCATCTAAGTGAATGAACAGCCGACTTGGGGCAAACTTATCCCCCGACTTTTTTAGCTTATTTAAGCTCATTTTTGTATTTTGGGGCTGTTCGGACTTGCGCCTATTAGCCTTATTTAAGCGGAGGTGCTATAATGGGATTAGTAAATTCTTAACCTTATTCTTATGGCCGAGGTCATTGGCTATTGCGTCAAGTGCAAGGAGAAGAGGGAGATGAAGGATGCGGCGGAGATCGCCATGCCCGCTAAGGGCGGCGGTACGCGTCCGGCGATGAAGGGCACCTGCACCGTCTGCGGTACGGGCATGTTCAAGATCCTTCCCAAGAAGAAATAGCCTGCAAACAAAGGTTAGAACGAAAAACCCCGCTGAGGCGGGGTTTTTTCGATCAAGGCAGGTTCTCGACTCCGGCCTTCGGCCTCCGCTCGAACAATATTCTTCGAGCGAGGAGCGAAGCGACGAGTCGAGAAGTTTCCTCCTCACTTATTCAGTTCCTTTTCCAGCATCTCCCTGGCGGTTTGGGGCGGCGATTTGCCCCGGGTGGTTTTCATGACCTGGCCGACCAGGAATTGGATGGCGTTACCCTTGCCCTTGCGCCAGTCGGCGACGACGCCGGGGTTGGCGGCGATGACGTTCTGGACGACGATCTCCAGTTCGGCGCGATCCTCCACCTGGCCGAGGTTCTTTTCCTCCATGATGATCGACGGGTCGGCGCCGGTGGCGGCCATGATCTCCAGCACGATCAGGGCGTTCTGGCCGGTCAGCTTCTTCTGGTGGATCAGGGACAGCAGTTCGGCGAAATCCTCCGGCGTTATCTTGAGGTCGCGCGGACCGATCTTCATTTCAGCCATGACGCCGCCCAACTTGGTCAGCAGCCAGCCGCCGGCCAGCTTGGCGAATTCGGCCAGGTGCTTCTGCCAATCCGGCTTCTGGCCTCCTGCTTCCGGCGTCGCTTCGAACCAGGCCTGAAGTTCGGACATGACCTGCTCGGCGTAATTGGCCAGGTCCTGATCGTCGCAGACGATCCTGGCGTCGGCCTCGGAAAAACCGTACTCTTCCACGAAGCGCTGCCGTCTGGCGCCGGGCAGTTCGGGGACGCGGCCGCGCACGGCCGCCGTGATCTCGGTCAGGTCGAGCGGCGGCAGGTCCGGTTCGGGAAAATAGCGATAATCATGAGCCTCCTCCTTTTCCCGCTGGGGCACGGTGACGTTCTTGTCGTCGTCCCAGCCGCGAGTCGATTGTTTGGCCGGCGGATCGCCGTTGATCCAGAGCAGCGTCTGCCGCTCTATCTCGTGTTCCAGCGCCTTTTCCACGGAACGGAAGGAATTGATGTTTTTGACCTCGGTCTTAGGGTTGAGTTGGGACGGCCATTTCTCCCGGGCCGGCTTTTCCGGCAGTCGCCGCAGCGAGATGTTGGCGTCGCAGCGCAGCTGCCCCTTCTCCATGTCGGCGTCGGAAACGCCGAGGTAGCGCATTATCATGCGGAGTTCCTGGAGGAAAGCCTTGGCTTCGGCCGGCGTAGCGATGTCCGGCTCGGTGACGATCTCGGCCAGCGGGGTGCCGCCGCGGTTGAAGTCGACGTAGGAAGACTTGCCGTCCGGGGAATGCATCAGCTTGGCCGCGTCCTCTTCCAGATGGACCCGGTTCAGGCGTACCGTGGCCGTCCGCCTGCGGCCGTCTTTTTCCGTGACGGCAAAGGAAACGGATCCGCCCTCGACGACCGGCAGGTCCTTCTGGGAGATCTGGTAGCCTTTGGGCAGGTCGGGATAGAAATAGTTCTTGCGGTCGAATTTTGATTTTTCGGCGATGCGGCCGCCCAAGGCCAAGCCGATGAGGACGCCGAATTCCACGGCTTGCCGGTTGACGACCGGCAAAGCTCCGGGTTCGCCGAGGCAGACCGGACAGACGGTCGTGTTCGGCGGCTCGTATTCGCCGCGGTTGGAGCAACCGCAGAACATTTTCGATTTTGTCTTCAGCTGGACGTGTATCTCCAGGCCGATGACCGGCTCAAGATGCATATTTGGGAAAAACGGCTTTTAGCTGAGTCGAGGGCGGACGGCTTCCGCCGCCCGCATTCCGTCTCGCTTATTTTGGATTATCAGTCCGGTCTTTTCAAGTCGTACCAGAGGACCAAGTTAGAACCGAGGAACAGCGGTAGGCTCAGGCCGTAGAAGATCTGGGGCACGACCGTGGTCACCAGCAGATGCAGGTTGGGCAGGGCGTAGATGTCGGTGATGGTGCCGAAGAACATGCCGGGATCGCCGAGGACCGCCCCCAGCAGCAGATAGGCCAAGGCCAGAGCGAATTTGACGGCGAAGAAGAAGATCAGCCAAGGGACGACGATGCGGAAGAGGACGGCCCACCAGCGACCGGCGACCAGCGCCTTGCTTTTCTTGAGCGCCGCCCGACCGCGGACGTCATCGACGATGATGTTGTTGGCGGCGAAAGCGAACCAGACGGAGAAGATGAGCGCCGGGACGATGAGCAGGACGAAGCCGAAGATGACCGCGGCGGAGACCATGATCGACACCCAGATGAACGGGATGAGTTTCTGGATGCCGACGCCCAGCGAGCCGCGGACATCGGCCGGTTTGTTCTGCAGCGTTCTCGCAGTGGCGTCGAGGGCGGCGGCGATGATCACGCCGATGAACAGCGACAGCGGCAGCGACAGGAGCGTGAAGATGAAGCTGGCCAGCATACGGTCCGGAACCAGGGAGCGCGTCAGCACGCCGAAAGCCCAAAAAATGACGCTGATGAACATGATCCAGGCCGTGAACTCGGCGTAGATGCGCCAGTGACGGTGGAAGTTCCGCCAGGAAAGGACGATGATGTCGGCCGGATCAAGGAGTTTCCGCGGCATAGTTCTCGAGGGGCGATGGGCCCGGTTAAGGCGATAAAGAGAGATATTGGGCGGCGTAAGGCCGCTTCACGCCAATTATAACAAAAAAGACCCTCTTATAGAATAAAGGGTCTTCATCAGCGGTTGAGCAGCGGTTCGATGGTCCGCCAGACGAGGCGGTGGATATCTTCCCGCGACAGCAGTTGTCCGTCCTTGACGCACTCGATGAGCTGGAACCTCTGCGGGTCCAGGGCGGCTATCTCGAGGTAGGTCGCCTCGGCGTCCTTGAGGTGCTGCAGGCTCTTCTGGTGGCCGTCAGCCTTGCCGTCGCGCTGGTTGGCCAGTTGTTGGCCGATCTCGGCCGGGACATGCAGGATGATGGTCAGGTCCGGCTTGGGTATCTTGAAGAGACCGTACTCTGTCTCGTCGTTCCAGCGCAGGAAAACGCGCCGCTCCATTGGATCGGCGATCTTGCCGCCTTGGTGGCCCATGTTGGACGACACCCAGCGGTCGGCGACGACGACATGGCCGGCTTCGAGCCAGCGGCGGATGTCCAGGCTGGCCGCGAAGCGGTCGATGGCGTAAAACATCGAGGCCACGCGCGGGTCGATCTTGGTCGGGTCGCCGTAGGCGCCGGCGAGATAGTCTTCGGTCGGTCCGGCGCTCTTCTTCCCGTATTGCGGAAAAGCAACGGTGTCGACCAGCTGACCTGACTCGATCAGGCGGCTGACGAGCGTCTTCGTCTGGGTGGCCTTGCCTGAACCATCGGTGCCGTCTATCACAAAGAACATTCCTTTGGTGGTCATAGTTTCACCCCTCCTGAGGTCAGCATAGAATACCCGTTTTTTTATGTCCACTTTAGGCAGGTTCTCGACTCCGGCCTTCGGCCTTTACTCGAATAATATTCTTCGAGCGAGCGCAGCGAGTCGAAAAGTCTCCTTATTTCTTCTCCAGCACCCGCTCCTCGGCCCGTTGGCGGGCTTCGGAGTCGGCCCGGCTCCAGAAATAGTCGTTATGGTCGGCGAATTTGATGATCGCGCCGCGCCAGGGCGACCGGGCGGCGATGGCTTTATGGATGAGCTGGCAGACCTTGCGGTAGGAAGGATGGCCCTGGGGCGTGGTACGCAGCTCGATGAGGTGCGAGGCCTCGCGGTCGTTGAATGCCATCACCCAGCGGACCAGCGAGCCGTGCAGCGTGGCGTAAGAGGCGGCTTCGGGGAAGTCGGGAAGCAGGCGGTCGTAAAGCGCGGCCGCCTTTTCCTGGCAGGCGCGAGCTTCGGCGGCGAAACCGGCCGTTTCCAGGTCCGGGGGCATGGCGAAACCGTGCTTGGGCGTGAATTTCTGGCGCATCTGGGTGGTCATGCGGTGGCGCATCAGGTCCTTGTAGGTGCCGAAGTCGGTCAGGAAGTCGAAGGTGTAGGGATAGCCGGCTTCGAGGGCGCGGCCCGGCCGGTCGCGGCGGTTAGCCCGCTCGCCGACGTAGGCGTCGATGACCATTTTTTTCTCGGCCGGGGATATGGCGCGGACCTTGGCCCTGATTTGCCGCAGGGGCAGCCTCAGATAAGGATAGAGCATGTGGCTCACGACCAGGTTGTCCTCTTCTTCCTGCAGGGCGGTCCGCAGCGCCGCGGCGTCGAGCGGTCCGGCCTTCAGTTTGGCGGCCATGGCGTCCTCGCCGCGGTCGACAAGCGTAACGGCGTCTTCTTCCTGCGGCGCAGCGCCGGCGAACAGGGCTACGGACAACTCCTTCATCCGCTCACGGTTGGCCGCGAGGTATTCCGAGCGCTTGGCCCGTTTGACGTAGCGCGGGATGATTCGGTCGAGTTGGAGGCGCATCTTGTCGGCGATGTCGCGGGCCTCGGGCAGGTCGCTCGAGTAGCAGTGGTTGAGGACGTTCTGGAAGAAGCGGCCGTTGCCGAAGATGCCGACGTTGGCCAGGGTAGCGAGAGGCAGCAGGTAGCGCAGGGTGTCGCAGGCCTTGGTCTTGATGTCGGCCGAATAGGTGCGCTTGAAGGCTTTGATGTCGTCCTCGCCCAGGCCGGCCAGTTTTTCCTTGACGCCGTCGCCGTTGATATCGTATTCGGCGGCCTCCATCGGCTTGAGTTTCCGGTAGAAGTCCTGCATCGGCTCGACCAGCCTGGCGTAGGTCTGGAAGATGAAGTCCATCGTCTCGACGTAGGCGGCGGCATGCGGCGAGGCCATGACGGCCGGGTCGCGGTAGTAGCGGAAGTTGCCGTCCTTGCCGGGCTTGTCGAAGAGCACGTAGCGGGTGGATTTCTCGATGGGGGAGCCGCCGATGCGCCGGTCCTCGATCTCCTTGGTGGCCAGGATGGAGATGTTCTCGAAAGAGACGTGGGCGCCTTCGAGTTCGCCGACCGAGTCGTCGCCGAAGGCGATGAGCACCCGCTCGATCAGGTCCTGGGCCTTGGCGGCGCTCACATGGCCTTCCTCGACGAATTCCTTGAGTAGCGTCTCGCGGAAGCCGGTCGAAGCGCGGCTGTAGCGGGCGTAGACCGCTCCGACGATGCCCTCCAGGTTCTTCACGGCGAAGATGTCCGATTCGGTGTCGGTGACGAAGGGTTCAAGTTTGGCGCGTTCTTCGGGGGTAAAGGTGGGCATAGGTATTTGGGGATTAGTTCGGGCTCTATTATAGCGGGTGGAGAGGGAGAGGGCTAATGGGAGTGTGCACAGAAAAATACGGGTTCGAATCTTAGTCCTGCAAGTGATGTATTTTTCACCTCCAGCAAATTATTGTAGAATACGATACATGAATGAAATAACACTTCACAATCAATGGGTCGTTAAAGCTCCCGTAGATGATGTATTCAGAATAATGACCGACTTCGAAAAATTTCCGGAGCATTTTCCAAAGGTCGCCGAATTAATACAGATTAATAAACGGGAAGGAAATTACGTAGAGATGGACGCAACCGTAAGATCATTCGGTAAAAGATTTCAGGTGAAGATGAAGACTCAAATTCTTCCGGGGAAGGGCTTCATCTCAAATAATAACAGTTATCAGTTTGGGACTTCTGGACATGAAGAGATGTTGTTTTCTGAACACGCCAGAGGAACTTTGATTGACTATACCTATCAGGTCACCATTCATAAAAAATGGCTACGTATAATCGCTGTGCCGCTATTACGCCGGTATTCGATGAAATACTGGGAAAAAGCAGTTATTGATCAGCTTAAAAAGATTCTTGAGAAACAATAGTACTATACCTGGTGCCCCTGGGTCAGGTGAATGAGAATCGATCCATTCGGGTCGATTTTTGGTTGATAAAAAAAGAGCGCACCCGGAGGAGAGAGCGGGTGCGCTCTTTCCGCGCGGGTGCGCGTGAAGCGTACTTGCAGAAGATGTAATTTTTTACGCAAAACCGCCGCGTTGCCGCGGCGGTTTGGTTTATTTCTTCTACGACCGCTTCAGGAATGCCTGGTACGTCAGGCGCAGCAGGGCGCCGAGCGCGGCCAGGATGAAGACCAGGACGATGCCCCAGCCGATGAAGGGAATCAGGCCCACGATGCTCAGGGCCGCGGTGCCGACTAATACCTCCTGCCAGATCTTCGCGCCCTCCTTCTTCTGGATCAGCTTCATGAGCCACCGGCCGCAGACGATGTTGGCCAGGGCCGCGGCCAGGAGGAAGAGCAGCGCGTAGGCCAGCCCGGCGAGGAAGGCCAGACCGATGCCGATGACGGTCGCCGCGATGAATATGAGGGCCGGCGCCGCCGCGATAAAGGCCAGGAAGCCGATGCCGGCGCTGGGCCAGAAATTGGCCAGGCCGGTCTTCGCCGCCGGCTCGAACACTTTGCGGAGCAGGTAGGCGAGCGCCAGCGCGGTGGCCAGCATGACCAGGAACTTGGCCAGGAACAGGGACAGCATGAATCCTAAGACAGTCTTCTTGTCGATGTTGAAGACGCGGCCGCTACCCGGGTGTTTCCACGATGATCCCGCGCGCATCGTCGCCTGCTTGTAGGTCGTCTCTCCCATGACCGCCGCTCCGGCAGCCATGGTCGCTTCTTTGGCCGCGGTATAGTCGAGATCGCCGGCGATCTCGGCCTTCTCGCCCATGGTCAGGCTCTCGACGCGGGCCTTGACCGAGCCGCCCACCTTGCCGTTGATGGTTACCTGGCCGCCGCCGACCAGTATGTTGCCCTGGACCGGGGCGTTGATCACCACGTTGCCGCCGCCGATGATAAGGTCGCCGCCGATGGCAGCTGTGGAGCTGATGTTTATATTGCCGCCGCCGATGAACAGGTCGTCGGCGACCGGCCCCTCGACCATGATGTTGCCGCCGGCCAGATGGGCGCTGCCGCCGACCTCGCCGCGGCTGATGACCGTGCCGCCGGCAGCCATCAGGTTCTGGCCGACCCGCTTATCGATGACGACCGATCCGCCAGCCGTGTAGAGACCGTTCTCGATCTCCGTGCTGATGTTGACGATGCCGCCGGCCGTATAGAGATTCTTGATGGACGTCTCGCGCGCGACAGAGATGCTGCCGGACTGCTTATCTGGTTTGATGATCTCCGCCGCAGCCACCGGTAGCGCGGCCAACGCCAGACTGAACAGCAGGGCCGAAATGGCGGCTATTTTACCTGAAGGTTTCATATGAGCTCGGTTAATGTCATTAGATAATACTTTAGTTACTGTACAAGTATGTGTCCGCGCCGGTCAATCGCTCAGAATATCGGTACCTGGTAATTTGGGGACACTCGTTGGATTTCTCCGGGGGCTTGACCGCGATGTTAGAATAACCTAACATTAAATTAGGTATATCTAACTTAATAAGCTCAGCTATTATGCCGTCACCAAATTCGGCCAAGCGAAAATTTATCGCCATGGTCAGCGTGCTGGTGCTGCTGTTGTCAACGCTCGTATTGTGGTCCATTAATGCCTATCGGCAGCACGATGCTCCGCTCCCGGAGTTGTCGCTCCAATTCGTCATTTTACTGTTATTGTTTGTTTTTCTGGTGCCGCTGATGATCAGGATGCGCCGCGACATCAAGCTGGGGCTGCCCATCGAGGACGAGCGGTCGAAGAAGATCACGTTCCTCGCCGGTTATTACGCCTATCTGGTCTCGATCTATCTCTGGTTGGGTATCATGTATTTCGAGGAATATTTCACCGTCAGTTCGGCCTGCGCCGCGGCCATCCTGGGTTCGTCGGTCACTTTCGGCCTGGCCTACGTCATATTGGGCCGTAAACCTAAGATCGGCTGATATGCGCACCCGCATCAAAGAATTACGGGCTCGCCTCGGCCTGACCCAGGAGGATCTGGCCAGGAAGGTCGGTGTCCGGCGCGAGACCATCCTCTATATGGAGAAAGGGGAATACAACCCTTCGCTTCAGCTGGCGCACGACACTGCCGCAGCGCTCGGCACGACCATAGACGAGCTATTCCTCTTTGACGTTTAGGACCGGTCTCGACTCACGTTCAAGCCGCCCCGCCGCCGGGGCGGTTTTTTGTCAAAAATAAAGAGCGCACCCGGAGGAGAGAGCGGGTGCGCTCTTTCCGCGCGGGTGCGCGTGAAGCGTTACTTGTAGAAGATGTCCGTCTTGTTGCGGTCGTCGGTCAGGCGCATGCGCCAGTACCAGAAGCGGTAGTAGGGCGCCGCGAGATGCAGCAGGACCGTGTAGAGGCCGAAACCGGCGAGGAGCCAGAGGTGGCCGATGAATAGCTCGGCCGATCCGGCGACCCAGGCGGCTCCGCCGGCGCAGGCCAGCGAGACGGCCAGCCCGACGAGGTAGTCGAGCGGGAACAGGCCGAACACCCAGGGGCTCTTGGCGTGCCACCAGATGCACTCCTTCCTGAACTGCCCGGCGTAGTGAGGGTTGAGCACGAACCAGTAGTAGTCCCAGAGCGGGCACCAGGCGAAGTACATCGCCCAGGCCATGAGCTCGGCCTCGAACGACCAGGCGGCTCCCTGGAAGAAGCCAGCGTGGAAGATCAGCACGGGTAGGAAGAACATGAAGGCGTGGTAGCCGGTGAGCGGCTTGCCGCCCATGAGGAGCCCGTAGGCCCGGGCCCAGAAGCCGGTCGTGCGGTACCAGGTAGGCGCCTTGTGCGCCCAGCCGAACTTGCCTTCGCTCTCGATCTCGATGGCCGCCACGACGGTGGCGAACAGCGACCAGAACAGCACTTTCGCGATGAGCGCGGCCATGGCGGCCTCCTTTTTGTGTTGTGGGTGGAAAGATCCTCCGGCTGACCGCGCCGAACGGGTCGTGATTGCGACCCGATAATATAGCACAAAAAGACGGCTTTGTCAATCCTGCCGCCCCCTGAAATAGGGCTAAAATAGCGGAATAAGTTCTCGACTCGGCCTTCGGCCTCGCTCGAACAATATCCTTCGAGCGAGGAGCGAAGCGACGAGTCGAGAAGTATCTGGAGGAAGCGCGGTAATTGACGCCAGCGTTCGCTTTGGATAAGGTGGGCCATCCGTTCCTTTCAGACGCCTGACCAGAAGGAGGCGAACGTGAACAGCCGCATAGTCTGCATTGCCGGCGGCTCGGGAGCCGGCAAGACGACGTTGGCCGAAGGCCTCATCGTGCATCAGGGCGACCGCGCGTCGCTCTTGAGCCTCGACGAATACCAGAAGTCCAAGAAGGACGTTCCGCACATGCCGAGCGGCCGGCCGAACTACGATCACCCGGATGCCGTCGCCTGGGGGCCGTTCCTGCGCGACCTGGCCGCCCTGCGTTCCGACGCGGACATCCATCTGCGGCAGAAGCGCAAATGCTCGTCCATGGACGGCGGCGTCCTGCCGGCCGCGGACGTCATCGTGCCGGCCCGGCCGCTCATCATCGTCGAGGGCTATCTGGCCCTCTGGCATCCGGACGCGCGGGCCATGTACGACCTGGCCGTGTTCCTCGACGGGCCGCCGGAGTTGCGCCTGGCCCGGCGCCGCTGGGCCAAGGATCCGCAGTACGTCGACGAGGTGCTGCTGCCCATGCACGACCTCTACATCGAGCCGACCAAGGCCTACGCCGACCTGATCATCGACGTGGCCGCCGCCTCCAGGACGGAGGTCCTGGAAACGGCGCTCGCGGCGCTCGCCGCGCGCGGCTTCATCTGACCCGCCCGCCATCTTCGGATGGCGGTTTTTATTGAAAAAACCAGCGCCGCGGGGCGCTGGTCTTCTTGTTCTCTTGGCAACTCAGCCCTTCTTGTGGGTCTTGGTGCATTTGCATTCGTAGGACATCGCCCGGTCGCAGCCGATCAAGATAAGAAATATCGGCCAGATGATCGAGTTGGCATGACCCGAGATCCAGCCAAGCCCGTTCAAAAGAAAAGAGGCGCCGATCAGGGCGATCAGGGCGGGCACCACCTTGTGGTGCGGGCACTTGCAGTAAGGTCCTGACGCTGCAGGGGCCATCGGTTGAGCTTGTTCCTCCATAAAATAAGGTTAGATAAGTAATTATTCATTCGTACATTAATTATACACCCCGACGGTCCGCGGCGTCGATTGGCGGCCGCCGATCACCAGAACATCGGTGCCAGACGCCTCGAGGACAGATGATAAAAAAATCGACCCGCTTCGGGTCGATTTTTGGCTGATATCGGTCCCGGTGTCCGAGGACGGATCATTCAGCCGCACCGCTTACTTGGCGCAATTCGGATACCGGCCGTCAACCTCGTCAGGCAGGCAAGTCTTCTGATAATATGGCTGTTTCTTCGATTCCGCGCCCAATTTCTGGATCGTGCAGCACAGTTTCGGGATACCGCGCTGGACCACCATGAAATCGAATGCCGACGTCTGGAAATAGAGGAAGGCGATGGCCGCGAAAACGATGTTGATGAGCAGGGAAACGATGAGCGCGGGCAATAAGACTTTCGTTGACATAATTTGGCTAAAGATATGTTTAATACGGTCATTTTACCATAATTATCGGCCGGGAGGATACGGCGGTAACAAATACCTTGCTAAAAGGTTTCGCCGGATGATAACCTTGAGTCGGCTCTTTCAAAGACTTAGTTGAATTATCAGAGGAGGTAATATGGCTCGAGGCGCTTTTTTAATCATTGTCGGACCGTCGGCGGTCGGCAAGACCACCGTGGTCGATCGTCTGCTGGCGCTCGTCCCGTCAGCCGTTCGGCTGGTCACGACGACGAGCCGTCCGCCGCGACCCGGCGAGGTCGACGGACGCGACTACCACTTCGTCAGCCGCGACGAGTTCGTCGCCAAGCGCGACAACGGTGAGTTCCTCGAATGGAACGAGTTTTGCGGCTACTTTTACGGCTCATCGAAGGTCGTACTGGACGGTCTGCGCGCTAGTCACCTGGCCGTGTTCGCCGTCCTGGACGTGAACGGCGCCCGGGCAGCCAAAGCTGCCGCACCCGACAGCGTCACTATCTTCATTCGGCCCGACTCGATGCGCGAGCTGGAACGGCGGTTGGTGCAGCGCCCCGACTGCGACCCGACGCAACTGGCCAAGCGCATCAATAGGGCCGTCGAGGAAATGGTTCTGGCGACGGCGTTCGACTACGTCGTCACGAATCGCGACGGCCATCTGGATGAGGCTGTCCAAGAGATCAAGGACATCGTCAAAGTTCATATGCCTGATCCGTCGGCCGGCTTCTGACGCCGCGCCTCCTCGCGAACTTGAAATCCCGACCTGATGGCCGGGATTTTGTATTTTGATCATCTCTGCGGTGATGGCCGCTACCCCGTGCTGCCGAACCCGCCGCGGCCGCCGCTTTGCGGCAAAGGAACCTCCACCAGATGGCATCTCTCTATCGGCAGGACGAAGGCCTGGGCGACGCGTTCCCCGCGGGCCACGGTGACCGGCTGGTCGGTGAAGTTGTAGACCTGCACCTTGAGTTCGTCCTTCGGTCCGCGGAAATCGGTGTCCAGCAGGCCGAAACCGTGCGGCGTGAGCAGGCCTTTCTTCAGCGGTGTCGACGAGCGCGAGGCGACGATCAGGGCGTGGCCGGGCGGCAGCTGGAAGACGAGATTGGCCGGGATCAGGGCTATCTGTTTTGGCGGCACGACGGTTTCCGTCCGGGCGTAGACATCGAAAGCGGCCGAGCCGTCAGTGGCGTAGGCTGGCATGGGCAGGGTCGGGTCGACGCGGCTGATCTCCAGTTTCATAGGTATGTTTGGGCCGTGTCGGCTACGGCGTTGACGATGAATTGGACCAAGGCCGACGATGTCATGATGATGATCACCCCGATGACGGCTCCTTTGATGACCTCGATGGCCTCGGCGCGGTTCTCTTCGCAGCCGCCATGCGTCATCATGAGCAGGCCGCCGTAGAGGATGCGCATGACCATGACCAGGCCGACGAAGCCCAGGGCCGCCCGGATCACCCTGACGGCGATCTCGCGGATATCCAGCATGGGCAGGCCGATGCCGCCCGCGTAGACCAGACCCAGATCGATCCCTTGCGTTTGTGCCGATGATGCGGAAGGCAGGAGCACCAGAAAGAGGACGAAAACGAGGGATACTGCCAGCCTCCGCTTGGGGGAGACCATAATCATGTCCCGGCAGGTTTCGGCCCTGGCCAGGACGGTTATCTCAATCCACTCGCTTTGGTTCTTCGAAATTCTTCCACATCTGCGAAGCCTGCGGCTCTTGGGCGCCGAAGTACTTCGAACCTAGTTTTTTGGATCCGTAGGGGTTTTCGCAGGCCGAGGACAGGGGACAGAAGGACATCTGAGCGATGGGCATCTTGTAGAACAGCTTGACCGGCAGGCTGCCGATGTTGGACAGCTCCAGCGTCAGTTTCAGGCGGTTGCCCGGGTCGAGATAGCCGGCCGTGGCGTGGATGATGATGCCCAGGCGGCCGAGCGAGCTCTTACCCTCCAGGCGGCCGACGACGTCGTTGCCGACGCCGACCTCCTCGTAGGTCGCGCCAAGGGCGAATTCGCCGGGGTGCAGGATGAAAGGCCGGATTTCGTCTATCTCCACCCGGCGCATCAGGTTGTCCACCGGGGTTTTGACGTCGATGATGTGGTGGTTGACCGTGTCGAATATCAGGAAAGACCTGTCCAGATGAAGGTCGATGGACGCCGGTTGGACGCACTCGGGCATATAGGGCGTGACGGTGATCTTGCCCAGGCGGAGGTATTCCTTGATGTCCCGGTCGGAGAGGATCATAGATACCCTTGTTTATATCAAACGGCGGGCGATATTTCAAATCGTCCGCCGTCATTTTCTGTTGATGGTTTTTCCTCGCGCTTACGGCGCCACTTTGATGCCCGGACCCATGGTCGAGGTCAGGGTCACCGAGCGCAGGTAAGTCCCTTTGGAACTGCCCGGCTTGGCCCGGCGCACCGCTTCCATGAAAGCAGAGAAGTTCTCCAGCAGTTTTTCCTTGGGGAACGAGGCCTTGCCGATGATCTGGTGCAGGTTGCCGGTGTCGTCGTTCTTGAAGGCGACGCGGCCGCGGCGCAGCTCTTCGACGGCCTTCTTGATGTTGGCGGTGACGGTCTCATTCTTCGGACTGGGCATCAGGCCCTTGGGACCGAGGATCTTGGCCACCTTGGCCAGCTTGGGCATCATGTCCGGCGTGGCCACGGCGATGTCGAATTCGATCTTGCTGGTCTGGGCGATCTGGGCGATCAATTCTTCGCCTCCGACGAGGTCGGCGCCGGCCTCCTTGGCCTCCTTTTCCTTTTCCGGCGAGGAGACGAAAGCGGCGACCTTCTTGGTCTTGCCGGTGCCGTGAGGCAGGGCGACTGTGCCGCGCACCATCTGGTCGCCCTTCTTCGGGTCGATGCCCAGGCGCAGGTGGACCTCGATGGCCGCGTCGAACTTGGTGGTCGACGTCTTTTGGACCAGGCCGATGGCCTCGTCCGGCGAGTAGGACTTCTTGCTGTCGTAGCTCGCCTTAAGTTCCTTGTAGCGTTTGCTTCGTGGCATACGTTCGTGGTGCAGGCGGCCCGTCCGGGCCTCCCACGTTAGGATTATTTGACTTCAATGCCCATCTGGCGGGCCGTGCCCTCGATGGTGCGCATGGCAGATTCGACGCTGGTGGTGTTCAGGTCGGGCAGTTTCTTCTCGGCGATCTCGCGGATCTGCGCCTTGGTCACCGTGGCCACCTTCTCGGTCAGCGGCTTGCCGGAACCCTTGGTGATACCGGCGGCTTTCTTGAGCAGTTCCGAGGCCGGCGGCGTCTTGAGGACGAAAGAGTAACTGCGGTCCTCGTAGACGGTGATGACCACCGGAGTGATGTCGCCGCCAAGTTTGGACGTGGCAGCGTTGAACTTCTGACAGAAGTCGGCGATGTTCAGGCCGTGCTGGCCGAGCGCCGGGCCGACCGGCGGCGCCGGATTGGCTTTGCCCGCCGGAATCTGCAGCTTGATTATTGTTTTGACCTTCTTGGCCATATGTAAAATCGTTGCTATTCAATTTGAGCCTGGGTCAAACGACGGCGAGAAGCTTGGCCAGGGGCCGTGAGGCCCAAACTGGTCCGCCGAAGCTTGTACCATCGGAGGTTACCTGAAATCCGGTCATTGCGCAAGACCCGGGCAGCCCTCCGGCCGCCTTATCCTGATCAGTCGTCAGACGACCCAGGGGGCGGTTAAAGCCGGCCTTAATAATTTGGCTAACTTTAGCTAAGAATAGTCAGTGGGCCACCTTGACAAAACGCCTAAAATGTGCTATATTACTATGTTCTTTGAAGCATTCAACCCATTGACCGCGGCATTTGGCCGCCAGAAAGCAGGAGAGGAAATGTTTAACCGGATGTGCTGGACGCTGTGCCCCCTTACCGTCGCCCTGGTGCTGGCTTCCTTCGTCGAGCTGGCGCTCGGCAAGACGGCCAAAGCGGTCACCACTGCGACCGCCGCCATGAGCGACACCACCGCTCTCCCGGCCTCGCTGCCCACGCCCATCGCTTCCACCGCCCTTTCCCATTTCTGCACCATCATCGTGGTCGCCGCCGTCATCGCCCTGACCGTGCACGTGGTCAGAAAAGCTCGCTCGATCTGAGCACCCACCCGATGGTCGACAACCTCTCCTCAAAGACCGCACGCTTACCGTGCGGTTCTTCATTTATGGCCGGATTTGTAATATTCTCCGGCAGCTGATAATTTGCCGTCGGCCGGACAAGACCTTTTTTTGACCGGAAATGTCGGGAGGAGAAAATGGAACGTCGGCGCAGATCAGTGGTTTGGCTGAGTTGTTCCCTGACCGCAGCGTTGTCCGTTTTCGCGGTGTTCCTGATGGTCGTCCTGCTCGGCGGCAGGCTGGCTCCGATCCAGGAGCTGAAGTTCTGGCCGGACGCGGCTGTCATGCTGGCCTCCGGCCTGTCCCGTTGGTGGGACATCCTGGCGGCCGCCGCCTGGGGCGTCGTGCTCATGCTGGCCCTGGGGGGACGACGGGCGCAGGAGAAGGAGAAGATCGCCGGCCTGCCCAAGTTCGCCACGGCGACGTTCGTCGCTTTCCTGGCGCTGGGTTTGGCCGCCGGACTGGCGGGCCTGCTCATCGGCGTCGCCGCGCCGCCGGTCGCCGGTCTTTTCGTCGGATTGATCGTCGGCCTGGTCGTCAGCAAGAACGAGGGCCGAAAGACGGTTCTGGCCGACGGGCTCGATGCCGGTTCAATCATGGCCGTCGGCTGCGGTTTCGGCATCGGACTGACCAACAGCCTGCTCATCGGATTGGCCGTTTCCCTGCTCGCCGTCCCGCTAGCCATGTTCTTTTACGGCCTGGGTTATTACCTGGCCATCGGCTACAAGCTCGTTTTCAGCGCCGACAGCGGCCGCCGCGGCTGAATCCAGGCTTGAACCGCCCCCATCTCGGGCGGTTTTTTCATGGTCGGGGGAAGGCTATCCGGTTCCCGGCCGCGGCCGGGATTTCCGCAGGCGTTGGCCGGCACGCGTTCATTAATTGACTTAGGAGCGGATTACTGGTGGAATCAGCTGTTCCGACGGATTCGGGACCGAATAGATCCGTTGATCTTTGACAAACAACCGCTGAGACCGAAGGTGGCCCAAAAGCGACCGACGGGAGAGGTGAACAGATGGCAAAAAGATTGCGTTTGCATCGTTTAGGACGTCCCACCGGCAGCACCGACATCGAGCCGTCATGCGGCGTCCTGGATGTGCTCGCTGGCGCGACGATCGAGCGGCGCCTGGTCATCGACTGCGGCGCGGCCATCGGCCACACCAGTGGCCAGGAGCGGCTGCGAACCCCCGACCTGTCCCTTTTTCAGGACGGCCGGCCAATCGACGCCGTGCTGCTGACACACGCCCACCACGACCACATGGGCAGCCTGCCGGCACTGACGCCTTTTCTGGCGCCGAACGCGGCCATTTACATGACCAAGCCGACGGCAGCCGCCCTGCGGCATATGTTCCGGATCGAGCTCGGCGCCGCCAGGCCCCTGGGGGCTCCCAAGCCCTACACCAAGGACCAGGCGCGCGAGACGCTTCGCCGGATCGCCGAGATCGACCGGGTCGGCAGCCATGAGCTGTTCCCCGGACTGCCGGTCTGGGTCCACCCGGCCGGCCATATCAGCGGCGCCTGCTCGTTCACGCTGTCCATCGACGGTCACAGGGTCCACTACACCGGCGACCGCTGCGACCACGACCAGCCAGGCATCCTCGGATGCCCGCGGCTGCCCGACGAGTGGCGGCCGGACATCGTCGCCGGTTCCGACTGCACCTACGGCCACGACACGGCCGTGACGTCGGACTGGCGGTCGGAGATGGACCGGACGGCCGAGATCTGCCGCCAGGCACTCGAAGATGGGCGGCGGGTGCTCATCTACACCTTCGCCCTGCATCGCGCCGGCGCCATCGCCCACGAGCTCCAGCGCCTGGGGCTGGCCCGCGACGGCGAGGTCTTCATCGACGGCTCGGCCGCCGATTACGCGCAGATGTTCGCGGGCAAGCGCCACCACTGGTGCGATCGCGACCAGCCGCTGGCCATCGATCAGGTCAACCTGATCAGGGATCGGCGGCAGCGCCAGGCTATCGTCGGTTCGCCCGGCGGCCACGTCATCATCGCCCCTCCGGGCATGGGCGGGCCTGGCGGCATCGGCTGCTGGTGGCGGCGGGAATTCCTGCCAGACCCAGACGCCGTCGTCGCCTTCACCGGCTACGTCGCTTCCGGCACGGACGGCCAGCTGATCCTGGAGGCCGCGGCCGAAAGAGAGGCTTCCGGCCAGGTCCAGCGGGTCGTGTTCCAGGAAACGGACCGCCAAGGCAAGCGCCAGCGGGTGAGTCTGGCCCTCAGGTGCCGCATCGAGCATTTCCGGCTCGGCGGGCACAACGACCGCCAGCGGACCATTCAGTGGTTCCTGGACGTCATGCCCGAGACGGCCGTCCTGTCACACGGCTGCGTCAGCGCCTTGGCCGACGTCGAGGCCGAATTGGCCGGGTCGGCGATCAAGCGGCTCGTCCGGTCGGACCTCCAGTCGGTGGTCGAGATCGATCTTTAAACGGAAATAGCATGAACGGGCATCGTCTGATGCCCGTTTTTTATTAGGATAACCAAAACGCGGGCCTGGCGGCCCGCGTTTTCTTTGAACAAATTTTCTGTTCAGATCTTCTTGACCTGCAGGAAGTCCAGCTCGACCGGGGTCTCGCGTCCGAACATTGAGACCAGGACCTTGATCTTGCCGCGCGACTCGTCGATCTCGGCCACCTTGCCCTCGAAACCCTTGAACGGGCCGTCGGTGATCCTGACCGGTGCGTTGACCTCGACGTTGATCTTGTATTCCGGCTCTTCCACGCCCATGCGTTTCTGCAGCGCCTTGATCTCTTCTTCGGCGATAGGCGTCGGTATGGTGCCGGTGCCGATGAAACCGGTGACGTTCGGGGTGTTGCGGACCACGTACCAGGAATCGTCCGTGACGATCATCTCCACCATGACGTAGCCGGGGAAGATCTTCTCGTCGACGATGCGACGTTTGCCGTTCTTGATCTTGATCTTCTTCTCCTTGGGGATGAGGATATTGAAGATCTTATCGCCCATGTCCATGGACTCGATGCGCTGTTTCAGGTTATGAGCGACGTTCTCCTCGTAGCCGGAATAGGTATGGATGGCATACCAGCGCCGACCGAGATGATGTATTTGCTTCGGCATATCGGAAACGCGGCCTCCGTGCTGATGGACGGGGAACCGCCAAAGAACGATTAAATGTAATAGCGGAACAGGGCCATGAGGCCGTAATCGATGGCGCCGAAAAAGGCGGCTACGGTCACGGAAATGCCGATGACGACCATGGTGTCCCGGGTGACCTGCTGGCGCGACGGCCAGGTGACTTTCCTGAGTTCTTCCTTTGATTCCTGGATATAGCGGACGATCGGATTAGCCATACCATTTAGGCTCATCGCCTCTTTAAAAACCGCCCGGCAGGCGGCTTAATTTCAATGTGCCCTTACTATACATAAAGGTGCTGGTCTTGGCAAGCGGCGGCCGCCGCCGGCAGTCGTTCGCCGGTCTTGACTTTTGGCGGCGACAGGAGCAGACTCATCCCTTCTCTGCATACGCCGAGAAGACGCCGGTACGGCGTGTTCATTCAAACCAGCAAACAAACCGACAAAGCCAAATAATTGGCTCGGAGAAGGAGAAAAGTCATGGCAGCTCTCATCGGTCCGGTGGCCCTGGCGGTATACGCGGGGGTCGTGTTGGCAATGATCCTGATCATACCCTCGATCAGGATCATCGGCCCGACAGAGGTCGGGCTGGTCCTGAAGCGGTTCTCGCATAAGAAGATGTCCGCGGATAACCCCGTGGCCTTCGACGGCGAAGCCGGCTTCCAGGACGACCTGCTCATGCCCGGCTGGCGCTTCAAGTTCTGGGTCCTCTACCAGGTGAACAAGTTCCCCTGGGTGCAGGTCCCGGCCGGAGAGATCGGCGTGGTCATCGCTCAGGTCGGAAAGCCGTTGCCGATCGGCGCCAAGTCCGGCGTCTACAAGAAGGAGTTCGGCAACTTCTCTAACGCCCGCAAGTTCATCGAGAACGATGGACAAAAAGGCGTTCAGCGTCCGGTCCTGACTCCCGGCACTTCGGCGCCGATCCACCCCGTGGCTTTCCTGATCATCACCAAGAACAAGGTTTACGGACTGCCCGTCTCGCCCGACCTGAAGAGGCTGGCCGAGAAGGACGGGCGGCTGACGGCCCAGGCCTTCGGCCTGGACCCGAGGCAGCTCGAGCTTGTGCGCATCGCGCCGCAGCAGTCCAAGGACGGCGACAAGCCGATCGACACCATCGGCATCGTCAACGTCGGCGAAGGCGACCCGTTGCCTCCGGGCGACATCGCCTGCCGGCTGGGCGGCTTCGAGGACGTCCATAAGATGATGGACAAGGAAGGCGTCAACGATGCCGAGATCATCGAGGTCCTGCTGGGGTGCAAGAACATCTTGCACAACAACTATCAGGACTTCCAGGCTTTTCTCGACAACGGCGGCAAGATCGGCCTCCAGCATGACCCGCTGCTCTATGGCACCTACGCCCTGAATCCGTTCCTGGTCAGGGTCGAGATGGTGCCGATGCTCGTGGTCAACCAGGGCGAAGTGGCCGTCATCAAGTCTTATGTTGGCTTGGTCACCGAGGACACCTCGGGCGAGGGTTTCAAGTTCGGGTCGCTGGTCCGTCCAGGCCGGCGCGGTATCTGGCAAGAGCCGCTCCGCACCGGCAAGTACGCCATCAACCCGCACTGCTACCAGTCCGAGATCGTGCCTACGGCCATCCTGACCCTGAATTGGGCCGAGGCCGTTTCCAAGGCGCACAACCTGGACGGTCAGCTCCAGCAGATCACCGCCAAGAGCTGCGAGGGTTTCGTCTTCAAGATCGACCTGCAGGTCCAGATCCACGTGCCTGACACCATGGCGCCGAAGGTCATTTCCATGGTTGGGACGATGCTCAACCTGGTGAGCGAGGTGCTCCAGGCGGCCGTCGGAAACCATTTCCGCGACAAGCTGCAGAGCATGCCCGCAGTAAGGTTCATCGAGACCCGCCAGTCGGTCCAGATCGAGGCGTTCGAGCACATCAAGAACAAGCTCGACGACTATAAGGTCGAGACCAGAGGCGTCTACATCCAGGACGTCATTCTGCCTGAGGCCTTGGTCGAGGTGTTGACGCAGCGTGAGATCGCCAATCAGGAGATCAAGACCTACGACATGCAGCGTTCGGCCCAGGAGCAGCGCATCACTATGGAGCAGGCCAAGGGCACGGCCGACATGCAGGCCCAACTGGCCAAGTCCAAGGTCGGCGTCGACATCGAGATGAACAACGCCGCGGCCAAGAAGGCCCAGGCGGACGGCGAGTCGACGTTCATCGAGAAGACCGGCGCGGCCAAGAGCGCCGAGGTCCGGGCTGTCGGTTTAGCCCGCGCCGAGGCTTACGCCAAACAGGTCGAGGCTCTCGGACAGGGCGCCACTGCCTTGGTCAACGCCATCGAGGCGGTGGCTAAGGGCGGCATCAAGGTGATGCCCGAGGTGCTGGTCGCCGGAGGCGGCGGATCGTTCGACGCTCTGGCCAGCGTTCTGACCCAGCATCTGCGTGCCGCGGCCCACAAGGCCGAGGCACAAGAGCCGGCCGCACCCGCGGCCAATAAGGCGCCCCCGCCCGCGGCCGCCAAGTCCGAGTCGAAGCCGGCGTAACACCGGCAGGCTCAGGACAAGTCGTCTCAATTCAATAAACCCCGTCCGGGCTTTCCGGACGGGGTATTTTTTTTGGCTGTCGATCCGGTGTTTGGCTCATCCAGCCGTAGGCCGGCGACGCCTCATTTTTTTTCCAGGGTTATCAATTGGCCGCAGGCGGCGGCGATGTCGTCGCCCATCGACCGGCGGCGGGTGGCGTCGAGTCCGTGGTCGGCCAGGAGCTTCAAAAATTGTTCGGTCCGCTCGGGATCGGATCCCCGGAATTCGCTGCCGGTGAAGTTGTAGGGGATGAGGTTGATCTTGACCCGGCCGGCCGCCTTGGCGAATTCGGCCAGCAGCCCGGCGTGGCCGTCGCTGTCGTTGATGCCGGCCAGCAGGACGTATTCGAAGGTCAGGTGGTGGCGGCGGTTGCCCATTTTTCGGACATAGCGCTGGCACCAGTCGGCCAGCTGCGGCAGGAAGGCGTCATGGGTCGTGGGCATGATGCGGCGGCGGGTGAGCGGGTCGGCGCTGTGCAGCGAGACGGCCAGCCGCACCGGCGGCCAGTCCTTGTCGGTCAGGATGGTTTCCAGGCGGGGGAGCAGCCCGACGGTGGAGACCGTGATGCGCGTCTGTCCCAGGTCGGTCTGTTCGAGCAACAGGTTCAGGGCCTGTTTGACGCTGTCGTAGTTGGCCAGCGGCTCGCCCATGCCCATGAAGACGAGGTTGCTGATGCGGCCGCCGATCTTTTTCTGCGCCAGGAAGGCGCGCCAGAAGCGGTATTGGTCGACGATCTCGTCGCTCGACAGGTCGCGGGCCAGGCCCATGCGGCCGGTGGCGCAGAAGGCGCATTTCATGGCGCAGCCGATCTGGGACGAGACGCAGACGGTCCAATCGCCGCGGCGGTTCTTCATGAGCACCGTCTCGATGCATTTGCCGTCCAGGAGCTCCAGGGCGGCCTTCCAGGTTTCCTGGCCGGCGCTCTCCAGGACGCGGGCTTTCTGATGGGATATCCAGGGCAGTTTTTCGGCCAGTGTTTTGACCATGTCCTTGGGCAGGTTGGAAGCGTCGTCCCAGCCCTGCCAGCCGTCGACGAAAAAAGCCTTCTCCACCTGCCGCCAGCGGAAGGCCGGCGAGCCGGGGAAAAGTTCGCTGAAGATGTCGTGGCGCGATCGATAGGCCATATCACTGCCTAAATTAGCATTTTTTCCGGGAAAAACCAAAACCGCCGTTGCCGGCGGTCTGATCTCGCGTGTTGTTTAGATGTCCAGGTTCTTGGCCCCCGTCATGCGACGGGACTCCAGGCGCGGCAAGGAAATTTCTCCTTATATTCCGCGCCCCGCGGCTAGATGTCTAGATTTTTGACCGATTTGGCGTGCGTCTGGATGAAACGCTTGCGCGGTTCCACCTCCGAGCCCATCAGGATGTCGAAGACGCTGTCGGCCTTCTGCGCGTCCTCGACCGTGACCTCCTTGAGGATGCGCGTGGCCGGGTTCATGGTCGTTTCCCAAAGCTGTTCCGGGTTCATTTCGCCCAGACCTTTGTAGCGCGAGACGCCGACGCCGCTGGGTGCGGCCGGCTGCTCCCCGCCGCCTTCGGCCTCCGCCTCTTCGGCCGCCGGTTTCTTGCCTGACTTGGCCGCCTTTTCCGACTTGGCCTCGGCTCTCTTCTTCTGATATTCTGCGGCATACTTGTCGCGTTCGGACTCGGTAAAAGCGTATTTGAACTCCTTGCCCAGGCTGACGCGGTAGAGCGGCGGCTGGGCGATGAAAAGATGCCTGTTGGCGATGATCTGAGGGAAATAACGGAAGAACAGGGTCAAGAGCAGCGTGCGGATGTGGGCGCCGTCGACGTCGGCATCGGTCATGAGGATGATACGCTGGTAGCGCAGCTTGGCCAGGTCGAACTGTTCTTCGATGTTCGTGCCCATGGCCACGATCAGGCTCTTGATCTCGTTATTGGCCAGGATCTTGTCCAGGCGGGCGCGTTCGACGTTGAGGATCTTGCCTCGGAGCGGCAGGATGGCTTGGAATTCGCGGTTGCGGCCCTGTTTGGCCGAACCGCCGGCGGAGTCGCCTTCGACGATGAACAGTTCCGATTGGTCGGCGTCGCGTGTCGAGCAGTCGGCCAGTTTGCCCGGCAGGGTCAGGCCTTCGAGCGCGCCCTTGCGCAGCACCGTGTCGCGGGCGGCCCTGGCGGCCAGGCGCGCCCTGGAGGCCAAGATGCATTTTTCGATGATGGCCTGGGCGTCCTTGGGGTGCTCTTCCAGGAAGATCTCCAGCGTTCCGGCGAAGACCGATTCCACGGCCGTCTTGGCCTCGGGATTGCCCAGTTTGGCCTTGGTCTGGCCCTCAAACTGCGGTTCCTTGATCTTGACGCTGATGACCGCGGTCAGGCCCTCGCGGCTGTCCTCGCCGCTGATGTTCTCGTCCTTTTCCTTGAGGATGCCCTGCTTGCGGGCGTAATTGTTGAGGACGCGGGTCAGGGCCGAGCGCAGGCCGACCAGGTGCATGCCGCCGTCGGGGTTGTAGATGTTGTTGGCAAAGGCGAAGACGTTCTCCTTGAAATCGTCGACGTATTGGAAAGCTGTTTCGACCATGACGCCCTCGGCTTCCTTGTTACAGTAGAATATCGACGGGTGCTTGGCCTCTTTCTGGTGGTTGAGGAAGCGGACGTATGATTTGATGCCGCCCTCGAAGTAGAAGGCGTGCGTCTGCTCCTTGCCGCGCTGGCGCTTGTCGATGACGCCGACGAAGGTCCCCTTGGTCAGGTAGGCCTGCTGGCGCAGGTGGTCGAGGATGGTGTTCCAGTCGTATTCGATCTGCTGGAAGATGGATTTGTCCGCCTGGAAAGTGATGGTCGTGCCGGTGCCGCGGACGTTGGCCACCGATCTGACCTTCTTCTGGGGCACGCCGCACTTGTATTCCTGGACCCAAAGTTTGCCGTCGCGTTTGACCTCGGCCTTCATGTTGGTCGACAAGGCGTTGACCACCGAGACGCCGACGCCATGCAGGCCGCCGGAGACCTTGTAGCCGCCACTGCCGAACTTGCCGCCGGCATGCAGCTTGGTCAGCACCAGTTCCAGGGCCGAGATCCGGTATTGCTTGTGTAGGTCGACCGGGATGCCGCGCCCGTCGTCCTCAACCGAGATCATGTCGTCGGGCAGCAGGGTGACGGTGATGTTCTTGCAGTAGCCGCCCATGGCTTCGTCGATGGAGTTGTCGACGACCTCCCAGATAAGGTGGTGCAGGCCCGTAGGGCCGGTGCTGCCGATGTACATGCCCGGCCGCCGTCGCACCGATTCCAGGCCCTCGAGGACGGTTATTTGTCTGGCTGTGTATTCCTGATCTTTCTTTTCCGGATTGTTCCTGGGCTTTTTTAGTGCCGCCATAGGGTTATTTGAACGGAAAATCCGCAGCTGCGGATCACGCGAAAATGGTATCATGGCGACGGGTCAATAGCAAGGTGTTTTCTGCGCGAAAAAATAAAAAAAACCGCCTCCAGTGAGGGGCGGTTCGGTCGGCCGCGGGTCCGGACAGGTCCGGACTCCGGACAGCGATCAGCCGAGCGTCATCAGGACGAGCATGACCGAGACGAGCATCGAGATGACCAGGGGCGTGAAGCGCACGCGGTCGTCGACGTTCCTGAAGAGCGAGGTCAGGATGCCGATGAACATGACGACGCCGCCGGTGACGATGGCCAGGCCGCTGTGGGCCGATTGGCTGATGGCGAAGCAGACGCCGGTCAGGGCGGCAGTGGCCGCGATCATGGCCAGGAGCCAGCTGAAAGATTCCTTCCTCAGGACGGTCATGACGAAGGTGATCATGAACAGCAGGCCGTCACCGGCTCCCGCGGCCACCAGGGCCTGGGCCGGCGGCACTCCCATCAGGCGGGCCGCGCCGTAGATGATGAAGGTGGCCATGGTCATCAGGGCGACCATGCCCATCATCTTCGGGGTCTGGTCGGACAGATCGACGTGGTCCGTGTCCAGGTCCGCGAGCGGATCCGGTTCGGGCGTCAGAGGTGCTCTCTCTTCCATTGCGTTGCCTCCTTGGTAAAGGACTGTGGCTCAACCTTGGTGGATTGACCGGGAAATGTCAATCGGCCTGCCGGAGCGGCGGGATGGTAGGCAAGGACCGGGGATTTTGATATCATATAGGTGAACATATTTCCGGCGTCTTATGGCTTTCGAGCCGTCCCGTGAGGGTCAACTGACCGAGGACAAACTCAAGTGGGGTTATTGGTGGGTGACGCACAAAGTGCAGGTGCGCCGCAATTTCACCATTGCCCTGGGCGTGCTGGCGGCGGCGCTGGTCGGCTACGGCGGTTTCGGTTTCCTGGACTGGTTCTACGGGTCCGGCGTCCAAGAGAGGCTGCAGATAGCCCAGATGGCCAGGCCGGCCATCGATTACGCCAGCTTCCGCGAAGCCATGGCGCCGCAGCCCATGATCATCAATAGCACCAATGTCCTCAATGCCGGCGAGGGGACGTACGATATCGTGGCCAGCGTCAACAACCCCAACACCAGCCACTGGGTCGAATTCGATTATCAGTTCATCGCCGGCACGGCCCTGGCCCCGCCCAAACACGATTTCGTGATACCGGGCGGCATCAAATACATCCACTTGCTCGGCGTCAAATTACCGAGCTCTCCGGGTTCGGCCGACATAGAGTTCAGCAATATCGCCTGGCGCCGCATCAACCGGCACATCATCTCGCCTGACCTGAACACCTGGGCCATGGCCCGGCTGAATTTCGCCGTCAGCGACATCGTTTTCGTCCCGCCGGCAGCCGACGACCAGTTGAGGGTCAGCCGCGCCTCTTTCAACGTCAAGAACGACACCGGTTTCGGTTATCGCAAGATCGGTTTCTTCGTTTCGCTTACGGGCAGCGGCGGCGGGTTGATCGGTGTCAACTACGTGACCATCAGCGACCTGCGGCCGCATGAGACGCGCAAAGTCGACGCCAGCTGGTTCTACGTGCTGCCGTCGGTGTCCAAGGTGGAGGTATCGCCCGACATCAACATCTTCAACGATCAGGTCTACATACCGGTCGGGGAATAGGAGGCTGTTCCATTTTCCGCCGGTTTTTGGTACTAAAGAGCTGAGCGATCAGGCTCTTCTTTAATTATGCTGCGACCGGCCGAGCATCTGAAGAAATTCGATTGGACGCTGTTGGGCGCCGCCGCGGCGCTGGTGGCTTTCGGTTTGGTCGTCATCTACAGCACCTCCCTGGGTGCTTCGTCCATCGGATTGCCGGCGACGGGCGCGCCTCAGCCGCCCTCCACCGATTTCACGAATTTCTGGAAGCAGGTCGTTTTTGCCGCCGCCGGGCTGGTCATCGCTCTGGCCATGTCGACGTTCAATTATCGCCTGCTTTCCGGGCTGGCCAAGTCGTTCTACGTCCTGTCCATCGTCTTGCTGGTGGCCGTGCTTTTCTTCGGCCGGACGATCCGCGGCACGACCGGCTGGTTCGGCGTCGGCGGCTTCGGCATCCAGCCGGTGGAGATCGTCAAATTCTTCCTGGTCGTCTTCCTGGCCAAGTATTTCAGCGATTACGCCCGCGACCGGCGCACGGCCAAGCCGATCATCGGGTCCGGCCTGGCTTTTGCCGCCATGTTTCTGCTGGTCGTGCTCCAGCCGGACTTCGGTTCAGCCCTGCTGCTTTTCATGCTGTGGCTGGCCCTGCTGCTCATGGCCGGCATCCGGCGGTCGCACCTGGCCGCCATCGCCGTCGTCTGCGTCGTCGCGGCGGTCGTTTCCTGGCTGTTCATCCTCAGGCCCTACCAACGCGACCGCATCCTGGCCTTCGTCGACGCCGGCCGCGACCCGCTCGGCCGCGGTTATAACGTGACCCAATCCATAATCGCCATCGGTTCAGGCGGCTTCACCGGCAAGGGGCTGGGTTACGGCTCGCAGAGCCAGCTGCGTTTTCTGCCGGAGCGCCAGACCGATTTCATCTTCGCCGCCGCCGCTGAAGAGCTCGGTTTTCTCGGCGCCATCTTCGTCTGCGCCTTTTTCGGCATCATCTTCTACCGCGGTTATCTTTTGGCCAGGACGGCTCACGATGATTTCACGCTGTTTCTCATCTTGGGCATTTTGGTCTCCTTGGCCGCCGAGTTCATCATCAATATCGGAGGCAATCTGCGCCTGCTGCCGGTCACCGGAGTGACGCTGCCGTTCTTGAGTTACGGCGGTTCGTCCTTGTTGGCCAAATTTTTGATGATCGGCGTCCTGGAGTCCATCGCCGTGCGCCGCTGAACCGGTCCGGGGCCTAGTAAGCGCGGCCAACCAAAGGCGTCAAGGGGTCGATTAAGGCCGATTCAGGCCTTTTTTCAATTAGTTATGCACAAATTCCGTTGACCTGAAGCCAAAAAAATGATATACTGTGGATAGAAGTGCCAGGGGTTTCAAATAAAAAACGGCCCCAAAAAAGAAAAATAAAACAAACAAAAATATGGCCGCACTTCATTCAGCGCAGCCTTCACAATTCTACGATGAGGGGATCAAGTTGATCTCGTACTGCCCGCTTTGCGAATCCAGCTATAATCCGCGGCAGACGCGTGTTTTGGGCGAAAAAGAGGACAGTCATCTGCTGCACATCCAATGCGGCAACTGTTCGAACGCCATCCTCGCCTTGGTCCTTATTTCCGCCGTGGGAGTAAGCTCGGTCGGGCTGGTCACTGATCTGGCCTACGACGAGGTCGACCGCTTCAAGGAGGCGGCGGCCATATCGACCGATGACGTCATCGAGGTCCATCACCTGCTGCAGAACGAGGAAGAGATGTTTCATAAGCTGGCCCTGGCCTGAAGACGTCGCCTGGTCGGTCCTGTTTCGACCCTTGTCAATTTCATACGGTTGGTGTACAAAATAAGGAATGCAGATTCCTTATTTTTATTTTTGAGGATAATTCAGCGTCACGAATATGGAGATTGTTAAATTGGAAGCCAAAACCAGGGCGATCAAAGGCAAGCAGGTGAAGGGCCTCAGGATCAAGGGCCTGATACCGGCTGTCGTTTACGGGCACGGCGTGGAACCGCACGGCCTGGAGGTCGATTACAAGGTCTTCGAGAAAGTGCTGGACAAGGCCGGCGAATCGAGCCTGGTCGATCTGTCCATCGACGGCAAGGAGCCGGTCAAGGTGCTGATCCAGGAGGTCCAGTACGACCCCATCAAGACCCAGATGACCCACGTCGATTTCCGCCAGGTCAGGATGACCGAGAAATTGGAGACCGACATCGAGTTCAACTTCGTCGGTGAGGCTCCGGCCGTCAAGGAATCGGGGGCCATACTGGTCCGCAGCATGAACACAATTACTGTTCGCTGTCTGCCGCAGTATCTGGTGCCGGCGATCGACATCGATCTCGCTTCACTCAAGGCTTTCGGTGACAACGTCAAGATCAAGAGCATCAAACCGCCGGAGGGCATGGAATTCCTGGCCAACCCCGATGACGTCATCGTGGTGGTCAACGAGCCGATCTCGGAGGCCGAACTGAAGGAATTGGAGGCCAAGCCGGTCGAGGACGTCACCGCCGTCAAGGTTGAGGCGGAAGAGAAGAAGGAGAAGACCGAAGGAGAAGCCGAGACCAAGAAAGAATAAGGTGATTCGGCCGTTCATTCTTTCCCGGCCGCGTGGTAAGCTGGAAACGCCTGGCCCGGCCGGGGAACGGAAGACGCGCCGGCGAGCCGTTAGTCAGCGACCATGACCGAGGAGACCACAAACACTACCCGCCAGGACCCGAATGACCAGCGGGTAGTTTTGGTATCGAAAAAGGAATCGTTCTGGGCGGAGACGGCTGCTTGGAGCGTCATTATCTTCGCCGTCATCGCGGGCGTTTCCGCCCTGGGATGGGTATATTTTTCCGGCAGCGACAGCTCCGGTTCGCCGTCCTGGCTCCACTTGTTCAGGCGCGGACGCGCGCCGGTCACCGACCAGGCCAAACCCGCCGCGCCGCCGGTCAAGTATCGCCGGGCGATCGACGGCCAGCCGCTGGCCGACGAGTCAGAGGACAATGGCTATTACGCCGTGGAGGTCGAGAACATGATCGACGGCCGTCCGCTGTCCGGCCTGGCCAGGGCTTCATTGGTCATCGAGGCTCCGGTCGAGGGCGGCATCACCCGTTTTCTGGCCGTCTACGCGGCCGCCGATAAGGTCGAGCGCGTCGGACCGGTGCGTTCGGCTCGGCCGTATTTTCTGGATTGGGCGCAGGAATTCGACGCTCTCTACGCCCATTGCGGCGGCAGCCCGGAAGCCCTGTCTGACATCAAGGACACTCGCATCCGCGATCTCAATGAATTCTACGCCGGCAAGTATTTCTGGCGCGATACCGGTCGCAGCGCGCCGCATAACGTTTATACCTCGACGGATCTCTTGGCTGACGCCGCCATCGACAAGTTCAGTGATTATACGGTCCGGCACGCTCCCGGCCGGTTGTTCAAGGAAGAGGCGGCCGCAGAAGATCGTCCGGAGACATCGACCGAAATTGTCATCGATTATTCCACCGAGGCTTACCGGGCATCCTGGCGGTACGACCGCGAGCGGAACGACTACCGCCGCCGGCAGGGCGATGACTGGCAGGATGATGAAGGCGGCCTGCCCGTCCGCGCCAAGAACGTCGTTGTGCAGTTCCACAAGATCCGCGTCCTGGACGCCATCGGCCGCCGCAGCATCGAGACCATCGGCGAGGGCAAAGCCTTGGTGGCCAGGGACGGGAAGACCGTCGTCGCTATTTGGAGAAAACAGACGGTTACGGATCGGACGGGATATTACGATGACCAAGAGACAGAACTACCCTTGAACGCCGGCACGACCTGGATGGAGATAGTGCCGCTGGACGCGGACGTGACTTACTGACGCATTTTTTAACGTGATTCAGTGAACATACAAAAACCGCCGTCAGGCGGTTTTTTCATGGCCACAGGCTCTCGCCCTGACCCCAAGATCAGGCGGCGGTGGTGATGGTGCAGGCCGAGCGCATGGCCGCGCCGACGCAGACGCCGGCCAGGTTCATGATCTTTTCGGTCCTGATGCCGGGTATTTTCTTTCTGGCGTGGTCGCCGATCGGGCCGTACTGTTCAGGCAGCAGCTCCATCGCCACATGGATATCCCGGCCGGGCCAGAATAGTGCCGCCTGGTCGATCAGCCGCCGGCAGAGATCGAGGCCGTCACGGCCGCCATCCAGGGCGGTCACCGGTTCGAACGACCTGATGTCCGGCTCGAGTCCGGCGATGGCGGCGGTCGGCAGATAAGGCAGGTTAGCCGCGATGATGATGGCTTTTTTCCGGCCGAAGGCCAGCTTTCTAAGGGGCAAAAGAAGGTCGCCTTTTTTGAAGGCCAGCCGCGCGGCGACGCGGTTCAGCGAGGCGTTCCGCCTGGCAATTTTGAGGGCCGCGGCTGAGGTGTCGACAGCCAGGACGCGGGCTTTGGGCATTTCTTTGGCCAGCGCGATGGCCACGCAGCCGGAGCCGGTGCCGACGTCGATGACGGCGGCGTCCGGGTGCAGCGAACAGGCCGCCAGCGCGGCGTCGATGATCGATTCGGTGGCCGGCCGCGGGACGAGGGTGTGCCGGTCGACCTCGAATTCCAGGCCGCGGCACATGGCCGTGCCGACGATGTAGGCGACCGGTTCGTGCTTCCGGCGGCGGTCGAGCATGGTCCGGAAGAGTCTCTCCTGTTTTCCGTTCAGGCCGAATTCCGGGGAGGCCAGGATGGCTTCACGCGTCAGTCCGGCCGCCCGGCTCAGGAAGAGCTCGGCTTCGCGCGCCGGATCAGAGCCGGCACAGACATGCGTTCTCAGGTTTTTTTGTCCCAGGATGAGGGCTTGGCGCAGGTTCATGGCCTCAGGCGTTTTTGCCGCCCCGCGATAAGATGACTCCGGCTTTTTCCAGATCCTCGGGGTAGCCGATGGGCAGCCAGAAATGGGCCTTGATGACGCTGATGGGGTGGTCCTTGGCCATGAGCACCAGCGTCTGGGGCAGGCCGAACTCCTTGCCGTCCTTGATCGGCACCAGCGGGTAGTCGAAGAAGCGCCGGTCGAGGGCGTACATGCCGGCGTTGACCAGCCCGCCGGCCGGGACTTCGCCGCCTTCGATGATGTCGATGAGCCGGCCGGCTTCGTCGGTGCGGAAGGCGCCGAAGCGCCCCGGCGCTTCCGAGGCCTTGGCCAGGATAGCCAGCTGATGTCCGGCCATCTCGGCCATGTCGCCGGCGTCATAGAGATCGTCGCCGTTCATGACCAGGAATCTTTCGTCGAGATGGTCGCGGCAAAGGCGCAGGGCGTCACCGGTCCCTTTGAGTTCGTTTTGTTCGATGTAAGTGATGCGTCGGCCGCCCCGCTCGACGCCGAAGCGGCGGCGGATCTGCTCCTGGAGATATCCAACGACCAGCAGCACTTCGCCTATCTGCGGCGGCAGCTTCTCCATGTTCCATTCCAGGATGGGCCGTCCGGCCACCGGCAGCAGCGGCTTGGGCGTGGCCAGCGTCAGAGGGCGCAACCGCGTCCCTAGGCCGGCGGCCATGATCACGGCCTGGCGGATCTCATTTGTCATAATCTTCCGTGCCCATGGCGCCCGCGCGCAGGGCGGTGATTACCTGGTCGATCTCGCCGTCGAGGATGGCCGGCAGGTTATGCCAGCTTTTCTTGATGCGGTGGTCGGTGATGCGGTCCTGCGGGAAGTTGTAGGTGCGGATCTTTTCCGCCCTTTCGCCGCTGCCGATCTGGCCGCGGCGCAGCGCCGTCTCGGCCGCCTGGCGCTTCTCTTCCTCGATGGCGAAGAGGCGGGCGCGCAGGATGCCCATGGCCCGTTCGCGATTCTGTTGTTGGGAACGCTCGTCCTGGCATTGGACCACCAGGCCGGTCGGCAGGTGGGTGACGCGCACGGCCGAATAGGTCGTCTGGACGCTCTGGCCGCCGTGGCCGCCCGAAAGGAAGGTGTCGATGCGCAGGTCCTTGGGCTCGATCTTGATGTCGATATCCTCGGCTTCGGGCATGACGGCCACGGTCACGGTCGAGGTATGGATGCGGCCGGTCTTTTCCGTTTCCGGCACCCGCTGCACGCGATGGACGCCGCTTTCGTATTTCAGGTCGCGGTAGACGCCGCCGCCCTCGACCAGGAAGATGACCTCCTTGATGCCGCCGAGTTCGGTGCGGTTGGTCGAGCTCAGGCGGGTCTTCCAGCCGCGCCGCTCGGCGTAGCGCGAGTACATGCGGAAGAGATCGCCGGCGAACAGGGCGGCTTCATCGCCGCCGGTGCCGGCGCGTATCTCGACGTAGCAGTTCTTGCCGTCCATCGGCTCCGGCGGCACCAGCGCCGCTTCCAGTTCGATGCGCATCTTTTCCTCCTCCGCCGCCAATCGGGCCGATTCCTCCCTGGCCAGCTGCTGCAGTTCCGGGTCCGTCCCTTCGGTCTCGGCGCGCTTCGCTTCCGCCAGTGCCTTGGCCACACTTTCATATTTGACGGCCAGTTCCAGACACTCCTTCATGCCATCGTATTCCTGATTCAGCGCTTTGAGTTTTTTGGTATCTGAATATGACTCGGGACTGGCCAAAAGCCGTTCGAGTTCGGCGGCCCTGTCTCTTTTCTTGGTCACGGCTGCCCCCAGGTCCATATAAAAGCGGCGGTCAGCCCGGGCGGACGCGGACATCAGCCGAAGCCGATGGCCGCCGTCGCCGGGCCTACCGCCGTTCAATACCTACTTCGATTCCTTTTTCGTCTTGCGCTGCGCCACCTTGGCCTTTTTCTTGGCCATGGCTTCGGTCGATTTCTTGGCGGCCCGTTCCTGGTACTTCTCGACGCGGCGGGCCGTGTCGACCAGCTTCTGCTTGCCGGTGTAGAAGGGGTGGCAATTGGAGCAGAGCTCGACATGGATCTCCTCGACCGTCGAGCCGACAGTAAAAGTGTTGCCGCAGGCGCAGATCACCTTGGCTTCCGGGAAATACTTCGGATGACCTTCTTTCTTCATAATGGTTTCAGGGCTATTTTTCGATGAGAGGAGATTATCACGCGGCCTCCAGAATATCAAGTATCGGCTCCGGCGGCAAGCAGGGAGACCGGGTTGACAAATACCATCGAAAACGGCAGGGTCGGCTGAGGGGGATACCCCTCCGTCCTTTAACAGGATAACCGTCACAGGAGGCTTAAATGATCCGTATTACCGTACTTTGTGCGGCCTTGTTCGCATGTCTGAGCTGCGCTTCCGTTTCCCAAAGACCGGCCCAAACGCCGGCCGCAGCGCCGGTCTCGCCGGCCCCGCAAGCCCTTTGGTTGGGCATCGACCCGCTGCCCGGCTGGTATCAGGCTCCGGGCGAGTCCGGTACGATGGTCATCAAGAACGACATCCTGGGCGCACAGGTCCTGGTGGTCATGTTCCCCTTGGCCCAGGGCGGCCCCCGCGACACGGTCGGCTGGATCATGGTCAAGCTGATGTCCGACGGCCTCGATATCGTCGAGACTCAGCTCACTCCTGCCGACAAGGATAAGGCCAGTCTGCGTTTCCGTGGCGTCATGAACGGACAGCCGACCGCCGGCAAGGTCGCGGCCAAGGTCTCCAACCAGCCCGAGGTCGGCATCCTGTTCTTCGGCCTCTGGCCGGCTGACAAGGATCCCATGGCTTTGCGCGACTTCGACCAGCTCTTCGGTTCAGCCAGTTTCATCTCGCGGTAAGTCTCAGGCCTCATGCGGGCGGCTCTCTGTCGCCCGTTTTTTTATCGTCGCCGCATCCATGCCGGTGCCGCGCAGGCCTCCCGGCTTGCCAATTTTTTCGGTCTCGGGTAATCTATCGCCAGTGGAAAGCGCCCTCCGGCGTCTTCCATCCAAAGCGTTTATTCATCCCTCATACGCCCCATATCAAGGTGACGCGCCCTGTCCGCTGAAGCGGATCGCGCCGCCGGGTGCGTAGCGGCCTAAGGAATATTTTTTTATTTTCTATGCCTAAATTACCGAGTATCCTGGAGCTTCTCCAGGCGGGCGTGCACTTCGGGCACCAAGCCTCCCGCTGGCATCCTAAGATGAAACCGTACATCTTCGGCACCAGGAACGGCATCCACGTGATCAATTTGGAACAGACCCTGATCAAACTGAGCCAGGCGCTGGATTACGTGCGCGAGACGACCTCCCGCGGCGGCTCCATCCTGTTCCTGGGCACCAAGCGCCAGGCCCGCGAGATCGTCAAGACCTACGCCCTGGAGTGCGGTATGCCTTACGTTTCCGGCCGCTGGCTCGGCGGCACGCTGACGAACTACGTCGAGGTCATCAAGCTGGTCAAGCATTTCAACGATCTCAAGGCCCAGCAGGCCTCCGGCGCCTTCGCCAAGTACACCAAGAAGGAGCAGTCCAATTTCGCCAAGGAGATAGCCGACCTCGAGAACAAGGTGGGCGGCATTCAGGCCATCACCCGGCCGCCGGACGCCATCTTCGTCATTGACGTCAAGAAAGAGAAGACGGCCGTGGCCGAGGCCCGGACCAGGAAGATCCCGATCATCGCCTTGACCGACACCAACGTCAATCCGGACGAGGTGTCCTATCCCATCCCGTCGAACGATGATGCCGTCAAGACCATCGAACTCATGACCCGGCTGATGGCTGAGGCGGTCAAGGAGGGTAAGACCCTCCGCGAACAGGCGGCAGCCAGCGCCCCGAAAGAGGCGCCGAAAAAGGCCGCCCCGGACAGGCAATAAATCCGAAAAAGATCTAACGATCACGAAATATGGCCATTGACGCCAAGATCATCAATGAGCTGAGGAACATGACCGGCGCCGGCATCGTCGACTGCAAGAAGACGCTCGAGGAGACCGGCGGCGACGTCGTCAAGGCGGCCGAGATCCTGCGCAAGAAAGGCATGGCCAAGGCGGCCAAGCGCGAGGACAGGTCGACCAAGGCCGGACTGGTCTACGCCTACATCCACGGCGAGGGCCGCGTCGGCGCGCTGGTCGAGGTCCAGTGCGAGACCGACTTCGTCGCCCGCACCGATCAGTTCAAGGAGTTCGTCCATGACGTGGCTATGCAGGTGGCGGCCATGAATCCGCTCTACCTGGCGCCGGAGAACATGTCGGCCGAGGTGCTGGAAAAAGAGAAGGAGATTTACGCCGCCGAGTTCGCCGGTTCGTCCAAGCCGAAGGAGGTCATCGACAAGATCGTCTGCGGCAAGCTGGAGAAGTATTTTTCCGAGACCTGCCTGATCAGCCAGGCTTTCATCAAGGACGAGGACAAGACCATCGGCGACCTGCTCAAGGAGCTGACGGCCAAGACAGGGGAGAAGGTCGTGCTCAAGCGTTTCGTCCGTTTCGCCCTGGCCGAGTCTCCGGTCTGCTGATGACATGCATCAAACCCCCGCTCCGGCGGGGGTTTTTGATATGCCGTCCGCCGCCTCGAAGTCGGCTTCGTTTTCTGATATAATGAATAGACGAAATAATATATTTTTTTCGACACGACAAGTATGCCTATCCGCGTAGCCATCAACGGGTTCGGCCGCATCGGCCGCAACACCTTTAAGGCGGCCTTCGGCCGGATGAAGAACCTTCATTTCGTCGCCGTCAACGACCTGACCGACACCAAGACGCTGGCCCACCTGCTCAAACACGACACGGCTTACGGGCTCTACGACCACGAGATCGGTTTCGACGAGAAACATATCACCGTCGACGGCCACACCATCGACGTCTACGCCGAAAAGGATCCGGCGCTGCTGCCTTGGGGCAAGGAGAAGATCGACGTCGTCCTGGAATGCACCGGCCGGTTCACCAGCGAGGAGAAAGCATCGGCCCACATCAAGGCCGGAGCCAAACTGGTCATCCTTTCGGCGCCGGCCAAGGGCGGCAACGTGCCGACCTACGTCCTCGGCGTCAACGCCGACGGCGAGACCAAGTTCGGTCCGGAAAAGATCATCAACAACGCCTCCTGCACCACCAACTGCATCGCCCCGGTGGCCAAGGTCATCGAGGATAATTTCGGCGTCAAGCGCGCCTTCATGACCACGGTCCACGGTTATACCGCCGACCAGAACCTGCAGGACGGGCCGCACAAGGACCTGCGCCGCGCCCGCTGCGCCGCCTGCAACATCGTGCCCACCTCGACCGGCGCGGCCATCGCCGTCACCGAGTGCATTCCCGCGATGAAGGGACTCTTCGACGGCTTGGCCATCCGCGTTCCGGTGCCCGTCGTCTCGCTGGCCGACTTCACTTTCCTGCTCAAGAAGAAGACCACGGTCGAAGAGGTCAACGCGGCGATGAAGAAGGCGGCCGACGGTCCGATGAAGGGCGTGCTGGCCGTGACCAGCGAGCCGCTGGTCTCCTCGGATTTCATAAAGAACTATAACTCGGGCATCGTCGACCTCAAACTGACCAAGGTGATGGATGGAGATTTTCTCAAGATCATCGCCTGGTACGACAACGAGTGGGGTTATTCGGTGCGCTTGGCCGAAATGGCGGAGCTTTTCGCCGCCAAGATGCTCAAGCCCAAGAAGTAGTCCCGGCCCATGACACAGACGATCATCTTCGAAGCGGTCACCGCCTTTCTTCTGGCGGTGATTCCGCTTTATTTCATCGAGTTGAGCCAGCGGTTCAAGACCTACAAGATCATGAACCGCGGCCGTTATGTTCTGTTGGCATTAGTTCTGGGATGCGTCTGGCTGACGGTCTTCTACGGCAGTTTCATCGAGCCCAAGATGCTGACGGTCAAGAAGTACGATGTGCCGCTTGGCGTTTCGGCCGACCGCCTGAAGATCGCCGTCGTAGCCGACACCCACCTGGGCGTCTTCAAACACCGCGAGTGGCTGGAGAGGGTGGTCAGCCGCGTCAATGCCCTGGAGCCGGACCTGGTCATCCTCGGAGGCGATTTCGTCGTCAATCTGGCCGGCCTGGAAGCGCTCGAGCCGCTACGCCAACTCAAGAGCCGGTTGGGGAATTACGCCGTGCTGGGCAACTTCGATTACCGCACCGGCGCCGTCGACGTGCGCAAACGCATCGAGTCCTACGGCGTCGAGGTCCTGACCAACGAGTCGGTGCCCATCGACGTTGACGGACGGGAGATACGCCTCATCGGCCTGGACGATTTCTGGCTAGGCGAACCTGACTGGGGGAAGGCGCTGGCCGGCATCCCGCCGGAAGCCGTCAAGATCCTGGCGGCGCACAATCCGGACATGGCGTCACAAGCCGAGGCCAGCGGCGTGAAGCTGATGATCGCCGGTCACACTCACGGCGGCCAGATCCGTCTGCCGTTCATCGGTCCGTTGACCAGGCTGCCGGTCGTCATCGGGCAGCGGTTCGACAAAGGCCTCTTCGATTTCGGTCCGATGAGATTGTTCATCAATCCCGGGGTGGGCGAGTCCGGCGTCCGGGCCAGGCTGTTCTGCCCGCCGGAGATCTCGCTGCTCACGGTCAATTTTTAATGCGCCGGCCGGCGTAATGTGCTATAATTCAAAATTAATCTTTCATTTTTATGAAACTGGCCACAATTGCGAACTTACGTAATCTCCGGGGCAGGCGGGTGCTGCTGCGCGTCGATTTCAACATACCGATCGCTCCTGGGGGCAAGATCGGACCGGCCGAGGACATCAAGCTGCGCGCCTCGCTGCCCACCATCCAGCACCTGTTGCAGGGCGGCGCCAGGGTCATCGCCGTTTCCCATCTCGGCCGGCCTAAGGGCTGCGACGAGAAATATTCACTGAGACCGGTGGCTGCCCACTTGGGCAAGCTGCTCGGCAAGAAGGTCCTTTTTGTCGATAAATGCCTGGAGGACGGCAACGCCGTGGAGAAGCGGCTGGCCAAGCTGGCGGAAGGCCAGCTGGCGCTCCTGGAGAACATCCGTTATTACGACCAGGAGGAGGAGAACGACCCCAAGTTCGCCAAACGGCTGGCCTCGCTGGCTGATGTCTTCGTCAACGACGCCTTCGCCGCCGCCCATCGCGCCCATGCTTCCACTGCCGGCGTCACCAAATACCTCAAGAGCTACGCCGGCTGCCTGCTGGAGAACGAGGTCAAGAGTCTCGACCGTCTCCTTAAACAGCCGAAGAAGCCGTTCTATGTGCTCATGGGCGGAGCCAAGATCTCGTCCAAAATGCCGACCTTGGAGAAGATGCTGCGCGTCGCCAGCAAGGTCTTCATCGGCGGCGGCATGGCCAATAATTTTTTCAAAGCCCAGGGTTTTGAGGTCGGCAGATCGTTGGTCTCGCCGGAAGACGTCAAGTTGGCCAAGAAACTGCTCAAGAACAAGAAGCTCATCGTGCCCAAGGATGTCCTGGCGGCCACTTCCCTGAAGGACAGCGCCAAGGTCAGGGTCTGCCTGCCCAGCGAGGTCAAGAAGAGTGAGTTCATCGTCGACATCGGCACCCGAACGATGCGTGAATTCGCCTTGGAACTGAAACAGGCTCAGACGCTGGTCTGGAACGGTCCGGTCGGCCTGTTCGAGGTAAAAAAATTCAGCCACGGCTCGGTCATCTTGGGCCGGGTCATCGCCTCGCGCTCCAAAGGCCGCGCCTTCGGCGTGGTCGGCGGTGGCGAGACCATCGCCTGTCTGGAGAAGACGGGCATGGCCGAGTTCGTCGATCATGTCTCCACCGGCGGCGGCGCCATGCTGGAATACCTTTCCGGCAAGGTCCTGCCCGGCATCAGGCCGCTCTTAAAGAAGTGATAACCGCGGAATCATTATGGAAGGCGAAATAAGGAAAGAGATGTTCGCGGGCCGCCACCGGACCAAGATGATCATGATCAGCCTGGTCATGCTGGCCTTGACCGCCTGGCTCGGGCTCAAGGCGCGCAACGCCTGGCGTGAGTACAAGTTCATCGGCGTGCCTATCGAATCGCATACCATCACCGTCGCTGGCGAGGGCCGGGTGTCGGTCATGCCGGACATCGCCAAGATAGAGATCGGGGCGGTCATCGAACGGCCGAACGTCGCCGACGCTCAGCGGGAGAACACCCGGATCATGAACGCTTTCAACGAGAAGCTGACCGGCTTCGGCGTGGAGAAAAAGGACACGCAGACGGCCAATTATTCCATCCAGCCGGTCTACGACTGGACCAGCGGCAAGCAGAAGCTGCGCGGCTATCAGGTGTCGCAGAACCTGCGCCTGAAGATCCGCGACCTGGACAAGGTCGGCGATATCATCGCCGCGGCCGGCGATCTCGGCCTGAATCAGGTCGGGGGCATCGAGTTCACGGTCGACGAACCGGAAGTGGCCAAGCAGCTAGCCCGCATCAAGGCTCTGCAGAACGCCAAAGGCAAGGCCGAGGCCCTGGCCCAGGTGGTCGGCGTGAAACTGCGCCGGGTCATCAATTTCAGCGAGAACGTTTACGAGCCTTACTTCAACCGCCCTTATTACGACAAGGCCATGAACGCCGGCGCCTCGATGGAAGCGCCGACGATCGAGCCGGGCAGCGCCGAATACGTCATCAACGCTAACGTCACCTACGAAATCGAGTAACCCGAAAATTTTATGGCCAACAAGATCAAGAACATCAAAGCCAGAGAGATACTCGATTCCCGCGGCAACCCTACCCTGGCCGTGACCGTGGAGGTCGAGGGCGACGTTTTCGGGACAGCTTCGGTGCCTTCGGGCGCCTCGACCGGCGTCCACGAGGCGCTGGAGCTCCGTGACGGCGACAAGAAGCGCTACGACGGCAAGGGCGTGCTCCGGGCGGTGGAGAACGTCAACACGGTCCTTAGGAACAAGCTGTTCGGCATGGACGTGACACTGCAAAGGAAGCTCGACGACACCATGCTGGGTTTGGACAATACCGAGAACAAATCCAAGCTGGGCGCCAACGCCATCCTCGGAGTTTCCTTGGCCGCGGCCCGCGCCGGCGCCGCCAAGCGGGGAGTGCCGCTCTATGCCTACCTGCGCTCCATCTACGGCGTCACGCGCAAGGATTTTTCCCTGCCCCTGCCCATGATGAACATCCTGAACGGCGGCCGCCACGCCGATTTCGCCATCGACTTCCAGGAGTGCATGATCATCCCCAGGATGAAGAAGTTCAGCGAGCGGGTCAGGGCCGGCAGCGAGATCTTCCACGCCTTGGGCCGGATACTGAAGAAGAACAATCAGGCCATCTCGGTCGGCGACGAGGGCGGTTACGCGCCGCGCCTGGATTCCAATGAGCGCGCTTTCATGCTCATCCTGGACGCCATCGAGGAGGCCGGCTACGCGCCTGGCAAGGACATCAGCCTGGGCATGGACGTCGCTGCCTCGGAGTTCTACGACGAGGACAAGAAGCTGTATGCCTTGAACGTGGAGAAGAAGTCTTTGAGCGCCCTCGAGCTGATCAAGCTCTACGAGAAGTGGCTGGCCAAGTACCCCATCATGACCATCGAGGACGGTCTGGCCGAGGATGACTGGGACAACTGGGAGACCTTGACCCAGAAACTGGGAAAGAAGCTGACCCTGGTCGGCGACGATCTCTTTGTCACCAACGTCAAGCGTCTGGAGATGGGCATCAACCGTAAGGTGGCCAACGCCATCCTCATCAAGGTCAATCAGATAGGCTCTCTTTCCGAGACGATGGACGCCATCTTCATGGCTCAGCAGCACGGATACAAAGTGGCCATATCACACCGCTCTGGCGAGACGTCAGACACCTTCATCGCCGACCTGGCCGTGGCCGTCGGAGCCGAATTCATCAAGACCGGCAGCCTATCGCGCAGCGAAAGGCTGGAGAAATACAACCGGCTGATGGAGATAGAGGAGGAGGTTGGCTAGAGCTTGACTTTCATAGAAGCGACAAAGACCGCCCCGGCCGATACGCTGGCCGGGGCGTTTGTTATTCCTAAAATAGGCTTGAATAAGGCCATGATATTTTGGTCGCGGTCTATTCATTTTTGTGCCCGAAAAAGGTATAATAAATAAAGTAAGAATATGCCTGATATCAAGCAAAACAGGCCAGCTGTTCCGTTAGTCGTTTTGGCAATTCTCGACGGCTGGGGCATGGCGCCGCCGTCAAGAAGCAACGCGGTCTCACTGGCCAATACCCCTGTTTTGGACGGCCTGTTCAAGCATTATCCGAATTCCCGGCTCATGGCGCATGGCCGTTACGTCGGATTGCTTCCTAATCAGGAGGGTAATTCCGAGGCCGGGCACATGAATATCGGCGCCGGCCGGATTGTCCGGCAGGATATCGTTTACGTTTCCGAGGCCATCAAGGACCGGACCTTTTTCAAGAATCTGGCCTTCAAGGAGGCGATCAAGCATGCCCAGAAGTACGGCACCAAGGTCCACCTGATGGGCCTGATGTCGGACGGCAACAGCGCCCACTCCTGCCCCGAGCATCTTTACGCCTTGCTGCAGCTTTGTCATGACGAAGGCGTGGACCGGGTCCGCATCCACCTCTTCACCGACGGACGCGATTCGCCGCCTTTCTCGGCTACCCGCCTGCTGCACGAAATGGAGAAGCACCTTTTCCCCAACCAGGTGATCTCCACGGTCATGGGCCGCTTCTATCCGATGGACCGTAACAAGCATTGGCATAGGACCGAGTTGGCCTATAACGCCATGGTCTGCGGCGAAGGCCTGGTCGCCGACACCGCCCACGTGGCCATCCTGCACGGCTACAACCGCGGCGAGAGCGACGAGTTCATCATGCCGACGGTCATTGTCGACGAAAAAAAGCACCCCGTCGGCACCATCGATGACAACGACGTCATCATTTTTTTCAATCTCAGGTCTGACCGGGCTCGCCAGTTGAGCAAGACATTCCTGCAGAAGGATTTCGAACAAAAGACCGAGAACGCCTTCAAGCGCAAGAAGGCCCCGGAGAACATCCGCTTCTCGGCCATGACCGATTTCGGGCCGGACCTGCCGCACATCTACACCGCTTTCCCCAGCCACGACATTCAGTATTCCCTGACCGAGGTCCTGGCGCCGGTCCGCCAGTTCTACATCGCCGAAAGCGAGAAGTACGCCCACGTGACCTACTTTTTCAACGGCGGCTACGCCGAGCCGCGCGTCGGCGAGGAGCGAATGCGCGTGCCGTCGCCTTTCGTCGCCCATTACGACGCCAAGCCGGAGATGCGCGCTTCGACCATCGTGGGGGAGGTCGTTCGTCGCCTGAAGTTCGACCTTCACGATTTCGTCGTCATGAACTTCGCCAACCTGGACATGGTCGGCCACACCGGCAACCTGAAGGCCACCATCAAGGCCGTCGAGTCGGTGGACCGCTGTCTGGGCACGCTCGTCGATACGGTCAAGGAGAAGAGGGCGAACTTGATCATCACTGGCGACCACGGCAATGCCGAGGTCATGATCAACGCCGAGACCGGCGAGGTCGTGACCGAACACACGGCCAACCCGGTGCCTTTCCTGCTGGTCAGCGACAAGCTGCGCAAGGCCAGGGTCGGCGACGGCATGCTGGCCGACATCGCCCCGACCATTCTCGATATGATGGATATTTCCAAGCCGGCGGAGATGACCGGTTTCTCCTTGATCCGCTGACGGCACGACTATGGCTCCAACACGTCCAAAACCTGTCGTTCTGGCCATCTGCGACGGCTGGGGCGTCGCCCCACCGGGCGAAGGCAATCCGGTGGAAGCCGCTGATACCCCGGTGCTCGACGACCTGATCGCCAATTACCCGACGGTGACCGTGCGCGCCTCCGGCGAGGCGGTCGGCCTGTCCTGGGGCGAGATGGGCAACTCCGAGGTCGGCCACCTGACCATCGGCGCCGGCAAGATCTTTTACCAGTCGCTGCCGCGCATCAACATGGCCATCCAGACCGGCGTGTTTTTCAAGAACGACGCCCTGATTAAGGCGGCCGAGCATGTCAAGAAGAACGGTTCGGCTTTCCATATCATGGGCATCCTCAGCCCGGGCAACGTCCATGGTTCTGACGAGCACATCTACGCCCTGCTGGAGTTCGCCAGGCAGCAGGGCCTGTCCAAGGTCTTCGTCCACGGCTTTCTCGACGGCCGCGACTCCATCTACAACATGGGTATCGAGTTCGTCAAAGGTTTGCTCAAGAAGACGGACGAGTTGAAGGTGGGCAAATTAGCCTCGATGTCCGGCCGTTTCTGGGCCATGGACCGCGACAACCGCTGGGACCGCGTCGAGAAAGCCCATAACGCCATCATCGGCAAGGCCGACCGCCAGTGCGAGGACCCGGTCAAGGCCATCGAGGAATCCTACGCCAACAAGGTCTACGACGAGGAGTTCCCGCCGATGACGGTCGTGCGGGGAGGCCAGCCCGTCGGTCCGGTCAAGGACGGCGACGCCCTGGTCTTCGCCAACTTCCGTCCGGACCGCGCCCGCGAGATCGCCCAGGCTTTCTGCATCCCGGGCTTCGCCAAGTTCCCCCGCGATTATATGAAGGATCTGATGTTCTGCGCCATGATGGAGTACGAGAAGGGGACGCCAGTGCACATACTTTTTCCGCCGGAGGCCGTCGAGGTCTGTCTGGCCAGCGTGATCGCCGATGCCGGTCTGAAGCAGCTGCATATCACCGAAACGGAAAAATACGCCCACGTCACTTTTTTCCTCAACGGCACGCGCGAGGATCCTTTTCCCAACGAGGATCGCATCATCATCCCGTCGCCCCGCGTCTCCTCCTATGACCAGGCGCCGGCCATGTCGGCCCCGAAGGTCGCCGAACGCATCGTCAAGGAGATCCAGGACGGCAAATACGATTTCATCGTCACTAATTTCGCCAACGCCGACATGGTCGGACACACCGGTCATTTTGCCGCAACCAAGGCGGGCTGCGAGGCGGTGGACCAGTGTCTGGGCCAAGTCTACAACGCCGTCATGGCGGCGCATGGCGTGCTGATGATCACCGCCGATCACGGTAACGGCGAGGAGGTCCTTAATCTCCAGACCGGCGAGATCGACAAGGAACACAGCACTAACCCGGTGCCCTTCATCATCGTCGGCGAACAATGGCGCGGCCAGGCGTCGCCTTCGGGCGAGGTCATCGGCGGCGACCTGTCCATCATGCCGCCGGTGGGCATGTTGGCCGACGTGGCCCCCACCATTTTGAAGGTCTTGGAAGTGCCCCAGCCCAAGGATATGACAGGTTGTCCGCTCATCTGAGCCTATGCCTGAACTGCCGGAAGTCGAGACCATCCGCCGCCAGCTTGAACGGGAAGTGAGGGGCCGCCGGATCCGTTCGGTTCAGGTGAGGTTCGCCGGGCGGCTGAACGTCAGCGTCAAGTCCTTCGGCAAGACTGTCGCCGGAGCCGTCATAGACGGCATCGGCCGGCGGGCCAAGCTCCTGCTCATCGGTCTTTCCAACGGTTGGACCATGGTCGTGCACCTGAAGATGACCGGACGATTTTTGCTGGTCGCGCCGACGGCCCGGCCGACCAAACATACGCACGTCGTTTTTCATCTGTCCGGGGGCAAGGACCTGTTCTTCGAGGATGTCCGCAAGTTCGGTTTCATCAAGCTTGTCCGTACCGACGAACTGGACGAGAAGATCATCAGGAAAGAGGGATACGGCCCGGAACCGCTCGAACCCGGCTTCACGGCCGACCGCTTCGCCGCCTGCCTGATGAGGTTCAAGAACAAGAGGATCAAGCCGACCTTGATGGATCAGACCTGCGTCGCCGGCGTCGGTAACATCTACGCGGATGAGGCTTTGTGGCGGTCCAGGATCAAGCCGGACCGGCGCGCCGGCACCCTGGAGGAGCGCGAAATCAAGGAGCTCCATCGCAGCCTGCTCGGCAGCCTGAAAGAATCGATCCGCGAGCGAGGCACTTCGGCCGACGCCTACCTGGATCTTTACGGCCGGCCGGGGACCTATGTGAAAAGACTGAAAGCCTACGGCCGCGAGGGAGAGCCGTGCTCGCGATGCGGCCGCCGGCTGGTCAGGGTGCGTCTGGCCGGTCGCAGCGCCCACTATTGTCCCAAATGCCAACATTGATCGGCAGACGAACATATGGCCATTGACCAGGAAAAAAACATGAGGTTTGCCGCGGTCCGCGGCTTTACTTTGATCGAATTGCTGGTGACTGTTTCCATCATCGGTCTGTTGTCGACGATCGCCACGGTCAATTATGAAAGCGCCCGGGCCAGTTCCCGTGACACCAAGCGGGTCTCTGACGTCAAACAGATACAGCAGTCCCTGGAACTTTACTTCGAGTACCATGATCACTATCCGGCCGACAAGCGCCCGGGCCAGGAAGGCGACGTGCTCGGATTGCCCGAAACGGTGACGCTTTCCGATGCCGGTTTTTCGCCTTCCATCGAAGGGACCATTTTCATGGTCACGGTCCCGGCTAATCCGGAACCGAATGGCTCGCCTTACGTCTACCGGTCACTTTATCGCGACGGCCGGGACTGCTATAGCGAGCCCTGCGACGCCTACGCCGTTCTCTTTACTTTGGAAAAGCCTTCCGGCAGCCTGTTGGGCGGTCCGCACGCTTTGACACCGACGGGAACGGCCGGAGCCGAGGGTGGTTACGCCGGCGCCGGTCTGGAAACAGCCGGTGGCGGCTTTATCGGCATCGAGGGCGCCCAAGCCCTGCTGACTCATTACGCCGAGGTGGCGGCTGAGGGCGTCACCGATTTCGTCGCCGACCCGACGGTGAAGACGGTCACTGAGGCGGCGGTGGCGCCGACAGTGGCGGCTACGGCGGTGGCCAATACCGCCCTGGCCACCCAGGCCACGGCCGGCGCCGAGTACCTGATATTCTTCATCACCCAGCCGCTGTTGCTGCTCAAAAGGCGCGGTCGGAAGTCCTGGGGCACGGTGTATAATTCGCTTTCGCGCCTGCCCGAGGACCTGGTCATCGTCAGGCTGGCGGACGCCTTGAGCGGCCGGATGATCAGGAGCGAGGTTACGGACAAGGACGGCCGCTTCTCTTTCCTGGTGCCGGCCGGGCAGTATCGCCTGCAGGTCGCCAAGGCCGGCTTCGCATTCCCCAGCAAGATAACCGCCGGACTCAAGGAAGACGGACAATTTCTCGATATCTATCACGGCGAGATCCTGACGGTCAGCTCCGATGGGGCGATGCTCACGCCGAACATTCCCATCGATCCGTCGGACAAGGTCGTTTCCGACGACGAGGTCATCAGGCGGGAGCAGTGGCGCAAGCTGCAAGGCAACATCGCCGTCATCGGACCCGTCCTGGGCGGTGTTTCCCTGGTCATCAAGCCTTCGCTTTTCATCGCCGCCTTGTTCGTCTTGCAGATATTTTCCTACATGTTCTTCCGGCGTTTCGCCGTCAAGCACGCGCCCAAGAATTGGGGGATGGTCTATGAAGAGGGGACGAGTCGGCCGATATCCAGCGCTGTGCTGCGCGTTTTCGCGCTGCCCTATCACAAGATGCTCGATTCGCGCGTGACCGACAGGGACGGACGATATAACTTCCGGGTCGGCGGCAGCAAATACTATGTAACCGTGACCAAGCAGGGTTTTCTGAAGACGGAGTCCGATCCCATAGATTTTTCCAGCGTGACCGAGCCTTCGATCATCGCTGCGGACATACCATTGCGCCGGTCTGGTTTGCCGGAGCCGAAGATGACGATGACCGTGACGTCGAAGACGCCGGCCAAACAGGCTCCGAAGGCTGCGCCACCCGCCGTTGCCCCTAAGCCGGTTTCGCCGCCTCCGCCCCCGCCGCCCCCGCCCCCGCCCCCGCCGCCCCCGCCCCCGCCGCCCCCGCCCCCGCCCCCGCCGCCCCCGGTCGAACCGCCGAAGCCGCCTCCGCCCCCGCCTCCGCCGCCCCCGGTCGAACCGCCGAAGCCGCCACCGCCCCCGCCTCCGCCACCGGTATCAGTGAGAGGCATTCCTTACGAACCAGGCCGTGACAGGATCTGATGTCCAGTTTTTTCGCATGCTTTATTTTGACGCTCAACTTTTTCGAGACATCAATAACATGGCCGGCCAGAGCGGCTGGCTGGATGCTTTGGGTGTTTTTTCGGCCAAGTACCTCATTTGGATCATGGCCGTCGTGATCGCGGCTGCCGGTTTGCTGGCTTGCGCCAAGATGGGCATGTTCCGGCCGGTATCGAATTGGTGGGATCGTTTGAGATTTTGGATGAGGCGCCCCGGCCCGCGGACCGAGGCCGGCCAGATGTCGGCGGCGGCCGTGCGGGCTTTTCTGGCCGGGGCGGCGGCTTACCTGGGCAATTTTTTGCTGAGCCTGGCGTATTTCCGGCCCAGGCCGTGCAGCGCCCTGCTCGGGGTGCATAAACTCATCTCCAGGACCTGCGCCGACAAGTCATTTCCCTCCGATCACTCTTCCTTGGCTTTCGCCGCGGCTTTTTCCGTCATCTATGTGCGGCCGCTTCTCGGCTCGGTCCTGCTGGTCATGGCCGCGCTGGTCGCCTGGGGCCGGGTCTTTGTCGGCGTGCACTATCCGACGGATGTCGCCGCCGGCGCCGTGGTCGGGCTTTTTTGGGCGCTGGTCGCCCGAGCCGTCGAGTCGAGATCCGGGTTCGGTCAGCAGCTCCTGAGACTCTGGAGATACTTAAGGCTCCGCCAAAGATAAGAATATGATAGCCATCATTCTGGCTGGCGGCGGCGGCACGCGCCTCTGGCCGGTATCCCGACGCGGCAACCCTAAACAGGTCGAGGCCATCATCGGACGGGATTCCCTGCTTCAGGCGACCTACGCGCGGCTGCGCCGCGGTTTCGGAGTTCGGGACATCTATGTGGCCACCGCCAGCGCGCAGCGGCGCCGAATCGCCGCCCAATTGCCGGGCCTGCCGTCCGGCAATCTAATCGTCGAACCGTGTCGGCGCGACACGGCCGCGGCCATCGGTCATGCCTTGCTTCAGGTCAGCCGCCGCCACCCGAAAGAGACCTTCGTTATCATCAATTCCGACGCCTACATCAGGGACGTCGAGGAATACCTGCGGGTCATCCGCCTGGCCGGTTCGATGGCCGAGGCCAAGCCCGACCACACCATGCTCATCGGTCTCCGGCCGACCTATCCCGAGACCGGCTACGGATACATCAAGACCGGCCGCCTGATCAAGCGCCTGCCGTCCGGCCGCGGCCGGAAAGCAGATTTTGTCTTCGTCGTGGACCGTTTCGTCGAGAAGCCGGACCTGGAAACGGCCAAAGAATATCTGGCCAGCGGCGGCTATCTCTGGAATCCCACGCTGGTCGTCGGCCGGGTAGATCATTTCCTGGCGCTCTTCGCCGGGCATCTTCCCAAACATGCCGCCATTTTCGCCCGCATGGCCAAGGCGTTCGGCCGGCCGAACGAAAGACGCGCCGTCCAGGCGTTGTTCAGGCGCCTACCGTCAGTGAGCATCGATTACGGTATCCTGGAGAAGGCCGAGAAGATGCTTGTCCTGCCGGCCGACTTCGGCTGGGCGGACGTCGGCAACTGGCGCACCGTCAAGGACATCCTGTCGCGGTCGCCGGAGGAGAACATCATCAAAGGCTTGCACGTCGGCATCGATTCTTCGGGCAACCTCATCTACAGCTTCAGCGGCAAGCTGGTGGCCACGGCCGGCGTCTGCAACATGATCATCATCGAGACGGGCGATGCCGTCCTGGTCTGTCCGCGCGAACGCGCCCAGGACGTCAAGAAGATCGTCGCCGCCCTGGAGAAGGAGCGTCGCCTGAAAAAATATCTTTGACCCCAGCCTGTGCCGCGCCCGTCGAACATTTTAAAAAAAATTTCGGTCATCATCGCGGCCGCCGCCATCGGCGGCCTGATCTGGGGCGGCTTGTACCTGGCGACGCCGCCGGCGCGCCGGACGGCCGTCTTCACGGTGGCCGCCGGTGAAAGCACCGAATCCATCATGCGGCGGCTGAAAGAGGATGGCCTGATCCGCAGCGTCGCGGTCTTCAAGATGTCGCTCCAGGGCAGCGGTATGGCCACTAAGCTGCAGCCGGGCACTTTTGAACTCGGTGGAGTGACCACTTACCGGCAGATGATCGAGCGGCTGGCCGGCGGCGGCATTCCGGCCAACGAGGTGGTCCTCAAGGTGATCGAGGGTTGGAACCTGCGGGATATCAAGGCAGAGTTCGGGCGGTTGGGTCTGACCGGTGCCGCAGGCTTTTTCGACAAGACCGGCGAGCCTTTGGCCGAGCCGAGGCGTTCGGACAGGCGGCCGTCACCGGATCTTTCCTCCAAGTTCGCTTTCCTGGCGGACAAGCCGGCGTCGGCTAGCCTGGAAGGCTACCTTTTTCCAGATACCTACCGTCTCTACAAGGACGCGACCGCTGCCGACGTGGTCGAGGCCATGCTCAATAATTTCCGGAAGAGGCTGTCGGAGGGCGACACCATGGCGCTGATCGAACGCAGCGGACGTTCGTTGCACGATGTACTGACAATGGCCAGCGTCATCGAGAAAGAGGTTCGCACCGAGACGGACCGCCGGCTGGTTGCCGACATCTTTTGGCGCCGGCTCGAGGTAGGCATGGCGCTGCAATCGTGCGCCACCGTCAATTACGTCACGGGCAAGAGTTCGCCGGCGGTCAGTTCCGAGGATCTGCAGGTCGATTCGCCCTACAACACCTACAAGAACGCCGGTCTGCCGCCGGGGCCGATCTGCAACCCAGGCCTGGCCGCCATCAGGGCCGCCGTCAGTCCGCAGCCGAACGGCTACTGGTATTTCCTGACCGACGAGGCCGGCGGCGTCCATTACGCCCGCGACCTGGACGAACATAATCGCAACAAAGCCCGTTATCTAAAATGACCATCATCAATATGGCCCGCTCCGCCATCAAATATAAATATCCGTCTTGGGCCGCATTGGCCGTTCTGGTTTTCGTCTTTTCAGCCGCGCTGGCGCTGCCGCTGCCCGGGCGGGCGCAAGGCGGCGAGGAGATCCGTTCCTTCGCCGCGGACATAACCGTCCAACCCGACGGCCGGGTCAGGGTGGTCGAGACCATCGTCTATTTTTTCCCGTCGCCGAAGCACGGCATCTACCGCGACATCCCGACGGATTATGTCACCGATAAAGGCGAGACCTTCTCCATCCCCATCGAGGTCAAGGGCGTCGGCAACGGCCTGGGCGGCAGCTGGAACTATGAGGAGCAGACGGGCAGTCACGGCCTGCGCCTGAAGATAGGCGACGCCAACCGCACCATTTCCGGGGCGATCACTTACGTCATCACTTATGATGCCGTCGGCGCGCTCCGCTACTTCGACGATCATGACGAGCTTTACTGGAACGCCACCGGCACCGAATGGCAGGTGCCGGTCCGCCGGGCGGCGGCATCGGTGCATCTGCCCGATAACGTGCCGCCCGACCAGATCGACCTGAAATGCTTTACCGGCGCCAAGGGTTCGACGGCGGAAGGCTGCATGAAGGGCCTGCAGGGCCTTACGGCCGAGTTCGCCGCCAACGGCAACCTGACCGTGGTCGTGGGCTGGCCGCCGGGACTGGTGGCCAAACTGCTGCCGCCGCCGCGGCCCTGGTGGAGCGACATCTGGCCGTTCCTCGTCCTGGTTTTGCCTTTCCTGCTGCCTCTCGGCGCCTTCCTTTTCCTTTTCTACCGCTGGTGGCGCTATGGCCGTGATGCCAAGGGCAGCCCGACCCTCGTCGTGCAGTACGAGCCGCCGGACCAGTTGACGCCGGCCGAGGTCGGTACCCTTTATGACACCAGCGCCGACATCAAGGACATCACGGCGACCATCGTGCATCTGGCCGTCCGAGGTTACATCAAGATACGAGAGACCGAGAAGAAAGGGCTGATCTTCACCAGCAAGAACTATGAGCTTGAGCTGCTGAAGACCTATGGTGACAATCAGCCTGACCTGAAACCTTACGAAGTGGAGATACTGCGCGCCATCTTCGGTCTGGGGACGAAGACCGACCTCTCCGCACTGGTCGAGTCGCACGCTTTCCATGGCCACTTGGAGGACATCAAGAAGAAGATGTACGAGGAGATGGTCAAGGCGGGCTATTTCGACACGAGCCCGGAGAAGGTCCGTGCTGCCTATATCGGTGCCGGCGTCTTCTTCATCTTCATCGGCTTCTTCATCCTGATCTTCGTCATCCCGATGGTCATCACTGGCATATTGTGTCTCATCTTTGCTTATTTCATGCCGCGGCGGACGCTCAAAGGGGTGCAGGCCTATGATCACACCAAGGGCTTCCGCGAATATCTGGCCCGGGCCGAGAAGTACCGGCTGCAATGGCAGGAGAAAGAGAATGTGTTCGAGACGTTCCTGCCGTTCGCCATGGCGTTCGGCGTGGTCGATAAGTGGTCTAAGGCTTTCGAGGGCATGACCCTGCCGCCGCCTCAGTGGTTCGAGGGGGCCGCATTTCACGCCGGCATGTTCAACGCAGCGGCCTTCAACAGCGCTTTCTCCTCGCTGAATTCTTCGATCAATTCGGCGGTGATCTCCGCTCCCTCCAAATCCGGTTCCGGCAGCGGCTTCTCCGGAGGCGGCGGCTTCTCCGGAGGCGGCGGAGGCGGCGGAGGCGGCGGCTCGTGGTGAGCAGGCCGTCGGGACCGCGGGGAGGATATGCATTTATGACCGACCCATTCGCTTTCACGATGCTGATAGTGCTGCTGGTGGCGCCGTTCGTGGCGCTACCGGTGGCTTATTTGGCCTGGCTTCGTCACATGAACCGGCCGCCGAAGGCCGGACAGGCGATCGTGCCGCAGTATGAGCCGCCGCAGGACATCGGTCCGGCTGAGGCGGGCGTGTTGCTGGAAAAGGCGCTGCACCCGCAAGCCTGCGCTGCCTTGCTCGTGGACCTGTATCTGCGCGGCGCTCTGGAAATAACCGAGGTCGGCGGCCGCATCGAGAGTTTGCGGCGAGCGCCGGCAGCGGACAGTCTCAAGCTGGCGCCTTATGAGCGTTATCTGCTGGACAGGCTGTTCGAGAACAGCCTGTCGGTGGACGCCAAAGCGGCCGCGGCCGCGCTGACCAAGTACCGGTCGCAACTTCAGACACTGCTGCAGCGGACGCTGCGGGAAAAAGGCCTATTCGCCGACCGCTGGCTGCTGGCGCTGATGATCATGATCGCCGCGATCATCGCCGCCTTGATGCTCGGTTCGACCATCTGGACCGGCCTCGGGCCGTTCGCCGGCATCGCCGTGGCCGCGGTGGTCGTACTGATGGGTCAGTTGACCTACTTCGCCCTCATCCAGCCCGCCTTGTCCGACCGCGGCCGGAAGATCATGAGCGACATCTACGGCTTCAAGATGTATCTTGGCGCGGTCGAGGGAGACAGGATAAAATGGGAGGAGCAGGAGGAGAAGAGGGTCAGCCGTTTCACGCCCTTCGCCATCGTCTTCGACATTTCCGTCACCTGGTCCAATAAATTACAGGGCCTGACCAAGGCCCTGATGGAGAATATTTTATGACCGACGAGCAGCTGCGCGACATCTATAAGAAATACCACGTCATCGCCACGGTAGGGCTGTCATCCAAAGCCGACCGTCCCAGTCTGGGCGTGGCCACCTTCCTCAAGTCCAAGGGATTCCGCATCATCCCGGTCAATCCCAACGAGACCGAGGTCCTGGGGGAGAAGTCCTATCCTGACCTGGATTCGGTCCCGGACAAGGTCGATATAGTCCAGGTCTTCCGCCGCCCGGAGTACGCGCCGGCCATCGTCGGTGCAGCCATCAGGAAAGGCGCCAAGGTCGTCTGGATGCAGGACGGCGCCGGCAATCCGGACGCGGTCAAGCGGGCTGAAGAGGCCGGGCTCACGGCCGTGGCCGACGACTGCATGTATCGCGAGTACATCCGGCTCTTCGGCCTATAAAGCATCCTATCGGCCAAGGACAAAAGCGGATCGTCGCCGGTCCGCTTTTTCGGTCCGTCACTTGACAGGCTGCCGCCGTGGTCATAATATTTAGATATCCATCTAAATATTAGCCAGCTTTCGGATGTCTTTAGGTCCGACCATCGCCGCGCTTTCCGACCCTAACCGCCAGAAGATACTCGATCTCCTCAAGGAGAGGGAGATGTCGGTGACGGAGATCGCCGCGCATTTCCAGGTGACCATGCCGACCTTGTCGCACCATCTGGACGTGCTCAAGAAGACCGGTCTGGTCAGCGGACGCCGATCAGGACAGCAGATCATGTATTCGCTCAATTTGAGCGTCGTGGAAGAAATGGTCGGCAGGTTCGTCAGTTTTTTCGCCTTAAAGAAGACCAAGAAAAGCGCCCGCCGCTGATCGGGTGCCTGACCGCCAAAATTATGCCTTCGCCCATCAAACCGACGTGGAAAACTGAGATCATACCTATCTCGCTCATCGCCGCTGCCGCCGGGTTTAGCGTCTATTTTTACGCGCATTTTCCCGAGCGGGTGGCCATGCACTGGAATTTTAGGGGCCAGGTCGACGGGTATTCCGGCCGGGCCGTCGGCGCCTTCGCTATCCCGGCGCTGACGGTTGCGGTGTACGCGCTGCTGCTGGGACTGCCGTACCTCGACCCCAAGCGGGAGCGCTACGCCGAATTCGCCAAGGTCTACCATATCTTCAAGGCCGTCCTGTTGGCGGTGCTGATCGCCATTTATGCGGCCGCCGGCCTGTTCAATCTCGGTTATCCGGTCAAGATCGGATCTTTCGTCCCGCTCCTGATCGGCCTGCTTTTCATTTTGATGGGCAATTACATGGGCAAGATCAAGAACAACTGGTTCATGGGTATCCGCACGCCCTGGACCCTGTCTTCGGAGAACGTCTGGAACAAGACACATCGCTTCGGCGGACGGGCCTTCATGCTCTTCGGCCTGCTGCTCATGGTCAGTCCCTGGCTGCCTGAGATCGCCGCCATGGTCGCCTTCGTCGTCGGGCTATTGGCGGCGTCCATCGGCACGATGGCATATTCATACCTGCTTTATATCCGTGAAAAGAAGGTCGGGGCAACGGCTTCCGGCCCAAACCCGCCCGAGGGTTGAGATACGGAAATGGGCCCACATTGATCTTTCTGCATTAAGCGGTACGCCGTCGATTGACAGCGAACCGTTTTTTTGTTAATTTGTGCCATCGCGCCTTTCGAAATTTTCGAGAGAGTGCGGCGTTCGTTCTACGTCAACAACTGCTCAATTGAGCGCTGGAGGCAGACCATGGGCAGCTCGAGCAGATTCCGCTTGAAAAGGCTGGGCAGCCTGAAGATCTTTGTGGTCCTGGAAGACGACACGGACCAGGCCGGCGAGACGGTCTGGGCCGGCAGTATAGTCATATATCGCCGCAACGCCACGCGGCCCAGTATCTACGAGACGATCTACGACGCCTGGCGCAGCCGGTTAGAGATCATCGACCGTTACGGGCCTGACGGCCGCAAGACGGGCGAAATTGCCGAGCTGGACGAAACGCGCCAGCGCATTCGGACGGCCGGTCTCGACCTTTTGGACGAGGACGGCGGCGCGGCCGGCGGCCGTCTCACCCGCCGCATCGGCCGGGTGGCCCGGGACCTCAAGCGCAAGAGCAACACGTTCAAGTCCGAGGCCCGCCTCAAGGCCCAGGCCGGACCGGTGCGTACGTCCAAGAACCGCAGGGTCAATCGGATGGCCACCCAAGCCAGGGTCAAAGCCATCGACAGCCGCTTGGCCGAGAGGCAGGAGGAGGTCTATGCCATCCTGCCTTGGATGCAGGCCATGGAAACGGCCTTGCATCTGGAGATCGACCGCTGTCTCGGCGTCATCGGACGGTTGGCCAAGGATGTCAGTGTCATCGTGTCTGGGCACGAGTTCTTCCGTACCGGTCGCACCACGCCGAACCAGCTCAAGGGCCTGGCCGCGCGGCTGCGGCTGGCGCAGAACGATCTCGCCGCCCTGGAGGTGGCGCCGTTCCGGGAAGCCGGCCGGTATCTGCAGGCTCATCTAGCCAAGGCCATCGAGCAGGTACTGCGCGGTGACGCACGGCTCGCGGCTCATTGGCTCGGTCATGTGTCTACCAAGTGTGCTGCCGCCAAGCTGCAACGGGCCGTTGAAGATATCGTCGTGACGGTGTCTCTCATGGCCGTCACCGGCGGTCTGACCGCCACGACGCTCTCTGATTTGACCCGGCACGTCGATCTGCTTCTTGAGAAGGTTTCCTTCCCGCAGCGGACCGGGGCTATCACCGACATCGCGCCGCATCTGCGTTCGGCGCGGGTGGTCATTCAGGATTGCCGCGGCTTTTGGAGCGGTCGGCAGACCGACCAGGCCGAAACCAAACTGGAGGAGTTCCGGCAGGCGCTCAAAGACGTCTCGCGCCGTCTGTCGCTCTCGTGATCTCTTCAGACCCGCTTCTTCGGAAGCGGGTTTTTCTTTACCCTCGCGCTGACCCGCCCAGATCCCGCGTTTTTTGTTACCGCCGCCTCTGGCGCGACCGCCGTCGACGGTGTAAAGTGTGGGGACATCACATTCTTCAAGCCTCATTATGAACGATTCCAAACTCGTCTCCTGGGCCGTCCGCAACGTCGCCGGGGTCATCCTGTACGTCGCCGCCGTGGTTTGGTTAATGTCCAACGCCGAACACGGCTTCGGTGCGAAACCGGGCATCCTTATAGGCGTTGCCATGCTGATGCTTTTCGTTTGCTCCGCGCTGATCACCGGTCTGCTCGTTCTCGGCCAGCCGGTCTGGCTCTTCGTCAACGGACAGAAGAAAGAATCCCTGAAACTGCTTGGTTATACCGTCGGAGCCATGTTCGCCGCCATGGTCATCGTCTGGGTCACCCTGGCCTTCCTGGCCTAAAAGGTTCGGAAAATGCCCCACAAGATCGACTACGAAAAAGAGCTTAACGTCGAACAGCTTGAAGTGGTCAAGAACGCCGACGGGCCGTGTTTGGTGTTAGCTGGCGCCGGTTCGGGTAAGACGCGGACCATCGTCTATCGGGTGGCTTACCTCATTGAGCACGGCGTGCCTACGGAACAGATCCTGCTGCTGACCTTCACCAATAAGGCGGCCAACGAGATGATGACGCGCATCGGCGAGTTACTTGGCGTTTCCGGCATGAAGCGGCCGCTCGGCCTCTGGGGCGGCACTTTCCACTCGGTGGCCAACCGGCTGTTGCGGCTCTACGCCAGCAAGGTCGGTTACACGGCCGATTTTTCCATCCTCGACCAGGAGGACAGCAAGGCCCTCATCAAGGCCTGCCTCAAGGAGCTCGGACTCGACGCCGCCGGACGCAAGTTCTCCTCGCCGGCGGTCGTCCAGGAGATCATCAGCTACGCCCGCAACGCCGGCCGGCCGATCAGCGAGTCGATCGCCCGGCATAATCCCAGACTGGAGCCGCTGGCCGACAAGTTCGGCGAGATCGCCGAACTTTACGAAAGCAGGAAGAGGAAGGCCAATGCCATGGATTTCGACGACCTTTTAGCCCGGCTTTATGAGCTGCTCGAGCGCGAGCCGCAGGTGCGGGAGCGCTTGGCCGGCCAGTTTCGTTACATCCTGGTCGACGAATTTCAGGACATCAACGCCCTGCAGGCGGCCATCATCAGCCGGCTGGCCGGTCCTGGCCAGAATATCCTGGCCGTCGGCGACGACGCCCAGAGCATCTATTCCTTCCGTGCCGCCGACATCAAGAATATCCTGGCCTTCCCCAAGCAGTATCCGGGCGCCAAGGTCTTCCGGCTGACCATTAATTACCGTTCGACCCCGGAGATCCTGCGGCTGGCCAACGACATCATCGCCAGGAACATTGACCAATACGAGAAAGAACTGAGGAGCGTGGTCCAGAAAGGCGGCAAGCCGGACATGAAAACGTTCCAGTCGGCGACTTCCGAGGCCCAGTTCGTCGTTTCCAAGATCATGGAAATGGAAAGCCTGGGTACCCGGCCGCGGGAGATCGCCGTACTTTTCCGCGCCACCCACCATTCGCAGGCCCTGGAATTCGAACTGATGAGGTATGGCATTGATTATGAATACCGCGGCGGCCTGCGCTTCTTCGAGCGGGCCCACGTCAAAGACACGCTGGCCTACCTGCGCATCGTCCATAATTTCCGCGACGAGGCCGCCTGGTTGCGCATCCTCGGACAGCAATCGGGCATCGGCGATACGACCGCCGGCAGGGTCCTGGAGATGATGCGGCATGCCGGCAACCTGGCCAAGGCCGTGTTCGCCCCGGTCGAAGAGGCTTGCGGCAGCCGGGCCGCGGTCGGCTGGCGCGACCTGAAACGCACGCTCGAGGCGCTCCACGCGGCCGATGACGATCCGGCGGCGCTGATCCAGGCCGTGCTCAAGAGCCCTTACGTGGCTTATCTCGAGGCCGAATACCCGAACTATCAGGAGAGGCTTGAGGACCTGGCTCAATTAGGGCGGTTCGCCGGCGGTTGCCAGAAGCTGGGGGATTTCCTGGCTGAAGTGACTTTGGATGAAGGCGCGGTCTCGGCGGCGGCCAGGCTGAATCGCGGCCAGACAACCGCGGGTTCGTCGACCGCCGACCGGATAGTCCTGTCGACCATCCATCAGGCCAAGGGACTGGAATGGGACGCCGTCTTCGTCATCCATCTGATCAGCTCCGGTTTCCCGAACCGCAACGCGCTCATGGAAGCGGGCGGGCTGGAAGAGGAGAGGCGTCTTTTTTACGTCGCCGTCACCCGGGCCCGCAAGCACCTGTACCTTAGTTATCCGGCAACCCTGGGCCGCCAAAGCAGTTTCGGCGGCTACGAGGGGCCGTCGTTGTTCCTCGAGGAGATCGACGTCTCCTGCCTCAAGGACGGTTCATGCCTGGGCTCCGGCCACAGCGATGATTATTCGGCCGACCCCGGCTATGAAGAGCCGACCGTTGATGCCGGCGGGGAGTCGGTGGCCGACGGAGAACTCAAGGCCGTCCAGGGGCGCATGAAGAAGGTCAAAGGCGATTGGCGCAATAAGAGCTTCTTGGGGGATGTCTGAGGGCGTGCGCCTCGCCGACAAAGACCATTGTCAGGAGCCGTTTTTTGCTATATCTTCATATCTATATGAAAAGACTTGCGGCCGTATTATCCGCATTATCCGCTCTCGCTGGCTTATCTCTGGTTACGTCGGCGCAGGCCGTCTGCCCGGTCTGTACCGTGGCCGTCGGCGCCGGCATCGGCCTGTCACGCTGGCTCGGCGTCGATGATATCGTCACCGGCGTCTGGGTCGGCGGTTTGATCGTCTCGGTGACCATCTGGACCCTGGATTGGCTGGGCAAGAAGAAGCTGCGTTTCCAGGGCGACCAGACATCCGTGGCGGCCTTATACTATCTTTTCGCCCTGGTGCCGCTTTGGTACAGCGGCCTGATCGGTCACCCCCTCAACACTCTTTGGGGCGTGGATAAGCTGATCCTGGGCACGGGCGCCGGCAGCGTCGCCTTCGTCCTGGCCGCCCGTATGCACGAGGTACTTAAGAAGAAAAACGGCGGCAAGTCATATTTCCCATTTCAAAAAGTAGCCCTGCCGGTCTCGGCCCTGGCTGCCACCAGCCTAATAGCTTATTTAATCAAATGCGTCTGTGTCTGACACCAACCTGAACAAACTCAACGAGTTCATCGAGAGGGTCGATTCCATGAAGAAACAGGAGAAGATGGACCTGTCCTCCGACCAGGACCTGTCCATCGCCATCATGAACCTGGTCTCCATCGAGGAACACTTCTTCTTCACCGGCGCCAAGACGGGTAAGCCGGAGTATTTCGACTTGATCAACGAAGTGCGCGAGATGCGCAAGGAACTGCTCAAGAAGATCATCAAGGAGTATGAGGGCGAGGTCTGGTGCATTTCCAAGCATCTGCTGGCCGCGTCGATGCGGCTCATGGAGGTCGGCACCAAGCAGCTCGGCCAAGGCAACAAGGAGGCGGCCCACGACCTGTTCAATAAGGCCTACAGCCTGTATTCGCTGTTCTGGGGCGTGAATATGAAGCTCGTCTCGACAAAGGACATCGAGAAGATCGACGAAGACGCCGTCAACAAACACGACACCGAAAAGAAAGGCTTCATGGGCAAGCTTGGCGATCTCGTCAGGAAGGCCATCGATTGCTGCATCGAGTGACGCCGGCACCCCGGCATAACAAAGAGGCTCCCGCGGGAGCCTCTTTTGATGCAGACATTCTGCCAGCCGTTACTTCTTCGCTTTCTTCTTGGCTACTTTCTTGACGGCTTTCTTCGCCTTCTTCAGTTTCTTGGCCATAGTCGTTGTATGAGGTTTGAGAAATTGGATTTTTGTTGCGACCTTTGAATCTTCCGGCGTGTCCTGTACAAGGGCGCAAGAATCTTTGATTTGATTGTAGCAGACAAGTGCCGCGGATGCAATACTTTTTTGTTAAAAACGTTCGACGACAATAAAAAATCCCGCGGTAGACGTTTGTCATCTCGGCGGGATCGAAGATGTGGCGCGGCCGGTTCAGTCGTCGGAGGATGAAAATCCGCGCTTGGCGGCCAGACGGCCGATGGCGGCGCCGAGCAGGGCGAGAATGCCGGCCGGCAGACCGTAGAGGCAGCCCAGACCGAAACCGATGATGCTGCCGCCGCTGCCTAGGACGGAACCGAACAAGTAGGTGAAGAGGACGATCATGCCCAGACACAGGCCGAGGGCGAAGAGGGCGGCCGACCCGAAGCGCTTGAGGATGATGCCTGAGAGGATGCCGAGGGCGTGGGCGATGAAGAGGATGAGGATGATGTGCGGATCGAGCATGGCCAGGACGGCACCGGCAGCGATGCCGCAGACGGCGGGCAGCAGCCTCAGGACGGATTCCTTCATGACGATCTCCTTTCACTCGTTGTTTGACCTGATGACAAGGAACTTTGCTGAAAATCGTATCAAAATAGCCTAAAAAAGCCATCCTGTCAATGGGTCCGGTTCGGAACGTCGCGCCTCATCACGCCGGCGCCGTTCCCAGCTTGAAAAAAAGACCCGTAACGCGCTAGGCGTTACGGGTCGGAGAACTAGGATCAGCTCTTCAGGCCGAGGTGGACCAGGAGGTCCTTGAAGACCTTGCCCGGATCGAGTTCCGCGTCCTTGCCCGGAGGGCTGCTGTAGAACGTGGCCTCGGTCTTGACGATGCGGCCGCCGTCCGATTCGAGGCGAACGTAGCCGAAGCCGTAATCGACCGTCTTCAGCTTGTTGTTCTCGAAGCCGGACTGGCGCTTGATCGTGCCGAGCTGCAGGCAGACGCGCTGGCCGAGTTCGGAGTCCCACATCTCGAGGTGCTCGCCGACATGGAAGTTGGCGCCCACGACGAGGTGGCAGTCCGCCGCCTTCTCCAGCATCTCCTGAGGCCGGAGGGAGGTGGTCTTGGCGCGGCCCATCCACGGGTGCATCACGGAGACCTTCAGACCGGAAGGCAGGGTGAAGACGCCGCTGGCAGGCTCGATGACCTTGTTGCTCACCAGGCCCATCAGGCAGGACACGCAATAGCCCTTCGAGTGGAGCAGCGAGGCGATGGTCTCGCAGACGCGGCTGACGATGGTGCTCTTCATGACCACCAGCGGGGTATGCCCGTCGCGCAGCGACCAGAGGTCGTGGTTGCCGGGAATGACCACCAGGGTCAGAAGGGACTGTTCGCAGATCCGCAGCAGTTGGTCGGCGTTGACAGCGCCCGAGGGCAACTGCTCGACGGCCTTCTTGAAGCGGGCCTTGAACACCTCGACCATGACACGGGCCAGGATCTCGCCGGCCAGCTTCTCCTGGTCGGTGACGTTCATGGCGCCGTAGATCTCGTCGCGGTACTTGAACCCTTCGGCCAAGTCGCCGGCGCCGATGAGTACGTTGGCATCGCGCTCGAGGATCGCCTTAGGCATCATCTCCAGGAAGTTCCTGTAGTCGGCGTAGATCGAGCCGGCATGGAGACAACCGAAGGCCATGATCGAGTCGACCGCCTTGATTTCGGCGATCGGCGGGTAGAGCAGGTTCTCGCGCACCCAGTAACCGTCGAAGTCCCAGCGCTTGGACTTTGCGTCGTAACGCAGTCCGGGCCAGTTCTTCGGGCGGCGGCCGTCGCGGCCGACCAGGGGCTTGAGCTCCTTCTCCACGGTCTCGCGGCTGAGGTTGGACATGTCCGCGAGCACGCCGGTCGAGAGGCGGCCGTTGGCCTTGAGCAGCTCCAGCAGCTTCTGCTGGCGCGCCGTCAGGTTCTTCGGCAGCGTGATATACGAGCGCTCGACGCCGACGTGGTCCTTGAGGCTGAAGTTCTTGGTCACCGGATCGGTGCGGTCGCGGAAGATGGTGATGACCCGCACGCCGATCTGGTTCTCGTTGACCCTCACTTCCTGCAGGCGGTGCAGCACCGGGACCGTGACGTACGGCCGGGGCAGTTCGCCTTGGGGCTTGGTGATGGTCGAGCCGAAGCAGCCGATGACCTGCAGGTCGGGCATCTCCCGCGAGCTCTGGCGGCGCTTATCCTTGAGGATACGCTCCACCGGAGTCGAGAAGTAGTCGCCCCGCATCCACACGGACTTCTCCGGGACCAGGACCTCGAGGATCTTGCCGGCCTGCTTGATGGGCTGGCGGTCGCCGCCGGCCTGGTAGACGCGGATGTCGTCGCGGGCCTCAGCCAGAAGCTGGGCCACGGTCTCGCCGACATCGCCGTCGTAGGCCGGACTGGGGAAGATGTACGTCTTGACGGTCTCGCCCTTGGCGTTGGTGAAGACGGGCATCAGCTTCGTCAGCTGCTCGGCCATCTTCTCCGGCGAAAGCTCGTCGAGATACGACTGGAACCGGTCGGCCTGGGTCTCGAGCTCCTTGATGAGACCGGCGTTGCGCTTGGTCTCTTCGGGCGACTCGGCCTCCTTGGCCTTCTTGCTCCGGCTCTTGGCAGGCTTACCCTCGAGCAGCTTGATCTGCTTCTTGAGGGCGGCGAGGCGCCTCTTGAGCTTGAGGCTCTTCTCCTTGATGTAGCGGGCGCTCACGAGTCCGCCAGCGAGGTCCACGAAGTGGACGTCCTCGCGCGCGAAGATCTCCTTGGCCTTCTCCAGCGCGGCCTTGCGGAAGCCATCGCTGGGAAAATCGATGCGCGACATCAGACCGATGCGACAAGACGGGCTACCACTGTTGTTATCTGACGAGGTCATGACTCGCCTCCTTTTAGAGCTGATTGTAAGGAACCTGTGCTCCGGAGAGCACGCCACCCGCGTTACATCACGGGTTCAATACATCTTAACAGCGAGATGCGTATTGTCAATACATTTTTTCAAATGGACGAGGCTTGCCAATCGACAAGAAATAAGCTAAGGTGTACTGTCAGATTCCGATGCCGGCCATGGGCCGGATCGGGCCGGTTTAGTCTTATGAAAACAGCCGAATCAGTCACCGAGGGCCACCCGGACAAGGTCTGCGATCAGATCGCTGACGCTATTTTGGATGCCTATCTGACGCGCGATCCGGCCAGCCGCGTCGCCGTCGAGGTGTTCGGCTCGCATGGCGCCCTGATGATCGGCGGCGAGGTCACCTCCAAGACGGCCGTCGACCCGGCGCAGATCGCCGCCAAGGTCTATAAGGAGATCGGCTACAACGACGAGTTGGAGGTTTTTACCAATATCGAGGAACAATCGCCGGACATCGCCAAGGGCGTTGATGTCGGAGGCGCCGGCGACCAGGGGATCATGTACGGTTACGCCACGACCGAGACGCCGGAGTTTTTGCCGACGCCGGTTGTGCTGGCTCACCGGCTGGCCTGGGGGCTGGCCAATCTGCGTCGCAACCACCCTGAATTCACCTGGCTTCGGCCGGACGGCAAGACCCAGGTGACCATGGACAGGGACCAGGTCACGGCCGTCGTCGTCTCGACGCAGCATCAGGAGGATATGGGCGTCATCGAAATGCGCCGCCTGATCATGAAGCACTTGGTCGAGCCGACCATCGGCGAAGTGGCTGCGGCTAAGATATTCGTCAATCCGACAGGTTCGTTCGTCAGCGGTGGTTTCTACGCCGACACCGGCCTGACTGGCCGGAAGATCATGGTCGACACTTACGGCGGCTTCATCCCGCACGGCGGCGGCGCTTTTTCCGGCAAAGATCCGACCAAGGTGGACCGTTCCGGCGCCTACATGGCCCGTTTCGCCGCCAAGAACATCGTGGCCAACGGTTTGGCCAAGAATTGCCTGGTCTCGGTGGCCTACGTCATCGGCAAAGAGGAGCCGGTCATGCTCAGGGCGGTATCCGGCGAGGGCAAGGATTTGAGCGCCTACCTCAAGGAGAATTTCGATTTTCGTCCCAGGGCCATCATCGAACGTCTGACGCTGCGCCGGCCGATCTACCGGGCGACCGCGACCTACGGCCATTTCGGGCGGGACGGCTTCCCTTGGGAACACATTGCTTTGAACTGACAAATCGACGTTTGACTGGAAAAAGACGCCTGAAGGCGTCTTTTTGGCTTTATTAAGGGCGCCGCAGGTTGACATTCGCGGGAATCGGTGTTAGTGTCCTCCGTTCGTCTCAGGACAAGTTCCTTCAACATCATAACCGGCACGGAGGTGCGACCATGACGTTCGTTCTCAGCATCACTACCGTCGGTCTGGCTCTGGCGACGCTGGGCCTTTGGCGTCAGAATTCCGCCGCGCGTTCCAAGCGCCGTCAGTTGGCCCTAACCAGGTTGGAAAACGATGAAATGACGGCCCGATCGATGGCGGAACGGATCAATACCAAGATGAAGGGGCAGTACTGGTCCTGTCACTCGACCAGCCGGGCCCTGAGCCTGGCGGCCGGGTTGGTCAAGAAGAGCCGCAAGCTCATTGACGCTGCCCGCACCGTCAGCCAGGGCAATCCGGAGAAGGCTCTGGACCTGGAAGCGCAGGCGCGTGGCACTCTGGCGACCGTCGAGACGCTGCTCGACTACGTCGAATCACAGGTGGTGGCGCTCATCGGCCGCGTCCGCGACAGCGTCGATGAGACGCATCGGCAGGCGGTCGACCTGCGCGTCGCCGTCGACGAACTGGTCGTCGTCAGGATCGAGGCCGGCGACGCGGCGCTCGTGGAGACCAGGCAGCGGATCGCCTTGCTGGAGAACGCCCTGAAGGCAGGCCGTGTCTCCATCGCCAGCGCGCCCGTGACCTCGCTTCGGGCGCTGAACACCCAGCTCAGGGTCATGAACGAGGCGCTGCGTCAGCTCATCTTGAGTGGCAGCGGCCGCGGCGGTGCGGCGGGACGATAGGTTTCCGACGCCAGCGGGTGGACGACTTGTCCACCTGTTTTTATTTTTTTGATGCCGAGCCGCGGTGTCGTCGAGGACTATGATCTCCGGGGGATTGACATCCGGGTCTTTTTCGTCTATCCTTAGCCTCCGTTCTCTGATGTCGAGCACCTTCAAGAACCAACTACAAGGAGGTCCGAGATGTTCGCATACATGACCGTGATAGTCCTGGTCGCCGCTTCTTTCGCAGCCGGTTTGTTGGCGGCCCTGGCTTTCGCCGGATTCCGATCCAGGCGACGCTTCCGCGCCAGCCTGGCCCAGCTTCAGCGGCGCCTGGATAATATGCGCCTCCGGGCCGACAAGGAATGCGCCGCCGACCTGTCCAGCGGCATCCGCCGCTGGATGACGCATCACGTCGAGCACTCGATCGAGCAGTGCCGCCGTTATCTGGACACGGCCGCCGACGTCTGGAGCGCCAGCCACTGGAGCGGCCAGACGGTCCTCAGGGACGCCGAGTCCATCATGATCGAGACCGAGGCGGTCCTGGATTGTCTCGGTCGTTACCTGCCCTCCATCCTGGCCTTGCAGCGCCGCTGTGCCGACGAGCTCCACGAAGAGATACTTTCGGTGCACGGCCGGCTGTCCATGAAAGCGTCGAACGGTGCGGCCAGTTGCGACCTGAACGACGAGAGGCGGGAGCTCTGCGCCATCGGCGAGGATTTGAGCCGGTGCCGGGCGACCTCAGCCGACGATCTGGAGGCGTTCCTGCGGCAGTTACGTCAGCATCTGCGCCGGATGAACTGTTTGGCGGCGGATATCGATCGGAAGGTCGGTTTGAGAAACAGGTCTCTCCACTAGCCGCGGCTTTATCTGAGGGCGGACAGCGATCCGCCCTTTTCTTTTTGACAAGTCGAGGGCAGCGGCCTAAGCTGGAGCCGTCGCTTGGCGACAGGATGTTCCTTGGAATTACGGAGAGGAGGCATACACCATGCTGACTTCCAGCACCGCTCTCGCTTTCGCTGCCGGCGCGCTGCTCGTCTGCGCCATCGCGGCCTGTCTGTCCCATTTTCGGCGCCGCCGGGAGTTGAGAAAAGACCTGGATGATGACGATCGCGCCCTTCGGGCGTTATATCTGCGCCTTAAGCAGGCTGAGAGAAGCGGTCCTGCGGCCGCCGTTAGCACGGTAAGGAGCGTCAGGGCCAGCGCTAGACGGCTTCTCGACATGACCGTCGAGCTGCTGGCCAAGGCCGCTTCTACGGCCAGGTCACAGCCGGGCATCGCCGCCGAATACGAGCGCGGCGTCCAGGCGGCATTGGGGACCGTCAAGGGCCTGCTGGATTGCGCCGACGCGCTCCTGGTGCCGCTGGCCGGCAAACAGCGCGACTGCGCCGGCCGCATGCTTCACCAGGTCCAACTGTTGCGCCATCAGTTGGCCAGTCAGATCGAACGCAGCCGCGTCGAGGGATTTTTCCTGGACGAGGAGTCCGATCGGCTGTCCATGTTGGAGAGGGGACTGTTGGCCGACGAGATGCTCGTCGACAGCGATCCGCTCCAGGCGCTGGTCTGCCTGTACAAGCAGGTCGGCGTCATCAACGAGGTCATGGCCAGCCTCGAATTCAAGACGGCCAAACTTCCCCAAGCATGATCTCCATCCGGCGACTTGAGACGGACCGCGGCCCGTCTCTTTTTTATTTTTGGGCGGTCGGGCAGTGATAGGGGAGTGCCCCCTACGAAACGCCGCCCTTTTTTGCTACGATTAAGGAGTAATTCATCGGAACATCGTCAATTATATGGATCCAAATATGATGTCGGCGCCGGCAGAACAGCCGTCGCAGCCGGCCGGCGGCCCGGGGCTGCCCAAGCTGAACAAGAAGTTGATAACGATCATCGTCGGCGCCGTTCTCGGCCTGTCGGTGCTGGGATGGATCGGCAATCTCGTTGTCGGCAAAGTGGTCGGCTTCGGCATGAAGAAAGCCATCGAAGCCGGTACGGGCGTCAAGGTCGACGAAAAAGGCGGCGTCGTGTCGCTCAAGGGCAAGGACGGCGCCGAGATACGTTATGACGTCAACGGGGATAGCGGCACGGTCACTTTCAAGGACGAGAAGGGGCAGACCGGCAAGATAGAAGCGGCCGGCAGCGGCGCTGCGAAGGCGCTGCCCCAGGATTTTCCGTCAGATTTCCCGGTGATGCCCGGGATGCAACTAGACTCCACCTGGTCCTTGTCCCAGCCTGATCAGGGCATCGCCCACGCGATCACCTGGAAGACCAGCGATAAGACCGACAGGATCATGCAGTATTACCGGGGCGAACTCGAAAGGAGCGGCTGGACCAAGGTGTTCGAGTCGATCTCCGGCAACCAGGCCGTGCTTACCTATCAAAAGACGGTCAATGCGGAAAAAGGCACCTCGGATACGGCTACGATCGGGATCGAAGAGTTGGCTGACACCACGAACGTTAGCTTGCAGCTTGTCCTGGCCCCCCGCTGAGTATAGGCATGCCGTGCACGACAAATCCCCGCCTCGGGCGGGGATTTTGATTTTCATGGCGCGGTCTCAGGAGGCGCTGACAAACATGGTGGCGCGGCGGATGGCGATCGGGCTGTTGGCAGTGTTTGGGCCGTCCGGCGGCCTGATCTTCTTTATCGAGGGAAAAAGATTGGCTAACAGGTATCGGTTGAGTCGCCTCATCTTAATTTTTCTGACCAGCACATCCTTCTTGGTCTCCGGCGGATGCAGGTGGCTTTCTTCTTTCTTGATCTCGGTCAGCACTGCGGCCGCGGCGGCCGCTGGTGCGGCGACCAGTGACCCGTGTCTTTTGAACAATGGCTGGAAAGCTCGCTTGAAGAAGGCGCGTGGGTCGCTGAACTCAGGCGATCTGGAGAAGTTTTGTTTTTGTCCGCCCGGTTGTTCCTCGCCGCCCCGGCTTGTCAGATGGGTCAGCGATTCTCGGAAGATCACCACCACCTGCAGGGCGTAGAGGACAGCCAGGGCGATCTTCATCGTTTTTCCCATGGCTCGGATCCTCCTGTTTCCAGTGTAAACGTCGCTGCCAGCCTTGTCAAATTTTTGTCAAGAGTTAGCCATTTTTTAGAGTAGCGCCGTACATATAAAATATGGTATAATAACAAACTATGTTGCCAGCCGCCCTCGAACTCAAATCAGTGACGAAAAAATTCAATGGCACGACCGCGGTCAGCGGTCTTTCCCTGAAGATCGCGTCGGGCGAGGTTTATGGCCTCATCGGGCCGAACGGTTCGGGCAAGACGACGACCATCAAGATGATCGCCGGACTTTACAAGCCGACCGGCGGCGTCATTCTGGTCGGCGGCCACGACATCGCCCACGCGCCGACCAACGCCAAGAAACTGATCGGTTACATCCCTGACGACCCGGTCGTTTACGACCGGTTGAGCGGCCGTGAGTTCATGGAGTTCGTCGGGCAGCTGTTCGCCATGGACCGGAAAAAGCGCGACAAGAGGATCGAAGAATTGTTGGCCAGGTACGGCTTGGGCGGATTGGCCGACGGCCGCATCGAAAGGTATTCCCGCGGCACGCGGCAGAAGATATCCATCCTGGCGGCCTTGCTGCACGAGCCGTCACTGCTGCTCATCGACGAACCCATGGTCGGCCTGGATCCGGCCAGCGCGCGGGTGACCAAGGAATTGATCAAGGAATTCGCCGGCCGCGGCGGAGCCGTCCTCATCTCGACCCACACCCTGCCGATCGCCGAGGCGCTTTGCGCCCGCATCGGCGTCCTCAAGGACGGCAAGCTGGCTGAGGAGGGGACCGTCGCCGAACTGGGCGCCAAGGCCGGGCTGGAGCACGGGACATTGGAAGATTACTATATGGCGCTGACCGCCTGATATGCTGGCGAACCTGGCCGTGTTGTTCGGCAACCAATCGCGCATCGCCAGAAAAGCGATGCGGGAGGTCACTTGGGCGGCTGCGGCGGTGGCGGCCGTTTTTTTGGTTCTGGCGGCCTTCATCCTCATCGCCAGCTTCCTCTTTTTCCTGAGGGCCTTCGGTTCGCTGCTCAGTGATCCCTTGTCCGGCGTGCTCATCGCCCGCTACATCCTGGAAAGCGCCTTCGCCGTCGTCTTTTGTCTGGGGGTGATGAGCTTCATCGTCTCGTCGTTCACTTTCATCTTCCGGTCCGATGAGATTCGCCTCCTGGCCGCCATGCCCGTCGAGCCGCTGGAGCTTTTCATCTACCGTTTCGCCGGCGCCACGCTATTGTCGTCCTGGCCGGTCTTTTTCATCGGGGTTCCGGCGCTTGCCGCTCTAGGCATAGCCCTGGCGGCGCCGGCCGAATACTACCTTTTTTGCCTGCTACTGCTGGCGCTTTTTGTCACCCTCATCGCGGCCGTCGGCGCCCTGGTCTCATTTCTCATCGCTTGGTTCGCCCGCCGCGTCTCGGCCGGCTGGATCTGGCTCGGCGAGGTCGCTGTCTTTGCCGTCGTCCTGGCGGCCTTGCTGCACCGCATCATGCCCAAGGCGCTATTTTCCCTTTTCATCGTCATCACCCCGGCTGGCGCCGGGCGGGCGGCCGAGCAGATAGCGGCCATGTTCGCCCCGCTGCCCAGCCATCCGTTCGTCGACGCAATCTCGGCCATGCTGCCGTTCGGACCGGTCGGACAACCAGCCGGTCCGGCCATGCTCAAGATCGCCGCTGGCCTGGTCCTCTGTCTGGTCGCCTTGCTGGAGATCGCGCGCCGCTATTTCCTGCCTGTCTGGCAAAGGCATGAGGAGGGCGGTTTTTTAGCGCGACCGGAGGACGCGCCGGCCGCCAGGCACCGCCTCTCTTTCCCGCGCTTGTTCCGCTGGCGCTACAGTTACCTATTCGAGAAAGACCTTTTGTCCTTCGTCCGTGATCCCGAGGAGGTTTCAAGGGCCGGCTTCCTGCTGCTGTTGCTGCTTTTCTACATCCTGGCCATCCGCTCCTTGGCCGCCATGGACGCCATGAACGGCCTGGATCCGCGGTCCTGGGGCGTCGCCCTGGCCTCCGCCGCCATAGGTTATTTCGCCCTGACCATGGGCATCCGTTTCGTTTTCCCTTCGCTTTCCGTCGAGGGTAAGAGCGCCTGGGTGATGTGGTCCAGCCCGCTCCATATCCATGAGGTCTTTTCCTGGAAGCTGTTCTTCTGGTCAACGGTCGTGTCGTTGCCCATGCTGGCCGTCGCCGGACTGACCGTGGCCATCTTCGGCATGCCTTTCTTGCTCGGCACCTTCTTCATATTCACCGTACTTTGTTCGTCGGTCTCGCTCATGGCCATCACCCTGGGACAAGGCAGCAGTTTCCCGGATTTCCGAAGCCGCGACCCCCAGATGCTGTCGACCTCGGCGGCCGGGCTGGCGGCGACGGCCATCGGATTGGGTTATCTCTGGGTGGTGACCAGGTACATCCATGTTTTCGCTCGAAAATTCTTGGCTACGGGCGCCGTCGACGTCAATGCGGCGTTCGGCATCCTCATCGTCTCCTTCGGCGTCATAGCCGTCTACTGGCTGTTGGCGCCGAGGCGCATGGATAGCCTGGAATTGCCCTGAAGCCGGCAACGGTCCGGCCGGAGTTTCGGCATTATGCATCCGCGTCTTCGCGCCATCGGCGGAAAAATACCTCTGGCCATGTTCATCGTCGTGACGGCGGCCTTCGTCGTCAGGTTGGCCATGTTCATGACCAACATTGGCGGCGTCATCTTCGGCAAGATTCTCTGGTACGACGAGGCTTATTCGGTCTTTTTCGCCGAGCACAGTCTGGCCGAGGTCATCCGGTTCTCCGGACTGGATACGACACCGCCGCTGTTCGCGGTCCTGTTGCATTTTTGGACCAAGGCGGCCGGCGGTTCGGTCCTGGCCCTGTCGTTTTTCCCGTTCATCTTCAGCGTCGCCGCCATCCCGCTGGTCTATCTCCTGGCCAAGGAATTCTTCGGCGCCCGCGCCGGCTGGTTGGCGGCGCTGCTCGTAGCCCTGAACCCGCTGCACGTTAAATTCGCCACTGAGATCCGGACATACAGCCTGATCTTCTGTTTAGCCGTCCTTTCACTGATCTTCCTGCGCCGCTTCATGGATAAGCGCCGGACCCGGGACGGGCTCTGGTGGGCGGCCGTTTCCGTCCTGGGCATGTACGCCCATTACACTTTCCTGTTCTTCTTCGTTCTTGAAGACCTGTATATCCTGGCGGAGATGTCGGTCGGCAGATTCAAGGCCGTCCGGAAGTGGCTTTGGCTGCAGGCCGCCACGGCCGCCGCTTGTCTGCCGCTCGTCTTCCTGTTCCAGCGCTGGAGCGATCTGGTGTACGGCGGCGGGGCCGGCAACTCGTATTTCAGCCGCGCTTTCGGCCATGGCACGCCGCTGTCCTTCCTGAACTATTTCGCCGCACTTTTCTTCGGCGAACGCCGGTTCTACGCCGAGACCTGGTTCTGGGCCATCGTTTCCCTGGGATTAGGGGTCCTGGTCATCGCCTGGCTGGCCGCGGCCGCCTGGCAGCGGCGCGGCGACCGCGGGGCCGCCCTCCTGGCTTTCATGACCTTCGGAGGCATTGTCGTATTCATGGCCGCGGGGTTCATCTATGATCCGCGCTACTACCTTATTTTCGTGGCGCCGGCGGTCGTACTGGCTGCCTCGTCGCTGGCGCCGGCCCGCGGCTGGCGACTGCCCGCCGCCGTCGCCGCCGTCGTCCTCTGCCTGTTCATGCCGCTGACCGGCGCACTCGAGGTCACGCCGGCGTTGACCTTCAAATATTACGCGCCCTATTTCGCCGAAAAGCTGGAGGTGCAGGAACAGTCCGGCGACCTGCTGTTGCTCGACCATTTTTCCGACACCCTCTTCCGTCTCTATTATCGCGGCCGCTCGGAGACCAAGGTTTTTTTCCCGATGCGCGGCCGCAACGCCACCGACATGTTCGAGCGTTTCCGGTATTTCGATTACGACCTGATGGCGCCGGCCGACACGGCGACTTTGGCCGGCCTGACGGCGGGCCACGACCGCGTCTGGACGATCGATTATTATCCGCAGCGGACGTCGTTGCAGGACCCGACCGGCCTGAAAAGGAGATGGTTCAGCGAGAATTACCTGCTCAAGCAGGCCATCGAATTCCCGCCCGGCGGCGAAGAGCCGGAGGCCCAAAAGACGCTTCTCCTATTGTACGAAAAAGAATAGAATTGATTCCTATGCTGGAATCATTGACCGCCGTGCGCGGCCGGTTCATCGCCGAGCTTTACGCCGGGCGCCTGGCCGAGGCGTCCAATGTCCTGGACGTCGGCTGCGGCAGCGGCGTGGTCGCCGACATCCTCAGGCGGCGGCTGCGGTTGGACCTGACCTGCGCCGACACGGCGCGGCACCTGAAACGCGACCTGATTTTCGTGCCCATCAAGGCCGGCCAGGACCTGCCTTTCGGCGACCTGGCCTTCGACACCGCCATGCTCAATGACGTGCTGCACCACGTCACGGACCAGAAA